>Ga0268299_1000201_pt1 | contig 233361 bp, 204 predicted proteins | sample NOBtaG_FD_193484 | JGI IMG/M metagenome (GOLD analysis project Ga0268299, IMG submission 193484) | Activated sludge microbial communities from bioreactor in Nijmegen, Gelderland, Netherland - NOB reactor | ecosystem: Engineered > Bioreactor > Aerobic > Activated sludge | place: Netherlands... | reverse complement strand
CCGCTGGTATAGGTCTTCTCGATCTCGACCCACAGCTTGTAGAAGGGCATCGCCTCCTCCACCATCATGCGCTGCACTTCCGGGTAGTCGCGCGCGTTCAGGCGATCGAGCAGCTTGATGCCCCATTCCGGCCAGTAGTTGCAGAGATGCACCTCGAAGGCGCGGGCACCCATCATGTGGCTCATGGCGAAGAGCAGGTTGTTGTCGATGATGGTGACGCGCCTGGCGAAATGGGACACCGTGTCCTCGAACTCCATCGCATCGGTGCGCGGCGTCGCCCATTTCAGGCCGACGACATTCGGGATGGCGCAGAGCCGCTCGGCCATGGCGAGCGAGATCCCCGACGACGTCCAGAAGGTGTTGTAGACGATGATGCCAATGTCGGCGGCCTCGGCGGCCGCACAGACATACTCATAGAAATCGTCTTCGGTATGGGTGAAGTAGAAGGGGCACGACACCTGGATGAAGTCGCAGCCGAGTTCCTGCGCCGTCTTGGCGATGCGCTTCAGCTCGCGCGTGTTGGTGGTCTGCGCGCCCATGGCCACCGGCACCTGACCGCCCGCCGCGTCCACCACCGTCTCGGCCACCAGCCTACGTTCCTCGAACGACATGGCGGAGAAGTCGCCCGCGGCGCCGCCGGCCAACAACACACCATTCCCCGCGTTGATGCCGCGCTTCAGCAGAAACCCGACATGACGCCGGATCGCCGCCGGGTCGACCTCCAGATCCGGGTCGCGGAACATCGTCGGCACGGTGATGTAACAGCCCTCCAACCTGCTCTCTTGAATCCGGGCGCAGCTTCCCATTCGCTCAACAGCCCTGCGGCCAAGCGTTACTGTAGTCACCACATTGTTCTAGTTCCGGGAGAGCCGCCGGGCCTGCCGAATTCTCGGTTCTATTGGCCTGAACTGCGCGCAATGCGCGCCGGCTCTGCCGTCCGCGATTTAAGTATTGCGTGAGGGAGGCGATTTGACTTGATGTTGCGCGACAAAAACTTGATCATCAAGAATGGCATCACTTGAGGATTTGAAGATGGACCGCAACGCGCCACATCGTATCGGCTTCTTCCTGGTCCCGGAGTTTCCGATCTACGCGGTCATTCCGGCGACCGAGGCCCTGCGCATCGCCAACCAGAACAGCGGCCGCACCTTGTTCGACTGGCGCTTCATCTCCGTCGACGGCGCGCCGGTAAAAGCGGGTAACGGGATGGAGGTGACGCCCGACCTCGCCATCGACCAGCGGCCGGACTTCTCCACCCTCATCGTCTGCGCGGGCAACCATCCGACGCAGTATCTCGACCGTCGTCTACTCAACTGGTTGAGGCGCATCGATCGGCATGGCATCCGCATCGGCGCGCTGGATACCGGTACCTTCGCGCTCGCCGAAGCAGGCCTGATGAAGGGCTTTCGCATGACCCTGCACTGGGAAGCGATGCCGCTGTTCCACGAGCGTTACCCCGATCTCAACGTGGTCGAGCAGATCTTCGTCATGGATCGCAATCGTATCACTTGTGCCGGCGGGGCCGCCGCCACCGACATGATGCTTCATCTCATCGCCCTTGATATGGGCACCATGCTGGCGCAGATCGTCGCCAACGGCATGGTGCATGAGCGCATCCGCCACGGCACCGATCCACAGCGCGCGGTGCTGGATTCCCCGATGGGTTCGCTCGATCCCCTGGTGCTGCGTGCCATCCGGTTGATGGAAGGCAATCTGGAGGCGCCGCTTTCACCCGTCGAGATCGCGGAAGAGGTCGGCCTCACCACGCGGCGGCTGGAGCGGCTGTTTCGCCGCAAGCTGCAGGATTCGCCGCAACGCTACTACCTGAAGATCCGCCTGCAAGCGGCACGCAACCTGCTGTTCTACAGCGACGTCCCGATCCAGAACGTGGCGCTCTCCTGCGGCTTCTCAGGTGCGGAGGTCTTCTCGCGCTCCTTCCGGGCGCATTTTGGCCAATCGCCGCGCGAGTTCCGCAGCGATTTCAGCACCGACCGCCTGCACCGCTTCCATCCTGAATTCGTCCAGAGGTTGGGATAGATTCCGGAGTAAGTAGGTACGCATTCTGCCGCTTTGTGCCACAAAGAGACATCGTAGTATGCACGTTAGATCATCGGTGGCGTACAGGCACAGACGACAATGGCTTCTGACTTGCCTACATTCAGCAGTCGGTAGGGCTGCTTGCCAAGCAACTGGAAGCCGCCGCCGGCGCCGAGGTGCCGACTCTGGCCGTCGACCTCAAGCCGCACTAGTCCTTGCACAATCACAGCAGCGGTCTCGCCGCCATGGACAATCCATTCCGTGCCGGTACCGGCGCCCGGCGCGTAGCGCTCGAAGAAGAGCTGCAGTCGCTTGTCACGCCGCTCGCTGCCCAACACGCAGAGGCTGGCGGCGCCGCGCGTGACCGAGACCAGGTCGTCCTTGTCGTAGAACAGGACGTTCCGCTGCGTCGCCGGCAAGGTGAAGAACTCCGCCATCGAGATCGGGATGGCGCTCAGGATCCGGTGCAGCGACGCCAGCGATGGCGCGTGGTTCTGCTGCTCGATCAGCGAGATGGTGGCATTGGTGACGCCGGCGCGCTTGGCAAGTTCGCGCTGCGACAGACCGGCGCGCTCACGCACATGGCGCAGGCGCGCGCCGACGGCGAGGTCGGACACCGTGCTGGCGGACCTGACCTCCCGGGACTTGGCCGGCTTGGCCTTTGCCCTGGCGGCCTTCCGCGTGGTCTTTGCGCCCGCCTTGTGCATCTGCTTCATATCCCGCGCCACGGCCATCCTGTTCCCATGAGTCCGGTTGCCACCGCCCCGGCACGCGCCCGGCGAGCCCGGAACTGCAACGCCGGCGTGCTTGCGCGATAAAAGAAATAGTACATACTTAAAAGAAATTTGAACAGGGCCATCGGGCCCGCGCACGGGAGGACAATTCATGACCGCGCTTCAGGATTTTGCCAGGTTGTCCGGTAAGCTCTATGTTGACGGCGGCTGGGCCGCCAGCAAGAGCACCAGCCAACTGGAGGTGATCGACCCGGCCACCGAGGAGGTGGTCGGCCACGTCGCCGATGCGACCGATGCCGAGGTCGACCAGGCGATCGAGATCGCCAACCAGGCGCGCAAGGTCTGGTGTCGCCAGGACCCGCGCAGCCGCGCCGTCATCCTGCACGACATCGCCGCCCGCATCCGCCGCGACAAGAAGGTGTTCGCCGAGCATCTGACGCGCGAGGAAGGAAAACCGTTCAAGGAGTCGGTGGACGAAGTCTCCTGGTGCGCCACCGCGATCGACTACTACGCCGAGCTGGCGCGGCACGAGACCGGCCGCATCGCCGGAGCGACGGTGCCGGGCCAGTTCCATTTTTCGGTGAAGGAGCCGCTCGGTACCATCGTCATCGTGTTGCCTTTCAACTATCCGCTGGTGCTGCTGTGCTGGGAAGCGGCGGCGGCGCTGGCCGCCGGCAATGCGGTCATCGTGAAGCCACATGAGCAGACCAGCCTGACGACACTCAAGTTCATGGAGCTGTTCGACACGCTCCCCCGGGGCCTGATGCAGGTGGTGACCGGCGGCGCACGCGTCGGTCAGCGCCTGATCGGCAGCTCCGGCACCCATGGCGTCGCCTATACCGGCTCCGTTCCCGTGGGCCAGGCGGTGGCCAGGACCTGCGCCGAGAGCTTCAAGCCCTGCCTGATTGAAGCCTCTGGCAACGATCCATTCATCGTCATGCCTTCGGCCCCGCTTGAGATGGCCGCACGCGGCGCGGCCTTCGCCGCCTATCTCAATTGCGGCCAGGTCTGCACCTCGGCGGAGCGCTTCTACGTGCATGACGCAATCCACGACCAGTTCGTTGAGCGACTGGTCGCCGAGGCCAGGAAACTGCGCATCGGGAACGGATTGGGGCAGGTCGACATGGGGCCGCTGGCGACGCGCAAGCAGCGCGAGCGCTTCGAGGGCCTGATTTCCCGCGCCCGCCAGCAGGGGGCCAAGGCGGCGACCGGTGGCGGCCGGCCGGCGGACCTCAATCGCGGCTGGTTCGTCGAACCGACGGTGTTGACCGGCGTGACCCCGGATATGGAGATCCTGAACGAGGAGCCGTTCGGCCCGGTGGCACCGATCTGCCGCGTGCGCAGCTTCGACGAGGCGCTGGAACTCGCCAACAAGTCGCGCTTCGGCCTCGGTTCCAACCTCTACACGCTGGATATGGACGAGACATTCCGTGCGGTATCCGAGATCCAGGCCGGAATCCTCTGGATCAACGCGCCGCTGCTCGACAATGACGCGTTGCCCTTCGGCGGTCGCAAGCTTTCCGGCAGCGGCCGGCAACTTGGCCCCGAGGGCCTGCAGCAGTTCCAGAACACCAAGTTTGTGATGATCGATCCGCAGGCGAGCAACCAGGATTTCTGGTGGTTCCCCTACCAGAAGGAAGAATCCTTCCCCGGTTGAGTGCTATCGCTGCCGATGCATCGCCCGCCCGTCCGACGACGGGCGGGCATTTCGTCTTCGGCTAGGCCGACGTTTCGCAGACAGCAGACAGCTTGTTGCCGTCGGGATCGCGTGTATAGGCGGCATAGAAGTTCTCGTGCACGCTAGCACGGATGCCCGGCGCACCCTCATCTTTGCCGCCAGCTTGCAGGGCTGCGGCATGAAAGGCATCAACCGCCATTCGGCTCGGCGCCGCGAGGGAGATCATGGTGCCGTTGCCGTTCGATGCCGGCGCACCGTCGTATGGCTTCATCAGATAGACGACCGGGCGGTCGGCGCCGTAGCCGACCATGCTTTCGTCGCTGTAGAGCCGCCGATAGCCGAGCGGCGCCATGATCGCATCGTAGAATCCCCGGCTCCGCGCTATGTCATTGGAGCCAAGCGTGAGGTAGTTGATCATCCTAATCCACCATAAGATAGGGCGGCGGGATTGCTCCCGCCGCCCAGGTCTTTTCGCGGGAGGCTATTTGTAGCCGCCCTTGCCGGCGGGCTTCACCACCGCCAGTGTGATCACGAGATAGACGATGCCGCCCACGAGCGCAGTCGGGATCGACGCCGTCAGATACTCATAAGGTGAACTGCTTGCATAGCTCACGGGATTCAACAGGTAGAGATAGGTGGCGAACCCGGCCACCATGCCCAGCACCGCCGCCGGGTTGAACCCGCCCCAATAGGCATAGGGGCTGGCCGGCGACCGCTGATGTAACGCCCGCAGATCGAGACGCTGTCCGCGCAGCAGGAAGTAGTCGACGATCTGGATGGCGCAGAGCGGCGCGAAGAACACGCCCATATACGCCAGCACCGTGCCGATGTTGCTGAAGAAGAGATCGGGGATGAAGATCCCGATCGCGACCACAGGCAGGATGGCCAAGGCCAGCAGCAGCGCCCAGGGCGCGTTGGTGAGCGCCGGCACCGCCCGCAGGCCGACCGCCGAGGCGTAGAGCCCGGCGACCGCTGTGCCGATATTCGCCGCGATGACGAAGAGCAGTGCGACGGCGCCGTAAAACGAGCCGCCGAGTTCGGTCAGCCACTGCGCGGGGTTCGAGGTGCCGAGAGCCAGGATCGCCGCCAGGCCGATGACACTGAGCAGCGGCACCGGCAGCCCCATGCCGATCATCGCCGGGACCGTGGCCGTGCGGGTGTTGCGCGCGACGCGGGTCATGGCCCCGATATAAGGCCACCAGGAGAGCAGGCTGACGATGCCGATCTCGATGCCGGTCACATAGTCCCATTGCAGGTCGCCGGAGGCATAGGCCGGGGCGGCCGCGGCGAGCGCGTCGGACTTTTGCGTGACCAGTTCCCAGATGATCCACCCGCCGACGCCGACGATGAAGAAGAACAGCACGTTCGACACCTTCTGGATGCCGGAGGTGCCGCGCATCAGCGACGCGAACACGAAGGCGCAGGCGGCGATGGTGCCGATGACGATGGCCACCGTTGCCGAATCCGGCGTGATCACCCCGATCGTCACCAGGAACTCCTCCAGCGCCTTGCCGAAGAAGATCAGCAGGATCGAGTTCCAGCAGATGATCGAGACGTATTGCAGCACGACCGTGATCAGCCAGCCATTGGCGCCGAACTGCGCCTTGGCCGCGGTGATGGAATCGATGCCGTATTTGGTGGAAGGCGGCACCACCGCCAGGGTCACCAGCAGCATGCCGACCATCGACCCGGCGGTCATCGAGGCGAATCCGGGCTTGAGCTGCAGGTAATAGCCGACATACTCGCCGATCACGTAGCACCAGGTCGCCGCGGCGGCGACCAGCAGCACGATGAACAGCTCCCATGCGCCCCAGACCCGCTGCGACGGCGCGAGCGGCCAGGCATTGTCCTCGATGAGGTGCTTTGATTCGTTCATGACGGCCACCCCCAGAGCAGGAGGGCGATCGGCCCGATGATCCCGGTCAACAACAGGATCAGCCAGTCGCGGCCGGTGAAACCCGGCTCCTTGTCGGCCGCGGCCTGAACTTCCTTCAGACGCTGTTCGAGTTCGGGCGGCAAAGCTTCGCCCATCGACACGCCGTGCCCTGATGACACGGCGGAATCCGCTGTCCTCATTTGCTCCCCTCCTTGAGAACCGACTGCCTCCGAGACCAGGCCATAGCGAGCCTGATCCCATCTCCCAAACCGCTCGACTGATCGCGCGCGTTGGCTCGCGCGGCGTTGTCGGTCGAACCTACGTTCTAGTAGCTCGGCGGCGTGATCGCCCAGATTACCACGGCCTCCACGTCGCCCGGATTCAAATAGCGATGCGGTAACGTGCTTTGGAAACTGAAGCTGTCGCCGTCACTCAGCACGTACTTCCTGTCGCCGACCCAGAGCTCAAGCATGCCCTGCATGACGATGCCGGCCTCTTCACCGCTATGGGTGTAGGGTTCCGCACCGCTGCTCGAGCCCGGTTCGAAGCGCGACATCAGCAGCTCAAGGCTGCCGCGCAGGTTGGCCGAAAGCAGTTCGTCGGTGATGCCGGACGAGAAATTCAGCGTGCGGCGATTGCCGGAGCGGACGATCACGTCCCTCTCGGCCTGATCCACCGCGTCGGCGTTGTGGAAGAACCACGAGATGTTGACCCCCAGCGCCGCAGCGATGTCGTGCAGCGCCTTGATGCTGGGCGAGGCGATGCCCCGCTCGATCTCGCTCAGATGTCCGATCGATAGGCCGGTCATTTGCGATAGCTGCTTGATGGTGATACGCCGCGACTTGCGCAGGTCGCGGATCTCGCCGCCCACCTGATCCGGCGGCTGCGACGCGGCGGGCCGCAGCACCCGACCCTCGCGCCCTGGTGTCACCAGAATGGCGTTGGACAGCATCTTCATGAGTTGAAGTATTCTTCCGCCTTCGTGAAATTTTCAAGCTATTTTTTCACTATTGTGATTCCAGCTCCCCCAATGCAGGATTGCGTGAAATAGTAGGGGATGTCCGGCATGTCGCTCCGACAGGCAACGGATGGTGCGGTGGCCGCGTCGCCGAAAGCCTGGATAGCGGCGCTCGGCGGCGAAGGCGTGATCGAGCGGAGCTACGTGGAGTGGCCGTCGCTTGGCATCGGATATTTCCGATTCGATGACCTAACCGAGCCGCTTGCGGCACCGGCGATCGACCGGCACTACATTTCCCTCACACTGGGCGGGCCGCTCGAGGTCGAGGGCATTCTTGACGGCCACCGGCTGCGCGCCGAAGTGCGCCCGGGCCAGTTCATGTTCATGGCCGCCGGCCAGTCCAATGCCTGGCGCTGGGACCGCCCGACCGAGGAGGCCCAGATCTTCCTCGATCCGGCCATCATCGACCGCGTGGCGCTGGAGGCCGGATGCGGCCACGTCCAGCTGTTGAACCGCTTCGCCATCGAGGATCCGCATATCCAGAACATCGTGCTCGCCTTGCTCGACGAACTGCGCCAGCCCGGTCCCGGGACGGCGCTGATGGCGGAGACCGCGGCACAGTTCCTGGCCCTGCACCTGCTGCGCCGCCATTGCCGGATGGCGCGTACGGTGGCGCCAGCAGGCGCGCTCACCGCCGGCCAGATCCGGCGGATCGAGGGCCATGTGGCCGGCCGTCTTGATGGCGGCATCACGCTGGAGGAGCTGGCCAATGTCGTGGGCCTCAGCCAGTTCCATTTCGCCCGCGCCTTCCGCAAGGCGACCGGGGAATCGCCGCATCGCTGGCTGACCGCGCGGCGCATCGCGCGCGCCAAAGAAATGCTGCAGGCCAGCTCCCTCTCCGTCCTCGACATTTCGCAGGAAGTCGGATTCCAGAGCCAGAGCCATTTCGGTCAGGTCTTCCGGAAATGGACCGGCTGCACGCCTGCCGCCTGGCGGAGCCGCGCGCGATGCTGAAAGAAACCGCACGAACCCGACAAGCGTCGCAGGAACGCGAGAGACGCATTGCCGCACCTGCCCTAGCCTGCCGCCCGACGCCTGACCGAGGGAGGACCTAGGCATGACGAAGATGTGGGGCGACGAGCCCTATTACGGTCTCGACGAGGAGTTCGATCCGCAGTGGTTCCTGACCGAGGACCAGAAGAAGCTGCAAAAGGAGCTGATCGAGGTCTGCCGCAAGGTGTTGCGGCCGAACGCGATTGAGAGCGACCGCAACAATACCTATCCGCGCAAGAACGTCGACGCGCTGGCCGAGCTGGGCCTGCTGGCCGCGATCGCGCCGAAGAAATACGGCTGCCGCGCCGAGAACCATGTCGGCATCGTCATGATCGCCGAGACCATCGCGCGCTATGGCTGCCCGTCGACGGCGCTCATCTACATGATGCACATGGTGGCGGTGGCCGGGCTCGTCTATCGCGCGCACGGCAATGCCGAGATCCAGAAGCTGCTGCGGCGTATGGACAAGGACGCGCTGATCGGCACTGCCTCCTACACCGACCCGGAGACCGGCGGGCATTTCTGGTACCCCAAGGTCTCGGGCGCCAAGCGCGTGCCGGAAGGTTGGCATGTGCAGAAGAAGGCCGCCTGGACCACCTCCAGCGGCTATGCCGATTGGTACATTTCCCAGACCACCAGCCCGGATTTCAAGGGCAACTACGCCGACCTCTCGGTCTTCCTGTTTTACAAGGACGAGGTGAAGGGCTCCGCCGGCAAGTGGGATGCCATGGGCATGCATGGCAACCAGTCCGGCCCGGTGGAGATCGACGCGATCATCCCCGCCGACCGCATCGTCGGGTGGCCTGGCGACGGCGCCAAGTCGAACGACGAGGCGATCGATCCGCTCGCCATGCTGATGTATGCCGGCTCCTATAACGGCGTCGCCTTGGCCTGCATCGACGTCGCCAAGCGCCACGTCACGCGCAAGGCGCACGCGCAGTACGGCCGCCGCGTGGCCGACTATCCCACCATTCAGGACAGCTTCGGCCGCGCCGTGACCGACGCCCAGGCCTCACGCCTGTTCGCCTTCGGGCTCGCCAAGGCCCTCGACGACGCGACCGAGAACGGCTCGTGGGAGATCTACGAAAAGGACCCCAACGCAATGCCCCGGGCGAGGTTCTCGTCCTGGGCCTTCGAGGCGAAGCTGCTGTCGACGCGGCTCTCTTCCGTCGTCTCGGACATGATGCTGCAGGCCTGCGGCGGCCGCGGCTACATGCGGGACCTGGAACTGGAGCGTCTGGTGCGCGATTCCAAGGCCGGATGGGTTATGGGGCCGTCGAACGAGATCACCGCGCAGCTGATCGGCAAATGGGCGCTGTTCGGGCCCGAGGCCATCGACTGGTGGAACCAGCGGGTCGACGAGCCGGTCCTGATGAACGAGCTCGGCAAGCTGGACGAGGCCGGTAAGCGGCGCATCATCGAGAAGCTGCGGTCCGAGCTGACTGCCGGCAAGGCGGCGCAATGAACGCGGCGGCGCATGAGGATGTGGCGACGCTGAAGCGGGCCTTCGGCAGCTTCGCCACCGGCATCACCATCGTCACCGGGCTGCGCCCGGACGGCGCGCCCTTCGGCCTCACCGCCAGCTCATTCCAGGCGGTCAGCCTCGCCCCGCCGCTGGTGCTCTACAATGTGCAGCGTGGCGCCGCGAGCCTGGAATTCCTAGCGCAGCGGCAGTTGTTTTGCGCCAACGTCCTGCGCCGCGATCAGGCCTGGATGGCCCGGCAATTCGCCGAGCGCCGGCCGGACCGCTTTGCGGACGTGGATTGGATTCCCGGCCGGGAGGGCTGTCCCGTCATCGACGGCGCGCTGGCATCCTTCGAATGCCGGTTGTGGAACACCTATGATGGCGGCGACCATGTCATCGTCATCGGCAACGTCCTGCGGCAGAGCCATGCCGAGGAGGGCGAGCCCCTGGTCTATTTCCGCGGCTCGTTCCTGGAACGGGCCGAACAACAGCTCCGCGCCTAGGCGGCGCGGAAGGAGGAAGCGACATGAACATCGTCACCCCCGGCCTCACCGGCCACGTGACCTTCGACCCCCCGCCCGCCCAGCTGGCCGGCCTCGGCATGAAGCCGGAGCTGGTCGTCGCCCCGGCGGAGGACGAGCGGATCTGGGTGGAGCTGGAGCCGAACGTCTGGTTTCGCCCGCTCTTCTTCGACATGAACGGCGGCGGCCACGGCGAAGTGCTGCGCGTCAAGCGCGGCGGCATTCTCTCGCGCCACAAGCACTCGACGCCGGTCCACGGCATCGTGCTGAAAGGACAGTGGCGCTATCTCGAACATAGCTGGGTGGCGACGCCGGGCGCCTACGTCATGGAGCCGCCGGGCGAGATCCACACCCTCACCTGCGACAACGACGACGAGATGCAAACGGCCTTCATCATCCTCGGGCCCACCCTCTATCTCGACGAGCAGGACCGGGTGACGCTGATCGAGGACAATTTCCACCTCATCGAGACGGCCCGGAAGCATTACATCAAGGTTGGCCTCGGCGCCGACTTCGTAAAGCAGTTCATTCGCTGACGCGCGCCGCGGCGCCGGGGACGCCCGGCGCCGCGATGCCCCTCTCGCCCACGCAGATTTCCCCAAGTATCCGAGCTCATCCATGTCCGCAGATCTCCCGAGCCAGGCCGAAATCGTCATCATCGGCGGGGGCGCCATCGGCTGCTCCATCGCCTACCACCTGACCAAGCTCGGGTATAAGGACGTGGTTCTGCTTGAGCGCGGCACACTGACCTGCGGCACCTCCTGGCACGCCGCCGGCCTGGTGATGCAGCTGCGCGCCACGCACACGATGACCGAGCTGTGTCGCTATAGCGCCGATCTGTACGAGAAGCTCGAAGCGGAGACCGGCCAGGCAACGGGATTCCGCCGCAGCGGCAGCCTCCCCGTCGCGCGCACGGAGGCGCGCTTCCACGAGATCAAGCGCCTGGCCTCGCTCGGCCGCTATTTCGACGTGCCGGTCGACATCCTGACGCCCAGCCAGGTCACCGAGCATTATCCGCTGATGGACGTGTCACGCATCGTCGGCGGCCTGTTCATACCGGGCGACGGGCAGACCAACCCGATCGACACCACCATGGCGCTGGCCAAGGGCGCCCGGATGCGCGGCGCCCGCATCGTCGAGCGCTGCAAGGTCACCGGGCTCGAGGCCGAGAACGGCACGGTCAAGAAGGTCAGGACCGAGCATGGCGATATCCTTTGCGACAAGATCGTGCTCTGTGGCGGCCTGTGGTCGCGCGACTTGGCGGCGATGATCGGCGTCAACGTGCCTCTTTTCGCCTCCGAGCACATGTATGTGACCACCGCACCGATGGAAGGCGTGCGGCCGAACCTGCCGGTGATCCGCGACACCGACGGCTACGTCTATATCAAGGAGGATGCGGGCAAGCTGCTCGTCGGCGCCTTCGAGCCGCGCTGCAAGCCGCTAGCGGTGGAGGATCTTCCAGCCCGGTTCGAGTTCGGCGAATTGCCTGAGGATTGGGACCATTTCGCCTTGCCGATGTCGAAGGCGATCGAACTCGTCCCCGCCCTGGAGAATGCCCAGATCCGCCACTTCCTCAACGGCCCGGAGAGTTTCACGCCGGACAACAAGTTCATTCTCGGTGAGGCCCCGGAGGTGCGGAATTTCTACGTCGCCGCCGGCTTCAACTCGCAGGGCATCCTGAGCGCGGCTGGTGTCGGCCGGGCCATGGCCGATTGGATCAGCAGCGGCGAACCACAGATGGACCTCTCCGAAGTCGACATCGCCCGATTCGCGCGGTTCCAGGTCAACCGCCGCTATCTGAAGGAGCGTATCGGCGAGAGCCTCGGCCTGCTTTATGCGATGCACTGGCCGCACCGCCAGGTGGAATCGGCACGTCCGGTACGCCAGACCGCGCTGCATGAGCGCCTGAAGGCTCGCAATGCCTGCTTCGGCGAAACGGCAGGATGGGAGCGCGCCAATTGGTATGCTCCGGCGGGTATGACGCCCGCCTATGAATACTCCTATGGCCGGCAGAACTGGTTCGAGGCGGTGGGCGGCGAGCACCGCGCGGTGCGCGAGCGGGTCGGCCTGTTCGACCTGTCCTCCTTCGCCAAATTCCAGATCGAGGGGCCGGACGCCGAAAGCGAGCTGCAGCGGCTCTGCGGCAACAATGTCGCCGTCCCGGTGGGCAAGATCGTCTACACGCAGATGCTGAACGCTCGCGGCGGCATCCAGGCCGACGTGACGGTGTCGCGGCTCGGCGAAGACCGCTTCTGGGTGGTCACCGCGGCGGCCAACCAGGTCCGCGATCTGACCTGGATCCGCCGCAACATCCGGCGCGACGCCCGGGTGACGATCAACGACGTCACCTCCAGCCATGGCGTGCTATCCGTCATGGGCCCGAATGCGCGACAGTTGCTGCAGCGGCTGTCGCCCAACGACTTCTCCAACGCGGCTTTCCCCTTCGGCACCCTGCAGCAGGTCGAGATCGGCTACGGAATGGCGCTCGCGTTCCGCGTCACCTATGTGGGCGAACTGGGCTGGGAGCTCTACATCCCGACCGAGTTCATGGGACCGATCTTCGACCTGATCGAGGCGGAAGGGCGCGATCTCGGATTGCGCCTCGCGGGCTATCACGCGCTGGATTCTCTGCGCTCCGAGAAGGGCTACCGGCATTGGGGCCACGACATCTCGCCGACCGAGACGCCTTTCGAGGCGGGGCTCGGCTTCGCTATCGACCTGACGCGCAAAGGCGATTTCATCGGCCGCGCGGCACTGGAGGCGCAGAAGGCGAAGCCGCTGACGCGGCGCCTAGTGCATTTCCGCATGCGGAACCCGGAGCCGATCCTGTTCCACGACGAGCCCATCTATCGGGACGGCAAGATTATCGGCCGCATAAGCTCCGGCAGCTATGGATACAGCATCGGCAGCGCGGTCGGCATGGGCTATCTGGAATGTGCCGACGGTGTCACAGCCGACTTCGTCACTTCGGGCGGCTATGAGATCGAGATTGCCGCGGAGCGTTTTCCTTCTGTGGCATCTTTGAAGCCATTTTATGACCCGACGTCGCTTCGGATTCGGATGTAAAAAGCAACCTTTGAGAACAACCTCTGTGCCGACCCAGATCTGACGGATGTGAGTCAATCTGGCAAGGAGCACTGAAGCGCAAACTGGACCTGCCACGGAGCGACTGCCTGTTCCGCGCAGCTTGAGCCAGCAGTTTGGCCGCGACCAGTTCGCTACGGTTGATCATTGGGAAAATACAGTGCCGCCAGGACCCTCGAATCATAGTTCGGTCGGTGTTTGATGCGTTGTATCTTCGGAGCCAGGGAGCTTCGGAGACCCATACAACGCCCTCGACCAAGTAGGTCGTTGCCGGGCAGCCAATCGTTGTCGTGGTCATGGTGATGCGCATGGTGCCCTCCTGGGTGCACTCCACGCTATAGACCAGACCGAGGTCTAGGATACTTTCGCCAGCTCGGGCGCCAGCATGAACATGGCGAGCAGGATGTAGCCGACGCCCATCCACCCCATCGTTGCAAAACGACTGTAAGAACTTCGCGCGAGAAAAATCTACTTGATGGATCCTTTTGATAGGGAACTCGCGTCAGCATGGCGTTGCGTTGGACAGCGAGGTGAAGATGTGCATACCTTGCATCCATCCGAGCAACCAAAGATAAGGCTGGCCAAGTGAACCAGCGCACCACCCTGATTGTGCTCCTAAAGGACGGTGCCAAAAGAAGCGCCATGGCCGGTGCGGCCTGCGCAAGAGATTTTCGACGCACGCAAGCCGAATGCTGAACATTAGCCGGACGGTTCCATGCGCCTGACCACATTTTCAGACTACGCGCTGCGCGTATTGATGTATGCGGCAAGCACGGGCGATCGGCTCATCACCATCGAGGAGACCGCGAAGGTTTACAACGTCTCTCGCACCCATCTCATGAAGGTGGTCAACATTCTCGCGCGTGCCGGCTACATCAAAGGCGTAAGAGGTCGCTTGGGCGGCTTCACGCTGGCAAAGCCACCGGAAGAGATCAATCTGGGTGCCGTATTGCGGACCACCGAGGCAGACTTCTCCCTGGTCGAATGTTTCGCTACCGGCAACCAGTGCGTCCTCACCAACACCTGCCGCCTGCCGCAGATTCTGAACGAAGCGCTCGGTTCCTTCATCACCACATTGGATCGTTATACACTGGCCGATATCGTCCTCACCAAGCGGGATTTCGCCCCGCGGCGTGGGCCAAAGAGATTGCGCGGTCCTGACGCCGTCGCGCCGAGGCCTCGCCGCTAAGTCGTCCGGCTGCCGCGGCATACCGCCACATAGGCGTGCCAGGTTCCGTGACCGAGCAGCGGGAAGACGACGATCAGAGCGGCCAGCCCAGTCGCCACGCACAATGCGAACAGGCCGGCCACGATCGCGCCCCAGGTCAGCATCACGTTGAGATTGTTCCACACCAGAGCCATGCTCGTTCCCATCGCAGTCAGCGCATCTGTGCGTTCGTCGAGCAGCATGGGAACCGAGAACGCGCTAATGGCGAAGGAAAACGCCGCGAACACTCCGCCGACCAAGCCGCCGACGACCATCAGCGCCCCGCCCAGCGGCGTTGTGAACATCGTGCCTGCGACAGCCCCCAGATCGGAAAAAGGCAGCAAGCCGAAGAATAGCGCATAGAGCAGCACGGCGGCGCGCATCCACACCAGAAGCAGCAAACACAGGAGCAAGCCGGTGAATAGAATCTGACTGCCGGAGCGCGGCCTGACAATAATCATGTCCTGCAGTGTGACCGGCTCCCCTGCCGCAATACGACGGCTCTTCTCGTAAAGGCCAATTGCGAGGGCCGGCCCGACCACCATGAACCCGGCCAACGCCGGAAACAGGACATAGTCGAGGGCCAGCGCAAACAGCCCGGCAATAACGGCGAGCGACGCGATGAACACCGCCAGGCCGTAACTCAAGCTCAGGCCGGGCCTCGCCTTCAGATCGCGCCATCCTGCATAGAGCCAATCAAAGGCCGCCGACGCCGGCAGGTCTCGCCCAAGCGTATGAGCGCGCGGCAAGGGTGGGACGATCTCCGGTATTCTGGTCATGATAGGTGCCCTGTCCCGGTCCGAGGTTCAACAGGCGGATTGCGCCGCCCGGTAGGCGCCTGCCACCCTGCCCGCTTCCTTGAGATGTGGCACGCAATCTGGTTGCGATGTGATGGCGACCGCGACCAGGTGGGCATTGGCTAGGATGAACAGCAGGATGCCGGCGGCAAGCGCGAGCCCTATCGCAATCCGCGCCTTTGCTCGCTGCCTCATCGCCTGGCGCCCTCCGGCCACGACCGCAGATCGCGGATGTAGAGCGCCAGGATCTTGCGTTCCAGTTCCGCCAGCCGATGTTCCCAGGCGGGCATGTGGCCCTTCCGCCCATAGAAGATCGTGCGGAAGACCGTCTGCGGGTCGCCGCCATAGAGCCAGAAACTGTCCGACAGGTTCGGCGCACCCGCATCGCTGTTGCCCTGGCCATTGTCGCCATGGCAGGCGGCGCAGTTCGCGGCGAAGATCTCCTTGCCGGCGGCCACTGCCTGCGAGTGGCTCGCCGCAGCCGACACTGGCTCGGCCAGCGAGCGCACATAGGCCGCAACCTGCAGGATCGCCTCTCGATCCAGGATCTGGTCGTGACCGAAGGCCGGCATTTCGCTCACCCGCGTGTCGGGATGGGGCGCGTTGACACCCACCCTCAATGTTTCGGCGATTGACTCCGGCGCGCCGCCCCACAGCCAAGCGTCATCCACCAGGCTCGGATAGCCGGGCCCGCCGCGGCCGGCGGCGCCATGACAGGCGCTGCAATTGTCGCCGAACAGCGCGCTTCCCGCCCCCCGCACCACGCGCATGAGCGCCTCATCTGCCTCGATCTCCGCAAAGTCCGCGGCGGCGATCCTGCGCCTCCATCCTGCCTGCTGCTGCTCCGCTTCCGCCAGCTTCTGCACCACAGTTGTGCGCTGGTCGACGCCGAGCAGGCCCCGCGTATAGGTGTCACCCAGCGGCCAGGCGGGCATCAGGACCCAGAACACGACTGAAAACAGAGCCGCCGCGCCGAGAAACCACCACACTGGGGTCGGCACCGGGCGGTTCAGCTCCGTGATGCCGTTCCACTCATGGCCGATCGTCATATGACCGGTGTGGGGATCGCGCTCCCTTATCGCCATGGCCCGCCCTCGTCATCGAGCACGCTCCTTGCGGCGCGATCGAACCGGCGCCTGTTTGCCGGCCAGCAGGCATAGATCAGAACGCCAATCGACAACGCGATCAGGTAGAACAGGCCGAATGACTTTGCGAAGGCGACCAGCGCCTCGTGATCAAGGTCCATGGCACTCACTCCCCGGCGTCAGGCGCCGAGCCGTAGGCCGCCTTTGTCAGCTGTCCGAGGATCTGGAGATAGGCGATGACGGCGTCCATTTCGGTGAGGCGGCCCGGATCGCCATCGAAGGCGCGGATATTGGTCGGCTCGCCATATCGGCCGGCAACGCCTCGGGCCCGCGCGCTGTCCGGCGTTGCTTGGCCATGGCCGTCGTCGGCTGCATGGGCAACCATGTCGTCCGAATAGGGGACACCGACCTTGCGCAGCGCTGCCAGATAGCGACCGAGGTCATCGGTGCTGAGCTCGTTGCGCGACAGCCACCGGTAGGCAGGCATGACCGATTCCGGCACGACCTCGCGGGGGTTGAAGAGATGCGCGAAATGCCATTCGTCTGAGTACTTGCCGCCAATGCGCGCCAGATCCGGGCCTGTCCGCTTCGAGCCCCAGAGCATTGGGTGATCGTATTGGGACTCCGCGGCAAGCGAATAGGGGCCGTAGCGCTCCACCTCATCGCGCAGCGTTCGGATCATCTGGGAATGGCAGGCATAGCAGCCTTCCCGGATGTAGACTTCGCGCCCCGCCAACTCGAGGGGCGTATAGAGGCGCATGTCCGGCGCATGCTCGACGGTTTCGTCGATGGTGAACAGCGGCGCGATCTCGACCGCCCCGCCGACGCTGGCGACCAGGATGATTGCGACCGCCAGCGCGATCGAGTGGCGTTCAAGTCTGTAGTGAAATCCGAACATCGCCGCTTATTCTCCCGGCTCAAGGCTGCGGGACGCGAGGATGGCCAAGGGGCGGTCCCTGACGGCGTCCTGGGCGGTCCCCGGCGCGTGGTGTGCCGTCATCCAGATGTTGATGCATCCGACCACCGCCCCGGACAGGAAGAGCAGCCCGCCGACCGCCCGCGCGATGTAATAGGGATGCATGGCGACGAGCGATTCGACGAACGAATAGGCCAGGGTGCCGCTTGCGTTATAGGTGCGCCACATCAGCCCCTGAACGAGGCCGGAGTTCCACATCGCGAAGACGTAGACGAGCGTCCCGGCAAGGGCGAGCCAGAAATGGACCTCGACCAGCGCCGACGAATACATCCCCTGGCGCTTCCACAGGATTGGTACCAGGGCATAGATCGCGCCGAAGGTGATTAGCGCCACCCAGCCGAGTGCGCCGGCATGAACGTGCGCGACCGTCCAGTCGGTATAGTGCGACAAGGAGTTGACCGGTCGGATCGCCATGAACGAACCCTCGAAAGTCGACAGGCCGTAGAAGACCGCCGCCACCATCATGAAACGAAGCGTCGCGTCGTCGCGGACCTTGTGCCAGGCGCCGTTCAGAGTCAGCAGCGCATTGCCGGCGGATGCCCAGGACGGCACCAGGAGCATTGCGGAGAAGGTCATGCCAAGCGTCTGCACCCAGTGCGGCAGGGCCGTGTAGTGCAGGTGGTGGGATCCCGCCCACATGTAGAAGAACGTGATGCCCCAGAAGCTGATGATCGACAGGCGATAGGAGAAGATCGGCCGTCCTGACCGTGTCGGCAGGTAGTAGTACATCATGCCCAGGAAACCGGCCGTCAGAAAGAACGCCACGGCATTGTGGCCGTACCACCACTGCGTCATCGCGTCCTGGACCCCGGCAAAAATCGGAAAGCTCTTGGCGCTCGCCAGGGCAATCGGCATCGCCAGATTGTTGACGATATGCAGCACCGCAACGACCAGGATGAACGCCAGGTAGTACCAGTTGGCCACGTAGATGTGCGGCTCCTGCCGCCGCGCCAATGTCCGAAGATAGAGCGCCAGATAGACAACCCAGACGATCACCAGCCAGATGTCCGCATACCATTCCGGCTCGGCATACTCCTTGGATTGTGTGATGCCCATCGGGTAGCCGGTGACCGCGAGGATGCAGAACAGATTGTAGCCGAGGAGGACGAACCACGGGCTCAGCTGGTCAGGCATCCGCGCCCGCGAGGTGCGCTGCATGACATGAAACGACGTCGCGATGAGGGCATTGCCGCCAAATCCGAAAATGATGCCGGTGGTGTGCATGGGCCGCAGCCGCCCGAAGCCGGACCAGGCGGCATCGAAGGTCATCTCCGGATAGGCGAGCAGCCATGCCACCCAATCCCCCACCGCCATGGCGAAGACCGCCCACCCCATCGCCAGCACGACACCGACCTTGATCGGATCGTCGTAGTAGCGCCCGAGGTGGCTGTCATCCGGCACGTCCGCGAAACTGCCGGAGATAACGACAAACATCGTTCCGATCGCTGCCGCCAGGATGATAAGACCATGGACGCCGATCGGATCACGATGGCCGAATGCAGCCAGCACCAATCCGCAGAGAGCCATCAGGCCGGCGATGATGAGCGAGAGCCGGCGCTCGAATTGCGTCAGCTGAGCGACCATTCTAGCGGCACCTGCCCTGGCGAAATGCTCTGGCGACGCAGCATGCGTACAATTCCCTCCGGTCTCGCGGGTTTGGTATTTCATGTATCTGTGATACATCTTTAAGGAGATGGCAAGGGCGATTGATCTGCTGGGACGTTTCGTCTCACGCAGGACCTAACCCGCTTCCGCAGGCCCAGGCCGATTTCGGCGAAACTTCTCTCGGTGAGGCTTTGCGATTCTACATGCCAACCTTTCATGATGAGATCAAAATTTTCGGGTCCGAAGACCGCTTTCACTCCGCGGCTAGCAGATCGGGGCACGTTGGAAGCCTGCCGGAGGGCGGAAATATCGATTGAAGAGTATCATCGGTGGCGGTGGGCCCGCTGTAGCTCTAAATTGGCCTGGAGGGTGATTTAGTACGCCAGCGCGCAATCGACCTGCTGAGGGCGAGCGTCTGGAGCCTCGGCAACTGGACCGGCTGCCGAGCCCGCTTTCCAGCGGCAAGAGGGAGCGCGGCACCATCGCCCGCGCCTTCGCCGCGGAGCCTAGGCGCAGATCACCTTTTCCTGTCGCGCCAGGGTTGAAGCTGGTCGACAATCGAGGTGCGGTCAAAATAATCCTCGATCGCGATGAACTGCTCTATGTCCTCCCCGCCTCGTCGCAATGGGAAGATCCCAAACTCGTAGCTGAGAATGCTGCTGTAGATCGTGGCTACGGTCGTTGAGCCGAATAAGGGACGCTTGGTTGAATAGACCGTCTTGTAGTGTTCGATCCACGGCTGATCTGGATCCGCGCTCAAGAGTTCGTCGAGGTAGCGGCCGGTGATGTTCATCCCCGTGACCTCGGACACCATGGTCCCGACCAGGCGGTACTTGATCCGGAACGGATTGTGCTCGACCTCGGAAATCAACAGATTGGGCAGCAGTTCCGCCAGTTCCAGCGGATCGACCTGGCTCCGGTCGGGTATGCGATCGGGGCCGCCCTTGCTGCACCACCAATCGTACATCGCGTGAACCAGATTCGACTTGGATTGGGCGGGATCTGTCCAGACCGGCAACGTCGGTTCCTTCCACGCGGCATCCAATACGGACACGCACGCGTACCCTGCGCGCATCTCATCAACGAAGTCCATATATCGAAAGCAGTAAAGCGCGCGGTCCGTAGCACAGGACGGTAGCGTCGTCGCTGAACTGTCGCTCGTCCCTGTTCGTATTCCGCCGTCTCAGTTCAGCGGATCGACTCCACCGGGCGGCTTCCTCGCGATTCGCAAGCTGGGGGCCAAAGGGGTTTCGACCAGCGATGCGGCTGGAGGTTGCATCAGCACTTGTTGATAGGCCACGTTGCCGGATCATGGTGCGATTGCCGATGTGAGTTTCGGGACGGGAGCGGCCTTTCGACGTTCGCAAACAGCCGGTCTTCCGAATATCATCCTGCTTGGCTTCTGAGCCGTTGGAGCCAGCGATGGCGCTGCGGGCGCGTGCGGCGCTTTCTGGCCGCTGATCGCCGTCAGCCCTCGGGCTTCCAATGGTTGCCGTCGGGGATCCAGTCAATATGTTGAAGAGCGCGCGGGGCCGCGCGCCATCCTCGAAGCAAGACGCCGCTCTTGAGGGCGGCGCAGGCCAGCACGACTGGCTTTCCGTTCGAGATCTCTAGCCTGATTCACCGTTTTCGCAGCGCCGACGAGGCGAAATCGAGAAGTGCCTGAGCCGATGCGGACCGCCAGACCTCATGCGATCCGACGTGCGCCTTCCGGCGACGATGAAGTCGATTTCCCCGCTATCCAGCTGAAGCTTCAGATAGTCGCCGGGAAATTGATAGTCGCGCCCCGCGAGGAGGGCCTTCGTCGCCGGATGGCGTCGCCACGATCGCCGATGACGCTGTCGCATCGGCGCGGAACAGGTCGCACCAATGGTGCCTAAGCCGTCGCTTCAGTAGTAGTTGATGCCGAAGCTGAGCTTAGGGTCGTAGTGGGCGTCCCAGTAGCCCTTCCAGATCGCTTTGGTGATCGGCCCGACCGCGCCATTGCCGACCGGCTGGCCGTCGAGCTCGGTGATCGGCATGACGCCGCCAGCGGTGGTGACAAAGAACAGCTCGTCGCAGGAATAGGCGAGATCGACCGGAACATCATCCAGGTGGGTCTCCAGGCCGAGCCCGGCCGCCACCTCCATCACAGTCTTGCGAGTGACGCCTTCCAGCACCCCTTTGCGCGCCGAGTAGAGCTTGCGGTCCTTCACCAGCATGACGTTGAAGCCGGCGCCTTCGGTGAGGTTGGTGTCGCCGTCGGTGAGGATCGGATACTGCGCCCCGCGGTCGCGGGCTTCCAGGATGCCGCGGGTGAAGTCGCCCCATTGCAGGTTCTTCACCGTGGGGTCGATAGCACCGGGCGGAATGCGCCGGACGGTGCGGGTGATGATGGCGCTGCCGCCCTTTTTCTGCGTCTCCTCGTCCATCACCCAGAGGAAGGGCATGACCATCAGGTAGCAGAAATTCTCGCACTCCTCCGGCGGTGTCTGGCGGATGTAGCGCAGGCCGCGGGTCACGATCATCATGACATAGGCGTCGCGGATGCCGCTCATCGCCACCATCTCGACCAGCCGGTCGCGCATCTCCGCCCGGCCGACCGGGCTCCTCAGGCGCAGCCGCTTGCAGCTTTCCTCGAAGCGGTCGAGGTGATCGTCGAGGCGGAAATAGCGGCCGTCCCAGACCGCCGGCACGTCATAGGTGAGATCGGATTTCAGGAAGCCCTGGTCGAGGATCGGAATGCGCGCCTCGTGCAGCGGGACGTATTTGCCCTCGAGATAGACGACGCCCTCGGCGAGAGGGTTCTTGCTCGCCTTCAACTCGGCCACGCGGCGGCGGTATTCGATGAAGATGTGGTCGGTATAGCTCATCGACGCGTCACCTGTGCTGGGGATGGACGGAAGCGCTACTGCGGGCGGAATCCCGCCGCGGCGATGTCGGCGAAGGCCCGGTCGGCGGCCTCCAGGGCGCGGTCGATGTCCGCGGCCTCATGCGCCGCGCAGAAGAACATGTTGTGCCGCGGATGCAGGTAGATGCCATGGCGCAAGGCCGCGGCGCAGAAGGCATTGCCGAGCGCCAGGTCCTTGTCGCCGTCGAACAGTACCATCGGCATCTGCGCCGGGCCGGTCTGGCGCAGGCGGTAGCCATGCCGCCCGGCGGCCTGGTCGAGCCCCTCGCGGAAGCGCTGCCCCATCGCGGCGGTCTTCGCCAGCGCGTCGCTCTGCTTCAGGATGCGGATGGTAGCGACGGCGGCGGCCATCGCTGCCGCGCCGTACCAGAAGGAGCCGGTGGTGAAGATCTTGCCCGCCGCCTCGCGCAGGCGCTCACTGCCGGCGATGCAGGCGAGCGGCCAGCCATTGGCGATGGATTTCGAATAGGCGGCGAGGTCCGGCTTCACGCCATAGGACACCCAGCTGCCGCGGACGTCGAGCCGGAAGCCGGCGCGCACATCGTCGAGGATGAGGGCGGCGCCGGCGCGGTCGCAGGCGGCGCGGGCGGCCGCGAGAAAGGCGCGATCCGGCATCTCCTGGTCGCGCTGCACGTCATGGCGGAACGCGGTCAGCAGGATGCCGGCGAGATCGTCGCCGGCCTCAGCCACGGCGGCCTCGAGGCTCGCGATATCGTTGTAGTCGAACTGGATCAGATGCGCCCGATCCTCCGTCGTCACGCCGACCAGGGACGGCGAGCACCAGGGCACCGCGCCGTGGTAGGAGCCGCGCGCCACCAGGATCTTGCGCCGGCCGGCGGCCGCGCGGGCGATGGTCACGCAGATTGTGGTGGCGTCGGTGCCATTCTTCTGGAACAGCGCCCAGTCCGCATGGTCGATGGTGTCGACCAGCAGCTCGGCGAGCTCGACCATGACCTCGGTCGGGCCGTTGCCGATATCGGCGCGCCGCAGCTGGTCGAGCGCGGCGGCATCCACCTCCGGATGATGATAGCCGAGCACGTTCGGGCCCCAGGCGCACATGAAGTCGATATATTCGGTGCCGTCCGCGTCCCACACCCGGCAGCCTTCCGAGCGCGAGAAGAACTGCGGATAGCCGGGGCCGATCGAGCGCGTCGCCATATGACCCCAGACGCCGTTGGGCACCACCTGCCGCGCGCGCCGCAGCAGCTCGGCATCCTTGCTGTTGGGAAGATCACGGCTCATGCCAGGTTCCTTCTGCGGGAAACGGGCGGGGTTTCCCCCGCCCGGCCCGGTCTTAGTAGCTGATTTCCGACAAAGGCAGGTTGCAGCAGGCGCTGTAGCGCACGCCCTTCACGTTCTCGCCATAAGCGAGGATCAGCTCGGGGCTCACCATCGGGATGATGATGCGGTCCTGGGCCATCATCTGGCCGGCCTGGAACCACAGCTTCTCCGCCTCCTCAGGCGTGGGCGCCGCGAGCGCCGCGTTGCGGATCTCAGTGATCTTGGTGTTGATGATCGAGGGATCGTTCGCCCCACCCGCGCGCTTCGCCCAGACGGAACCCTCGGACAGGCCGAAATAGTCCACATATTGCGACGTGCCGAAGAAATCGGGAGCGTAGAACACCACGGTCAGCGGGATGCCTTCGCCGTTCGCCTTCTCGCGCCAATTGGCGAAGGGCACCGGGCTCAGCTCGAGCTTGATCCCCACCTTGCTCAGATCCTGCTGGATCTTCTGGATCATCAGGTTGAAGTCGACGCCGTAGGCGTTCATGTCCGGATAGGTCGCATCCAGCGTGAAGCCGTCGGCGAGCCCCGCCTCGGCCAGCAGCGCCTTGGCCCGCTCCGGATCGTAGGGCGGGATTTCGTGGCCTTCGCTGCCGGGGAAGCCAAGCGGAATCGGCGTGGCCATCGGCCGGCCGGCGCCGCCGAGGGTGACGTCGATCAAACCCTGGCGGTCGATGGCGATGGAGATCGCCTCGCGTACCTGGGGGCTCATCTTGATCGTGGTGCCCTTGGCGCCCGGCGCCAGGGCGACATAGACGAAGTTGAACGAGGGCACGCGCTCGATCTTCACCTTCGAACCTTCCAGCGTCTTCGCGGTGTCGGGATCGATCTGCATCGCGATGTCGACGGAGCCGGATTGCAGGAGCTGGGCCTGTGCCACGGCGTCCTTGACCTGCTGGAAGATTACAGCCGGCGCCGGCGCCTTGGCGCGCCAGTAGCCGTCATTGCGCTTCAGGCGCAGCTCGGCGTTGGGCTCGTATTTGTCGAGCACAAACGGCCCGCTGCCGGCGGAGTTTGCCAGCAGCCATGGCTCGGCGCCGTCCTTCTCCGCCGCCGTCTCGTCGGCCAGCGCGCCCTGGGCCGCCAGCACGTCGCTGTTCAGGATCGCCATCATCGGCGCCGCCACGACCTGCGGGAACTCCGAGTTCGACATGTTGAGCTTGATGATGACGGTCTGGGCGTCCGGCGCCTCGACCGAGGCGATCGAATCAGCAAGGAACGACGCGTTCCCCTTCAGATTCTTCATGCGCTCGAAGCTCCACTTGACGTCCTTGGCTTCGACCGCCGAGCCGTCCGAGAACTTCGCCGCCGGATTGAGCTTGAAGGTGAACTCGGTCTGGTCGCCGTTGGAGGTCCAGCTCTCGGCCAGCAGCGGCACCAGCTTGAGATCCTTGTCGAGCGTGGTCAGCTGCTCATAGACCGAGGTGTTGTAGATCTGGCAGGTGTCGCACCAGCTGCGCTGCGGATCCAGCGAGTTGATGTCCATGTCGCGGGCGATGACCAGCGGCCGGTCTTCGGCCCGGGCCCCGAACGTCGATGCTCCCAGCGCGGCCATGGAGACCGCCAGTGACAGCAGGACCGCGCGGCGCGTGCCGCGGAGCCAGTGCCTGGATAGTCCTTTATGCATGTGTCTCTCCCTGTTTCGAGGTGGATGCGGCCGCCGCTTCTTCAGGCGGATGCCGCAATGGTCAACAACGCTCTGCGCACGTCCTCGGTACCGGCCAGCGCCGCCCTGTTCAGCACGGCAGAGACGGTCGGCGCCGACAGGCTGCCGGTGACGCGCAGGATTTCGTAATCGAGGTAGTCGAAGAACCGGCTCTGGATCTCGTCGGCCCAGCGGGCGCCGAGCGACAGGCTGCGGGCGGCCTGCTCGGCGATGACGACCCGCCCGGTCTTTTCGATCGAGGCACCGATCAGGTTCCAGTCGATGCCGAAATGGTCGAGGTTGCGCAGGTCGATGATCTCGGCATCGATGCCGGTTTCGTCCGCCGCCTTGACCGCGTTGTGGACCATGACCGAGGTCGCCAGCACGGTGCAGGCCGCACCGGGCCGCACGATCCGCGCCGAGGCGAACGGAATGCAATAGTCACGGTCGCCCCGCGGCACCTCGAATTCGCGCTGGTAGAGCTCGGTGTGCTCGAGGATCAGGACCGGATCGTTGCAGCGCAAAGCGGCATTCATCATGCCGATGTAGTCGAAGGCGTTGGTCGGCGCGAAGATGCGCCAGCCTGGAAATAGCGCGAACAAGGCCGACGGATCGGCTGAATGCTGCGACCCGTAGCCGGTATGTGGCGAGACGCGCACGCGCATGACCACGGGGACGGGGAAGCCGTCGCCGAACATGTGCCGGACCTTGCCGACGCCGTTGCCGATCTGGTCGGCGGCGGAGAGGCAGAAATCGCCGAACATGATCTCGACGATGGGACGCAAGCCGTTGAGCGCCGCCCCCAGCGCCACGCCGGTGAAGCCATTCTCCGAGATCGGCATAGCCAGCACCCGGTCCGGCCACTTTTCCAGCGCGCCCTTGGTGAAGCCGCTGACGCCGCCGCGCATCTGGTGCACGTCCTCGCCCAGCACGATGATGGTCGGATCGCGCTCCATGGCCGTGGCAATGGTTTCGGAGGCGGCGGTGACGAACTTGATCTTCTCGGTCGGCAGGGATTGCAGGTCGTCATGCGACAGCATGCGGGCGTCCGACAGCTCGGAGAGATCGCCGAGAATGCCGCGATCGACCGTGGCCGGATCGGGCCACAGCGCCTGCGGGATGCGCAGCGCATTGCCGCCCGGCACCGGCTCGGTCACCCGCGCCGTCGCCGCGGCCACGCGCTCGGTGACGATGCGGTCGATGCGCGCCAGCTCCTCGGCGCTCGTGATGCCGAGGGAGGTCAGGCGGGACTGGGCGAGCAGGATCGGGTCACGCGCGCGCCATTCAGCCTCCTCTTCCTTGGTGCGGTAGCCGAAATCGCTGCCCGTGCGACTGCCGCTCTGATGGAAGAAGCGATAGCAGAGCGCCTCCACCACCACCGGCCCGCCCTCGGTTTCGACGATGCGCCGAGCCTCGGCCATGGCGCGGTGCACGGCCACCACGTCCATGCCGTCGCATTCGATGGATGGGATGCCGAGCATCGCGCCGCGCGCGGTCTGCCGCGTCTCCCGGGTCACGTCGTCGATGCGGGTCGCCACGCCGTAGAGGTTGTTCTCGATGAAAAAGATCACCGGCACGCGCTGGGCAGCGGCGATGTTCATCGCCTCGTAGCTGGTGCCGGCCTGGGCGGCGCCGTCGCCGAAGAAGGCGACCGAAATCAGCTTGCGGTCCAGCATCTTGTCGGCCAGCGCATAGCCGACCGCATGGGGCGGGTTGCCGCCGACGATGGCCGAGGTGCCGACGATTCCCGCCGCCGCGTAGCGCATGTGCATGGAGCCGCCGCGCCCGCCGCAATAGCCTGGGGTGAGGCCCATGATCTCGGCCATGAAGCGATGGATCGCCTCGTCCATCGCCGGCGTGAAGTCGTGCTTGCGGATGTCGAAATCCGCCGGCACCACGGCGCCGAGCAGCTTCATCAGCACCTGGTGATGCGCGCGGTGCGTGCCGTTGATCTTGTCGTCGCGCGTCAGCACCGACATCGCGCCGACGGCGCCCGCTTCCTGGCCAATGCTGGCGTGCGCCGGGCCGTGGATCAGGCCCGCCTTCTCGAGTTCGAGCAGCTTCTCCTCGAAGCGGCGGATCAGCATCATCTGGCCGTACCAATGCACCAGATCGCGCGCCGCTTCCGACTGCCAGTCCGCCGGCTCCAGCTCCAGCCGGAACCACGGTGCTGACGGTGAGAGCGGCATCTGTCGCGCCATCCGAACCTCGCCTGTAGGCCCCGTCCCCGCAGCCCGCGTTCTCCGCACGGTGCTGCCGTGCCGGCCTGGGATACCGGCATCTGATTTGTGGAATTAAATTCCGTTTTCTGTTGCGGCACACCTTAAGCTGTGCCAGCCTCCCCTCGCAACAGGAATCTTGGCGCCCGACCGGACCGCGCCGCGCCGAGGAGGCCCATTCGTGATCAGAGACCAGGGCGTCCTGGACAGCCTGCAAGACACCGTCCGCCGCTTCGTGCGCGCGCGCTTGATCCCGGCCGAGGCCCAGGTCGAGACCGACAATGCGATTCCCCCGGAACTGGTCGCGGAGATGCGCGCGCTCGGCCTGTTCGGGCTGTCGATCCCGGAAGAATTCGGCGGCCTCGGCCTCACCATGGAGGAAGAGGTCACCATCGCGCTCGAGCTTGGCTACACCTCGCCTGCTTTCCGCTCGGTGATCGGCACCAATAACGGGATCGGCTCGCAGGGCATCATCGTCGACGGCACCCCGGCGCAAAAGGCCTATTGGCTGCCGCGCATGGCAAAGGGCGAGGTCATCGGCTCCTTCGCGCTGACCGAGCCGGATGTCGGCTCCGATGCCGGCTCGATCCGCACCGGCGCCATCCGCGACGGCGACCAGTATTTGATCAACGGCACCAAGCGCTACATCACCAACGCCCCGGTCGCCGACGTCTTCACCCTGATGGCGCGGACAGGCGGCCCCGGCCCGGGCGGCGTCACCGCCTTCCTGGTGCCGAGAAACAGCCCGGGCCTGAGCCTCGGCCCGGTCGACAAGAAGATGGGCCAGCGCGGCACCCGCACCTGCGACGTCATCCTGGAGAATTGCCGGGTGCCGGCCGAGGCGGTGATCGGCGGCGTCGAGGGCCAGGGCTTCAAGACGGCGATGAAGGTGCTGAACCGCGGCCGTCTGCACATCGCCGCCGTCTGCGTCGGCGCGGCGCAAAGGCTGTGCGACGAATCCGTCGCCTTCGCCCGCAACCGCGTGCAATTCGGCAAGCCGATCGCCGAGCACCAGCTGATCCAGGCGATGCTGGCCGACAGCGCGACCGAGACCTTCGCCGGCCGCTGCATGGTGATCGAGGCCGCGCGCCGCTTCGACGACGGCAAGCGGATCGTGCAGGAGGCGGCCTGCGCCAAGCTGTTCTGCTCCGAGATGGTCGGCCGGGTCGCTGATCGCGCGGTGCAGATCCATGGCGGCGCCGGCTACATGCAGGATTATGCCGTGGAGCATTTCTATCGCGACGTGCGCCTGTTCCGCCTCTATGAAGGGACGTCGCAGATCCAGCAGATCATCATCGCGCGCGAATTGACGGCGAACTAGACAGGAAAGAGCCTTGTCACCGGCCCTTGGCATCATCGCCGACGACTTCACCGGCGCCTTGCTGGTGGCGGGAGAGCTCGAGGCCGCGGGTATTCCCTGCGATGTGCTGTTCACGCCGGCGGCGGCGCGGCCCGAGGGAGATGCGCCGGTCGCTATCCTGGCGACGCGCACGCGCCTGGCGCCCAAGGCAGAGGTGCTCGCCGTGCTTGCCGAGGCCGCAGCCGCCCTGGCGGGAGCCGGGTGCCCGCGCCTCGCCTACAAGGCCTGCGCCACCTTCGATTCGAGCGAGAGCGGCAATATCGGTCCGGCGGCAGATTTCCTCGCCGCCCGCGCCGGCGGCCCGGCGCTGATGAGCGCCGGCTTTCCGCATTACAACGTGACCGTCTTCCAGGGCTATCTCTTCTATCGCGGCCGCCTGGTCTCGGAATCCATCAAGCGCTTCGATCCGCTGACGCCGATGACCGATCCGGACCTGGTGCGCTTCCTGTCGCATCAGACCCAGCAATCGGTCGCGCTGCTGCCGCATGCCAGGTTGCGCGAGGGAATCGCCGCGGCGCGGAAAGCCTTCGACGAGCTGCGCCTGCAGGGCAACCATGTCCTCGCCGACACGGCGGATGACGATGACGTGGCGGTGACGGCGCGGCTCGCGGTGGAAAGCGCCGCCCCGGTGGTGGCGAGCGATCCGATGATCATCGCCTATGCCAGGCTGGTTGCCGCGGAATCTGTTGCGCCGCGGCCTGCTCCGCCGCGGCATGTGGCGGGACCGGCCGCCATCCTGGCCGGCAGCGTCGGCCCGATCGCCCTCACCCATCTCGCCCATTTCGGCCAGCAGCACCCGGTGCTGAAGCTGGACCTGCTGGATCCGCGCCCCGAGGCGGAGATTGCCGAAGCGGCGGTCGACTGGGCGGCCGCCCATCTGGGCGCGACGCCCTTCGCCATCACCACGGCGGACGATCAGGACGGCGTTGCACGAGTACAGGCCACGCATGGCCCGATCGGCGCGGCGCGCAGGGCGGAAACCCTGCTCGGCGCGATCGCCAAGGGGCTCCACCACAGAGGCGTTCGACGTTTCGTCGTCGCCGGCGGCGAAACCTCGGGCGCGATCGTCGCCGCACTGGGCCTCACCCGGGCGCGGGCCTTGCCCGCTGGATCGCTCGGCAGCGGTTTCTGCGTCGCCGAGGGCCCCGGCGGTCGGGTGTCGCTCTTCCTCAAATCCGGCAAGCTCGGCGCCGAGGACATTTTCGTCCGGGCCATCGAGGCGATGGCGTGAACTGGAAAGTGCAAGCATGACCACGGACCTCATGAGCCAACGCCAGGCGCTGGTGGATGCCAGCCTGCAGGCAGTGGCCCTGCGCCTCAGCACCGGAACCGCGGGCAATATCAGCCTGCGCCATGGGGACGGCATGCTGATCACGCCGACCGGCATTGACCCAGGCGAGATGCGCGCGGAGCAGATCGTCGCGGTCGATCTGGATGGCAACTGGAGCGGAAGCTGGAAACCGTCCTCGGAATGGTCGATCCACGCGCAGATCTACCGCAACACCGATGCGCAGGCCGTCGTGCACGCGCATCCGGATTACTGCGTCGCCCTTGCCTGCCTGCGCCAGCCCTTGCCGCCCTTCCACTACATGATTGCCGGATTCGGCGGCAACGAGGTGCCCTGCGCGCGCTATGAGCCGTTCGGCAGCCCCGCGCTGGCCGATGCGGTGCTGGAGGCGCTCGGCAGCCGCTACAACGCCTGCCTGATGGCCAATCACGGCATCACCACCTTCGGCGCGGATCTGCGCAGCGCCTTGCGCCGCGCCGAGCGACTGGAAACGCTGGCGCGGCAATACCTGCTGGCGCGCGCGGCGGGCGAGCCGGTGCTGCTGACCCCGGCGGATCTCTCCGAGGTCCACGGCCGCTACGCGACCTACGGCAAGCAGCCGAAGGGCTGAAGGCTCAGGCGCTGCGCATCAGCTCGCCGAGGATGCGCGCCGAGAGCTCCGGGTGTTCCAGGTGCGGCATGTGCCCGCACTTCTCCAAGGCGTGCAGCGCGACGTTGCCCGGCAGGTCGCGCGTCGCGGCAAAAGGCAGGATGCGGTCGCCGCGGCCGAAGACCACCCGCGTCGGAATCGTCAGCCGCGCGAGATCGGCGCGGATCGAGAAGGATTGCGTGCCGTCGGGGAAGAAGCGCAAGGCGAAGGCGCGCAGAGCCTCAGTCAGGCCGGCGTCGCGGCGGCTCTCGACGGCCACGCGCAGGAAGGTCGGCGTGATGACTGCCGGGTCGGCCACCAGCTCCAGCAGCCAGGGCTTCAGGCTCGCGGCCTCGCGCGCCCGCGCGATGCCGTCGATGAAGGCGGCGTTGATCTCCGGCCCCAGTCCGCCGGGCGCAAACAGGGCCAGCGCCCGCACATCGGCAAGACCGCGCGCGGCGATCCGCGTCGCGACGGCGCCGCCCAGCGAATGTCCGGCGAGCAGCGCGGGACCTTCGAACTGCGCAGCCATGGTCGCCTCGACCATGGCGGCCAGCGCGTCAATATCCGCCGGAATGCTGCGCGTCGAGCCGCCATGGGCCGGCAGGTCGAGGGCCAGCACCGGATGGTCGAGCCGCGCCGCGGCCAGCAGGCCGCGCCAGTTGTTGAGGTCGGCCGCGAAGCCGTGCAACAGCACATAGGGCTTGCCCTGCCCGCGCCGCAACCACACAGCGTTCAGCACTTCCTCACCCTGCGCCGCGGCAACGAAGGGCCGGCTGACAAGGCTCTCGCCGCGCGCCATCTGCGCCAGCACGTCGGTCTTCTGCACCCGGCCGCGCGGGCCGCTGCCCGGGACGCCGGAGAGATCGATGCCGTGTTCGGCGGCCAGCCGGCGCGCCAGCGGCGTCGGATTCGGGCCGCGCCCAGCTCGTCCCGGCTGGCGCGTAACGATTGCCGGCTGCGCCTCGCCGCCGCTCTTGGCGACGGGAGGCCTTGCATCCTGTGGCGCCGTCGTCGGCGTCTCGCCGGGCGCGAAGATCAGCGCCACGGGATCGCCCACCGTGACCTCGAAATCCTCGGCGATCATCTGGCCGATGATTCCGTCGGCCGGCGCCTCGACCTCGACCGCCGCCTTGTCGTCCTCGATTTCGAATAGGATCTGGCCGCGCTTCACCGCCTGGCCTTCGGCGACGATCCAGCGCGCGATCCTGCCGCTCGCCTTTTCCAGGCTGACCTTGGGATAGACGACATGCGCGGGCATGGAGGCTCCTCTTGGCGGCTTCAGTCGGGGCGCTTGCGGGCGGCCGCTGCCGTGCCGTCCTGGCCGTTCAGCCGGGCGCGCAGCCGCCGCACGACGTCGACCAGCATCGGCCCGACTTCCTTCAGGCATTTCTCGCGTGGCAGGATGTCGACGATCCCGCCGCAGGTTAGCGCCACCAGCGGCGAGCCGTCGGTGGGGCGGAAGGCGACGCCGACGGCGTTGATGTAGCTGTACCAGACCCCGAAGCTGGCGGTGAAGCCGTGCCGGGCATAGTGGGCGATGGCCTCTTCGACGTGCTCGGCGATCCGCCGCGCGTTGCCCGGCTCGGTCCGCCGCAGCTGCTCGAGCACCTCGTCGCGCTTCTCCGGCACCATCTCGGCCATGTAGGCGAGGCCCATCGCGGTCCGCCAGATCGGCAGCCGCGATCCGACATTGAGGCGCAGCGACACCGGGCTCATCGACCGGCAATTGGCCAGATACACCATCTCCAGTCCGTCGCGGGTGCCGAGCGCCGCCGCGGCACCCGTCTGATCGGCCAGTTCCTGCATCAGGGGCCGCGCGATATGGACCACGGGGCTCGAACTCAGGGCCGAGTAGCCGAGCGAGACCGTCGCCGGGCCGATGCTGTAGCGCCCGAGCGTATCGTCATAGTGCAGGTAGCCGAGCCCGACGAGCGTATAGGTGAGGCGCGACACCGTCGCCTTGGGCAGGCCCGTCCGCTCGATAAGCTCCTGGTTCCCCAGGGTCGCGTCGTCGGCGGTGAAGGCGCGCAGGATGCGCAGGCCGCGCGTCAGCGACGCGGCGAAATTGCCCTCATCGGTGCTGTCGCGGTTTTCCGAGGGCTTGGCCCGCTTTCTCACATCTGGTTCCTTCGTTCTCGCCCGGCCGCCGGGGCGCCAGTCTTGGCCGATCGCAAAAAACTGGAATTTAATTTCAATTACGTTGACGCCGGATTGGCCGCTTGTCAATATCGGCCACGAGCCTTGCCGCCACCAAGCCTGAAGAAGCCCAAGCTTGAAGAAACGGGGCGGAGCACAGGAAGGATCGCCGTGACGCGCTATATCATCCGCCGCCTGTTCGCGATGCCGTTTCTGGTGCTGGGCATCGTGACCCTGGCCTTCCTGCTGACCACGGTGACCAAGGGCGACCCGCTCACGGCCATCGTGTCGGAGCGGCAGATGAACAATCCCGAAATCGTCGCGGCGGCCAAGGCGCGCTGGGGCCTCGATCGCAGCCTGCCCGAACGCTATGTGATCTATGTCGGCAACCTGCTGACCGGCGACATGGGCACCTCCTTCATCACCCGGCGCCCGGTAGGTCAGGACATCCTGTTCCGCCTGCCGGCGACCATGGAACTGGTCATCGCCGCCATGCTGGTCGGCGCCACGATCGGCATCGCGCTCGGCGTGCTGGCCGCCTATTACCGCAACACCGCGACGGATCATTTCGCCCGGCTGTTCGCCCTGTTCGGGTCTTCGATTCCGGTGTTCTGGCTCGGCCTGGCGGTGCTGTTCATCTTCTCGGTCAAGCTCGGAATCATGCCGGGACCGGGCCGCATGGATGCGAGGCTGCCCCAGCCGCCGGAGATCACCCGCTTCCTCACCATCGACGCGCTCCTGGCCGGCGATTTTCGCGTCTTCATCGACGCACTCTGGCATCTGATCCTGCCGTCCTTCGTCCTTGGCTGGGCGGTCGCCGGCACGATCTCGCGCCTCGTCCGCGCCAACATGCTGGAGGTGCTGGGGCGCGAGTTCATCCTGACCGCGCGCGCCAAGGGCGCCGGCGAATTGCGCGTCGTGCTGCGCCATGCCTTGCGCAACACGCTGGTGCCGACGCTCACCGTCATCGGCTATTCCTTCGCCTATCTGCTGACCGGCGCGGTGCTGACCGAGACGATCTTCTCCTGGCCCGGCATGGGCTCCTATGCGGTGAGCGCGGCGCGCGGGCTGGATTTCCCCGCCATCATCGGCGTCACCATCGTCGGCGGCGTGGTCTTCCTGGTCACCAATCTCGTCACCGACATCGCCTATGTCGTCGCCAATCCGCGCGTGAGGCTGGGCTAGCGCATGGCAACGCTGCTCCTCGCCCGTCGACACACCTGGCTCTCGCTGCCGCTGATCGTCGGGCTAGCGGTCGTCGGCTTCTGGCTGCTCGCGACCCTGCTCGCGCCGCAGATGACGGCGTTCGATCCGCTGGACATGGTGGCGCGCCGCCTGCAGCCGCCGAGCTGGCAGCACTGGCTGGGCACCGACGCGCTCGGACGCGACGTGCTCGCCCGCACCCTGCACGGCGCGCGGCATTCGTTGCCGATCGCGGTCGTCGTGGTGAGCGTGGCGGTCGCCATCGGGGCGATGCTGGGCGCCGTCTCCGGATTCCTCGGCGGCCAGGTCGACAACGCGATCATGCGGCTGGTCGACATCACCCTCTCCTTCCCGCCGATGCTGCTGGCGATGGCGGTGGCCGCGTCACTCGGCCCGGGCCTCGGCAACGCCACCATCGCCATGGTGATCGTCTGGTGGCCGGTCTATGCCCGGCTGATGCGCGCCCAGGTGCTGGAGGTGCGCGAGCGCGAGCATGTCGAGGCCGCCGTCGCCGCCGGCGCCAGCCGCCCGCGCATCCTGCTGAAGCACATCCTGCCGCTGTGCTGGACCCCGGTCCTGATCAGCGCCACCATGGACCTCGGCCAGGTCATCTTGCTGGCCGCGTCCTTGAGCTTCATCGGCCTCGGGGCGACGCCGCCCACGCCGGAATGGGGCTCGATGATCTCCGACGGCGCGGCGCAGTTCTATTCCTGGTGGGTCGCCTTCGGCCCCGGTTTGGCCATCCTCACCATCGTGCTCGGCTTCAATTTCATCGGCGACGCGCTGCACGATCACTTCGATCCGAGGTCGAAATGATCCCGGCGACGGAGAACGCGCCGTTGTTCGAGGTCCGCGACCTGCGGGTGGCCTTCGGCCGCGCCGGCGTCAGCCTCGAGGCGGTGCGCGGCATCAGCCTCACCGTCGATCACGGCGAGGTGCTGGGCATCGTCGGCGAGTCCGGCTCCGGCAAGTCGATCGGCATGCTGGGGGCGCTGGGCCTGCAGCCGGATAGCGCGCGCGTCTCCGGCTCCGTCCGGTTCAAGGGACTGGAACTGGTCGGACTGCCGCGGCGCGAGCTGCGCAAGCTGCGCGGCGCGCGCATCGGCATGATCTTCCAGGATCCGCTTTCTTCGCTCAATCCGGTCATGACCATCGGTGCGCAGATCGCCGAGGCGCTGCTCCTGCACAATGAGACGCTCTCCGCCCGGGTCGCGCTCGAGCGCGCCGAGGAATTGCTGACCCTCGTCGCCATCCCGCAGCCCGACCGGCGCCTGCGCCAGTATCCGCACGAATTCTCCGGCGGCATGCGCCAACGGGTTATGATCGCCATGGCGGTCGCCAACGACCCGGACCTGCTGATCGCCGACGAGCCGACGACGGCGCTCGACGTCACGGTGCAGGCGCAGATCATGGAGGTGCTGGCCGCTCTGCGGCGGCGGCTCGACATCGGCCTCATCCTGATCACCCACGATCTCGGCGTGCTGGCCGGCCATGCCGACCGGGTTGCCGTGGTCTATGCCGGCGAGATCGTCGAGCAGGCCAGCGTGGACGATCTTTTCGCCCGCCCCGGCCATCCCTATACCCGCGGCCTGATCGCCTCGATCCCCGACATGTCGGTGGAGCGCGACCGGCTGAACTCGATCGAGGGCACGCCGCCGCCGCTGGGCCAGCTGCCGGGCGGCTGCGCCTTCCATCCGCGCTGCCCGCTGGCGCAGGAGATCTGCCGCGCCAGCGCGCCGCCGATCCGGGGTCGGGCGGAACACATTGCCGCCTGCCACTTCGCCGACCTGCCCGAAGGGAGCACGCGATGAACGCCCCGCTCCTGTCGGTCCGCGACCTCGTCAAGCGCTTCCCGGTGAAGGGCGGCCTCGTCCTCGAGCGCACCATCGGCCATGTCGACGCCGTCGCCGGCGTTTCGCTCGACGTGCCGGCGGGCGAGACCCTGGGGCTGGTCGGGGAATCCGGCTGCGGCAAGTCCACCCTTGGCCGCTGCATCCTGCGCCTGATCGAGCCCACCTCCGGGCAGACCCTGTTCCGCGGCCGCAACATCAACGAGGCCGGTGCCACGGAGATGCGCGGCCTGCGCCGGCACATCCAGATTGTGTTCCAGGATCCCTACGCCTCGCTGCACCCGCGCATGCGGGTTGCCGAGAACATCGCCGAGCCGCTCAGGATCAGCGACCTGTCGCCCGAGAAGCGCCGCGCGCGCGTGACTGAGATGCTGGATCTGGTGCGGCTGAACCCGGAACACGCCCAGCGCTATCCCCATGAACTCTCCGGCGGACAGCGGCAACGCGTGGTGATTGCCCGCGCCCTGACGCTGCAGCCCGAACTGCTGGTGCTGGACGAGCCGGTTTCCGCCCTCGACGTCTCCGTGCAGGCCGGCGTGCTCAACCTGCTGAAGGACATCCAGGCGTCCTTCGGCACGTCCTTCGTCTTCATCGCACATGACCTCTCGGTGGTGCAGCATCTCTCCCACCGCGTGGCGGTGATGTATCTCGGCAAGATCGTCGAGATTGCGCCGAAACGCCTTCTCTATCGCGCGCCCATGCACCCTTATACCCAGGCGCTGATGTCGGCGGTGCCGTTGGCCGACCCGCAGCGCGAGCGCCGGCGCAGCCGGATCGTGCTCAAGGGCGAAGTGCCGAGCCCGCTCAATCCACCGTCGGGCTGCCGGTTCCGCACCCGCTGCCCGCTGGCCCAGCCGATCTGCGCGGAGATTGAGCCACCGCTGGCCGAGAAGGAACCCGGCCATGCGGTCGCCTGCCATTTTCCCACGGCGGTCGAGACCGGGTTGCTCGGCAACCCGGGTACCGAGGAGTAGTCGCATGAACAAGACCAGCCTGCCGCTGCAGGGGATCCGCGTGCTCGATCTGACGCGCGTGCTCGCCGGCCCGTGGGCGACGATGAGCCTCGGCGATCTCGGCGCCGAGATCTGGAAGATCGAGAACATCAAGGGCGGCGACGATACCCGCGCCTGGTCGGTGCCGAACTACAAGGGTGTCAGCACCTATTACCTCTGCACCAACCGCGGCAAGGAGAGCTTAGCCATCGACCTGAAATCGCCCGAAGGCCGACAGATCGTGCTGGATCTGGCGGCGAGGGCCGACGTGGTGGTCGAGAACTTCCGTCCCGGCACCGTCGACCGGCTGGGCATCGGCTACGCGCAGCTGCGCAAGCTCAATCCCGGCATCGTCTATTGCTCGATCTCCGGCTACGGCCAGACCGGGCCCGAGCGCGACCGGCCGGGCTACGACTTCGTCATGCAGGCAGAGAGCGGCCTGATGTCCATCACTGGCGAAAAGGACGGTCCGCCCAATCGCCTCGGCGTCGCCTTCACCGACGTGGTCGCCGGCATGATCGCCACCCAGTCGATCCTGGCCGCGCTCTACCAGCACCGGGATACCGGCGAAGGCCAGTATATCGACGTCGCGCTGCTCGATTCCGCGCTCAACCTGCTGATCAATCTCGGCACCGGCTATCTGAATGCCGGCGTCGAGCCGGAGCGCTACGGCAACGCGCATCCAACGGTGGTTCCCTATCAGCTGTTCGAGACCCGCGACGGCACCTTCGCCCTCGCCGTCGGCAACGACCGCATGTTCGTGGATTTCTGCGAGCAGGTGATCGACCGGCCGGAGCTGGCCAAGGATCCCCGTTTCGTCACCTCGCACCAGCGGGCGCTGCACCGCGATGAGTTGCTGCCGATCCTGGCCGACATCCTGCGCCAAGACACCTGCGCGCACTGGCTCGCCGCCTGCAACCGGGCCAGCGTGCCGGCCGGCCCGGTGAAGCGCGTTTCCGAAGCGCTCCAGGCTCCGAGCGTGGTGCAGCGCGGCGTCATCCAGACCGTCCAGCATCCGCGCCTCGGCCCCATTTCGCTGATCCGGCCGGCCCATGGCCTCGCCGCGCAGGCCGGACAGATTCCGAAGGCCCCGCCCTTGCTGGGCGAAGATACCCGCGCGGTGCTGCGCGCGGCCCTCGGCTACAGCGACGAGCGGATCGATGAACTGGCCCGCGCCGGTGTCATCGCCTGCAACGAGGCGGGCGAGGTCGCCGGCCCGGCCAAGATGTCTGGAGCGGTGTCGTGACGGCGGCCTTCATCTGCGACGGTCTCCGCACGCCGATCGGGCGCTATGGCGGCGCGCTGGCGCAGATTCGCACCGACGACCTGGCGGCGCTGCCGATCGCGGCACTCGTGCAGCGCAATCCGGGCGTCGACTGGGCGGAAATCGACGACGTCGTCCTCGGCTGCGCCAACCAGGCGGGCGAGGACAACCGCAATGTCGCGCGCATGGCCGCACTCCTGGCCGGCCTGCCGGTCGAGGTTCCCGGCGTGACCGTCAACCGGCTCTGCGGCTCGGGCCTCGATGCAATCGGCAGCGCGGCGCGGGCCATCCGCGCCGGCGAGGCGGCGCTGATGATCGCCGGCGGTGTCGAGAGCATGACGCGCGCGCCCTTCGTCATGGCGAAAGCGGAAAACGCCTTCAGCCGGAATGCGACGATCTATGACACCACCATCGGCTGGCGCTTTCCCAACCCGCGGATGGAGAGCGCACACGGCACGCATTCGATGCCGCAGACCGCCGACAACGTCGCCGCCGATTTCGGCATCGGCCGCGCCGAGCAGGACGCCTTCGCCCTGCGCAGCCAGCTCCGCTGGGCCGCCGCCCAGGCCGCGGGCCGTTTCGCCGAGGAGATCGTGCCCGTCACCCTGCCGCAGAAGAAGGGCCCCGCCATCGTCGTCGATTCCGACGAGCATCCGCGCCCCGACACGACGCTCGAACAGCTGACGCGCCTCAGGGGCATCAACGGGCGCGAGCTGAGCGTAACCGCCGGCAACGCCTCCGGGGTCGATGACGGCGCGGCGGCGCTCCTGGTCGCGAACGAAGATGCCGCCGCCCGCTTCGGCCTGACGCCGAGGGCACGCATCCTCGGCATGGCGGTGGCGGGCGTTCCGCCGCGCGTCATGGGCGTCGGGCCGGTGCCGGCGGTCAAAAAGCTGCTGCAGCGCACTGGCCTCAGGCTGGAGCAGATGGATGTGATCGAGCTCAACGAGGCCTTTGCCGCGCAGGCGCTGGCGGTGCTGCGCGGCCTTGGCCTGCCCGACGACGCGCCGCACGTCAATCCCAATGGCGGCGCCATCGCCATCGGCCATCCGCTCGGCATGAGCGGCGCCCGCCTCGCCTTGACCGCCACCCATGAGCTGCAGCGCCGCGGCGGCCGCTATGCGCTCTGCACCATGTGCATCGGCGTCGGCCAGGGCATCGCCTTGATCCTCGAACGCTGCTGAGGTTCAGATGACCCTGACACTTGCGCGCGACCGCGACGTCGCCATCGTCACCATCGACAATCCGCCGGTGAACGCGATCAACGGCGCAACGCGGATCCGCCTCATCGCGCTCGCCGAGGAGCTGGACGCCGATCCCGCGATCAAGGCAATCGTCCTGGCCGGTGCCGGCAAGCTCTTCGTCGGCGGCGCCGATATCTCCGAGTTCGACCGTCCTGTGGAATCTCCCACCCTGCCCGAGGTGATCGCGCGGATCGAGGCGGCGCGGAAGCCCTGGATCGCCGCCATTCACGGCGTCGCCTTCGGCGGAGGCTTGGAGATCACGCTCGGCTGTCGGTTCCGGCTGGCCGCGCCGGGAACCAGGCTCGGCCTGCCCGAGGTCAATCTCGGCATCATCCCCGGCGCCGGCGGCACGCAGCGCCTGCCCCGACTGACCGGCATTGCCGTGGCGCTTCCGGTCGTCGCGGAGATGAAGACGCTGACAGCTGACGAGGCGCTCAAGCTGGGCCTGGTCGACCAGCTGATCGAGGGCGATCTCGTCGCCGGCGCCATCGACTTCGCTCGATCGGCAATCGCAAGGCCGCTGCCACCGCTTGCCATCGAGCGGCCGCTTGCCGACGCCACGCCGGAGCTGTGGTCGGAGGCGGCGCAACGAATCGGCAAAGCCGCCAGGGGCAACGCGGCACCTTTGCGCGCCCTTGACGCGATGCGTCACGGCGCCGAACGCGGCATCGTCGAGGGGCTGAAGCGGGAGCGTTCCCTCTTCCTCGACTTGCGCGGGTCGCCGGAAGCGGCGGCGCTGCGCTATCTGTTCTTCGCCGAGCGCGGCGCGGCGCGGCCCGCGGCGCTCAAGGGCGTCACGCCCCTGCCAATCCGCCGTGTCGGTGTCATCGGCGGCGGCACCATGGGCGTGGGGATCGCGACCGCGCTGCGCGATGCCGATCTGCCGGTCGTGCTGGTCGAGCGCGATGCGGAAAGCGTCAGTCGCGCCGAGAAGGCCCTGTCCGGCAGTTTCGAAGCCGCCCAGCGCCGGGGCAAGCTCAGCGCCGAAGCCGCCGCAGCGCGCCTGGCCGGCGTGACCTTCACCACCGCCTATGAGGCCCTCGCCGATTGCGACCTGGTCATCGAGGCGGTGTTCGAGGATCTGGCCGTCAAACGCGCGGTCTTCGCCCGGCTCGGCGCAATCTGCCGTCCCGACGCGATCCTCGCCACCAACACCTCCTATCTCGATCCACGACGGATGACCGAGGGCCTGCCGCAGCCGGAGCGGGTGCTCGGCCTGCATTTCTTCAGCCCCGCCCAGGTGATGAAGCTGGTCGAGATCATCCCGACACCGGCGACGCGGCCCGAAGTGCTGGCCGCCGCCTTCGCTTTGGCGCAGAAGCTGGGCAAGATCCCGGTGCAGGCGGGCATCTGCGACGGCTTCATCGGCAACCGCATCCTGCGGCGCTATCGCGGCGCGGCCGAGACGCTGCTGCGCTCCGGCGTCGCCATTGAGGCGATCGACGCGGCGATGCGCAACTTCGGCTTCGCCATGGGGCCGTTCGAGGTGCAGGACCTCTCCGGCCTCGACATCTCGTTCCTGCATCGCGAGGCGGCGCGGGCGCGTGGCGAGCATGTCCCCGAGACGCCGGGCGACGTCCTGGTGCGCGCGGGCCGCAAGGGCCAGAAGACCGGCGGCGGCTGGTACGATTACCAGCCCGGCGACCGCACGCCGCGGGTTTCGCCCGAGACGGCGCGGCTGCTGGCGCCGTTCGTCGCCGAGAAGCGCGACATGCCGGCGACGGAGATCGCCGACCACCTGCTGGCCGCGATGGCGGATGAGGGGCGGGCGATCCTCGACGAAGGCATCGCCGCCAGCGCGAGCGACATCGACCTCGTCGAGGTGCACGGCTACGGCTTCCCGCGCTGGCGCGGCGGGCCGATGTTCCTGCGCGGTCGCAAGTCAGTTTAAGTCAGCTTCCCGGAGCGAAAGCAATGACGGATTACCCCGATACCGACCTGCTGATCGACGGAACCTGGCGTCCCGCCGCCGGTGGCCGCAGCATTCCCGTGCTCGATCCCGCCACGGCGCGGCCGATCGGCAAGGTCGCCTGGGCCGGAACCGAGGATCTCGACGCGGCCCTGGCCGCCGCCGCGCGCGGCTTCGCCGCCTGGCGCCCAATCTCCGCCTATGACCGGGCGAAAGTGATGCGCCAGGCGGCCGTGCTGCTGCGCGAGCGGGCCGAGGCCATCGCCGTCAACATGACGCGCGAACAGGGCAAGCCGCTGGTCCAGGCGCGCCTGGAGACCCTGGCCGGCGCCGACGTCATCGACTGGTTCGCCGGCGAGGGGCAGCGGGCCTATGGCCAGGTCATCCCCGCGCGGCAGCCCGACGTGCTGCAGATCACGCAGAAAGTGCCGATCGGACCGGTCGCCGCCTTCACGCCCTGGAACTTCCCGATCAACCAGATCGTCCGCAAGGTCAGCGCGGCGCTCGCCGCCGGCTGCTCGATCATCGTCAAGGGGCCCGAGGAGACGCCGGCCTCGCCCGCCGCCGTGATCCGCGCCTTCGTCGATGCCGGCGTGCCGGCAGGCGTCGTGAACCTGGTCTTCGGCGTGCCAGCCGAGATCTCGGGCTACCTGATCCCGCATCCCGTCATCCGCAAGATCAGCTTCACCGGCTCGACCGCCGTCGGCAAGGAGCTGGCGGCGCTGGCCGGCCGGCACATGAAGCGTATGACCATGGAGCTGGGCGGCCACGCGCCGGTCATCGTCGCGGAGGATGCCGACGTCGACCTGGCGCTCGGCCTCATGGTGGCGAACAAGCACCGCAATGCCGGGCAGATCTGCATCTCGCCGACGCGCTTCCTGGTCCACGAGGCTCTGGCGGATGCCTTCATCGATCGCTTCACCGAAGGCGCGCGCGCCATCCGCGTCGGCAACGGCCTCGATTCCGCGGTCGAGATGGGGCCGCTCGCCAATGAACGGCGGATTCCCATGCTCGAAGGGCTGATCGGCGACGCGGTCGCGCGTGGCGCCCGCCTGACCACCGGGGGCCGGCGCATCGGCAACGAAGGCTGGTTCTTCGAGCCGACGGTGCTCGCCGACGTGCCGGTTGCGGCGCGCATCATGAACGAGGAGCCGTTCGGTCCGGTCGCGGTGATCAACCGCTTCGCGTCCCTCGACGACGCGATCGCCGAGGCCAACCGCCTGCCCTACGGCCTCGCCGCCTTCGCCTTCACCCGCAGCAGCGCCACGGCGACGCGGCTCGGCAATGAGGTCGAGGCCGGCATGCTGGCGATCAACCATCTCGGCCTCGCCTTGCCCGAAGTGCCGTTCGGCGGCGTGAAGGAGTCCGGCCATGGCACGGAGGGCGGATCGGAAGCCCTAGAATCCTATCTCGATACGCGGTTCGTGACCCGGAAGGGATAGAACCGCGTCGGGAAAACAGGGTCTTGCCTAGCTGACGGTCGCGCAAGGTGTGCGAGAGGGTGCAGCAGCTTCCTGATCGCCTCAAAGATGCTGATCCGACGAAGCAATATTTGACCATGCCGTCGCTTCGCACGGCAGGGGGTCGCAGGTTCAATCCCTGTCGCACCCACCAACTTTATCGTCCCCGAATTCGCGGCCGTTGCCACGGCCGAAGCTTTGGATCGCACGCTATCGCGGTGCCATCACGCCGCGCCCATGCGCGCCTCGAGCCGGTCGAGCAGCTGGTAGTACTGGCTGAGCGCGAAGACGCCGAGCTTGCGAAAGCCATGCAGGGTGAAATGGTCGGGTGCGGTCACCGGATAGTCGAGTTCGGCCGCCGGCTTTCCCGCCGCCAACTCCGCCAGGATCGCACCCATCGCCGTGCACACCGCAACGCCGCGGCCGTTGCAGCCGAGGAAGGCAATGAGGCCCGGCGCCGGCATGTGAATGTGTGGCATCTTGTCCCTGGTGATCGCCACCTTTCCGGTCCAGACGAACTCCGCCGGCTGTGCAGGGAGCGCGGGGAAGACGCGGGCGATCGCCGCCTGTAGGGGCGCAGCATCGGCCGCACTCGGCCGATCCTCCACCGGCGAGCGGCCGCCCATCACCAGGCGCCCGGTATGGTCGCGGCGGAAATAGAGCAGCAGGCGACGGGAATCGGTGACGCCCTCGCCGCCGGGAATGACGCTGTGGTCAGCCGCGCCGGCCAAGGGCGGCGTCGCCATCTGAAAGCTGGTCACCGGGATGATCGTGCGATGCAGGTCGGACCACAGTCGCGGCGCGAATGCCGAAGAATAGGCGTTGGTCGCCAACACGACCTGCGCGGCGCGGATCGCCTGGGCGCCGACCGCCACCGACCAGCCGGCCTTGTCCCGCACCATGCCACTGGCGGGGGCATTGTGCAGGATCGTCGCGCCCTCGCGCATGGCGGCCGCCGCCAGGCCGCGTGCATAGCCGAGCGGCTGCAGCACGCCGCCGCGCGGGTCGCGAAAACCGCCGATATAAGCCGATGGATCGCTGCCCAGCGCCGCGGCAACCTGCTGTCGGTCGAGCAGTTTCATGGCCACGCCGCGCGCCTTCCATTGGCGATAGCGCGGCGCGATCAGGTCGCGCAGCGGCTTCGGCCCATGCGCCGCCTGGATCCAGCCCGTGCGACGCGCATGGCAATCCATGCCGTAATGCTCGACCAGCGCGAAAACCAGGTCGGCGGCGGCGCCCATGCGCGCGACCATGCGGCCACCGAGCGCCTCGCCGAACTCCGCCAGCAGGTCGTCCGGATTTGCCTTCAGCCCGGCGATGACCTGGCCGCCGTTGCGGCCGGATGCGCCCCAGCCGGGCTCGGCCGCCTCCACCACGATTACCGAGCGGCCGGCCCTGGCCAGATGCAACGCGGCGCTCAGCCCGGTATAGCCGCCGCCGATGATGGCGACATCGCAGGCAAGATCGCTGCGCAGCCGCGCGTAGGCGGGCGCGGGCGCGGCGGTCGCCGCCCACAGGCTGTCGGGAAGCGCGGTTTCGGGAGTCATCGATGCGATGCCGTGGGGTGGATGCCGTCGAAGGAAGCACCGCATCCCGGCTCTGCCACCGGGATGCGGCCTCAGGTTGCGCCGTCGATCAGCCCAGCATCAGCTGGTTCCACTTCTCCTCATAGGCGCGGGAGTATTTGTTGGCCTCCTCCTCGTTGAGGATCAGCATGTCCTTGATGTTGTCGGGCGCCATGACCAGGACCTTCCTGGTCTCGTCGTCCGCGCCGGCGGTGGCGCTGCCCAGCACCGGACCATAGGTCTTCAGGTTCAACAGCTTCGCCTGCTGTTCCTCCGCCAAAGCGAAGTCCAGCAGCTCGTGCGCCAGCGCCGCATTGGGCGAACCCTTGGGGATCACCCACCAATTGGCCCAGGCGATTCCGTCCTTGTAGGTATGGCCGACCGGCGCGCCTTCCGCCTCCGCCGCCAGCATGCGGCCGCTCCAGGCGGAGGACAGCGCCAGTTCGCCGGTCGAGAGCAGCTGCGGCGGCTGCGCGCCGGCGCCCCACCACACGCTCACATTGGGCTTCAGCTCCTTGATTTTGCCCAGCGCCATCTCCGCCTTCTCGTCGGTGAAGGGGAAGACCTCCTCCCGCTTCACGCCGGCCGCGAGCAGGGCAGCCTCGTAGTTGTAGTAGAAGTATTTGTAGAGGCCGCGCGGTCCCGGGAAGCGCTTCACGTCCCAGAACTCCGCCCAGCTCTGCGGGCCGCCATCCGGGAACGCGGTGGTCGACCACGCCATGATGGTGGCGCCGGTCGAGGTCGCGACGCCATAGGGCGACACCCAGCCTTTTTCCAGCGCGCCGGCATTGGGGATCTTGGCGAGGTCGAGCGGCTCGAGGAAGCCCTCCTCGCCGCCCTGCCAGACGGTCCGACCGCCGACATCGACCAGGTCCCATTCGACCGCGCCGGCCTGCACCATCGCCTTGATCTTCGCCGTCTCGGTGGGCGAGGCGTTGACGATCTCAATGCCCTTCAACGCCGCGAAGGGATCGGTGAAGGCCGCCTTCTCCGCATCCGACAGGGCGCCGCCCCAGGAGGTGAAGGTGAAAGGCCGGTCCGCGTGTGCCGCCTGACGGAGGCCGCCGAGACCGGTGAACGCGCCCGCCGCGGCCGCGGTGGCGAGGAATGTACGTCTACGCATGGCTTGGTCGCTCCCTTTTCTGTGCACTAGGTCGGTACGATGCGGGCGTGCTCCTGCTTCCAGCCGATGGTCACCCGCGTCCCGCGCCGCAGGTCGTGGCTGGTTATCCGTCGTGCCCAGAGCGTGGCGCCGCTTTCAAGGCGCAGATTGAGCGCCGTCAATTCACCGAGATAGACGATCTCGGCGACCTCCGCAGTGACGCCAGGCTCTTCGCCGACGAGCACGTGCTCAGGCCGGATCAGCAGGGCCGCAGGTTGTCCGGGCTGCAATCCGGGCGCGACGGCGGCCGTCAGGCTGCGGCCCAGGACATCCACTTCGGCTTGCGCCTGCCCGCCCGCGATCGCGGTGACGCGGGCCGGCAGAAGGTTGGATTCGCCGATGAAGCCGGCAACGAAGGCGTTGACCGGCCGGTCGTAGAGATCGCCGGCGCTGCCGACCTGCTCGATCCGGCCGTCGCGCATGACCGCGACCCGGTCGGACAGCACCAGCGCCTCCTCCTGGTCATGCGTCACGTAGATGGTGGTGCGCCGGTGCTCCTCGTGCAAACGGCGCAGCTCCAGCTGCACTGAACGGCGCAGCTGCTTGTCGAGCGCGCCGAGCGGCTCGTCCATCAGCAGCACGTCGGGCTCGATCACCAGCGCGCGGGCGAGCGCGACGCGCTGTTGCTGCCCACCGGACAATTGCTGGACGCCGCGCTGGCCGTAGCCTTCGAGATGCACCAGGCGCAGCACCGCCTCGACCCGTCGCGCGATCTCGGACCTCGCCAGCCGCCGCACTTTCAGGCCATAGGCCACGTTGTCGACCACACTCATGTGCGGAAACAGCGCATAGTTCTGGAACACCATGCCGATGTTGCGGTGCCGCGCCGGCAGATGCGTGACGTCCCGCGCGCCGATGAAGATCCGGCCGGCGCTCGGCTCCTGGTATCCGGCGGCGAGGTTGAGCAACGTGGTCTTGCCCGAGCCGGACGGCCCCAGCAGCGTCAGGAATTCGCCGGCCGCAATGGTGAGGTCGGTCGGCTTCAGGGCCTCGACGTCGCCATAGCTCTTGGCCGCGCCGGCAAAGCGCAGCGACAGGCCGGTTTGCTGGACTGCACCTGGGGTCATGCCTGCGGCTGCTCCGATTTCTTCAGGATGGACTGACCGCGGCCGAGCGCCTGCGCGCCGCCGAAGAGCAGCATCGCCAGCAGGATCATCAGCACGGCGGCGACCGCCACGACGGGCGTGTATTCCAGGCGGATGGATTCCCAGATCTTCACCGGCAGCGTCTTGTTGGCATACCCGGCCATGAACACGGCGACCACGACCTCGTCGAACGAGGTGATGAAGGAGAACACCGCGCCGCCCACCAAACCTGGGGTGATGTTGGGCAGCGTGACGGTGCGGAACACCGTCCACGGCCCGGCGCCGAGCCCGGCGGCGGCGCGCAGCCAGTTGTCGTCCACCGTGCGCAGCGCGATTCCGACATTGATCACGACGAAAGGCAGCGCCAGCATGGCGTGGCTGAGACCCAGGCCGAGCACGGTTCCGGCCAGGCCGACATCGAGCGCGCTGCGATAGACGGCGACGGCCGTGACGATGACCGGAACGATCATCGGCGCCAGGAACAGCCCGGTGAGCAGGCTGTGCCAGCGGCCGCGGATGCGGCGCAGGCCGATCGCCGAGACGGTTCCCAGGACGAGCGCCACGACGGTGGCGATCAGGGCCACCTGTAGGCTGGTCGACAGCGCGCTTCGCCATTCCGAATCCAGGAAGAACTCGCCGTACCAACGCGTCGAATAGGCCCGCGGCGGCAGGAAGATGAAGCTGGCCTTGTTGACCGATGCCGGCAGCACCGCGACGATGGGCAGCACCAGGAACGCCAGCACCAGCCCGGCGCCGCCATGGGCGAGGATGCTGAGCCAGAGCGGTTGCCGGGTCATCGGGCGAACATCCCCTTGTCGAGCGGCAGCAGCCGCGCCGCCACGGCAAGCAGCGCCAGCACCACCAGCAGCAGGACCAGCGAGCCGGCGGCGGCCAGCGACCAGGCCAGGCGATCGGTGACGAAGCTTGCGATCAGCATGGACAGCGTGATGGCGTTCGCGCCGCCGAGCAGCGCCGGCGTGATGAAGAAGCCGAGCGACAGCAGGAAGACGAAGGTCGCGCCGCCCAGCAGGCCGGGCAGCACCAGCGGGAAATAGACCCGGGCGAAGGTGTCGAGCAGCCCGGCGCCGAGCCCGTCGCTCGCCAGCAGCAGGCGGCGGTCGACGCGCGCCATCGCCGCATAGAGCGGCATGATCGCGTAGGGCAGCAGCACATGCACCATGCCGATCATCACGCCGGTATCGTTGAACAGCAGCGCCAGCGGCTGGTCGGTGACGCCGAGCCCCTGCAGCAGGCGGTTGATCGGCCCGTTGCGCTCCAGCAGGATCATCCAGGAGAAGGTCCGCACCAGGACCGAGATCCAGAACGGGAACAGCACGCCGTAGAGCGCGAGCGCGAACCAGAAGCCCTTGAGCCGGCTCAGCGCATAGGCGACCGGCCAGGCCAGTAGAACGGTGATGAGCGTCACCGCCAGGGCAACGACGAAGGTGTTCAGCATCACCCGGCGGTAGACTTCGCTTTCCGCCAGCACGCCGAAGGTCGCGAAGACGCCGCCCTCATCGGTGAAAGCGAGCGAGAAGAGCCGCGCCAGCGGCACCACGAACAGCAGCAGCAGGAAGAGGACCGCAGGCGCCAGCAGGCAGGCGGTCTCCACTCTGTACCGCGCCATCACCCGGCAAGCTCCACCCGCCTCAGGTCCATGTGCCGAAGCCCCTTCAGTGCCAGTCGCTGTAGACGCCCAGGCCGCGCTTGCGGATCTGTCCGCCGATCACCACGCGCTGGATTTCCGACGTGCCCTCCCAGATGCGGTCGACGCGGATGTCGCGGTAGAGCCGCTCGACCGGGTTCTCGCGCATGTAGCCGCGCCCGCCCAGCACCTGCAGTGCCTTGTCGATGACGCGGCCGGCCATCTCGGAGCAATAGAGCTTGAGCGCGCTGGCATGGGCATGCACGCGCTTCTCGTCGATGCCCTGGTCGATCTCCCAGGCCACGCGATAGAGCATGGTCTTGGCGGCGAAGATCTCCACCGCCATGTCGGCCAGCATGAATTCGACGCCTTGGAACTCGCGGATGGCGCGGCCGAACTGGTGCCGCTGGGTGGCGTAATCGTTCGCCACTTCCGCGGCGCGGATGGCAGCACCCAGTGTGTGCGAGGCGATCTGCAGCCGCGCCTCGACGAACCAGCTTTTGGTCAGATCGAGGCCCTGACCGATCTCGCCCAGCATGCGGTCCCCGGGCACTGGCGTTTCCTCGAAGCGCAGCTCGGCATGGTCGAAGGCGAAGTTGTGCATGAACTTCGGCGAGCGCAGATGCGTCATGTTGCGCGGGGGCTTGTCGACCAGGAACAGGGTCGGCTTGTCCGGGTCGTCGTCGACATGCGCATGCACGATGATGAAGTCGGAGGCGTTGTAGGAGGTGACGAACCACTTCTCGCCGGAGAGCAGCCATTCGCCGCCGCGCTTGACCGCCTTGGTCTTCACCCGGCGCGGATCGGAGCCGGCCTCCGCCTCGGTGATGGCGAAGCAGCCGCGGCGCTCGCCCTGGATCGAGGGGCGCAGATACGCGTCGACCTGCGCCTTGGTGCCGTATTTCAGGCTGACCGGCGGCCGCCAGACGCAGCTCCACAGGCCGTTGGTGACGCGGCCGAGCTGCTCCTCGATCACCGTCTGCTCGAGCATCGTGAGGCCAAGGCCGCCATGTTCCTTGCTGTGGTTGATGCCGGCGAGGCCCCAGTCGCGCACCGCCTGGCGCACGGCGGCGCGGCGCTCCATCGGCAACTCGCCGTGCTCGTCGGCGATCAGCTCGAGCGGCACCAGCACTTCGTCGCAGAACCGGCGGCCGAGCGCACTCAGGTCCTTTTCCCGCGGGCTGAGAGCCAGATCCAAGATGTGTCCTCCCCTGTGCTGACGTTGCGCTTGAGCGCGCAATCCCTTGCTCGGGTCGGCGCTCCGGCCCGGTTCGGCTCACACTAGCCCCGACCCGGCCGGAAACCGAGGTCGCAATATTCAGGGAGCCATGACTTCAGATCATGCCCTGGCCGGGCAAGGCCCCTCAGTCGGCGGCGATCTGCGCACGCAATTCCTGCATTTCGTTAAGAATCCAATCCCTTACCAGGATTGCCGCCTGCCGCAGGGGGCGGCGGTTGCTTGCCACCAGGTAATAGTGGTTGCCGGTGCGCAGGATCTTTGAGGAGGCCGGCACGACATCCTGCTGCTGCAGTTCGGGAGCGATCACATGCCACCAGCCGAGCGCGATGCCGCGGCCGCTGATGGCGGCCTGGATGACCAGAGAATAGTCGGAGAAGGTCAGGCTGCGACTTCCCGCCGGCGAGGGAAAATTGAACTCCGCCAAGTAGCGCTGCCAGGGAATCCGGGTCGAGCCGGAGAGATGCACCAGGGTATGGCCGGTCAAGTCGCGGCAGGCATCGAGCGAGCCGTTGGCGGCGAGATAGCTGGCGCTGCAGACCGGCAGCACGCGCTCCTCCATCAGCGGCCAGCGCAGATGGTCGATCCCTTCCGGCCAGTTGTAGCGGATGGCGAGATCGACATCCTCCACCGGCCCGACCGGCTCGCCGCGCACCAGTTGGAAGCGCAGGTCGATCGACGGGAAGCGGGCCTGGAACCGGTCGAAGCGCCGCATGAACCAGTGCATGACGAAGGCCGAGGAGAGCGAGAGCGACACCACGCCGCTGTCGCCGTGGCGGGCGCGGATGCCCTCGATCGCCATTTCGATGCTCTGGAAGCTGCCGGTGACCGCGTGATAGAGCACGCGGCCGTCCTCGGTGAGCTCGATGCCCCCCGCATTGCGCAGGAAGAGTTTCGCCTCGAGATGCGCTTCCAGGCGGCTGATCATGCGGCTGACCGCCGACTGGGTGACGTTCAGCTCCTCGGCCGCCCGGGTGAAATTCAGATAGCGGGCAGCCGTCTCGAAGACGAAGAGCGCGTTGGCGGATGGCACCAGGCGGCGCAGCGAACTCATGCGGCGGATCTGCTCAAGGTTGTTGCGGCGGCGTGGCGGGCGCGCCATCGCACCGGACGCCCTCAACCTAATGAGTCCCGCGAGCCCCTGCCATCCTCATTCTATTCACCCTCATTCCGCCGCGTTGGGGCCATCCGCGAACCGGCGCGAGGAATTGCACCCGCCGACGATCGGCGACGTCGCGGCGGCGAATGTTAGAAATATTGCACCATTGACAGCATGTCAGAAAACTGAACTAAATCCACACCACCACCCCGTCGCGCGGGCGCTTGCCAGCCGACTTCGAAGCCATACCCGCAGGAGCTTCATGAAGGAGTCTGTCAGGCAACGTTTGACCGCATGCCTCGAGCAGGCGACCAAAGCGGAGCGGCTGCTGGCCACCTACATGCTGGCCAACCTGACCGGCCTGCCCTTCGAGACCGCCGCGACGCTCGCCGCCAAGGTGGGCGTCAGCGAGCCATCCGTGGGCCGGTTCTGCCGCTCCATCGGCTACAAGCATTTCAAGGCGCTGAAGGCCGATCTGCAGGGCGACATCGGCGAGCGTCCCTGGCTCATCGGCGACCGCCTGCGGGACTATCGCGAGCGCAGCCGCAAGCATGACGAGCTGGCCCGCGGCCTGGAGATGGAAATCGCGGCGCTGGTCGGCAATTACGAGCTGGCCCATACCAGGGAATGGAAGCGCGCGGTCAAGCGCCTGGCCCAGGTGCCACAGATCTTCGTCGCCGGCTTCCAGACCGAGCGCGGCCTGGCGCAATACCTGGTGAACCAGCTGCAATATCTGCGCGCCGGCGTGCATCTGGCCGACCTGGCCGGCGGCAATTTCGCCGAGGTGCTGCTCAACAACCCGCGCCAGGTCAATCTCGTCATCATCGAGGCGCGGCGCTATTCCCGCCTGGCGCGGCGCCTGGCGGTGGAGGCGCGCGAAGCCAAGGTGGCGACGACGCTGATCACCGATTCCTACTGCGACTGGGGCCACGACCTGGTCGACGAGATGTTCGTCGTGCAGACCGATCTCAACCAGTTCTGGGATTCCAGCGCGCCGATGGCCTCGCTCATCGCGCTGCTGATCAACAGCATCTTCAACGAGCTCGGCCCCGCGGTCGAGACACGCATGAACGGGATCTCGGCACTCTACAGCCGCTTCACCGGCATCGTCGGCGATTCGGGAGGCCCGCTGCCCTGACCATTCTTCTGCCCGCAACAACCACAAACACGAAACGACACAACAAGGAGGCTTACGTGAACATGCACTTGCGCAAAGCGTTTCTCATCGGCGGTACCGCGCTGATGACCATGGCCGGGGCGCTCGCCGGCCTCAGCTCGTCCGCCTGGTCGCAGGAAGCGACCTTCGTCATGTCGACCAACGAGGTCGGCGCGCCGACCTACAACCCGGTCAGGGCGACGATGCTGAACGTGGCGACCACGCTGATCTACGACCGCCTGGTCGTGCAGGACGCCGACCAGAGCTTCCACCCGCATCTGGCGGAATCCTGGGAGGAGGCGCCGGACGGCATGCAGTGGATCTTCCACCTGCGCCAGGGCGTCACCTTCCACAACGGTGAGCCGTTCACCGCCGCGGCGATCGCGGCCTGGATCCCGACCTTTGCCGGCACCGACAACGAATACATGGTGGCGGCGATCGACAAGGTCGAGGTGGTCGACGATCACACCGTCAAGTTCGTCATGAAGCACCCCGAGCCGAACCTGCTGTTCAACTTCTCCAGCGTGTTCATGGGCATCCCGGAGCCCAAGGCATATGCCGAGCTCGGCGAGAATTTCGGCGTGACCGAGGCCATCGGCACCGGTCCCTACAAGATGGAGAGCTTCACCGTCGGCCAGGAAACCGTCCTGGTCCGCAACGAGGACTACAAGTGGGGCTCCGAGCTCTCCGCCAACAAGGGCCCGGCCAAGATCGAGAAGCTGACCTTCCGCGAGATCCCGGAGGAATCCACCGCCTTCCTCGAGCTGAAGACCGGCGGCGTCGACATGCTGCTCGGCGTGCCGACCGACTTCCTGGGCGAGTTGAAGGCGGAGCCCAACGTCGCCGTCGTCACCCTGCCGGGCCTCGACGTCGCCTATATGCCGATCAACACCACGGCCGAGCCCTTCACCGACGTGAAGGTGCGCCAGGCGACCGCGCTCGCCATCAACCAGAAGGAGATCCTGGAGAGCATCTATGGCGGCATCGGCGCGGAAGCCCACAATTTCCTGATCTCCGCCCTGCCGGAATCCCAGGTCGATCCGCAATACAACATCAGCTACGACCCGGCGAAATCGGCCGCCGTCTTTGATGAGGCCGGCTGGAAGCTGGGCGCCGACGGCATCCGCGAGAAGGACGGCCAGAAGCTGAAGGTGAAGCTCTGGACCCAGAGCGACACCGAGTTCAAGCGGCTGACCGAGGCGGTGCAGGCGCAGCTGAAAGCGGTCGGCATGGACGCGGAGATCACCGTATTCGATTCCTCCGCCATCCGCGACCAGTACAAGAAGAACGAGCACCAGCTGGCGGTCCGGTCCTACAGCTGGAACAACGCCGACATCATCGACTGGTTCTTCAGTGGCCAACGCCTCGGCTATCCCAACGTCTCGATGTGGAACGACCCCAAGGCCGAGGAGCTGAACGTCAAGGCGATGACCGGCTCGAAGACACTGGAGGAGCGCATTGCGAACTTCAAGGCGTATCACGAATACGTCCTGTCGCAGTTCCCCTTCGCGCCGATCTATCAGCCGGTGCAGAACCTCGGCTACAACAAGGACCGCTTGAAGCTGCCCGAGAAGATCCGGGCCACGCAGATGGAAGCGATCTCCATCCTCGACATGGAAGTCGTCGAGTAGGCAGGGCCTGAGGGGAGAAGACCGGGATGCTGAGCTACGCGCTGCGGCGGCTGTTGCTGCTCGTCCCGGTCTTCTTCGCCATTTCGGCAATCGTCTTCCTTATCATCCATCTGGTGCCGGGCGATCCGCTGGACAGCCTCGCCCGCATCGGCTCTTCCCCTGAGCAGAAACAGGCCATCGCCGCCCGCTACGGGCTGGATAAGCCGCTGCTCGAGCAGTATTTCCTCTGGCTGGGGCGGCTGCTCCAGGGCGATCTCGGCACCGCCATCGTGCTGCGCCGGCCGGTCGCCGACCTGGTCGCCCAGAGCCTGCCATATTCCCTGGCGCTCGGTGGCCTCGCGCTGCTGTTCTCCTCCGTCTTCGGGATTCTCGCCGGCCTGGTCGCCGCGATCTACAAGGAGACGCGGATCGACCAGGGCATCATGGCCGGCATCCTGTTCGGCTCGACCCTGCCCTCCTTCTGGCTCGGGCTGCTCCTGATCCTGATTTTCGCGGTGCAGCTGGGCTGGTTCCCGGTCTCCGGTGCGCGCAACTGGACCGCGCTGGTGCTGCCGGTTCTGACCATCGGCCTCGGCGGCACCGCCTTGGTTGCGCGCGTCACCCGCACCGCCATGCTGGAAACCGCGCAGAAGGATTTCGTCCTGCTGCTGCATGCCAAGGGCCTGCCGGCTTTGCGCATCCAGCTGCGCCACGTCTTGCGCCACGCCCTGATGCCGGTCGTCACCATCCTCGGCCTGCGGATCGGCTGGATCCTGGGCGGCGCGGTCACCGTCGAGTTCGTCTTCGCCCGACCCGGCCTCGGCACCCTGCTGATTCGCGGGCTCAACCAGCACGACTACCCCGTGGTGCAGGCCTGCCTGCTGATGCTGGCCATGGCGGTGATGCTCGGAACCCTGATCGGCGACCTGGCCCAGGCGGCGATGGACCCGCGGGTGCGGAGCGCGCTGCAATGAGCGCCGACACTGCGATCACAGCGCGACGCGCCGACTTCCGCCGCAGCGTCGCCGCCAAGGTGATGCTGACGCCCAAGGGCGGCATCGCCGGCGCCTATCTCATCCTGTTGGTCCTGCTGGCGCTGTTCGCGCCCTGGATCGCGCCCTATCCGTATGATGCGCAGAACCTGAAGATCGCCTCGCAAGCGCCGAGCCTCGCCAACTGGCTCGGCACCGACGAATTCGGCCGCGACGTGCTCTCCCGTATCATCTATGGCGCGCGCACCTCGCTCTCGGTCAGCGTCACGGCGATCAGCGTCTCCGTCTTCGTCGGCATGGCGCTGGGGGCGGCCGCCGGCTATTTCGGCGGCCTGTTCGACCGCGCCGTCACCACCATCGTCGACCTGTCCTGGTCGTTCCCGGAGATCCTGCTGGCGCTCATCCTGGTCGCCATCATCGGACCGGGGCTGCACAGCACCATGTTCGCGATCGGCATTGCCTATCTGGCGCAGTTCACCCGCTTGACCCGCGCGCAGATCCTGAGCCTCAAGGGCGAGACCTATGTCGAGGCCACCATCAACCTCGGCGCCAGCCACGGCCATATCGTGTTCCGCCATCTGATGCCGAACGCGCTGGCGCCGGTCATCGTCTGCGGCATGCTGGCAACCGGCGACGCCATCATCCTGGAGGCGACGCTGGGATTCTTCGGCCTCGGCGCCCAGCCGCCGGTGCCAAGTTGGGGCGCGATGATGAGCAGCGGCAGCGCCCTCATCTTCAAGGCGCCGTGGATCATCATTTTTCCCGGCCTGGTCGTCGCCGTCACGGTCATCGCCATCAATCTGTTCGGCGACGCGCTGATCCGCGCCCTCGACATCCGCGCCAGATTGCGGGAGGGCTGAGAGCATGGCGCTGCTCGCGGTGCGCGATCTGTCGATCGATATCGCCGGCATCAAGCCGCTGGACGGCATTGGCTTCGCCGTCGACAAGGGCGAGATCCTCGGCATCGTCGGCGAATCCGGGTCCGGCAAGTCGTTGACCGCGCTGACCGTCATGGGTCTGCTGCCGTTGATCGGCGGCCGTGTCGCGCGCGGCTCGATCCGCTTCGACGGCACCGAGCTCACCACCTTGCCGGAGCCCGATTTCCGCCGCCTGCGCGGGCGGCGCATCGCCTTCATCACCCAGAACCCGATGACTTCGCTTGACCCCGTCATGCGCGTCGGCGCGCAGATCGACCAGGTGTCGCGCCTGCATCTCGGTCTCGATGCGAAGGCCGCTCAGGCGCGCAGCATCGCGCTGATGGAGCGTCTGCGCCTACCCTCGGCGGCCACGGTCTATCACCACTATCCGCATCAATTGTCAGGCGGCATGAAGCAGCGCATCGTCATCGCCATGGCGCTGGCCGCCGATCCGGACCTGATCATCGCCGACGAGCCGACCACGGCGCTCGACGTCACGATCCAGGCGCAGATCGTCCAGCTGCTGGTCGAGCTGGTGCGCGATCGCGGCGTGGCGCTCATCCTCATCACCCACGACATGGGCGTGGTGGCGCAGGCCTGCGACCGCGTGGTCGTGCTCTATGCCGGCCGGGTGGCGGAGAGCCACGGCGTGCAGGCGATCTTCGCCGCGCCCCGGCACCCGTATACCCAGGCGCTGATCCGCTGCATCCCGCGCGACGGCATGGCCCCGGGCAGCCTCGCCGGCATTCCGGGCTCGGTGCCGAGCGTCGCCAACTATCCCGCCGGTTGCCGCTTCCATCCGCGTTGCGACCGGGCCGGCGCGCCTTGTGCGGCGACGGTCCCGCCGCTCGTGCACTTGCCATCGGGCGCGGAGGTCGCCTGCCATTTCGCCGAGACGCGAGAGGTGGCCAATGCCTGAACCAGCTCGCGACCTGGTACGGATCCGCGCCCTCGGCAAGCGTTTCGACAGCCGCAAGGGCCTGTTCGGCAAGCGCCGGAGCCTCAAGGCCGTCAGCGACGTCACCCTCGACATCCCGCGCGGCAAGGTAACCGGCGTGGTCGGCGAATCCGGCTGCGGCAAGTCCACCCTGGCGCGGTTGGTCGTGCGCCTGCTGCGGCCGAGCGACGGCAATGTCATGTTCGACGGCGTCGATCTCGGCAGGCTGTCCAACAGGGAGATGCGCCGCCTGCGCCGCCGCATCCAGATGGTGTTCCAGGACCCCTATTCCGCCATCGATCCGCGCTACACCGTGGCCGACGCGCTGCTGGAGCCGTTCCAGGTGCAAGGCACCCGCCTCAGTGCGCAGCAGGCCCGCGACAAGGTGACGGAACTGCTGGCCATGGTGCGGCTGGGCCAGGAGCTCGCCCGCTCCTACCCGCACCAGCTGTCGGGCGGCCAGCGCCAGCGCATCGGCATCGCCCGGGCGCTCGCTTTCAAGCCCGACTTCCTGGTGCTGGACGAGCCCACCGCCTCGCTCGACGTCTCGATCCAGGCGCAGATCATCGCGCTCCTGGAGCAGCTGAAGGCCGAACTCGGCCTCACCTATCTCTTCATCTCCCACGATCTGGGCCTGGTGCGCTATTTCTGCGACCGCATCGTGGTGATGTATCTGGGCCGCGTGGTGGAGGTGCTGCCGGCGCCGCGGGCCAAGCCGCGCCATCCCTATACGCGGACCCTGCTGGACAGCACCTTCGCCCCGGATCCGACCCAGCGCCGCGACATCAGCCGGCTCACCGGCGAGATCGCCAGCGCCTACGACCTGCCCGCCGGCTGCGCCTTCGCCGCGCGCTGCGCCTTCGCCGACGAGACCTGCCGCGCGCGGGTGCCGTTGCTCGCCGCCGATCCGGACGGCCACGCCGTCGCCTGCTTCCACCCTTTGACCTGATCCAACCGGGACCCAATCATGACCTTTACCGTGCTGACCGCCGAGTTCTCCCATGAGACCAATACCTTCAATAAGCACCGCACCGACTACAAAGCCTTCATGGAGCGCTACGGCTTCTTCGGCGCGGACGCGATCAAGGAGCGCGGGGACGCCAACACTGAGCTCGCCGGATATTGCGACTGTGCGAAGAAATACGGCTGGACGCAGATTCATGTGCTGAGCGCCTCGGCCGAGCCGGCCGGCGTGGTGACGCGCGACGCCTTCGACCGCCTGGGCGGCGCCATCGTGGCCGCGGCCGCCGAGCACAAGGCGAAGCTCGACGGCATCCTGCTCAACCTGCATGGCGCCATGGTCACCGAGTTCTGCGAGGACGGCGAAGGCGAGCTGCTGGAGCGGCTGCGCAAGGTGGTCGGGCCGGACCTGCCAATCGCCGTCACCCTCGACCTGCACGGCAACATCACGCCGAAGATGTGCGAGCTGGCCCAGATCGTGCTCTCCTACAAGACCTATCCGCATGTCGACATGCGCGAGCGCGGGCGGCAGGCGGGCGACATCCTGCAGCGCGCCATGAAGGGCGAGATTCGGCCGCGCACTTTGCGCGCCCATCGCCCGATGCTGGACGAGATCAATGGCGGCCGCACCGATGTCGGCCCGATGATCGACCGCATCGCCAAGGCCATCGCCTACGAGAAAGAGCCCGGCGTCTTCGCCGTCAGCGTCAATGCCGGCTTCGGCAATGCCGACATCCGCGAGGTCGGCCCGACGGTGACCGTGACCTATGAGGGCAACGAGGCCAGGCATCGCGCCTTTGCCGAGAGCATCGCCGACGACATCTGGGACAAGCGCTTCGAGCTCATCAACTACTACATGCCGGTGGAGGAGGCAGCATCCATCGCCAAGGCCTATCGGCGCAGCACCGGCCCGCTCATCATCGCCGACTATGCCGACAATCCCGGCGGCGGCGGCTATGGCGATTCCACCAACCTGTTGAAGGCTTTGCTGGATGCCGGCGTGGCCGACGCGACCTTCGGGCCGATGGTCGACCCGGAGACGGCGCAGCAGCTGCACCGGCACAAGGTCGGCGAGCGTGTGAAGGTGCGCCTGGGCGGCAAATCCGATCCGCGCTTCGGCGGCGAGCCGCTGAGCCTCGAAGGCGAGATCCGCCTGATCAGCGACGGTTTCTATACCGGCGACGGCCCCATGGTCGGCGGCCTGCGCCTCGGCTGGGGCGACACCGCCGTGCTGCGCGTCGGCGGCATCGACATCCTGGTGGTCAGCGAGCCGTCGCAGATGCTGGACTTGCAGCAGTTCCGCGCCTTCGGCATCGACCCCGCGGCGAAGAATGTGGTCGGACTCAAGTCGATGCAGCACTTCCGCGCCGCCTTCGAGCCGATCGCCGGCAAGGTCATCGTCTGCGATAGCGGCGCGCTCTGCACCACGCATCTGGAGAAGCTGCCCTACCGCAACGTGCCGCGGCCGATCTATCCGCTCGACCGCGACATGAAGCTCTGAGCCGGTGTCATCCCTCATGGCTAAGGATACGCGTCACCGCCTGCCGTCCTGCCTGGCCGTGGAGCGCGGCCACCTGACGATCGCCGGGCAGGACGCCCTTGCGCTCGTCGCCGAGCACGGCTCGCCGCTGTTCGTGTTCTCGGAACGGCGGGTGGCGGAAAACGCCGCCGGCTTCCTGCGCGCGGCGCGCGGCGGGCATCCGCGGGCGGCGGTGTATTTCGCCAGCAAGGCCTGTTCCAACCTGCACATCCTGCGGATCATCCGCGGCGAAGGCCTCGGCATCGAGGTCAATTCCGGCGGCGAGCTGTGGAAGGCGCTCACCGTGGGCTTCGCACCCGGAGAGATCGTCTTCAACGGCGTCGCCAAGTCGGTGGAGGAGCTGAGCGAGGCCATCACCCGCGGGATCAAGGCAATCAACGTGGATTCCGCCTTCGAGCTGCAGCGCATCGCCGACGTCGCGCGCGGTCTCGGCCGCCGCGCGACCGTCGCCCTGCGGCTGGTGCCCGGCATCGGCGGCGGCGCAACCGCCGGCATCCAGACCGGCAATGCCAGCTCCAAGTTCGGCATGACAGCACCCGAGCTGCAGGCGGCCCTCGCGATCGCGCGGGCCAATCCGCAGGCGCTCGACGTCGCCGGCATGCACCTGCATATCGGCTCGCAGGTCACCGAGGCGGAGGATTTCGCGGCCTCGGTCGCCTTCACCGCGCGGATGAGCCGCGAGATCGGCGCGGCACTGGGCGCCGGGCTGCGTCACCTCAATCTCGGTGGCGGCTATCCGGTCGACTACGCGCATCTCGATTCCGGCGACAATCGCGGCAGTTCCGACACCCTGCGCGGCTTCGCCGCCAGGGACGCCGCCGCGCCCATGGTCGGCACCGTCGCCGCCCAGGCCGCCCGCGAGCTGGGCGCCGAAACCGAGATCCTGTTCGAGCCCGGGCGCGCTTTGGTGGCCGATGCCGCCGTGCTGCTGAGCCAGGTCGAGAACATGCGGCTGCGCGGCGACATGCCCTGGCTCTATCTCGATGCCGGCTACAACCTGCTGATCGATTCCGCCGCGGTGCGCTGGTACTACCACATGGTCAATGCCGGCAGGATGGACGAAGCCGCCGATCGCGCCTATCGCGTGGTCGGGCCGTTGTGCGATTCCGCCGATTGCTTCTTCGACGTCGAGGGAGAATACCTTTGGAAGGCGCTCTCGCCGCGGCTGGCCACGCTGCCGCCGGAGACGCGCGAGGAGCTGCGCGCGGCGATCATCCGCCTGCCCGAGACCCGGACCCTACCGGCGGCGACCGCTCCGGGCGACCTCATCGCCCTGCTCGACACCGGCGCCTATGCGCTGGGCGAGATGTTCCAGTATTGCGGCCGGCTGCGCGCCAAGGCGGTGATGACGGACCGGCACGGCGGCGTCACCGTGCTGCGCGAGCGCGACCGGCCGGCGGACCTGATCGGGCCGGCCGAGGAGATGCTGCTCCGCGCGGCCACCGGGGCCTAGGCGTCCCCGGCGCGGAACTCCGCGCCTGCGCGCAGCGGCGGCGCGGACTGGACATTGACTCGCGCCGCGCTTCAGCGTTGAATATCGTCCTGTCGGGGAGGGGGCGCAGCTGGGAGTATGCGCCAAATGACGACTGTCTTGGTTGCCGACGATCACCCGTTATTTCGCGAAGCCATTGCCGATGCGTTGCGCACCATGCTGCACCGTGTCGGCGTGCTCGAAGCCGGCTCGATGGCCGAGGCCATCAACCGCGTCGACGATGGAGCGGATATCGATCTGGTCCTGCTCGATCTCCGCATGCCTGGGACCAGCGGGGTGAAGGGCGTTCGTTCCCTGCGCCGGCGCCGGCCCGATATTCCAGTAGCGGTGATCTCCGCCCTGGATGACACCATGGTCGTCCGCAAGTGCTTCGATGCCGGCGCCATCGGCTATATCCCGAAATCGCTGCCGCGCGAGCGCATCGCCGGCGCGATCCAGACCATCCTGGACGGCGGCAGCTTCGCCCCGGACGAGGCCGCCATGAAGGCGCGCGAAACCGCCGAGGACGAAGGTGGGAGCGAGATCGACGAAGCCATGCGCTGCCGCTTCGAGCTGCTCACCAACCAGCAATGGAAGGTGCTGGAACTGATGGCCCAGGGGATGCTGAACAAGCAGATCGCCTACGCCATCGACGTGCAACTGACCACGGTCAAGGCGCATGTCTCCAGCCTGCTGCAGAAGCTGGGTGCCTCGCGCCGCACGCAGGCGGTCATCCTGTATCAGAAATACTGCCGCCAGGCCTCACTCGCGGACCGAGGCGATCAGCGCCCTTAGCCGTGCCGGCTTGATCGGCTTCAGCAGCAGACTCACCCGCTCGATCCGCCGCACGTCCCTGCGGATGGCCGGATTGTGGTCGGCCGTGATGATGGCGGCGGGAATCCCGGATTGCATGCGGCGACGGATCGCCGCGATCGCATCGGTGCCGAAGCGGCCGCGGTCGAGATGATAGTCGACCAGCAGCAATTCCGGTTTCTCCCCGGTGCGGTCGAGCTCGGAAATGGCGCCCTCCGTGTCTGAGGCGGCGATGACGCGGCAATGCCAGGTGTCCAGCAGGCTGACCATGCCGTCCAGCACCTGCGCCTCGTTGTCGATCACTAGCACGCGGACGCCGTCGATCATCGTATGCTGCGGCGCCCGCGTTGGCTCCACAGGCCGCGCCTCGCACTGCGCATCCGCGAGGGGCACCCGCACCGAGAACACCGAGCCGTGCCCGACGACCGAGCGAACCTCCACCGGGTGGTCGAGCAGCCGGCTGATGCGCCGCACGATGGATAGGCCGAGGCCGTAGCCCTTGGGCTTGCCCGCCAGATCGGCGAGGCGGCGGAACTCGGCAAAGATGTCCTCGAACTTGTTCCGCGGGATGCCGATGCCGGTATCGCCGACGGAGATCTCTGCGAAGCGGCCGCGCCGGCGCACGCCGAACAGGATCTTGCCCTCCGGCGTATAGCGGCAGGCGTTGGTCAGCAGGTTCTGCAGCAGCCGCCGCAGGAGCCGAACGTCGGTGCGGACATGCAGCGAAGTCGGCACCATGCGCAGCTCCAGGCCGTTGCGCTCCGCCAGCGGCCCGATCTCGTCGCGCAGGGACTGCATCAACGGCAGCAGCGGCACGGCGGCCAGCTGCACGGTGACTCGGCCGGATTCCAGCTTCGAGATGTCGAGCAGGATGTTGAGGATGTCCTCGATGTTCACCAACGCGCGGTCGATCTTGCTGATGTAATCGGCGGTGCGGCGCGGCAGCTTGCGGCCCTGGATCGAGGCGATGAACAGCCGCGCGGTGTTCAGGGGCTGCAGCAGGTCGTGGCTGGCATCGGCGAGGAACTGCGTCTTGCTGGCATTCGCCAGCTCCGCCTCCACCTTCGCGGCGCGCAGCTCGCGGGCGATGCGGCGCCGTTCCTCGATCTCGCGCACCAGGGTCTCGTTCAACTCCTGCAGGCTGGCGGTGCGCTCGTACACCCGGCGTTCCAGGTCCTCCTTCGCCGCCTCGAGCAGGTGTTGCGCACGCCGCCGCTCGGTGATGTCCTGGATCAGCGAGAAGAAGCCCACGACACGGCCGTCGCCGCCGCGATGCGGCACGTACGTCGCCAAGCCAAAGCGCGGCTCGCCGTCTGCCGAGGGCAGCGTGACGTCGAACACGCAGGTCGACCCAGCGAGCGCGCGCTCGACATAGCTCTGGCGCAGCGCGTATTCCGCCTCGCCCAGGACGGTCCGCATCTTGCGGCCGATGGTCTTGCCGCCGCTGCCTACGAAGGCGGCGCGATAGGCGCGGTTGACGAACTGGTAGCGCTCCTGGTCGTCGATGTAGCACATCATGGTCGGCATGGCGTTGGCGAACAGCCGGATGCGCGCCTCGCTGTCGTGCAGCGCCTCTTCCGCGTGGCGGCGGTCGGTGATCTCGGAATAGGACACGACGAAGCCGCCATCGGGCATCGGGTCGCTCTTGATGCTGAACCAGCGGCCATTGACCGAGACCTCCGCCGGCTGCCCGCCATGGGTGGTGATGATCAGCGAGGCGGTGCCCAGCTCGGGCACGTTGCGCAGATCGTTGAAGCGCTGGAAGGCCCGCAGTGAGGCACCGGGGGTGACCAGGATCTCCGGCAGGCCGAGCAACTCGCCATACTGCCGGTTGGCGGTCATCAGGCGCTGGTCCGGACCGAACACGGCAACGCCGATCGACATGCTTTCCAGGGTCGCCTGCAGATGCAGCGAACGCTCGGCCAGCGCCCGCTCACGTTCCTGGCGCTCGGCGTCCTTCACATCGGTGATGTCGGTATAGATCGATGCCAGACCACCCTCGATGGAACGGCGGTCGTTGACCTGGACCCAGCGTCCGCCCGGCTGCGCATAGACCCAGCGATCGGACCCGTGGCGGCGCGTGCTCTCGCGCTGCCGGGTGCGTTCGGCCACCCATTCCTCTGCGCCCCGGCCATTCGGCGCAGCGATACAACCGCGCTCGAGCGCCAGGTGGATGAGGTCGGCGAAGGTTACGCCGGTGCGGATCTCCGCGCCGAGACCCGGCCAGAAATCGGTGAAGCGCCGGTTGAACAGGATCAACCGGTCCTCCGGGTCGAAGATCGCGAAACCCTCCGAGATGCTGTCGATGGCGTCCTGCAGCCGGTTCTGCGTCGTCATGCTGACGACGGCCGCCTCGTTCAATTCGCGGTTCGAGCTGGCAACCGCCTCCAACGCCTGTTCCAGCTCGCGCGTGCGGTCGCGTACCATGCGGTCGAGCAGGATCGCGGCCTGGAACAGATGATAGGCGTTGCCCTGGAGGTCGAGGCTGTTCTCGACCCGTTGCATCAGGGCGCGGTTGATCTCGGTCAGCTTGGCGACCTTGCGGCGCAGCTCGGCGGTTTCCTCCGGCGCGATGGTCATGCGCCGCCTATCGCGCCAGCGCGGCGCCAAAGGCGATGCCGGTGAAGGTCTGGCTCATATGCATGGTGCCGAACTGCTCGCCATAGGTGTTGAAACCGATGACGCTGTTGGCCCGCAGCAGCTGCGAGATGTCGCCCAGCATGCGGCCCTCCTCCATCTCGATGTAGCGCAGGATGCAGTCGAAGCCGATCACCGCCTGCAGCGGGCCGAGGTCGCGGTTGAGGCGCGTGAACAGGGCCTCGAGATCGCCGACGAGGTTGCCGCTCTCGGCGATGCTGAGCACGATGCCCTCGTCGATGGCGCAGAAGAAGTGCAGCGAGTCATCGTCATTCACCTGCTGGATGGCGCGCGCGTAGTGCCGGCCGCCGGCGCGCACCACCAGCGGATGGGCGGCGAAGACCTGCGGCGTCAGCTGGTCGCGCGCGAGACCCAGCAGGCGCGCGTATTCGCGCGCCGCAGGCTCCGCGTTCATCTCCAGCACCAGGCGGTTGGCGGGGTCGGCCCTGGTCACCACCACTTTCTGCTCGAGCGGCTGGAAATGCTGGGTCTGGAAGACGCGGAAATCGAGATCGGTGGAGACCAGGATCATCAGCGCGGCGTTGTTGAGCACCCGGCCGTCGAGGAACATGTTGGGTCCCGGAACGCGCGGATTGGCACCAGCCGAGCCGCCCACCAAGGGCACCTGGCCGAGCGCCGCACCGAAAGCGCTGACGATCGCCTCCTCGCGCATGGCGAGGCCATCATTGATGAGCATGGCGAAGGTATGCGAGGATTCCAGGCGCTGCTGGACCCGCTCCTGCTCGGCCAGAAGCGCGCGCGCCGCGGCGAAGCCGGCGGCGATTTCGAAATCACTCAGATGCTCCACGGGCATGATCGACGCCGCAAAATGCGCGGCATCGAAGGCGGTGCCGATGATGGCGCCCCGGCGATGGCCGAGCGGCGTGATCTCGCCCGCCGTGGTGCAGCCGAGCACGCGGCCCGCGGGGCCGTATTCCTTCACCGCCGCGGCGATCTCAGCGATGTTGAATTGCGGCGAGCAGAACAGCATGACCAGCTCGGCCCTGACGCCGGCGAAGGAATCCAGTATCGCGAACACCATCTCCCGCGGCGTGAGCGCGGCGGTGTCCTCCTGCATGCTCCAGTGGATGCAACGATGCCCGGCAAGGTCGATGGCCGGCGCTTCCTTCTGCGCTAACGACATTCCATCCTCCCAGCATTGCGACCGGATTATATTGTCGGGCCGTGGCCGCTCGACCCCGCATGTCTACGCATTATTATCTCTTGCTGCTTCGATCCAAAGTCCAATTTCGCCCCGGCCGCCGTTCTCGTTAACATTCAACTGCGGGCGGCCGACACGCTCGACGACGCCGCCATAACCGCGATTTGCGGATGGTTTCACGCGCATAGTGAAGGAGCGCGGCCATGGAGGCATGCGCAGCGATCCCCGCTCTCCACGAGCTGCCGGGGGCCACCGGGCGATCCCCGCGGAGGGACACCAAAGCGCCAGCGGGACACCGCCATGCCCTGGACGTCTGAAATGGAGGTCACCGAGACGTCGCGGCATCAGTGCTTCGACGGATGGCAGATCTTCGCCAACCACGCCTCGCAGGAATGCGGGGTCACCATGAAATTCTCCATCTATCTGCCGCCGGGCGCCGCGCGCGGCCGCGTGCCGGTGCTCTACTATCTCGCCGGCCTGACCTGCACGGAGGAGACCTTCGTGATCAAGGCGGGCGCGCAGCGCTTCGCCTCGGAAACCGGCCTGGCGCTGGTGGCGCCGGATACCAGTCCGCGTAACACCGACACGCCGGGGGCGGATTCAGACTGGGATTTCGGCTTCGGCGCCGGCTTCTATGTCGACGCGACGGAGCAGCCTTGGTCGAAGTTCTGGCGCATGTACAGCTATGTCACGGCTGAGTTGCCGCGCGTGGTGGCGGCCAATTTTCCGATCGATCCCGACCGGCAGGGTATCTTCGGCCATTCGATGGGTGGGCACGGCGCCCTAGTCGCGGCCCTGCGGAATCCGGGTCTGTACAAATCCGTCTCGGCCTTCGCGCCGATCGCGGCGCCCTGCAGAGCGCCCTGGGGCAGAAAGGCCTTCAGCGGCTATCTCGGCGCCGATCCGGGCGCCTGGAAAGCCTATGACGCCAGCGAGCTGGTGCAGCGCAGCGTGCTGCCGACCACGATCCTGATCGATCAGGGGCTGGACGACCCCTATCTGGCCGAGCAGTTGCATCCGCACCTGTTCGAGGAAGCCTGCCGGCAGGCCGACCAGGCGCTCGTGCTACGCCGGCACCAGGGCTACGACCACGGCTACTACTTCATCCAGACCTTCATTGGCGACCATGTGCGCCATCACGCGCGTCAGATCGCCGAGGCAGGATGAGGACCGCCGCGACAGCGCTGGCAGAGCGGCCTGCGCCACCTGAGGGACGCATGATCCGCATGATGAAGCGCGCACTGGCCGGCTGCCTGGCGCTCGGCCTCGCCGCCGCCGTCGCGCCGGTCGCGGCGGATGAGCTACCGGGGATCAAGGTCGGCACGCTGAAATTCGGCACCGTCAACTGGGAACTGGCGGTCATTTCCGAGGGACTGGACCGCAAGCACCGCTTCATCCTCGAGCGCGTTGATTTCGCCGACAAGGACGCCACCAGCATCGCGCTGCAATCGGGCGAGGTCGATGCGATCGTCACCGATTGGATCTGGGTCGCGGCGCAACGTAAGCTGGGCCACAACTATACCTTCGTGCCGTTCTCCCGGGCCGTCGGCGCGGTGATGGCCGACCCGGCCAAGGGAATCCGCTCGGTCGCCGATCTCGCCGGACGCAGCATCGGCATCGCAGGCGGGGCGGACGACAAGAGCTGGGTCCTGCTGCAGGCCTATGCCCGCAAGACCGCCGGCCTGGAGCTGAAGGACAAGGCCGACGTACAGTTCGGCGCGCCGCCACTGCTGAACGAGCTGGCGCTGCGTGGCAAGCTGGATGCGGTGCTCAATTTCTGGAACTTCAACGCTCGGTTGAAGAGTCGCGGCTTCGTTCCGGTGATCTCGATCCGCGACATCCTGCCGGAGCTCGGCCTGGAATCCGATCCGCCGCTGCTGGGCTGGGTCTTCGCCGAGCGCTGGGCGATCGAGAATCCCGCGCTCGCCCGCGGCCTGATCGACGCCTCCTACGAGGCCAAGCGGCTGATGAAATCCGACGACGCGGTCTGGAACCGCCTGCGGCCGATGATGGACGCCGAGGACGACGTACTGTTCCAGGCCCTGAAGGAGGGCTTCCGCGCTGGCGCGCCGGACGGCTATCGGCGCCAGGACATCGCCGCCGCCGAGGGCGCTTTCGCCCTGATGCGCCAGGTCGACCCCGCCTCGGTCGGCAATCTGGAGGCGCTGCCGGACGGCACCTTCTGGTCCGGCTACTGGAAATGAGCCAGCCGGCAGGGGCGCCGACGATCGGCCTCGGCGCGCACTGGTATCGCCTGCTTTCCGTCATCGCCCTCCTTGCGCTGTGGCAGGCCGCCGCCAGCGGTCTCGCCGATCCCGCACTGCTGCCTTCGCCGCTGGCGACGTTCGAGGCCGGGTATGAGGCGTTGCGCGCGGGCGATCTGTTCTACCATGTCGGGGCGACCTTGGCGCGGGTGGCGGTCGCCTTCGGCCTCGCCATGCTGATCGGCACCGCCATCGGCATCGCGCTCGGGCGGTCGCCGGCGTTGGATCATTTCTTCAACGGCTGGCTGGTGATCGGCCTCAACCTGCCGGCGCTGGTCACCATCGTGCTCTGCTACATCTGGTTCGGACTGTCCGAGGCGGCGGCGATCCTCGCCGTCACCATCAACAAGGTGCCGACCGTCGCTGCGATCCTGCGCGAAGGCGCCAAGGCGCTAGATCCCGCGCTCTTCGAGATGACGCGGGTGTTCGAGGTGAAGCCACTGCGGGTGCTCGCGCGCGTGGTCCTGCCGCAGCTCGCCCCCAGCCTGATGGCGGCGGCACGAGCCGGCCTGGCACTCACCTGGAAGATCGTGCTGGTGGTCGAGCTGCTCGGGCGGCCGAACGGCGTCGGCTTCCAGATCCGCAGCTTCTTCAACTTCTTCGACATCGCCTCCATCCTCGCCTATTCGCTGGCCTTCATCGGCGCGGTTGTCGCCATCGAGGTGTTGCTGCTGCAGCCGATCGACCGTCAACTGGGCAAGTGGCGTCGGGCATGACCGGGCTGGTGCTGAGCGCAATTACCCGCGCATTCGACCACCCCGTACCGCGCACGGTGCTCGGTGGCGTCGATCTGACGATCGCGCAGGGCGAATTCGTGAGCCTGGTCGGCCCGTCCGGTGCCGGCAAGACGACCCTGCTGCGGATCATCGCCGGATTGGATTCCGGCTATGGCGGGAGCCTGGCCTGGCAGGGTGCGCGGCCGCGCCTGGGGGTCGTGTTCCAGGAGCCGCGGCTGGTTCCCTGGCTCGGATTGCTCGACAATCTCCTGCTGGTCGGCGGCCCCGAATCCGTGGATCGAGCGCGCGCCCTGCTCGGCGCGGTCGAACTGGGCGACTGTGACAACGCCCTGCCCGGCCAGCTCTCCGGCGGCATGCAGCGGCGGGCGGCGCTGGCACGCGCACTGCTGGTCGAACCGGACTTCCTGATCCTGGACGAGCCGCTGATTTCGCTCGATGCGGCGCTGGCGGAACGCATGCGGCGCGTGCTGAACGACTTCTGGCGCAAGCGGCGCACGACCACCCTGCTCATCACCCACAGTCTCGCCGAGGCCGTCGAGCTTTCCACGCGCGTGGCGATCCTGTCGCCGATCGAGCGACGCGTGGTCGCCGATTGCGCCCTGCCGCCGCCCGATCCGCGGCTCAGCGGAGATCCCATGGTGGCAGCGGCGCTCCAGGATCTGCGCCGGATGACGCGAAGCTGGCCGGTGCCGGATCCGGCGGAAGCCCCGCCGGACCGCGCCGGCTGATCGCTACTGGATCAGGGCGCCGCGCACGTCAAGCATCGGCACGTGGTATTCGCGGAGGATCGCCAGGATGGCGTCCTTGTTCTCCGCTAGCAGCTTGTCGATGTCGCCCTTCCAGCGGTGCTCGCCCGGCCGGACGCCCATGGCGATAAAGTAGTCCATGCGGGCGTTCTTCGCCTCGTGCAGCAAGGGCGTGACCGTCAGCTGGTCGCCGTGCAGGGCGGCGAAATAACCGCCCAGCGGGCCCCAGAGCAGCGCCACATCGATCACGCCCGCCGCCAGATCCTCGACCATGCGGTGGCTCGGGGAATCGATGCGGGTGTCGACCAGCAGGTCATAGGGCCGGACATGGGCCATGAGGCCGCTGCGGGCCACTACGCCCGCCGGCGGGGTGCCAGCGATGAGCCCGATTCTCAGCGACTTCAAGGCCGGATCATCGAGCCGGTCGGCGGCGATCGCGTCGGCCTTGCGCGTCACCATGACATAGGTGGAGCGATAATAGGGATTGGTGCTGAGCGCGAGTTCGGCGCCGCTGACAAGGCCGATGACCAGGTCGCAGCGCCGCGCCCGCAGCGTGTTGCGCAGGAACCCCGTCGCCTGCGGGAACCAGGTGTAGCGGAGCGGCACGCCCAGCTTGTCCGCCAGCAGTTCCGCGATCCGGTTCTCGAAGCCTTCGCCCTTCGTGTTGGAGAACGGGATGTTGCCGGGATCGGAGCAGACCCGCAGCGCCGACCGGTCGACCGCCTCCGGCTGGTCGGCGGCGAACGCCGCGACCGGCAACAGGGCAATAAATGCCGCGATCCAGGCTGCCGTCGGGCGCATCGCCGGCGGCTACAAGCCCATGCAGGCGGCTTCCGCCTCCGCCCATTCGGCGGGCTTGTCCTCTTTCTTCGCCGGCCGCCCGCGCGGCACAACGCCATCGGAGCGGGCCTTGAGATAGGCGTAGATGTCGTCGATGTAACACATGACGTTGGGGTCCAGCCCGAAGGACGGCATGGTGCGCTGGACCGCCGTGTTCACGTTCTTGCGGCCGTTGACCACGACGTCCATGTACTGCTCATAGCTCAGCCGCTTCATGGAATCGACCAGCGCGGGAGCGAAGGTGCTGCCGACGCCGTCCGGTCCATGGCAGGTGTGGCAGACGCTGTTGTAGCGGCGGAAGCCGCTGAAGACCGGCCAGCTCACCGTGCCGTCCTCGGCGACATGATAGGGCTTCTCCTCGGTCGTGCTCGCGGTTTCCTGCGCCTGCACGGAACCGGCAAGCGTGACGGCGACAGCGAGGAAAAAAAGCGAGCGGCAAGCTGAGCGCATCAACGTCCCCGGTGTGGAATTCTGTTGCTGGATCAAGAAAGCGGATCGAGCGGACGTCACCGCCCGCTCGATCCTCGCGAGTGTTCTCACTCAGGGAGCGCGAACACGGTCATGGTGCCGCCGAGCGCAGTGTAGCTGGACAGCGCCTTGTAGGCACCCACCGCGCCGAGACCGGCAGTGTCCTCGGTCAGGCCCGCCGCCATGCCGATGCCGGCCCAGCCGCCAACGCCGGACAGCACGGCGATATACTGCTTGCCGTCATACTCGTAGGTGTTGACGTTGCCGATGATGCCGGAGGGGGTCTTGAAGCGATAGAGCTCCTTGCCGGTCTCGGCGTCGACCGCCTTCAGATAGCCTTCCAGCATGCCGTAGAACACCACGTCGCCCGCCGTCGCCAGCGCGCCGCTCCACACCGAGAACGGCTCCGGCAGCGACCACTTGATCTTGCCGGTGGTGGCGTCCCAGGCGATGAAGTTTCCGAGATGGTCTTCGCCCTTGGGCGGATACATGCTCAAGGTCGCGCCGACATAGGGCTGGCCGGCAGTGTAGGCCACCTTGAACGGCTCGTAGTCCATGCAGACGTGATTGGTCGGCACGTAGAACAGGCCGGTCTTCGGCGAGTAGGCCGAGGGCTGCTGGTCCTTGCTGCCCAGAGCGGCCGGGCAGATGTTGGTGGTGTTGACGTCCTCGCCGTTGGCTTCGGTCGAGAATTCCTTCACCCGGTCCGGCAGGCCGGTCTTCAGGTCGATCTTGGTGGCCCAGTTCACCGCCGGGTCATACTTCTCCGCCACCAGCAATTCGCCGGTGTCGCGATCCAGGGTATAGCCGAAGCCGTTACGATCGAAGTGCACCAGCAGCTTGCGGTCCTGGCCATTGACCTGCTGGTCGGCCAGGATCATCTCGTTGACGCCGTCATAGTCCCACTCGTCGTGCGGCGTCATCTGGTAGAGCCACTTCGCCATGCCGGTGTCGGCGTCGCGGGCGAAGATCGTCATCGAGTATTTGTTGTCGCCCGGGCGCTGCGCCGGGTTCCAGGTGCTGGGATTGCCGGTGCCGTAATAGACCAGGTTCAGTTCCGGATCATAGGACATCCAGCCCCAGGTGGTGCCGCCGCCGATTTTCCACTGGTCGCCTTCCCAGGTCTTCAGGCTGGAATCCTTGCCGACCGGCTTGCCGAGCGCGGTGGTCTTCGCCGGGTCGACCTTGATCTGGTCGTCCGGGCCGGCGGAAAAAGCGCGCCACGCGATCTTGCCGTCCGACATGTTGTAGGCGGTGACCTTGCCGAGCACGCCGAACTCGCCGCCCGAATTGCCGATCAGCACTTTGTCCTTGACGACCAGCGGCGCCGAGGTGCCGGTCTCGCCCTTGGTCGCGTCGCCGTCCATCGCGCTCCAGACTTCCTTGCCGGTCTTGGCGTCGAGCGCGACCAGCTTGGTGTCGGCCTGGTGCAGGAAGATCTTGCCGTCGCCATAGGCGACGCCGCGATTGACCGTGTCGCAGCACATCACCGGGATCACGTTCGGGTCCTGCTGCGGCTCGTATTTCCACACGATCTGCCCGCCCTTGCTGAGGTCGAGCGCGAACACCGTGTTGGGGAACGGCGCGTGCACGTACATCATGTTGCCGATCACCAGCGGGCCGCCTTCGTGGCCGCGCAGCACGCCGGTCGAGAAGGTCCAGGCAACCTGCAGGTCCCCGACGTTGTCGCGGTTGATCTGGTCCAGTCCGCTGTAGCGATTGCTCGAATAGTTGCCGAGCGGCATGACCCATTGCTTCGGGTCGTCCTGAATCTTCAGCAACTCGTCATTCGCCGCCGCTTGCGTAGCCCACAGCCCCATCGTGCCGGCGAAGGCCAGCACAAACCCTGAAACAGGCGTCAGTCTTGCCATCTCTTCCTCCCGAATTGGATTGACGTCCAGAACCCGCCCAGAATCCGCTGGGTCCGGTGATCTGTCGGAGTCGGATCCGATTTTCTTTGCCGTCCCACTCAATGCCGTCCGCGCTGGCTGCGCCTTCGCGGCAGAATGGAACGTTAGTCGACAAAGCGGTGAAAGAGCATTGTCCTTTGGTACAACATCGCCGGATGGGTGCCGCGCGACATGGCGCAGCCATGCTGCCGCGCACCGCGCGGGCGACGCGCTTCCATTTCGTATGATGCCGATCAGCGCGTCGCCGCCGCGACCTTCGCCGGGATTTCCTGCGGCGTCACCCGGCGATAGACGAAGTCCGGCGCCGGGGCGGCGGATGCGGCCTCGGCCAGGCTGCGCATCTCCTGATGCGCCGGCGAGAGCGCGCAGGCCGGATCGGCGGCGGCGGCGGAACCGGTGATTGCCAGCGCCTGGCAGCGGCAGCCGCCCCAGTCCACCTCGCGCTGATCGCAGGAACGACAGGGCTCCGGCATCCAGTCCGTGCCGCGATAAGCCTCGAACGCCGCGGAGGACGTCCAGATCTCCGCCAGCGGCTTGTGCCGCACAGAATCGAAGACGAGGCCGGGGATGGTCTGCGCCGCGTGGCAGGGCAAGACCTCGCCGCTCGGCGTGATGTTGAGGAACTGCCGCCCCCAGCCGCCCATGCAGGATTTGGGCTGGCGCGCATAATAGTCCGGCACCACGTAGTCGATGACGATCTGGCCGCGCAGCCGCGCGCGCGCAGCTTCGACCCGTTGCGTCGCCTCTTGCACCTGCTCCAGGGTTGGCATCAGCGCCGCGCGGTTGCGCAGTGCCCAGCCGTAATACTGCACATGCGCCACCTCCACCCGCACCGCGCCGAGCTCGACGGCGAGGTCGATCATGCGCTCGACGCGAGTCACGTTGTGGCGATTGACCACGGCATTGATGGTGAGCGGCAGGCCGATCTCGCGCACCCAGCGCGCGAAGGCGAGCTTCTTGCCCTGCACGCCGGGATGGTTGGCGATATGGGCGGCGGTCTGATGATCGACGTCCTGGATGCTGAGCTGGGCGTGATCCAGACCGGCCTGCGCCAAGACCGCCAGCCGCGCGCGGTCCAGCGTCACGCCGGAGGTGATGAGGTTGCTGTAGAGGCCGATCCGGCGCGCATGGGCGACCAGCTCCGGCAGGTCGCGCCTGACGGTGGGTTCGCCGCCGGAGAAATGGACCTGCAGCACGCCGAGCTCGGCCGCTTCGTCCAGCACCCGCCGCCATTCATCCGTCGACAGTTCGCCCTTCGCCCGCTCCAGCTCGATCGGATTGGAGCAATAGGGGCATTGCAGCGGACAGCGATGCGTCAGCTCCAGCAGGGCCGCCAAAGGAGGCGCGAGCGGCGGCGTCGGGTTGGCCGCGCCGCTCATCCGACCAGGATCCGCTTGGCGATCAGGTCGCTCACCATGTCCTCCACGTCCTGGGCGATCTCGCCGCGATCGGCGTTGTAGACGCTGGCCAATTCATCGACGATCTCGTCGACCGGCCGGCTGCCGTTGCAACGCTGCAGGATTTCCAGCGCGGTCTCGTCCGGCACCAGCACCCGCTCCGGGGCCAGCACGACCCAGCAATCGCGCGCCTTGTCGAAGCTGAGGCGCACACCCGGCGCCAGGCCGGGGCGGATTGCGCTCTTGAGCGGCGCGGGCGCGGTCATGCTGCAGGCCGGAAGGCACCCGGCGGCACATGGCCGGGATCGACATAGGCATGATGCAGCGCGTCGAGCTGTGCCCACAGCACGTCGCATTTGAATTCGAGGGCGCGCAACACCGCCTGCTGCTGGTGCGGCAGGCGCGCCTCGCGCTTGACGTATTCGATGGCGAAGTTGGCGTCGCGCGGCGCCTGGAACAGGCGCTTGTCGAAATAGCCCAGCGCCTTCTTGTCGACGAAGTCGTAGTTCGCCAGCATGCCGGCGACCCGCTCGGTGATGATGGTGGGGGCGAACATCTCGGTGAGCGACGAGGCCACCGCCTCCAACAGGCTGCGCTCGCACACGAAATGCAAATAGGCCTCCACCGCGAACCGAGTGCCCGGCAGCAGGCCCGCCCCGGAGACCACGTAGTCCCGCGGCAGGCCTAGTGCATCCGTCAGTCCCAGCCAGCGTTCGATGCCGCCCTCGCCCGCTTCGTCGCCGTCGTGGTCGACGATGCGCTGCCGCCAGGCGCGGCGAAAGTCGCGATCCGTCGCGCGCGACAGGATCGCCGCGTCCTTCATCGGGATGATCGACTGGTAGAAATAGCGGTTGAGCGCCCAGGCCTGGACCTGGCCGCGGTTCAGCTTGCCGCCGTGCAGCAGGGCATGGAAGGGATGCCGGTTGTGATAGCGTTCCGCGCCGATGGCGCGCAGGGCGGCTTCCAGTTCCTCGGGGCCAAGCAATTCGGTCATAGCGAGATCCTCATTCCGTCCTCGGCGACTTCCCAGCCATGAGCGCGCGCCTCGGCATGCTCGGGCGAATCCTCGTCCAGCACCGGGTTGGTGGTGTTGACGTGGATGAACACCTTGCGCCGCACGTCGAGCGCATCGAAGACCGCCAGCGTGCCGGCGTCACCACCGTTGATGCTCATATGCCCCATGCGATGGCCGGTCTTCTCGCTGATGCCGAGGCGGACCAGTTCGTCGTCGGTCCACAATGTGCCGTCGAAGAACACCAGGTCCGAGCCGCGCAGCCGCGTCGCCAGCTCCAGGGTCATGCGCGCGCATCCGGGCACGTAGTGGAAGCACTTCCCACCCGCCGCCACCTCGAGGCCGATCGTATCTTCGGCGACGCCGCCGAGATTCGCCGGGTCGCGCGATTCCAGGAACAGCGGCACCTTGCCCGGCACGGCGAAGGCGGTGATGGCGAGACCGAGCGGCCCGTCCCGCCCGACGATCTCGGTCCGCCGGTCGAGGTCGAACGCGCGCCGTTCGACGAAGGCCGGATTGAGGGCGTTGAAGATCGGATTCTCCTGCAGCAGGCCGAGAACTCGCTGGGTGCCCCACAGCACAAAGGGCTGGCTCTCACGCATCGAGAGCAACCCGGCAACGTGATCGACTTCGGCGCTGGTGAGCACGACCGCCTGGACCGGCGAGTGCCTGGGCGCCTCCTGCGGCCACAGGCAGCGCGTCTGCAGCAATTGCTGCCGCGCATCGGGCGAGGCGTTCAGCATCGCCCAATTCCTGCCATCGGCGCTCACGGCGACGGAGGCCTGCGTACGCCATTTGGCGCGCGCCGTTCCATCGCGCGCCCGCCGGCTGGTCGGCGCATTGCAGTTCCATTGAGGAAAGCCTCCGCCGGCCGCGGAGCCGAGCACCACCACTTCCATGGCTGTCACACCCTGGCTTAGAGGTCGACCCGTCTTGCCGCGTGGGCGGAGGAAGTCAGGTCAGAGGCGCGCGCAGGCGTAGCTATTGATTTCCATGCCGACGCAGATTTCGCGCAACCGCGGAGTCTTCCAAGCCTTCATGGTCAACTCTCCCAGTCCAATGCGTTGTCGAATGCGTTCGCGTGTTGTGCCGGCAATGCCGACAATTCATCCTAAGGGCAGCGATTTCGGCTTGCCAGCCCATTTGCGTCCGCGCCGTTCATCCTTTGGGCCAAGTTTTTGGCGCCGCAGCAAGATGGCGCGTCACCCGCCCACGGCTTGCCCGGCCAGCGGGCGCCCGTTCGGGCACGATGCCCGCATCGCCCCCCAATTCAGCTGCGCCAATTGCACGGAAAACGCCCGGATGGAGCCCGCATTGTCGCGCAGCCAGCGCACCTGCACGTCGAAAGCCTCCCGCTCACGCGCGTTCCACTGGTCGCAATCCAGCGGCGCAGGATGTGCGACGCTGTTCTGCTGCAGGAAGTGCGTCAGCTCGTGCACCAGAATGCTGGTTGCCGCCGGGTTCGCCCCCACGGCCAACGCTTCGTCGATCAGGATCTCGCCATCGGGCAGCGTGAAGCCCAGCACGCCGCAGGGCCGGCCGCAGACGCGCTCCGCCAGCGCCGCATGCGGCAACGCGGCAATGCGCGGCGGGTCTCCGGGGATCGCGTAACCGGTGTAGCCGGAGATCGCCGCAAGCAGTGTCGCGATGAGGGCGTTCGAGATCATCATCCGCCATTCCTTGCATTCATTGGCCGCAAGGCCAGTTGATCCTGCGCTTTCCTTGTGATTTCGTCACCGCTGTTCTTGCGGCGCCCGTTGCGGAGGCTCCATGACCATACGATACGTAGTGGCATCTGCCGTTTTCGCCGCCGCCCTCGCTGCGGCTGCCGCGGTGCAGCAAGCGCAGGCCAACCCCTATCCGACCGAGGTCGTCACCGACTACGTCATCGGCTGCATGGCGGCCAATGGAGAAACCCAGGAGATGCTGCGCCGTTGCGCGTGCAGCATCGACGCCGTCGCCTCGATCCTGCCCTACGACACCTATGAGCGCGCCGACACCATCATTCGCATGGCCGCCGTATCCGGCGACAATACGGCGATGTTCCGCGAGATGACTTTTCTGAAGGGTATCGTCGATCAGCTGCATCTGGCCCAGATCGAGGCCGATTTCCGCTGCTTCTGACCCTCCAAGGCTCGACGCGGGCAACGCTCACTGCGGTGCACTTATTGTACTTTGGACGGAGAGTGGCCGAGTCCGCTTGCCGGCCTATGCGGTGATTCCTAGAGTTAGTGGCTGGACACGGGTTGCACGCTGACGAGCCTTCTTGACGCCACGGTCGACGGGCCAACCCACTCCCCCGACATGATTGGGGTCAAGGAGCGGATGGCATTTGCATGCGAGCCTCCACCGTCATGCTTGGCGCACTGATCCTGGCGTTCGGCCTCGCGGCCGACGCCGGACCAGCCAGCGCCCAGGATGACACAGCGGACACACTGCAGGTTCCGATCGTCTATCTGGGCGAACAGGTGGCGGAGCCGCTGCCGTTGTCTCTGGTCGAGCCGGTTCCCACCGACAAGGGCCTGGCCGGCGCCAGGCTGGGGATCGAGGACAACGCCACTACCGGCAGGTTCCTGAAGCACGACTACACCCTGGTCGAGCGAATCCTGCCGGAGGGCGCGGACCTGAGGGCCGTCGCGGCCGAACTATCCGCCGCCGGACAAACGCTGATCGTCGCCGACCTGGCGGCCGACCGCCTCCTCGCCTTGGCCGACCTGCCGGACATGGCGAACGCCGTCATCCTCAACATCCGCGCCCAGGATGACGCCCTGCGCGCTTCGGATTGCCGAGCCAACGTGTTCCACGTCATCCCCAGCCGGGCGATGAAGGCGGACGCGCTCGGCCAGTTCCTGGTCAGTCGGCAATGGATGCGCTGGGTCCTGATCCACGGGATCAACCCGCCCGATCAGGCCTTCGCCGAGGCGATCCGGCGCACGGCCAAGAGATATCGCGCCGAGATCGTCGAGGAGCGCGCCTACGGGTTCCAGGCAGGATCGCGCCGATCGGATACCGGCGAGCAGCAGGTGCGCGAGCAGATGATCAAGCTGACGCAGCGCCTGCCCGACTATGACGTGCTGGTGGCGGCGGATGAAAGCGAGGTCTTCGGCGAATACCTGCCCTACCGCACCTGGGACCCGCGGCCGGTCGTCGGCACCCAGGGGCTGGTCCCGACCTCCTGGCATCGCAGCCAGGAACAATGGGGCGGCACCCAGCTGCAGCGCCGGTTCACCCGCGCCTTCAACCGGTGGATGCTGGAACGCGACTATGCCGCCTGGGAGGCTGTGCGCAGCATCGGCGAGGCGGTCACCCGCACCAACAGCGCCGACAGCGTGACCTTGCGCAACTACATCGTCTCCGACGCGTTCGAGCTGGCCGCCTTCAAGGGCAAGCCATTGAGCTTCCGGAAATGGGACCAGCAGCTGCGCCAGCCGATCCTGCTCGCCTCGCCGCTGATGCTGGTTTCGGTCTCGCCGCAGGAGGGCTTCCTGCACCAGCGCACGCCGCTCGATTCGCTCGGCCATGACGAACCGGATTCCACCTGTCGCTTGAACCCATAGTCACGGATCGGGAGGCGTATGATGAAAGAGGTGATGGCCTTGGGATTTATCTCCGCCCTTGCTTGCGCCATCGGCGCGAGCACCGCCGGGGCCAACACCGCGTACGTCTCCAATGAAAAAGGCAACACCATTTCCGTGGTCGACCTCGAGAAGATGGAGACGGTCGCAACAGTCCCGGTCGGCGAGCGGCCGCGCGGCATCACGCTCAGCAAGGACGGCAAGCTGCTTTATATCTGCACCAGCGACGCCGATCATATCGAGGTGCTGGACCTAGAGACGCTGAAAGTCGTGCAAGTGCTGCCGAGCGGCCCCGACCCGGAGCTCTTCGTCTTGTCGCAGGACGGAACCAGGCTCTACATCGCGAACGAAGACAACAACTTCGTGACGGTCCTCGATCTGGCGCAGGGCGTCATAAGCGCCGAAATCCCGGTCGGCGTCGAGCCGGAGGGCATGGCGATCAGTCCGGACGACAAGATCATGATCAACACGTCCGAAACCACGAACATGGCGCACTTCGTCGACACGTCGACGCTCGAGATCACCGATAACGTCCTGGTCGATTCCCGGCCGCGCTATGCCGAGTTCACGCCGGACGGAAAGGAGCTCTGGGTCTCCGCCGAGATCGGCGGCACGGTCAGCGTGATCGACGTCGCGACCCGCAAGATCATGGAGAAGGTCGAGTTCGCCATCCAGGGCGTGCGGGCCGACACGATCCAGCCGGTGGGGGTCAAGATCACCCCCGACGGCAAAACCGCCTTCGTCGCGCTCGGGCCCGCCAACCGCGTCGCGGTGGTCGACGTGGCGAGCCGTGAGGTGCAGGATTATCTCCTGGTGGGTCAACGGGTCTGGCAGCTGGCCTTCACGCCCGACGCCAGGCTTCTGGTTTCCACCAACGGCGAATCCAACGACGTGTCGGTCATCGATGTCGAGAACAGGAAGGTTCTTCGCTCCATTCCGGTCGGCGAACTGCCCTGGGGCGTCGCGATCCGCTGACATGGCCGATCTCGCCCCACACGGCGCCGGCGCGCTGCAGGCCGGCAGCACCGAAGGCCCCGACGCCCTCGCGGTCCGCGGCCTGACGCACCGCATCGCCGGACGGGTCGTCCTCGACCAGGTTGACTTTGTCGTGCCGGCCGGTCGGCTGGTCACCCTGCTGGGGCCGAACGGCGCGGGCAAGACAACGCTGCTGTCGCTGGTCACCCGGCTCTACACCGCGCAGCAGGGCGAGATCCGCGTGTTCGGGCACGACGTGCGCAAGGAGAGTTCCGCCGCCCTGTCGCAGATGGGCGTGGTGTTCCAGCAGCGCGCCATCGATCCCGACCTGACGGCACGGCAGAATCTCGCCTATCACGCAGCGCTGCATGGGCTCTCGCCGCGCCGCGCACGCGACCGGATCGCCGCGGAACTCGGGCGCATGGGTCTCACCAAGGATGCCGACCGCAAGATCCGCACCCTGTCCGGCGGCGAATCGCGCCGCATCGAGATCGCGCGCGCGCTGCTGCACGACCCGCGCCTGCTGCTCTGCGACGAGGCCACGGTCGGTCTCGACCTGCGCAGCCGCGCCGACATCCTCGCCGACATCCGCGGCCTGGTGCGTGAGCGCGGCGTCGCCGTACTGTGGGCGACCCACCTGATCGACGAAGTGGAGGCGGAGGACCTCGTCGTCGTCTTGCATCGCGGCCGCGTCCTGCGGCAGGGGCGGGCGCGGGACATCGTGGCGGCGCTGGGCGCGGACGGCCTGAACGACGCCTTCCGCCGCATCACGGAGGCGGCGGCATGAACGGCGCCGGCCTCATCCGCTGCTTCCTCGGCATCGCCTGGCGCGAGATCCTGCGCTTCGTGCAGCAGCGCAGCCGCTTCGTCGCCGCTTTGGTGCGGCCGCTGATCTGGCTGTTCGTCTTCGCCGCCGGCTTCCGCTCGGTGCTCGGCGTCTCGATCGTGCCGCCCTACGAGACCTACATCCTCTACGACGAATACGTCATTCCCGGACTGGTGGCGATGATCCAGCTGTTCAACGGCATGCAGAGCTCGCTCTCCATGGTCTATGACCGCGAGGTCGGCAGCATGCGGGTCCTGCTGACCAGCCCGGCGCCGCGCTGGTTCCTGCTGCTCTCCAAGCTGCTATCTGGCACGCTGCTGTCGCTCGCCCAGGTCTACGTGTTCCTGCTGATCGCGCTCGCCTATGGCATCGCGCTGCCGCCGCTCGGCTATCTTTGGGTGCTGCCGGCGCTGCTGCTGTCGGGGCTGATGCTGGGCGGGCTGGGGCTGCTGCTGTCCTCCATGATCCGGCAATTGGAGAATTTCGCCGGCGTGATGAACTTCATCATTTTCCCGATGTTCTTCACCTCCTCGGCGCTCTATCCGCTGTGGAAGGTGGAGGAGGCAAGCCCGATCCTGCGCGACATCTGCGCGTTCAACCCGTTCACCTATGCCGTCGAGCTGACGCGCTTCGCGCTCTATGGCCGTTTCGAGGCGTTCTCCGCCTCGGTGGTGCTGGCCTGCGCCATCGCCTTTGTCGGTGGTGCGATCATCGCCTACGACCCATCGAAGGGCATCATCACCCGCGTGCGCGCCGGCGCGCCGATGGGTGCCGCCGGCTGAAGGAGGATCCGCATGCCGCGCCTGGTCTCACTGCTACCGCTTTCCGCCACGATCGGCGGCCTTCTGCTCGCCGCCGCGGCGATGGCCCAGAGCACCGAGACGCCCGGTGCCGCGAGCCAGGACGCCGCCGCGGATGCGGCGAGCCCGACGGCCGACTGGCCGTGCGAGCAGCCGCTGCGCGCCAAGATGTCGATGGGCGCCATGTGGCAGGGCCCGGAGCCGTCGGACCAGCCAAGCTGGCGCCAGGTTCCGGCGGTGGCGGAACTGGTGGCGCAGATCGCGCCGCGGCGGACGCCACAGGAAGAGGCCGTCGCGGCGATCCGTCGCTTCGCCGCCGGCCACGCGGAGCCGGAGCGGAGCGAGGCCCTGACCGAGTTGTTTGTCGGCCTGTTCGAGACCCTGAACCACGAACGCGACGACATCCTGCGCGGCATCCGGCGCTTCGATCGCCGGCAGGACGCGCTCGCCCGCCGGATCGAGGAGGGCTGGAAGCAGATAGGCGAGATCGACGCCGGCGCCAGCGATCCGAAGCTGCTCGAGCAGCGCCTGGTGCTGCAGCAGCAGGTCGATTGGGACAGCCGGATTTTCGATGACCGGCAACGCCTGCTGCCCGCCATCTGCGAGCAGCCCCGGGTGATCGAACAGCGCGCCTTCGCCTTGTCCCGGGCGATCCAGGAGGCGCTTCAGCCATAGCGCCGATAGCTGCGCCGGCGGGTATCGGCCAGCCATCCGGCCTAGGCCGCGCGCGCCAGAGCCGTGTTGCGGCGCAATATTTCTGTTGCCAGCTTCATGTTTCGCAATATCTTGTCCATGTTGCATCGCAGCATAGTCGGTGGCGGAGCGGTGCCCGGGCGCGCCAAGACATGGGCAATAACCGGACATTAAGTCGCCACTGCTAGCGTTGCGAGGCGTAGCGACGCGGGCAGGCGCCGGAATCCGCCGCCGCCGCCCCGTCAGACCGGGTGTGGGAACAGGCTATGCTCTATTCGTTGGTCATCACGGTGTGCTTGGCGCATGCGCCGCTGGATTGCCGGATCTATGAACAGCCGGTGACCGAGCTGTCGGCCAATCCGTCGACCGCCTTCATCCAGGCACAAACGCTTGTCGCTCAGTGGATGGACAAGCATCCGAGCTTCAAGCTGAACCGCTGGCGCCTCGAGCCGGGGCGCGGCGCGTAACCTTCGGCCGCCGGCTTTCCGCCTGTGCTACCGGCGCAAGGCGCGATCGAGGTTGCTTGCCTGATCGAGATTGCGCGCGGCCGCCTCTTCCACCAGATCGATCAGTTTCGCCGAGGCGACTTCGGCCAGCGCGAAATCGGCGCCCGCCACCTTCGCGCCCGTCAAATCGGCGCCGGCGAGATCTGCCCGCGTCAGATTCGCGGTCGACAGATCCGCACCGCCGAGCTTGGCGAATTTGAGCCGGGCTCGCGACAGGTTGGCGCCGGTCAGGTCGGCGCCGGCGAGGTTGGCGGAATCGAGCACCGCCCGCATCAGGCCCATCGACTGGTTCTTCATGTCGGCGGAGAGATCGGCGCCGGCCAGCTTGGCGCCGGCCAAATTCGCGCGCGTGAGGTCGGCGGCGATGCGTGCGCCGGAGAGGTCGGCCTTGGAGAAATCGGCATCCCGCATCTGCGCCGCGAACAGCGAGGCGCCCTTGAGGCTCGCCCCAGCGAAATCGCTGTCGAGCGCCCAGGCCTGGTCGAGAATGGCACCGTCGAAGGTCGCGCCCGCCAGCTTCGCCTTGTTGAGATAGGCGCCGCGCAGATTGGCGCCGGTGAAATCGAGGCCCGACAGGTCGAGGCCGTTCAAGCGTTTCTGGGACAGATCGACCGGAGCGCCGCCGAGCAGGGCGGCAACCTCCGCCCGGCTCATCTCCGCCTCGGTGAAGGTGGGGGAGGAAAGATTGACCTGCCCCATCATGTCCTGGCCCGCGGCGGTGCCGGCCGCCGTGAGCCACGCCGCAACAAAAGCCAGGTGGATGACGGGGCGCATCATTGCCGCCGGCTGTGCGGCTCAATAGACCACGACGCTGCGGATCGACTTGCCCTGCTTCATCAGGTCGAAGCCCTTGTTGATGTCCTCGAGCTTCATCGTGTGGGTGATCAGGTCGTCGATGTTGATCTTGCCGTCCATGTACCAGTCGACGATCTTCGGCACGTCGGTGCGGCCCCTGGCGCCGCCGAAGGCGGTGCCCTTCCAGACCCGCCCCGTGACCAGCTGGAACGGCCGGGTGGAGATCTCCTGCCCGGCCCCCGCCACGCCGATGATGACCGAGACGCCCCAGCCCTTGTGGCAGCATTCCAGCGCCTGCCGCATCACCTTGGTGTTGCCGATGCACTCGAAGGAATAATCCGCCCCGCCCTTGGTCAAATTGACCAGATACGGCACCAGATCGCCCTCGACCTCGCTCGGGTTGACGAAATGGGTCATGCCGAACTTCTCGGCCAGGGGCTTGCGCGCCGGATTGAGGTCGACGCCGACGATCATGTTGGCGGCGGCCAGCCGCGCGCCCTGGATCACGTTGAGACCGATGCCGCCGAGGCCGAAGACCACCACATTGGCGCCGGCCTCGACCTTGGCCGTGTTGATCACCGCGCCGATGCCGGTCGTCACCCCGCAGCCGATATAGCAGACCTTGTCGAACGGCGCGTCGGAGCGGATCTTGGCCAGCGCGATCTCCGGCACCACGGTATAGTTGGCGAAGGTCGAGGTGCCCATGTAGTGGAACACCTTCTGCCCGCCGATCGAGAACCGGCTGGAGCCGTCCGGCATCAGGCCCTGGCCCTGGGTCGCGCGGATCGCCTGGCACAGATTGGTCTTCTGGCTGAGGCAGTATTCGCATTGCCGGCATTCCGGCGTGTAGAGCGGGATGACGTGGTCGCCCTTCTTCAGGGTCGTGACGCCCGGCCCGACATCAACCACCACGCCAGCGCCCTCGTGGCCCAGGATGGTGGGGAACAGCCCTTCCGGATCGGCCCCCGACAAGGTGAACTCGTCGGTGTGGCAGATGCCGGTCGCCTTCACCTCGACCAGGACCTCGCCGGCCCGCGGGCCTTCCAGGTCGACCTCCTCGATGGTCAGCGGCTTGCCGGCGGCGGTGGCGAGTGCGGCGCGGGTCTTCATGGCTCTCCCCCTCTTGGGCGTTGTTCTCGTAGGCGGATTTCAGGCGGCATGATTCAAGCGGCATGATTCAGGCCGCATGATTCAGGCATGGGTGAGAGGCAGGCGCACGCACCTGCCTCCCACCGCAAACAACAATCGTCCGGATGATGCGGGCTAGGCGGCCAGGGCGCCGGACGCCTTGGCGACATGCGTGGCGATCGCATCCATCAGCGGCGGCGACAGGCAGTCATAGGGCTCCAGCCCCAGCTCCTTCAGCCGCGACCGCACTGCGCCCATCTCGCTCGGCGGCGCGCCGGATTCGATGATCGACGAGACGAAGGCGGCGAATTCCGGCGCCGACCAGCCTTGCTCCTTGGAGAGCTCGGTGTGCACGAAATCGAGGCCGTAGAACGGATGCTTGGTGTTCTCGATGCGGCCATACATGTGCACGCCGCAATCCTTGCAGGCATGGCGCTGGATGGTGGCGCTCGGGTCGACCACCTTCAGCTTGTCGGCGTTCTTGGTCACGCTCAGCTTGTCGCGCGGCACGACCGCGACCATCGAGAACAATGCGCCGGCCGGCTTCCAGCACTTGGTGCAGCCGCAGACATGGTTGTGCGCGGTCTGCGACTTGATGGTCACCTCGACCGGATTGGATGCGCATTTGCACGTCAAGGTCCCGCCGGCGAAATTCGGCGAGCCCGGCTTTACGCCATTGTCCACCGATGGATGGATTGATTTTGCCATAGTCCTGTCCTCCCTTTTGAGCAGGCCGCTTCAGATCCGCCACCAATCTGGATATGGTTGAGCTTAGCTGCCCGGTGGACATGCGATCACTTGTCCAAAGGTACAAGATTTACCCGGCACCGTTTTCCGGCGCCGGGCATGGCGAAAGGGGATGTGGCGACGGCACGCCTATTGACGCGCCACCTGCCAGCGCGCGGTGCCGCGCTTGATGGCGCCAACCTGCGCCAGATCGCCGAGGCAGCGGCGCATGACCTGCTCGGACACCTTGAATTCCTTGCACAACGCGCGCTCGCATGGCAGCGACGCGCCGGGGCCCCATTCCCCGGAAGCGATCCGGCTGCCGATCAGGCCGCGGATCTGGCTGGCCGCCAGGCCGGAGAGCCCGAGGCGCGCCGCCCAGCGCGCGCGCCGCCGGCGCCGCGCATTCGCCCGGCGCAACCGGAATGAAGCGGACGTCCCGCGCTTCAGCGCCTCCTTGACGTGATAGGCATAGCATTCGCCGAGCCGGCCGATCCCCGCCGGCAGGTCATGGGTGCGTTGGATCATGTCGCAACCGGATTGCACGTTGCCTTCGAGGATCACCGGGCAGTCATCTGTGATTGACACGTCCCAGCCCACCGTCACCCGGTCCGGGAAAGCGGCATGGGCGCGGCATACGGCGTCGATCACCTGGTCCCACATCGGCAGCCGACGTCCGGCGATCTGCGCGTCGGTCAATGGATGACGCTCGTACCAGACGCAGGGCTGCCCCACGCCGGCATCCGACGCCGGCCCCAGGCGGCCGGTGCGGATATCGACGCGCGAGACAATGCCGCCGCGATGGAAATTGTCGACGATCGCATCCGGCCGGGTCGACGACTTGAACACCGCATGCGTCGCCTCGAAGCCGCCGGCTTCGTTCCGCACCGTCATGATGCGGCAGCTGGTCAGCACGTTCAGCGCAAGGTCGCGCAGATCGCCATGCGCCTGCAGGGCCGCCTGCACCAGGACCGCGCCCGCCGCCGCCAGGCGCGTGGCATGGGCGAGGAGCTGACTCTCCGGCAGCACCGTGCCGCGCTGGTCCACATAACCAATCCCGCCCAGCCAGCGCCAGCGCTCGCAGCCGCGCCCGCCGCGCCCGCGCACCGGCTTGATGAACAGGTCGCGCTTCGGCAGCTGCCCCTGGAAGCTGTCCATGCGCGTGACGCTGCCGTCCCGCTCTACCATCAGGAAGGTCGGCACCGTCGGCAGGTCGTGCGCCTGGCAGTGCCGGTGGAACGCCACCTTGTCGTTGAGGATGCAGCGCGTCGGCGATTCGATGCGCGATTCCAGGAGATTGTGCAGGCCGCCCTTGAACTCGTAGCGCGCGACATACTGGCCGGCATTGCGGAAGCGCTCGGGCCGGAACAGCTCGAACACATAATATTTTTTGGGCGAGATCGAGTGGCGGAAGGCGACCCAGAGCTGTTCGGCGACCTGGCGCAGCCGCCCCTTGCCGGTCGCCGCCTTCACCTTGCCGCCCAGGCGCGCGGTATGCTTGTACGAGAGCCAGGCGAACGGCAGTGGCCAGACGATGCCGTAGAACAGGGCAACCGGCAGGGCCTTCGTCCAATGCGCCCGCCAGACATGGCCGGCATAGGCCCGGTGGATGACGTCTCCCGGCTGCGTCGGCGGGACGACCAGCGGCCAGACCAGCTTGTAGGGCGAACAGAAGGGCATGCGCAGATATGCCATGACGATGGGGCTCCTACCCGATCCGCGATCCGTGCGCGCACTATAGGCGGCGCCAACGAGCGGCACAGCGGCGCGGCGAAGCGTCAAAGCGACGCATTCTCTACCCGCCTGCGACAGCGCACCGCACAACGTCCGCGCGCCACCGTTAGCTGAGGAAGTCCCGCACGCGTTGAAACAGCCGGTCCTGGATGTCCGGCTGCGGCGTGACCGCATCGAAGCCGGCCGGGGCATCGCAGGGAGCGGCCATGCCGCGCGCATAGAGCGCGGCGCTGAACGCCGCGAGGTCCTTCGGGCGTCGGGCCGGGCCGCGCATGACGATCCGGCGCAGGCGGTCGATTGCGCCTCGCCCCCGCGTGCGCCAGGGAAACACCAGGACCCGATGACCCGCGGCGACCAGCTGCGAGATCATGGTGACGCTGTCGGCGGTGACCACCGAGCGGTCGCTGCCGCTCAGCATGCCGTCGAACGGATTGCCCGGATCGCCGGCGACCCAGCGATAGAGGTAGTGCCGGCTGGCCAGTTCCGCAGCCAGAATGTCATAGAGCTCCGGCGCCGTGCGCGGCGAACCGCTGATGACCAGGCCGCTGCCGCACTGCGCCGCCAGCCGGTCCAGCTGGCGCGCCAGGATCCGCGCGCGCGCTGCGTGCGCCGACGCATCGCCGGCCGGCGGATTGCCGAGAAACACGTTGATCCACGGCGAACCGATGCCCTGGCGCGACAGGGTCGCCCGCAGGCCGTCCGCGGCGGCGCTCGCCCCGTCCAAGGACCACCGGCGGATTCGATCGGACAAGGCGACGTCCAGCGTCAGGACTTTTGGCGAAGGCGCCGCCGGAAAGGCCGGCGTGGTGATCAGGCAATCGAGATCGGCGAGGCAGCCGCGATCGCGGCCGATATGGACGAGTTTCGTGGTGCCGCCCGACCGCTCCCGGATGGCGCGCGCCATGGCGATCCGCTTGCGCCCGATCCCGACGATGGCGCGCGGCGGCCGCGCGTCGGCGGCCTGCAGGCGCGCGAATTCGGCCGCCAGGTCGACGCGCCGGCAGCGCGGGTCGAGGGCCCAGGCGATCGCATCCACCTGGTCGATGTCGCCGGCCCGGTCGCCGGGCGAGACGCAGGCCCAAACCTCTCCAGAAGCCGGCATCGTTACCGCGCCGCCGCGCAGCTGGGTGCTTGCCGGGGTGCCGTCGGCAACGGCTCTCGCTCGATGCAATGCACCGCGCCGTTCGCCACGCAATAGACCCGGTCGGCGCGCGCGATCCAGCTCGGCTGATGCGTAATCGCGAGAACCGTGAGGCCCTGCAGGCCGGCGACCGTCGCGCAGATTTCCGCCTCAGTCGCCGGATCGAGCGCGCTCGTCGCCTCGTCGAGGATCAGCAGCTTCGGCCGGCGCAGTAAAGCGCGGGCGAGCGCGATGCGCTGGCGCTGGCCGCCGGACAGTTTCAGGCCGCGCTCGCCGACCTTCGTCGCCAGGCCGGCCGGCAGGCTGTCGATGAAGTCCCCCAGCCCCGCCGCGGCGCAGGCCGCGCGGATGCGGGCCTCGTCCGCCGTGTCGTCGCCGAGCGCCAAATTCGCCAGGATCGTGTCGTTGAACAGCACGATCTCCTGCCCGACATAGCCGATCATGTCGCGCCACGTTCCGAGATCGATGCGGCGAAGGTCGATCCCGTCGACCAGAACGGCGCCCTCCTCCGGCTCATAGAGCCCGAGGAGCAGGTCGCCGATGGTCGACTTCCCCGAGCCGGATTCGCCGATCAGCGCGGTGACCCGGCCGGCCGGGATCTCCAGGCTCGCACGGCTGAGGACGCGGCCGCTCCCATAGCCGAAACTGACGTTGACCAGTGCGCATCCGGTACGCAGACCCGGAGTCGGCAGTGCCTCGACGCCGGCGCGCGACTCCCGCGCCGCCTCGACCTCCTCGACCGTCCGCAGCAGCGCCCAATACGCCGCCTCGCCTCGGGCGACCAGGTTGAAGGCGCGGCGAACCCGCGCGATGCTGGTCATCACCGCCATGGCGATGACGCCCGCCACCACCATGGCGTCGACCGGTGCGGCCAACACCTGGACCGCGAGGAAGGCGCCGGCCGCCAGCAGGTAGGCCTGCATCAGATCCGGCAGGCCGTCGGAGAGTGTCTGGTTGACGACCAGGGCATTGATCGCCCGCCGCACGCGTCGCGCGCTTTTCAGCAATTCGTGGACCAGGCCGGTATGACGATGCATCGCCTTCAGCGGCTTGAAGCCGACCAGGACGTCGTTCAGGTCCTCCGACAACGCCCGCATGGCGCGCTGGCGAGCGCGCCCGGCCTGGCGGGCGGCGCGCGTCAGGTTGCGCAACGACAGCCCCAGGATCACGCCCATGACGATCGCCACCGCGGCCAGGCGCCAGCCCATCAGCAACGCGACCCCGCAATAGATCGCGGTGCGGATCGTCTGCTCCGTCGCGCGCAAGGTGGAGCGGAAGACGAAGGCGGACCAGTTCGCCTCGCTGGTCGCCGCGACCACGAAGCGGCCGACCGGATGCGTGGTGAAATAGGACCACTTGGCGCGCGTCAGCCCCTTGAGCAGGCGGACGCGCATATCCTCGGCCACCGCGGCGCCGATCTTGGCCAGCCGGCGATCGACGACCAGGCCGATCCCCGCCTTCGCCCACAGCGAGGCGACCACGATGAGGCAGAGCACGCGCAGATCGAGCGGCAGATGCAGGAAGTCGAGCGCCTGCTCGACCCCGCGCTGCAATCCGTTGTGCTGCGCGCTGCCCTTCACCATGATCGTGAGGATCGGGAAGATCGCGGCGATGCCGATGCCGTCCAGCAAGCCGGCGACGACCATCGCCAGGATCAGCGGCACCTCGCGGGCCACGCCGCGATGGCGCAGGATCCGCCAAGTGCGCGCCATGGTCGAGCCGGGCGGCCGGCGCATGGTGCGACCCACGAGGTTAGGACTCCTCCGCCACCTCGGCCAGCGCGGCCAGGCGATCCGGATCGGTGACCACGATCTTCTGCCGGCTGCAGGAGAGCACGCCGTCGCGCTCCCAGCCGGCGATGGTGCGGCTGGCCGTGTGCAGGGTGGTTCCGGCCATCTCGGCCACGTCCTGGCGGGTGATGGGGAAGTCGATGATGATGCCGCATTCGGTCTTGCGGCCCGAATTGCGGCTGAGCTGCAGCAGCGCCTGTGCGATGCGCCGCCCCGCCTTCTCGGTCTGGCTGTCGCGCAGGCGCGACTGGAATTCCAGCATCCGGCTGCCGAAGCCCATTAGCGCGTTGGCCGCGACCGCTGGATGCCTGCGCACCAGCTGCATGGTCTCCGCCCGGTTCCAGGCGAGCGCGACGCTGTCCTTGATCGCCAGCATGGTGACCGGGTAGCGCTGCCCCTCCATCATCGCCACGCAGGCGAAGAACTCCCGCGGATTCACGAAATGCACCAGGATCTGCTGGCCGCCCGCATTGGTCTGCACCGCCTTGAGATAACCATCGACCAGCACGTAGAACGTTTCCGCTTCATCGCCCTGGCGAAAGACGGCATCGCCCGCTTTCACTCGCCGCCACTGCGCCGCCGCCAGGATCCGGGCACGCGCCGGCCCATCGAGGCCGGCGAACAGCGGCACGGCGGCGATGATGGAAGGGTCAGGAAGGGTTGCGGCGGATTGGTACGCGGGCATTGGCTCGTCGATCGAAACCGGTTGTCTGACGAAGGATTCGAGTCTCTTGCCGCGCGCCTGTCAATGCGACGAAGCGGGGCCGCGGCGTTTCGCGCCGCGTGCGATCGGCACGGCGCCTGCGGCAGAGGCACGGAATACGTCTGCCGCGCGTCCGCCGCGACCTTATGCCACATCGTGGCGCCGCGTCTGGCCGACCGCCGGCGCCTTACGTGCCTCGCCGGGGCGGAAGGCGGCGACCACATCCGCGCGCGTCTCGAGTCTCGGACCGCCGATCAGATCGATGGCATAGGGAATGGCGGGGAACACCGCCATCAGGCAGTCGCGGATGGCCGACGGCTTGCCGGGCAGGTTCACCACCAGGCAGGCGCCGCGCACACCGGCGGTCTGCCGCGAGAGGATGGCGGTGGGCACCTTGCGCAGGCTCACCGATCGCATGAGCTCGCCGAAGCCCGGCAGCATCTTGTCGCAGATTGCGGCGGTCGCTTCCGGCGTCACGTCGCGCGGCGCCGGGCCGGTGCCGCCGGTGGTCACCACCAGCGCGCAGCCGACATCGTCGGCCAGTTCCATCAGCGCGTTCTCGATCAGGGGCTGCTCATCGCGCACCAGACGGGGAACCGCCTGCCAAGGACTGGCGAGGATGTCAGCGAGGCAGTCGCGGATCGCCGGGCCGCCCAGATCCGCGTAGACGCCGTCGCTGGCCCGGTCCGACACCGTGACGATGCCGATCGCCGCGCCCCCGGCGCCGTCACGCATCATGGCGTCGCGCCGGAATCGGTCGGCATGGCGGCCGCCGCGGCCGGCGGCGGCGCAGCGGGGGCGGCATCTTCCCCGGCTTCAGCGAAGGTGTCGATCTGCCCGACATCGAGGCTTCCCTCGAGCACGGCGGCAAGGTCGCGGTATACCGAAACCGCCTGGTTCTCGTTGAACTCCATGCGCAGGCGCTTCTTGACGCCGAACTTGGTCAAGGTCACATGGTGCGTCGGCGTCACGCCATGGCGGGCCAGGCAGTTCTTGACGCAGTGGAGCGGGCACCCGTCGAGTGCCACCACCGGTCGCCCGGACTTGGCGACCCGCACCAGCGAGGGCACGTCCCCGCCGACCCCGGCGATGCACGACATCTCGGCGTGCCCACCGCGGTCCAGGCAGATCGCGATGTAGTTCGCCATCTGCGCCACGCTCGAGCAGCCGGAGCACGAATAGACAATCGGCAGCTTGCGCTCGCCCATCGACATGACGCTCACTCCAACAATTCCGATCTCGCGTCAGAAAATATCACGCGCGGCGAATCCCGCTCTTTGCGCCAGCGCAAAGACACCACGGCCCCGGGCTGGTTGTGTCGCACCTCATGCGCGCCAGCACGAAGCGGACTTTGCGGCGGATTCCCAGGGCCTTCGGGACGCGTCGAGGCCGGTCGCCGCGGGTGATTGCGTCTTTCGGCCGCAGCGACCGTGTGGTCCTGGACGCGGCCGAATCCGGTGTCGCAGGTTGGCGTGGAACTGAAATCGAGACTGCGTGCGTGCGAGTTTTCCATCATGCGTAAGGCCGGCCATCAAACGGCGTGCGATGCCGGCCGGCGGGTGTGGTGCTGATGCCGGGCCCGATTGACCAGGGCGCGGGTCCGGTCGCCACAATCGAGTGCGGCGCCGCGGCCTTCTCGCCGGCGCTGCTGCTGGGTTTCGCCTTGCGGCCGCTGCCGATGGCGCCGCTGCAGTGGCTGTTGTCGCTCGCCGCGCGCACCATGGCCCGGCGCCATCCGGAGGTCTTCGCGCGGCTGCGGCCGCTGGGCGGCGTCGCGATCGCCATCGACGCGACCGACCTGCCCTTCCTGTTCGAGTTACGCCCCAACGCCGCGGAGGAACAGCTCCGCATGGTCAGGCGCGGCGCCAGACTCGGCGCCGACGCGACCATCCGCGGCCCGCTCAGTGCCCTGCTGGCGCTGCTGCAGGGACAATGTGACGGCGACGCGCTGTTCTTTTCCCGCACCCTGACGATCGAGGGCGACATGGCGAGCGTCCTCGCGCTGCGCAACGCGATCGACGGCGCGGCGATCGACCTGGTTGCCGATCTCGCCGCCGCTTTCGGCCGGGGTGGCCCGCTGGTCGAGCGCCTGCTGCGGATCCCGCTTGGGTTGGCCGCCGCCGCGATGCGCGATGCCGCGACGTTCCAGGCGGCGATCAACGCTCCGGTCGCGACCGAGCAACGCCTGCAGGCCGCTGCCCTGCGCCAGGTGCAGAATCGCCTCGAGGCCATCGACGGCAGCCTGCGCCGCCTGAAACGGCACGCCTAGCAGCGCATGACGAGCCAGGACGCCACACCATCCCTCGAACTGGTCTGCCCCGCGGGAACCCCGGCGGCGCTGCGCGCGGCGGTCGCGGCGGGCGCCGATGCGGTCTATTGCGGCTTCGCCAACGAGACCAACGCGCGCAACTTTCCCGGCCTCAACTTCTCCGCGGCCGAGATGGCAGCCGCGATCCGCCATGCGCATGAATCGGGCGCCAAGGTCTTGATCGCCATCAACACCTATCCGCAGGCCGGGCGCACGCAGATCTGGCGCGATGCGGTGGATGCGGCCGCAGCCCTAAGGGCCGACGCCGTGATCCTCGCCGATATCGGCCTGCTCGCCTATGCCGCCGAGCGCCATCCGGATCTGCGCCGCCACCTGTCGGTGCAGGCCTCGGCGGCGAATGCGGAGGCGATCGGCTTCTTCGTCCGCGAGTTCGGCGTGCGCCGCGTGGTGCTGCCCCGCGTGCTCACCGTCGAGGAGATCGCGACGCTCAACCGGGGCATCGCCGTGGAGACCGAGGTGTTCGTCTTCGGCGGCCTGTGCGTCATGGCCGAGGGCCGCTGCTCGCTCTCCTCCTATGCGACCGGCCAGTCGCCGAACATGAACGGCGTCTGCTCGCCCGCCTGCGCGGTGCGCTACGAGCAAATCGGCGCCAATCTGGTGTCGCGGCTCGGCGCCTTCGCCATCGATTCCTTCGAAGCCGGCCAGCCGGCGGGCTATCCGACCCTGTGCAAGGGCCGCTACCGCGTGTGCGGCGAGGAGCTCTATCTGTTCGAGGAACCGACTAGCCTCAGCGCGTTTTCGATCCTGCCGCGGCTGCGCGCGGCCGGGGTCTCGGCCATCAAGATCGAGGGCCGGCAGCGGGGCAAGGCCTACATCGCCGAGGTCGTCGGCGGCTTCCGTCGCGCGGTCGACGCGCTCGATGCCGGCGCGCCCGCGCCGACCGGCAGCCTGCATCTTCTGGCCGAGGGCAACCGGCAGACGACCGGCGCCTATCACGGCCGCTGGCGCTGACGGGGACGCGGGCACGATCGCCATGAGCACCGTCATTCACATCGATCGCAGCGCCGCGGCGCGCCGCCATGCCCGGCTCACCCTCGGCCCGGTGCTGTTCAACTGGCCGGCGGAGGCTTGGCGCGACTTCTATTTCCGCATCGCCGACGAGGCGCCCGTGGACGCGGTCTATGTCGGCGAGGTGGTGTGCGCCAAGCGCCTGCCCTTCTTCGCTCCGCATGTGCCGGCGGTCGTCGAACGGCTGCGCGCCGCCGGCAAGGACGTGCTGCTGTCGACCCTGGCGCTGGTGATGACCGAGCGCGAGACGGCGATGATCCGCGATCTGGCCGAGGACGGCCAGTTCCTGGTGGAAGCCAATGACGTCGCGGCGCTGTCCTTGCTTTCCGGGCGCATGCATGTCGTCGGGCCGTATATCAACGTCTACAACGAGGACACGCTCGCGGCCCTGGCGAAGCGCGGCGCGGTGCGAGTCGTGCTGCCATGGGAAGTGCCGGCGGCGGCGCTGCGCTGCCTGGCGACCGGCGAGATCCCGCTGGAGGTGCAGGTCTTCGGCCGCGCGCCGCTCGCCATCTCGGCCCGCTGCTATCACGCGCGGATCGAGAACCTGCACAAGGACGGCTGCCGCTTCGTCTGCGAGCGCGACCCGGACGGGCTCGCCGTGGAGACGATCGAGGGCCAACCCTTCCTGGCGGTCAACGGCGTGCAGACGCTCTCGCACGCCTGCGTCAGCCTGGCCGCGCATCTCGACCAGCTCCTGGGCATGGGCATCGAGCATTTCCGGCTGTCGCCGCAGCGCATCGACATGGTGGCGGTCGCCCGCCTGTTCCGCAGCCTGCTGGCGGGCCGGGTGGCGGCGGAAGAGGCCAATGCCGAGCTGCGACGCCTGAGCGGCGGCATGCCGCTGTCGGATGGATTCTATCGCGGCCTGCCGGGCGCAACCCTGGTCGCTGGCCCGGTCCAGACCGGCGCGGGAGCACAGGAATGAGCCACTGGCTGCAAGATCCTAGGCCGGGCGCCGGCTGCGTCCTCATCGGCGAGGTGGCCCAGGCGCATGACGGCAGCCTGGGGATGGCGCACGCCTATATCGACGCCATCGCCGCCGCCGGCGCCGATGCGGTCAAGTTCCAGACCCACATCGCGGCCGCCGAAAGCACGCCGGCCGAGCCGTGGCGCAAGCGCTTCTCGCCACAGGACGCGACCCGTTTCGACTACTGGCGGCGGATGGAATTCACCGCCGAGCAGTGGCATGGGTTGAAGACGCATGCGGAGAGCCGGAATCTTGTCTTCCTCAGCTCCCCCTTCTCGGGCGAGGCCTTCGAGCTGCTGCGCGGTATCGGCGTCTCCGCCTGGAAGATCGCGTCGGGCGAGATCGCCGTCTCGCCGCTGCTGCGCGCCATCGCGGCCACCCGCCAGCCGGCGCTGCTCTCGACCGGCATGAGCGCGATGGCGGAGATCGATGCCGCCGTCGCCGTTCTGCAGGAGGCCGGCTGCCCGCTCGCCGTCCTGCAATGCAGTTCGATCTATCCCTGCCCGCCCGAATCGGTCGGGCTCAACATGATCGACCACTACCGGGAAAGGTACCGCTGCGCCGCCGGCCTGTCGGACCATTCGGGGACGATCTATCCCGCGCTGGCGGCGGCCACCCGGGGCGCCGAAGCAATCGAGTTGCACGTGACCTTGAGCCGCGAGATGTTCGGCCCGGATGTACCGGCCTCGGTGACCACGTCCGAGCTGCGGCTGATCGCCGACGGAATCCGCTTCATCGCGCGGATGCGCGGCAACCCGGTTGACAAGAGCGCGGTGCCTGAGCAGATCGCCCCGCTGCGCGACATCTTCATGAAAAGCGTCGTGGCGCGCGAGGCGCTGAAAGCCGGCCTGGTGCTGAGCGAGGCCCATCTGACGGTGAAGAAGCCGGCCGGCGGCCTGCCGCCCGCGCGGCTGCCCGAGCTGGTCGGCCGCAGGTTGCGGCGCGACATCGCGCGCGACGCGCGGATCACCTTCGAGGATCTGGAGTAGGAACATGAAACGCAAGGTCTGCGTGGCGATCACGGCGCGTCCGAGCTATTCGCGCATCCGCACCGCGCTGTCGGCGATCCGCGCGCATCCACAACTGGACCTGCAGCTGGTAGTGACCGCCTCGGCGCTGCTCGACCGCTATGGCGGCGCCGACAAGGTGATCGAGTCGGAAGGCTTCCACATCGACCGCCGCGTCTACATGATCGTCGAGGGCGAGAACCTGGTGACCTCGGCCAAGTCTACCGGCTTCGGCCTGTCCGAACTCGCCACCGTGTTCGACGATCTGAAGCCGGACATGGTGGTCTCCATTGCCGATCGCTTCGAGACCATGGCGACGGCGCTGTCAGCGGCCTACATGAACATTCCCCTGGTCCACGTCCAGGGCGGCGAGGTGACCGGCTCGATCGACGAGAAGGTGCGCCACGCGATCACCAAGCTGGCCGATATCCACCTGGTCGCCTCGCAGCGCGCGGCCGACCGGGTCATCCGCATGGGCGAATACCCGGAGCGGGTGCACATTACCGGCTGCCCCTCCATCGACGTCGCCAGGCAGGCGATCTCGACGCCCATGGTGGCCAATGACATCTTCGACGCCTATGGCGGCGTCGGCCCGCGGCTGGACCTGTCCAACGGCTATCTCGTGGTGCTGCAGCACCCGGTGACCAACGAATATCTGGACGCCCGCAAGCAGGTCGAGGAGACGCTGGCCGCCGTGGTCAGGAGCGGCCTGCCGGCGCTGTGGCTGTGGCCGAACGTCGATGCCGGCTCGGCGCTGCTGGCGCGCGGCCTGCGCGTCGGACGCGAGCGGCAGAAGCTCGACAACATCCACTTCTTCAAGAACCTGCCGCCGGAGGAGTTCCTGCGCGTGCTGAACGCCGCGACCGCGATCGTCGGCAATTCGAGCGTGGCGATCCGCGAATGCGCCTATCTGGGCGTGCCGGCCATCAACATCGGCACGCGGCAATCCGGTCGCGACCGCGGCGCCAACGTCATCGACGTCGACTATTGCCGGAACCAGATCCTGGATGCCATCCGCGTCTCTGCCACCATCGGCCGCCATCAGCCGGATTCGCTCTATGGCGACGGCCGCGCCGGCGAGCGCGTCGCCGAGGTACTTGCGACCGCGCCGCTCGAGACCGTCAAGCGGCTGGCCTATTGATCCGGAACAGCGGATCCGCCGGCATGACCGAGCCATATCTCATCATACCTTCCGAGAACCGCACGCGGGAATTCGACGCCAAGCTGCTGACCGCCTGCTGCGCGGTCGAGGCCGGTTACCGGGTCGTAGTTGGGAGCCGGCACGACATCCACCTTTCCATCGACCGCCTGCCGCGCTCCACCTATGTCGGCAAGGACCTCAGAGCCAGTAGCGCGCTGATGACGCGCATCCTCATTAGGCTCGGCCACCGCATTGTCGCCTGGGATGAAGAGGGCCTCGTCTACCATACCCGCGCGCACTATCTGGCGGCGCGGGTGCACGCGCCCGTCATGCGCGCCTGCGACCTGCTGTTCGCCTGGGGCCAGGACAATGCCGAGGTCTGGCGCAATTGCCAGCACTATGACGGCACACCGATCAAGGAAGTCGGCAATCCGCGCATCGACCTGCTGCGGCCCGAGTTGCGGCCGCTGCACCAGGCGGGCCTGGACGGCCTGCAAAGCCAGTTCGGCCAGTACATCCTGGTCAACAGCAATTTCGGCGGCGTCAACCACGTCCTCTCCGACGCCGAGAAGATCGTCTTCGGGCGGCTGCGCTGCAAGGACGCCGCGGCTTACCATCGCGAGATGCTGCAATACCGGCGCGGCCTGTTCGCCCGGTTCGTCGCCGCCCTGCCGATGCTGGCCGAGGCCTTCCCCGGCACGGCGATCGTGGTGCGCCCGCATCCCTCGGAGAACCCGCAGCCCTGGGTGGAGGCAGCGCGCGGCCATGCCAACGTGTATGTGCGCCACGAAGGCGGCATCGTGCCCTGGTTGCTCGGTGCGCGCGCGATCGTCCATAACGGCTGCACGACCGCCATCGAGGGCACCATCCTCGGCCGGCGGGTGATCAACTTCCAACCGGTCGCGTCCGATCTCTACGACATCCCGCTTCCCAATGCGCTCAGCGAAACGGCGCGCAACCTTGACGATCTGATCGGCAAGCTGCGCTGCGCCGAGGCCGGCGCGCCCCGGCACGATGCGCATCCAGACGACGTGCTGCACCGTCATGTCGCCGCCCTGGAGGGACCGCTGTCCAGCGATCGGGTGGTGGCGTCGATCAAGGAGCTTGGCCCGATGAGACGGCGGACCCGCGGCACCAGCCTGCTGCAGGGGCTGCGCGGCTACATCCAGGCCAGCTCGCGCCGGCGGCGCAAGACGCTGGCCAGCGACATCGCCGACCACAAGAACAGTACCGCCTACAACCTGCACCGCTTCCAGCCGATCGCGCTGGCCGAGGTGCAGGCGAGCATCGAGCAGATGCGGCACTGCCTGGGCCGGTTCGACAATGTCGGCGTGCGGCGGTTGCTGCCCAACGTCTTCGAGCTGGGGCCGGTACGCTGATGGCGGCGGCACGCGCATGACCTGGCAAGGCAGATCGGTTCTCGCCGTGGTGCCGGCGCGGGGCGGCAGCAAGGGCATCCCGCGCAAGAACCTGCGGACGGTCGCCGGGCGGTCGCTGATCGCGCACGCGGCGGACCTGGCGGCGGGACTTGCCTGGCTCGACGCCGCAATCATCTCCACCGACGACGAGGAGATGGCCGCGGAGGGCCGCCGGCACGGATTGACCGCGCCCTTCCTGCGGCCGGCCGAGCTCGCCGGCGATGCGGCGCTCGGCGTCGATGCCTGGCGCCACGCCTGGCTGGCGAGCGAGGCGCATTTCGGCCGAAGCTTCGACTGCTCCATCCTGCTGCAGCCCACCAGCCCGCTGCGCCTGGCGGCGGATGTGGAGCGGACCGTCGATGCGATGATCTCCGGCGGTCACCGGGCGGCGACGACCGTCAGCCGCGTTCCCGGCCACTACCTGCCGCAGAAGCTCCTGACCATGCAGGATGGCATCGTCTCGTTCCTGCATCCCGACGGCGCACGCCACAGCAACCGGCAATCCGCCCCGCCCTGCTACACGCGGAACGGCCTGTGCTACGCCGCCATGCGCGAAGCGGTGGTGGACCGGCGGGAGATCGTCGAGACCGACTGCGTCGGCGTGCTCATCGACCGCTATGTGGCGAACATCGACGAGCCGATCGACCTCGAGATCGCGGAGATGCTGGCCGCGCGCATGGCGCGCGCGGGAACGGACGAATCCTAGGACCGCCGGGAGATCACGCAGGTCACCTCCGGCCGAAATAATCCTGCGGACCGAACCAGATCATCTGCTTCGGCGGCAGCGGCCGGCTGATCGCATGCGTCGCGTGGAAGGCGAGCAGCTCGCCCAGCCGCTGCCTGCCCACCGGCAGATCGCTGGTGCGCTGGATCATATCGCAGCCGGATTGCACATTGCCCTCGATGATCACCGGCCCGCGGTCGGTGACGGCGACGTCGAAGCCGAGCATGATGCGATCGGGGAACAGCCGATGCGCCCGCACCACCAGGTCGCGCGTCTCCGGCCAGAGCGGCAGGATGCGGCCCGCGATCCTGGCGCCGGTCGCCGGGTGCGCATCGTGCCAGACGCAAGGATGGGCCTGCCAGGAATCGGATGCCTGGCCCAGCATCCCGGTGCCCACGTCCACCGCGGCCACCCCGCCGCCGCGGTGGAAGTTGTCGACCGCAGAATCGCCCGCAAAGGCAATCTTCAGCGTCGCGTTGGTAACCTCGAAATTGCCGTTCTCCGTCCGGCAGGATGTGATGCGCAGCGACGTGATACCCGGACTGAGATCGCGCAAGGCGGCATGATTGACCAGGCATTCCTGGATCAAATAGCGGCCACGCCGCCGCGCCAGCGCCTCGATGTGCCAGAGCAACGCCTGCCTGCTCAGCGTCCGTCCGCGCGGATCGCGGTAATCCGACCCGGCAAAGAACCACTTCTCGCAGCCGCGGCCACCCTTGCCGCGCGCCGGCTTGATGAACAGGTCGCATCCCGGCAGCGCGCAATCGCCCTGGCCTTCGGGTACGAGCCGCCATGCATCGCGCTGCGGATCGTGCTCGACCTGAAACAGGACACGTGCCGTGTCAACCCCGCCGGCCTGGCAGCGGCGGAAGAAATCGAGCTTCTCCGTCAGCAGATGCTTGGTATTGCCCATGGCGGGATCGCTGCGCGCCCACAGATGCATCAGGTTGTGGAACCCGCCCTTCAGCTCGTAGCGCAGCACGTAATCGGCCGCGAGCGCGCGGCGTTTGTCGCGGAACAGCTCGAAGACGTAGTATTTGTCGGGCGGGATCGAGTGGGCAAGCGCCAGCCAGATCTGCTCACACAACTGGCGCGCGACGCTCTTGCCGGTCGCGGCGGCCACCTTCGGGCCGATCCTGCGCGTGAACATCGTCGCCATGACCATGAAGATCAGCGGCCAGAGCGTGACGAGCAGGGCGACCAGCCCGAAATGCCGGCCACCCATGCTGCGCCAGGCGAAGGTGGCATAGGCGCGGTGCAGCCGCTCCGCCGCGCTGCGCGGGGTTCCGACCATGGCGCGGAACAGGCGGTAGGGAGAGCAATAGGGCAGCCGGGTCAGCGCCACCGAAGCTCCTCCCTTGGCGCGCGTGTCTGCCGCGTCATGGGCATCGAGAGGCGCGTCAAGCGGCGCAGGGCCGGCTTGTCCCGCCGGACGTCACGATCTCGCCGCAGCGGAGCAGCGCATGCCATTGCCGCGCCACCGCCTCGATGCTGAACGTGCCGGCGATCAGCTCCTGCGCGCGCGCCAGGTGGATCCGCGCAGGCACGTCGTCGAGCAGATAGGCCTCGATACCGCCGCGCCAGTCGTCAAGAACAAGCGAGTCGCGCAGGGGCTCGAGGGATTCGAGATAGGAGGCGGCGACCGGAACATTGTGCGCCAAGGCCAGCACCGCGCGGTTGGCGGATTTGCAGCGAGCGAAGGCATCGGCGCCGTTGGGCATGACGAACAGGTCGGCGCGCGACAATTCGAAGAACACCCGTTCACTCGACCAGCTCTGGTAGCGCGTGAAGAACCGCGCCCCGGCGGCCAGCGTCTCGAAGCGGTGGCGGTTGTTGCTGATCACCACCAGCTCGATCGGCCGGTCGCGATGCAGCCGCTCCAGTTCAGGGAGCAGCGGCCGGAGCAGGTTCATGCCGAAACCGGAATGGAAGCTGCCATGCCGCCCGAACCAGACGATGCGTGCCGTGTCCCGTGGCAAATGCTCCGCCTGCCAGTCGGACTCGGCATCGAACGGCTCGCTTGTCCGATCCCGTGGTTCGTCGGCCACGAACGCCGACCGCGACCGGGCGTTCCGGCCGAGGACGCCGTCGAACAGCCCCCGCCAACCGGCCGCGGCGCATCGCGGGCGGCCTTGCGCGAGCCGATCCGGTAACCAAGCCGACATCGCCTGATAGGCGTCGAAGGTAAGGGCGGCATCCGGAATGATCGACGGTTCCCGCCCGGTGGCGACATGGTCCTTGACCACGCGCGCCAGCGCCGCCGTCGGCGTCACCACCGCCGTCGCGCGGCGCGCCAGCTCGGCGGCGCTACCGCCCGACAGCCCGGGGTCCTGGCGCTGCGCATAGCCGGGGATGAAGACGTTATCGCAGAGATCGAAATAGACCGGCTTGCCCCGGGACCTGAACGCGTTTGCCACCTCCTGCAGGCGCGCATCGGCGAGCTTGACCACGATCAAGGCGTCGAACGCCTCCGGTGACGGCAGCCTGCCGCTGAAGATCGTGCTCCGGCACCCGAGCTGCCGCAGGCCCCAGGCGGGCATCAGGCAACGATAGCGGAAGCTCGCGCTGCGGGGGTCGGCGCTGGACACGATCCAGGCAAGCCTCATCGCCGCGCTGCCCCCCAGCGGCGATCATGAGACGTGTTGAATTTCCCGCGCGACGCCATGCCCCTCCCCCCACGCGTCCGCCCGGTGCGGACGCGGATTTCCGGGGAGTTGAGCGGCATCCGCAGGCGGCGTCTTTGCGCCAGCGCAAACACGACGGCGGATTATTCCTATCGCCGCCGGCCGGTCCGCATGGGCGGTGGAAGGCTGGTGCCCTCAGCGCGTCGCCGCGGCTGCCAGCTGCTGCACCAGGCGCAAATCCCTCGTCGCCGCAGCGATGGTGTTGCGCACCGGCGCGCCCTCGACGACGCTCTTCCAGAAGCCGATCAACTCCTGGATGAAGGCCTCGTCATAGCTGGCGCGATATTCGGTGTTCTGCCAGCAGGTCCCGTCCGAGCGGGAGATGATCAGCCTTGTGGGGAAGTGGTTGAGATAGGGCGAAGGGAAGCTGAGCTCGTAGACGCAATCGTTGAAATAGAGCGTCACCCGCTCCTTGTATTCGGCGACCTTGTGCACGAAAAGATGCGTCATCTGCCAGATCGCATCATGGCCCTGCAGGCGGACGCTGCCATGGCCGCCGTCGCCGCCGGCGAAGAAGGCCGCCCCGATGACCTCGCCGGTCTCGACCTGAAGCGCTTCCAGGATGCCGTGCACGACGTTGATGTCGTGGATCAGGCTCGAACAATAGGAATTGGTATAGCCCCACATCTCGGCTGGCGTCAGTGTGCGGCCGACCGCGCGCGCCACCTGCGCGTCGCGGCGCCTCTTGCCATCGGCGATCATCTCGGCGGGGATGTCGCTGGTCTTGACGAAATCTCCCTGGTGCTGGTTGAAGGGCCAGGAATCCGGGTCCTGCACCTCGACGCTGATCATGCGCAGCTGCGAGGCGTCCCGCGGCAGCAGGGTCAGGAGCTTTTCGTAGCTCGGGTCGAAGCGCTTCATGTAGCCGACCTGCACCATCTTGCCCGCCTTGGCCTGGGCGGCGGCGATCTCCTCCGCCTCGGCAACCGAGAAGCAGAGCGGCTTCTCGCAGAACACGTGCTTGCCGCGCGCGAGCGCCTGCAGTGTGATCTCCGCGTGATACTGGTCGGGCGCCGCGACGAGGACGGCATCGATGCCGGCGTCGAGCAGCTTTTCGTAGCCGTCGAAGGTGCGGAAACCGCGGCTCTCCAGTTCCCCGCGCATGGCTGGGGAGGCATCGGCGATGCCGACCAGCTCGTAGAGCCTTTCCAGACGACGCAGATTCGGAATGTGCTCGACCTGTCCGATCAGGCCGGCACCGACTACGCCGATCCTCACGCGCTGCGTTTGTGCCATTCTTTTTCCCTCTGATCTTGAAGTTCCGGATTGCCAGCCGCCCGGCTAGGCGCGGCGGGCCGACAGCTGGCCGATCTCCGCTTCCAGCTGCCTGAGGTCCTCGCCGCCGGCCATGACGTGCAGGACCTCGTCCCGGGTGATCTCGCTTTTCAGGAACGTGCCCTTGCTGCGACCGCGATTGAGCAGGGTGAAGCGGTCGGCGATGGTGTAGGCGTGGTGGATGTTGTGCGAGATGAAGATGACGCCGAGGCCGCGATTGCGCGCCTGCGCGACGTATTTCAGTACCATCGCCGCCTGATGCACGCCGAGCGCCGAGGTCGGCTCATCGAGGATGAGCACGCGGGCGCCGAAATAGACGGCCCGGGCGATCGCCAGGCATTGCCGCTCGCCACCCGAGAGCGTGCCGACGGCCTGGCTGGGATCGCGCACGTCGATGCCGATATCCGCCAGTTCCTTGACCACGATGCGATCGGCGTTGCCGACGTCGAAACGGGCGAAAGAGCCCCAGCCCTTCTTCGGCTCCCGGCCCAGAAAGAAGTTCCGCGTGACGCTGAGCAGTGGGATCATCGCCAGGTCCTGGTAGACGGTGCCGATGCCACGGTCGAGCGCCTGGCGGGGCGAGGTCATATGGACCTTCTGGCCGTCGATCAGGTAGTCGCCCTTGCTCGGCGCATGTACGCCGGCCAGGATCTTGATCAGTGTCGATTTCCCCGCGCCGTTGTCGCCAAGCAGGCAATGCACCTCGCCGGCATGGACCGCGAAGCTCAGATCCTGCAGCGCGACGACGGTGCCGAAGGACTTGTGGACGCCTTTGAGTTCGATGATCGGGCTCATGGCGATCGTCCCTAGCGTTCCTGCGTGGCGCGGCGGCGCACATAGTTGTTGAACAGCACGGCCATCAGCACCATCAGGCCGAGGAAGACCTTGAACAGGTCGGAATCGATTCCGGTATAGAGGATGCCGATCTGCACCGTGCCGTAGATGAGCGCGCCGAGCAGCGCGCCGATCGCCGAGCCGTAGCCGCCGGTCAGCAGCGTGCCGCCGATCACCACCGCGATGATGGCGTCGAACTCCTTCATGGTGCCGCGCAGGGTGTCGGCCGAGCCGACCTCGGTGATCTGCGTCGCCGCGAACAGGACCGCCGAGACCGCCGTCAGGACGAAGAGAACGATCTTGACCCGGTTGACCGGTACGCCGACGTTGCGCGCCGCCACCGAATCGCCGCCGACGGCGAAGATCCAGTTGCCGAAGCTGGTGCGCAGCAGGACCCAGGTGGCGATGGCGGTGAGCCCGACCCACCACAGGACGGAGACCGGCACCCCCTCCACGATCGGCAGGCCGTTCGCCTTCGTTGCGATCCAGCCCGCCTCCGCCATCCAGCGGAAGATTCCCTGCCCGACATCGCCACCGAACAGGGCGATGGCCGAGCTATCCGGATCGCTCTCGGTGATCTTGGAGATCTGCGTATAGCCGGCGGTATAGCGGGTAACCGCAATCGCCAGGCCGCGCAGGACCAGCATCGAGGCGAGCGTCACGATGAAGGAGGGCAGGCCCGTCTTGACCGTGAGATATCCGTTCGCCGCGCCGATGGCGCCACAGGCGACGAGCGCGACCAGGATCGAGATCGAGAGCGGCAGGCCGTAGACGGTGGTGCCGAGGCCGATGATGATGCCGGCGAAGCCGATCATCGAGCCGATGGAGAGGTCGAACTCGCCGGCGATCATCAAGAGGGCAGCGGCCGCGGCGATAATGCCGATCTCCGCCGCGACGCTGAGGATGTTGACGATGCCCTCGACGGTGAACATGCCGCTGGAGCCGGCCACGACGAGGAACACGGCATAGATCAGGATCACGCCTGAGAGGGCGCCCAGTTCCGGCCGGCGCAGCGCCCGTGTCAGAAGCGGCGCGCGCTGCAGGCGCCCACTGTCGCTGCCGAGGCCTTTTCGCATCGGCGGTTCGGTTTGCATGGCTTCGCTCATCTCTGCACCTCGCAGCGCTGGCTTGCCGGCCGGAGCCGGCAAGCCAGATCGTTCCTGTTTCGCGGAGCAGCCGCGCCTAGCGGATGCCCTTCTTGCTGAGCGCGGTGATCTTCTCGACATCCGCTGTGGTGACCGGATTGGGGCCGGTGTAGATGTTGTTGATCGGCAGCACCCCGTATTTGGCGTTGAGGGTGAGCATGACCACCGGCAGATAGCCCATCAGGTATTGCTGGGAGTCGAAGGAGAACAGGATTTCGCCCTTGCCCAGCGCCGGCAGGGTGTCGCCGGAGACGTCGAAATGGCCGATCTTGTAATTGGCCAGCGTCCCGGCATCGCGCAGAGCGGCGACGATGTTGGCCGCCGAGGGCGCGCCGAGGGCGAGGATGCCGGTCACATCGGGATGCGCCGTGAGATAGGCCTTGATGCGCGCGGCGGTGTCGGTTGGATCGAGGCTCACCTCGACCCGGTCGCCGTTCTCCCCCATCGCCTTCAGGAAGCCGTCGCAGGCGGATTCGTTGACCAGGTTGCCTACCTCGTGGTTGGCGCAGACGCCCTTGGTGACGCCGGCCGCCTGCAGCTGCTGCGCAGCCCGCATGCCCTGCTCGTAGTAGCTGGTCGTGCCGACGAAGAGCTTGAGGCCGAGCTTGGCGACCTGGTCCTCGCCGCTGTCGATGACGATGACCGGAATGCCGGCATCCGCCGCCGCCTTGACCGATTTCTCCAACGCCGTGGCATCCGGGATCGAGACGACCAGACCATCGACCTTCTGGCTGACCGCCGCGTCGATCATCCGTGCCATCGCCACCATGTCCGTAGTCTGTGGCGCCTGGTAGCTGACTTCGGCGCCCATCAGCGCCGCGGCGTCATCGACGCCCTTTTTCACGACGCCCCAATAGGCGTCTGACGACTGGCCGTGGGTCACCACCGCGAGCCGGACCGGCTCCTCGGCGCTGACCGGCATGGCGGCAAGGCTCGTGCCGAGCCCGAGCATCAACGCGCAGAGCGCCATCATCTTTGTACGCGAAACTCCCATGATATCCTCCTCCTTCTGGCCGTTGGGCGCGGCTGGTTGTCAGCCGGCCTCTTTTTCAGGCGCGGCACTCCCCGTCCGCATCCCATTCCCTGCTTGTGGTTGGACTCATCTCACGCGCCCCGATAGGTGACGTTGCGGAGCAAGTCGACGGACTTCCGCACGCCTTCGAGGGGGTCGATCAGCGAATCCTCGTGTTCGATCGAGAGCACGTCGTCATAGCCGGCCATGCGCAGCGCGGCGCAGAACTGGCGCCACCATTCCTCGCCATGACCGAAGCCGAGCGTGACGTAGTTCCAGGTCCTGGCGCCCACCTCGCCCGAGGGGCGGGTATCCAGAACACCGTCGATGGCCGCCGGAATCGGCTCCACGCGCGTGTCCTTCGCATGCACGTAGTAGATCGCGTCGCCCAGCGCGCGCACCGCCGCAAGCGGATCGGCGCCCATCCACATCGGATGGCTGGGGTCGTAGTTGGCGCCGACGATCCCGCCGACCGCATTGCGCAGGCGCTGCAAGGTCGACGGGTTGTAGACCGCCTGCGCGCCGTGCAGTTCGAGACAGATGCGCTTGATGCCGTTGTCCCGCGCCTTGCCCACCAGGTCGCGCCAATAGGGAATCAGCACCTCGTCCCACTGGTATTTCAGGATGGTGCGGCATTCCGGCGGCCATTCGGTGACGATCCAGTTCGGGTTGGCATCGCCCGGCCCGCCGGGCAGCCCCGACATCATCACGATCCGGTCAATGCCGAGCAGACGTGCCAGGCGGAACGTCTTCAGCGTCACGTCATGCTGGCGCGCGCCCTCGGCGCCGGGGAACAGCGGATTGCCCGAGCAGTTGAGCGCGGAGATGGTGAGCCCGTGCGCCGCAATCTTCGCGACGAACTCGCGCCGCGCCTCGCTGCTCTCCAGCAGGCGGTCGAGTGCGAGATGCGGTGCGCTCGACCAGTTGCCGCAGGCGAATTCCAGGCACTCGATGCCGAGTTCCGCGGCCGCGCCGAGCATCTCCTCGAAGCCCAGATGCGGCAAGCTATCCGTGAGCATTCCGATTTTCATGCAGGCAACCCGCTTCATCGATCACAACGACAACAGAAGAACAGGAATTCTATACTTAAAGTCAAATAGAAAAAGCGTTGCAAAATATTGTTTTTGATAAATAAAACAGGATATTATTCAGCATTAAGGGCGCAGGAATACTGCCGCCGCCGCAATATTCGGCGCCGTCTAAACGCGAGGACTCGACCTGAGCAGGCGGCCTACTCGGGAGGGGAATCCGGCAGGAAACGCCGCGGGATCAGTTATGGCGGAGGGGAAATGTAGGAGGCGGCGCCGAAATCATCGGCGCAGATCGGCGCGGCGAGCGGGACATCGGTGCGCAGCAGAGGAAAATGCCCGGCCGATGTTGGTGGCGTCCTGGAGGCTTTCGACAGGCGAAGCCGACCGGCCAACGCAGCGGGCGGAGATTGCACGCCAACTCTACGAGGTCCGCAGCCAGGCACGCGCTTCATCCCTTTCGTGCGCAAGGTGCGGCATTATCGCCCGGCATGCGGAGGCTTGCCAAGGACATTCCAGAAGCGACTGCGCCTTGCGGATGGGCGCAGGTTCCCAGTGCAGCGCCGAAAAGCCCACTGATGCGGCGAAGGCCTAAGGCTCCACTGCCACCGGAGGCAGGAAGCTGCCGCCCCGAGCGACGAAGAAGTCCCACAGCAGGGAAGCGGCCGGCATGACCCGGCGCTCGGCCCGGCGCACGGCGAGCCACTGGCGCATGATCGGCAGGCCCACCACGTCGAGCATGGCGAGGCGCCCATCGGCCAGCTCGACCGCGACCGTGTGCGCGGACAAAAGCGCGATGCCGAGGCCCGCCATCACCGCCTGCTTGATGGTCTCGTTGGAATCGAACTCCATGCCGATGCTGGGCGCGGCCCCCGTCTCGGCCAGCAGCTGCTCGGTCAGCATGCGCGTGCCGGAGCCTTGCTCGCGCATCAGGAACGTCTCGTCGGACAGCGTCCGCGGCGAAACATAACGCCTGCCCACCAGGGCGTGATCGGGCGGTGCCACGATCACATGCGGATGCGGGCCGATCACCGCGCGCTCCACATCGAAGCGGTTGGGCGGCCGGCCCATGACAGCGAAATCGATGGCGAATTCCTCCAGCGCGGCGATGGTTTCCTCGCGGTTGCCAACGGAGAGCCGGATATCGACCCCCGGATGCCCCTGCCTGAAGGCCGCGAGCACGCGAGGCGCGAAATACTTCGCCGTCGACACGACGCCGACGTGAACATGACCGGCCCGCGCGCCCTTGATCTCGTCGATCGTGTCGCCCGCCTCGACCAGCAGCGCCTCGATCCGGGCCGCCGTGTCGGCCAGGGCGCGGCCGGCATCGGTGGCGCGCATGCCGCCTTCCACCCGGTCCAGCAGCTTCACGCCGGCGAGTTCCTCGATCTGCTTCAGCTGCAGGGAGATGGCCGGCGGCGTGACGTTCAGCTCCTGCGCGGCGGCCGTGACGGTGCCGGTGCGGATTGTCGCACCCAAGGCTCGGAGCTGACGCAAACTCGTGTGCTGCAGGGACATTTAGTTTTACTAACAGAAAAAGAAAGCTAATTCAAATTTCCTTCATATCCCGCTGGCGCCATCATGCGCCCAAGCCACAGGCTGGCTGCGCGGCAGATCGCCGGCCTGCCGAGACAGGGGACAAAAAATGGTGGTCGGTCAGGGACTTGAGGAATTCGTGCAGGGTTGGGCGGGCGGCCGACCAGAGCGCGTGCCATTGGCCGCGACGGTGCTGGCCCTGGCCAGGGCGAGCGCCGCCATCGCCAGCCTGATCGCCGCCGGGTCAGGCGACAGCCTCGGAGCGACCATCGGCGGCAATGCCGGCGGCGATGCGCAGAAGCTGCTCGATGTGCGCGCCAACGAGGCAATCCTCGGCGCTATGGCCGCGGCGCCCGTCGCGGCCATCGCCTCCGAGGAGTTGGACCACGTCGTCGCGCTCGACCGCGCCGGCAAGCTTGCCGTCGCCATCGATCCGCTGGACGGCTCCTCCAACATCGCCACCAACGGCGCGATCGGGACGATCTTTTCCATCCTGCCCGCGCGCTCCGACGCCGATCCCGACTTCAGCGCCTTTTCCGCCACCGGCCGCATGCAGCTGGCCGCCGGCTTCGTACTCTACGGCGCGCAGACTGTGCTGGTCTTCTCGCTCGGTGCCGGCACCCATGTGGCGCAGCTCGATCCCGCTTCCGGTGCCTTCCGGCTCACCCGCGCCCTGCTGAACCTGCCCGGCGGCTGCCGGGAGTTCGCCATCAACGCCTCCAACCGGCGCTTCTGGGAGCCCGGCATCCGCGCCTATTTCGACGATTGCCTGGCCGGCAGCGAGGGGCCGCGCGGTGGCGACTACAACATGCGCTGGAACGCCTCGTTGGTGGCGGAGGCCTATCGCATCCTGGCGCGCGGCGGTGTGTTCCTCTACCCGCGCGATGCACGCAAGGGCTATGACCAGGGCCGGCTGCGCCTGGTCTACGAGGCCAACCCAATCGCTTTCCTGGTCGAACAGGCGGGCGGCAGCGCCACCGACGGCACGATTCCGATCCTCGACCTCGTTCCCACGTCGCTGCATCAGCGCGTACCACTGGTCTTCGGCGCCCGCGACGAGGTTGAGCGCGTGGCCCTCTACCAGCAGCGCATGCGCGACCTGGAACCGGTGGCGCCGCTGTTCAACCGGCGCGGCCTCTACCGGCATTGAGGGCAGGGACCATGTCAGCCAGGCATCCCATCATCTCCGTCACCGGCTCTTCGGGCGCCGGCACGACCACGGTGAAGCACACCTTCGAGCAGATCTTCCGCCGCGAGGGCATCAATGCCGTGATGGTCGAGGGCGACGCCTTCCACCGCTACGACCGCGCCGAGATGAAGCGCGTGATGGCGGAGGCCGAGGCCGCCGGCAACCGGTCGCTCAGCCATTTCGGCATGGAAGCCAATCTCTTCGCCGAGCTGGAGGACCTGTTCCGCAGCTATGCCGAAAGCGGCCGCGGCCGGATGCGCCGTTACGCCCACGATGTCAAGGAGTCCGAGCTTTTCGGCGTGCCGCCCGGCCACTTCACGCCCTGGGAGGAGATCGCGCCGGGCTCCGATCTGATGTTCTACGAAGGCCTGCACGGTGCCGTCGTCACCGACCAGGTCGACGTGGCGCGCCATGCCGATCTCAAGATCGGCGTGGTGCCGGTGATCAATCTAGAATGGATCCAGAAGATCCACCGCGACCGATCCACGCGCGGCTATTCCACCGAGGCGGTGACGGACACCATCCTGCGGCGGATGCCGGACTATGTGCATTACATCTGCCCGCAATTCACCCTGACCGACATCAACTTCCAGCGTGTGCCAACGGTCGACACGTCGAATCCGTTCGTCGCCCGCTGGATCCCGACGCCGGACGAATCCTTGGTGGTGATCCGCTTCCGCAGCCCGCGCGGGATCGATTTCCCCTACTTGGTGTCGATGATCCACGACAGCTTCATGTCGCGGGCCAATTCCATCGTCATTCCCGGCAACAAGCTTGATCTCGCCATGCAGCTGATCCTGACCCCCAGCATCCTGCGCCTGATCGACGCCAAGAGCCGCGCCGCCTGAAGGAGGAAGCCATGATCAGCGCCCTCGCCTCGCTCGAACGTGCGCCGGCGGCCAAGGCGGACCCCGCCACCATGGCCAACGCGTTGCGCGCCCTCGCCATGGATGCGGTCGAGGCGGCGAAATCCGGTCATCCCGGCATGCCCATGGGCATGGCCGACGCGGCAACGGTACTGTTCTCCCGCTTCCTGAAATTCGACCCGGCGGCGCCGGACTGGCCGGACCGCGATCGTTTCGTGCTTTCCGCCGGCCACGGCTCGATGCTGCTCTACGGCCTGCTCTACCTGACCGGCTACGAGGGCGTCACCGTCGACGAGCTGAAGCGCTTCCGCCAGCTCGGCGCGCTGACCGCCGGCCACCCGGAGGCCGGCCATTGCCCGGGCGTCGAGACGACCACTGGACCGCTCGGCCAGGGGATCGCCACCGCGGTCGGCATGGCGCTGGCGGAGCGGATGCTGAATGCCCGCTACGGCGACGCGCTGGTCGATCACTACACCTATGTCATTGCCGGCGACGGCTGCCTGATGGAGGGCATCAGCCACGAGGCCATCGACCTGGCCGGACACCTGAAGCTCGGCCGCCTCATCGTCCTGTTCGACGACAACGGCATTTCCATCGACGGCTCGACAAGCCTCGCCACCTCGACCGACCAGCTGGCGCGCTTCTCCGCCGCGGGCTGGAATACGATGAAGGTCGACGGCCACGATCCCGAGGCCGTCGCCGCGGCGATCGAAATGGCGCGCGACGGCGACCGGCCGAGCCTGATCGCCTGCCGCACCACCATCGGCAAGGGCTCCCCGAACAAGCAGGGCAGCGCCGCGACCCATGGCGCACCGCTCGGGCCTGAGGAAGTCGCCGCCGCCCGCAAGGCACTGAACTGGCCCCATCCGCCCTTCGAGATTCCGGCCGAGATCCTCGCCGCCTGGCGCGAGATCGGGCAGAATGGCGCCGCCGCGCGCGCGGCCTGGCAGGCGCGCCTCGCCCGCGCCGAGCGCGCGCAACATGACGCCTTCCTCGACGACATCGCCGGCGTGCTGAGCCCGCGGGTGGCCGCGGCTCTGGCCGCCCTGAAGGCGCAGTTCACCGCCGAGAACGCGAAGATCGCCACCCGCCAGGCCTCGCAGCGCGTGATCGACGCCCTGGCTCCGGCGCAGCGCAGCCTGGTCGGCGGCTCCGCCGATCTCACGCACTCGAATCTCACGCTGGCGAAGAGCCAGCGTCCGGTGAGCGCCGGGGATTTCGCCGGCTCCTACATCCACTACGGGGTGCGCGAGCACGGCATGGGCGCGGCGATGAACGGCCTCGCCCTCCATGGCGGCTTCATCCCCTATGGCGGCACCTTCCTGGTCTTCGCCGATTACGCCCGCCCCGCCATGCGCCTCGCCGCGCTGATGCAGCAGCGCGTCATCTATGTGATGACGCATGATTCCATCGGTCTCGGCGAGGATGGCCCGACGCACCAGCCGGTCGAGCATCTGATCAGCCTGCGCGCCATCCCGAACTTGCTGGTGTTCCGCCCGGCCGATGCGATCGAGACGGCAGAAGCCTGGGAGGTGGCGCTGAAATCCGAGAACGCGCCGAGCGTGCTGTGCCTCAGCCGCCAGGCGCTGCCTCTGCTGCCGCGCGCCGGTGCGGACGGCGTCTCCCGCGGCGCCTATGTGCTGCGCGAGCCGGCGGGCGGCCGCGACGTGACCTTGCTGGCAACGGGCTCGGAGGTTTCGCTGGCCCTGCAGGCCGCCGACAAGCTGGCGGCAGAGAACATCCGCGCAGCCGTGGTCTCCATGCCGTGCTGGGAGCTGTTCGCCGCGCAGTCCGCCGCCTATCGCGCCGCCGTGCTCGGACAGGCGCCCCGCATCGGCATCGAGGCAGCCTTGCGTGACGGCTGGGACCGCTGGATCGGCCCCGAGGACGCCTTCATCGGCATGCAGGGCTTCGGCGCCTCCGCGCCGGCGGACGCCCTGTTCAAGTATTTCGGCATCACCATCGACGCCGTCACCGACGCGGCGCGGCAGAGACTCGCGAACGGAAAGGACTGACCATGGCCCGCATCACCTTGCGCCAGTTGCTGGACCACGCCGCCGAGCTGGGCTATGGCGTGCCGGCCTTCAACATCAACAACATGGAGCAGGGCCTCGCGGTCTGCGAGGCGGCGGCCTCGGTCGAGGCACCGGTCATTCTGCAGGCCAGCCGCGGCGCCCGCTCCTATGCCGGCGACATCATGCTGGTGAAGATGGTCGAGGCGCTGGAGCAGGTGTTCCCGGCGATCCCCATCTGCCTGCACCAGGATCACGGCAACTCGCCAGCCACCTGCCTCTCCGCGCTGCAGATCGGCTTCACCTCGGTGATGATGGACGGCTCGCTGGCCGAGGATGCCAAGACACCCGCGACCTATGAGTACAATGTCGACGTCACCCGCCGCGTCACCGAGATGGCGCATTGGGTCGGCGCGTCGGTGGAGGGTGAGTTGGGCGTGCTTGGCTCGCTGGAGACTGGCCAGGGCGAGGCCGAGGACGGCCATGGCGCCGAGGGCAAGCTGGACCACGACCAGCTGCTGACCGACCCGGACCAGGCGGTCGATTTCGTCGCCCGCACCAAGGTCGATGCGCTGGCCATCGCCATGGGCACCTCGCACGGCGCCTACAAGTTCTCACGCCAGCCCGATGGCGACATCCTCGCCATGCACGTGATCGAGGCAATCCACGCGCGCCTGCCCAACACGCATCTGGTGATGCACGGCTCCTCCTCCGTGCCGCAGGAGTTGCAGGAGCGCTTCAACGCCGCCGGCGGGGCCATGCCGCAGACCTGGGGCGTGCCGGTCGAGGAGATCGTGCGCGGCATCAAGCACGGCGTGCGCAAGATCAACATCGACACCGATTGCCGCCTGGCGATGGCGGCGGCGATGCGGGCGGTGGCGCAGAAAAACGCCGCCGAATTCGACCCGCGCAAGTTCCTGCAGCCGGCGCGCGACGCCATGCGCGTGCTGTGCCGCCAGCGTTTCGAGGAATTCGGCGCCGCCGGCAAGGCGGCCCGCATCAAGACCGTCGGCCTCGCCGACATGGCGAAACGCTACCGCAGCGGCCAGCTCGACCCGCTGGTGGCCGGCGCCAAAGCCGCCTGAGATTTCAGAGGAAAGGAAAAGCACATGACCAGCCAGAGCAAGAGCGGCGCCGAACGCTACAAGTCGGGCGTCATGGAATACAAGCGGATGGGCTATTGGGAGCCGGATTACGAGCCCAAAGACACCGACGTCATCGCCCTCTTCCGCGTGACGCCGCAGGACGGCGTCGACCCGATCGAGGCCTCCGCGGCGGTGGCGGGCGAATCCTCGACCGCCACCTGGACGGTGGTGTGGACCGACCGGTTGACCGCCTGCGAGAAATACCGCGCCAAGTGCTATCGCGTCGATCCGGTGCCGAATGCGCCCGGTCAGTATTTCGCCTATATCGCCTATGACCTGGACCTGTTCGAATCCGGCTCGATCGCCAACCTGACCGCCTCGATCATCGGCAACGTCTTCGGGTTCAAGCCGCTGAAGGCGTTGCGGCTGGAGGACATGCGCCTGCCCATCGCCTATGTGAAGACCTTCCAAGGGCCGGCGACGGGCATCGTCGTCGAGCGCGAGCGGCTGGACAAGTTCGGCCGGCCGCTGCTCGGCGCCACGGTGAAGCCGAAGCTCGGCCTGTCGGGCCGCAATTACGGCCGCGTGGTCTATGAAGCGCTGAAGGGCGGACTCGATTTCACCAAGGACGACGAGAACATCAATTCGCAGCCCTTCATGCACTGGCGCGAGCGCTTCCTCTATTGCATGGAGGCGGTGAACAAGGCCCAGGCGGCGAGCGGCGAGATCAAGGGCACCTATCTCAACGTCACCGCCGCCACCATGGAGGACATGTACGAGCGCGCCGAGTTCGCCAAGGAGATCGGCTCCTGCATCGTCATGATCGACCTGGTGATCGGCTATACCGCAATCCAGTCCATGGCGAAATGGGCGCGGCGCAACGACATGATCCTGCATTTGCACCGCGCCGGCCACTCGACCTACACCCGGCAGAAGAGCCATGGCGTGTCGTTCCGCGTCATCGCCAAGTGGATGCGCCTGGCCGGCGTCGACCACATCCACGCCGGCACCGTGGTTGGCAAGCTGGAAGGCGACCCGGCCACCACGCGCGGCTATTACGACATCTGCCGCGAGGATTTCAATCCAATGAAGCTGGAGCACGGCGTGTTCTTCGACCAGCATTGGGCCTCGCTCGGCAAACTGATGCCGGTCGCCTCGGGCGGCATCCATGCCGGGCAGATGCACCAGCTCATCGACCTGTTGGGCGAGGACGTCGTGTTGCAGTTCGGCGGCGGCACCATCGGCCACCCGATGGGCATCGCCGCCGGCGCCACGGCCAATCGCGTGGCGCTGGAAGCCATGATCCTCGCCCGCAACGAGGGTCGCGACATCGTCAACGAAGGCCGGGAAATCCTGGAGACCGCCGCCAAGCAGTGCACGCCGCTGCGGCAGGCGCTGGAGACCTGGAAGAATGTGACCTTCAACTACACCTCGACCGACACGCCGGACTTCGTGCCGAGCGTTACCGCGGCCGCCTAGGAAAGGGTTTGACCATGCGCGTCACTCAAGGAGCCTTCTCCTATTTACCCGATCTCACCGACCAGCAGATCGCGGCGCAGATCGACTACTGCCTCGGCAAGGGCTGGGCGGTGAACATCGAGTTCACCGACGACCCGCACCCGCGCAACACCTATTGGGACATGTGGGGCGCGCCGATGTTCGACCTGAAGGACGCGGCCGGCGTGATGCTGGAGCTCAACGCCTGCCGCAAGGCGCATGGCGACATCTACATCCGCCTGTCGGCCTTCGATGCCAGTCACGGCTGGGAATCGATCCGCCTCTCTTTCATCGTCAACCGGCCAAAGACCGAGCCTGGCTTCGCGCTCGAACGCGAGGAGGGCGCCGGGCGGCAGGTCCGCTATCGCACCCGCTCCTATGCCGTGGAGCGACCGGAAGGCGATCGCTATGGCTGACGAGGCCGTACCGACCACCGTCGACCTGCGGCGGGAATATGAGGAAGCTGGCATCGGCGACGTGCTGCGCCAGCTCGACGAGGAACTGGTCGGACTGGCGCCGGTGAAGCAAAGAATCCGCGAGACGGCGGCGCGCCTGCTGGTCGAGCGCGCGCGCGGCAAGCTGGGCTTGAACGACGAGCCGCCGACGCTGCATATGAGCTTCACCGGGAATCCGGGCACCGGCAAGACGACGGTGGCCTTGCGCATGGCCGATCTGCTGCACCGCCTCGGCCTCATCCGGCGCGGGCACCTCGTCACCGTCACGCGCGACGATCTGGTGGGCCAATATATCGGTCACACCGCCCCCAAGACCAAGGAGGTGCTGAAGAAGGCGATGGGCGGCGTGCTCTTCATCGACGAGGCCTACTACCTCTACCGGCCGGAGAACGAGCGCGATTACGGCCAGGAGGCGATCGAGATCCTGCTCCAGGTCATGGAGAACCAGCGCAGCGATCTGGTGGTCATCCTGGCCGGCTATGCCGACCGGATGGAGACCTTCTTCCAGAGCAATCCCGGCTTCCGCTCGCGCATCGCGCACCATATCGACTTCCCGGACTACAGCGACGCGGAGTTGCTGCAGATCGCGGAAAGGATGCTGGCCACCAGCCACTATACCCTGTCGGCCGACGGCCGGCTGGCGCTGGAGAAATACATCCCCCAGCGCCGCCGCCAGCCGCATTTCGCCAATGCCCGGTCGATCCGCAACGCGTTGGACCGTGCCCGCCTGCGCCAGGCCAACCGCCTGTTCGAGAGCGCGACAGGCCCGGTCGACGCGGCGGAGCTTTCCACCATCGAGGCGGCCGACATCCTTGCCAGTCGCGTCTTCGCCGTCGCGGACAGGCGGGAAGCGTCCAGCTGAACTCAGGCGCGCCGGCGGCTGAAGAACACCAGCGCGCCGCCCGCGAGGATCGCGGCGATCGCCGCGATATCGGGAATGGCGACGTCGTGTTCCTCCTCCACGGTCGCCTCGAGCGGCCCGACATCCACCACCTTTTCCTCCGTGGTGAAGGAGAAGCGGCCGATCGCCAAGCCCGCGATGCCGAGGATGATGAGGACGATTCCGACGATCGTCAGAGGTCGCATTGCCAGTTTCCTTTCCGGATGGTGTTGTTTGACGACCCTAGAAAAGCGGCATCCAGGGCCGGTGGATGAAGTCGCCGATCTTCTCGATGACAGGGCGCCGATTCCATTCCGACGCCGAGATTTCGCGCGCCAGGCGCGCATCCTCGGCGAAGCGCCGTTGCAGCGCCCGCGCCACGTCCGTCCCCAGCACGACGGCATCGACTTCGTCGTTGAACAGGACGCTGCGATGATCGAAGTTCGACGAGCCGATCGCCGACCACACGCCGTCGATGGTGACGGTCTTGGAATGCAGGATTACCCCTTCGACCTCGAAGATGCGCACGCCGGCCTCAAGCAGGTCTTCGTAGTGCGTGCGGGCGATGGCGACCGCCTCCGCAGCATCGCTTTCGGCCGGCAGCATCAACCGTACGTCGACCCCGCGCTCAGCCGCCTCTTCGAGGGCCTCGACCTCCTCGTCGGTCGGCACGAAATAGGCGGTGGTGAGCCAGACGCGGCGCTCGGCGCTGCGAATGGCGGAGATGAGCGTCACGTAGAACCGCGAGATCTGCTGCTGCGGTGATGATCCGATGATGCGCACCACTTCGCCGTCGCGGACCGGCAGATCGGGGAAAAAGCCGCTCTGCTCCAGTGGCGCACCGCCCCCGCTTTGCCAGTGCCCGAGAAACAGCCGCTGGAGCTGGGCAACCGCCGGCCCTTCGATGCGCAGCGACAGATCACGCCAGACCGGCGGCGGCGTTCCCTCCTCCTGCGCGTCCTCGGCGACCTCTTCGGCGCCGTCGCTGCCGGGAACCTTGCTCTGATAGTAGCTGGCGAGGTTGACGCCGCCGAGAATGCCGATGCGGCCATCGACCACCATGATCTTGCGGTGATCGCGGTCATTCGGCGAGTAGCCTTCCGCCAGCGCGTCGAGCGGATTGACCGGGCGGAACTCCACGAGATTGACCCCAGCACGGGCCAGGCGATCGAAGAACTCCGCCGGCGTCTCGTCGGAGCCGTAGGAATCGTAGATGACGTTGACTTGGACTCCCGCCCGGCGCCTGTCGATCAGCAGGTCGCTCAGCCGCTCGCCGCGATAGGCAATATCCTCGATGGTATAGTATTCGAGATTGACATGGTCCTTTGCGGACCGGATGGCGTCGAACACGGCCGCGAACGTCCCTTCGCCGTCGCGGAGCAAGGTGGTCGCATTGCCGGCCGTCAGCGGCGCGCCGGCCACCCTTTCCTCGACCAGGCGATGGCGTTCCAGCAGGGTTGCCGCGCCGGCTTCTTCCTCAAGGTCCTCCAGGAGCGCGGCGCTCTGTTGCGCCGGAAGCGGCCCGTCGGCGGAGACGATCTGGGTTCGCGGCGCCGTCGCCGGGCCCAGCTCGGCCAGGCTGCGGTCCACATCCGGAACCACCGCGCAGCCTGACACGACCATCATCAGGCCGCACAGCCCGGCAAGCGCAAGACGCGAGGTCACCGGGCGCACCCTGCCGTCCCCTTCGCCATACGCCTTGCCACCCTCATAGCATTGCATAACCGGCAGTAACACTGATTGCCGGTCACGGTTCCGCGAAGCTGTGCGCGGCGCCCGCCTCCGGAACCACCAAGCCGGATAACGCGTTGGGATTCGTTCGATTTGCCGGACTTCGATCTATCGGGCGGGATTTATAGGACAGGAGTGGCGTCATGGCGCGGCGCGCGCGCAGATCGCGGGGCAGGGAAAGCAAGGATCAGCCGGTGGGCTCCGGCCTCAGGCCCTATTGGCGCGGCCATCTGCGCCTCGCCCTGGTTTCCTGTCCCATCCGCCTCATTCCCGCGTTGACCGACCGGGAGACCATCCGCTTCCACAAGATAAATCGCGACACCGGCAACCGCCTGCGCCAGCAGATGGTCGATTCCGATACCGGCGACGTGGTCGAACGCGACGAGACAGTCATGGGCTACGAGATCGAGCGCGACCATTACATCACCGTCGAGCCGGAGGAGATCGACGCCCTCAAGATCGAGAGCTCCGACGTGATTACCATAGAGAAAGTGGTCAGCGACACCGCCATCGACTGGCTCTATTGGGACACGCCCTATCTCGCCGAGCCGGATTCCAAGAGCGGCCGCGACATCTTCGCCACCATCCGCGATGCTTTCGCCGAGAAGAAAATGATGGGCATCGGCCGCGCCGTCATCGGCCGGCGCGAGCGGCCAATCCTCATCCAGGCGCGCGACAAGGGCATGATCCTCACCACCCTGCGCGACCCGGATGAGGTGCGCGAGCCCGAGAAGCTGTTTGCCGATATTCCGGACGTCAAGGTCGACAGCAAGAACCTGTCCATGGCGGAGATGCTGATCGAGCGGATGAAGGGCTCGTTCGACCTCGAGATGTTCGAGGATCGCTACCAGGACGCCCTGCGCGCGCTGATCGAGGCCAAGGCCAAGGGCAAGCGCCTGCCGTCGCCAAAGGCGCCGAAACAGCCGTCGAATGTGGTAAACTTATTCGATGCCTTGAAGGCGAGCCTGGCCGACGAATCGGCTCCCAAACGCGGCGCCAAACGCAAGGCGACGGCAAGCCGGAGCAAGACCGCGCAGCGCAAGCGCGCCTGATCGCCGCCAAATCCGAGGACGAGCCGTGTCCAGCCGCAAGCTCTCCAAATACCGGGCCAAGCGCGACTTCAACAAGACCGCGGAGCCGAGCGGCGCCCGCAAGGTGACGCCCGCGCAGGAGCTGCGTTTCGTCATCCAGAAGCACGCGGCGCGGCGGCTGCACTACGACCTGCGGCTGGAACTGGACGGCGTGTTCAAGTCCTGGGCCGTCACCCGGGGGCCGTCGCTCGATCCGCGCGACAAGCGCCTGGCGGTGGAGGTCGAGGACCATCCGCTCGACTACGGCGATTTCGAAGGCACGATCCCGGCCGGCGAATATGGCGGCGGCACGGTGCAGCTCTGGGATCGCGGCTTCTGGCGGCCCGAGGGTAGCAAGTCGGCGCAGCAGGCTTTGAAGGCGGGCGAGCTCAAGTTCGAGCTCGCCGGCGAACGCCTGCACGGCGGCTGGGTGCTGGTGCGCATGAAGCATGACTGCGAGCGGGGCAAGCGCACCAACTGGCTGCTGATCAAGCATCGCGACCAATACGCCGAGGCGGATGGCGATGCGGTCCTGGAGGCGGACCGCTCGATCGCCTCCGGCCGGGGCATGGCCACCATCGCCGCCGGCAAGGGCAAGGCACCTGAGCCCTTCATGCTCGACAGGCGGACCAAGGCGCGGGCGGATGCGGTATGGAACTCCGCTGCTGGCGCGGCCGAACCCCCCACCGGCGCGTCCAAGTCGAAATCCCGCGCCGGGCGCGGCAAGATAGCGACCCAGCACAGGGCCACGATGCCGGATTTCATCCCGCCGCAACTCTGCCAGCTGGTCGAACGGCCGCCGAAGGGCGATGACTGGGTGCATGAGGTGAAGCTCGACGGCTATCGCCTGCAACTCCGCGTCGAGGACGGCGCGGCCAGGCTGCTGACCCGCAGCGGCCTGGACTGGACCGCGAAGTTCCCGGAGATCGCCCGCGCCGCCCGCCGGCTGCCGGATTGCATCATCGACGGCGAAGTGGTCGCCCTGGACGATATCGGCGCGCCGGATTTCGCCGCCTTGCAGGCCGCGCTGTCGGATGGCAAGACCGGGGACCTGGTCTATTTCGCCTTCGATCTGCTTTTCGCGGATGCGGAGCGCCTCACAGCCGCCCCGCTCTCGCGGCGCAAGGCGCGGCTGGAAGGCCTGCTGGCCGGAGCCCGGCGCAACGCGGCGCTCATCCGCTATGTCGAGCATTTCGCCACCGGCGGCGAGGCGATCCTCAAATCCGCCTGCCGCCTGTCGCTCGAAGGCATCATCTCCAAGCGCATCGACGCCCCCTACCGCTCGGGGCGCGGCGCCGATTGGCTGAAGTCGAAATGCCGCGCCGGCCACGAAGTCGTCATCGGCGGCTGGGCCAGCACCGCGGGCAGCTTCCGCTCGCTACTGGTCGGCGTCCATCGCGGCAAACACCTGGTCTATATCGGGCGGGTCGGCACCGGCTATGGGCGCGCGGTCGTCGAAAGGCTGATGCCGCGGCTGAAGCGGCTCGCGCGCGGCAAGAGCCCATTCAGCGGCGGCAACGCGCCGAAGGGCGGCAAGGATATCCACTGGCTGAAACCGGAGCTGATCGCGGAGATTGAATTCGCCGGCTGGACCGGCGACGGGCTGGTCAGGCAGGCGGCCTTCAAGGGCCTGCGCACGGACAAGAAGCCGGAGGAAGTCGAGGCCGAACTGCCCGCAGAAGCGGAGGAGACGCCACTGGCGGAGCCCAAAGCCAGCAGGGGCAAAACCAGGCCCAAGCGCAAGACGCGGGCAAAGGCGCCGCCGACGTCCGGCAAGCGCGCCGCCGGCCGCGACACGGAGGTTCTGCGCGTCCGCATCTCCAATCCGGACAAGGAGCTCTGGCCGGCCGCTTCCGGCGAGCCCGCCGCCACCAAGCTGGACCTGGCGGAATACTACGCCGCGGTGGGCGACTGGATCCTGCCGCACATCCAGGGCCGGCCCTGCTCCATCGTCCGCGCCCCGGACGGGATCAAGGCCGAGCAATTCTTCCAGCGCCACGCCATGCCGGGCACCTCCAACCTGATCACGCTCACCAAGGTGCGCGGGGACAAGAAGCCCTACATCCAGATCGACAGCGTCGAGGGGCTGATCGCCGCGGCACAGACCGGGGCGGTCGAACTGCATCCCTGGAACTGCGCGCCCGACCGGCCGGAAACGCCCGGCCGGCTGATCTTCGATCTTGACCCGGCGCCCGATCTGCCTTTCGCGCGGGTGATCGAGGCGGCGACGGAGATCAGCGACCGCCTAAAGGATCTCGGCCTCGTCACCTTCTGCAAGGCCACCGGCGGCAAGGGCCTGCATGTGGTGACGCCGCTTTCGGCGGCGGCGCGCGATCGCGTCGACTGGCCGACGGCGAAGACCTTCGCCCAGGCGGTTTGCGCCGCCATGGCCGAAGACAGCCCGGATAAATACGTTGTCAACATGGCGAAGAAGAAGCGTGTCGGGCGAATCTTCCTCGACTATCTCCGCAACGACCGGATGTCGACCGCGGTCGCCCCCTTGAGCTCGCGCGCCCGCGACGGGGCCACGGTCTCCATGCCGCTGCTCTGGAGCCAGGTGAAGGTGGGCCTTGATCCGAAGGACTTCACCATCCGCACCGCCGCGGCACTGCTGCGCAAGCATCGGCCCTGGCGCGACTACGACGTGGGGGCGCGGCCATTGAAGCCGGCGATCAGGAAGCTTGTCGGATAGTCAAACGCGACTTGCGCCAAGATGCCGGCTACCATTCCAGCGCTGGCGGCGCATCGCCTCGGGAGAGGCCGACCGGAATTGGCGCTATTGCGCGCGCGGCGTGACGGGCACGGGACCAGCCTCGGCGGTGTCGTAGTCCAGCGGCCCGCGCAACGTGCCACTGGCGCTGCGCCGTTCGATATCGACTAGGCGGGCATAGAGCAGCGGCCCCAGCGCAGAGTCGCCGACCGCGCATTCATGCGCCCGCTGGAGAAAGTCCACGTCGGGATACGAGTTGCCTTCCAGCAGCACGGCGCCGTCGGTGCCGACGGCGATGTCCCAGCCGATCAGGAGGCGATCGTTGCAAGCGGCATGCGCGGCCAGGGCAATCTGCTTGACCTGGTCCCAGCACGGCACGATGCGGCCGCGCACGCGGGCATGGGTGATCGGGTGGGTGTCCGACCACGCGAGCCACATCTCCGCCTTGTCTCCCGTGATGCGGCCGAGCGCGCCGCTCGGCAGGTCGATCGCCGCGCCGAACTCGATATCCGTCGGCCACTTGAGCTCGAGCTTGCACAGGTTGCTCAGCACGGCATGGGTGATCGCCGGCTTGTTCGCCGCGTCGAGGCAGGTGATGACGCGGATGCGCATCAGGGCGAGGTCGGCGAGATCGGCCAGGCCGGGGTGGTTCTCGATCCGCGGCTGCACCAGGATCGTGTCCTCGGCGGAGCGCCGCGCGATGAAATCCTCCAGGCCGGCCCGGTCCAGTTTCTCGCCGTTCTCGCGGATATAGGTTCCATCGGCATAGCGTACGAGTTCCGCGCCCTTCGACCCCTTCGCCTGGCGCGGCTTCAGGAACAGGTCCCGCTCCAGCGCCGCTGGCGCGCAGCGACGGTCCAGCTTGCCGCCTTTCGCGACGATGAGGATGGGGACGGTGGCGATGCCGCGCGCGGTGCAGATCTCTTGCATGCCCAGCTTGTCGCCCAAGACGATGCGGCGGCGACTTTTCGACACCTGCCAGGTGAGCACCTTGAACAAGCCGTTCTTGGTCTCGTAGCGCGTCAGGTAGCCCGAGGCCCGCGCCCGGCGCTCGTCGCGATAGAGCTCGAACATGTAATAGACCTGCGCGTCCAGCCCATGGCGGAGCGCCACCACGCACAGGTCGCGGAGTTGGCGCCAGATGCCGATCCCGAGCCGGTCGCGCACACGCGGCGCGATGCGCGGGAACCAGGAGACGAAGCGGACCGCCATGAAGACAAGCTTGTGTCCCGGCACGGTGAAATTACCGATGCGCGGATGGCGGACCTTCCGGAACAGGCCGGAGGTGGCATAGAGGTAGCGCGCGAAATCGCCGACATCCTCGACGCGATGCTGGGCCGCGAACCGCTCTCGGCGCGCTGCCGCCACGAACAGCGCCGCCGCCAGCAGATAGAGCTGCGCCGACAGCAGGGCGAGGAAGTCCGCGGCGAAACGCCACGGCGCGCCCGCGGGCCAGCCGCCGAGATCCGCGGCCACCGCCGCCAGCTGAATGGCGAGCGCGAGCCAGAGCAGGCGCCGGACGATCCGCGGCATCGGCTCTCCGCGGGCCGCGAGGATCAGCCAGATGGCGGCCGCGCCCGCCACGATGGCTCCGCAGGCCGGCGGCAGCGAGCCGGTGGCGCCCAGCAGCTGCGCGGCCTGTGCGGCGGAGACCAGGCCCAGCGGCGCCAGGGCGGCAAGCCACAGCCGGCGCGAGGCGACACCGGGGGCGCCGAGCGCCAGTCTGGTGCAGACGAGGAACGCGGTGGCGAGGGTCGCGATCCCGGTAATTGCGTCCGTCATCCACACCTGGGCGTGGCCCGGCGTCAGCAACCCGGCGAGTGCAACCAGCGTAGCGGCGCCCAGGACAATCAACAGGGCGCGGTGCGATTCAAGAAGGCTCATGCAAAGGTTCTATCCGTCACGCCTTGAAGCGATGCAACAGGCTTGCCCGCAGGGCCGGAGGCGAACGGCCGCTCGCACCAAGGCAGGTGTGCGGATGCGGGGCTAGCGTGCCCCGCTCGCCGATTGCGGCTTGTGGGCCAGGACGGCTTCCTTGTGATCCATCAGCTCCGGGAAGGCTTCCCCGGAATCGCCGTCCACCAGGGTCGGCATGCCGAACTGCTTCGGCCCCTCGTTCGCCCGTTCGATGATGTCGATGCCGGTATTGGTCTCATTCCGGATCCACGGCTCCAGTTTCTGGTCGATCTCCGGATTGACGAACAGCATCAGGGAGCAGCGCGGGTCGCGCCGACGGGAGTTTCGCACCTGATGATACATCGGCTTGATCTTGCCGCCGGTCATCAGCGTCAGCAGGCTGCCGGGCATGACGACCAGCTCGTCACCCTCGACTTCGGCGGGAATGAACTTGCCATCGACCTCGATTTCCAGGCCCGGCGCGTTTGCCTTCACCAGGGTGAGCAGATGCGCGTCCTCGTGCGAGTCCTGCAGCATCTCGGCGCTGTGGCGGAACGGTTCGTAGTAGTTAATCTGGACATAGGTGCCTCGGTAGAACCCCAGGTCGGGATGGCCCGGCGCCCATCGGTCGCGCATGGCCCCGAAGAGGCCGCGCACCAGGACCGACAGCTGGTCGGACACCTCGCGCAGGGCACCATGCAATTCGCACCCCGCCACCGCCGCCTCGACTTCCGCGCGGCCGCGATTGCGGTTCCAGGCGGAGAAGGATTCGGTCAGATCTGGGCGCTCCGGCACCTGGGAGTATTCCGGCCCCAGCTCGCGGTAGCCTTCGACGAAGGACTGCATCGAATAGGTCTGCTTCTCGACCTCGGGGCGGTTGAAGAACTCCCGGCCCAGGCCGTAGACCCGCTCGATGTCGCGCGCCAGCGCGTCGGTCAGGCGGATGCGGGCATAGCCCTTCTCCTCGAATTGCCGCACCAGGGGCACGTAGTCGCGATCGTCGTTAACCGGCGGAAGCATCAGCCTGTCCTCCAAGGGGTCCCGTACTGGGAGTGCATCATGCGGCGGCCACTGTCAACAGCGGCGGCACGCATGCGGAACGGGGACTCAAATCACGGATTCCTGACAGAAGCATGACAGAAAAGCTGCCGGAGCCGACGGGCGCTGTTCCGCAGATCGCCGCCGCGTCAGGCCCATTGCTCGCGCACGCCCATGCGTTTGCCGAGGCGCATGGCCCCGGCGATGCTGGGCGGCGGGATCTCCGCGGACGGCTTGCCGTAGAGCCAGCCCTGGCCGAGATCGACGCCGAGGTCCAGCAGGCATTTGTGCTGGTCCTCCTTCTCGATCATCTCAGCCACCGTCCTGATGCCGAGGCACTTGCAGGTGGTGAGCACCCCTTGGACGATGGCCCGCTCGCGCGGGGAATCGGTGATGCTGCGGATATAGACGCCGTCGATCTTCACGTAGTCGACAGTCAGCTGCTGCAGATAGGGCAGCGAGGAGGCACCGGCGCCGAAATCGTCCAGGCACACGACATGGCCACGCCCGCGCAGGCGCTGCACCGCCTGGGCGGCCCGCGCCAGGTCCTCGAGCTTGGCCGATTCTGTGATCTCGATCATCAGGCGCTTGCGGTCGGTGCCCAGGCGCTCGGTGACCTTGGTGAACATCTCGCCGAAGCTGTCGTTCAGCAGCGACTTCGCCGACATGTTCACAGCCAAGCTCAAATGCTGGCCCTTGGCGGCGCCTTCGAGGATGCGGGCGATGGCGCCGTTGGCGACCGCCAGGTCCAGCTCGTGGATGATGTTGATCTCCTCGGCGAACCTGACGTCCTCGAACGGCGAGCGGCCGTCGGCGAAGCGCAGCAGCACCTCGTAGTGGTGGTGGCGGCGGTCGTTCAGGCTGACGATCGGCTGGTAGTGCAGGGTGATGCGGCGCTCATGGATCAGGTCGCGCATGGCGACGACGCGGCTCAGCGTCTCCGCCGTCTTGCGGCGCAGATAGTGGTCGGCCGAGCCGGATTCGAGGGCGCCGCCGCCCTCCACGCCGAACTTGCTGACGACGTAGGAGAGAATGCCCTCGACGTCGTCCTCGCCCAGCGAATTCTTCTGGAAGCGGACGGTGGTCTCCTTGATCTGGAGTGCCGCCTGGTCGAGATCGAAGCTCTGGCCCACCTTGCCGATGGCCGCGACGATGGCGGCCGGGCTGTCGTCCTCGAGATGGGTGACGCCGAAGCGCCCGTCGCCGAGGCGCCCGGCGGTGTCGTGGTCGATGGCGTGCAGCTTCAGCTGGGCGCCGATCTCCGCCATCAGCGCCTCCGAGCGGTCGGGGCCGAGCAGCCGGCGCAGATCCTCCTCCTGGCAGATCTCGACCAGGGTGAGGCAGGCCGCCTTGCCGGATTGCTTGGCCAGTTGCACGGCGCCGCTGGCGGCCCGGGTGAATTCCACCGCTTCCATCAATCCGGTCACCCGGTCGCGCTGCTGTGCCGCCTCATGGTCCGCGGCCGAGAGCGGCAGCTGCGTGATCGACAGGCAGTAGCGCCGTTCGCCCGCTTCCAGGGTGCGGTAGATGCCGATCTCCACCACCTGGCCGGCGGCGCCGTCGCCATGCAGGGTCATGTGCAGTCCGCGCCGGCGCTGGCCAGGCTGCAGCTCGCGCAGCGCAGCCATCAGCAGCGCCGCGTCCTGCACCGTGAGGATGCTGGTCAGCGGCCGGTTGATGAGGCCGTCGGCATCGCGATGGAGAATTGACTTGATCGCCCCGCCCGCCCATTGGATCCGGCTGGTGCTGTCCAGTTCCAGCAGCAGATCGGCATTGGCGAAGGCAAAGCCGACGAAGCGGTCCCGGTCTTCGCGCAGCCTGTCGGTGATGGAGGCAACCATGCGGTTCTTCTGCGCTCGCCAAGACCTTGCAGTGGAGTCCGGGGGGAGCCCGGGGTCAATCCGGACGGCGCATGGACGCCGACCATGTGCCCATGCCAGACTTGGCCCGGCGACTTAAGATCGCGTTAATTATCGCCTTTTTGACCATCGCCCCATACCGATGAATACGCCCCTGGGGGCCCGGCGGATTCCGGCGCGGGGTGAACTCCGTCTCAGGCTCCGGTTCCCCGGTCGCGGCGTGGCGCGGCGGTGCTGGCGCGCACGATCAGGGGGCTGGGCAGGATGATCCGCCGGCTTTCGCCGGCGCTCTCCCGCTGGCCGGCGGATCGGCCGTGGCGCGCGGCGGCAATCGCCATCTCGGTGGCGCGGCGGCCCATTTCGACGCCATCGGCGCGCACGGTGGTCAGCCGGATGCGCCCGTGGGCGGCCAGCGGCACATCGTCATACCCGGTGACCGACACATCCTCCGGCACGCGCCGGCCGGCACGCTCCAGCCGGTCGATGGCGGCGATCGCATGCATGTCGTCATGGGCCACCAGGGCTGTCGCCGCGGCCTCGCTGGCGACCGCCACCAGGCCGCGCCGGGCCAGCGCCGCCTCGAACGCCAGGCGCCGCCCTTCGCCCGCGATCTCCCGCAATCCGTGCGCCAGGAAGCCGAGCCGCCGATGGCCGAGCCCGTAAAGGTGGCGCACCACGGCTTCCATGGCCGCGGCCGTGTCGTGATCGACCACACCCGGCCGTGGATCCTCGATCCCGCCCAGCCCGGCCAGCACGACCGGCATGCCGTGATCCAACAGCAGCCCGGGCAGCGACGCGCCGATCGACAGGCCGCCGATCACCACGGCATCGACCCGGCGCTCGAGGAACGCATAGGCGGCGGCGAGCTCGGCGGCCGGCGTGCATTCGGTATGCGCGGTGAGCACCGCCTGACCCGAGGTGGCCGCGGCGCGTTCCACCCCGACGACGAGTTGGGCGAAGAACGGATTGGTGAGGTCTGGTACGATGACGCCGAGCGCGTTGCCGCTGCGCGCCTGCAGCGACCGGGCGATCGCGTTCGGGCGATAGCCGGTCTCGGCGATGGCGCGCTCAACCTTTCGCCGCGTCTCCTCGGCGACCAGCGCGGTGCCGCGGATCACGTTCGACACGGTGGATTTGGAGACGCCGGCCCGCGCGGCGATGTCGATCAGCCGCGCCATCCCCGGATCAGCCCGTGGCTTTGTGGAAGGCTGAGATCAGCAGCGCCACGTCGCGCCGCGCCTGCTCGATGGGCGTAGCCACCGGCGCCTCGCCGCAGCAGGCCGCATGGAAGGCGCGCAGCTGCTCACGGAATGCCTCCTCGTAGCTGACCCGATGATCCTGGATCTCCAGCGCTTGGCCGGTCCCGCGCCGCAGCGTGAGGCGGGTCGGCAGATGACGCAGATAGGGCGACGGGAAGGTGAGATCGACGATACGGTCGCGGCAATAGATGGTGATGCGCTCGGTGTAGTCCGGCACTCCGGGCAAGGCGAGATGCGTCATGCTGACCCGTCCACCGCCCGGCAGGCCGAAGCCGAGCTGCACGCCGCGGCCGTCGTCGAAAAAGGCGCCATGGTCGGCGGCATCTGGCAGGTCGCAACCGAAATGCGCCAGCACGCCATGCACCACGGCGACATCGTGCACGAGCGACGACAGGAAGCCGCCGCTCAAGGCGCGCAGGCCGGCTTCGCCGGCCTCGCCGCCGGCGGCGAGGCGGAGTTGCGCCGCGGCGGCGGCGCGCGAACGCTCGCGCAGGGCTGCTGGCAGATCGCCGGGCCAGGTCATCGGCAGGTGCGCCACGAAAGGTTCATGATCCGGATCATTGACCTCGACCGAGATCAGCTTCACGTCCTCGATGCGAGCGGGCAGCAGCTCGAGCGCCCGGCGATAAGCGGGATCATGCCGTTTCATGTAGGCGACCTGGAGCACTCGGCCGGAACGGTCGCGCGCCGCCTGGATGCGGTCGCAGCCATCCAGGGTCAGCGCCAGCGGCTTCTCGCACAGGACATGCAGACCCGCTTCCAGCGCGGCGACGGCCAGTTCGGGATGGAACGGATCGGGCGCGGCGATTACCACGGCATCGAGGCCGAGGTTGAGCAGCCCGCCGATCTCGGCATGCAATTCGGCGAGGCCGTAGCGCTCGCCGAGATCCCGGCGCACCGCGGCGGAGGCGTCGGCCAGCGCGACAAAGGCGAAGCGCGCGCGCTCCTCCCACAAATAAAAGGCGTGCTCGGCTTGCCCCACCAGCCCAGCCCCGACCAGCCCAACCCGTAGCTTTCTCACGAATTTCCCCTTATTGGAACGCTCCAACTGCGAGAGACTGAATACCGTCCGCGACGCAGTGTCAAGCACCGCCCGGCTTGCCGGGCGCATCGCAGACGGACCATCCAGCGGCGCATTGGGGCGTCCGCGGATGGTGCGGCGAATCTGTGATTCTTCTCTCACCTGGGCGTGGCTGGGCCGCAACTGGCTTTGCGCTTTCGCAGCACCCGGCCTATAGTCGCGACCGGGGGATACAACAGACGGCTTGGCGATGCCGCATGTCGACGAGGAGCGGGCGTGACCGACCTACCGCATCACAATGGGACCGCCATTGCGCGTCGGCACGGAGCAGCAGGGCATTGCACGCCGGACACGGGCGCCGATTCTTCGGCCTGAGGCCGAGTGACTCACATCGTCGATCGCATCACATCCCCGGATTCCGATGAACAAGACCACCGGCGCAACTTCGCCAATCAGGATGCGGCTTCTGAGCTGTTGCGCGCTTGCCGCCTTCGCACTGGCGCAAGCGTCCTTTGGCGCGCTGGCGGCCGAGCTGCCGGACCGCTGCGCCGTGCCGCTGGCCTGGCCCGAGCGCGCCGGGAAATCCACCGGGGAATCCGCCATCGATCCCGCCGAATTCTGGGAGAATGACCGGCAGATTTCGATTCTCCGCCGCGAAGACGGCCAGCGCTTCGCCTATCGTATCGTCGGCGACGTGGTCGAGCTGAACGCGACGCTGTTCCCCGCCCTCGCCACCGCGCCGGACGGCCAGTTGAGCGACATCTCCGAGCTCGTGATCGACGCGCGCGAGATCGTCATCGACATGCCGCTGCGCCTGAGCGACGCCAGCATCAGCCTGCGCGCCGACACGGTGCGCTTCGCTGGCGGCGGGTCGATCGCTTTGGTCGAGCCGCCGAAGGAACGCGAGCAGGGCGTGGAGATCATCGCCGCGACGCTCGACCTGTCCCATGCCCGCGCCGTGCCCTTTGTTTTCGCCACCCAGGGCTGGCGCCTGGGCGAGCCGCCGCTCTGGCCGTCGGCCGAGGCGCCGAAGCGCATGCTGCGCGTGAAGGCCGGCAGCATCGTTCCGGCGGCAAGCGAGCCCGAATCCTCGCGCGAGCAGCTGGCGCGCGATCCCTTGCGCTGGCTGCACAACCGCACCGCCGACCAGGGCTTCGATTCCGGCATGCCGAAACAGGTGTGGTCGGCCGGCTACGATATCGCCGTCGGCGATGCCGGCGCCGCGGCCTATGACGAGCTGTTCGCGTCTTCCCTTTTGTGGCCCGATCTGGTGGCGGGCAAGCTGCTGCGGCTGCGCTCGCGCGGCGCCTTCGATGCCGGAGTCGACGCCTTCCTGCGCGCCAAGGTCGCCGAATTGCTGCCCCGCTTCGATGCCCGCGCCAGCCGGCAATCCGCCGCGCTGATGCGGCGCGTCCTGCGTCAGATCGATGACGGCGTCGATCCGTTCGGCAACCGTGCCTTCGACGTGCCGATGGCGGACCTGGCGCAGCGCGTGGACGCCTTCGGCAAGTCGCTCGACGAGGTCTTCGGCACCGAGAAGAAGGCCGGCCTGCTGCAGCTGTGGGACGAGGCGCGGATCTCCAGCATCGCGACGACCCGCCCGGCCAATACCGCCAAGCAGATCGAGCAACTTGACCGCGACCTGCGCGACGCCTCCGGCCGCCGCAACGCCGCAGCGCAGCGCCTGACGGGGAACGTCGACCGTCTGCTGCGGCTGGTGCAGGACATCCAGGCGAAGATCGTCGAGGTCGACACGCTCGACGCCGAACTGCGAGCGGAATACGAGAGCCGCAAGAACGCGGCCGAATCCTATGGCGGCGCCGTCGGCAGCCTGTCCAGCGTGCCGGTCCCGGTCAGCTTCGGGTTCCTCGCCGTCGCGCCGACATTCCTGGGTGACAGCGGCATCCGCACCACCGGCCCAGGCTTCTACTACGGCGCGAAGGACGGGTCTTGGCCGATGGAGGTGCCCACCGGGTTGCGGGACGTCTCCACCCGCTATGCCGGCTATGCGGCGGTGCTGGGCGAGCTCAGTACCGCCTGGATCGCGGCGAGCGCGCAATATGGCGCCGCGCTCGGCGACTTCACCGGCAAAAAGCGCGATCAGGCCGCGATCGACGCCCATGACGCGGCGATGCGCGAGGTCCAGGCGATCGGCCGCCGGCTCGGCGAGATGGTGAAATACGGGCCGGCGGAGCTGAAGCTGCGTCTCGACAGCTTCGACCTGCTCGGCCCGGAGAAGAACGAGAAGCGCTTCGCGCTCATCGCCGAGGCCGAGGGCATCGCCGCCGGCGGCGCGTCCCTCGCCTCGGCGATCCGGGCGGATCTGGCGCGGATTTCCGGCCTCGACGCCGTGCTGGCCGAATTCGGCGCATTGCGCGCCGACGTCGCCGGCCTCAAGACGTTGCCCGTGATCGAGGCGGTGCAGCGACAGACCATGATCAACGCCACGATGCGCGGCGCGCTGCTGGCCGACGTGGCACGCCAGGCGGTGCTGCTGCGCAAGGGCTTCTACTATGCCACCGGCGAATGGCCCGATCTGGCCGATGACGTGCTGCATTTCGCCGATGACAGCGTCACCGGCGCAAGATTCGATCGCCGACGCGCGGCCTTGTTCGATCCCGACGCGATGGAGCAGGCGCTGGCCGAGAGCCGCGCCGAATACGCCGCCTACTACCGAGCCTTCGCCGAGCGGCGCGCGAAGCAACTGGCGAGCTTCGCCGAGAAGAAGCCGGCAGTGCCGGTGGTCGAGCTGTTCCGCGCCGCCTATGTCGACGATTCCGGCCGCGACCTGGAGGGCGCGTTCCTGCGCCGACAGTTCCTCAACGCGATCAACCGCGCCATGGCTGCGCAGGTGCAGCTCGGCCGCGCCGGCGCCGGTTTTGCCGCGCGGCCGATCCTGATCCCGATCCAGATCACCCCGCCCAGCACCAGCGAGGGCGTACAAATCCTGCTGGGCGCGGCGGTCACCAAGGTGCGCTTCCGCGACGAGGCGGGCCTCAGCGGCACGGTCAACCTGCGCATCGAGCATCCGCGCTGGGGCAACGTGCAGGTCGACGGCGCGTGCCGCCGCGTGGTCGATACCGCGCTGGGCGAGGATCCGGACCTGGCCGGCTACGTGCAGACCATCGCGCTGCCCAAGGGCGTCGCCGAATCCTGGGTCGATACGGTATCGCCGGACAAGCCCTACGTCGACGTGCTGGGTTCCGCCTTCCCCATCGACGCGCCCTACTACGCCTATGTGCAGCTGCCGCAGCCGGGCGCCTGGAAGACGCCGCCGGTGATCGACGAAATCGAGATCTCCTTCATCAAGACGGGAACGCGGCTGCAATGAAACCGGCGCATGCACTTCCGCTGATCGCCGTCCTGCCCCTGCTCTTCGCCGGCGCCGCCTTCGCCGACGAGCCCCTGCGCGAGGTCTATTTCCTCGACCTGGTGAAGAGCCGCACCGGCAACACCATCGTGGTCGAGGCAAATCCCGACACCGAGATCCTGGTGTTCAACGGCGGGGAACTGGCGCTCGATAACCGCAATCTCATCATCGTCGCGCGGCACGCCCGGATCGACGCCGATACGATCATCAAATCCTTCGGCCTGGTGACGCGCCTGCCGCGCCCCGGTCGCCCGCCGCAGGCGGAGGCCGGGGCAGCTGGCGTCGATTCCGGCACCGCCGGCGCCGATGGGGCGACCGGCGCGCCAGGTGCGCCCGGCGACAATGGCAGCGCCGCGGGCAAGGTCGTCCTGCGCATCGACGAAATCGCGGGAAGCGGCCGGCTGATCGTCAACCTCGCCGGCCAGGATGGCGGCAAGGGCCAGGAAGGCGGCCAGGGTGGCGATGGCGGCAAAGGCGCCGACGGCACCGTCGGCGAATGCGGCGCCGGATCGGCGCAAGCCGGCGGCGCCGGCGGCTGGGGCGGCATCGGCGGACAAGGCGGGCCGGGCGGCCGCGGCGGCAATGGCGGCATCCTGATCTATTCGGCGGCGCTGTCCTCGCTGATCGAGACCGGACAGTTCGTCTTCAGCACGGCGGCGGGCAAGCCCGGCTCCGGCGGCGATCCCGGCGAACCGGGCAATCCCGGCCCCGGCGGCGCCGGCGGCGCGGCGGCGGCACCCTGCGCCGACGGAGCCGACGGCGCGCCGGGCGGCCGCTATTTCGGCGCCAGCCCCGGACCCGCCGGCGCGCCAGGGCGCGACGGCACCGCGGCCAAGGAAGAAAGCGAATGAAGCACCCGTTGCGCCAGATACTGCGCTTGGCCGCCTTCGTCGCGCTGCTGGTCGCGGCCGAGGCCGCCTCGGCGCAGACCGTGGTGCCCTTCGACCAAGTGTTCAACCTCGGCAACGATCAGGGCATCCGCATCGAGCTTGACCCCACCGATGACGTGCTGGTGTTCAATGGCGGCACCTTCATCCTGTGGGGCCGCAACCTGGAGATCCATGCCGGCCGCGTCCGGGTCAACGCCGACACCATCATCCAGGCCTTCCCCAAGGGCAGCCTGCCCGACCTGGCCGAGGACGGCGCCCCCGGCGCGCCGGGGCAGAACGGCGGCGATGGCGGATCCGGCTATTCCGGCATCCCAGCCGGCACCGTTCTGCTGCGCGCCACTTCGATCGAGGGTACCGGGCGGCTGATCATCCTCAATGATGGCATGGACGGCGGCGCCGGCGGCAATGGCGGCCCGGGCGGCGCCGGCCTCGCCGGCGGGCCGGGCGGCGACACGCAATGCACCTGCGCGGAATCCAGCTGCGCGGTCAGCAATTGCCTCGGCTCGATCCTGCCCGAGACCGCGCCGGCGCGGGTCGACGATCCGGTGATCGCGCAATCCATGTCCGGCTATCTGAAGGTGCTGCGCGACGCCAAGGTTCTCGAGGAGCAGCCCACCGAGGGCGAGGTGCAGGAGCAGCCGTGGATGAAATCCCTGCTCGTCTGCACGCCGACCACCACCGGGGGCAACGGTCAGAAAGGCCAGCCCGGCGGCGCCGGCGGCGCGGGCGGACCCGGTGGGCCCGGCGGCACCGGCGGCAATGTTGCCTTCGTCCCCGCGCTCCAATCCGCAATCGATAGCGGCCGCATCTTCACCTCGGTCGCGGGCGGCGCCGGCGGCCTGCCCGGTCGGCCCGGCCAGCCGGGCGACGGCGGCGCCGGTGGCCCGGGCGGCAAGAAGGGCTGCGCTCAGCAATCGCGCTTCGAGCCCGGACCGAAGGGCGAAACCGGCACCCCCGGCAAGGCCGGCGACGCGGGCAAGCCCGGCGACGCCGGCAAGGTCTATGTGATCCAGGACTGAAGCGGGCGGCCGGCTCAACCGACCGGCTTCACCACGATCGCCTGCAGGCCTTTTTCCCCCGGCTCCGCCTGGTAGCGCACGGCGGCGCCGACCTTAAGCTTCTTGAAGCCGTCATTGGGCACGCTGTTGGCGTGGAAATAGACCTCGCCCACCACCTTGTCCTCGAGAAAGCCGTAGCCTTCCTTCGGGAACAGCTTGACGACCTCGCCGCTCGGCTCCTCTTCGTGGCTCTTCACCTCGCCGCGGCGCTGGCGCGCGGTGTCCTCGAGCTGGCGCACCAGCGCCTCGAAGGCGTCGCGGATGGCGACATAGACGTCCTGATGCGCCTGATGCTCGGGCGCCTCGCGGTTGATGACGATGTCGCGGCCCGGCACCTTCACATCGATGCTGACGTGGAAGAGCTTGCCCTTGTGCTGGCGCCGGTTGGGCGCGCGCACCACGACGCGGCAGCTTGTAATACGGTCGTGGAAGCGCTCAAGCTTGACCGCGAGCTCTTCGATGCGCGCTCTGACGGCATCGGACGCATCCATGTTGCTGAAGGAGATCTGAAGCGGAACCTGCATGTTTCACCTCGCTGGTTCGGGCTGGCCGCGATCGCATCGCCGTGGGAGATGCATCGCCATCTTGAAGTCAAAGCGTGCATCCGTCGAATCGATCCGCTGCGCGAAGTTGCCACAGGGCCGGGAGCGGGCGGCGGCCGGTCCTCTATCCTGTCGGCGCCATGGATTTAAGCACAGATATCATCCTGTGTCGTCGTGCATACCTGGATCGGCAAACCCCGGCGGGCCAGCTCCATCCTCCCGCATTCCCGTTGCGGCGGAAGCACGACTGGAATAACCGGGCCGCAAGCATCAGGCCGAGGCAAGGTACATGCGGAACCATGCGGTCGCCAGGGCAATGACTTGTTCGAGCGTGCCGGGCTCCTCGAACAGATGCGTGGCGCCGGCGACGATCTCGAGCCGCTTCGCGCAGGCGAGCGCGGCATGGGCCCGACGGTTCAGCATCAGGACCTCGCGATCCTCGCCGCCGACGATCAGCAATGTCGGCGCGGTCACGCGCGGCAGCGCCTCCATGGCGAGGTCCGGCCGCCCGCCGCGCGACACCACCGCCGATATCGCCGCGCCAAGATCGGCGGCGGCTTCCAGCGCCGCGGCGGCACCCGTGCTGGCGCCGAAGAAGCCGACCGGGAGATCGCGCAGTTCCGGCAGCTGGCAGACATGCCGCGTCGCCAGGACCAGCCGCCGCGCCAGCAAGGGGATGTCGAACACGTTGCGCCGGTCGCGGCTTTCCGCCTCAGTCAGCAGATCGAACAGTACGGTGGCGATGCCGCCCGCATTCAGCGCCGTGGAGACCTGGCGGTTGCGCGGACTGAGGCGGCTGGAGCCGCTGCCATGAGCGAACAGCACCAGGCCGGCGGCGCCCTCAGGCAGGTCCAGCGTGGCGTCGAGGCCGAAGGGCGGGATCGTCAGCTCCCGGCGTGGCATGGCTATTCCCTTGGCACCCAGAAGCCGTTGGCCTTGCGGTACTTCCGCTTCACCGCCGCCCAGGCGACGCGATGCGCCATCTCCTCGTCGCCATATTCGTCCCAGGCGCTGTTGAAGGCCGCGCGGTAGATGTCCTGGGCATGTTCCGGCAGGACGCGGCGCAGGGGCGGCGGCAGGTCGGTATTGGTTGCGTAGGGCATTGCAATCCAGCCCCGGGACGGTTCTGATGCCAGTATAGCCGCGCGCGCGGCCGCTGGGGAGAGCGCGTAGGGAGAGCGCGCCCGCGCCCGGCAAGATCGGGGCCCGCCATGATCCGCAACAACCAGATCGCCGATCTGTTCGACGAGACCGCCGATCTGCTCGATCTGCAGCAGGAGAACCCGTTCCGCATCCGCGCCTATCGCAACGCCGCGCGCCTGCTGCGCGGGTTGCAGCGCGAGGTCGCCGACATGCTGGCGAAAGGCGAGGCGCTCGACGAGCTGCCCGGCATCGGTGCCGACCTCGCCGGCAAGATCCGCGACGTGGTGGAGACCGGCGGCACCGAATTGCTCTATCGCCTGCGGCGCGAATTGCCGCATGGCCTGGTCGAATTGCTGCGCCTGCCGGGCCTGGGCCCGAAGCGGGCGAAGCAGCTGCACGACGAGTTGCACATCGCCTCCCTCGCCGGCCTGCGCGCCGCCGCCCATGCGGGCAAACTGACGAAGATCAGGGGTCTGGGCCCCAAGATGCAGGCGACGATCCTGGCGGCAACCGAGGCACCGCCGCAGGAGAAGCGCATCCTGCGCTGGCGTGCCAAGCCGGTGGTCGACAGCCTGCTCGCGCATCTGAAGGCGGCTCCGGGTGTGCAGCAAGTCGCCGTCGCCGGCAGCTATCGCCGCGCCCGCGAGACGGTCGGCGATCTCGATTTCGTCGCCACCGCGAAGGACGGCGCGGCGGTCGTCGCGCATTTCATCGCGCACGAGGACGTCGCCAAGGTTCTGGCCCAGGGCGCCACCAAGGCCTCGGTCCAGTTGCGCGACGGCCTGCAGGTCGATCTGCGCGTGGTGGACGAGGAGAGCTACGGCGCCGCCATGGTCTATTTCACCGGCAGCAAGGCGCACAACATCGCCATCCGCCGCCTAGCGCTGCAAGCCAAGCTGAAGATCAACGAATACGGCGTGTTCAAGGGCAGCAAGCGGCTGGCGGGGAAGACCGAAGACTCGGTCTACAAGGCGCTGGGCCTGCCCTTCATCGTCCCCGAATTGCGCGAGGATCGCGGCGAGATCGCCGCCGCGCGGCGCCTGCCCGACCTGGTGGAGCGCCGCGACCTGAAAGGCGACCTGCATTCCCACACCAAGGCCAGCGACGGGCAGAGCAGCCTGGAGGAAATGGTGGCCGCGGCCCAGGCGGCGGGCCTGCGCTATCTCGCCGTCACGGATCATTCCCAGCGCCTGACGGTGGCGCACGGGCTCGATCGCAAACGCCTGGAGCGGCAGCGGGCGCAGATCGACAAGCTGAATGCCAGGCTGAAAGACTTCCGCGTGCTGAAGGGCATCGAGGTCGACATCCTCGAAGACGGCAAGCTCGATCTGCCGGATGCGGTGCTGGGCGAACTCGACCTCGTGGTCGCCGCGATCCACAGCCATTTCCACCTGGCGCCGGAGAAGCAGACAACGCGCCTGCTCCGCGCCATGGAGCGGCCGTATTTCACCATCCTCGCCCATCCGACCTCGCGGCTGATCGGCGAGCGCGAGGGCTGCCATTTCGATATGGATCGAATCATCAAGGCAGCGGCCGCGCGCGGCTGCTTCCTGGAACTGAACGCGCAGCCCGAGCGCCTCGATCTCACCGACATCCATTGTCAGGCCGCGCGCGCGGCGGGCGTTCTCGTCTCCATCGGTTCGGACGCGCACCGCCCCGTCGATTTCGATTTCCTTGCCTATGGCATCGGCCAGGCGCGGCGCGGCTGGCTCAGCGCCGAGGACGTGCTCAATACCCGGCCGCTATCGCGCCTGCTGCCGCTGCTGAAACGCACCATGGGCTGAGGATCAGCCGCCTTTCGCCGGCGCTGCCTCGGGCGCGGCGGCGGCCAGCAGACGGGCGACCTCCTCGTCCTCGACCTGGCGGAAATTCCGGTAATAGGCGCCGACGGCGATGAAATCCTCGACTACCTGCAGGCAGACGATCTCGTCGGCTTCGGGCTTGAGCACTGCGACTGTCTCCGCCGGCGCCACTGGGACCGCCAGGATCAAGCGGCTCGGCTTCTGCCGCTTCAGCGCACGCAAGGCGGCGCGGGCCGTCGCTCCGGTCGCCAAGCCGTCGTCGACCACAATGGCGATGCGCCCGGCTGCGGAAAGCGCTTGCCGGCCGCCGAGATAGAGTTTGCGCCGCCGCTCGATCTCGGCGCTTTCACGCGCCGTGGCCTCGGCGATCACGCGCTTGTCCGACGCGACCACGGCGACGATGTCGTCATTCAGTACCACCACCGGCGGATCGCCATCGGCGACGGCACCCATGGCGAGTTCCGGCTGATACGGCACGCCCAGCTTGCGCACCAGCATGAGGTCGAGCGGCGCATGCAGTGCGCGGGCGATCTCGAAGCCGACGGGGACGCCGCCGCGGGGCAAGGCATAGATGACGCAAAGGTGGTCGCGGTGGCGCCCCAGCGCCTGCGCCAGCAGGCGGCCGGCCTCGGCGCGGTCGGCATAACGCAGGGTCATGGAAATCGGCCCGGCCGCGCGCCCTACATCCGGCCTTCTTCCAGATCCTCGAGGGAATAGCCGAGCTGGTCGACCGCATCCTCCAGATAATCCGCCAGCAGCGGCGTGCCGGCGAGGTATCCCGCCTCGCGCTTGTTGTGGCGCTGATGCGCCGCGCTCAGGGCCTGCTTCCATTCGTCCTTGGTGTAGTCGCCGCGGCCGAGCCAGGCGAGCGCGACCAATTCGTCGAGTTCATCGTCGTTCAGCGATTCGATCGCGCCGACCAGCTCCTCGTAGCTCGGATTGCTGCGCGTATCCTCGAGGATATCCTCGACGTCCTCATCGGCCAGGTTGGTGCCCGAATGCTCGTTGACCGGCGGAACCTCGACGTCGAATTCCCGCGCCTTCTCGATGATGTAGGCGAGCTTCTCGAGGGGAATGGTCAGCATGTGGTTCTCCGTCCGACGCTTGGAGGGAAGGCCGATGATACATTGGCCACGGTCCAGCCGCGCGTCATCAGCCGACAAATTCTGGCCCTGTTCGCGAACGAGGGCAAGCGAAGCATAGCGGCGCGGTGCTCAATGCGGCCTGCGTCAAATCGCCCGCAGCTGGCCGGCCTCGCGCGGCGGGCCGTCCTCCAGCAGCGCCTTCAAATCGGCGCCGGTGAGGGTTTCGGTCTCCAGCAGCCGCGCCGCCATGCGCTCGAGCGTGGTTCGGCGCTGCTGCAGGATGTCGGTCGCGCGTTGGAAGGCCTGCTCCACCAGACGCTTGACCGCCTCGTCGATATCGCGCGCGGTCTGCTCGCTGTAGCGGCGGGTCATGCCGAATTGCGGCGCCTGCACGCCGAGGAACGTCGAGGGCGCCTCATCCAGCGCCACCTGACCCAGCCCCTCGTCCATGCCGAAGCGGGTCACCATCGAACGCGCGATGTCGGTCGCCTTGGCGAGATCGTCGGCGGCGCCGGTCGAGAGCTCGTCGAAGATCAGCCGCTCCGCGGCGCGACCGCCGAGCAGCACCGCCATGCGATTCTCCAGCTCGCCCCGCGTCATCAGATAGCGGTCCTCGGTCGGGCGCTGGATGGTGTAGCCGAGCGAGCCGATGCCGCGCGGGATGATCGAGACCTTGTGCACCGTTTCCGTGCCCGGCAGGGTCAACGCGACCAGCGCATGGCCGATCTCGTGATGCGCCACCACCTTGCGCTCCTGCGGGTTGAGCAGGCGGTTGCGCTTCTCCAGGCCCGCCACGATGCGCTCGATGGCGGCGGTGAAATCCTCCATCGTCACCGCGGGCGCGTTGCGCCGCGTCGCCAGCAGCGTCGCTTCGTTCACCAGGTTGGCGAGGTCGGCGCCAGTGAAGCCCGGCGTCAAGGCGGCGATGTCGTCCGGCTGCACGCCCGGCGCCAGTTTTGCCTTCTTCAGATGCACGTTCAGGATCTGCACCCGGCCCACGCGGTCCGGCCGGTCGACCAGCACCTGGCGATCGAAGCGCCCGGCGCGCAGCAACGCCGGATCGAGAATCTCCGGCCGGTTGGTCGCGGCCAGCAGCACCAGGCCGGAGGTCGGATCGAAGCCGTCCAGCTCGGCCAGCAGCTGGTTCAGCGTCTGCTCCTTCTCGTCATGGCCGCCGGAGAGCGGGAAGGCGCCGCGCGCGCGGCCGAGCGCGTCGAGCTCGTCAATGAAGATGATGGCGGGCGCCGCGGCGCGCGCCTGCTCGAACAGGTCGCGCACCCGTGCCGCGCCCACGCCGACGAAGAGCTCGACGAATTCCGAACCGGAGATGGAGAAGAACGGCACATTGGCCTCGCCGGCCACCGCACGGGCCAGCAGTGTCTTGCCGGTGCCGGGCGGACCGACCAGCAGGATGCCCTTCGGCATATGCGCGCCGAGCCGGCCGTAGCTCTGCGGGTCCTTGAGGAAATTGACGATCTCGATCAGCTCGGCCTTGGCCTCGTCGACGCCGGCCACGTCGGCGAAGGTCACCTTGGTATCCTTCTCGACAAAGACCTTGGCGCGGCTCTTGCCGATGGTCATGAAGCCGCCGCCCAGGCCCTGCTTCTCGGCGATCTTGCGGAACACCAGCATCCAGAGGCCGAAGAACACCACCACCGGAACGATCCAGGAGAGGATGTCCCTCAGCAGGCTGCTCTCGGTCCCGCCGCTGAAGGTGACGCCGAGCTTCTCCAGCTCGTCGGCCACCGCCGGTTCGACCCGCGTGGTGACGAAATCCTTCGGCGGCTGCGCTTCGGTCAGCTTGCCGCGGATATAGTGCTCGGTCACCGTGAGGTCGCCGACCTTGCCCTCGGCGGCCAGCTTCTTGAAGTCGCTATAGGGCAGTACCTGCACCTGCTCCATCTGCGTCAGCGCGAATTGCAGCAGCACGATGCCGAACAAGGCGGCCAAGGCGTACCAGATGTGGAACTGGGTCTTCTTGTCCATGGCTCCACTTTAGGTCCGGCGCGGCGGCAGACAACCCCGGCCGCGCCCAGCCCGGCGGCCGGCGACGGCGGGCGGCCCCTGGCACACGCGCCAGCCTCCGGGCGGACGCGACCGCATGGCGCTTGATTCCAGCGCCGCATGGCCGCCTACTGGCCTTATGCCCGAGGGAGACGGTCATGCCCGAGACGCGCAAGTACCACGTTCGATCGAGCGACCCGCTGCTGACCGATCTCTACCAGCTGACCATGCTGCAGGCCTATTGGCGCGGCGGCATGACCGAGACCGCGGTGTTCGAGTTCTTCGTCCGCCGCCTGCCGCGGCAGCGCAACTTCCTGCTGGCCGCCGGGCTGGAGCAGGTGCTGGAATACCTGGAGAACCTGCATTTCGCCCCGGCGGAGATCGACTGGCTCCGATCGCTCGGCCGCTTCGACCCTCATTTCCTCGACTGGCTGGCCCGGCTGCGCTTCACCGGCGACGTCCACGCGATGCCGGAGGGCTCGGTCTTCTTCGCCAACGAGCCGATCCTGCGCGTGACCGCGCCGATCCCGGAAGCGCAGTTGATCGAGAGCCGCATCGTCAACCTGCTCCATTTCCAGACCCTGATCGCCAGCAAGGCCGCGCGCATGGCGCTGCAGGCGCCGCAGGCGACGCTGATCGATTTCGGCCTGCGTCGCGCGCATGGCGCCGAGGCCGGGCTGCTCGCCGCGCGTGCCGCCTATCTCGCCGGCTTCTCCGGCAGCGCCACGCTGGCCGCCGAGCGCGCCTTCGGCGTGCCGTCGTTCGGCACCATGGCGCATTCCTTCATCCAAGCCCATGCCAGCGAACATGACGCCTTCCGCGACTTCGCCACCGCCTGGCCGGGCAACGTTACCCTGCTGATCGACACCTATGACACCATCGCCGCCGCGCACGACGTGGTGCGCCTGGCCGGCGAGCTCGGCCGGCTCGGCATCGCGATCCAGGGCGTGCGGCTCGACAGCGGCGACCTCATCGCCCTGTCGAAAGAGGTGCGGGCGATCTTCGACGCGGCCGGCCTCGCCCGGCTGCGCATTTTCGCCAGTTCCAGCGTCGATGAGCACCTGATCGCGAAGGCGGTCGCCGAAGGCGCGCCGATCGACGGCTACGGCATCGGCACGCATCTGACCACGTCGGAGGACGCGCCCTATCTCGATTGCGTCTACAAGCTGCAAGAATATGCCGGCCAGCCGCGGCGCAAGCGTTCGACCGGCAAGGAAACCTGGCCCGGACGCAAGCAGGTCTTCCGCCGCCTCGACAAGCACGGTCGCATCGCCGCCGACGTGATCACCGTCGAGGGCGATCGTCAGGAGGGCCAGCCCTTGCTGGTCCCGGTGATGCGCGACGGCGGCCGCGTGGCGGCGGCGGAGCCCATCAAGGCGGCCCGCGAGCGCGCGGCGGCGGCGCTCGCGACGTTGCCCGACACGCTCCGTCAACTGGATCGGACCGAAGCGGCGGCGCCGTTCGGGCCCGCCATCTCTCCCGCGCTCAAGAAGCTGGCGGCGGAGGCCGACCGCCTGGTCGCCGCCGCCGCGAAAGCCGCGCCGAAACGGTAGGATTCACGGCCGGTAGAACATGATGCCAGCCAGGATCACCAGCTCCATCGGGCCGGGACCGCGCGGCGGCAAATCGGGCTCCAGCGGCAGCATGATCCAGCTGCACATCATCTGGTTGCGCGCCAGGTCGACATGCCCGACCGTGCCGTTGAGCGGCTGGCGCTCCGCCGCAACCTGGGCATAGCTTCGCTCCCAGTACCCCTCCGAGCCGGCGATGCGCAAATCCTCGAGCCAGCGCCCGGTGAAGTTCTGCCCGTACATCTCGTCGATATGCGACCCGGTTAGGCGATAGAAGAAGCGCTTCGGCCCCCGATGCACCTCGACCAGGATGACGTTGGGCAGCCACCGTCTGAGCGCGAAGGCATCAAAGCGGCTCTGCCGCGGCAGCGATCCCTCGCCGCGCGCGTCCTCGGCCTTCGCCGCTTCCCACAGCCGCCGCATCGCCGCGACCGCTTCTCTCGCGTCGTCGATTTTCATGCTGCCCCAATCAGCGTCCCGTTATCCGGGCCCCGAGCCGATGCCGACAGGCTAGCGTGGCGGCGGCAGGGTCACAACCGCCGTTTGCAGAGACCGTCCTGGTTGCAATTCGCAGCGCCAGACCGCCCGGTATCGGCTGTCCGAGCGCCGTCAAACCCCCGCTGGATCCGCACAATTTACCGCGAATGCGCCGCCGCCGCCGTTAACCGGCCGTTCACGGAGTCAGGCTTTGATCGACAGCGACCCGTTACATTGGCAGCCACCGAAACCCCTTGGCCCACCAGCATCGGCAGCTTCACGACGCCAACCCAGCGCCGGTCGGCGAGCCTGGCGCCGCCGCGCTCGAGGTGCGGGGCTTGTGCAAGAGCTTCCAGCGGCCCGCCGTCGATCGTCTCGACCTGACCGTCCGCCGCGGCGAGTTCTACGCCCTGCTCGGGCCCAACGGCGCCGGCAAGACCACGACCTTGCGCATCGTCTCCGGCCTGCTGCGGCCCGACAGCGGGAGCGTTTTGATCTGGGGCATCGACGCGCTGGCCGACCCGGTCGCCGCCAAGCGCATCACCGCCTGGGTTAGCGACGAGCCGATGATCTACGACAAGCTGTCGCCGATGGAATACCTCGCCTTCGTCGCCGGGCTGTGGGAGGTCGAGCCGGCACTGGCGGAGAAGAGCGCCAACGAGCTGTTGGATCTGCTGGAACTGCGCCCGGTGGCGCATGAGCGCTGCGACGGCTTCTCCAAGGGCATGCGGCAGAAGGTGGCGCTGGCCGGCGCGCTGGTGCACGACCCGAAGCTGATCATCCTCGACGAGCCACTGACCGGGCTCGACGCCCGCGCCGCGCGGCTGGTCAAGGATGCGCTGCTGGCGCGCGTGCGCCGCGGCTGCACCGTCATCATGACCACACACATCCTGGAAGTGGCCGAGCGCATGGCCGAGCGGATCGGCGTCATCTCGCGCGGCAGGCTGATTGCCGAAGGCTCGCTCGACGAATTGCGCCATCGCACCGGCGGCACGGCTGGTGACCGCAGCCTGGAGGACGTTTTCCTGGCCCTGGTGGCGGAACAGGACGCCGCCCAGATGCCCACCGGGGCGCCGGCCGGAGCGCCGGTCGCGTGACGGCCGCCGCCTCCCTGCTCTGGCTGGCGCGCCACGAAGGCAGCCTGGCCTGGCGCGACATGCACTACCTGATGACCGCGGGCGGCCGCTGGCGCCTGCGCAGTGTCGCGCTGATCTTCCTCGCGATCATGGCGTTCCTCCACCTGGTGGCCTATTCCATCGTCGCGCCGCATGCCCAGGCGCGCGTCGAATCCGGGCCCACGGTGCTGGTCGCCGTGACCGGCAGCCTGGGCTTGAGCTTCTTTCTCATGCTGTCGCAGGCGCTGGAGCAGGTGACGCGGCTGTTCTACAGCCGCGGCGATCTCGATCTGTTCAAGTCCTCGCCGCTGCCGCTCGATCGCCTGTTCGGGCTGCGCGTCGCGGCCATCGCCGTCTCGACCACCGCCATGGCGCTGATCGTGGCGGCACCGGTGCTGAACGTCCTCATGTTCCTGGGCGGTCCCCGCTGGGCGCTCGGCTTCGGCGTCGCCGCGGCGGGCGGCCTTGCCGCCACCGGATTGTCGCTGGTTCTCGCCGCCATCCTGTTCGACACCATGGGGCCGCGGCGCACGCGGCTGGCGGCGCAGATCGCCTCGGCCATTGTCGGCTCCGCCTTCATCATCGGCATCCAGGCGGTGGCGATCCTGTCCATCGGCACGCTGTCGCCGCAGGCCTTCTTCCAGTCCGAGATCGTGATCGCGCACGCGCCGGCGGCGGAAAGCTGGCTGTGGCTGCCGACCCGCGCCGTGCTCGGCGACGGGATGGCACTGCTGGCGACTTTCGCGATCGGCCTGCTGCTGCTCGCCGTGCCGATGCAGATCCTCGCCAAGCGCCTTGGCGACTATGCGTTGGCGGCGGCGGGCGTGGCGCAGGGCGACCGCCGGCCGCGTCGCGCCAGCTGGGTGTTCCGCAGAGCGGGCGCCAGCCGGTTGCTGCGCCGCAAGGAATGGGTTTTGCTGCTGCGCGACCCCTGGCTCGCCTCGCAGACCTTGATGCAGATGCTCTATCTCATCCCCTCCGGCCTGCTGCTGTGGCGCTGCTATGGCGACAGCCAGGGGGCCTCGGTGGTGCTGGCGCCGGTCCTCACCATGGCGGCGGGGCAGCTCGGCGGCGGCCTCGGCTGGCTCGCGGTCTCCGGCGAGGACGCGCCGGACCTCATTGCCTCCGCGCCGCTCTCGCCCGGCCTGCATCTGCGCTCCAAGGTCGAGGCTGTGCAGCTGGCGATCTTCGCCGTCTTCGCGCCTTTCCTCCTCGCCCTGGCGGGGCTCGACTGGAAATCGGCGCTGATCGTGGCGGCGGGCATCGGCACCGCGGCCTTGTCCTCGACCCTGGTCCAGATCTGGTTCCGCAGCCAGGCCAGCCGGCGGCATTTCCGGCGCCGGCAGACCTCGTCCCGCATCGCCACCTTCGCCGAGGCCTTTGCCTCGGTGGCCTGGGCGGCGACGGCGGCGATCGCCTCCAGCGGTTCCTGGCTGCTCGCCATCGGTCCGGCGGTGATCGCCCTGCTCATTCTCTACGGTGCCTGGGCCATGCGCCCGCGAAGCTGAGGGCATTCGCGCAGCCCGCGCTATTGTTGGCCCCGCGCCGCCGTGTTACGCCGCTGTCATGACTATGCCCGCCCCGGTTCAAGCAGCTTCCGCGCATCACCCCCCGCCCTATAAGGGCATCGCCATCGGCTTCCTCGCCTACCTGCTGTTCTCCTGCGGCGACGCGGCGATGAAGGGACTGGGCGGCAGGCTGCCGGTCTACGAGATCGGATTCTGCTCCATGCTGGTCTCGGCGCTGGTGCTGTTCGTGCTGCGCCCGCGCGACGAGCGCTGGCGCGACGCCTGGCGGCCGCGCCACCCCAAGCTGGTCATTCTGCGCGGCCTGACAGGCGCGGCGGCCGGAATCCTCGCCGTCTTCGCCTTCACCACGCTGCCTTTCGCCGAGGCCTATGCCCTCATCTTCCTCTCGCCCTCGATCGCCACCATCCTGTCGATCTTCCTGCTCGGCGAGCAGGTGCGCTGGCGCCGCTGGTTCGCCGTGGCTTTGGGCTTCGCCGGAGTGCTGGTGATCGTGCGGCCGGGCTTTGAGGAGCTCGGCTTCGGCCATCTCTGCGCGCTCGGCGTCTCCTTCTTCTCGGCCAGCACGGTCATCATCCTGCGCAAGCTGGGGCCGACCGAGCGGCGGGTAAGCCTGCTCGGCGCCGTCGTGGTCGCCGCCCTGCTCTCCAACGGCCTCCTGATGCTGCCCGGCTTCCGCTGGCCAACCCTGGAAGACCTGCCGCTGATCGCGCTGGCAGGACTTTGCGCCGGCGTGGCGCAACTCTGCCTCGTGGTGGCAACGCGGCATGCGCCGGCCAATCGGGTGGCGCCGGCGCAATACAGCCAGATGGTCTGGGCGATCCTGATCGGCGGCCTGTTCTTCGCCGAATTCCCCGACAGCCTCGCCATGGTCGGCATCGCCCTGATCGCGGTTTCCGGCCTCATCACCTTCCTGCGCGAGGAGGCGCGCGGCGGCTGGTGGGCGCGCATCATCCTGCAGCGCGAGCGCAGCTAGAGCCTTGCGCCGCGGCGGCGAAGGACCAAGAATGGCCGCCATGACCCTCGCCGATTTCACGACGTCGCTGACCGGGACGCAGCCGCCGGCCGATCCGGCGCTTGCCGCCCTGTGGTGGGACGCCAGGGACGACTGGCAGGCCGCGCACGAACACGTGCAGCGTGACGAGGGCAATCCTGCCTGCGACTGGGTGCACGCCTATCTGCACCGCAAGGAGGGCGACCTGGCGAACGCGCGCTACTGGTACCGCAATGCCGGCCGGCCGGCGGCGAGCGGATCGCTTGAGCAGGAGTGGCATGCGATCGTCGCGGCGCTGACCGACGCGCAGGAGGAGCAGCACAAGGCATGACTGCCCACGCCATGAACCACTTCACCATTCTGGCGGAGGATCTGCGCCGGACCTGCGATTTCTACCGCGACCTGCTCGGCCTTACGGAGGGCTATCGCCCGGACATGGGCTTTCCGGGCGCCTGGCTCTATGCCGGCGAAACAGCTGTCCTGCATGTGGTGTCGAAAAGGCCGCTCCCCGCCCAGCGCGCCGGGGTGCTCGATCACATGGCCTTCAGCGCCAGCGGCCTCGCCGAAACCGTCATGAAGCTGAAACAGCGCGGCATCCAGTACCGCCTCGACCGCCAGGTGGAGACCGGGACCTGGCAGCTCTTCCTGCACGATCCCAACGGCGCCAAGGTCGAGCTCGACTTCCCGGCCGCGGAGCCGGAACCGGCTTAGGCCGGCCGTCGCGCGACTGGTTGCCGCAGGCAGCTTGAACCCCCTTCCATTCCCGCGTATCTTCGTATCTATGAATATAAAGAAGATGAGCCGCACGGCGGAGATGGTCAGCGAGCTGATGAAGACGCTGGCGCACCCGAAGCGCCTGCTGATCCTTTGCCAGCTGGTGGAGGGCGAGCGCTCGGTCGGCGAGCTGGCCCGCCTGCTGGATATGCGCGAGGCCGCCGTTTCGCAGCAGCTGACCCTGCTGCGCAAGGACAAGCTGGTCGCCACCCGGCGCGAGGGGCAGACCATCTGGTATTCGATGCCGCGCGAGGATGTGAAGGCGCTGCTGGGTTATCTCTACCAAACCTACTGCGTCACACCGGAACGCCGCTAGTCAATCGGCCGGAACGGCCGCCATGCATTCCTGGAGGAGCCGCCCATGAAACCCGAGGTCACCGCCTTCTTCGACGAGGACACCTTCACCGTCTCCTATGTCGTGACCGACCCGGCGAGCAAGGTCTGCGCCATCGTCGACAGCGTGCTCGACTTCGATCCGGCCTCCGGGCGCACCAGCCGCAAATCGGCGGACCAGGTCATCGCCTTCATCCGCAAGAGCGGCCTCAAGACCGACTGGATCCTCGAGACCCATGTCCATGCCGACCATTTGAGCGCGGCGCCCTATCTGCGCAAGGAGCTCGGCGGGCGCATCGGCATCGGCTTCAACGTCACCACGGTGCAGAACGTCTTCGGCAAGGTGTTCAACGTCGAGCCCGAGTTCAAGCGCGACGGCAGCCAGTTCGACCACCTGTTCCAGGACGGCGAGAGCTTCAAGATCGGCGGCATCGAAGCCAAGGCGATGTATACGCCGGGCCACACGCCGGCCTGCATGACCTATGTGATCGGCGACGCGGGCTTCGTCGGCGACACCATGTTCATGCCGGACTACGGCACCGCGCGCTGCGACTTCCCCGGCGGCGACGCGCGCCAGCTCTATCGCTCGATCAAGAAGATCTTCGCCCTGCCGCCGGCCACGCGCCTGTTTATGTGCCACGACTACAAGGCTCCGGGCCGCGACGAGTACCGCTGGGAAACCACGGTGGCGGAGGAAAAGGCGAAGAACGTCCACGTGCGCGACGGCATCTCCGAAGACGAGTTCGTCGCCATGCGGCAGAAGCGCGACGCGACCCTGTCGATGCCGCGCCTGATCCTGCCTTCGGTGCAGGTCAACATGCGGGCCGGCAACCTGCCGCCGCCGGAAGGCAACGGCGCGCGCTACCTGAAACTGCCGATCGACGCGCTGTAACCGCAGCCGCCAAGCACTAGGGCATAAGGCCGCCGGGCATTCCCCGGCGCCATTTGGAGGAACGCTTATGGAGAACATCAAGCGGCTGACGCCGTTTCTGTCGGTGGCGCCCCAGATCAGCCTGGGCGACATCGGCACGCTCTCCGCGCATGGCTACCGCGCGGTGATCAGCAATCGGCCCGACGGTGAGGGCGAGGGCCAGCCCTCAGCCGCCGAGATCGCCGAGGCCGCCAAGCGCAGCGGCCTCGAGTTCCGCCATATTCCGGTGGTGTCCGGCAAGATCGGCGACGAGGACGTGACCGCCTTTGCCGCTGCCCTGGCCGAGCTGCGCGGGCCGGTGCTCGCCTTCTGCCGCACCGGCACGCGCTCGACCAGCCTGTGGGCGCTCTCCGAGGCGCACCACCTCGATCCGGCCGCGATCCTGCAGACGGCCGCCGCGATCGGCTATGACCTCTCGGCCCTGGATGACCGCCTGCGCAATCGTTGGCAGGCCGGCCTGCGCCAGACCGCCCGCCTCGACACCGCCGCCATGACCGTGCAGACGACGCATCAGACGCCCTATGACGTGCTCATCGTCGGCGGCGGCGCAGCCGGCTGCGCGGCGGCGGCCAGCCTGCTGAAGCGGCGCGCGGGCCTGTCGATCGCCATCATCGAGCCGCGCGACATCCATTACTACCAGCCAGGCTGGACGCTCGTCGGGGGCGGCGTGTTCGACCGCTCCCGGACCGAACGGCCGATGGCCAATGCCATCCCCAAGGGTGTCAAGTGGATCCGCGCCGCCGTGGCCGGGTTCGAGCCAGAGCACAACGCGGTGGTGCTGGAGGACGGCACCCGCATCCCCTATCGCACGCTGGTCGCGGCTCCCGGCCTCACCCTGCGCTGGAACGCCATTCCCGGCCTCAGCGAGACGCTGGGCAAGAACGGCGTCACCTCCAACTACCTGTTCGACCTGGCGCCCTATACCTGGCAGCTGGTCCAGGGCCTGCGCAGCGGCACGGCGATCTTCAGCCAGCCGCCGATGCCGATCAAATGCGCCGGCGCGCCGCAGAAGGCGATGTACCTGTCCTGCGACTACTGGCGCCGGCAGGGCGTGCTCGACAACATCAACGTCGAGTTCCAGACAGCGGCGGCGGTCCTGTTCGGCGTCGCCGATTTCGTGCCGCCGCTGATGAAATACGTCGAGCGCTACGGCGCCAAGCTGAACTTCAACTCCCAGCTGACCGCCATCGACGGGCCGGCACGCAAGGCCTGGTTCGACATCAAGAAGCCCGACGGCACGATCGAGCAGGTCGAGCGCGGCTTCGACATGATCCACGTGGTGCCGCCGCAATCGGCACCCGATTTCGTCCGCCAGTCGCCGCTGGCCGATGCCGCCGGCTGGATCGAGGTCGATCACGAGACCCTGCGCCACAAGCGCTACGGCAACGTCTTCGGCCTGGGCGACGGCTGCTCGGCGCCAAATGCGAAAACAGCAGCGGCCGTGCGCAAGCAGGCGCCGGTGGTAGCGGAGAACGCGCTGGCCGTGCTCGATGGCCGCGGCCCGCGGGCGCTCTATGACGGTTACGGCTCCTGCCCGCTCACGGTCGAGCGCGGCAAGGTGATCCTGGCGGAGTTCGGCTATGGCGGAAAACTGCTGCCGACCTTCCCGCTCGACCCGCGCGTGCCGCGGCGCATCGCCTGGCAGCTGAAGGCCGCGCTGATGCCCGGCATCTACTGGGATATGATGCTGCGCGGCCGCGAGTGGCTGGCGGAACCGAAGCTGCTGCCGCACGAACCGCTGCCGCACGAGGCGGCCGGCGCCTGCGACTTCGAAACCAGGCCGAAGTGACATGATGCGGCTGCGCGACCTTCTGCCCGCCCTGGACTGGGCGCGCGATTACGACCGCACCAGTTTCGCCGGCGATGCGACGGCGGCGGTGATCGTCACCATCATGCTGATCCCGCAGAGCCTGGCCTATGCCATGCTCGCGGGACTGCCGCCGCAGATCGGCCTCTATGCCAGTATCCTGCCGCTGGTCGCCTATGGGCTGTTCGGCACCAGCCGCACGCTCGCAGTCGGTCCGGTCGCCGTCGTCTCGCTGATGACGGCTTCGGCGATCGGGCCGATCGCCGAGGCCGGCAGCGGCGCCTATGTCGCCGCCGCCCTGGCGCTCGCCCTGATGTCGGGCCTGATCCTCGTCGCCATGGCGGCGCTGCGCCTGGGAGTGATCGCCAATTTCCTCAGCCATCCGGTCATCGCCGGCTTCATCAGCGCCTCCGGCATCCTGATCGCCATCAGCCAGGCCAAGCATCTGCTGGGCATCCCGGCGAAGGGCGATACCCTGCCGGACATGCTCCGCTCTTTGGCGGGCACCATCGGCGATGCGAACCTCCCGACGCTGGTCATCGGGGTTGCCGCCATCGCTTTCCTGTTCTGGGTGCGCAAGTCGCTAAAACCACTCCTGGCCCGGCTCGGCCTCGGCCCGCGCCTCGCCGATCTCCTTGCCAAGGCCGGCCCGGTCGCGGCGGTCATCGTCTCCGCCAGCTGCGTCGCGCTGTTCGGGCTGGACGCGCAAGGGGTCAAGGTGGTCGGCGCGCTGCCGACCGGCCTGCCGCCCCTCACCTTGCCGCAAGTCGATCTCGATCTGTGGTCGCAGCTGCTGCCGGCAGCCATCCTCATCAGCCTGGTGGGTTTCGTTGAATCGGTTTCCGTCGCCCAGACCCTGGCGGCCAAGCGGCGGCAGCGCATCGGCCTCAACCGCGAGCTGGTGGGGCTCGGCGCCGCCAACATCGCCTCCGCGCTCACCGGCGGCTACCCGGTCACCGGCGGCTTCGCCCGCTCGGTGGTGAATTTCGACGCCGGCGCGCAGACGCCCTTCGCCGGCATGCTGACCGCGCTCGGCATCCTGCTCACCACGCTGTTCTTCACGCCGCTCTTCGCGACCCTGCCGCAGGCGGTGCTGGGCGCGACGATCATCGTCGCCGTGCTGTCGCTGGTCGATCTGCGCGGCTTCCTGCGCACCTGGCGCTACTCCAAGGCCGACGGCGCGGCGATGACGGCGACCGCCGTTGTGGTGCTTGCCGTCGGGGTAGAGCCCGGCATCGTCACCGGCGTCGCGCTGTCGCTGCTGCTGTTCCTGTGGCGCACCAGCCGGCCGCACATGGCGATCGTCGGCCAGGTGCCGGGGACCGAGCATTTCCGCAACATCCTCCGTCACAAGGTGACGGAGAGTCCGCAAGTGCTTTCGGTCCGCGTCGACGAGAGCCTCTATTTCGCCAATGCCCGCTACCTCGAGGATCGCCTCTACGACATGGTCGCCACGCGGCCGGGCATTCGCCACGTCGTGCTGATGTGCCCTGCCGTGAACTTCATCGACGCCAGCGCGTTGGAGAGCCTGGAGGCAATCGCGCACCGGCTCAACGCGGCGGGCGTCGAGTTCCATCTCTCCGAAGTGAAGGGTCCGGTCATGGACCGGCTGCAGCGATCGGACTTCTTCGAGCATTTCAAGGGCCAGGTCTTCCTCAGCCAGCACCAGGCGCTGGCCGCCCTCGATCCCGACACCACGCGGAAGGCCGATCTGGCCGCCTAGGCGCGGCCGATGCTGGTATATGTGAACCCGGCGGCGCGGATTTCCGCCGGCCGGTAGACATTGCGCAGGTCGACCATCACCGGCTGCTTCATCTTCACCTTCATCCGGCCAAGGTCGAGGGCGCGGTAGGAATTCCACTCGGTCAGGATGACCACCGCGTCGGCACCGGCCATCGCGTCATAGGGATCGTCGCAATAGGCGAGATCGGGCATCAGCTTGCGCGCCTCCGCCATGCCCTCGGGGTCGTGCGCCTTGACCGTGGCGCCCGCGGCCAGGAGGGCGGGCGCGATGGCGAGGCTCGGGGCCTCGCGCATGTCGTCGGTGTTCGGCTTGAAGGTGAGGCCGAGCAGCGCCACCGTCTTGCCCCTCAGCGATCCGCCGAGCGCCGCCTTCACCCGCTCCACCATCTGCAGCTTGCGCGCCTCGTTGAAATCGACCGTCGCCTCGATCAGGCTCAGCGGCGCGCCGGCCTGGCGGGCGATCTGCACCAGGGCGCGGGTGTCCTTGGGAAAGCAGGAGCCGCCATAGCCCGGGCCGGGGTGCAGGAACTTCTTGCCGATGCGGCCGTCGAGGCCGATGCCGCGCGCCACGTCATGCACGTCGGCGCCGACTTTCTCGCACAGATCGGCGATCTGGTTGATGAAGGAGATCTTCATCGCCAGGAAGCCGTTGCCGGCATACTTGATGAGCTCGGCCGTCTCCAGCCCGGTGAACAGGATCGGCGTTTCGATCAGGTGCAGCGGCCGGTAGAGCTGGCGCATCACCTCGCGGGCGCGGTCGCTCTCGGCGCCGATGACGACGCGGTCGGGCCGCATGAAATCCTCGATAGCCGAGCCCTCGCGCAGGAACTCGGGATTCGACACGACGTCGAACTCGGCCCTGGGATTGGCCGCCCGGATGATCTCCGCCACTTCGCGTCCCGTGCCGACCGGCACCGTCGACTTGTTGACCACGACGGTATAACCCCGCATCGCCCGCGCGATCTGGCGGGCGGCCTCGCGCACGAAGGTCAGATCGGCATGGCCGTCGCCGCGCCGGCTGGGCGTGCCGACGGCGATGAAGACGGCATCCGCATCCGCCACTGCGGCGGCCAGGTCGCCGTCGAAGCGCAGCCGGCCGGCGGCGGCATTGCGCGCCACCAGCGCGTCCAACCCCGGCTCGTAGATCGGAATCTCGTTGCGGCGCAGGCGCTCGATCTTGCTCGGGTCCTGGTCGACGCAGACCACGTGATGACCGAATTCCGAGAAGCAGGCGCCGGACACCAGTCCGACATAGCCGGCGCCGATCATCGCGATGTTCATGGCGCGCTGTCTCCCCGCTGCCGCAAGCTATTTCTTCTTGAGTTGTTCGGCGAAGGCCAGAACGGTGTCCTTCACTTTCGCGCCGATGCCCGGGTGGCGCAGGGCGAAGGCGATATTGGCCTGGATGAAGCCCGCCTTGTCGCCGCAATCGAAGCGCGTGCCCTCGAAGCGGTAGCCATGGAAGCGGCCGCGGCCGCACATCCGCGCCATGGCGTCGGTCAGCTGGATCTCGCCGCCCGCGCCCGGTTCCTGCGCACTGAGATGGCCGAACACGTCGGGCTGCAGGATGTAGCGGCCGATGATCGACAGGGTCGAGGGTGCATCGACCGGCTTCGGCTTCTCGATCAGGCCCAGCGCCTCGACCAGGCGCCCGCTCTGCTTGCCCGTCTTGAGCACGCCGTAGCGGTCGGTGTGCTCGCGCGGCACGTCCATGACCGCGACCACGTTGCCGCCGACCTCGTTGTAGATCTCGACCATCTGCTTCAGGCAGGGGATATCCGATTGGACCAGGTCGTCGGCCAGCAACACGGCGAAGGGCTCGTTGCCGACCAGGTTGCGCGCGCACCACACGGCATGGCCGAGGCCGCGCGCCTCCTGCTGGCGGATATAGGCGACCTCGCCCGGATTGGGGATCAGGTTGTCGATCAGCGCCAGCTCGGTGTCCTTGTTGCGCTCCTTCAGCGTCTCCTGCAGCTCGTAGGAATAGTCGAAATGATCCTCGATCGCGCCTTTGCCGCGGCCGGTGACGAAGATCAGCTCCTCGATCCCGGCGGCGCGCGCTTCTTCCACCGCGTATTGGATCAGCGGCTTGTCGACGACGGGGAGCATTTCCTTCGGCATCGCCTTGGTCGCGGGCAGGAACCGCGTGCCCAATCCGCCGACCGGAAAAATGGCTTTTCTCAAAGGCTTGCGCATGGAATTCCCCTTGGAGTGCGGAGTCTTTTTGCCACAGGCGACCAGGTTGTCAAAGCATTTTGTGCGCCGCACAATAGACCGATGTGGAGATCACGCTTTAATCACATCTGGATTATCGCCGGGTTAAGGCGCCGGCGATAACACCTCTTGCGGGGCACCCGACGGCCGTGGCGCCAGCGCCAGGGCCCCCACCAGGTCACGCACCTCCTGGCGCGCCGCCACATGCGACATGCGCCAGGTCACGCCCAAATCGACCTTGTGCTCCTTGCGGCTGAGGTCGAGCAGGGTCAGGCCGCGCGGGAACAACTCTCGGAAGATGACGCGCTCAGTGAAGCCGGGCGCCAGGCGGAAGCCGAGGCGCCGCGACAGCTGCTCCAGCAGCTTGCCGATATCGCGCTTGTTCTTGGCGTCGAGGCTGGAGAGGCGGTTGCGCATGACGATCCAGTCGATCGGAGGGCCGCGCCGGATGGCGCGCAGCTTGCGCTGCTCCCAGACCATCTCGCTGTAGACGCTGGGCTTCAGGATCCTGGCGCCGTCATGGTCGATCCGCCCCAGCAGGTCGAGATCAAGGAAGCTGTCGTTGAGCGGCGTGATCAGCGTGTCGGCATGGGTATGCGCCAGGCGCGAGAGCGAGGTGTCCGAGCCCGGCGTATCGATGACGATGAAGTCGCAGTGCTTCAGCGCCTCCATCGCCGCGCCGAGGCGTTGTGCCTCATCGGCGCCGGCCTCAGCCGCGCTGTCGGCGGCGGAGCGCTGGACCGGGACATGCTGCGATTGCGGCAGCGGCACCAGCAACTCGGCGGCGGTCGCCTTGCGGTTCTCGACATAGCGGGTGAAGGAACCCTGCCGCGCGTCGCAGTCGATCGAGCCGACCTCGTAGCCGTCCTGCAGCAAGGCGACGACCAGATGCATGGCGGTGGTCGACTTGCCCGACCCGCCCTTTTCGTTGCCTAGCACGATGACATGCGGCCGGCCGGTCGGCTGCCCGGCCGGCTGGAACCTTACGCTCGCGACTCGGTGGCCCTGCGGATCCATATGGCAGTGTCATGAAACACCGCCCCGCCATTTGGCAAGCCCGCGTCGTCGCTGGTCAGGTGGTTGATGCCCTTGCCGCCGACAAAGGCGGCGTTGGGCCATATGCTCTCCACCACCACCACGCCGGAGAGCAAACCGTCGAACAGCTTCGCGTGGATGAGGACGCTGCCGCGCGCATTGCCGATCTCCGCCAGGTCGCCCTCGCCCAGGCCGAGTCGCGCCGCGTCCGCCGGATGGATGAGGAGCGTGGGCCGCCCCTCGCGCTTTTGCGAGCCCGGGGTTTCGGTGAAGGTCGAGTTGAGGAAGGAGCGCGCCGGCGCCGTCACCATCCGGAACGGCCGCTCATCCGTCGCCGCGTCGAAGACCGGGGCGATGTCAGGCAGGCTGGGCAGCCGCGCATGGTCCTTGCCGATCTGCGCCCAATCGGCCTTGAAATGGAACTTGCCGTCGGCATGGCCGAAGCCGGCCTTGAAATGCGCGGTGTCGAAGTCCAGCGCGCATTCCTGCCAATGCTTGGCATGAATCTCGTCGGGCCCGGGCCAGCCGGACCGCTTCAGGGTCTCGGCGATGATCTCCCATTCGGTCATGGCGAAACCCGGATGGCTGCAGCCGAGCCGCCTGGCGAGTTCGCAGATGACAAAATGATTCGTCCGTGCCTCGGCATAGGGCTCGACCACCTTCCGCGTCACCTGCAGGAAGGTGTGACCGCTGCCGCGATAGATGTCGTCATGCTCCAGGAACGTGGTGGCCGGCAGCACGATGTCGGCCATCGCCGCCGTCTCGGTCATGAACTGCTCGTGCACGCAGACGAAGAGGTCATCGCGCGACATGCCTTGGCGCACCAGATTGGTATTGGGGCAGACCATCATCGGGTTGGTGTTCTGCACGATCATCGCCATGACCGGCGGGCCGTCGCCGAGGTCGCGCTTGTCGCCGGTCAGCACGGCACCGAGGCGCGACTGGTCGAGTTCGCGCACATGGCGATCCCGCATCTCCTTGCCGGTGATGAGCGTGTCGTCGATGCGGTAGATCGAGCGGTTGGAATAGAGCGCGCCGCCGCCATTCACCGCCCAGGCGCCGGTCACCGTGGGCAGGCAGGTGACCGCGTGCAGCGAGACCGCGCCGTTGCGCGCACGGGCAAAGCCGAAGCCGACGCGGATGAAGCTGTTCTTCGTCCGGCCGTAGAGACGGGCGAAGTCGCGGATGGTATCCGCCGCCACGCCGGTGATCTCCGCCGCCCATTCCGGCGTGCGATCGCGGACATGGGCCTCCAGCGCCGCCGGATCGTCGGCGTAGCGCGCCATGTAGGCGCGATCGGCAAAGCCTTCGGCGAACAGCACATGGATCATGCCCAGCGCCAGCGCCGCGTCGGTGCCGGGCCGCAGCATGATGTGCTGGTCGGCGACCTCCGCCGTCGGGTTGCGATAGGGATCGACGCAGATGAACTTCGCGCCGCGCTCCTTCCTCGCGCGGGCGACATGGGTCATCACGTTGACCTGGGTGGAGACCGGGTTGGTGCCCCAGGCGATGATCAGGTCGCTGTCGACGATCTCGCGCGCATCGACCCCGCGCATCACGCCGACGCCCGCCATCCAGCCGGCGTCCGAGAGCGCCACGCAGATCGTGCTTTTCTGCCGCGAATACTTCTTCGCGTGCCGCAGACGCTCGATGCCGTCACGCTGCACCAGGCCCATGGTGCCGGCATAGAAATACGGGAACACCGATTCGGCGCCCCAGGCCTGCTCCGCCTTGAGGAAGCGCTCGGCAGTCTCGTCCAGCGCCTGCTCCCAGGAGATCGGCTCGAACGCCGCCAGGCCGATTCCCTTGTCGCCCACCCGCTTCAACGGCTGCGCCAGCCGCTCGGGATGATGCTGGCGCTCGGCATAGCGCGCGACCTTGGCGCAGATCACGCCCGCCGTATAGGGATTGGCCTTGGCGCCGTGCACCCGGCCGATGCGGGTCGGGCTCAGTCGCTCCACCTCCAGCGCGCAGGTGGAGGGGCAATCATGCGGGCAGGCGCTGTGGACGATCTCAGGCTTGGCGGTTGCGGCGCTGTCGAGCGGCATAATTTCCCGTGCGATCCGGTGCATGTCAGGGATGCCGCGGCCGGTCTTGGCGGCGTTACGCGGAATCCCTAGAGTGCCGCGACTTTACCCGCCGCCACCCGGCAATGCCAGGGGCCAAGGCGCGTGGCGGCGGCATTTCGGGGTGTATCGTGACAAGTTCCACCGCCATGGGCGGCCTGCAATTCAAGCCACGGCTGGGCATCTTCTGCATGCTCGGCGCCCTGTTCGTGCTGGGCAGCACCGATGCCGTGGTGAAGTGGTCGGCCGGCAATATCCCCGTCGTCCAGATCGCCTTCGTGCGCTTCGCCGTGACCCTCGGCATCGTCATGGTGCTGGTGGCGCGCTCGGCCAACGGCCTCGGCGTCCTGCGCACAAGGCGGCCGGTCGAGCATCTGGTGCGCGGCGTGTGCTCGGCCGTCGAGCTGCTCGCCTTCTATCACGCCATCAGCCTGATCCCGCTGCCGACCGCCATGAGCATCGTCTCCGCTTCGCCGATCTTCGGCACGCTGCTCGGCATCATCGTGCTGCGCGAGCGGCTGAAGCTGGGCGGCTGGATCGCCATCATGGCGGGCTTCGCCGGCGTGCTCCTGGTGGTGCAGCCGGAGGAAGGCGTCGGCAGCCTCGAGGGAACCGCCGCGGTGCTGACCTCGGTCGTCCTCTGGTCGGTCGCCCAATTGCTGGCGCGGCGTCTCAGCAGCACGGAAAGCAACGATACGATCCTGTTCTACTACGCAGTGACCGGGACGCTGCTGATGGGCGCCGCCTTGCCCTTCGTCTGGGTGCAGCCAAGCTGGCTCGAATGGGCGGCCCTGGCGGCGATCGGGACGCTTGGCTGTATCGGGCAGTACCTGCTGGTGCTCGCCTTCCGCTTCGCGCCCTTGTCGCTGGTGGCGCCGTTCGAATACAGCGCCCTCATCTGGGCCAGCCTCTATGGCTGGATCTTCTGGGGCGACGTGTTGGGCGCACTCGCGCTGACGGGTGTTGCCATCATCGTCGCCGCCTGCCTCTATATCTCGCGCAACATCGCCCATTGAGGCCGCCATGGACCGCGAGGAGATCGACGCAGTGGTGATCGGCGCCGGGGTGATCGGGCTTGCCTGCGCCCGGCGCCTGGCGCTGGCCGGCATCGACACACTGATCCTGGAAGCGGAAAGCGAGATCGGCACCGGCATCTCGGCCCGCAACAGCGAGGTGATCCATGCCGGCATCTACTATCCGACCGGCAGCCTCAAGGCGCAGCTCTGCGTCGCCGGCCGAAAGCTCCTCTATGAATACTGCGTCGTCCACGGCGTGAATGCGCAGCACACCGGCAAGCTGGTGGTGGCGACGGCGGAGGCGCAGCTTCCGGCGCTGCAGGCTCTGATGGCGCAGGCGCAAGCCAACGGCGTCGACGATCTCCGCCTGCTCACCGCCGCCGATGCCAAGGAACTGGAGCCGGAACTGTCCTGCGTCGCCGCCTTTCAATCGCCCAGCACCGGCATCGTCGACGCCCATGGCCTGATGCTGAGCCTGCTGGGCGAGGCGGAGGATCACGGCGCCATGCTGGCGCGGCAATCGCCGGTCCTGCGCGGCCGGATCGGAAAAGACAGGCGCATCACCTTGGAGGTCGGCGGTCCGTCGCCGATGCTGCTAAGCGCGCGGGTCCTGGTCAACGCCGCGGGCCTCGGCGCCCAGGCGATCGCCCGATCGCTGGAGGGCTATCCGGCCGACCGTATTCCGCCGCTGCACTATGCCAAGGGCAACTATTTCATGCTGAGCGGACGCTCGCCGTTCCGGCATTTGATCTATCCGATGCCCGAGGCGGCCGGCCTCGGCGTGCACCTGACCCTCGATCTCAGCGGTGGCGCCCGGTTCGGGCCGGATGTCGAATGGGTGGACAAGCCGGGCTACGATGTCGACCCGCGCCGCGGCGATGCCTTCTATACCGCGATCCGCAGCTACTGGCCCGGCCTGCGCGATGGCGCGCTGGAGCCGGCCTATGCCGGCATCCGCCCCAAGATCCAGGCGCCCGGCACGCCCGCCGCCGATTTCCGCATCGATGGGCCGGAAGCGCATGGCCTGGCCGGCCAGGCGCATCTGTTCGGCATCGAATCGCCGGGCCTCACTTCGAGCCTTGCCATCGCCGAGGAGGTGTTTGCGCGTCTGACCGACTCGCGCTGACGAGGCATCGCGTGCGCGACTCCCGGCGCACTCTTGACGGCCGCACGAAGGCTGCGGTCCCGCCCCTGACGTTGATGCAGATGACCATGGGCTCGGCAGGCATCATCGCTTAGGCCAGTGGTCATATGCGACGGCGGGAGCAGAGGCTCCAAGCGACGGCATGCAGTGGCCCACAAATTCCCGCGCTCCCAAACTGTTCCATTCCCGCTTCAATTCAACAGTTTGCCGACACAATCGCCGTCACCAATCCACAAATTTCGGTCATTTCAGCCTTGTTTCGGGCGGTCTTTCCTGTAGGTTTTCAAGCAACAAGAAGAAACGGGGCAGGGCTGGGGGCAATCAGGTGCTCTCCACGAACTGATTTGTATTGACGGGTTGGCTGCCCGACACGGCACGCACCGAAAGGGGCTGTACCGGTCGGCGCGCCGGAATTGAGAGGGGGTGGCGCGATGACGCCGGGAGTGACTGTTGTCAGGGCGGGAGGCTTTGGATGCCCAGCCTGATTCGCCGTTATGTTCAATTCACCGACCGCATGTCCGATTATGTCGGCTATCTCGCCGCGGCACTGATCTTCGTCATGGGCGCCACGCTGATGTTCGATGCGTTCACCCGCAACGTCATCAATATGCCGGTGCATTGGGCGGTCGAACTCACCCAGTTCACGCTCGCCGCCTATTACTTCATGGGCGGAGCATTCACCCTCAAGAACGATTCCCATGTCCGCATGGACCTGTTCTATGGGTCGCTGTCCGAGCGCGGGAAGGCAAGGGTAAATCTCTTCACGTCGGTCTGCCTGATCTTCTACCTGGTGGTGACGCTGATCGGCGGCATCTCCAGCCTGCAATACGCGATCGCCACCAATGAGCGGCGCTTCTCGATCTGGAATCCGTCGGTGGTGCCCATCAAGGCGCTGCTGGTCGTCTGCCTAGTGCTGATGCTGATGCAGGCGGTTTCGCTCATCTTCAAGAACCTGGCGGCCCTGCGCGGAGAGAAGCTGTCATGAGCTACGAGATGATCGCCCTGCTCATGTTCGGCGGCATGCTGGTCCTGCTGGTGACCGGCCAGCGGGTCTTCGCCGCGATCGGCTTCGTCGCCATGGCCGCCGCGCTGCTGCTCTACGGCCCCGGCGCCATCGAGTTGTCCTTCAACCAGGTCTTCAAGCTGTTCAACTGGTACGCCTTGCTGACCCTGCCCATGTTCATCTACATGGGCTACATCCTCGCGGAATCCGGCATCGCCGAAGATCTCTACAAGATGCTCCACGTCTGGTTCGGGCGGGTGAGCGGCGGCTTGGCCATCGGCACGCTCCTGCTGATGGTCATCATCTCGGCGATGAACGGTTTGTCGGTCGCCGGCATGGCGATCGGCGCCACCATCGCCCTGCCGGAGATGCTGCGGCGGGGCTACGACAAGGTCCTGATCTCGGGCGTGGTGCAGGGCGGCTCGTCGCTCGGCATCCTCATCCCGCCTTCGGTGGTGATGGTGCTCTACGGCATGATCGCGCGCCAGCCGGTCTCCAAGCTGTGGTTCGCGGGGTTGGTTCCCGGCCTGATCATGGCGGGCCTGTTCATCCTCTATGTGCTGATCCGGGCCAAGATGAACCCGAAGCTGGCGCCGACGGTGAAGGACGAAGAATTGAACATGCCGCTGCGCGAGAAGCTGGCGCTCGCCCGCGCCGGCATCATCCCCTTCGCCATCTTCTTCTTCATGACCGGCCTGTTCGTCTTCGGCATCACCAGCCTGGTCGAAAGCTCCGCCGTCGGCGCCTTCTGCGCCACGCTGGCGGCGATCATCAAGGGCCGGTTCAACTGGAAGCTGGTACGCGAGACCTCGATCAAGACCTTGAACGTCTCGTGCATGTTCATGTGGCTGATCCTGGCGGCGCTGGCTTTCGGCACGGTGTTCGACGGACTGGGAGCGGTCAAAGCACTCGAATACTTCTTCCTGGAAAAGCTCGATCTCGGCCCCTGGATGGTCATCATCGTGATGATGATAAGCTTCGTCATCATGGGCATGTTCCTCGACGACACCGCGATGCTGGTGATCGTGGCGCCGCTCTACATCCCCCTGGTGAAGGTGCTGGACCTGGGCTTCGAGAACCAGCTGATCTGGTTCGGCGTGATGTATACGGTCACCTGCCAGATCGCCTACATCACGCCGCCCTTCGGCTACAACCTGTTCCTGATGCGCTCACTGGCGCCCAAAGAGATCACTTTGATCGACATATACCGATCGATCTGGCCGTTCGCGATCATCATGATGCTGACCATTGCGCTGGTCATGGCGTTCCCGCAGCTGGCGCTTTGGCTGCCGGAGCACATGTCAGTGAAAGGGTAATTCCGGCGGAGCACCCAAAGCTCCATAACATCCAACAGGAGGTTTTGATGACTGAAGAGACCAAGCCGCAGAGCCCATCGGAGAAGATCCTTTCGACCCGCCGCAGCATGCTGCGCAAGGTGGGTCTGGGCGCCGGTGCGCTGGCGGCCAGCTCGACCCTCGCCGCCCCGCGCGTGATCGCGCAGGCGGGCCCGATCAAGTGGCGCCTGCAGACCTATTCCGGTGCGCCGCTCGGCGCCCACGTCATCAAGCCGCAGATCGAGGCCTTCAACAAGGCGGCCAACGGCGAGATGGAGATCGAGCTCTATTACGCCGACCAGCTGGTGCCGACCGCCGATTTGTTCCGCGCGCTGCAGACCGGCACGCTCGATGCCGTGCAATCGGACGAGGCGACCATGGCCTCGCCGGTCGACATCGCGGTGTTCGGCGGCTACTTCCCCTTCGCCACCCGCTACAGCCTCGATGTGCCGGCGCTGTTCCACTATTACGGCCTGAAGGATATTTGGGCCGAGGCCTATGCCGGGGTCGAGAACGTCACTTGGCTCTCCACCGGCGCCTGGGATCCCCTGCACATCTTCACCGTCAACAAGCCGATCCGCAGCCTGGCGGACATGAACGGCCTGCGCGTGTTCGGCGTGCCGACCGCCGGCAAGTTCCTGTCGAAATACGGCCTGGTGCCGGTGACGATCCCCTGGGACAACGTCGAAGTCGCGATGCAGACCGGCGAGCTCGACGGCGTCGCCTGGTGCGGCTTCACCGAGGCGTATGAAGTGGGCTGGGCGGATGTCTGCAAATACGCCCTCGGCAACTCGGTCACCGGTGCGTGGTTCGGCAGCTACTTCGCCAACACGCCGAGCTGGAACAAGGTGCCGCCGCACCTGCAGGAGCTGTTCCGGGTCACCATCGATCAGTCGCACTATTATCGCGATGTCTGGTATTGGGGCGGCGAAGCCAAGCTGCGCGTCGAGGGCGAGAAGATGGAAGTGACCCAGCTTCCGGACGCGGAATGGACGCAGGTCGTCAAGGACGCCGAAGGCTTCTGGGACGAGGTCGCGAGCTCCAGCCCGCGCGCCGGCAAGGTCGTCGAGATCTTCAAGAAATACGCGGCGAACATGGAGAAGGCGGGGTATCCTTACCGCTAAGCACGCAGTCCTCGCGATCCTGCCATGCTCGTCCTATCGGGCATGGCAGTATCCGGGCGCCGTTGTCGGATACTTTTGGGGGGCCGTTCTTCGGAGCGGCCCTTTCCTTTTGCGGCTTGACGCCAACGGGGGTGCCCGCCAAACTTGCCGCCTATTTCGCCGCTGTCGGGAGAGACCGCGACCAGTCCGCTGGATCGCGGCGCCGAAGGAGCAACCGCCCCCGGAACCTCTCAGGCAAAAGGACCGTCAGCGGCCGAAGTCTCTGGAAAGCAGGTTTCGCGGGCATCGTCCCTCGAGCCTCACCGACGGAGTAAACCGATCGCGCCCGACGCGCGGCCCGGTGAATCTCTCAGGTCAACAGACAGAGGGGGGACCGTCCCGGGCCGCGGCCTTCGGGCGGACCGCGCTTCACCGGGGGATTCCTGATGTCGAGACCGCTTGCGCCCGGATCGCAGATGACCTCTGCCGTTGGCTCCGGCATGCAGTTGCCCCTGCCTGACGCCGCGCGCGCCGAGGCCGTCACCCGTTCCCTGCGCGCGGCGACTTCGCCTTTCGCGCTCGAAAAGGATCGCAGCGCATCGCTTAGCCTGGTGCTGATGCCGGGGTTTGCCTTGGGCGATCTCGCGCGCCTGCTCGACGTGTTCGATTCCGCGAACCAACTCGCGCGTCGCAGCGCCTTCCGCTGGGATCTCGTCTCGCTGCAGGGGCGCCGCGTCGAGAGTTCGGCCGGCATCCCCGTTGCGGCGGACGGCGACGTGACCGAGCGGCGTCCCCTGGCCAACGTGATCGTGCTGAGCGACATCGACGCCAGCGACGAGGATTGCGTGGGGCTCGCCGCCTGGCTCAACGCGCACCCGGCGTCGATCCAGCGCCTCGGCGGCATCGGCGGCGGCTGCGGCGTGCTGGCGCGGATTTCCGCCATGCCGCGCGAGCGGGCCCGCGCCGCGGCCCAGCACAGGGAGCTCTACTGGCGCAAGGACGCCTATTTCGGCTGCCGCGGCGGCTGCGCCACTTCGGATTTCGCGCTCAGCAACGTCGAGGCGCTGCTGGGGGCCCAGGTGGCGCAGCGCGTGCTGATGCGCCTGGCGCGCGAGCGCGTGCGCAAGAAGATCGAGCCGGCGGCCGACCAGCAGAAATCCATCGAGACGGAAGTGGCGCCGCCGATCCGGGCGGCCGTCGCGTTGATGCGCCGGACCGTGTCGAATCCGCTGCCGCTGCCCGCCATCGCCGGCGAGGCCGGCGTGCATCTGCGCCATCTCGAGCGGCTGTTCCATCGTCATCTCGGGGTCAGCCCGCGCGGCTACTATCAGCGCCTGCGCCTGGCGCAGGCGCGCGACCTCGTGCAGGGAACCATGATGGGATTGTCGCAGGTCGCCGAAGCGGTGGGTTTCGACTCGCTTTCGCATTTCTCGAAATGCTATATGGACGCCCACGGAATTCGACCGAGCGAGGATCGCCAGCGCCATTTCACAACGCCGGGCGAAGCGGCGGAGCGCGGACGGGGGTATCGTCCTGCGAATGGCGCGCCACGAACCGGGATGCATGCGGCGCAAAGCCGCCAGGCGCCGCCAGGCCCACCGGCCAGCGCCGCCTAGGATCCGACAGACACGTCAATCAAGAGAAGAAAACGGGGAGTTGAGAGTCATGCCGATCAAGCCGGAACAGGTGAAGAGCGTCGCTGACGCCAGGAAGATCGTGGAGGAGCGCGGCATCACCCATGTCAAGGTCGGCGTGTTCGACGGCGACGCGATCCTGCGCGGCAAGTATATCTCCAAGGCCAAGTTCTTCTCGGCGCTCGAAGGCGGCTTCGGCTTTTGCGACGTGGTGCTGGGCTGGGACAGCGACGACCAGCTGTTCGACAACGTGAAATATACCGGCTGGCACACCGCCTATCCCGACGCCTGGGTGCGGGTGATCCCCGACAGTTGCCGCGAGATGCCCTTCGAGGACAACACCCTGTTCTTCCTCTGCGAGTTCGTCGACCGGGCGGAGGCGATCTGCCCGCGCGGCGTGCTGCGCCGGGTGCTCGATCGCGCCGCCAAGATGGGCTACGAGGCCTATGCGGCGGCCGAATACGAGTTCTTCATGTTCGACGAATCGCCGGAGAGCGTGCGCGAGAAGAACTACAAGAACCTGACGCCGATGACGCCGGGCCATTTCGGCTATTCGATGCTGCGCGGCTCGGTCTGGGCCGAGCTCTATCACGAGATCCTCGACACCTTCGAGAAGATGCGCATCCCGATCGAGGGCCTGCACACCGAGACCGGCCCCGGCGTGCTCGAAGCCGCGATCACTGTGGACAAGGCGCTGGAGGCCGCCGACCGCGCCGGCCTGTTCAAGACCTTCATGAAGGTGCTGGCGCAGCGCCGCGGCCTGATGGCGACCTTCATGGCCAAATGGTCCAATTCCTGGCCGGGACAGAGCGGCCACATCCATGTCAGCCTGAAGAACAAGAAGGACGGCAAGTCGGTCTTCTACGACCCGAAGAAACCGCACAAGATGAGCGACAAGCAGCGCTGGTTCGTCGGCGGCCAGCAGGCGCTGATGCCGGAGCTGCTTTCCATGGTGAGCTGCACGGTCAATTCCTATTCGCGCCTGATCCCCGGCTATTGGGCGCCGACCAATTCCACCTGGGGTGTGGAGAACCGCACCTGTGCGCTGCGTGTCATTCCGGGCTCGGAGAAATCGCAGCGCGTCGAATACCGCATCGCCGCCGCCGACATGAATCCGTATCTCGCCATGGCGGTCGCCATCGGCTCCGGCCTCTATGGCATCGAGCACAAGATCGAGCCGACCGCCGCCATCGTCGGCAATTCCTATGACCAGAAGCATCCGGCGAAGCTCGATTTGCCGCAGACACTGTGGGAAGCCGCCCAGCGGCTGAAGAAATCCAAGGCGGCCGAGGATCTGTTCGGCAAGGATTTCGTCGAGCACTGGGCCGCCACCCGCGAGTGGGAAGAGCGCGAGTTCCGCAAGCACATCACCGACTGGGAAATGCAGCGCTATTTCGAGATCATCTGAGGAACCATCATGGCAGCCGTCCAGAAGACCATCACCCCTATCGACAACAGCGTCTATGTCGAGCGCCCCTACGCGGGCGCGGCGGAGATCTCCGCCACGCTGCAGCGCGCCGCCGAGGCGCAGAAGGCGTGGAAGCACACGCCGATCGCCGAGCGGGCGAAGATCCTGAGCAAGGCGGTCGACATCTTCCTGACCCACAAGGACGAATACGCCGAGCAGATCACCCGCCAGATGGGCCGGCCGATCAGCCAGAGCCCTGGCGAGATGCGCGGCTTCGAGGAACGCGGCCGCTACATGATCCAGATCGCGGGCGAGGCGCTCGCCGATATCGAGGCCAGGGACAAGCCGGGCTTCGTGCGCTTCATCCGGCGTGAGCCGCTGGGCGTCGTCTTCATCGTGGCGCCGTGGAACTATCCGTTCCTGACCTCGGTCAACGGCGTCATCCCGGCGCTGATGGCCGGCAATGCCGTGGTGCTGAAGCACTCGGCCCAGACCCCGCTCTGCGCCGAGGATTTCCAGGCGGCCTTCGATGCAGCCGGCCTGCCCAAGGGCCTGTTCCAGCATCTGGTCCTCACCCATGACGACACCGCCAAGGTGATCGCGGCACCCGAGACGGCCTATGTGAATTTCACCGGTTCGGTCGCCGGCGGCCATGCGGTGCAGCAGGCGGCCCTGGGCAAGTTCATGGGCATGGGCCTGGAGCTGGGCGGCAAGGACCCGGCCTATGTCCGCGCCGACGCCAATCTGGACCACGCCATCGAGAACCTGGTCGACGGCGCGATGTTCAATTCCGGCCAATGCTGCTGCGCCATCGAGCGCATCTATGTCGACGAGAAGCTCTACGACAAGTTCGTCGCCGGCTTCGCCGACCTGACGAAGAAATACAAGCTCGGCAACCCGCTGGACCCCTCCACAAACCTGGGCCCGATGGTGCGCACCTCGGCGGCCGAATTCGTGCGCGGCCAGATCGCCGATGCGGTGAAGAGCGGCGCCAAGGCACTGATCGACCCCAAGAGCTTTGCCGCCGACAAGCCTGGCACGCCCTACCTGGCGCCCCAGGTCCTGGTCAACGTCGACCATTCCATGTCGGTGATGGCGGAGGAGAGTTTCGGCCCGGTCATCGGCATCATGAAGGTGAAGTCGGACGACGAGGCGATCCGCCTGATGAACGACAGCAAATACGGCCTCACCTGCGCGCTGTGGACCAATGACGAAAAGGCGGCGGAAAAGATCGGCGACCGGCTCGAGACCGGTACCGTCTACATGAATCGCTGCGACTATCTCGACCCCGCTTTGGCCTGGGTCGGGGTGAAGGATTCCGGGCGCGGCGCCACCCTGAGCCGGGTGGGTTACGAGATGCTGACCCGGCCGAAGAGCTTCCACCTGCGCAAGCTCTGACGCGCGGGGATTTGTGACTCGGTCAAGGCCCCGGTCAACCCGGGCCTTGACCGAATCCTGCCCGATTCCTGTGGATTTCCGCCCCGCGCCGCTGGACAGCCCGGCGGCCCTGTCGCAATCTCCCATCCCGTGAGGGATAGCATCGGGAACAGCAGCGCGGTCATCGTCGGGGCCGGAGTGGTCGGTTGCGCCATTTTCCGGCGCTTGGCCATGGCCGGGCTGGAGCCGCTGCTGCTGGAGGCCGGCGCCGACATCCTGAGCGGCGCCAGCAAGGCCAATTCCGCCCTGCTGCATACTGGCTTCGACGCGCCGGAGAACTCCATCGAGCTCTCCTGCATGCAGGCGGGCTACCGCGAATACCTGGAGATCAGGGACAAGCTGAACCTGCCGCTGGTCGAGAGCAGCGCGCTGGTCGTGGCCTGGGACGAGGAGCAGCTGGCGAAGCTGCCGGCCATCGTCGACAAGGCGCACCGCAATGGCGTGCCCGACGTGACCCAGATCGGCCGCAACGAGCTGCGCAAGCGCGAGCCATTCCTGTCCGCCCGGGCGCTCGGCGCCGTGCTGGTCCCGGGCGAGCACATCATCGACCCGTGGTCGGCGCCGCTCGCATATGTGCTGCAGGGCATCGCCCATGGCGGCAGGATCCTGCGCCGCTGCCGGGTCACCGGCGGACATTTCGACAACCGCCGCTGGCGGCTCGAAACCTCGCTCGGCGAGATCGAGGCCGGCGTGGTGATCAACGCCGCCGGCAATCACGGCGACGTCGTCGAGGCGATCAACCGCGAGAGCCCCTTCACCATCACGCCGCGCAAGGGCCAGTTCGTGGTCTTCGACAAGCCGGCGGCGAAGCTCATCCACGCCATCATCCTGCCGGTTCCGACTGAGCGCACCAAGGGCGTCGTCGTCTGCCGCACCGCCTTCGGCAATCTGCTGGTCGGGCCGACGGCGGAGGATCAGCAGGACCGCGACAATGCCGAGGTCGACCAGGCCACCCTCACCAAGCTCATCGACAAGGGCATTGAGATGGTACCCGGCCTGTCGCGCCATACCGTCAACGCGGTCTATGCCGGCTTGCGCCCGGCGACCCAGTTCAAGGACTACCAGATCTCGGTCCAGACCCAGCGCCGCTGGATCACCGCTGGCGGCATCCGCTCGACCGGTCTCACGGGAGCGCTCGGCATCGCCCAGCTCGTCGCCCGGCACTTCGCCGCGGCCTTTGGCGGATTGCAGGAGCAGGAGCCGGTCTGGACGCCGGTGCCCAACCTGGCCGAGGACCGGCCGCGCCATTACCTGACCCCGGCCGCGGGCGAGATCATCTGCCATTGCGAATGGGTGACGCGCAAGGAAGTGGATGCGGCGCTGGACGGGCCGCTGCCGGCCGGCGATCTCGGTGGGTTGAAGCGGCGCACGCGCTGCATGATGGGCCGCTGCCAGGGCTTCTATTGCGGCGCCCAGGTCGCCACCCTGGCGGAAGGGAAGTTCGCCCCATGACCCGCTGGTCCGACGTGCTCATCCTCGGCGGCGGACCGGCCGGGCTGTCCTGCGCGCGCGAATTGCGCAAGCTCGGCGTGCGTTCGGTGACGGTGCTGGATCGCGAGGCCGAGCTCGGCGGCATCCCGCGCCATTGCGGCCATACCGGCTACGGCCTGCGCGAATTCGGCAAGCTCTATACCGGCCCGGATTATGCCAAGCGCATCGCCGACGATGCCGCCGAGGCCGATCTGCGCCCGCATACGACGGTGCTGAAAATCGAGCCCGGCGGCTTGATCCGCGCCACCGGAGCCAACGGCATGGAAGACCTGCAGGCCAAGGCGGTGGTGCTGGCCCTGGGCGCGCGCGAGACGCCGCGCAGCGCGCGACTCATCTCAGGCACCCGGCCCTTCGGCGTGATGAACACCGGGGCCCTGCAGCAATTCGTCTATCTGCACGGCCGTTGCCCGTTCGAGCGGCCGGTCGTCATCGGCAGCGAGCTGGTCGCCTTCTCCACCCTGCTCACTTTGCGCCATGCCGGCATCAAGCCGCTGGCGATGATCGAGGAACGCCCGCGCATCACCGCGCACCATCCCGGCGACTGGATCGCCCGGCTCGGCTTCGGCGTGCCGATCATGACCGGCACGCGGCTGGTGCGCATCCTGGGGAACGACCGCGTCGAGGCGGTCGAGATCGACCGCGGCTTCGGGCCCGAGCGGCTGGATTGCGACGGCGTCGTCCTCACCGGCCGCTTCCGCCCGGAATCCGCGCTCATCGCCGCCAGCCATATCGAGCTCGATCCCGGCACCAGCGGCCCGGCCATCGACGGCTATTTCCGCTGCTCCGACCATTCCTATTTCGCCGCCGGCAACATCCTGCGCGGCATCGAGACCGCCGGGCAGTGCTGGCGCGAGGGCAAGGCTGCCGCGCACATGGCCCTGGCCCGGCTGGAGGGCCGCCTGCCGCAGCGCCAGGCCGATGCCCGCGTCGCCATCCAGGGGCCCCTCGCCTATGTCTACCCGCAGCGCATCTACCGCGACGCGCCGACCACCAATCCCCTGCTGTTCAAGGCCCGCGTGCAGCGCGAAGTGCGCGGCCGCCTGTCGGTCATCGTCGACGGCGCAGTGGTCTGGTCGAAGCGCATCTCCGCTTTGCCCGAGCGCCGCATCGATTGGAAGCTGCCCTACCGCGACATGAAGAACTGCCACCAGGTCACGGTGGAGCTCGATGCGGCTTGACGACGGCAATACAAAGTCAATCCCACCACTCGCTTTGCTCCTTCCCCCCTTGCGGGGGAAGGGTGGGATGGGGGGTGATGCAGCGCCAAGTGTTGCCAGCGGCAGTCTTCACTTGTATCGCCTCCGGCGATGCGCGCTCTCAGAGCGCGGCACCCCCCATCCGGGTGCGGCTAAGCTCGGCGTTGCCTCGCTAAGCCTCCGCTGCCTTCCCCCACAAGGGGGGAAGGGAAGAAAATGACCGCCATCCTCGCCATCGACCAGGGCACCACCGGCACCAAGGCGCATCTGCTGCGCGATGACGGCGCATTCGAGACGCTCGCCGGCTTCGAGCACCAGCAGATCTATCCGCAACCCGGCTGGGTCGAGCATGACCCGGAGGAGCTGCTTGCGCATGTGCAGGCATGCATCGCCCGCGCCGGCGACGCGGCCGCCATCGGCATCGCCAACCAGGGCGAGACCGTCATCGCCTGGGACGCGCGGACCAAGCGGCCGATCCACAACGCCATCGTCTGGCAGGACGCGCGCACCTCGGATGCGACCGAGCGCCTGAAATCGGAGGGCAAGGAGCAGATCACGCTGGCCCGTGCCGGCCTGCCGCTCGATCCCTATTTCTCGGCCAGCAAGCTGCGCTGGCTGCTCGACAATGTGCCGGAGGCGCAGCAATTGCGCCGCGAGGGTCGCCTGCGCTTCGGTACCAGCGATGCCTATTTCCTCGACCGCCTCGCCGGTAATTTCGCCACCGACGTCACCACGGCGTCGCGCACCAGCCTGATGAACCTCGAGACCTTGCGCTGGGACGAGCAGCTGGCCGATCTCTTCGGCGTGCCGATCGAGTGCCTGCCCGAGATCCGCTCCACCACCGGCGCTTTCGGCGCCATCGGCAAGGCGGCGGTGACCGCCAGCCTCGTCGACCAGCAGGCCGCGCTGTTCGGGCACGGGTGCCGGCGCAGGGGCGACGCCAAGATCACCTTCGGCACCGGCGCCTTCGCCCTCGCAATCGCCGGCGATGCCGTACCGCGCGACCCGAAGAGCGGCCTGGAATCCACCGTCGCCTGGAAGCTGGGCGCGGTGCCTTGCGCCTATGCGCTGCAAGGCGGTATCTACAACGCCGCTTCCGCCGTGAACTGGGCAAGATCGCTCGGCCTTTTCGGCGACTATGCCGAGATCGATTCCTTCGCGGCGGAGAGTGCGATCTCGCGCGGCCTCGCCTTCGTGCCGGCGCTCTCGGGCCTCTCCTGCCCCTATTGGGACCGCCGCGCCGCAGGACTCTGGCTCGGCATGGGGCTCGACACCAACAAGGCCGATCTGATGCAGGCGCTGCTGGAGGGTGTCGCGCTGCTGGCCGAGACGGTGCTTGCCACCATCGACGCGCTGTCGCCCCTGGGTGCGGTGGTCTCGGTCGATGGCGGCCTCAGCCGTAACCGATACTTCACCCGCTTCCTGGCCGAGGCCACCAACAAGCGCATCCGCGTGCCGGCCAGTGCCGAGCTGACCGGCCTGGGCGCGGCGCAACTCGCCCTGATCGGCGCCGGCAGGGCGACGCTCGACACCCTGCCCGCCCCCGCGCCCCGCGCCGAGATCGCACCGCAGGCGCCGCTCCCCCGCGCCCTCCACGCCCGCTTCGCCGACGCGGTCGCGCGCAGCAAGGCGTGGCGCTAGAGTATCAAGCCCGCGACGTTGCCACGCGGAGTCCCGACAGCGTGCGACAAACCATCGCAAAAGCGGCCATTTCCGGGCCTTCCAGGCCGATTTTCAGCCCCTTCCCCGCCGCGCGGAACCGGCTAGAATGCGGCCGATTCAGGAGCCCCGGCCGCAAGGCCGGCCTCAGGCAGAACCCAAGGACTTGGACATCATGAGCAACGACGCCGCCGCCTTGCGTGGCAACTGGAACTACCCGACCTCGGTCAAGTTCGGCTGCGGCCGCATCAAGGAGCTGGCCGATCACTGCAAGGCGCTGGGCATGAAGCGCCCGCTGCTGATCACGGATCCCGGTCTGGCAAACCTGCCGATGATCAAGGACGCCATCGCGCGCAACGAGGAAGCCGGCCTGAAGACAGGGCTCTTCAGCAACATCCAGGGCAATCCGACGGGCAAGAACGTCGAGGACGGCATCGCCGCCTACAAGGCCGGCGGCCATGACGGCGTCATCGCCTTCGGCGGCGGCTCGGCGCTCGACGCGGCCAAGGCCGTGGCGCTGATGGTCGGCCAGAAGCGGCCGATCTGGGATTTCGAGGATATCGGCGATTGGTGGACCCGCGTCGACCCCAACGGCATCGCGCCCATCGTCGGCGTGCCGACCACCTCGGGCACCGGCTCGGAAGTGGGCCGCGCCTCGGTCATCACCGATGAGGCGAAGCACGTGAAGAAGATCATCTTCCATCCGAAGATGCTGCCCTCGATCGTCATCGACGATCCGGAGCTGACCGTCGGCTTGCCGCCGCACATCACCGCGGCAACCGGCATGGACGCCCTCTCGCATTGCCTGGAGGCCTATTGTGCGCCGGGCTATCACCCGCTCGCCGACGGCATCGCGCTCGAAGGCATGCGCCTGGTGAAGGAGGCCCTGCCCGCCGCGGTGAAGGACGGCAAGAACCTGGTCGCCCGCGCCAACATGATGGCGGCGGCCAGCATGGGCGCCACGGCCTTCCAGAAGGGCCTCGGTGGCATGCACGCGATCAGCCATCCGCTGGGCGCGCTCTACAACACCCATCACGGCCTGACCAACGCCGTGGTCATGCCTTATGTGCTGGAATACAACCGCGCCGCCATCGACGAGCGCATGGGGAGGCTCGCCGCCTATCTCGGCCTGCCCAACCCGTCCTTCAAGGCGGTGCTGACCTGGATCCTGGCCTTGCGCAAGGAGATCGGCATCCCGCACACGCTGAAGGAGATCGGCGTCGACGACAAGCGCGTCGACCTCGTCGCCGAAATGGCAGCGGCCGATCCCAGCGCGGGCGGCAACCCGATCAAGGTCGGCGCCAACGAACTGCGCGTGATGTTCGTCAACGGCCTCGAAGGCAAGCTGGCGGCGTAGGGCACACGCGCTGCATTCACTGAACGCATCTAAGTTGGTTCGTCATCCCGGCCTCGCGCCGGGATGACGACTGAGTAGTCGCTCAATACCGACCCACCTCGATCGGCTCTTCCTGCGCGATCTTTCGCAGCCGTTCGCGCCAAGCCGCTAGCACTGCCAGACGCTCCTCTTCAGAAGCTTGCGCCGGGCCGTAGACGATCTGCGGCTTCAGCACGTCATAGCCAACGAATTGCAGCATGCCGCGCTGGATCGGCCGGAGGATGCCGTTGATGTCGCCGTTGAAGCCGTCCGGCCGATAGGCCGGCTCGCCGCTGCCGCCGGTGGTGAGCGAGAGCAGCGCCCGCTTGCCGCGGAACTTGCCCTTCTCATAGATGCGCCCACGCCCGTAGACGCGGTTGAAGGCGAAGACCTTGTCGACCCAGCCCTTCAGGATCGCCGGCACGCCGAACCACCAGAGCGGAAACTGCCAGATCATCAGATCGGCGGCTTCCATCTTGGCGATCTCCGCCTCGAGCTGCGGGACGAATCCGCCGTTCTCGGTCGCGTGATCCTCCTCCACCTGCTGCTTGAAGTAGCCGGCATCCTTGGCGGCCACGAAGTTCCGCCGGTCGGAGACGGGATCGAAGCCCAGGCGGTAGAGATCGGACAGCACCACCCGGTGGCCCAGGCCGCCGAGGGTCTCGACCGCGACATCGACCATGGCGCCGCTGAAGCTGCGGCGCTCCGGATGGGCCAGCACCAGAAGAACATTCTGGGTGTTGCTGGTGGGCTTGCTCGTTGAGATGCCGTCCATATGGGTATCTCCAACCGAAGTGGCTTTCCTGGTGGACATGATGTAAGACGGTACATCATGAATGAAATTGAAATCGTAGCATGTTGGATATAAGCGATGTTGAACTACGCCGGCTGGACCTGACGCTGCTGCTGATCCTGGATGGCGCCCTCCGGCACCGCAAGCTGAGCACGGTCGCCCGCCAGCTCGGCCTGACCCAGCCGGCGATCAGCCATGCCCTGGCGCGGCTGCGCGACTTGCTCGGCGATCCGCTCTTCGTGCGCCGCGCCAACGGGGTGGAGCCCACGCCCCGCGCTTTGGCGCTGGCCGAGCCGGTGGCGCAGGCCATCGCCCTGCTGCGCGACGCGCTGCGGCAAGGGCGCCACTTCGATCCGGCCACCGCGTCACGCGAGTTCCGCGTCGCGGCGCTGGATTTCGCGATCTCGCTGCTGACACCGGATTTCCTGGCGACATTCAGCGCCGAGGCGCCGGGCTGCCGCGTCGTCTTCCGGTCGCTCGGCCGCGAGGCCGGCCACGCGGCGCTGAAATCCGGGCAGCTCGACCTCGTCATCGGATTGCGCGATCCCAACTGCCCGTTCCTGCAGCGGGTAACCATGATGGAGGATTTCGTCGTCGTCGCCCGGCCCGGCAACCCGAAGCTGCGCCGTGGCTTCGACCTTGCGCGCTATCTGGATTGCGACCATGTGCTGGTCTCGGCGGCAGGCGACGCACGCGGCACGGTGGACGAGGCCCTGCGCGCGATCGGCAAGACCCGCCGCATCGCCGCGGTGGTGCCGCAATTCCTGATCGGTTTCGCCGCCGTCGCCGGCTCCGACATGATCTCGACCGCGCCGCGCCGGGTCGCCAGGCGACATGCCGCAGCCTTCGGACTTAGACTGCATCCGGTACCGTTCGACCTGCCGGGATTCGAGATCACCATCCTGCGCCATCAGAGCACGACAGCGGATCCCGGCCTGACCTGGTTCGAGGAACTGGTCGCCCGGCACCTGCTGAAGGCGCGCTAGGCGATCCAGTATTTCCAGCCGTAGATCGCCGTCGCCGCAATGCCGAAGGCGATGATGCCGAGCCGCACGGCACGCGGCGGCAGCACGCGGATGAGGTAGCCGCCGGCATAGCCGCCGCCGATCGAGCCCGCCATCAGCGCCAGCATGGCCGGCCAGACCACCGCGCCCTGCCAGATATAGACCCAGACCGAGGACAGGCTGACCCCGGTGATGAGGATGTTCTTCAGCACGTTGGTCGAGCGCAGATCGGTCAAGCCGCCGATCGACAGGATGGCGAGATTGATGACGCCGAGCGCGGCACCGAAATAGCCGCCATAGATCGAGGACAGGAAGATCGGGAAGGCGACGCGCCCGAGATGCAGCCCGCCGGATTCATGCGCGGGCAGATGCCGCTGCACCCAGGGGCCGATGGCGAAGAGGAGCGTGGCGCCGCCGATCAGCGCCGGCACCAGCAGGATGAGCAGATCGGCCGGCGTCTCCAGCATCAGGATCGCGCCCAGCCCGCCGCCCACCACATTGATGACGAAGAGCCAGGAGAAGGCGCGGCCCCAGCTCGGCCGCCGCCGCCAATCCGCCACAGCCGCCATGAAATTGCTGAAGCACAAGCCCACCGAATTGGTGGCATTGGCCGCCACCGGCGGCAGGCCCATGGCCAGCAGCGTGGGAAAGGTGATGAGCGACGCCCCGCCCGCCATCGCCGCCGCAATGCCGCCGGCGAATCCCGCGGCGACCAGCAGCGCGCCCTGCGCGAATTCCATGCCACCCTCGAAAACAAGCCCCGCCGAGGGGGCGGGGCTGGGTCACTCTAGCAGAGGTCGGCGCGCTGCATCACCCCGGACTCTTTGTCAAAGGCTATGGAACGAAATCCCCTCCACCGGAACGGGGGAGGGAGTTCAATGCTTGCGCACCCCCACCATCGCCGCCTCGACGATCGCCTGGGCATCGATGCGGTAGTGGCGGTAGAGGTCGGGGATGGTGCCGGTCTGGCCGAAATGCTCGACGCCCAACGCCTGGGTGCGGTGACCGTACACGCCGCCCATCCAGGAGAGCGTCGCCGGATGGCCGTCCAGCACCGTCACCAGCCGCGCGTTGCGGTCGAGCGGCGCCAACAGGCGCTCGATCTGCGACAGCTCCACGTCGTCGCCATGCTGCTGCGCCGTCTGTGCCGCCTTCCAGCCGGCATTCAGACGATCGGCCGAGGTCACCGCCAGCAATCCGGCGCCGGGGAAATGCCGCAGCAATTCGCCCATGGCAATCGCCGCCTCCGGCGCCACGGCACCGGTGAAGGCGATGGCGAGCCCGGCGCCTTCCGCCGGCGGCCGCATCCAATAGCCGCCCTGGATGATGCCGTCGCGCAAGTCCGGCGTCATCGGCCGCAGTACCTGGTCGACGGGCCGCGTCGACAGGCGCAGATAGACCGAGCCGCCGTCGCGCTCATGCAGCCAGGAATCACCCTTCTGCTCCTTCGGCGCGCGTTGGATGTATTCGAAAGCCCATTCCAGGATCACCGCCAGCTCGTCGACATAGGAGGGCTCGAAGCTGGCGATGCCGTCCTGCGCCATGCCGATCAGCGGCGTCGCGATGGATTGGTGCGCGCCGCCCTCCGGCGACAGCGTGATGCCGGACGGCGTCGCCACCAGAATGAAGCGCGCATCCTGGTAGCAGGCGTAGTTGAGCGCATCGAGGCCGCGGGCTATGAAGGGATCGTAGAGCGTGCCGATCGGCAGCAGCCGCTCGCCGAACAGGGAATGACTCAGGCCCATCGCGGCCAGCATCAGGAACAGGTTGTTCTCGGCGATGCCGAGCTCGATGTGCTGGCCGCCCGGCCCCTTGCCCCAGCGCTGCGCCGACATCAGCTTGCGGGTCTGGAACACGTCTTCGCTGGCCTGCAGCGAGAAGACGCCGCGGCGGTTGACCCAGGGGCCGAGATTGGTCGAGACTGTGACGTCGGGCGAGGTGGTGACGATGTGCTTCGCCAGCGCCCCGTCCTCGCGCGCGATCTCGGCCAGGATCTGGCCGAAGCCCTGTTGCGTCGACATGGCGCCCTTGATCTGCGGCAGCGGCAATTGGCCAACCGGCACCGCATCGGCGCGGAGCCGGCGCCGGCCGTGCGCATTGAACGGCGTCCGGCGCAGTAGCGCCTCGAACTCCCCCTCGGCGCGGTTGAGCCCGGCCGACTTCGACCATTCCTGGCCGTCGAGGACGTTGTTGGCCGCCTTGAAGCCCTGCATCTGCTCCGGCGACATCAATCCGGCGTGGTTGTCCTTGTGTCCGGCGAGCGGCAGACCCTTGCCCTTGATCGTGTAGCAGATGAAGCAGACCGGTTGGTCCGTCGCGGTCGCGGCGGAGAAGGCCTCCAGCAGGCTCTCCAGGCAATGGCCGCCCAGGTCGGTCATGGTGGCGACCAGCTCGTCGTCCTGCATGGCCCCGATCAGCTTGAGCGCCGCCGGGTCGCGCAGGTCTTCCTGCAACTGCGCACGCCACGCCGCAGCGCCCTGGAAGGTCAGCGCCGAATAGAGCGCGTTGTCGCACGCATCGATCCAGTCGGTGATGGCCTGCCCGCCCGGCCGCGCCCGCAGCGCGGTCAGCCGCTTGCCGTATTTCAGGGTGACGACGCGCCAGCCCATGTTCTCGAAGACGGTGGTGAGCTTCCCGGTCAGCGGCGTGGCGATCACGGCATCCAGGCTCTGGCGGTTGTAGTCGACCACCCACCAGGTATTGCGCAGATCGTGCTTCCAGCCCTCGATCAGCGCCTCGTAGATGTTGCCCTCGTCGAGCTCCGCGTCGCCGACCAGCGCCACCATGCGCCCCTCGGGCCAATGCTTGCCCCAGCCATGGGCGCGGATGTAGTCCTGCACCAGCGACGCGAACGAGGTCATGGCGACGCCCAAGCCCACCGAGCCGGTGGAGAAATCGACGTCGTCCGCGTCCTTGGTGCGCGATGGGTATGACTGCGCGCCGCCGAAGGCGCGGAAGTCCTTCAGCTTGTCGAGGGTCTGGTTGCCGAGCAGGTAATGGATCGCATGGAAGACCGGCGAGGCATGCGGCTTCACCGCCACGCGGTCCTGCGGCCTGAGGACCGCGAAATAGAGCGCGGTCATGATGCTGACCAGCGAGGCGGAGGAGGCCTGGTGGCCGCCGACCTTCAGTCCGTCCTCGTTGTCGCGCTCGTGGTTGGCGTTGTGGATGATCTGCGCCGCCAGCCACAGCACCTTGCGCTCGATGTCACGGAGGACGTCGAGCGGAAAAGGCTGTGAGGTCTCGTCGCACTTCTCGGCAATCTGCGGCATTGAATACTCCCCCGTGTCCCTATCCCCCTTTCGTCATCACCGGGCCCATACGGAGCGTCGAGACCCGGTGATCCAAGTTTCCATTCGCGCAACCGATGTGCACTTGGATTGCCGAGTCAAGCCCGGCAATGACAATGAAAAATGGCCAATCTACGCGTCGTGCATTGCCTGGTCGATGTCGGCCAGCAGATCGCTCGGATCCTCGACGCCGATCGACAGGCGGATGGTGCCCTCGCCGATACCGAGCGCGGCGCGCTCCTCCGCCTTGATGCCGGAATGGGTGGTCGATGCCGGATGGCAGATCAGCGATTCGGTGCCGCCCAGGCTCACCGCCAGCTTGATCAGCTGGATGCGGTTGAGGATGCGGAACGCCGCTTCGCGCCCGCCCTTGACCGTGAAGGCGAAGGTGGAGCCGGCGCTGGTGCATTGCTTCTTGAAGATCTCCGCCTGACGCGTGCCGGGCTTCAGGAAGCCGAGATAGTTCACGTCCTCGACCATCGGATGGCTGCGCAGATGCTCGGCGATGATCTTGGCGCTCTCGTTGGAGCGCTGCATGCGCAGGCTCAAGGTCTCCAGCGAGCGGCTGATGAGCCAGGCGCTGTGCGGATCGAGCTGGGTGCCGAGCAGGCCGCGCAGCTTCAGCACCTTGGCCATCAGATCGCTACGCCCGGCGACGGCGCCCGCCACCAGGTCGCTGTGCCCGGCGAGGTACTTGGTCACCGAATAGGCGACCAGATCCGCGCCGTGCAGCATCGGCTTCTGGTAGATCGGTCCCAGGAAGGTGTTGTCGACCACGAAGACCGGCTTGTGTCCCGTTCGCATGCCGTGCTGGTGGCACTGCCCGCCGACCAGCGAGATATCGATGAGCGTGTTGGTCGGATTGGCCGGAGTCTCGATCAGCACCATGCCCAGCTGCCCGTGGCGCGCCGCCTCGTTCATCGCCGAGGTAATGCCCTCCATGCTCATGCCGTCGGTCATCGGCACCACGGTGATGCCCATCTCGGGAAAGAAGCTGGAGAACAGCGACGAGGTGCCGCCATAGATCGGCTTGCTCATCACCATCGACATGCCGGGGCGCAGGAACGCCATTGCCGCCGTGGTGATGGCCGACATGCCGCTGGAAAAGACGCAGGCGTCGTCGGCCTCCTCGAGGATGGAGATGCGGTCCTCCAGCACTTCCAGGTTCGGGTTGTTGAAGCGCGAATAGACCAAGCCGGAGGTCTCCTCCGCGTTCAGCTTCACCCGGCCGGAGGTCACGTCGAAGAAATGCGCCCCCTCCTCCGCGCTGCGGAAGGCGAAGGTGGAACTCATGAAGAGCGGCGGCTTGACCGCGCCTTCGGAGAGCTTCGGGTCGTAGCCGTAGCTCATCATCAGGGTGTCGGGGGCAAGCTTGTGCGTGCCGACGAATCGCTTGTGGTAGGGCTGCTGTTTCATGGGTCGGTCCTCCCGGGGGCTCGAGTCCCCGCTCCGGTCTTCCGGGCGACGACTCATTGGCAAACACGCTACGCGGGAACCGGCGCAAAGATGCGCCTATTTCTGCCCGGGAATTGACTTTCCCGGCAAAATCCACTCAAAATCAACCATATGACGCAAAATACTGCCAACTCCCCGCTGGATGCCGTCGACCTGAAAATCCTGGCCGCGCTGCAGGAGAATTGCCGCATCACTCTAGCAGAATTGTCCGAGCATGTCGGGCTGTCGCAATCGCCCTGCCTGCGCCGGTGGCGGCGGCTGGAGGACGACGGCTACATCACGCGCTACACGGCGCTGGTGAACGCGCGCAAGCTCGGCAGCAAGATGATGGCCTTCGTCGAGATCAAGCTCGCGATCCACAGCGACGAGGCGATCGAGGCCTTCGAGCGCGCCATCCGCCAGGCGCCGCAGGTGCAGGAATGCCATTTGATGACCGGCCAGCGCGACTATCTGCTGCGCGTGCTGGTCGACGACCTCGACGGCTATGACGATTTCGTCAAGACGGTGCTGCGGTCGATCAGCAACATCAGCTCGATGGAAACCTCCTTCGCGCTGCATGAGGTGAAGACGCTGACGCAGGTCTTCGAGATGAGGCCGGCAAAGAAGGCCGGATGAAGCCGCGCACGCCCCGAAGCCTGGCGCTGACCCGCGCGATGATCGCGGCGCGCTTTCCGCAATGCCCGAAGGACGACCCGGCCGCGCACCGGCAGCTGAGCGAGGCGGAGGTCGAGGCCTATCTCGACCGCATCCTCTTGGAGCAGGACGAGGGTGATCTCTGGGTCTTCGGCTATGGCTCGCTGATGTGGAAGCCGGAGATGGACTACGCGGAGGCGCGGCCGGCGCTGCTGCGCGGCTGGCATCGCCGCTTCTGCCTGTGGCAATGGCGCTGGCGCGGTTCGCGCCACACGCCGGGCGTCATGCTGGCGCTCGACCGCGGCGGCGCCTGCCGCGGCGTCGCGTTCCGCCTGGCCGCGCCCGGCGTGCGCGACAAGGTCGCCGCCGTCTGGAAGCGCGAGATGAGCGGCAACGGCTACCGTCCGCGCTGGTCAAGCTCGTCACCCGGCAAGGCCCGGTGCGCGCCATCGTCTTCACCGCCAACACCGAATGCGAGCGCTATGCCGGCCGCGTGCCCGACGAAGTGGTCGCCGACCATATCGCCCAGGCCTGCGGCGAGGCCGGCGCCTGCGCCGAATACCTGCTGGAAACCGTGCTCAAATGCGAGGAACTCGGCATCCACGACCCGTTCCTGTGGCGGCTGCAGGAACTGGTGGCGGAAAGAATGGGCAGGGTGGCGGAATAGGTCTAGGCTGCGGCCAAAGCAGTCGTCACAGGTGATTTTTGGACCTCATCCTCTACGGTAACCGCGAATCCGGGCACTCGTACAAGGTGCGCCTGGCGCTGACGCTCATGCAGGCGCCGCACGAATACCGCCCGGTGGACATCTCCCTGCCGCGCGAGCAGCGGCCGGTGGAATTCCGGCGAGTGAGCAAGTTCGGCGAGGTGCCGGTGCTGGTCGACCGCGGCCAGGTCTATGTGCAGTCCGACGCCATCCTGCTGCATCTGGCGCAGCGCGAGCACAAGCTCCATGGCCGCGACGCCATCGACCACGACCAGGTGCGCGAATGGCTGTTCTGGGAGGCGAACCGCATCGGCTTCTCGGTGCCCAATCTGCGCTATGCGCTGCGCTGGCTGCCGGACACCAAGAAGGACGTGCTGGATTGGCTGCGCCAGCGCGCGCTGGCCGACCTCGGGCGTCTCAATGACGAGTTCTCGGGCCGCAAGTTCCTGCTCGGCGATTTCCCGACCGTCGCGGATGTCGCGTGCTGCGGCTATCTCTACTGGCTGGACCAGGCGGGGCTGGACCGCGACGCCTGGCCGCATGTCTCGCGCTGGCTCAGCGACATCAGCGCGCTGCCGGGCTGGCAGCACCCGTACGACCTGATGTAGCGCGATCAGCCCTGCCGGGCGCGCTTCCGGAAATGGCCCCGGCGGGCTCCGCCGGGCCGCATGCGCTGCGCGACGCGGAACGGGTTGGGCAAACGCTCCGTCAGGCTGCCGAGGCGCCCGAGCAGCTTCGGCACCTGCATCACCTCCTCGATCCGCCGGTCGAGGAAGGCCCAGGTGTCGGTGCAATCGGGCGAGCGGTCGTTGAGCCAATAGAGCAACGTCGCCGAATAGACGCCGGCCAGCAGCCCGCGCTTGGTGTAGAAGTTGAAATCCGTCGCGTTGTCGCCGGCCGCGTACCAGATCGCGTCGACGGTGCGGTAGAGCAGCTTCAGCGCCAGCGCCGCGTTCAACGGCATGGCGAGGAAGGAGCAGGCGGACTTGATCGCCTCGCGGTGGCGCTGATTGCGCTGCAGCCGCGCCTTCACCCCGAAAGTCACGCGGTCGCGCACCCGCATCTCCCCGACATTGGCCTTGGCCATGTCTTCGAGCATCAGCCGGTCGGCGATCTCGTTGTGATAGGCCAGCACCTCGGCCATGCCGCCGGGGAAGGCGTTGAGCGCGCGGTCGGCGGGAATGCCGGCATCGCGCGCGCCGGCATCGAAAGCGGTCTGCGACCAGCCGTCGAAGGCGGCATGCGACAGGATCGCCTCCAGCAAGGCCGCGCGGTCGGCGTCGCGGTCGTAGCCAGCCATGGTCATTCCTCCCCTCTTAATCCTCGGCGACCTCTTCGCCGCCGAAGCGGCGCATCTCCTCAACATAGGCCAGCGACGAAAGATCCGTCATCCGCATGGGATAGAGAATGCCGTCGAGGTGGTCGCATTCATGCTGCACCACCCGCGCATGATAGCCGCTGGCCTCGCGCTCGAACATGCGGCCATGCAGGTCCAGCGCCCGGTAGCGGATGCGGGTGTAGCGCGGCACCTGGCCGGCCAGGCCTGGCACCGACAGGCAGGCCTCGACGCCGAGCGCCTTCTCCTCGGTCAGGGGCTCGATCTCCGGGTTGACCAGGACGGTGAGCGGGATGTCGTCGGGCGCCTCCCCCTCCCCTGTCCGGCGGCTGCCGGGGACGAAGAAGATCACGACTCGCTTGGAAACATGAACCTGGGGGGCGGCGAGGCCGATCCCCCCGATATCCTGCAGGGTCTCCACCATGTCGCCCACAAGCTGTTGTATTTCCTGGCTTACCGGCTCCGGCACGGCCTCGGCCCGGTGGCGCAGGACCGGGTGCCCCATGCGCGCGATTTTCAGGATCGCCATGCCCTCCGCCCTCCCTTTCCCTTTGAAATATGGGCTAAAATCGCCCCGGCCGGAAGCCTCGACGGGCCTTCACAACGCTCCCCGCCTGTGCTACACACCGCGCCAATCAACGGGCGGCCGGCTGCCGCCCGACGTGTTTTTGCGGTTCCACCCCGGCCATCGGAAGGTCGGCCAGAGGTAGAGATAGGAGCAGGATCAACCGTGCAAGTCGTCGTCCGTGACAACAATGTCGACCAGGCCCTGCGCGCGCTGAAGAAGAAGATGCAGCGCGAGGGCATTTTCCGCGAAATGAAGATGCGCCGGAACTACGAGAAGCCCTCGGAGAAGAAGGCGCGCGAAAAGGCGGAAGCGGTCCGGCGTCATCGGAAGCTGCTGCGCAAGCGCCTGGAGCGCGAGGGCTACTAGTCCTCACCCTTCAGCGACGAATCGGTTGATCGGGGTCGGCTTGCCGGCCCCGATTTGTTTTTGGAGCAGCCAACGAGCATAGCTTTTCGGTCACTCGTCATCACAAGGGGGAACAATCGTGAAGAATGAAATTGCCCTCCCAGCCGCCGTGAAAAAGCTCTGGAAGGCACGCGAAGAGCTCCACAAGAACTTCGGTGGCAAATTCTCGTTTACTCTCGACGGCAAACTTGTCGGCGATATTGGTGAGGCGGTGGCATGCGCCGCATTCAACCTAAGAGCGCCCGACAAACGCACGACTGGCGTAGACGCGATCGCGCCGAACAATCTTACCGTTCAAATCAAAGCCACCGGCAAGGACAATTCTGGGCCAGCATTTTCGCCAGGTGAGGCAACAGCTGATCACTTGCTGTTTCTGCAGATAGACTTTCCAGCGGCCGTAGCACGTGTCCTGTACAATGGGCCAGAAAAGCAGATCCGAAAGCACGTACCGAATATCGAGCGCGGAACAAAATCTGTGAGGCGCTCAACTGTCATCGAGGAGAATGAGAAGGTGCCATCTTCGAAGCGACTGAAACTACGAAGCCGATAGTTTCTCAGTCCACGATCTCCACGCCCGCAGGCACCTTGCCCGCCAAGAAGGCTGCGCGGTGCTCGGGATCGCCGAGATCCATCTCGAACTTGACCCACTTGCCGTCCTTCAGCACCGCCATCCACCAGTCGCCCTCCACGTCCTCATCGAACTGCCAGAGGATGTGGTAGCCCTCCTCGTTGCTGAAGCCTTCGTTGTCGGCCTGGATGATGCCGCCGGCATGGGCCAGCAGGGCGTTGCGGATCGTATCGACGACGTCCCAGCCTTCGCCCTCGTTGGCGCCGGCGACGACCTGGATGGCGTAGATCGCCTTCACCTCCGCCAGATAGGCCTGGAGCCACGCGGCGGCGGAGGCGGGCTGCGCCTCCGCGATCTCCTCGAGCAGTTCGCCGATCTCCTCTTCCGCGAGGCTGCCCTTCTCGACGAGATCGCATTCCACCACCGCGATGTCCTTGCCCTCCGGATGGGCGAGGACTAGCTGGCGCCAATTCGTCTCGCCGCTGTCACCCGAGAGCGCCACCGGCGCGCCGAGTTCCTCGAGCGCCTCCATCAGGCGCGACATCGACACCCGCACGGGATTGGGGGAGAGAACGCGGATGTAGTGGCCCATGATGCCCTCCCTCAGATTCCCCGCCTACCACATCACCAGCAGGATGACCGCGCCCAGCGCGAGGCGGTACCAGGCGAAGATGCTGAGGTTGTGGCTGGCGACGTAGCGGATCAACCAGCGAATGCAGATCAGCGCCGAGATGAAGGAGACGACGAGGCCGACCGCCAGGATCCCGGCGTCGTCGACGGTGAAGTCGTCATAGTGCTTCATCAGGTCGTAGCCGCCGGCGGCGATCAGCGTGGGCACGGCGAGGAAGAAGGAGAACTCCGTGGCCGCCTTGCGCGACAGGCCGCAGAGCATGCCGCCGATGATGGTGGCCCCCGCACGTGACACGCCTGGGATGAGCGAGAAGCACTGCGCAACGCCGACCAGGAAAGCGTCGCGGAAGCTCATGTCGTCGACGTTCTCGATGCGCCAGGACTTGTAATAGCGCTCCACGGCCAGGATCACGAAGGCGCCGGCGATCAGCGCCAGGGCGACCGGCACCGAGCCGAAGAGATGCGCCTTGATCAGCGAGCCGAAGGTGAGGCCGACGAGCGCCGCAGGCAGGAAGGCGACGAACAGCTTGGCAACGAAGATCTGCTCGGCGCGCCGAGTGAACAGGCCCAGCGTCAGGCCGATGAACTTCGTCCGGTATTCCCACATGACCGCCAGCATGGCGCCGGTCTGGATCATGATCAGGAAGGCCTTGCCCTTCTCGTCGTTGAAGTCGAGCAATTCGCCGGCGAGGATCAGGTGCCCGGTGGAGGAAATGGGGAGAAACTCGGTCAAGCCCTCGACCACGCCGAGGATGGCGGCTTTCAGCAAGAGTACGAGATCCATATCGACGCGTTCCGATTCGCCCGTGACGTGACGCCGGACGCTAGCGGATTTGCCGCCCTGGCGCGACCGCGAGTTTGGGTGCGGCGGGAGCGAGGTGAATTCGGCTCATCCGGACCCGAAAAGGACTCGTTTGCGGCCCTGCGGCGGGACCGCGAAAGTCCGGCGATCGCAATCCGCGGAGCAAGCCATGCCGGAGCCTGTCCTGTGCGCCATCGCCGATGGCGTCGCCACGCTGACCCTCAATCGCCCCCTGAAGCTGAATGCCATCAACTATGCCACGGCCGACCGGCTGATGGCCCTGCTGGACGAGCTGGAGACCGATGATCGCGTGGGGGCGCTCATCCTGACCGGGGCCGGCGACAAGGCGTTTTCCGCCGGCGGTGACATTGCGGAGTTCCGGCAGAGCGTGCTGCAGGGGCCCGCCGCGGCCTGCCGCGACTTCGTGCGCCGTGGCCAGGCGATGACGGCGCGCCTGGAAGCCTTCGCCAAGCCGATCATCGCGGCCGTCAACGGGCTCGCCTTCGGCGGCGGCTGCGAGATTACGGAGGCCGTGCATTTGGCGATCGCCAGCGAGCGCGCCGTCTTCGCCAAGCCCGAGATCAAGCTCGGCATGCCGCCCACCTTCGGCGGCACGCAGCGCCTGACGCGGCTGGCCGGGCGCAAGCGGGCGCTGGAACTGCTATTGACGGGAGAAGGTTTCTCCGCCGAGCGCGCATGCGAGCTTGGATTGGTCAACCGGGTGGTGCCGCACGACTCGCTGCTGCTGGCGGCGCGCGATCTTGCCCAGCGTATCCTGTGTCATTCGCCGCTGGCCGCGGGCGCCATCATCACCGCCGCGGTGCGCGGGCTCAACGTGAGCATCGGCGAAGGCTTGCAGATGGAAAGCGAGCAATTCGCCCGCATGGTGCCGACGCAGGATCTGCGCGAGGGCCTCGATGCGTGGATCGCGCGCCGCCCGCCCCGCTTCATCGGGCGCTAGCGGCCGCCCCCAGCCGATCCGAAATCCAGGCACGGAAGGCGGCGACCTCCGGCCGGACCAGGGAGTCCGGCATGGTCACCAGCCAATAGCCGGTGGCACAGGGACGCGGCGGCGGCAGCACCGCGACGAGGCGGCCGGCCGCGAGATCGGCGTCGATCAGCGGCAGGCGGCCGATGGCGATTCCAAGCCCCTGGGCCGCCGCCTCCAGGGCCATCTGGATGTTGTCGAAGCGCGTGCCGCCGTCGCGGTTGTCGAGAACCACGCCGGCGAGGTCGCACCAGCTTTCCCAATCGTCCGCCACATTGGCCACATGCAGCAGCGTGTGCCGGGAAAGGTCGCTTGGTGCTCGGATGGCCGAGGCAAGAGAGGGTGCCGCCACCGGCACCAGTTGCTCGCGCACGAGGCAGACCGCATCCAGTCCCGGCCAATCGCCGCGCCCCATGCGGATGGCGAGGTCGATGCCGTCGCGCGGGAACTCGACCTGGCGTTGCGCAGTGTCGACGGAAACCGCGATACCGGGGTGGCGCGCATTGAAATCGGGCAGGTTCGGGATGAGCCAGCGCAAGCCGAAGCTCGGCGCCACGCTGACCGACAAGCGACCATCGGGCGCGCGGCCCGGCAGGGCGGCGCTGGCGCCGGCCAGCGCGTCCAGGGCGCGGCGCACGTCGGGCAGGTAGGCCGCGCCGGCAGGCGTCAGGCTCAGGCCGCGATGGGAGCGCTGGAACAGCGGCACACCCAGCCAGTCTTCCAGCGACTGGATGCCATGGCTCACCGCACTCGGCGTCAAGTGCAGCTCTTCCGCGGCGATCTTGAAGCTGAGATGACGGCCGGCGGCTTCGAACAGGCGTAGCGTGTTGAGCGGCGGCAGCCGATACGGCATTAGACCTCTAAGGCAACACCTTCAGCTGGTTCCGCCCGCCGTGCTTGGCGCCGACCAGCGCCTCGGCGGCGGTGTTGAGGAATTCCGGCATGCCGTCGCGGTCCTTGGGCTCCTGCGTCGCCAGGCCGATCGAGACGGTGACGATCCCCGCCTCGCTCTCCGGGAACGGCAGGCGCAATTCCCGCACCCGCGCCAGCAAACGCTGCGCCACATGTTCGGCGCCGGCGGAATCGGTATCCGGCATCAGGGCGACGAACTGGTCGCCGTGATACCGTGCCAGGAGGTCAACCGGGCGGCGGATCTCGGCCGCCAGCGCCGTGGCCAGCTGGCGCAGCACCTCGTCGCCCGCGGTGTAGCCGTGCGCCTCGTTATAGGCGCGGAAATTGTCGACATCGATGACCGCCACCGAGACCTGGGTGTGGTGACGCAGGCCGCGGCGCCATTCGCGCTCGGCATGGGCGTCGAAATGCGACAGGCTGGCGACGCCGCTGACCAGGTCGATGCCCGCCTGGTGCACCAGCGTGTCGCGCTCCTGCTTCATGTCGAGGTGACGCTGCACGCGCGCCGCCAGCACCAAAGGGCTCAGCGGCTTGGCGATGAAATCCACCGCGCCGAGGGCGAGGCCGCGGATGGCGACCGGTTCCTGCGCCGCGCTCGCCAGCAGGATGATCGGCACGCTGCGGGTGGTGGGGGCGTTGCGGAAATGCTTGATCATGCCGTGCACGAGTCCGGCATCCTGGTCGTCGCCGATATCGACCGCGATCAAATCGGGCGGCCGGCGGTCGGCGAGGCGCATCGCCTCGCCCGCGTCGCCGGCGGCGAGGATCTCGCGCCGTCCCTTGAAGGTGATCTTGAAGACGGCGCGGTTGGCGACCGAGGCGTTGATCAGCAGCAGCTTGTCGGACATGTTCTGGTTCATTGGTTAGACGCGACCCTCTAGGAAAAAGTGTCTAACACAACCGCCGCCCGATTCTCCAGTCCCCGGCATTCGGATCAGGACTCGACCGGCGTCGCCGCGATGTTAGCGCATCCCCACACGGAAGCGAGGGGGAAGCGCGATTGCGGCACCGCCGACAAAAGCGGCGTCGCCGGCAGGAAACCGGGGCCTTCCGTCGGTCCGCCGTCGCGCGTCAGGCGCTGCGGATCTGGGCAATGAAGCTCTCGACCTCGCGCGCCAGGGTGGAGGTTTCCTGGGCCAGCGTCTCGGTGGCGCCGAGCACCCGGTTGGCGGATTCGCCGGTCTGGGTCGCGGCATCGGCCACGCCGCCGATATTCTCGCTCACCTGGCTGGTGCCGACCGCCGCCTGCTGGGCATTGGTCGAGATTTCCCGGGTCGCCGCCGATTGCTCCTCAACCGCCGCGGCGATCGAGTTGGAGATCTCGTTCACCTGCTGGATGGTCGTCGTGACGTTGCCCATGGCCTTCGCCACCTGGTCGGTCGCCTCGCGCATGGTGGAGATCTGGCCGGTGATCTCCTCGGTCGCTTTCGAGGTCTGGTTGGCGAGGTTCTTCACCTCCGAGGCGACGACGGCGAAGCCCTTGCCCGCCTCGCCCGCCCGCGCCGCCTCGATGGTGGCGTTCAAGGCCAGCAGGTTGGTCTGCTCGGCGATGTCGTTGATGAGGCGGATCACCGCGCCGATCTTCTGCGAGGAATCCACCAGGCCGTTCATCGTCACGTTGGCCTGGTCGATCTCCTCCACCGCCTCGCGCGCGACCGTCGTGCTGCGCGTCACCTGGCCGCTGATCTCGGCGATCGAAGCGGAGAGCTCCTCCGAGGAGGCCGCGACCGTCTGCACGTTGGCCGAGGCCTGCTGCGTGGCGGAGGAGACCATCACCACCTGCTGCGAGCTCTCGTCGGCGATGCGCGACATCGCCTTGGCGTCGTCCTGCAGGCCCTTCACCGACATCTCGACCGAGCCCAGCACGCGCTTGACGTTCGCGTCCAGGCGGTCGGCCAGCTCGAGCATGACGCGCTTGCGCTCGGCCTCGGCATTGCGCTTGGTCGCCTCCTGCTCCTCGGCCAGGCGGCGGCGCTCGATCTGCCCGTCGCGCAGCACGGCGACGGCGCGCGACAGGTCGCCCAATTCGTCCTTGCGCGCGGTGCCGGGAATCTCGCGGTCCAGCTCGCCGTCGGAGATGGCGCGGGTGATGCCGGCGAGGCCGACGATCGGCCGCGCCATCGCGCCGCCCATCCACCAGAACAGCGCGACGCCCGCCAGCAGAATGGCGACGACGACCGCGGCGTTGACCTTCGCCGCCGCGATGGCGTTGCCGAGAATGGCGGAATTCGGCACCCGGATGATCACCTTCCAGGTCTCCGCCGCGCCGTGGAACTTCACCGGCATGACGAAATAGCGGTTGCCCCGATCGTCGGCGCCTTCGGCCAGCTGGTCGGAGCCGAGCAGGGCCTTGACCGGATCGCCCTCGGCGACCGCCTGGCCGAGGGATTTCGGATCGGCATGGCTGGCCCAGGTCCCCGCATCGGAGACCAGCATCACGTCGCCGGCGCCGAGCGGTTTGATCGCGGCCAGGGCCTGCTGCAGCTTGGTCATGTCGAAATCGACGGTCGCGATGCCGATGCCGCGATCACCGCCGGCCATGATCGGCACGCTGACGGTCGACATGAGCACGTCCTTGCCTTCGACCGGATAGATGTAGGGGGCCACCAGTGTCGTCCGGTTGTTCTCGAGCGGTGCCAGATACCAGCCTTCGATGCCGGCCTCGACCGTCATGATCAGGGGCTCGATGCCGACGGTACCGTCGGCGCTGTTGTAGTAATAGGGCACGTAGCGGCCGGTCTCGTCCTGCTGCGGCTTGATCCCGGCGAATTCGAAATCGCGCCCGTCATAGCCGTTGGGCTCGAAGGCGATGGTGACGCCGACGAAGCGCGGATTGGCATGCACCACCGAGGTGCCGATATCGGCCAGCGCCGTGCGCGGCACGCCGGCCCTGCGGGCGCCCTCGACCGCGCGGGCGGTCGTCTCGGCGACGTCGATGGCGGGCTGGATGTAGTTGGTGACCTGCTGCGCGGTGCCCTGCACCACCGCCTGAACCGTCGCCTCGGCATCGTGGGTCGCCTGGGTGAAGGAACTCCAGCCGGCATAGCCACCCGCGGCGGCGAAGCCCGCGAGCAGGATCAGCGAGCCCGACAGGCTCAAGCGGGCGCGGAGTTTCAAATTCCCAAGCATGCGACAGGTGCTCCCAATGATCAGGCGGAGGCGGCCGAACTAGGCCGATGCGCCTAATTAACGTTTCGAACCTGAATCATTGGTAAAGATCATGGATACTGACCAACTGAATGAATCAGCATACAAAAACGGCGGCGCCCGCAGGCGCTGCCGCTGGACCGACCGGTCTTCTTTCTTGTCTCAGCCGAGCGCCTTGACGATGTCCTCGCACATCTTCTTGGCGTCGCCGAACAGCATCATGGTGTTGTTGCGAAAGAACAGCTCGTTGTCGACGCCGGCATAGCCGGAGGCCATCGAGCGCTTCACGAACAGCACCGTCTTCGCCTGCTCCACGTCCAGGATCGGCATGCCGAAGATCGGGCTCTTCGGGTCGGTCTTGGCCGCCGGGTTGGTGACGTCGTTGGCGCCGATGACGAAGGCGACGTCGGCCTGGGCGAAGTCGCGGTTGATGTCTTCCAGCTCGAACACCTCATCATAGGGCACATTGGCCTCGGCCAGCAGCACGTTCATGTGGCCGGGCATGCGGCCCGCGACCGGATGGATGGCGTAGGAGATCTTGGCGCCCTCGTGTTTCAGCAGGTCCGCCATTTCGCGCAGGGCATGCTGCGCCTGCGCGACCGCCATGCCGTAGCCTGGCACGATGATGACGCTGGCGGCGTTCTTCATGATGAAGGCGGCGTCCTCGGCGCTGCCGGCCTTGATCGGCTTGTCGCCGCTCTTGGCCGCCGGGCCTGCCGTGCCGCCATCGGTGCCGAAGCCGCCCAGGATCACGTTGAAGATCGAGCGGTTCATGCCCTTGCACATGATGTAGCTGAGGATGGCGCCCGAGGAACCGACCAGGGCGCCGGTGATGATGAGCAGGGTGTTCGAGAGGGTGAAGCCGATGCCGCAGGCCGCCCAGCCGGAATAGGAATTCAGCATCGAGACGACGACCGGCATGTCGGCACCGCCGATCGGCAGGATCAGCAGGAAGCCCAGCAGCAGCGAGACCGCGACCAGGGCCCAGAAGGCGATCTCCGATTGCGTCACGATCACGGCGACGATGAGGGCGATGATGCCGAGGCCGAGCGCGGCATTGAGGATATGCTGGCCCGGGAACACAAGCGGCGCGCCGGACATCAGCGCCTGCAGCTTGGCGAAGGCGATGATCGAGCCGGTGAAGGTGACGGCGCCGACCGCGACACCGAGGCCCATCTCGATCAGGCTCGCCGTATGGATGTCGCCCGCGACGCCGATGCCGAACTTCTCCGGCGCGTAGAACGCTGCCGCTGCCACCGCCACGGCGGCGAGGCCGACCAGCGAGTGGAAGGCGGCGACCAGCTGCGGCAGGGCCGTCATCTGGATCTTCTGCGCGATCAGCGCGCCGACCAGGCCGCCGGCGATGATGCCGGCGATGATGAACCAGTAGCTCTGCACGATCGGCAGCGCGACGGTGGTGACGATGGCGATCACCATGCCGACCACGCCGTAGAGCAAGCCGCCGCGCGAGGTCTCCGGCGAGGAGAGGCCGCGCAGCGACATGATGAAGCAGATCGAGGCGACCAGGTACAGGAAGGCGGTCAGGGTCTCGTTCATGTGTTTCTCCCCCGCTCCGCCTCAGCGGCCTTTCTTCTTGAACATCGACAGCATGCGATGCGTGACGATGAAGCCGCCGAAGATGTTGACCGAGGCGAGCGCCACGGCGACGAAGCCCATGATCTGGCTGAAGCTGAAATCGGCCGGGCCGGCGGCAATCAGCGCGCCGACGATGATCACCGACGAGATGGCGTTGGTGACCGCCATCAGCGGCGAATGCAGCGCCGGCGTCACCCGCCAGACCACGTAATAGCCGACGAAGCAGGCCAGCACGAAGACGGTGAACAGGAACACGAAGGGCGCGTGGGCGATGCCCTCGCTGACCTGGATGGTCGTATCCACAACGGTTGTCGTTTCCATGGGCAGCGCTCTCCCCTACGCCTTGAAGTTCGGATGGATGATCTGGCCGTCGCGGGTCAGCGCCACGCCTTTCACGATCTCATCCTCCCAGTTGATTTTCAGCCCCTTGGTCTCCTTGTCGATCAGGAGCGTCAGGAAATTCAGCAGGTTCTTGGCATAGAGGGAGGTGGCGTCGGCGGCGAGCCGGCCCGGCACGTTGGCATGGCCGACCAGCTTCACGCCGTGCTTCTCCACCACCTGGCCCAGCTCCGAGAGCGGGCAATTGCCGCCCTGCTCCACCGCCAGGTCGACGATGACCGAGCCCGGCTTCATGCTCTTCACCATCTCCTCGGTGACCAGCACCGGCGCCTTGCGGCCGGGGATCAGCGCGGTGGTGATGATGACGTCCTGCTTCTTGATGTGCTCGGCGACCAGGGCCGCCTGCTTCGCCTTGTAGGAATCGCTCATTTCCTTGGCGTAGCCGCCGGCGGTCTCGGCCTGCTTGAACTCCTCGTCCTCCACCGCGACGAAGGTGGCGCCGAGGCTGCTCACCTGCTCCTTGGTCGCCGGGCGCACGTCGGTCGCGGAGACGATGGCGCCGAGGCGCCGCGCGGTGGCGATCGCCTGCAGCCCGGCGACGCCGACGCCCATGATGAAGACGCGGGCCGGCGCGACGGTGCCCGCGGCGGTCATCATCATCGGGAAGGCGCGGCCATATTCCGCCGCGGCGTCCAGCACCGCCTTGTAGCCGGCGAGGTTCGATTGCGAGGAGAGCACGTCCATCGATTGGGCGCGGGTGATGCGCGGGACCAGCTCCATGGCGCAGGCGACGATGCCGGCCTGGGCATAGCCGTTGATCGCGTCCTTGGCGCCGTAGGGATTGAGGATAGCGGCGAGCAGCGCGCCCTTCTTCATCAGGCCGAGTTCGTCATTGCCCTCGGCTGCCGTCAGCGGGCGCTGCACCTTCAGCACCACGTCGGCATCGCCGAGAGCGGCGCGCGCATCCGGAACGATCTTGGCGCCCGCCGCGGCAAAGGCCGCATCAGGAGTCGACGAACCGTCGCCGGCACCCGTTTCGATCAGCACCTCGGCCCCGGCGGCCACGTATTTCTTCACGCTGTCGGGAGAAACCGCGCAGCGCCGCTCGTTCGGGCGCCGCTCCTTGACCACGCCAATCTTCATCTTCGTCCCCTGACTCCCCGGCCCGCCCTGAGTCCAGGCCGATTCGGCGGCAACAGCCGCGCCATCTCAACGGCGCGGCATATTGCACACATTCGCAGATGCGAACAAGGCATGCATATGGCCAGGGTGCGAGTGTGAAATCGGCAGAAACCTGCGCAACTCCGACTCAAGTCAGGTGAAGACTCTGGAAATTTCCAGCCCCCCGCGCGGCATCGCCGGAACACGCCCAGCGATGCCGGCCTGGTTTGTCTGGCCGCCTACGCTTTCCAGTGCGGCGGGATGGTCTTGGCGTAATAGGGCAGCGCCTCGATGCGGGCGAGCCAGGCGGCCACCCTCTGCGGCAGGTCGCCGCGCTTGAGGCCGAGGCCCGGCGCGCGCTCTTCGACGCGGACGGGCATGCGCATATAGGGATAGACGGCAAAATCGGCGAGGCTCAGCGCATTGCCGCCGAAATAGTCGGCCTGCAGAAAGCCTTCCCATACCGTCAGCTCGGCGCGTAGCTTGTCCTTGCTCTCGTCAATGGCTGCCGCGTCGCGCTCCTCCGGCTTCACGTAGAGCACCTTGTCCATCAGATCGCTGGCGGCGTTGTAGAGCTTGTCGTCGGCTTCGGCGATCATCCGGCGGATCACGGCGCGCGCCTTCACGTCCTTGGGCAGCAGCGGTTTCTCCGGATAGCGCTCCTCCAGGTATTCGCAGATCGCGTTGGACTGGGCGAGGGCGAAGCCGTCATCGAGAATCGCCGGCACCTGGGCGCGCGGATTCACTTTCAGGAATTCCGGCGACTTGGTCTCGCCCTTGTCGAAATGCAGACGCTTCGCCTCGTGCGCGATGCCCTTGTGCTCAAGCGTGAGCCACACTTTCCAGGCGAAGGGCGAGCCGGAGCCGTAATAGAACGTCAGTGCCATCTTGTCTTCCTCAGTGAACGCGGCATCAGGGCTGCCGCTTGAGCCCGCTCTCTTTCAGGGCCTGCTTCTGCCGCTTGTCCAGCGCCTTCACGTCGAAGCCGTGGATCAATTCGTGGAACAGGCGGTACCAATTGATCTCCGCCTTCAAATGCATGAAGACCGAGCCGAGGCCGATTGCAGCGCGGTCCATGAAGACGAATTCCTTGGGCGGCGTTACCGGACCCAGGCGCCGCAATTCGGCGTGCACGCCCTCCGCCACCTCGCGGCCATAGATGCCACTCTCCGAATCCTGGATCTTCCGCTCCTTGTCCTCGAGCAGCGGCCCGTAGACGAAATGCGCCCAGCGGTTCAGCACGTCGATTACCTCGCGCGACAGGCCCTTGAAGCCCCAGCTCTCATAGGCCGAGACGGCGAGGTCACGGTCATCCTCGAGCAGCGCGAAATAGAGGTCGATGACGCCCTTGACGAAGCTCGGCTCGAAGATGCGCACGCAGCCGAAATCGAGCAGGTTCACGTCGCCGTTCGGCCGCACCGAGTAGTTGCCGAGATGCGGGTCGCCGTGGATGACGCCGTATTCGTAGAACGGCACGTACCAGGCGCGGAACATGTTGAGGGCGATGCGGTTGCGCAGCTCTAGCGGCGGCTTCCCGCCCAGCACGTCCATGATCGGCCGTCCTTCGACCCAGGTCATGGTCAACAGGCGCTTGGTCGACAGTTCCGGCAGCGGCTCCGGCAGATGGACGTGCTTCTCCTTCGCCAACATGCGGCGATAGAGCGCCATGTGGCGCGCCTCCAGCTCGTAGTCGAGCTCCTCGCGCAGCCGGTCGGCGATCTCGCCGTGGATCTCCTTGGTGTGGATGGCGCGGTCGTAGCGCTCATAGATCGAGAAGATGATGCGCAGCTGTCGGAGGTCGGCCTCCACCGCCGAGGCCATGTCCGGGTATTGCAGCTTGCACGCAAGGTGTCGGCCGTCATGCGCCGTGGCGCGGTGCACTTGGCCCAGCGAGGCCGCGGCCGCCGCCGCGTGCGTGAAGCTCTTGAACTTGTCCTGCCAGCCGGAGCCGAGTTCCGCCGCCATGCGCCGTTTGACGAAAGGCCAGCCCATCGCCGGGGCGTTCGACTGCAGCTGCTGCAGTTCCTGGACATATTCCTTCGGCAGCGCGTCCGGCACGGTCGCCATGATCTGCGCCACCTTCATCAGCGGGCCCTTGAGGCTGCCGAGGGCGGCTTTCAGGTCGGCGGCGTCCTCCGCGCGGTCGATCTTGAGGCCGAAGTAGCGCTGCCCGGCCACCCGCGCGGCGAGACCGCCCACCGCGCGCCCCACGCGCGCATAGCGCCGCACCCGCCCGCCCAGCGTGTTGCGTTCGTCGGTCATGCGAAGAAAGCTACGCGCGACGCCTGCCCCACGCACAATGGGCTCCTTCCCCCCTTGTGGGGGAAGGTAGGAATGGGGGGTGTTGCAGCGCCGAGTCTATCCGAGCAGATCTTTCGCTTCCTATCGCCTCCGGCGATGGCGCGCCACCAGGCGCGCACCCCCCTTCCGGCTCCGACTAGGCTCGCTGCGCTCGCCAAGTCTCCACTGCCTTCCCCCGCAAGGGGGGAAGGAAAAGAAAGCGCGGGTGGAAAGACTTCCTTCACCCCATCTTCTCCAGCTCGTCGATGAAGCCGGCGATGACGCCGAGGCCCTTGGACCAGAAAGCCGGATCGGCGGCGTTCAAGCCGAAGGGGGCCAGCAGCTCCTTGTGCCGCTTGGTGCCGCCGGCCTTCAGCATGTCGAGGTATTTCTCGGCGAAGCCGTCCTCCGCCTGCTGGTAGACGGCGTAGAGCGAGTTCACCAGGCAATCGCCGAAGGCATAGGCATAGACATAGAACGGCACGTGGATGAAATGCGGGATGTAGGCCCACCAGATGCCGTAGCCGGTGCCCTCCGGCAGATCGACGCCGTCGCCGAGCGCCTCGCGCTGGCTCTCCAGCCAGATTCGCGAGATGTCGTCGGGCGCGAGCTCGCCCTTGCGCCGCGCGTCGTGCAGGCGGCGCTCGTATTCGTGCATCGCCACCTGGCGCACCACGGTGTTGAGCATGTCTTCGACCTTGCCGGCGAGCAGCACGCGGCGCTCCTTCGGATCGGTCTCGCGCCGCAGCAGGGCGCGGAAGGTGAGCATTTCGCCGAAGACCGATGCGGTCTCGGCGAGCGTCAGCGGCGTGTCGCAGAGCAGCTGGCCCTGGGGTGCCGCCAGCACCTGGTGCACGCCGTGGCCGAGCTCATGGGCGAGCGTCATCACGTCGCGGGTGCGGCCGTGGTAGTTCAGCAAGAGGTACGGATGCGCACTGGGCACCGTCGGATGGGCGAAGGCGCCGGGCGCCTTGCCGGGGCGCGGCGGCACGTCGATCCAGCCCTTCTCGAAGAAGGTCTGGCCGACCTCCGCCAGTTTCGGCGAGAAGTCGCGATAGGCGTTCAGCACCAGCGATCGCGCCTCGTCCCATTCGATCGGCGCGTCGGCATCGTCCGGCAGCGGCGCATTGCGATCCCAGTAGTTCAGCTTCGGCAGGCCGAGCCATCTGGCCTTCAGCCGGTAGTAGCGGTGCGACAATTGCGGATAGCCGGCCTTCACCGCCGCCACCAGCGCGTCGACCACTTCGTCCTCGACCTGGTTGGCGAGGTTGCGCGAGGAGACGGGGCGTGCGAACTTGCGCCACTTGTCGTCGATCTCCTTCTCCTTGGCCAGCGTGTTGGTGACGAGCGCGAAGACACGCTCATTCTCCTTGAAGCCCTTTGAGAGGGCGTCGGCCGCCAGCTTGCGCCTGGCGCCGTCCTGCTCGTAGAGCAGGTTCAGCGCCTCGTTGCTGGTCATTTGCTTGCCGCCGACATCGAAGCGCAGATCGGCCATGGTCTCGTCGAACAGGCGCATCCAGGCCTGACGCCCGACCACGTCGCGCTCGTGCAGCAGCTTCTCGATGTCGTCGGAAAGCTGATGCGGCCGGAAGGCGCGCACCGCGTCAAGCCAAGGTGCGTAGCGCCGCAACGGTGCGTGCTTCAGTTTGGCGGCGATGTCGGCATCCTCGAGCTTGTTGAGCTCGAGGCTGAAGAACAGCGTCTCGAGCGAGATTTCGGTGGTTCGCTCGGTGATGTTCTGCTGGAAGCGGCCGTATTCGACGTTCGACATGTCGCCGGAATAGAGCAGCTGCGCGTAGCTGCCGAGCCGGCCGAGGATCTCGGCGATCGCCTCATAGGCGAGGATCGCCTCGAGGAAGTCCGCCCCGCTCAGTCCCGCCAGTTTGCCCTGGTAGCGCTTGTGGAATTCCCCGGCCTTCGCCGCCGCGACCTTGAGATCGCGCTCGATCTCGGGCGCGTCGGGGCCGGCATAGAGGTCGGCCAGGTTCCAGGTCGGCAAGTTCGGGGTGGCGGCGCTATCCGGGCTCATGGGCAAATCCTATGGAGCGGTCTGGCGGGCGTTATCCCGCTGGAATTCGGGGTTTTGGCATTCCGGTCGACCTGATTTATATGGGAGCCCAAGCGGCCGCGCCAAGGGAAACGCGGCCGGCAGGTCCGCGAAGCCGGAAAGGCATCTGTCCAGGCACCAAGCGGCCGGAACAACGAGTCAGGGAATGCCATGAACTACGATTCCGTCCCCAGTCTGCCGCGGCTGTTCCTGGACCAGGCCGAGAAGCTGGCGAACCGGCCCTTTCTCTGGCGCAAGGTGAACGGCGCCTTTGCCTCCCTGCGCTGGAGCGAGGTGGGTGCCGACGTGCGGGCACTGGCGCGCGGCCTCGTCGCGCTCGGCGTGCAGCCCGGCGACCGCGTTGCGCTCATTGCCGAGAACCGCCCGGAATGGCTGGTCGCCGACCTCGCCATCATGGCGATCGGCGCCATCACCGTGCCCGCCTTCTCCACCAACACGGTGGAGGACAACCGCCATGTGCTGACCCATAGCGGCGCGCGCGGGCTGATCCTGTCCGGCCCCGGCATCGCCAAGCGCGCCTTGCCGGCGGCGATGCAGGCGCCGGATCTCGGCTTCGTCGTGACGATGGACGCGCTCGGTATGACCCAGCAGCTGCCGCTGCGCGTGCTGACCTGGGGCGAGGCGATGAGCCTGGGCGATGCCCGGCTCGATGCCGAGATCGACCGCCGGGTCGGCGCGCTGGCGCGCGACGAGACCTGCATCATCATCTACACCTCGGGCACCGGCGGCACGCCGAAGGGGGTGATGCTCACCCACGGTTCCATCCTCTGCAACATCAAGGGTGCCTATCGCCTGCTGCAGGAGGTCGGGATCGACGATGACGTGTTCCTGTCCTTCCTGCCGCTGTCGCATTCCTACGAGCATACCGCTGGGCAGTTCCTGCCCATCTCCATCGGCGCGCAGATCTACTACGCCGAGAGCATCGACAAGCTGACCGACAACATGGCCGAGGCGCGTCCGACCATCATGACCGCGGTGCCGCGGCTCTACGAGGCGATGCACCAGCGCATCCAGCGCGGCCTGACCAAGGCGACACCGTTCCAGCGCCGCATGTTCGACCTTGCCTACACTCTGGGGCGCCAGCGCTATGAGCGGCCCGGCACGCTGACCTTCAAGGAGAAGCTGCTGGACCGCCTCTGTGACGTCCTGGTGCGGCGCAAGGTGCGCAAACGCTTCGGCGGCCGGCTGAAGGCCTTCGTCTCCGGCGGGGCGGCGCTCAACTACGAGATCGGCGTCTTCTTCCTCGCCCTCGGCGTGCCGCTGCTGCAGGGCTACGGCCAGACCGAGGCGTCACCCGTGATCAGCGCCAACCGGCCGAAGAAGATCAAGATCGACACCGTCGGCCCGATCTTCGACGGGCTGGAGGCGCGCATCGCCGAGGATGGCGAGATCCTGGTCAGGGGCGAGGCGGTGATGAAGGGCTATTGGCGCGACCCCGAGGCGACCCAGCGCGCCATCGGCGACGGCTGGCTCTACACCGGCGATATCGGCGAATTCGACGGCGACGGCTATCTCAAGATCACCGACCGCAAGAAGGACATCATCGTGCTGTCCGGCGGCGACAACGTCTCACCCGCACGCATCGAGGGCTTCCTGGTGCTGCAGCCGGAGATCGCCCAGGCGATGGTGCATGGCGACCGCCATCCGCATGTCGTGGCGCTGGTCGTGCCGGATGCCGATTTCGCCAAGGACTGGGCGGCGAAGAACGATGCCGCCAACGATCTCGCCGCTCTCGCCGAGAATCCGGAGTTCCACAAGGCGCTCGCCCAGGTCGTCGACCGGGTCAATTCCAATCTCTCGCCGATCGAGCGCATCCGCCGCTTCGCGCCGCTCCCCGAAGCCTTCACCATCGACAACGCGATGCTGACGCCGTCGCTGAAGATCAGGCGGCATAAAATCCGCGAACGCTGGGGCGAATCGCTCGCCCGGCTCTACGAGCGCAGCTGAGAGCAACGCCGCCGAGGGCCCGCCAAGCGCCCCTTGCGAATTTCGCATGGGGCCATGCGCGGCCTTTATCCACTTGATTGTAATGGGAGTACTGCTGACCGGGATTACTTCCGTATCATGGCGTTAATAAATACTTCATGAGCCAATGTAATCTTCGCAAAAAATCGCGTTAGAACAGGTAGTTAGACATGAGAAACAATACCTCTCTCACGGGCCGGGAGCGCGTTTTTGGCGACGAGGAGGTCATCGTCACCAAGACCGACCTCAAGGGCCACATCACCTACGCCAACCGGGTCTTCCTCGGCATTTCCGAACTCCCGCTCGGCGAAGCCATCGGGGCGCCGCACAGCCTGATCCGCCATCCGGACATGCCGCGCTGCGTCTTCAAGCTGCTGTGGGAGCGGATCGAAAGCGGCAAGGAGATCTTCGCCTACGTGATCAACCGGGCGCTTTCCGGCGATCACTACTGGGTCTTCGCCCATGCGACGCCCTCCTACGGGCCGGACGGCAAGCTCTGCGGCTATCACTCCAACCGCCGCGTGCCGAAGAAAGCCACCATCGAGTCCGTGATCAGGCCGCTCTACGCCGAATTGCGCGGAATCGAGGAGAAACACGCGGACCGCAAGCAGGGCATGAACATGGCCTATGCGGCGCTGATGCAGAAACTCACCGACGGGGGCACCGATTATGATCGCTTTGTCTTCTCCATCTAGCCAGATCGCCTGCCAGGCGATCGCGCTCGGCGCGCTGGCCGGCGCGGGCGTTGCGTTGGTGCTTGGCGCGCCGGTCCTCGCCGCATCATGCCTGGCGGTTGCGGTGGCCCCGATCGCCGGCAGCATACTCGGCGCCCGCCGCCTGGCGGCAAGGCTGCGCGTCGCCCACGAGGCGCTGCAGGATCTGCAGCGCGGCAATTTCGAGCGCCGCCTCTGCGACGTCACCGAGCGCGGCCTTCTCGGCGAGCTGCTGTGGAGCATCAACGACTTCGCCGATCGCGCCGATTCCTTCGTCCGCGAGGCGCAGGCCTCGCTGCAGGCGGTCACCGCCGGCCTCTATTATCGCCGCGTGATCGAGACCGGCATGCTCGGCGCATTCCGCAACGGCGCCGCCATCATCAACGGGGCGACCACCGCCATGGAGCGCAAGGTGCAGGAGTTTGCCGGCGCCACCCAGCGCTTCGAGCAGACCGCGGCCGGCGTGGTCGCGGATCTCGACGCCGCCTCGGAACAGCTGCGCGGCACCGCATTGGCGTTGAACCAGGTGACGGCCTCCACCAACGAGCGCAGCGTGGCGGTCGCCGCCGCCAGCGAGCAGACCTCGGTCAGCCTGCGCACGGTGGTGTCCTCGACCGGGGAACTCAGCCAGTCGATCGGCAAGATCAACCAGCAGGTCCACCGCTCCGCCGCTGTCGCGCGCAACGTCGCCGACCATACCGAGAAGGCGAGCCACGAGGTGGACAGCCTGGTCAGCGCCGCCGACAAGATCGGCGAGGTGATCGTGCTGATCAAGGACATCGCCGCGCAGACCAACCTGCTGGCCTTGAACGCCACCATCGAGGCGGCGCGCGCCGGGGAGGCCGGCAAGGGCTTCGCCGTCGTGGCCTCCGAGGTGAAGAGCCTGGCGCGGCAGACGGCCAACGCGACCGACGACATCATCGCCCAGGTCAACGCGATCCAGGGCTCGGTCAGCTCGGTCGCCGGCATGATGCAGAGCACCCGCGGCGTGATCCAGGAGATGAACGAGGCGACGACCGAGATCGCCGCCGCGATGGAACAGCAAAGCGCCGCCACCGCCGAGATCGCCCGGAACGTTGACCAGGCGGCGCTGGGCGCGAACGAGGTCGCCGGCAACATTAGCGACGTGCGCAAGGCGACCGACGACACCGAGCACTCGGCGCGGAGCCTGGTCGGCTCCGTCGAATCGCTGAAGCGCCAGTCCGGCACGCTGGCGCGCGAACTGGGCGGCTTCCTCGGCGAGCTGCGCCAGGTGATTTGATTGATCTGAGGCGCGGCCGGGCCTGGAAAGTGCCCGGCCGAAAGCTTCACTTGCGGCTGTAGCGGTGCTTCACCCCGACCGGGAAATACCCCGGATCGCCCTTGGGCCACAGGGTCACGACCGGGCGCCGGTCGTCCGGCGACACATAGTTGGCGTATTCGCTGTTCCGCGCCAGCAGCGTCTCCAGGATCGCCGCCTCGGCCTGCACGATCCGGGCCGGCCCGGCTGCCTCCCCCTCCGCCAGCTCGACCGCGACGGTGAAGCGCGGCCGCTCGGCCAGGCCCTCCTTCACCTCCATGACGAACTTGCCGGTGCTCCAGCCACTGAGCTCCGGCCCCTCCAGCGCGAGGCTGATGGTCTCCGGGAAGATGTTGGCGCCGAAGAACGAGACGGCGAAATTGGCCCGGCCGAAGACGTAGACGAAAGGCAGCCGCCGCGCGGGCAGGCCCACCTGCGCCACCGCCAGTTGCGGGTCGAAGTCCAATTCCGCCAGGACGGCGCGCATCCGCTCGAAGCCGATGATGCCGCCGTGATCGGCGATGTGATAGCGCAGCAACGGCGCGCCGTTGTCGCCGCTGAAGGCCAGCGTCGACCCGCCTTCGCCGGCAACGACCTCGAAATAGCGCGAGGTCGGGTCGTATTGGCAGAGCGTCGGCAGACGCTCCGCGCCGAACAGCGCCTTGGCGGCCTCCGGATGCCCGGCGAGGAAGCGGCGGATCGCCACCGAGAGCGGCGTCTCGTTGCCCAGCACGCCGGCGTCCGCCGTACCGTAGAGCGAGGCGATGCTGTTCAGCGTTTCCGTCTGGCCCAGGCGCTCCAGCACCAAATCGCGCCAGGTCTCTGAGAATACTTCGCCCGCCGTCACCAGCCGCAAGTTGAAGCGCTCCCAGGCCAGCTTGTCGGCGCGACCGGCATCCACCACCTCCTTCAGGAAAGGCGGATAGCCGAGCAGGACGATCTGTTCGAAGTCCGGCGCCAGCCGGCGCACGACGCGGAGGATCTCGTCGATCTTGTTGCCCGGTGTCACGATCAGCAGCGGGTAGCCCTTGGCCGCCAGCCAGCGCAGGCAGGAGGTCGTGTACATGCCGCCGACCCAGGCCCCGAGGGCGAAGCAGACCACCGCCAGGGTCCGGCGCCGCTGCGCCCGGAAACCGTCGCGGAAGACCTGCTCGAAGCGCTCCGCGATGGCGAGCTCATGGTGCAGCCCGCGCGGCCACAAGGTCGGCTCGCCGGTCGAGCCGGAGGAGACGGCGAAGAAATCGCAGGCGGTGAGGTCGCCGCCCTCCACCAGCGCCTCGAGCGGGAAGCGGCGGACGTAGTTGTCCTTGGTCAGCAGCGGCAGGCGAGCGAAATCCGCGGTGCCGTGGATGTCATCCGGGCCGATCCCGGCCTCCCGCAGCATGGTGCCATAGGCCGGGACACTCGCCGCCGACCGGCGCAGCAGCGCCAGGGCCTCGGCGAAGCCGTCGCCGGTCTCGCCCGGGCGCAGCAAGTCGTCAAGGTTGGTATCCAGGAAATGCGCAAGCGCCGCGCCGGGCGATCTGGCCATGGGGGACTCGGATGAGGACTATGCTCATGCCATTACGCCCGAAGCGGCGTTACGGTTGCAACCGCTCAGCGGTCCAGCCAGGCGCTCCGGTAGCCGTCCTCGCGCCACAGGACGGGGAAGAAGCTCTCGTCCATGCCGAGATCGCCCTGCCGCTTATAGCGGTTGTAGATGTAGCTGATATTGCTCGGGTGGAACTGCGCCGCGGACGAGATGCAATGGGCGACCACGGAGCGGCGCGGCTTCTCCGCGCGGTTCATGTCCGAGCCGTGCCAGGTGGCGCCGTGATGGAAGGCGCAGCCGCCCGCCGGCACCTCGACATGCACGATTTCCGGCTCCCGCCCGACCTTCCCGGCGGCGGTGCGGAACTCCTTCTGGTAGTCTTCCGGCGCGTGGAACTTCTCGATCGGCGGCGAGACGCCCCATTTGTGCGAGCCGCGGGCGTATTCGATGGTGCCGCCGGCGGCCGAGGTGTCGTCCAGCGCCATCCAGCAGGTCGCCATGTGCGGCGGCGTGAACCACTTGGCGTAGGAATCGTCCTGGTGATAGCCGAGCGCCTTGGCCCCGGCCGGCTTCCAGATCACGTTGTCCTGGCAGATGCGCGCGCCGGGCCAGCCGCTCAGTTCCGCCACGCAGCGCCCGACCGCGGCGCTGAGGACGGCTTCGGCGATGGTGCGATCCGATTTCCAGCCGTTGCAGATCTGCCGGGTGCGGTCGGGCCGGTCGCGGCCCTCCTGCCAGTTCCATTCGTCGGGATAAAGGCCGGTCTCGAACTCGCCACGGAACAGCGGCTCGAACCGCGCCCGCAGCCGCTCAACCGTTTCCAGGTCCAGGAACCGGTCGAGGATGAGGAAGCCGTCCTCGTCGAAGCGGCGCTTCTGCTCATCGGTCAGGCGGTCGACGAGAATCATTGTTGCAGATTGCAGCAAGCAACGCCCCCGCGCTATGGCGGATTCGACCGGATTTGATCCTACCCCGGCAGCCCGGCGAGCTTCTTCAGGGTCAGCGGATCGGCCTTGATGCCGGAGAGGTCCACGCCCTCCATCAGCGGGCGGTCGATCAGGGCTTCGGTGAAATTGGCCTCCTGCGGCTTGGCGAAGGACAGGCGCACCGGCCAGTCGCGCGTCGAGCCGTCGGGCAGGATCGCGGTCTGTACCCGCAAATCGGCTTCGCGGAAATCGCTGCGCCGCAGGATCGCCCCGGTCAGGTCGGCGCCTTTCAAATCGGCGCCGACGAAGCTTGCGCCGGTGGCGTCGATGCGGGAAAGGTTGGACAGCGACAGCCGCGCCTTGTCGAAGATGGCGGCGCGCAGCTTGGCCTGGGTGAAGACGATGCCGGTCAGATCGCGGCCGGAGAAGTTCACGCCGGACAGGTCGCGGCCGGTGAAATCGGCCCGCGTGCCCTTGGCGCCGGAGCTCTCGACCCAGACCTCGTGCGAGCGGATGGCGTCGGCGATGGCGCGGGCGGCTTCCTCCGAATCGTCGACAGCGAAGGTCTCGCGCAGATCGAGGTCGCGGTGCACCGCCTTGCCGAAATCGACGCGGAACACGTTGGCGTCGCGCAGCACCGCGCCGTTAAGCTGGGCGCCGTCGAGCACCGCGCGGTTGAGCAGCACGCGCGACAGGTCGCAATTGGTCAAATTGGCGCCGCGCAGATCGGCGTCCTTCAGCGAGGAGCCGGCCAGGTTGGCGCTGCTGAGGTCGGCATTGCGCAGCACCGCCGCCGACATGTCGGTGCGCTTGATGACGGCATGATGCAGCTTGGCCCCGGCCAGGTCGGCGCGCGTCATCCGGGTGCCGTAATCGCCGCGCATGTCGACCTGCGACGGCGCCGGGCCGATGGTGCCGGAAATGGCGACCAGCAACGTGCCGTCGCGGAAGTCGCAGCCCATCAGCCGCGCCTCGGTGAAATCCGCTGCCGCCAGGATGGCGCCGCGGAAATCCGCCCGCCGGCAATCGGATTTGCGAAACGAGGTGCCGGACAGGTTGACGCCGAACAGGTCGGCGTCGGCGAGCACGGCGCGATCCAGGTTGCAGTTGATGAACTGGGTGCCGGTCAGCTTGGCGCGGCTCAGATCCATGCCGCTGAGGTCGAGGTCGCGCAAGGTGCGCAGGGTCAGATCGGCGCGCTTACCGCGCCGGTCGTTGTTCAGCCAATAGCGGTGCGCGAGCAGGAACTGCTTCAGTTCCTTGTCGTGGATCTCATGCATGGCGCCGGGCGCCCTGGGCCCGCGGTTCGCCGGCAACGGCATCCACCTGCTGTTTCGATGGCAGAGTCCTGATCATCCCGACACCATGCGTGTCACTGAATTAAATCATGCTTAACCGCCTGCCATCTGTCGGTGGATTGATCGGCCTGAAATCCTAAGCTAGCCTCCCTCTAGGCGAAGATGGCGCGAGTTGGCCATGCCGACGATCCATTTGACCAAGCATCTGCGGCGGGTGGCGCCGGAAAGACCGGTCACGGTCGAGGCCGACACGCTCGGCGCCGCGCTGGACGCCTATTTTGCCGTGGCACCGGCGGCGCGTCCCTATGTGCTCGACGACCAGGGCCGGCTGCGCCGCCACGTCGCGGTCTTCGTCGACGGCGAATTGCTGACCGACAAGACCAATCTGGCCCTGCACGTGGGGGCGCGGAGCGAGATCTATGTGATGCAGGCGCTGTCCGGCGGCTGACGCGCAAGGAGGGGGAATGGCGGCGGAGCTCTTCATCGGCACGCGCAAGGGCCTGTTCAAGTTCGAGCGCATCGCCGGCACCTGGCAGCAGACCTATGTCGCCTTCCTCGGCGAGCCGGTCACCGCCTTCCTGGTCGACCCGCGCAGCGGCCACTGGTACGCGGCGCTCAGCCACGGCCATTTCGGCGCCAAGCTGCACCGTTCGACCAATCGCGGCGCGATCTGGGAAGAGCTGGTGATGCCGGCCTTTCCCAAGACCGGCGCGGAGGACGCGCCGAGCGTCAACCAGATCTGGGCGCTCGAGGCCGGTGGCGCCGACAGGCCGGGCGTGATCTGGGCCGGCACCCTGCCCGCCGCCCTGTTCCGCAACGACGATCACGGCGTGGCGCCCTGGCAGCTGGTCGAGGGACTGTGGAACCTGCCGGAGCGCAAGCTGTGGTTCGGCGGCGGTACCGACGACCCGGCGCTGCACTCGGTCTGCGTCGACCCGCGCAGTTCCGACCGCATCGTCATCGCGACCTCCTGCGGCGGCGTGTGGCGCAGCGAAGATGCCGGACAGAGTTGGACCTGCCGCTCGAAGGGCCTGTTCGCCGAATACATGCCGCCCGAGCGGCGCGAGGACCCTAACATCCAGGACGTGCATCGCCTGGTGCAATGCCGCGACCGGCCGGACCATTTCTGGTGCCAGCATCACAACGGCGTCTTTCACAGCACCAGCGATCTCGCGCACTGGGAGTATGACGGGCCGCGCTTCGGCTTCGGTGTCGCCGTGCATCCCGGCGACCCGGCCAAGGCCTGGTTCGTGCCGGCGATCAAGGACGAGCTGCGGGTGCCGAAGGACGGCCACCTGGTCGCCAGCCGTACGCAAGACGGCGGCACGAGCTTCGAGGAACTGTCGAAGGGCCTGCCGCCGGGGCCGAGCTACGACCTGGTGCTGCGCCACGCCCTCGACATCGACCAGGCCGGCGACACGCTCGCCTTTGGCTCGACCACCGGCAACCTCTTCGTGAGCGAGGACCAGGGCGACAGCTGGCGGGCGGTCACCCACCATCTGCCGCCGATCTATGTCGTGCGGTTCGCCGCACCCAGATAGAACTCGCCGAGCTCGATACCGTCGCGGCGCTGCAGTTCCACCAGCAGGTTCATCATCTTGGCCTGATCCTGGGTCGGGCTGTCCACCGTCATGATCATGTCGACGGCGTCATGCCCGCACGACAGCGGCAGGATCAGATGGGCATAGGAGCGGTAGCAGTCCTGGGTCTCGAAGACGTTGAGGTGGAGTGCCTGGCGGCGGTTCTGCAGGACGCCAAAATAATGCGTGTGGATCAGCAGGCCGTAGGACCGCGGCTGCATCTCGTTGACGTGCCGGCTATTGCCGATCGACCACGGAGGCTATCGGCAAGGCGGATGGCGTCTTCGGCAATCTCTTATCCGTCACGACCAGTCCGGACGGCGGAGCAAAATCGAAATCGCGGCCGGCGCTGGCCAGCGCCTGATCGCGCAATCCGTTGAGAACAGCGCAGATCGCTACGGCGCGATCCTTATCCTCTGTGCCGAGGCCCGTCGCGAAATCGTCGAGGTTGACATCAAGATGATGCCTGCGATACAGCCCGACCACGTCATAAGCGGAGCCGACGTGACGGCCGCGGCGATCCGTGAGCTTCGTTTCCCGGACTTCGAACGCTTCGATTTCCGGCCACGGACAACGATCTGTGGTATCGGGCGTCATCAGACCGAAATGGTCGACCGTGATTTCCATCCAATATTCGGCGCCGGGCCCAAAGTGGCGCATCTCACGGCGTACCGATCTCAAGCCGATCAATCCGCCGAAGATGCCAACCGCCAGCATGACGGCAACCAACCCGTCTCCGTTCTGCGGATCCATCGCCAGGATTGCGATGCCCCCGATCAGCAGGGCACCGCAAACGACGGTTACGAGCCACCCTGCGGTTCGCTCGCGAGGCCGGCTCGGCAGAATCCGAAACGGGGTGCGTACGGACCGCCCCGGCGACATCTGTTCCCGCTGCGTCATGGCCTTTCGCGAATCCCCTGGCAGTGCCTTAGCTTGGTATCCGCAACCTGGGGGCAGGTTCAACCCGCATACAACTTGCGCGGCGTCGGGGCTGGGCGAAATCAAAATGCCGGCTTTGCCCCGCGCCGGGACGCAAACGAACCACGCCCGCCGGACCCTGGACAAGCCTCTGAAATCGGACCACTTTCACAGAGGCAGGCGAACGAGAACAACAAGCGGCCGGGCGGAACGCCCGATCGGAGGCAGACGGGAGAAGCAGGCGTGGCGCAGGCAGCGCATCTGGCGTCGGTGACGCTGGAGGACAAATACACCGAAAGCTCAGGCCGGGTTTACCTCAACGGCATGCAGGCGCTGACCCGGCTGACGCTGATGCAGCGCCAGCGCGACCTCGCGGCGGGGTTGAATACGGCCGGCTACGTGACGGGCTATCGCGGCTCGCCCTTGGGCGGGCTCGACCAGGCGATGGCGGCGGCCAAGAAGCACCTGGACCGGCACCACATCAAGTTCCAGCCCGGCGTGAACGAGGATCTGGCCGCCACCGCGCTGTGGGGCACGCAGCAACTCGACCTCTTCGGCGACAGCAAATATGACGGCGTCTTCGGCATGTGGTACGGCAAGGGGCCGGGCGTGGACCGCTGCGGTGACGTCTTCCGCCACGCCAACCTTGCCGGCACCGCGAAGCATGGCGGCGTGCTGGTGCTGGCCGGCGACGACCACACCTGCAAATCCTCGACCACCGCGCACCAGACCGAATATGCCTTCATGGATTACGGCATCCCGGTGCTCAATCCGGCGAACATCCAGGAATTCCTCGATTACGGCCTCATCGGCTGGGCCGCCTCGCGCTATTCCGGCTGCTGGATCGCCATGAAGGTGGTGGCCGACAATTGCGATTCCACCGCCTCGGTCTACATCGACCCCGACCGCGTGCTAATCAAGACACCGGAGGATTTCGAGCTGCCCGCCGGCGGGCTCAACATCCGCAAGGCCTCGACGCCCTTCATCACCGTCCAGGCGTTGGAGCAGGAGATGCTGCTCCACAAATACAAGCTCTATGCCGCCCTCGCCTTCGCCCGCGCCAACCAGCTGAACAAGGTGATGATCGACAGCCCGAACCGGCGCTTCGGCATCGTCACCTGCGGCAAGACCTATATGGACGTGCGCCAGGCGCTGGACGATCTGGGCATCGACGAGGACTACGCCAAGCGCATCGGCCTTTCGCTCTACAAGGTCGGCATGACCTGGCCGCTGGAGCGGGAGGGCGTGCGCCAATTCGCCGAGGGCCTCGAAGAGATTCTCGTTGTCGAGGAAAAGCGCGCCCTGATGGAGAACCAGCTCAAGGAGCAGCTCTATAACTGGAAGGAGAGCGTGCGGCCCAAGGTGGTCGGCAAGTTCGACGAGAACCGGGAATGGATTCTGCCCTCCGCCGACGAACTGACCCCGGCGCGCATCGCCCGCGTCATCGCGCGGCGCATCGCCCGCTTCCACACCTCGCCGCAGATCGAGGACCGGCTGAAATTCCTCGAGGCCAAGGAACGGGCGCTGGAGGGCTACAAGCCCGCCATCCGCCGCGTCGCGTATTTCTGCTCCGGCTGCCCGCACAACACCTCGACCGTCCTGCCGGAGGGCTCGCGTGCCTTGGGCGGCATCGGCTGCCACACCATGGCGACCTGGATGGATCGCGGCACCGAGACCCTGACCCAGATGGGCGGCGAAGGCGTCACCTGGGTCGGCCAGGCGCCCTTCTCCAAGACGCCGCACGTGTTCCAGAATTTGGGCGACGGCACCTATTACCACTCGGGCCTGATCGCCATCCGCGCCGCAGTCGCTGCGGGCGTCAACATCACCTACAAGATCCTGTTCAACGACGCGGTGGCGATGACCGGCGGCCAGCCCTTCGACGGGCCGCTCAGCGTGCCGATGATCGCGCACCAGCTGGCGGCGGAGGGCTTGAAGAAGATCACGGTCGTCACCGACGACCCGGAGAAATACCCGACCGCCGATTTCCCCGACGGCGTGCTGGTGCATCATCGCGACGAGCTCGACACCATCCAGCGCGAGATGCGCGAGATCGAGGGCTGCACCGCCATCATCTACGACCAGACCTGCGCCGCCGAGAAGCGCCGCCGGCGCAAGCGCGGCCTGATGCCCGACCCGGCCAAGCGCGTCTTCATCAACGAGGAGGTCTGCGAAGGCTGCGGCGATTGCTCGAAGACCAGCAACTGCCTGTCGGTCATCCCGCTGGAAACCGCGATGGGCCGCAAGCGCGCCATCGACCAGTCGAGCTGCAACAAGGACTATTCCTGCCTGAACGGCTTCTGCCCCTCCTTCGTCACCATCGAGGGCGGCAAGCTCAGGAAGCCGCATCCGGTCGCACCAGTGGCCGAGGAACTGCCCGAACCGGCACTGCCGGCGCTCAAGGACCCGTTCAACATCCTGGTCACCGGCATCGGCGGCACCGGCGTCGTCACCATCGGCGCGCTGCTCGGCATGGCCGCCCATCTCGAGGGCAAGGGCTGCTCGATCATGGACATGACCGGCCTCGCCCAGAAGGGCGGCGCGGTCTTCTCCCACATTCGCATCGCCAACACGCCGGAAGAAATCCACGCCGTGCGCGTCGCGGCCGGCAATGCCGATTTGCTGCTCGGTTGCGACATCGTGGTCGCCGCCACCTTCGACGCTTTGGCCAAGGGTCGCGTCGGCCACAGCCGCGCCATCGTCAACGACCACGAGACCATCACGGCGGATTTTATCCGCAATCCGGACTACAATTTCCCCGGCCACACCTTGCGCGGCGCCATCGAGGCTGCGGTCGGGCCAGGCGCGGCGGAATTCGTCGACGGCACCGGGATTGCCACCGCGCTGCTGGGCGATTCCATCGCCGGCAACATGTTCATGCTCGGCTTCGCCTATCAGCGCGGCCTGATCCCCGTCTCGGCGGACGCGATCCTGCGCGCGATCGAGCTCAACCGGACCGCGGTGGAGCTGAACCGACAGGCTTTTCAATGGGGCCGGCGTGCGGCGCTCGACCTCGCCGCGGTGCAGGTTGCGGCGGCACAGAGCGCGCCGACCGCGCGCGCCATCCCGCAGGGCCTGGACGAGATTATCGCCCATCGCGCGGCGCATTTGACGCGCTACCAGGACGCCGCCTATGCGGCCCGCTACCGGCATCTGGTCGAGCGCGTGGCGGAGGCCGAACGCGCGGCGATGCCGGGATCGGACGCGCTGACCGTCGCGGTCGCCAGGTATTATGCCAAACTGCTCGCCTACAAGGACGAATACGAGGTCGCCCGGCTTCATGCCGACCGGGACTTCCACGACCGCATCGCCGCCCAATTCGAGGGTAAGTACCGCCTGCGCTATCATCTGGCGCCGCCGGCCGTGTCGCACCCCGATCCGGTCACCGGCAAGATCAAGAAGAAGGTGTTCGGCCCCTGGATTGGCCGGGTGTTTCCGCTGCTGGCACGCGGCAAGGCGCTGCGCGGCACGGCCCTCGATCCCTTTGGCCGCACGCCGGAGCGGGTGTTGGAGCGCCGGCTGATCGCGGACTACGAACGGCTGATCGAGGAAGTTATCGAGCGGCTCGAAGCCGGCAACCATGCCATCGCCGTCTCCCTCGCCGCGATTCCCGAGCAGATTCGCGGCTATGGCCACGTCAAGGAGGCGAGTCTCGCCATAGCCAAGCGGCGCGAGGCGGAACTGCTGGCGGAGTTCCGCAGGCCATCGGGCCGGCGCCGGGAGGCTGCCGAGTAGTGGACGGTGGGAAGCGAAACGACGCGGCCGGTCCGGCGCTTCGCCGCCACGCCGTCAATCCGTCAGCACCCGCCGACGGCGACCGGCTTTGTGACGGGCAGCAGAGCTCACGGTAGAGCCGCCCCCCGACCGATACGAAAGGCGAACACCGCCGGCACTCGGAAAGCCGCGTGAATTCAGCACTTTCGAGGCTTAATCTGATTGAAACCAATCGGGTGATCGGGGAATATCGGCCCAAGTCCGCGCCGGACCGGAGGCTAATCAAGATCAAAAGATGGACCGGCGCGCGACCTCACATCGTTTAGGGAGGACATGCAAATGTCACTAATCAAGCGCAACGTCCTGTTGTCTGCGCTGACGGCGGCGACGTTGTTCGCGTCGGCGGCCGTGGCTCAGGCGGAAATGGTTCTGCATCGTGGCAACGGCTCCGAGCCGGAGACCATGGATCCGCAGAAGTCGACCGGCGTCACCGAGGCCAACATCCAATATGAGGTCTTCGAAGGCCTCACCACCTATACACCCGACGGGCAGATTACGCCCGGTGTCGCCGAGAAGTGGGAAATCAGCGACGACGGCAAGACCTATACCTTCCATCTGCGTGATTCCAAGTGGTCGAACGGCGATCCCGTCACCGCCGCGGATTTCGTCTATTCCTATCAGCGCCTGGTCGACCCCGCCATCGCCGCCGATTACGCGCCGATCGCCGACGTCATCGTCAACGCGGAAAAGATCCGCAAGGGTGAGGAAAAGGACCTGAACGCGCTCGGCGTGAAGGCTCTCGACGACAAGACCTTTCAGGTCACGCTGGAGAAGTCGGCGCCGTATTTCCTCGGCCTCATCCGCCACAACACCTTCCTGCCGGTGCACAAGGCCACCGTCGAGAAATTCGGCCAGGATTGGACCAAGCCGGGCAACATCGTCGGCAACGGTGCCTTCACCATGCAGGAATGGACCCCGCAGGCCTCGATGACCCTGGTGAAGAACCCGAACTACTACGATGCCGCCAACGTGAAGCTGGACAAGATCGTCTATTACCCGACCGAGGACATCTCGGAGGAGTTCAAGCGCTTCCGCGCGGGCGAGCTGCACATCACCTACGAGGTTCCCTCGGACCAGGTGAAGTGGATCGAAGAGAATATGAAGGACGAGTATGAGGCGAAGCCCTATCTCGGCACCTACTACTACGTCGTCAACACCACCCGCGAAGCCGGCGCCAAGAAGGAAGTGCGCGAGGCCCTCGCCCTTGCCATCGATCGCGAGATCATCGCCGACAAGGTGACGCAGGGCAGCTTCCTGCCGGCCTATTCCTGGGTCCCGCCGGGAACCCCGGACTACGCCACGCAGTACCTGTCCTTCAAGGACATGCCGATGGGCGAGCGCCTGACCAAGGCCAAGGAACTGATGAAGGCGGCCGGCTATGGTCCGGACAACCCGCTGAACATCGAGATCCTCTACAACACCAGCGAAAACCACAAGAAGATCGCCATCGCGGTCCAGAGCATGTGGAAGTCGATCGGCGTCAACGCGACGCTGAACAATCAGGAATGGCAGGTCTATCTCGACACCCGCGACAACAAGGCCTTCGACGTCGCGCGCGCCGCGTGGATCGGCGATTATGCCGATCCGGTGACCTTCCTTGACCTGTTCCTCTCCGATGCCGGCCCGCGCAACGACGCCGGCTACAACAACGCGGAGTTCGACAAGCTGGTGAAGGATTCCTTCAACATCGCCGACCCCAAGGAGCGCATGGCGGCGCTCGAGAAGTCGGAGCAGATCTTCCTCGCCGATCTGCCGATCATCCCGATCCTGCACTACAAGACCAAGCACATGGTCTCGAAGAAGGTGCAGGGCTGGGCCTACAACAACCTGGACTTCCACCTCGGCCGTTACATGTCGGTGCAATAGCCGGCATGGCCTGACAGGCGACCGGCAGCGTCCCCGTGAAGAACTGGGCGCGCTGCCGGTCGTTGTCTTTGGGGATTGGGAACGCCCACCAGCACGGGCGTGCTGCAATCCGGAGGATGGACCCGTGCTGAACTACTTTTTCCGCCGCCTGGGCGGCGCCATACCTACGCTCTTCATCATCATCGCCGGCACCTTCTTCATGATGCGGCTGGCGCCCGGCGGGCCGTTCGCGCGCGAGCGCGTGGTGCCGCCCGAGGTCGAAGCCAATCTGATGAAGGCGTATCACCTGGACGAGCCGCTGTGGCAGCAATTCGTCCGCTATCTGAGCGGGCTGGTGCAGGGCGATTTCGGACCGTCGTTCAAATACAAGGATTTCACCGTCGCCGACCTCATCTTCGGCGGCTTCCCGGTGTCGCTGCAGCTGGGCGGCATCGCCATCGTGCTGGCGCTGGTCATCGGTATCACCCTCGGCATCTGGGCTGCGCTGCGGCAGAACTCCTGGGTCGACTACGCGACCATGTCGGTCTCCATGGTCGGCATCGCGGTGCCGAACTTCGTGATCGCGCCGGTGCTGACCCTCGTCCTCGGGCTGCAGCTGAGCCTGCTGCCGGTCGGCGGCTGGGGCAAGCCGGGCAATTACGTGCTGCCGATCATCGCGCTTTGCCTGCCGCAGATCGCCGCGATCGCGCGCCTGACGCGGGCCAGCATGATCGAGGTGCTGAGCAGCAATTTCGTGCGTACCGCCCGCGCCAAGGGACTGCGCGAGAGCATCACCATCACGCGCCATGCCATCCGCGCGGCGATCCTGCCGGTCATTTCCTATCTCGGTCCGGCGATCGCCAACATCATCACCGGCTCGGTGGTGGTGGAGCAGATCTTCTCCATCCCCGGCATCGGCCGCTATTTCGTGCAGGGCTCGCTCAATCGCGACTACACCCTGGTCATGGGCGTGACGGTGTTCTACGGCGGGCTCATCATCCTCTGCAACCTGATCGCGGACCTACTCTACGGCATCCTCGATCCCAAAGTCCGCTACGATTGAGGCGCCCCATGGCCGTGACCAATCTCACCATCGACGGCGCGCCCGAAGTCCAGGGCCGTTCCCTGTGGGCGGATGCGCGCAACCGGTTCTTCCGCAACAAGGCCGCCGTCACCAGCCTGATCGTCTTCACGATCATCGTCGTCGCCTGTTTCGTCGCGCCGTTTCTCGGCCTGCGCGCGCCGGACTATATCAACTGGAACCTGTCGAGCTGGAGCGCCCCCGATCTGCAGACCGGCTACCTGCTCGGCACCGACGGGAACAGCCGCGACCTCTTCGTGCGCACGCTCTACGGCGGCCAGATCTCGCTGCTGGTCGGCTTCACGGCCACCCTGGTCAGCCTGGTCATCGGCGTCGTCTGGGGCGCCAGCGCCGGATTCCTCGGCGGCAAGGTCGACGGCTTCATGATGCGCATCGTCGACATCCTCTATTCGATCCCCTTCATCTTCTTCGTCATCATGCTGACCGTGGTGTTCGGTCGCAACATCGTGCTGATCTACGTCGCCATCGGCGCGGTCAGCTGGCTTGACATGGCGCGCATCGTGCGCGGCCAGACCATCTCCATCCGCCGCAAGGAGTTCATCGAGGCGGCGGAGGCAAGCGGCGTCTCCAAGTGGCGCATCATCACCCGCCACATCATCCCGAACACGCTCGGCCCCGTGGTGGTCTACGTGACGCTGACGGTTCCGAACGTGATCCTGACCGAGAGTTTCATCTCTTTCCTCGGCATGGGGACGCAGGAGCCGGGTTCGAGCTGGGGGCAACTGGTGAGCGACGCCGCCGTGGTGATGGAGATCGCCCCCTGGGCCATCATCGGCACCGGCGCCTTCCTCGCGATCACGCTGCTCTGCCTGAATTTCATCGGCGACGGCATGCGCGACGCGTTCGACCCGAAGGATCGCTGAAATGGCAGCCATCCTCGACGTCCAGGGCCTGAAGACCAGCTTCACCACGCCGGAAGGACCGGTGCGCGCCGTGAACGACGTGAGCTTCGCCATCCACGCCGGCGAGACGCTCGGCATCGTCGGCGAATCCGGCTCCGGAAAAAGCCAGATCTTCATGTCGATCATGGGCCTGCTGGCCAAGAACGGCCGCGCCGAGGGCAGCGTGAAGTTCAAGGGCAAGGAGATCCTGAACATCCCCGTGCCGGAGCTGAACAAGATCCGCGGCGTGAAGATGTCGATGATCTTCCAGGACCCGATGACCTCGCTCAACCCCTACCTGTCGGTGAAGCGGCAGATGACCGAGGTGCTGGAGACGCATCGCGGCATGAGCCAGGACGCGGCGCTGGCGGCGGCCATCGAGATGCTGGAGGTCGTGCAGATCCCGGAAGCCAAACGCCGGGTGCACATGTACCCGCACGAGTTTTCCGGCGGCATGCGCCAGCGCGTCATGATCGCAATGGCGCTCTTGTGCGAGCCCGAGTTGCTGATCGCCGACGAGCCGACCACGGCGCTGGACGTCACCGTGCAGGCGCAGATTCTCGATCTTCTCGGCAAGCTGAAGCGCGAGACCGGGATGGCCATCGCTCTCATCACCCACGACCTCGGCGTCATCGCAGGCCTGGCCGACCGGGTCATGGTCATGTACGCCGGCGCGGTCGCCGAGCGCGCCGATGCCGGGCCGCTGTTCAAGACGCCGCAACATCCCTATACGCAGGGCCTGCTGCGCTCCATGCCGCGCCTGGACGAGGCGCGCGCCGAAAGGCTGCAGACCATCGGCGGCCAGCCGCCCAATTTGCAGCGCCTGCCGGAGGGCTGCACCTTCCGCGACCGATGCGTCTATGCCTTTGATCGCTGCGCTGTCGAACGGCCGCCGCTGCGCCCGGTCAGCCCAGATCGCGCCAAGGCTTGCCATCTGGAGGCCCTATGAGCGCCGCCCCGTTACTCTCCGTCCAGGATCTGAAGGTCCATTTCGACGTCTCGCGCAAGGGCCTGTTCGCCGGCCCCCCGGCTGTGGTGAAGGCGGTCGACGGCGTCACCTTCGACCTCAAGCCCGGTGAGACGCTGGGCCTGGTCGGCGAATCCGGCTGTGGCAAATCCACCCTCGGCCGCGCCGTGCTGCGCCTGCTGCCCGCCACCAAGGGCCGGGTGGTCTGGCTGGGCGAGGATCTGCATACCCTCGACCACGCGGCGATGCAGGAAAAGCGCCGCAACATGCAGATCATCTTCCAGGACCCGCTGGCCTCGCTCAATCCACGCATGACCGTCGGCCAGATCATCGCCGAGCCCCTCACGACCTTCAACCCGAACATGAGCGGCAACGAGGTGAAGGAGCGCGTGCGCCAGATGATGGCCAAGGTCGGCCTGCTGCCGAACCAGATCAACCGCTACCCGCATGAATTCTCCGGCGGCCAGTGCCAGCGCATCGGGATCGCGCGGGCGATGATCAACAACCCGCGCATGATCGTCTGTGATGAGCCGGTCTCCGCCCTTGACGTCTCGATCCAGGCGCAGATCGTCAATTTGCTGATGGATCTGCAGGCGGAGACGGGCATGTCGCTCATCTTCATCTCGCACAATCTCTCGGTCGTGCGGCACATCAGCCACCGCATCATGGTGCTTTATCTCGGCAAGGTGATGGAGATCGCCGACCGCGATTCGATCTACGCCAACCCGCTGCATCCCTATACCCAGGCGCTGAACTCGGCGGTGCCGATCCCCGACCCCGACCTGGAGCGGCAGAAGGACCGCATCGTGCTGAAGGGCGACTTGCCCTCGCCACTCAATCCGCCGTCAGGCTGCCCGTTCCGCACCCGCTGCCCGCGGGCGACCGAGATTTGCGCCCAGCAGATGCCGGAGCTGCTCCCCGCGGGGCCGAGCCATCACGTCGCCTGCCATCATGCGGGGCCGCGCGATTAGATCGCGGTCAGGAAATCGACCACGATCATCAGCCGGTCGATCGCGCCGGCTTCGTCCGTCCAGGGCAGAACGGCCGCCTCGCAGACCTTGAATTCCTTGTGCGGGCCGACATAGGGCGGGCGATAGATCAGCGGCGCGCCGCTATCCGCCACCATGCGCGCCACCCGGTAGATGACGGAGTGCTGATCCTGGCCCGGCAGCTCGGACATCCACTTGCCGCTCCAGTCGCTGCGCGAATGCTCCCGCACGCTGGTGCCGACGACGCGATAGCGGAAGTCCCAGGGGTCGCGCCGGACTTCCTTCAGCATCACATGCGGCAGCAGCCGCGGAATCTCGGCGGGATCCAGCGTGGAACGCGCGGGCGGACGACCGTCGCGCGCCTTGCTGCGCCAATAGGCAAGCGCCGCGCGGACGACGTCGGAGGCGAGTTCCGCCTCCTCGATGACGGTGATGCCTGACAGATCCGCCATGGCTGCATCATAGCAGCCCGGCCAGCGGTGAAACCCGCTTCTCCGACGAAGGGTGGACGCTCAGCCCATCATGCCGATGGCGCGCTTGTAGAGGTCGAGCAGCTGCTCCTGCTCCTCGCGGTCATGCGCCTCCATTTTGCGCAACCGGATCACCTGCCGCATGATCTTGGTTTCGAAACCGGTCGATTTCGCCTCGGAATAGACCTCGCGGATGTCGCCGGCGATGGCGGCCTTCTCCTCCTCCAGGCGCTCGATGCGCTCGATGAAGGATTTCAGCCGGTCCGCAGCAATGCCGCCCGCATCCGCCATGATATTCCTCATAAATGCACGAAATTCCGACCCGGGAGCGAATCGGGATGCGCGCGACTCTAGTCCCGCCGCACATGGCCTCACAAGCAATCTGCGCCTGTGGATAACGTGGATAACGTGTGTTGCTTGTGGAGGCTGCTTGCTTGTAGGACCGGCCGCTGGCAGGGCATTGTCGCATTCGGGCAGCAGGCGGCGGAGCTAAATGACCTTGCGCGATGTGGGCTGGGCGGTCGTGGTCCAGCTGATCTGGGGAATCGGCCTGACGCTGATGAAGCCTAGCATGGCGGCATTTCCGCCGATCCTGTTCATCGCGCTGGTCTATGGCATCATCGCGCTGACCATGAGCCCCATCGCGCCGAAATCGCGCACCCCGTTCCTGTGGATGATGCTGATCGCGGCGCTGGGCGGCAGCCTGCAAAGCGGCCTGCTGGCGATCGGCCTCAGCCTCCTGCCGGCCTCGACGGCCAACCTCCTGCTGCAATCGACGGTGCCCTTCGCCGTGCTGCTGTCCTGGGCGATGCGCCTCGACCGCCCGAGTCTCCGCAACGGCGCCGGCTGCCTGCTCGCGCTGGCCGGCGTGGCGGTGGTGATCGGCGCGCCGGACCAGGTCGGGTCCTGGGCCGGGGTGGCGGCGGTCACCGGCTGCGCGCTGTCCTGGGCGGCGGCGCAGGTGCTCATCCGCCTGCACTGCAAGGACAGCGGTGCCGTCTTCTACACGGCGATGGCCCGGCACGCCTGGCCGCAGGCCCTGCTGGCCAGCCTGCTGCTGGAGCAGGATCACCTGGGCTGGCTCGCCCGCGCCAGCCTGCCCGATTGGGCCGGGCTGGTGGCCATCGCCCTCATCGGCTTCGCCGCCGGCTACATGCTCTGGTACAAGCTGCTGGTCCGCAACCGGATCGACCAATTGCTGCCGTTCACCCTGCTGATGCCGGCCATCGGGGTGGCGACCGGCGCCCTCGCCCTGGGCGAGGCCCTGCCGCCGGCCCTGCTGGCCGGGGGCGGCGTGATCCTGACCGGCCTGGGGGTCATCGTCTGGCCCAGCCGGCGGGCGCGCACCGGGACGCCCCCAATCCGCTCTTAACCCGCCCTTTACTGCCCGGGAGGCAAATAGAAGCGACTGCGCAGATCGGCGCCCAGGGCCTTGTCACCGATTATGAAACGCTCGACGACACTGAGATCGGCACTGCCGGCGACCGTCCTGCTGGCCTTCGGCATGGCCGCCCTGGCGGCGCCGCAATTCCTGCCTGCGGATACCGACCGGGTGGCGGTCATCGCGCCGGGCGGGGCCGCGCTCCAGGTTGTTGCCGCCGCCGGTGGATCAGCCTTCGGCGGGTCTGCGACTGCGGTTTACGCCGTCTCGACCGAACCGGGTTTCGTCGATCGGCTCTACGCTTCCGGGGCCTGGCTGGTCCTGCGCTTCGACGGCGCGGCCGGCTGCCTGCAATCCAATCTTGGGATAATCACCAATGCACGCGGTTGAAGCCTTGCGCGCCCGCACGGCGCGCTTCCTCGCCATCTACATCGCCGCCCACCTGCCCATCGTCCTCGGCCTGGAATGGCTGATGCAGGGCGGGCTCGGCTGGACCAGCGGCACCATGGCCGTCATCGCCGCCGCGACCGGCGTGATGGCTTGGCGGGCCGCGGGCCTGTCGCAGCGGCTGTTTCTCGCCGTCGCGATGATGCTGACCATCGCCTGCCTGCTCGCCGCGATGCGCGGCCAGGCCTGGCAGATCGACATCCACATGTATTTCTTCGCCGCCTTGGCGATGCTGGTTGCCTTTTGCGACTGGCGCGTGGTGCTGGCCGGCACCGTCACCGTGGCGGTGCATCATCTGGTTCTGAACTTCGCCCTGCCAGCCCTCGTCTTTCCGGATGGCGCGGCGTTCTTCCGCGTCGTGCTGCACGCGGTGATCGTGCTGATCGAGGCCGGCGTGCTGATGCTGGTGGCGCGTTACCTGGCGCAGGCGCTGACCGACGGCGAACTGGCGCTGCAATCGGCGAACGAAGCGACCGAAGTCGCCCGCCGCGCCAGCCAGCACGAAATCGAGGCCCAGGCCCAGGCCAAGGCCGAGCGCGACAAGATGCTGGCCGACATTGCCAGCCGCTTCGAACAGGCGGTCAGCGTGCTGGTCGACGACGTCTCGGCGAAATCGCAGCAGGCGGCCAAGCTGGTCGAGGAGATGGCGACCCAGACCCACCATTCCGCGTCCAACGCCGTGGCCGCGGCCGACACCTCGCGCAACGCGCTGTCCGAGGCGCAGTCGATCTCCCAGGCGGCGCAGGAGCTGAGCTCCTCCGTCTCGTCGATCCTGCACCAGGCGCAGCGCTCCACCGAGATCACTGCCGAGGCGGTCACCCAGGCCGAAGGCACCAGCCAATCGGTGCAGGAGCTCTCCATCGCGGCGCAGAAGATCGGCGACATCATCAAGCTGATCAACGAGATCGCCGGCCAGACCAACCTGCTGGCGCTCAATGCCACGATCGAGGCGGCACGCGCCGGAGAGGCGGGCAAGGGCTTCGCGGTCGTCGCCTCGGAGGTGAAAAACCTCGCCACCCAGACCGCCAAGGCGACCGAGGAAATCTCGGCCCAGATCGGCGCCATCCAGGGCGCCACCGGCCGCGCCGTCGGCGCCATCGGCAGCATCGCCGAGATCATCAACCAGATCAAAGCGATCTCCGACGAGATCAGCCACGCCGTCCAGCAGCAGGGTGCGGCCACCAGCGAGATCGCGCAGAGCGCGCAGAGCATGTCACGGGCGACGGAGTCGACCACCGCGAAAATCGAGGACGTGCGCCAGGCCGCCGGCCAGTCAGGCGCCAGCGCCGAGTTGCTGACCGATGCCGCGCGCATGCTGCTGAGCCAGTCCGACCGCCTGCGCGGCGAGGTGCAGGCCTTCCTGAAGAGCGTGCTGCGCAGCTAGATCATGAATGGTCGCATTTTCTGCGCCGAACCGGTTTCCACTTCGGCGGAAAATGCTCCAGGGGGCGTCACGCCCGCCTGAACGCGCTCCACAGCCCCAGCGTCGAGTGCCACAGGGCGTTGAGGCCGAAGCCGATGAACAGCAGGCCCGAGGCGCGCGTCACCCAGAGCTGGTGGCGGCGGTAGAAGCGCCGCACCAGCCCCGCGCCGATCAGCCAGGCGAGCGCGACATCTGCCAGGATGAAGCCAGCGAAAGCGGCCAGCAGCAGCACCGGCATGCGCTCCCAGCTCAGATCCTGCGACCGCCCAGCCAGCAGAGAGGTGAAGGTGGCGACCGCCACCGGATAGCCTTTGGGATTCATCAGGCCGAAGGCCAGGCCACGCAGCAGCGGCCGCGTGGCGCCGAGACTGGCCAGCGCGTCCGAGCCGCGCTTCACGCTCGCCGCCTGCCAGCCCAGCCAGCAGAGATACCCGCCGCAGGCGAGGCCCAGCAGGTCGAACACCGCCGTGCCGAGCGATTGCGCACCGATGATGGCGACCAATGCCAGCGAAGCCCAGGTGACGTCGCCGGCCAGATGCCCAACCAGGAATCCGACCCCGGCGCGGCGCCCCTGCACCGCGCCGATTCCGAGCAGCGCCAGGAAGGCGGGGCCTGGGGTGAGCGTATAGGCGGCAGCCGCCAGCAGCGCCGGCAACAGAAGGGTCGGGTCGAGCAAAGGTGTGGCGGTCATGTGTCGTCGTCTTTCACTGCGCGATGGCCCCGCTACTCTTTCGTCACCCCGGCCTTGAGCCGGGGTCCATGCATCAGCGGTCCGTGCGGCGGACAAATGGATCCCGGCTCAAGGCTGGGATGACGATCGTGCATTTCGTTCAATGCTTGTGCGTGTCCTTGAAAGCCTGCTGCTGCGCCGGCGTCGCTTCCTTCTGGTATTTGGCCTTCCATTCTTCGTAGGTCATGCCGTAGACGATTTCGCGCGCCTGCGGGTCGCTGACCGGCGTGCCGGCCGCTTCCGACGCCTCGCGGTACCAGCGCGACAAGCAGTTGCGGCAGAAGCCGGCGAGGTTCATCAGATCGATATTCTGCACGTCGGTGCGCTCGCGCAGATGCTGGACCAGCCGGCGGAACGCCGCGGCCTCCAACTCGGTGCGGGTCTTGTCGTCCATTGGGGACCTCATTCGAAAGCCAGGGTCTCTTTGATGAGTTGATCGACCACCTGTCGGAGGGCCAGATCATGCTCCATGCCGTCATCCACCGCCCGGCGATAGGCCGCCACCTGGCGGTGGGCGCTGGTGCCGCGCGCGAGGATCTTGCGCGCATGCGCCAGCTCCCTCTCGCAGCCGAAGAATTGGGCATCCGGCGTCACCAGGTCAATGATCTCCTCGATCAGGCCGGGCACGGCGGCGATCTCGCCCTTGCCGAAATCGACCAGGCCCTCGTCGATGCCGTAACGCTGCGCCCGCCAGCGGTTCTCGTTCACCAGCATCGCCGCATAGCGCCGCCAGCGCTGGTTGGAGCGGCGCAGGCGATAGAGCATCCTGAGGATGCAGCGATACATCGCCGCGACGCAGAGCGTGTCCTCGAGATAGGTGCAGGCGTCGGGAATGCGCAGCTCGAGGGTTGGAAAGCGCGCGCTCGGCCGCAGGTCCCACCACAATTTGCTGCCGTCCTCGATCAGCCCGGCATTCACCAGAACCTTCAGGTGGCGCTCGTATTCGCCCCAGGAATCGAAGATCTCCGGCAGGCCGGTGCGCGGCAATTCGTCGAACACGGCGAGGCGGAAGCTCTTCAAGCCCGTCTCCTCGCCCTGCCAGAAGGGCGAGGAGGTGGAGAGCGCCAGCAGGTGCGGCAGGAAATAGGTCGCCTGGCTCATCAGGTCGATGCGCAGCTCGGGGTCTTCGAGCCCGACATGCACGTGCATGCCGCAGATCAGCAGCCGGCGGCCCAGCGCCTGCAGGTCGCGCGCCAGGATGTTGTAACGCTCCCGGTCGGTGTGCAGCTGCCGCGTCCACACGGCAAAGGGGTGGGTCGAGGCGGCGACCGGCGCCAGGTTGTAGCGCCCGGCCAGCTCGCCGATCGTGGTCCGGAACTGCGTCAGCTGCCGGCGCGCCTCGTCCAGCGAGCCGCAGATCGTGGTGCCGACCTCGATCTGCGAGCGCAGGAATTCCGGCGTCACCCGGTCGCCCAGGGCCTCCTTGGCGGCGTCGAACAATTCGGGCGGCGGATTGGTGGCGAGATCGCGGGTGTCGCGATCGACCAGCAGGTATTCCTCCTCGATCCCGAGGGTGAAGGCCGGGTCCTTCATGGCGTGACGCCCTCTCCCTTCCGTATTTCGTGCAGCAGCGGTCGCCCGAGCACATCCTTCAGCACGCGATGCAAGATCGCCGCCCAGCGCTCCTGCCCCGCCTCGGCGGCGATCAGATCCTGGCGGATCTCCAGCAGCCCATGCGCCAGGCCCAACGCCTCGGCATGCGCCTTGATCGAATAGCCGTGGCCGTCGCGCCCCGAATAGGGTTCGTTGTCGCCCACCACCAAGTCGGGCTCCTCGGCCAGGCGCTGCATCAGCGGCACGGCCAGGCGCGGATCGCGGTTCCACAGCACGCCCACATGCCAGGGCCGCTGGAACCCGTTCATCACGGGCGTGAAGGAATGCAGCGAGACGATCACCGGCACATGGCCGTCCGCCAGGCGCTTGGCGATCAGCGCCGACAGGGCGGTGTGATAGGGCGCGAAAATCTCCGCCTGACGGCACCGCCGCTCGTCCGGCGTCAGGCCGCGATTGCCGGGAACCGGCGTGCGATCGCTTTCCTGCGGGATCGAGGTCGGATCGTCGAGATGCCTGTTGCAATCGATCACCAGCCGCGAATAGGCGGTGAGGAAGAGGGGCGCATCGAGCGATGCGCTGAGCCGCCGACCCAGACCGGCGATGCCAATATCCCAGGCGATGTGCTGGTCGAGTTCCCGCGGCCCCAGGCCCAGCGTGCCGAGCCTGGCTGGAAAGGCGCGGCCGGCATGGTCGCAGAACAGCAGCAGATCGGTGCGCCCCTGCGGATTGACCACGGCGAACGGCGCCGGGTCTTCCGGGCCGAGCAAGGTGGCGGCGGTCTTTGGCGGCTGGGCGTCCTGCATCAGGGCGAGAATGGTCGCGATCCGGGCGGCAGCATAGAAGAAGCCGCCGTGATTGTCGATGCGAGCCCCGGCCTCTGACGCGGCGCCGCGCGCTGGGCGCGAAGCCGCCTGAAACCGTCGCAACCGTGACTTGACCGCCCCGCTCGGCTCCATACAGTGCGCCGGTCACGACGTGAGCAGAGATCAGGGGACTATGTTGCGCGACGACCGCGAATTGCTGCAGCGCCTGTTCACCGCCGCCATCGGCGCGGTCGATCCGTTGAAAATCCTGGCCGCGCATCTGCCGCCCCCGCCCAAGGGCCGCACCATCGTGCTCGGTGCCGGCAAGGCCGCCGCGGCGATGGCCAAGGCGGTGGAGGATCACTACCACGTTCCCGGCCTCACCGGCCTGGTGGTGACGCGCTACGGCCACGGCCTGCCGTGCCGGCATATCGAGGTGGTGGAGGCCGCGCACCCGGTGCCCGACGCGGCGGGCCAGGAAGCGGCCAAGCGCATCCTGGCGCTCACGCGGGGCCTGACCAAGGACGATCTGGTGCTGTGCCTGATTTCCGGCGGCGCCTCCGCCCTGCTGGCGATTCCGGGCGAGGGCCTGACCCTGGCCGACAAACAGGCAGTCAACAAGGCGCTGCTGAAATCCGGTGCCAACATCGCCGAGATGAATTGCGTGCGGAAGCACCTCTCCGCCATCAAGGGCGGGCGGCTGGCGGCCGCCGCGCATCCGGCGCGGGTGGTGAGCCTGCTCATCTCCGACGTGCCGGGCGACGATCCCTCGGTGATCGGCTCCGGCCCCACCGTCGCCGACCCCTCCAGCCGGGAAGAGGCACTCGCGGTGATCCGCAAATACGGCATCACGCCGCCAGAAGCGGTGCTGCGCCACCTGAACGAACTGGCCAGCGAGACGCCCAAGCCCGGCGATTCGCGGCTGGCGCGCTGCCAGACCCAGATCATCGGTACGCCGCAGGCCGCGCTACGGGCGGCGGCGGCTGTGGCCAGGTCTGTGGGAGTCACACCGATCGTGCTGGGCGACCTTGAGGGCGAGGCGCGCGACGTCGCCCTGATCCATGCCGGCATCGCCCGCCAGGTGGCACGGCACGGCGAGCCCCTGCCTGCCCCGGCCGTCATCATTTCGGGCGGCGAGACCACGGTCACCGTGCGCGGCCAGGGTCGCGGCGGGCGCAATGCCGAGTTCCTGCTGGCCCTCGCCGTGGCGCTGGACGGGCACCCGGGCATCTCGGCAATCGCCGGCGACACCGACGGCATCGATGGCACCGAGGACAACGCCGGTGCGATTCTCACACCCGACAGCCTGGCGCGCGGCTTGGTCAAGGGCCTTAACGCAAAGGCAATGCTTGCCAACAACGATGGGTATGGTTTCTTCTCTGGACTAGGGGACCTGATCGTCACCGGGCCGACGCGGACCAACGTCAACGACTTCCGCGCCATCGTCGTCCGGACACAGGGATAAGAAAAAAGCGAGCATATGAGACGCCAGCGCAAAGCCAAGATCGTCGCCACCCTCGGTCCGGCCAGCTCGACGCCGGAGCAGATCTCCGCCCTGTTCCATGCCGGTGCCGATGTCTTCCGGCTCAATTTCAGCCACGGCGCGCATGAGGACCACAAGGCGCGCTACGAGGCGATCCGCGCGGTGGAGGAGAAGGCCGACCGGCCGATCGGCGTGCTGATGGACCTGCAGGGCCCGAAGCTGCGCGTCGGCGCCTTCGCAGATGGCGCCGTCGACCTGAAGACCGGCGCCACCTTCCGCTTCGACCTCGACGATTCCAAGGGTGATGCCAGGCGCGTGCAGCTGCCGCATCCCGAGATCTTCGCCGCCGTCAAGACCGGCACCAACCTGCTGCTCGACGACGGCAAGCTGCGCCTCCGGGTCAAGAAGTTCGGCGACGATTTCGCCGAATGCGAGATCGTGGTCGGCGGCAAGCTCAGCGACCGCAAGGGTGTCAACGTGCCCGACGTGGTGCTGCCGCTCTCGCCGCTCACCAAGAAGGACCGCAACGACCTGCGCTACGGCCTCGACCTCGGCGTCGACTGGGTGGCGATGTCCTTCGTGCAACGGCCGGAAGACGTGGCGGAGCTGCGCAAGCTGATCGGCGGCCGCGCCAAGCTGATCGCCAAGCTGGAGAAGCCCTCGGCCATCGAGCACCTGGAGGAGATCGTCGACCTCTCCGACGCGGTGATGGTGGCGCGCGGCGATCTCGGCGTCGAGATGGCGCCGGAAGACGTGCCGGCGATCCAGAAGCAGATCATCGCGGCGGGGCGCAAATCCGGCAAGCCGGTGGTGGTCGCCACCCAGATGCTGGATTCCATGGTGCATTCGCCGGCCCCGACCCGCGCCGAGGCCTCCGACGTGGCGACCGCCGTCTATGACGGCGCCGATGCGGTCATGCTGTCGGCCGAGAGCGCCTCCGGCCAGTATCCGGTCGAGGCGGTGGCGATGATGGACCGCATCATCACCCGCGTAGAGCGCGACCCGGCCTATCGCCGCATCCTCGACGCCCAGCATCCGGACCCGCAGGCGACCGGCAATGACGCGATCAGCGCCGCCGCGGCGCAGGTGGCGCATACCCTCTCGGTCGCCGCCATCGTGACCTATACGACGTCCGGCTCCACGGTTCTGCGCGTGGCGCGCGAGCGCCCCGAGGTGCCGATCCTCACCTTGACCGCATCGATGGCGACCGCGCGCGCCCTGTCGATGGCCTGGGGTGCCCATTGCGTGAAGACCGCCGACGTGAAGCGATTCTCCGAGATGGTCGACAAGGCCTGCCGCATCGCGCTCCAGCAGGAGATCGCCAAGGTCGGCGACCGGCTGGTGATCACCGCCGGCGTGCCCTTCGGCACCCCCGGCTCGACCAACATCCTGCGCGTCGCCTGGGTCGAGGAATAGGGCCGCTCAAGTCCCGGCCGGGAAGTCGTCGATGTTCTTCGGCACCTTCAGCGCCGCCGGGCGCGCCTTGAACAACCAGCGCAGCTTCGCAGCCAAGGCCGGGGCGTTCAGGACCCCGAGCGCCTTCCTGCAACGCTCGGCCCGCGTCAGGTGGCGCACGAGGCTGATATCGGAAATCGTCGGCCGGCGAACGCCAAAGACGTCGAGCATGCCATCCGAATCATAGCTGTTGGCCGCCCATTCGCGGCCGATATTGCCGGAAGCCAGCATCTCCGCCCAGTATTCGAGGCGCCAGCCTGCGCTCGGCGTGAGCCGGAACGGCTTGTGCCGCCCCCGGTAGTCGTTCACCCGCTTCTCCAGCTCCGATGCCGCGCGCAGCGGCAGATGCAGGCAGGCGAAGGTGCGGCGATTGGCGATCGACGCGCCCTCGAAATCGACCCGGTGATTTCCTTTCACGACCGCGACGCGCGCACCGGGCGGTGGGGCAAACAGGACCTTGCGCGGAAACGCGCGCTCGAGGAAGGCGACACGTCCGTTGCCGATCACGTTGGCCGCGTGCATGTCAGGGTTGTAGGCGCGCTCCACCCGCCTTGTCGCATGGCGCCAGGCGCCGGGCGCCGCCTGCAGAACGGCGCGCGACTGGATGTAGTTCACCACCGGAGCGCAAATGACGTTGGCGTTGCGCTTCCGCATCGACCGCGCCACCGCCGGCAACGAGAGGTTCCAGCATTCGTCCGCGTCGAACGGCACGATTAGCTGGAAGCCCTCGTTCAGCAGCGCATTGGCCATGTCGCTGGTCATGCGCGCCTGATCAAACGGGCCGTCGTCACGATCGATGCGCAGCCCGGCGACCCGCGACTGCAGCTGCAGCAGCTCCTCGTAGGTGCCGTCGGTCGAGCCATTGTCGATCACCCAGACCCGCTCGCAGCCGAGCAGCCAGTGATGCAGGGCGGTGAGCGGCGCGATGTCGACGGCGTTGCGGACGATGGCGATGGCGGCGGCTCTCATGGGCGTTGCCTCACTCCGCCGCGCGCTTCAGGACATAGCGCTGATAGAGCCAGCCGAGACCCAGCAGCGTCACGCCGAGGCCGAGGAACGAGGCGACGCGGTAGAGCCCGGTCAGCCCGGCGGCGTCGACCAGGAACACCTTCAGCACCACCACCAGCACGATGGCCGCCGCGGCGTGGCGCAACGCCGGAATCCGCCGCCACAGCGCCAGCACCAGGATCGACCCACCGTAGAGCAGCCAGATCAGCGAATAGCCGTAGCTCTCCGCATCGCTCATGAGCTTGCCGGGGACGCCGAACTCGATGATTTCGCCCTGGAACAGATGGCGGTTGAGGGCGCTGACGCCGATGAAGCCGTCGACCAGCGCAATCGCCGCCGCCAAGCCGGTGACCGGCCGGTGCAGTTTCACGTCCAGCCTCGAATTGTGCACCAATTGCGCCATGCCCAGGAACAGGACGAAGCCGGTGCCATAGGCGTAGAGCAGCGTGTTGAGGACGGGCGCGCCGGCGACCGGCACCGGATTCAGCAGCGGATTGTCGAACAGCCATAGCGAACCGGCGGTCATCGCCCCGGCGAGCGCGCCCAACGCATAGGCGATCCAGCGGATCCGCCCCTCGCCCCGCCGCTGCGCCAGCCGCCAGGTGGCGAGCGCGAGCAATCCCCACAGCAACACCAGCGTCGCCGCCTCGACGAAGCCGAGCGGCGCGCTCTTGAACGCAGCGCCGTGGAACAGGTGGCGGATCTCCAGCGTGACCAGCAGGAAACCCAGCAGCAGCGCGCCCGCCTGCAGCATCAGCATCAGGCGCAGATCGCTGGCCCGGCGCGCGAGCCACGCGGTCGCCGCGAAGCACAGCATCGGCACGCCGAGGCCATAGGCCAGCCAGTTGAAGATCGGCCGCTCGCCGGCGGGGAAGCCGGAGAACAGGACCGCCAGCAGCACCGCCGGCGCGCCGACCCAGAGGCCGCGCCGCAGCCACGGCTCCTCGATCCGGTTGGCGACCCAGGCGGTCAGCGGCAACAGCAGCGACCACAGCACCGCCAGCCATTCGCGCTCGACCCACAGCGGCACCGCGGCGGCGATGAAGCCGGCGCAGGCCAGCACATGCACGCCGAAGGCGCGGCGATAGCCGATGATCTCGAAGCGCCAGCGCCGAAGCCGCTGGACGAAGCCAAGATGGAGGGCGGCAAGGATGAGGCAGAGGATCGACCAGGGCAGCAATAGATCGACGTCACGCAGCCGCCAGTAGGCGAGCGCCAGCGCGGCGGCACCGCCGACCGCTGACAGCAGCGACCAGCGTTCCGGCCGCCGCGCGCCCCAGGCGAGGGCGAAGCCGCCGAAGCTGGCGAGCGCGCCGGCGAGGCAGGCGATCCACAGATAGCGTTCCGATTCCCAGCCAAGCGCGCCGCGATCGAAGGCCCCCAGCACCGCCAGATTCGCGAGCAGCAGGCCGAGTGCCGGCACCGCAGCGAGTGCCAGGCCCGCCGCTTCATGCTCCGGCCGCTTGCGCCCCAGCACCATGCCGACGGCCGCGATCAGCAGGGCGAAGGCCCAATCCTGCGTGCGGAAATTGCCACCTGCTAGCCACAGCAGCATCAGCAGCGCGGCGGCGGCGCTCGCCGCCAGGGCGACGATGCGCGGCTGCGACCATTGCGCCGCGTCACCGGCCGGCGTCAGCCACAGCGCGCTCGCCGTCACCAGGATCAGATAGGCGGGCACCCAGAGATCGCCGATGCGCGCGCCGTCGGGTGCCGTCGGCATGCCACAGACCAGGAAGGCCCAGCACAGCCCGCCGGCGATGGCGATGGCCGGCAGGTACCACCAGCCGCGCTGCCGTTCCAGCCACAACGCGCCCAGCTGCAGCAGATAGAGATAGCTGAACAGCACGCCGGGATTGGGCTCTCCGGTCGAGACGATGGCCGGGGTCAGGAAGCCGCCGGCGAGGCCGACCAGTCCGACGAAAGGACCGTGGCGCAAGGCCAGCGCGATGGCGAGGAAGGTGATGCCGGCCAGGATGACGAAGGCGAGCGCCGCCGGCAGCAGATGATAGAGCGCCACCGCGGCGAACAGGCTGGCATATAGATCGGCGATGCCGGCGGCGGTCAACGCCTGGCCGATGGTACCCGACTTGCGGCGCAGGATGTCGCCGGCGACCAGCAGGACAAGGCCGAGCAGCACGCCAAGCGCGACCCGCGTCGCCGGGCCGAGCAGGCCCTCGTCGATCGAGTATTTCACCAGGAAGGCGCCGGCCAGCGCGATGCAGGCGCCGCCCAGCCAGACGAAGCCACGCGCGCCGAGCCGCTGCTCGAAGCCGCGCGGCGCCGGCTCGGCGAAATCCCGCGGCGGCGCGGCAGGACCCGGGACCGGAGCCGGCTCCGGCGCGGTTTCGCCGCGCATGGGGGCAGCCGGTTCCGGATCGGGGAGCGTCGGTGCCGCGGGCGCAGGCATCGCCTCGACCTGGGGCGCGACGTCCGGCGCGATCGCGGGCTCCACCAGCGGCGACGCCGGGCGCGACATCGCCGCCAGCTCTCGCAGCGACCGCAATTCGGCGCGCAGCAGGTCGATCTCGCGCTGCAGGCGACCGGTGGCGCGGAAGGCGGCGATGCTGAGGCCCGGCACCACCAGGATCAGGAAGATCGCCGCGGCCAGGAAGACCAGGCCTTCGATGGTGTCGCCGAAGAACAAGTAGCCGCCCCCGATTCGCACCCGAAACCGCACCGGTCCGGGCGCCCCATCATGGCGCGGCGGCCTTGCGGCCCGCAACCTCCGCCTGCACTGAGCGCCGCCGGGGGGTCATGCCCGGCAGCGCTCACAGGTCACTTGTTGTTGCCGCGGCGCTGGTCGGTCGCGCTCTCCTGCTCGGCGATCAGAGTCGGCGTCGCCAGCCCGGCCGGAATCGATACGCCCGGGTCGCGGTCATATATGTCACGGCGGAAATTCGCCTGGCCGGCTTCGTCGACCCAGGCGGTCATGTAGACGATGTGCAGCGGAATCGGCCGCGCCAGCTTGGCGAAGGTGGTAACGCCGGACTTCACCACCTCTTCGACCCGCGCATGGGTCCAGCTGGGGTCGTCCTGCAGCAGGAAGGCGGCGAGACCGAGCGGATCGTCGACCCGCACGCAGCCCGAGGAGAAGAAGCGGTCCTGCTTCACGAACAGCTCCGGCGCCGAAGTGCCGTGGATGAAGACGGCATGGTCGTTCGGGAAGTCCAGCTTCACCGGCCCCAGCGCGTTCTCCGGCCCCGCATCCTGCTTCAGCCGGTAGGGGAACTTGCCGGAGGCCTTCACCTCCCGCCAGTTGATCCGGCGCGGATCCAGCTGCTGGCCGTCGCTGGTGAAGACGCGGACGTTCCGCTTGTAGAAATATCCCGGCTCCTCCAGCTCGTGCTTCAGCATGTCGATGGCGGCGATCTTGGCCGGCACGCTCCAGTCCGGGTTGAGCTTGGCCTGGAAGATCTCGCTCCGCAGCAGCGGCGTCTTGCGCGCGACGCGGCCGACGATCGCCTTGGAGTGGAAGGTGGTGATGCCGTTCTCGATCACCCGGAGCTCGGTCGAGGGGATGTTGACGAAGACGTAGCGCTCCTCGAAGTCCGGGCTTTCCTTGCGCATGCGGTCGAGATTGAGCAGCACCTGCTTCAAACGCTGCTCGGCGGAGACGTTCATCTCCTCGATCGTGCGCTTGCCGATGACGCCGTCGTCATTGAGACCGTGATTGCGCTGGAACTGGCGCACGGCCAGCTCGAGACCGGAATCATAGAGCTCCGGATCGTCGCCGAGCGCGACCAGCTCACCGGTCACCAGCAGCCGCTCCTTCACCTGGCGCACGCGCGTGCCCTTGTCGCCGATCTCGATCTTCTCCACGCCGGAGACCTTCGGCCAGCCGCCATGCTCGTAGAAGCCGAGATAGACCGGCAAAGCGGACTGGAGACGCCAGAACATCTCGAAGCTCGGCAGCTGCTGCCCGAGGCTACGTGTCGGGTCCTTCGACTTGGCGAGCTCCGCCAACGCGCGGCCACCCTGGCCCCGATAGGCGCCCAGCGACGCGTTGGCGTCGTAGGCACTCGCGACATAAAGCGCGCTCAGCAGCGCTTCGGCATCGGCGGCCTCGCCGGCGGCGATCTGCGACGGCAGCGCCTCGGCAAGCTGGCGCAAGCTGCGCTCGGCCGGCATGCCGGCAAGGATCGCATTCGGCAGCTGGCGCTGCAGATAGGCGCCGAGCACGGTATAGCCCGTGCCGGTCGTCCACAGCGCCGGGCCGCCGGCGGTGTAGTAGCTCTGCAGGCCTGCCCAATCGACCGCGAGGGCGGTGAGCCGGTTGCTCTGCTGCAACCGCTGTATTGCCGCGTCGATGCCGCTCACGGCGGGCGCCGCAGCGCTCGGCGCCGTTGCGTTGGCCGGGTTCAAGAGGGGCACGTTGCGCTGGTCCTTGTCCGCCCAGGCGGCGCCGGACAGCGTGGCGGCTAGACCGGCCGCGCAGCACGCGAGCAGCAGAGACTTCATCCTGGGGGCCATGATCACGCCGTTAGCTGTTGTCCTGATAGGCAAACATTCAGGCGGCCCGATGGATGCGGGCCACTCATTAGATAATAGGGACCGGTTACCGAATTGTCACCGCGACCCAAGCGCGTATCAGCGGCGCCTGTGCGGCCGGTCACAGGGCAAAGCGGCTTATTTCGCCCGTCCTAGACCAAGCCAGGCCGCCCGAAGGCGGTGGCGGAAATGCTGGATTCGATAAAGATCCTGAGGCCGGTCGGCTGCTCGAACACCTTGTCGGCCCGCTCGCTCTTGATCTGGATCTCCACCGCGCCGGCCCGCTGGGCCAGCGCGCCGGCTTCCACGCGCACCAAATCGTCGCAATAGGCGGCGGCCTGCTCCAGATCGACGAAGTCCTTGATCCCGGTCGCGTGGTGGACACGGAACAGGCCTTCCTGCGGCTGGGTGATGGTGGCGTTCGCCCGCTGCAGCACGCCGCCGGCGACCGCGCCGACCGCGTTGCAGACATCGGCATGCGGCGGGATCACCAGCCGCGTCTTCAGGCGCCGGGCGATCTCCGGATAATAGCTGCCGACCGGCGCGCCGATGGCGGCGAGCGGCGCGGTCAGGCGGATGGTGGATTCGATCAGCGCCTCGACCGGTTGCGCGGCCGAGAGCGAGCGGCGGATCAGGTCGCGGCCGAGCTGGCCCCAATGATGCGGGTCGATGCCGCTGGTCTCGCGGATCGCCGCATCGAGGATCACTTCGCCCGATTGGCGCACCACCTGCTCGACGATATCGCGGCAGAGCTGCTCGTGGCTCGCGGGCGGCTTCCAGTGTCCCACCGGCGGCTTCTTCAGGAACAGCCTGGCGCCGAGCTCCGCCGCCTCGGCATGCCAATGCGACAAGAGGCCCAGCACATGCGCCGCGTCGCTCGGCGTCAGGCCGCTGATCGCCACCAGGCCGCGATCGACCAGCCGCCCGAGATGGCGCTGCGTCGCCGGGCTGAACAGCAGGTCGGCGAGCGCGACGGGACCGTGCGCGAGCTTCTCCCACAGATCGAGCTGGCCGGCGCTGAGGCTCGACGGGCCGGCATCGAGCGGCCGCTGGCGCAGGGCGAATTGCCCGCGATAGGGCACCAGCTCCTCATTCGCCTGCTGCGCGCGCAGCACGTTCACGATGGCCGGGAATTGCGTCGCCAGCAGGCTCAGCGGCACGGCGCGGCGCGGGCCGACCATGAAACCGTGATGCTCGTCGACGCGCACCTCGCTGTCGCCGCCGAGACCGTAGGTGTGGACCGCGACCGCTTCCACCATGGTTTTCCAGCCGCCGACCGTGGCGCCCTCCTTGTTCAGCACCGGCCGGCCTTCGCGCAGCATGGCGATGTCGGTGGTGGTGCCACCCATGTCGGAGACGAAGATGTCGCTCTCCTGCGACAGGTGCCGGGCACCGACCAGGCTCGCCGCCGGGCCGGAGAGGATGGTCTCGACCGGACAGGTCAGCGCCAGTTCCGCCTTGATGAGGGAACCGTCGCCCTTCACCACCATCAGCGGCGCCTTGATG
>Ga0268299_1000200_pt1 | contig 233918 bp, 200 predicted proteins | sample NOBtaG_FD_193484 | JGI IMG/M metagenome (GOLD analysis project Ga0268299, IMG submission 193484) | Activated sludge microbial communities from bioreactor in Nijmegen, Gelderland, Netherland - NOB reactor | ecosystem: Engineered > Bioreactor > Aerobic > Activated sludge | place: Netherlands... | reverse complement strand
TACCATCGCCGCCGGCGCCAGGCCGGACTCGGGCGGTTGACCCCGATCGAATTCGAAGCGATTATGACGACACCGGCCACTCAGGCCGCGTGACCGAAACTGTCACCTGATCTTGCAGCAGACCCGTTCAGCAAGTGGGCGGTCGGGCTCGTCGGTGACCAATGCGGCCACGATCTGAAGCGCCAACGGAAGGTGGCTGCATAGCTCTGCAAGTGCTGCGACCATAGCTGGCTCGTCCCGCAAACGCGGATCTAATGGAGATCGATACTTCACTGTGGCGGAAAGTAGCTCCGCAGACTCGGGAGGTAAAAGTATTTTGGCTTTGACAACTTGACGTTGCGGGATATGTCCAAACGTCTCGCGGGTGGTAATCACCAACTTATGAATCGAGGCAGTTGGTCGCAGTGAATCGAACTGAGCCCTGTCGCTGACATTGTCAAGCCATAGCAGGAAAGGTTTCCCCTCTCCTGCAAGCTGATTGAGCTTCTTTCGATATAGCAGCAGTTGTTCAGTCGCGTCCGGCGGGATTTCCGCATCGTGCATACCGAGATGTAGCAGAAGCTGGGGAAGTATGGAATCTGGTCTTGCGGACTTGTTTGGGTCCGTGTCGTAGCCACGTAAGTCCGCAAAAAGTGCGCAGTGGAACAGGCCTGCCTCATGGGCGGCTTGCGTGGCCTGCCTCAACAATGCTGTTTTACCAACGCCCGGCGGTCCCGCTACGACAATCACCGGCGCCTCTAATTCGCCAGTTGCACACAATAACTCACGAAGTCTGCGCAGTTCTACGTTTCGGCCAACGAAGGGTGCGTCCTCACCGACTAGGGCATCTATGGGGAAGAGCTCGGTAGCGACCTTTGACTCGGATACGCCCTCAACAACCACTTTGTCGATCCGATATGCCGCGACACCGCCGTCCTTGGCACTAATTCGGATATCTTGTCCGGACGAATCACGTCGAGTGCCTTCAATTTCCATGCTTGTCAGCCTTTTTCTTGCGTCTGCCCCTCGCCGGGGCGACCGCTGACGCGTACGTCGCCGATCTGCCATGCGGCCACCGAACCGTGGTCAGCGCTAATGGAGATACTCGTGTCATTGCCGAACGCTACCTGTTGTGGCGTGGCAGCAAAGTGATCGTGGACTGATGCCAGTTGGAGTTCCGGCTTCCCCCGTCGTCCTTGCTCAGCGAAGTACGTCCAGACTGAACCGGCAATAAGCCCAAGGGCACTGATCACAAGCACCAACCACCACCAAGTTGTTTTTCCATCACTCAGGAAGTTGACGGCGAAGCCTGCACTAATAGAAGAAGCGGCGCACACTGCTGCTGGTACCCACAGTGGTGCAATGGCCTTGCTCACGCTCCCCCTACTTAGACTCAAGATCCAGACGTTCGTTTGACGCGGCATCGTCCGTTTCCCAACCTTACCCAGCCTGCACAAGGCGGAACGGATTTTGGCCTGCTTGCCTCCCCACATTGCAGTCTCCATGTCTCAAGATTGAGGCTGAAATGTTCCTGGGTCAGATCGAGATAAGCATGGCAGGTTGCCAGAGTGGCCGACCACGCCTCGCTTACGGAAGCGGTGTCTCGTAATACACCGAGGTACAGGGTTTCTGCGAGTTTCGGCAGTTCGTGAATTTGCACTCGGCGAGTCATAGGCACTTACCCACGGCTCAGCTGAGTTTCGGCGAGATGAGTCGGGCTCGACTCGCTCACCCGTATGTGGGGCAAGTTGACTAAGGCAGCTGGAGTATGCCCGATCAGGCTGCACGACGCCCGCCACTCGTGTGGGACCGCGTTGCATCTTCGCAACGTTCCGCTAGCGGTGACAGCCAAGTGGTTGGGGTGCGCCGACGCTTCCGTCACGCGCTGCGCGCCGCTGGCGCTGTTTTGGGTCAGCTTGTCACCCTGGACGGGTAGCTTGAACTGCGTGAACGTCGGTAATTCCGTGTGGCATTCTTTAGGCCACTGGGATAGGCGCCAGTGGGATGCTGCGATGCTTCATGCCTGTAACGCAGTGGATGCAACTGGCAAGAAACGACACCCTAAGTTCGGTGTCGGACGTCGATTCAAAGTCACGGTCCGTGAGTCCGTTGACATCGTTGGTGCGATGGCCTTCCCGACACTCAACATCGCCGAGATGCGTTTCCCTGTCGCGGTGAAATCGGAACTTCCAGAGAAACGCCCTGACATTGCGGATGTTCTGTACGGCGTGCACCGATGCGCCCATGGGCATGGGGATGAGCTGCCCTCCGGCTTTGAACTCGTTGACTATGTGAGCAACACGATGTTTCCTTTTAGAGCCGGGAAAGATGGATCGCTGAACCTGCCCGCTGCCGTCATTTTGGGGCTACTCGCTGTGGCCGTGTTTGCTCCAGAGAACGTAGGGCAGCACGCGCCTGCCGACGACTGTTTCTTGAGTTGGTCACAACACAAGTTTCGGGTCAACGAATCGTGGGGCAAGCAAGCTGAATTTCGCGACCTGCTGGCCAGAGAAGGTTCAACGGCCAAGATCGTGTTGGACTTCACTCATTGGTGGAATGATTGGACGCCAGTTCTATGATCGTTGTGAGATCGGGTGACATCGAGACCAGCCACGGCGGTAAAAGACAGGTGCAAGATTCCGCGTAATCGCACGTTAGCGACACTTGACGTGTTGTGCCCTCGGCAGGAATCGAACCTGCGGCCTTCTGCTCCGGAGGCAGACGCTCTATCCCCTGAGCTACGAGGGCATCAGGGCTTGGAAAGACTAGCGGAGACAGCGTAGCGCATCCACACGTGGACCCCGACCACCGTTTCAGTCGGGGTAAAGGATTCGGGGCCTGGATACCCCAGCCCATAGGATGATCGCCGTGACTCCCGCCGACCTCGCCGACCTGCTGCGTTCCACCGCTACCACGGTGCTGGACGAGCGAGGTCTGGACACGTCGGCACTGCCCGCCGTGGTGACAGTCGAACGGCCCCGTAATCCGGAGCACGGAGACTACGCCACCAACGTGGCCTTACAGGTCGCCAAAAAGGTGGGCGTCGCGCCGCGTGACCTGGCCGGCTGGCTCGTCGAGGCCCTCGTGTCCCACGCGGCGATCGCCGGGGCCGAGATCGCCGGGCCCGGGTTCGTGAACCTGCGGATCGCGGCCGACGCCCAGGGCACCATCGTGGCGAACATCCTGAAGGCGGGGGAGACCTACGGGAATTCCGACGCGCAAGGCACGCACACCATCAACCTGGAGTTCGTCTCCGCCAACCCGACGGGCCCGATTCACATCGGCGGTACCCGATGGGCCGCGGTGGGCGATGCGCTCGGCCGCCTGTTGGCTCGTCAGGGCGCCAAGGTCACCCGCGAGTACTACTTCAACGACCACGGCGCCCAGATCGACCGGTTTGTCCGGTCGCTCATCGCGTCGGCCGAGGGGAAGGAAGCCCCGGAAGACGGGTACGCCGGCGACTACATCGCCGATATCGCCAAGCAGGTCATCACCCAGCGGCCCGAGGCGCTCACGCTGACGGAGCCCGAGAGATCCGAGGTCTTCCGAGAGATTGGCGTGGACTTGATGTTCACCCACATCAAGGAGTCACTGCACGAGTTCGGCACGGATTTCGATGTCTTCACCCACGAGGACTCGATGCACACGTCAGGCCGGGTGCAGGAGGCCATCGCCCAGCTGCGCAAGACCGGAAACATCTACGAGAAGGACGGCGCGTCCTGGCTGCGGTCGAGCAACTTCGGTGACGACAAGGATCGTGTCGTCATCAAGAGCGACGGCAACCCCGCCTACATCGCCGGTGATATCGCCTATTACCTCGACAAGCGCGAGCGGGGCTTCGACCTGTGCATCTACATGCTCGGTGCCGATCATCACGGGTATATCGCGCGCCTGAAAGCCGTTGCCGCCGCACTGGGTTACGACGCCGACAGTGTTGAGGTGCTTATCGGTCAGATGGTCAACCTGGTGCGTGATGGCCAGCCGGTGCGCATGTCCAAGCGCGCGGGGACCGTCATCACCCTCGACGACTTGGTAGACGCCATCGGCGTGGATGCGGCTCGCTATGCGCTGATCCGTTCCTCGGTGGACACCTCGATCGACATTGATCTGGAGCTGTGGGCGTCCGCGTCGAGTGAGAACCCGGTCTACTACGTCCAATACGCGCACGCACGGCTCTGTGCACTGGCCCGCAACGCGGCCGATCTGGGTCTGCAGCACTCGACGGAGCACCTGGAGCTGCTCACCCACGAGAAAGAAGGTGCGCTCATCCGTGGGCTCGGCGAGTTCGGCCGGATCCTGCAGAACGCCGCAGCGTTGCGCGAACCGCACCGTGTCGCAAGGTATTTGGAAGACATTGCCGGCGACTACCACCGGTTCTATGATTCGTGCCGGGTGCTCCCGCAAGGCGACGAGACTCCCGGCGACCTCCACGCGGCCCGGCTCGCACTGTGCCTGGCCACTCGCCAAGTCATCGCCAACGGCCTGGACATCCTCGGCGTGAGCGCACCGGAGCGGATGTGAGCGCACACCCGGCAGGCCCCCGCCACGCAGAAGGGGAACAGCACACCGCCATGAGCAGTGCACCACCGGCTAATCCGACCGAATTGGCGTCAAATGTATGGCCCCGCAATGCCTCTCGCGGTGCAGACGGTGAAGTGACCCTTGCGGGCCTGGCCGTCTCCGAACTCGCCGAGCAGTACGGCACCCCGCTGTTCGTGATTGACGAGGACGACTTCCGTTCGCGCTGCCGCGACATGGCGGCGGCATTCGGTGGTGCTGCCCGCGTGCACTACGCGTCCAAGGCATTCCTGTGCACCGAGGTCGCGCGGTGGATCAAGGACGAGGGGTTGGGCCTGGACGTTTGTTCGGCGGGCGAGTTGGCCGTTGCCTTGCGTGCCGAGTTTCCGCCTGAGCGAATCGCGCTGCACGGCAACAACAAATCCGAGGCGGAACTGGCACAGGCGGTACAGGCCGGTGTCGGGCACATTGTCGTCGACTCGATGATTGAGATCGATCGCCTGGATGCAATCGCCGGCCGGGCAGGCGTGGTGCAAGACGTGCTGGTGCGAGTCACCGTCGGCGTCGAGGCACACACTCACGAGTTCATCTCCACCGCGCATGAGGATCAGAAGTTCGGGTTGTCGCTCGCGGGCGGGCAGGCTTTGGAGGCCGTCCGGCGGGTCTTCGCCACCGATAACCTTCGGCTTGTTGGACTGCACAGCCATATCGGTTCGCAGATCTTTGATGTCGACGGCTTTGAGGTAGCCGCGCACCGGGTGATCGGGCTGTTGCGCGATGTGGTCGCCGAGTTCGGCACCGACAAGACGGCTCAGCTCAACATCATCGATCTCGGCGGCGGCCTCGGTATCAGCTATGTGCCGTCGGACGATCCGCCGCCCATCGAGGATCTGGCCGCCAAGCTCGGCGTCATCGTGCGTACCGAGTCGGCGCTGGCGGGCCTGCCCGAGCCGCGGTTGGTGATCGAGCCGGGCCGGGCCATCGCCGGTCCCGGCACTGTCACGCTCTACCGGGTGGGTACCACCAAGGACGTGATCCTCTCGAACGGCCAGCGTCGTTACGTGAGTGTCGACGGTGGGATGAGTGACAACATCCGCACCTCGCTGTATCAGGCCGAGTATCACCCCCAACTGGTCTCCCGCGATAGCGACGTCGCACCGGTGCTGTCCCGGGTTGTCGGAAAGCATTGTGAAAGCGGCGATATCGTGGTCAGGGACGCATGGCTACCCGAGGATGTGGCTCCCGGCGATCTGCTGGCTGTCGCTGCCACCGGGGCGTACTGCTATTCGATGTCCAGCCGGTACAACCTGCTGACCCGTCCGGCGGTCATCGCCGTCAAGGACGGAAGGGCGCGACTGATCCTGCGGCGTGAAACCGTCGAGGATTTGGTGAGTTTGGAGGTAAGTGAATGAGCGACGCGATAGGCGTGGCGATCCTGGGCCTGGGTAACGTCGGCAGTGAGGTCGCGCGCATCATCGAAAGCAGCGCAAGTGATCTCGCGGCCCGCATAGGTGCCCCGCTGGAGATCCGCGGCATCGGGGTGCGCCGCGTTGCCGATGGCCGCGGAGTTCCGGTCGACCTGCTCACCGATGATATCGAGGCCTTGGTCGCACGGGACGACGTCGATATCGTGGTCGAACTGATGGGGCCGGTCGAGCCTGCCCGGCGCGGCATCCTTGGTGCCCTCAACGCGGGCAAGTCTGTCGTCACGGCCAATAAGGCGCTGCTGGCGCAGTCCGCCGGTGAGCTCGCCGAAGCTGCCGAAAAGGCAAGGGTCGACCTCTATTTCGAAGCAGCGGTGGCTGGGGCGATCCCTGTTATCCGCCCGCTGACGCAGTCACTGGCCGGCGATTCGGTAATTCGGGTGTCCGGAATAGTCAACGGCACCACCAACTACATCCTGTCTGCCATGGACAACACCGGTGCGGGTTACGGCACCGCGTTGGCCGAGGCGGGAGAGCTCGGCTATGCCGAGGCCGACCCGACCGCCGACGTGGAGGGTTATGACGCCGCCGCCAAGGCCGCGATTCTCGCTTCGATTGCCTTCCACACCAAGGTGAGCGCCGACGACGTGTACCGCGAGGGCATCACGAAGATCAGCGCCGACGACTTCGACTCCGCGCGGGCACTGCAGTGCACCATCAAGTTGCTGTCCATCTGCGAGCGGCTGACAGACAGCGAAGGACACCAACGTGTTTCTGCCCGGGTCTATCCGGCGCTGGTGCCGTTGACGCATCCGCTGGCAAGCGTCAACGGGGCTTTCAACGCCGTCTTCGTGGAGGCCGAAGCGGCCGGCGAGCTGATGTTCTACGGCCAGGGCGCAGGTGGTGCACCGACCGCATCGGCTGTGTTGGGAGACTTGGTGATGGCGGCCCGTAACCGGGTGCAGGGTGGACGCGGTCCCCGGGCGTCGCGGTACGCCCAGTTGCCCGTCGCGCCGATCGGTCTCATCCCGACGCGTTACTACGTGCGGATGCGGGTGGCAGACAAGCCCGGCGTGCTCGCTACTGTGGCTGCCGAATTCGCCAAGCGTGAGGTCAGCATCGCCACCGTGCGGCAGGAGGGTGAGGTCGACGAGACGGGCGCCCGGTTGGTGGTGCTCACGCACAAGGCAACCGACGCCGCACTTTCGGAAACTGTTGCCGCTCTTGCCGATCTTGATGTGGTACTGGGCGTAGCGAGCGTCATCCGGCTGGAAGGAACACAAGAGTGACAGTTCATACCCCGTGGCCCGGCCTCATCGCCGCTTACCGCGACCGTCTCCCGATCGGTGAGAACTGGCAGCCAGTGACCCTGCGTGAGGGCGGTACGCCGTTGCTCCCCGCGGCTCGTCTCTCCGAGCTCACCGGATGCACCGTGCACCTGAAGGTCGAAGGCCTGAACCCCACCGGGTCGTTCAAGGACCGCGGTATGACCATGGCCGTGACCGACGCGCTGGCGCGTGGCCAGCGCGCGGTGCTGTGTGCCTCGACCGGGAACACCTCCGCCTCGGCCGCCGCATATGCGGCCAAGGCGGGTATCACGTGTGCTGTATTGATTCCGCAGGGCAAGATCGCGATGGGCAAGTTGGCCCAGGCCGTTATCCACGGTGCGCGGATCATCCAGGTAGACGGCAATTTTGATGACTGTCTGGAGCTGGCGCGCAAGACCACCGCGGATTATCCGACCATTGCGCTGGTGAACTCGGTGAATCCGGTGCGTATCGAGGGGCAGAAGACTGCTGCCTTCGAGATCATGGATGCGCTCGGCACCGCCCCCGATATCCATGCGCTGCCGGTCGGCAACGCCGGGAACATCACCGCGTACTGGCGCGGCTACAACGAGTACCACCGTGACGGTCTGTCGGACCGCCTGCCCAAGATGCTGGGTGCTCAGGCTGCCGGCGCCGCACCGCTGGTCAACGGGGCGCCTGTCGCCAATCCGGAGACCATCGCCACCGCCATCCGGATCGGATCTCCTGCTTCGTGGTCGGGCGCGGTTGCCGCGCAACAGGAATCGGGCGGCAAGTTCCTGGCCGTCACCGATGAGGAGATTCTCAACGCCTACCGGCTGGTCGCATCCAGCGAAGGCGTGTTCGTGGAGCCCGCGTCGGCAGCCAGCATCGCGGGCCTGCTGAAATCGGTCGCAGACGGCTGGGTTGCCAAGGGTTCCACCGTGGTCTGCACCGTGACGGGCAACGGCCTGAAGGATCCCGACAATGCGCTGAGCGGAATGCCCGAGGTGACTCCCATCCCGGTCCAGGCGAGTGCCGTCGCCGAGGCGCTGGAACTGGCGTGAGCGAGGTGCTGCCCGCGGGGCTGGCCACCACGGTCCTGGTGCCCGCATCGAGTGCGAACCTGGGCCCGGGCTTCGACAGCCTCGGGATCGCACTGTCGCTGTACGACGAGATCGAGGTCAATACAACCGAATCCGGTCTCAAGGTGGCCGTCGAGGGTCAGGGCGCCGGAGAGGTTCCGCTCGACGGTAGCCACCTCGTTGTGCGTGCGATCGAGCGCGGGCTCGCTGCCGGTGGAGCTGCCGCCCCAGGCCTGATTGTCCAGTGCCACAACAAAATTCCGCACTCGCGAGGTCTGGGATCGTCGGCCGCGGCAGCAGTAGCCGGTCTGGGTGTGGCCAATGGGTTGCTTGCCAAGGCCGGGCGCGCGGTGCTTTCCGACGACGTGCTGGTGCAGCTGGCGTCGGAGTTCGAGGGACATCCGGACAACGCCGCGGCCAGCGTGCTAGGCGGTGCCGTGGTGTCATGGTCGGAGACGTCGGGGGCGACCCCGATTTATGCCGCTACCCGCCTCGATGTGCATCCCGATATCAAAATTGTCGCGGCCATTCCCGAGGAGCAGTCCTCCACTGCGCACACTCGGGTATTGCTGCCCCAAGCTGTCACACATGTAGATGCTCGTTTTAATATTAGCCGTGTCGCCCTGCTGACCGTCGCTCTCACCGCGCGGCCGGACCTGCTCATGACGGCTACCGAGGATCGGTTGCACCAACCGCAGCGAGCGTCGGCGATGCCGGCGTCCGCGGATGTCCTGGCGTACCTGCGGAGCCAGGGTGTCGCGGCCGTCCTTTCGGGTGCTGGACCTGCGGTGTTGGCGTTGACAACCGTCGATCTGCCCGATTCGGCGGTGAAATACGCTGAAGATCAAGGTTTCTCACTGGTAGCCATGGCTGTGTCGGCGGGTGTGTCGGTTCGATAGCCGACGTTATGGCTGGTGAGCCCGGGGGACTCGCCGGGGGTGCTGGTTGCTTGATACTCGGCCGGGGGTTATCCTCGATATCAGTCCCAGCAATTGCAGCTTCTGCGCACCTGCGCCGAGAACGAGGACGATCACAAATTCTTCCTGATATTTCAGTTGTCGCCGACAGGCGGCGATATTGGGCAAGGTTGACGGTGAGCTGCCATTTCTCAGGACCTCGTGCGGCCCTATCTGTGTGGGCCCGCAGCATGAACTTCGCGGCCAGCAACCTAACTGGCCGAAGTGAGACCCCTCGCCCCATGTTTGGCGGGGGAAGGAAAGGAAATCCGTGACCGATACGGACCTCATCGCGACCGAAGCCGCCCCGGAAACTCCGGAGGCGCCCGCCGCAGCCTCATCCGACCGCGCCGGTAAGGAGCGCCGGGGTGACGGACTGGGCGCGCTGTCGACGATGGTGCTTCCGGAGCTGCGCGCGCTGGCCAGTCAGGTAGGCGTGAAGGGCACCTCCGGGATGCGTAAGGGCGACTTGATCGCCGCCATTCGCGAGCATCAGGGCGCGCTTGGTGCGCCGAAGAACAACAATCAGGCGGCGCAGAGCCAGCAGCCGCAGGCCTCGTCGGCACCGGCGGAGGCGCCACAGAAGGAATCGGGCCAGAAGGAATCGGGCCTGAAGGAATCGGCTGAGCCGACCCAGACCGCGCTCGATCTTCCTGCCGAGGCACCGAAGCCCGTGGCCGAATCCACGCAGGACTCCGAGGGGAAGAAGGCCGAGAACGGCGCGGCCCCCCGTGAGGGACGTGGTGAGCGGCGTCGCAACCAGAACCAGAACCAGAACCAACCGGCCGAGGGCGAGCGCAAGCAGAACGGCAGCCGCGACAACGCCGACAACGCTGAGAGCTCCGGTCGTGATGGCGGCTCCAGTGGCCAGAACTCGGACAACCAGAACCAGGACACCAACCAGAACCAGGGCAATCGCGGCGATGACGGCGAGGGCCGCGGCCGCCGTGGGCGTCGCACCCGGGAGCGTCGTCGCGGTCGCGATCGCAACAACAACGAGGGCGGCGAGACCGAACTGCGCGAGGACGATGTCGTCCAGCCGGTGGCCGGAATTCTCGATGTGCTGGACAACTACGCGTTCGTCCGTACGTCCGGCTACCTGGCCGGCCCCAACGATGTCTACGTCTCGATGAATCTGGTGCGCAAGAACGGGCTGCGTCGTGGTGACGCCATCACCGGCGCGGTGCGCGTACCCCGCGATCCTGACGCCGGTAATCAGAATCAGCGGCAGAAGTTCAACCCGTTGGTGCGCCTGGACTCCGTCAACGGCGGCCCGGTCGAGGACGCCAAGAAGCGTCCCGATTTCACCAAGCTGACCCCGCTGTACCCGAACCAGCGTCTGCGGTTGGAGACGACCACCGAGAAGCTCACGACTCGTGTGATCGACCTGATCATGCCGATCGGCAAGGGGCAGCGTGCGTTGATCGTTTCGCCGCCCAAGGCCGGTAAGACCACGATCATGCAGAACATCGCCAATGCGATCTCGGCCAACAACCCCGAATGCCACCTCATGGTGGTGCTCGTGGACGAACGGCCCGAAGAAGTCACCGACATGCAGCGCTCGGTTAAGGGCGAGGTCATCGCCTCGACCTTCGACCGTCCGCCGTCAGATCACACCCAGGCTGCCGAGCTAGCCATCGAGCGCGCCAAGCGCCTGGTGGAACAGGGCAAGGACGTCGTGGTGCTGTTGGACTCGATCACCCGTCTGGGTCGTGCGTACAACAACGCGTCGCCGGCCTCGGGACGCATCTTGTCCGGTGGTGTCGACTCGACCGCGCTGTACCCGCCCAAGCGATTCCTCGGCGCGGCGCGCAACATCGAGAACGGTGGCTCCCTGACGATCATCGCCACGGCCATGGTCGAGACCGGCTCCACCGGTGACACCGTCATCTTCGAGGAGTTCAAGGGGACGGGTAACGCCGAGCTCAAGCTCGATCGCAAGATCGCCGAGCGCCGGGTGTTCCCCGCCGTCGACGTCAACCCGTCGGGTACCCGCAAGGACGAGCTGCTGATGAGCGGCGACGAGTTCGCGATCGTGCACAAGCTGCGTCGGGTGCTGTCCGGACTCGATTCGCATCAGGCCATCGATCTGCTGATGAGCCAGCTGCGCAAGACAAAGAACAACTACGAGTTCCTGGTCCAAGTGTCCAAGAACACCCCGGGCGCCGCCGGCGCCGAGGAGACGCAGTACAGCTAACGCGTCGGGTCACTGATATGGATCGGTGATCTCCCGCAGCGGCGCCAGTACCTCGACCGTGTGCTCGTAGTGCTCGTACGGCATGGCGCCCACGTGTTGTCGCCGCTGCGCATGCTCCGACGCGCCGGGCTGTCAGATGCCCCAGACAGAATCCGGTCCCGGCCGGGCAGGCCGGTTAACCGACGGAGACCAACGGGATCCAGATTCCAAAGAGCCAGAACCCCCAGGTCCTGAACCCGTCATCCCAGACGGGTTGCACCCGGTGTCCCCAGTAGTCGAAGGCCTGTGGTGGCGGACCCCAGCGGTCGGGGAGTGGACCACGCCATTCCGCACGCGGTGGTGGCGCCCAGCCCCATGGCGGACGCTGGTCGTAATGCCACGGGTTATCGCGCCACTCACGGCGGTCGTCCTGCCATCGGCCGTCATCACGCCAGTCCCGATCCCGATCGCGCCGACTGCCATCGCCGCGCCAGTTGCCGTTGTTGTGCCGGCCATCGTGGCCACCCCAGTCGTCATCGTCGTCGCCATGAGGGCGATTCGGATGGTCCTGGGTGTAGGCGGGATGGCCGACGGGCTGCGCAAACGCGGGAACGGCACCCATCCCGAGCGTGCCCATCGCCAATGCGCCGACCGCAGCCCCCTGCGCCACAAGGCTTTTCAGATTCATGTGCGACTCCTGTCCGAATATCTCGGCGGTTCGCCCCGACTCAACCGTTCTCAACAGCGGCACCGCGCTGGTTATGCCGCGGCTGCCATGTTGAATATCGACAGGATGTCAACAGCCGTTACATGCCCTGGCTCGGGCACAAATCACGGCTGCGGGATCGCGGGAATCTGAGGTATCGGTGGCGCCTGCGGTACTGGCGGCACCCCATTCCCGTCAGGAATCGGCGGTGCCTGAGGGATGGGAGGCGGTGGCGGGGGAGTGATGGGGTCGGCATTGGCGACACCCTGTGCGCCCGCGAACGTGGCGAGTCCCATCGCCGCCGCGGATACGCCTGTCACGATCAATCTCTTGATGTTGACCTTCTTGATGTTCATGCGGAGTCCTTTCCGAATCGGCTTTCCTGGGCGGTTTTCCGGATCGGCAGTGATTCGCAATTCACGCGCCACCAACCAACGTACGCGTTCTTTGCCCGGGCTGCGGGGCTCCAAGCCCGTTCGCGGGCAGGGCCTCGTCCGAAACAGCGCGTTACAGCGGGATCCAGATGCCCCAGAACCAGAAACTCTCACTGGTTGAATCAGGGGTCCCGCATCGGCGTCACCCTGTGCCCCAGTAGTCGAACGGCGCCGGTGGCGACGGTGCTGGGAGATGCTGCGGTGCGCGGCCGTCGATGTCCGCGAGGCCTGGAATACCGTGTGGGCTGTCGTCGTTTAGGTTCTGCGTGACTGAGCTGGCATAATGGCCTCTCAGCCTTTGAAGGGTTCCGGTTCACGCCGTGACGCAGGCGACCCGGCGACCACAACACGAAGAGGAAACACCATGAAATCGGGTATTCACCCCAATTACGTCGAGACCAACGTGGTCTGCGGCTGTGGCAACACCTTCACCACCCGCAGCACCAAGGAGAGCGGCCACATCGTGGTCGAGGTCTGCTCGCAGTGCCACCCGTTCTACACGGGCAAGCAGAAGATCCTGGACAGTGGTGGCCGTGTCGCCCGGTTCGAGGCTCGCTACGGCAAGCGCAAGGCCGCAGCCGACAAATAGCTTCCTTGCCGACGCCCGGATCTGCCGTTTGTGCAGTCCGGGCGTCGGTTTTTTTGTATGACCACTGCGCGTAGGAATGTTGGGAGGAGGGTGCATGAGCGAGACTCCGCTGATCGACGCGATGCTGGCCGAGCACGCTGAGCTGGAGAAGCAACTGGCCGATCCGGCGCTGCACGCCGACGCCGCCGCGGCGCGCAAGGCCGGTCGCCGGTTCGCGATGCTGTCGCCGATCGTTGCCACCCACCGAAAGCTTGCCACCGCCCGCGACGACCTGGCTACGGCCCGTGAGCTGTCGGCGGACGATCCCTCGTTCGCCGATGAGGTGACGGAGCTGGAATCGTCGATCGCCGAGCTGGAAACGCAACTTTCGGACATGCTGGCACCGCGTGATCCTCACGATGGTGACGACATCCTGCTGGAAGTGAAATCAGGCGAGGGCGGCGAGGAATCGGCGCTATTCGCCGCCGATCTGGCTCGCATGTACATCCGCTACGCCGAGCGGCATGGCTGGAAGGTGACGGTTCTCGATGAGACCGAGTCCGACCTCGGCGGGTACAAGGACGCCACCCTGGCGATCGCGAGCAAGGGCGACAGCGCCGATGGTGTCTGGTCACGGTTGAAATTTGAAGGCGGCGTACACCGCGTTCAGCGTGTGCCGGTCACTGAATCTCAAGGGCGCGTGCACACCTCGGCGGCCGGCGTGCTGGTGTACCCCGAGCCTGAAGAGGTCGAGGAAATCCAGATCGACGAATCGGACCTGCGCATCGATGTGTACCGCTCCTCGGGCAAGGGCGGCCAGGGCGTCAACACCACCGATTCCGCGGTGCGCATCACGCATCTGCCCACCGGGATCGTCGTGACGTGTCAGAACGAGCGCTCGCAGCTGCAGAACAAGGCGCGCGCTATGCAGGTATTGGCCGCGAGGCTGCAGGCACTTGCCGAGGAGCAGGCGCAGGCGGATGCCTCGGCCGGTCGTGCCAGCCAAATCCGCACCGTGGATCGCAGCGAGCGGATCCGCACCTATAACTTCCCGGAGAACCGCATCACCGATCACCGCGTCGGGTTCAAGGCGCATAACCTGGACCAGGTTCTCGATGGAGATCTGGATGCCCTGTTCGATGCGTTGGCAGCGGCCGACCGGAAGGCGCGCCTGCAGGAGGCGTGATGAGCCGCTTGCGTGAGCTGCTCGCCGAGGCAGCCGAATCTCTTTCACGGGCAGGTGTTTCCAGCCCTCAGGTGGACGCCGAGGAGCTGGCCGCCCACCTGCTGGGGGTCTCGCGGACACAGTTGCGCTTTACCGAGGCCGCGGCGGACTTTCCGGGGAGATATCGAGATCTGGTGGCGCAGCGCGCGCGGCGCATTCCGTTGCAGCACTTGGTCGGAAGTGCTGCTTTTGGTCCCATCGAAGTGCGCGTGGGCCCCGGGGTGTTCATTCCACGTCCTGAAACAGAGTCTCTGTATGCCTGGGCGGCAGGGCAGCTGGCGCCTCACGCGACCGTTGTCGAGTTATGTGCCGGTTCTGCGGCGCTGGCCATTGCTTTGGCGCAGCACGAGCCGACGGCCCGTGTCACCGCGATCGAGGTCGACGTGGATGCCCTGATCTACACCCGGCGAAACGCCGAGGGTACCGGCGTCGAGGTGGTCCAGGCCGATGTGACTTCGCCGGACTTGCTCACCGAGCTGAACGGCGCGGTCGATCTGATCGTCGCGAATCCGCCTTATATTCCCCAAGATACTGAGCTGGAGCCCGAAGTGGCGCGGCATGATCCGCCGCAGGCGCTTTTCGCCGGCGCGGACGGGCTCGCGATCATCGCGCCGATCGTGATCGCCGCCGGAAGGCTCCTGGCGCCGGGGGGCGCCATCGGTATTGAGCATGACGACAGTAATGGCGGGCGAACACGCGAGTTGTTTACGGCCTGTGACTTTTTCGATGAGGTTGTGCAGCGGCACGACCTGACCGGACGGCCACGATTCGTCACCGCTCGCCGGAAAATCGCGGCGTCCTAGACTGGGCGGGTGACCGTCGTCTACGACTGCCAAGACGCTGCGACCCGCCAGAGCGGGATCGACGCGGCGGTGAGTGCGCTCAAGGCGGGCGAGCTGGTGGTGATGCCCACCGATACGGTCTATGGATTGGGTTGTGACGCATTCGATTCCGGTGCGGTGACGGCGCTGTTGGCCGCCAAAGGGCGCGGCCGGGACATGCCGGTCGGCGTGCTTGTGGGCTCGTGGCACACCATCGACGGCCTGGTGTTCGCGGTCCCGGCTGCCGCTCGTGAACTTATCGAGGCATTCTGGCCGGGACCGCTCAGCATCATCGTGAGGCACGCCCCTTCGCTGTCCTGGGACCTGGGCGATGCCCAGGGGAGCGTCATGCTGCGAATGCCCATGCATCCGGTGGCCATCGAACTGCTGCGCGCCGTCGGTCCGATGGCGGTTTCCAGCGCCAACGTGTCGGGCCGGCCCGCGGCGCTCACCGCCGCCGAAGCGCGCGGTCAGTTGGACGACAAGGTTGCGGTGTATCTGGACGGCGGACAGGCCGAGCTGGGTGCGGCTTCGACCATCGTCGATCTCACCGGCCCGGCGCCGGTGATCGTGCGGGAAGGTCCGATCAGTCGGGAGCAGATCGTAGAGGTGATCGGCGGCCAAGTCGGACCTGTTGAGTCGGGCGAGTCGGGGGAGCCCACAGAATCGTGAAGTACGGTCGGACGCGTGAGTGAGCTGCTGGCCCTTGCCGATCGCGGCGCGGGCGTCCCGTTGCGGGAACTTGCGCTGGTCGGCTTGACGGCAGCCATCACAACTTTTTTCTGCACCGGTGGTGTGCGGATGTTCGCGACCCGGGTGGGCGCGGTGGCCTACCCCCGTGAGCGTGATGTGCATCTGCAGCCGACGCCGCGGATGGGTGGGCTCGGCATGTACTTCGGGGTCTGCGCCGCAATATTTCTGGCTTCGCAGCTACCCGCGCTGACAAGGGGTTTCGTCTACTCCTCGGGCATGCCTGCCGTCGTCGTCGCGGGGGGCATCATCATGATCGTCGGTCTCATCGACGACAAATGGGGCCTGGATGCGCTCACCAAATTCGCGGGTCAGGTCACCGCCGCGAGCGTGCTGGTCACCATGGGGGTGGCCTGGAGCATGATCTACATCCCATTCGGTGGGGTGGGGACGATTGTGCTGGATCAGATGTCGTCGATCCTGGTCACGCTGGCGTTGACGGTATCCATCGTCAACGCGATGAACTTCGTGGACGGCCTCGACGGTCTGGCCGCCGGTCTGGGATTGATCACCGCGGCGGCCATCTGCATCTTTTCGATCGGGCTGCTGCGCAGTCACGGTGGCGATGTCCTGTACTACCCGCCCGCGGTGATCTCGGTCGTGTTGGCCGGGGCCTGCCTGGGCTTCCTTCCGCACAACTTCCATCGGGCGCGGATCTTCATGGGTGACTCGGGCTCGATGCTGATCGGCCTGATGCTGGCCGCAGCCTCGACCACGGCGGCGGGCCCTATTTCGCAGAGCTCCTACGGCGCCAAGGACATGTTCGTCCTGCTTTCACCCTTCCTGCTGGTGATCGCGGTCATGCTGGTGCCGGCACTGGATGCGTTGTTGGCGATCATCCGGCGCACGCGTGCCGGTCGCAGCCCGTTCAGCCCGGACAAGATGCATCTGCATCACCGTCTCCTGCAGATCGGTCATTCGCACCGCAAGGCGGTGTTGATCATCTATCTATGGGTGGCGATCATCGCCTTCGGGGCCGCCAGCACCATATTCTTCGAGCCCCGCTACGCCGGGGCGGTGGTGGTCGGTGCCATCGGCATCGCGATTGTCGCGACGGTCATTCCATTGCTGCGCCGTGAAGACACCGATCCGGCTTTGGCTACCGCGCCGGACTCAAGTCCGGGGACGGAACCGGTCGTGTACGACGAAAAGTAGTAGGGGTGCATTAACCGCCTCTACCATGTGATACGGTTCTGCCATACCCGAAAACTCACGGGTGCCGGCCACACCGGATCGGCAGGGATTTTGGAAGGTCTTTCCAGACATTTCAGACTCTGGCGGACGGATCAACTGACCGACAGGGAGCTGCCCATTGAGGTGAGTTCAGCGAGCCCTCAGACCTCCTATAAGGTCTGGAACCGACGAACGCATTTTTTTGTTCCGCCACCCCGACAAAGATGTGAGGTGACACCCCAGGTGACAACGCCCGACGCCCCGCTGGTTCTTCCGGCATTGGCGTTTCGTCCGTTGCGTCTGGCGGCTTTGTGTGGCGTGCTCGGTGCCCTGGCTCTGCTGGCCTCCGCTCTCCTGGGGCAGTGGCAGTTCGGCGTCTTCTTCGTTACTGGGCTTGGACTCGGATTGGTGAACGCTCTCCTCGTTCGCCAGTCCGCGGAAGTGATTACCGCGCAAGACAATCCAAGCAAGCAAAAGATGGCCATCAATTCCGCTGCGCGGTTGATGATCATCACCGTCCTCGCCCTGGTGCTCGCCTTCGTGTTCCGCCCCGCCGGACTCGGGGTGTTCTTCGGGGTTGCGTTGTTCCAGGTGCTGCTGGTGTTGACCACCGCCGTGCCGGTGTGGAAAGGGATCCGTTCAGTGAACCAGCCGCAGGCTCAGGTTGAGGGGGCATAGCCCAGCATGATTACGACATTCCAGGCGGAAGCCGCCATCGAGGTCGGTCACCACAAGCACTGGACCTGGCACGGTGATTTCTGGCCGTACGAGCTGACATTCAACGTAGACACCATTGTCGCAACCGCCCTGGCAGGGGTGGTTGTGATTGCGCTGGCGCTGTTCCTGCGTGCCAAGGTCACCTCGACCGGTGTTCCCAACGGTGTGCAGCTGTTCTTCGAAGCGGTCACCGTTCAGTTCCGTAACCAGGTCGAGTCGGCCATCGGCATGAAGATCGCGCCGTTCGTCTTGCCGCTGGCGGTGACGATCTTCGTCTTCATCCTGGTGTCGAACTGGATTTCGGTGTTGCCCGTGCAGTACACCGATGACACGGGCAAGACCGCCGAACTCTTGGCACCGCCGGCCTCGGATATCAACTACGTGCTGGCACTGGCCCTGTTCGTCTTCGTCTGCTACCACATCGCGGGCTTCGCGCGCCGTGGTCTCATCGGTCACCCGATCAAGCTGCTCAAGGGTCACACCTGGGTCACCGCCTTCATCAACCCGATCGAGGAGCTGGCCAAGCCTATTTCGCTCTCGCTGCGGCTCTTCGGCAACATGTTCGCCGGTGGCATCATGGTCGCCTTGATCGCGATGTTCCCCGCATGGATCATGTGGGCGCCCAATGCCATCTGGAAGTCGTTCGACCTGTTCGTCGGTCTTATCCAGGCCTTCATCTTCGCGTTGCTGACGGTTCTGTACTTCAGCCAGTCGATGGAGCTGGACGAGGACCATCACTAACCACATAGACCAACCTGTATAGACCCTGGTAGCACAGCTACCACTTAATAAGGAGGAAGAAAATGGCGGACCCCACAATTGTTGCTGGTGCCCTCATCGGTGGTGGGTTGATCATGGCCGGAGGCGCCATCGGTGCCGGTATCGGTGACGGTATCGCCGGTAACGCTCTGATCTCCGGTGTGGCTCGTCAGCCCGAGGCTCAGGGCCGGCTGTTCACCCCGTTCTTCATCACCGTCGGTCTGGTTGAGGCTGCGTACTTCATCAACCTGGCCTTCATGGCGTTGTTCGTCTTCGCGACTCCCGGCGCCAGCTAATCGGCATGGGTGAATTGCACAGTGTCGCTTCTGCCGTCACGGCAGTCGCGGCGGAAGCCGCCGAAGAGGGTGGGAAGCAGAACAACTTCCTCATCCCCAACGGCACCTTCTTTGTCGTCCTGGCGATCTTCCTGATCGTCCTGGCGGTCATCGGAACCTTCGTGGTGCCGCCGATCCAAAAGGTGCTGAAGGCACGCGAGGACATGGTCACCAAGACGGCCGAGGACAACCGGAACGCCGCTGAGCAATTCACCGCCGCCGAGGCTGACTACAAAGATGAGCTGGCCAAGGCGCGCGGTGCCGCAACGGCGGTGCGTGACGAGGCCAGGGCCGAGGGGCGCGGCATTCTTGAGGACATGCGTCAGCGAGCCCACGCAGAAGCAACTGCCGTGACTGAAACGGCAGCAGCGGAGTTGGCCCGTCAGGGCGAGGTGACCGCCGGGGAGCTGGCGACGAACGTCGACAGCTTGTCCCGGACCCTCGCCGAACGCGTTCTCGGCGTGAGCCTTTCGGAACCAGCGAACGCAGGGCGAGGCTAAACACAGATGTCGACATTTATCGGACAGCTCATCGGTTTCGCTGTCATTGTGTTCCTGGTGGTCAAGTACGTGGTGCCGCCGGTGCGCACGTTGATGGCCAAGCAGCAGGATGCGGTACGCCAGCAGCTCGCTGACAGCAAGACCGCTGCGGACAAGCTGGTCGAGGCCGAAGGCGCGCACGCCAAGGCCATCGAAGACGCCAAGGCCGATGCCGCCCAGATCGCGGAAGAAGCCAAGGCCGATGCGGTCCAGATCTCGAAGCAGCTGCGTGAGCAGGCCGATGCCGAGGTCGAGCGGATCAAGGTGCACGGCCAGGAGCAGATCGTGCTCCAGCGCCAACAACTGATCCGTCAGCTCCGCGGCGACCTCGGAGCCGAATCCGTGCGCCGCGCAGGCGACCTGGTGCGCTCGCATGTGGCCGACCCGTCGGCTCAATCGGCCACGGTCGACCGTTTCCTCGACGAGCTGTCGCAGATGGCCGGCAGCGTCGGTGCCGCCAAACGCCCGGTACCCGGTGGCTACTCCGGTATGCACGCGGCCAGCCGCGAATCCCTGGCTGCCCAGGTGAGCACGTTCCGCGAGACCGCGGCTTCGCTGGATTCGTCGGCGCTCAGTGCGCTCGCCGAGGACATCGCCGCCGTCGCCGAGCTGCTGATCTCCGAGCTCGTGCTGCGCAAGCATCTTTCCGAGCCGGTGGACGCCAGCGAGAACGAGGCCAAGCTGACGCTCGTGAATTCGTTGCTCGGCAACAAGATCGGCGCCCCGGCACTCGCCATCGTGCGTTCGGCCGTCACCGCGCGGTGGTCGGCCTCCAGCGACCTGATCACCTCGCTGGAGTACATCGCGCGGCTGGCACTGCTGGAGCGCGCTGAACGGGACGGCCAGATCGAGGATGTCGAAGACCAGTTGTTCCGGGTGAGCCGAGTGCTCGACGCGGAGCCGCAGCTGGCCACCCTGCTCAGCGATTCGACTGCTCCGGCGCAGGGGCGAGTTGCCCTGCTGACCAACGTGTTGGGCGGACGTGCCAACGAGGTGACCACCGCATTGCTCGCGCAGACGGTACGGCTGCTGCATTCGGTTCGCGCCGAGGTTGCGGTATTGGACGTCGCCGAGCTGGCGGTCGCCCGCCGCGATGAGTCGGTGGCTCACGTGAAGGCAGCCGCACCCATCACTGACGCACAGCGCACCCGGCTGGCCCAGGTGCTCGGACAGATTTACGGCCGCACCATCGCGGTGCAGTTGGATGTGGACCCCGAACTGCTGGGCGGGCTCGTCGTCAACATCGGTGACGAGGAGATCGACGGCAGCCTGTCCACCCGGCTTTCCGCGGCCGCCCTACATCTGCCCAACTAACCACCATTAGACCTACCCCGATAGACGAGCAGGAAGACGAAAAGCCATGACAGAGTTGACGATCTCCTCGGCGGATATCTCCGGCGCGATCGAGCAGTACGTCGCGACGTTCTCTGCCGACCCCACCCGCGAAGAAATCGGCATCGTCTCCGACGCCGGTGACGGCATCGCCCACGTCGAGGGTCTGCCCTCCGTGATGACCCAGGAACTCCTCGAGTTCCCCGGTGGCGTGCTGGGCGTGGCGCTGAACCTCGACGAGCGCAGCGTCGGCACCGTTGTCCTCGGTGACTTCCAGGACATCGAAGAAGGCCAGCAGGTCAAGCGCACCGGTGAAGTGCTCTCGGTACCCGTCGGCGACGCCTTCCTCGGCCGCGTCATCAACCCACTGGGCCAGCCGATCGACGGCCGCGGCGACATCGAAGCCGAGACCCGTCGTGCCCTCGAGCTCCAGGCCCCGAGCGTGGTCCAGCGTCAAAGTGTTTCGGAGCCGCTGCAGACCGGCATCAAGGCGATCGATTCGCAGACTCCGATCGGCCGCGGTCAGCGTCAGCTGATCATCGGCGACCGCAAGACCGGCAAGACCGCGGTCTGCATCGACACCATCCTGAACCAGAAGCAGGCCTGGGAGACCGGTGATCCGGCTCAGCAGGTGCGCTGCATCTACGTTGCCGTCGGCCAGAAGGGTTCCACCGTCGCCGCCGTGCGACGCACCCTGGACGAGGCCGGCGCTCTGGAATACACCACCATCGTCGCCGCCCCGGCCTCCGACGCCGCCGGCTTCAAGTGGCTGGCCCCGTACACCGGCTCCGCCCTCGGTCAGCACTGGATGTACCAGGGCAAGCACGTTCTGATCGTGTTCGACGACCTGACCAAGCAGGCCGAGGCCTACCGCGCCATCTCGCTGCTGCTGCGTCGTCCGCCGGGCCGCGAGGCGTACCCCGGTGACGTCTTCTACCTGCACTCGCGTCTGCTGGAGCGTTGCGCGAAGCTTTCCGATGAGCTGGGTGCCGGCTCGCTGACCGGTCTGCCGATCATCGAGACCAAGGCCAACGATATTTCGGCCTACATTCCGACCAACGTCATCTCCATCACCGACGGCCAGTGCTTCCTGCAGACCGACCTGTTCAACCAGGGTGTGCGCCCCGCCGTCAACGTCGGTGTGTCGGTCTCCCGCGTCGGTGGTGCCGCGCAGATCAAGGCGATGAAGGAGGTGGCAGGCTCGCTGCGTCTGGAGCTGTCGCAGTACCGCGAGCTGGAAGCCTTCGCGGCCTTCGCCTCCGACCTGGATGCCACCTCGAAGGCTCAGCTCGAGCGTGGTGCTCGTCTGGTCGAGCTGCTCAAGCAGCCGCAGAACTCCCCGTACCCGGTTGAGGAGCAGGTCGTCGCCATCTACCTGGGCACCGGTGGTCATCTCGACTCGGTGCCGGTTGAGGACGTCATGCGTTTTGAGCAGGAGTTCCTTGACCACGTGCGCGGTTCGCACGCCGACATCCTCGCCGACATCCGGGAGACCAAGAAGTTCTCCGAGGACACCGAGACCAAGCTGACCAACGCCGTGAACGCCTTCAAGAAGAGTTTTGCGGCGACCGATGGCAGCTCGGTTGAGGTCAAGGGTGTCGCCGCCGAGGCGCTCGACGAGTCCGCGGTCGGGCAGGAAACCGTCCAGGTCCGCAAGCCGGCTCCCAAGAAGTAGCAACGAGCCATGGGTGCACAAATCCGAGAACTGCGCCGGCGGATCAAATCCGCCGGAGCGATCAAAAAGATCACCAAGGCGCAGGAACTGATCGCGACATCGCGTATCGCCAAGGCGCAGGCACGTGTCGTGGCGGCACGGCCGTACGCGACCGAGATCACCAACGTGCTCACGGCGCTGGCGGATGACGCCGCACTGGATCATCCGCTGTTGGTGGAGCGGCCCGAGCCCAAGCGGGCCGGTGTGCTCATCGTGTCGTCGGACCGGGGTCTCTGTGGCGGATACAACGCCAACGTGCTTCGTGTTGCCGAGGAGCTGTACGCGCTGCTGCGTGAGCAGGGCAAGACCCCGGTGGTGTACGTCGTGGGCCGGAAGGCGTTGAACTACTACAGCTTCCGCAACCGCAAGGTCACCGAGGCATGGACCGGCTTCTCCGAGCGGCCCGAGTACGCATCGGCTCAGAAGATCGCCGACACCTTGGTGGAGGCCTTCTTGGCGGGCGCCGACGACGAAGGGGATGACCCGGGTCTGGATGGCATCCTCGGCGTGGACGAGCTGCACATCGTGTACACCGAGTTCAAGTCGATGCTCACCCAGGCGGCCGTCGCCAAGCGGATCGCGCCGATGGAGGTCGAGTATGTGGGCGAGGCCGCCGGCCCGACCACCCAGTACTCGTTCGAGCCCGACGCCACTACGCTCTTCGGCGCGCTGCTGCCGCGCTACCTGGCTACCCGGGTGTACGCGGCGCTGCTGGAGGCGGCGGCATCGGAGTCGGCATCTCGTCGTCGTGCCATGAAGGCGGCTACGGACAATGCCGACGAACTCATTAAGGGACTCACCCTGGAAGCCAACGGTGCTCGCCAGGCCCAGATCACCCAGGAAATCAGCGAAATCGTCGGTGGCGTGAACGCGCTCGCCGACGCTGCAGGCCACTAGAGAACGAGAAGAGACGAGTAATGACCGCACCAACTGCTAACAAGACCGCCGGGCGAGTGGTCCGCGTTACCGGCCCGGTCGTCGACGTGGAGTTCCCGCGTGACGCCGTGCCGCCGCTCTTCTCCGCCCTCAACGCCGAGATCACCTACGAGGCAATGGCCAAGACGCTGACCCTCGAGGTGGCACAGCACCTGGGTGACAACCTGGTGCGCACCATCTCGATGCAGCCCACCGACGGCCTGGTCCGTGGCGTGGACGTCGTCAGCACCGGCAACACCATTGCGGTGCCCGTCGGTGACGGAGTCAAGGGCCACGTGTTCAACGCCCTGGGCAACTGCCTGGACGAGCCGGGCTACGGCAGTGACTTCGAGAAGTGGTCGATCCACCGCAAGCCGCCGGCCTTCGATCAGCTCGAGCCGCGTACCGAGATGCTGGAGACCGGTCTGAAGGTCGTCGACCTGCTGACCCCGTACGTGCGTGGTGGCAAGATCGCGCTGTTCGGTGGTGCTGGTGTGGGCAAGACCGTTCTGATCCAGGAGATGATCAACCGTATCGCCCGCAACTTCGGTGGAACCTCGGTCTTCGCCGGTGTGGGTGAGCGCACCCGTGAAGGCAACGACCTGTGGGTCGAGCTTGCCGACGCCAACGTGCTCAAGGACACCGCCTTGGTGTTCGGCCAGATGGACGAGCCGCCCGGCACGCGTATGAGGGTCGCCCTGTCTGCATTGACGATGGCGGAGTACTTCCGTGACGAGCAGGGCCAGGACGTGCTGCTGTTCATCGACAACATCTTCCGGTTCACCCAGGCCGGCTCCGAGGTGTCGACCCTGCTGGGCCGTATGCCTTCGGCCGTGGGTTACCAGCCGACGCTGGCCGATGAGATGGGTGAACTGCAGGAGCGCATCACCTCGACACGCGGCCGCTCCATCACCTCGATGCAGGCCGTGTACGTGCCCGCCGACGACTACACCGACCCGGCACCCGCGACCACATTCGCGCACCTGGACGCCACCACCGAGCTTTCCCGTGCGGTGTTCTCCAAGGGCATCTTCCCGGCTGTGGATCCGCTGGCGTCGTCGTCGACGATTCTGCTGCCGTCCGTGGTGGGCGAGGAGCACTACCGTGTCGCGCAGGAGGTCATCCGCATCCTTCAGCGTTACCAGGACCTGCAGGACATCATCGCCATCCTCGGTATCGACGAGCTGTCGGAAGAGGACAAGCAGCTGGTGGGCCGCGCGCGTCGTATCGAGCGCTTCCTGAGCCAGAACATGATGGCTGCCGAGCAATTCACCGGTCAGCCCGGTTCGACCGTGCCGCTCAAGGAAACCATCGAGGCGTTCGACAAGCTCACCAAGGGCGAGTTCGATCATCTGCCCGAGCAGGCGTTCTTCCTCATCGGTGGCCTGGACGACTTGGCCAAGAAGGCCGAAAGCCTCGGCGCCAAGCTGTAGTTCGTCACTAGCCATCTGAAGGAGGTGCATTGAATGTCCGAGATTGATGTCGAGATCGTCGCCGTCGAGCGTGAGATCTGGTCGGGTAAGGCCACATTCGTCTTCACCCGCACGACCTCCGGCGAAATCGGCATCTTGCCGCACCACATTCCGTTGGTGGCGCAGCTGGTGGACGATGCGGCGGTGAAGATCGAGCGCGAGGGTAGTGATGACCTGTGGTGGGCGATCGACGGGGGCTTCCTGTCGATCACCGACACCAAGGTGAGCATCCTGGCTGAATCCGCGCAGGCTCGTGCGGATATCGATGAGGCCAAGGCCAAGACCGATTCCGGTTCCGAGGATCCACGGGTCGCGGCGCAGGGTCGCGCGCGCCTCCGTGCGCTCGGCCAGACGGTTTAGCTCTACCCGGCTGATACAAGCGTAAAAGGAACCCGCTTGTGAGCGTGACGGCGATGATCGAGATATCGGTCATCGCCGTCCTTGCTTTGGCGGTGGCCGCATTGAGCTTCCGCCTGCTGAAGTTGCGCAACGGCGGTACCGCGGCGCTCTTACGCGATATGCCGGAGGTAGGGGAGGGCCGCTGGCGCCACGGCGTCATGCGGTACCGCGAGTCACAAGCCGAGTTCTATCGCCTCTCCAGTGTGCGGCTCTGGCCCGATCGCCAGCTGTCACGCCGCGACCTGGAAATCATCGACCGCCGGATCCCACGCGGTGACGAGTACGACATCATGACCGCCGAGATCGTGGTCTTGCAGTTGCGCGATGGTGCGCGCGACTACGAAATGGCGCTGGACCGAGGGGCTTTGACCGCGTTCATGTCCTGGGTCGAGTCGCGTCCCTCACCTCGGGCGCAGCGCCGCAGCCGCTAACTTCTTGTATCCAGCCCGGCGACTAGGCGGGTTGTGCCGGCCCACCCGGCTTCCACAGCGTGTCTTTTCCGTTGTTGGCGACCCGCGACAAGATGAACAACAGGTCCGAGAGCCGGTTCAGATACTTGGCGGTCAGCACGTTGGTGCTGTGGGGATAGGTCTCGATGGCGGTCCACGCTGAGCGTTCGGCCCGCCGGGTCACCGTCCGCGCCGCATGCAATAACGCGGATAGTGCGGTACCGCCAGGAAGTACAAAGGAATTCAGCTTCGGCAGGTTCGCGTTGTACTCGTCACACCAAGCCTCCAAACGGTCGACATACGGCTGGGTGATCCGCAGCGGCGGGTACTGAGGGTCGGCTACGACGGGGGTGGACAGGTCGGCACCGGCGTCGAACAGATCGTTTTGGATCTGCAGCAGTAGGGCACTGACTTCCCGGCCCGGGTTGCCGAGCACCACCGCGACACCGATGGCGGCATTGGCCTCGTCGCAGTCCGCATAGGCGATGAGCCGGGGATCGTTCTTGGGTACCCGCGAGAAGTCGCTCAGACCCGTGGTCCCGTCATCGCCGGTACGGGTGTAGATGCGGGTGAGATGCACGCCACTGGAGGCGGCTCGCTCTGATCGGGGGTTCGTCCCGCCGGTGGATGCCTCATCGGTCATGCGTCGTGACGTTACCCGGCTACGCTGTCGGGCGTGAGCGAGCATTTCTTGGTAACCGGCGGCGCCCGGCTGACAGGCAACGTGGCAGTGACCGGCGCCAAGAACAGCGTGCTCAAGCTGATGGCGGCAGCTCTTCTAGCCGAGGGGACCAGCACCATCACCAACTGTCCGGACATCCTGGACGTGCCGCTCATGGCTGAGGTGCTGCGCGGATTGGGCGCGACGGTCGAGTTGGAAGGCGATGTAGTCAGGATCACTTCGCCCGACGAGCCGAAGTATGACGCGGACTTCGCCGCAGTCAGGCAGTTCCGTGCCTCGGTCTGTGTCCTCGGACCTCTGGTGGGCCGATGCCGGAGGGCCAAGGTCGCGCTACCTGGCGGGGATGCGATCGGATCACGACCGCTTGATATGCATCAGGCGGGGCTGCGGCAGCTCGGCGCGGAGTGCACCATTGAGCACGGCTGCGTGGTTGCGGAGGCAAAAGCCTTACACGGAGCCGATATTCATCTTGAGTTTCCGTCGGTGGGCGCCACCGAGAACATCTTGATGGCAGCGGTGCTCGCTGACGGCGTGACGACCATCCACAACGCGGCACGTGAACCCGACGTGGTCGACCTGTGCACCATGCTGGTGCAGATGGGGGCCGAGATCGAGGGAGCGGGAACGTCGACGCTGACAGTAACCGGTGTTTCCGCGCTTCATCCCACCGAGCATCGCGTCATTGGAGACCGAATCGTCGCTGCCACTTGGGGTCTCGCTGCGGCGATGACGCGCGGCGATGTCACGGTCACGGGCGTGGATCCGGAGCACTTGCAGTTGGTACTGCACAAGTTGCACGATGCTGGGGCGACAGTCACGCAGAGCGACGACGGTTTCCGTGTCGTGCAGTACGAGCGCCCGAAGGCGATCAACGTCGCCACGCTGCCGTTCCCAGGATTCCCAACTGACTTGCAGCCCATGGCAATTGGGCTAGCGGCCATAGCTGACGGCACATCCATGATCACCGAAAACGTCTTCGAGGCCCGCTTCCGTTTTGTCGAAGAGATGATGCGTTTAGGGGCCGACGCGCGAACCGATGGGCATCACGCAGTGGTTCGGGGTATCCGGCAACTGTCCAGCGCTCCGGTGTGGTCGTCGGATATTCGGGCCGGCGCGGGTCTGGTACTGGCGGGTCTAGTGGCGGACGGCGTCACAGAGGTATACGATGTGTTTCATATCGACCGCGGTTACCCGTTGTTCGTGGAGAATCTCCAGAGCTTGGGTGCCGAAGTCGAGCGGGTCAGCTAGCGCTGACCAAGCCCCCGACCCGAAGTTGACTCAAGTTCATTGGACTTGGTACAGTGGTCGGGTTGCCCTGAAAGAGCGAGACCGGGACGAGGAAGCGATTCCGAAATCCCGGTCCTAGGTTGGTGCGCAGTTGACCAGCTGAAACCCCTGAGCGTGACTCAAGTTCATTGAATTTGATATAACTCTCGGGCCGCTCATGAAGAGCAAAAGCCGAAATTAACGAAGCAATTCGGAAATAGCGGCGATCGGATGGTGTGCAAGTGACCAGCCAAAACCGGGAATTTGACTCAAGTTCACCGAACTTGATACGGTTTCCAAGTCGCTCGGAAGAGCGAAAGTCGGAATTCAGGAAGAAATTCCAGAATCTCGGCGATCGGATGGTGCGCAGGTGACCAGCCAAAACCGGGAATTTGACTCAAGTTCACCGAACTTGATACGGTTTCCAAGTCGCTCGGAAGAGCGAAAGTCGGAATTCAGGAAGAAATTCCAGAATCTCGGCGATCGGATGGTGCGCAGGTGACCAGCCAAAACCGGGAATTTGACTCAGGTTCACGAACTTGATACGGTTTCCGAGCCGCCCGAAAGGGCGGAGGCGAGAATAAGGGAGAAGATCCCGAATTCGCTGCCAATACAAATAAATGTGTTGCTTGAGAACTCAATAGTGTGTCAGTGTTTACATAGACATTTAATTATGTCGACAAACAATTCTTTTGACAGTTGTTTTGCCGGGATTAAATTTTGTTTGGAGAGTTTGATCCTGGCTCAGGACGAACGCTGGCGGCGTGCTTAACACATGCAAGTCGAACGGAAAGGCCCTTCGGGGTACTCGAGTGGCGAACGGGTGAGTAACACGTGGGTGATCTGCCCTGCACTCTGGGATAAGCCTGGGAAACTGGGTCTAATACCGGATAGGACCACACACTTCATGGTGAGTGGTGCAAAGCTTTTGCGGTGTGGGATGAGCCCGCGGCCTATCAGCTTGTTGGTGGGGTAATGGCCCACCAAGGCGACGACGGGTAGCCGGCCTGAGAGGGTGACCGGCCACACTGGGACTGAGATACGGCCCAGACTCCTACGGGAGGCAGCAGTGGGGAATATTGCACAATGGGCGCAAGCCTGATGCAGCGACGCCGCGTGAGGGATGACGGCCTTCGGGTTGTAAACCTCTTTCAGTAGGGACGAAGCGAAAGTGACGGTACCTACAGAAGAAGGACCGGCCAACTACGTGCCAGCAGCCGCGGTAATACGTAGGGTCCGAGCGTTGTCCGGAATTACTGGGCGTAAAGAGCTCGTAGGTGGTTTGTCGCGTTGTTCGTGAAAACTCACAGCTTAACTGTGGGCGTGCGGGCGATACGGGCAGACTAGAGTACTGCAGGGGAGACTGGAATTCCTGGTGTAGCGGTGGAATGCGCAGATATCAGGAGGAACACCGGTGGCGAAGGCGGGTCTCTGGGCAGTAACTGACGCTGAGGAGCGAAAGCGTGGGTAGCGAACAGGATTAGATACCCTGGTAGTCCACGCCGTAAACGGTGGGTACTAGGTGTGGGTTTCCTTCCTTGGGATCCGTGCCGTAGCTAACGCATTAAGTACCCCGCCTGGGGAGTACGGTCGCAAGACTAAAACTCAAAGGAATTGACGGGGGCCCGCACAAGCGGCGGAGCATGTGGATTAATTCGATGCAACGCGAAGAACCTTACCTGGGTTTGACATGCACAGGACGTACCTAGAGATAGGTATTCCCTTGTGGCCTGTGTGCAGGTGGTGCATGGCTGTCGTCAGCTCGTGTCGTGAGATGTTGGGTTAAGTCCCGCAACGAGCGCAACCCTTGTCCTATGTTGCCAGCGGGTAATGCCGGGGACTCGTAGGAGACTGCCGGGGTCAACTCGGAGGAAGGTGGGGATGACGTCAAGTCATCATGCCCCTTATGTCCAGGGCTTCACACATGCTACAATGGCCAGTACAGAGGGCTGCGAAGCCGTAAGGTGGAGCGAATCCCTTAAAGCTGGTCTCAGTTCGGATTGGGGTCTGCAACTCGACCCCATGAAGTCGGAGTCGCTAGTAATCGCAGATCAGCAACGCTGCGGTGAATACGTTCCCGGGCCTTGTACACACCGCCCGTCACGTCATGAAAGTCGGTAACACCCGAAGCCAGTGGCCTAACCTTTTGGAGGGAGCTGTCGAAGGTGGGATCGGCGATTGGGACGAAGTCGTAACAAGGTAGCCGTACCGGAAGGTGCGGCTGGATCACCTCCTTTCTAAGGAGCACCATTTCCCAGTCGAATGAACTAGGGAACATAAAGTAGGCATCTGTAGTGGATATCTACTTGGTGAATATGTTTTGTAAATCCTGTCCACCCCGTGGATGGGTAGTCGGCAAAACGTCGGACTGTCATAAGAATTGAAACGCTGGCACACTGTTGGGTCCTGAGGCAACACGTTGTGTTGTCACCCTGCTTGGTGGTGGGGTGTGGACTTTGACTTCTGAATAGTGGTTGCGAGCATCTAAACATAGCCTCGCTCGTTTTCGAGTGGGGCTGGTTTTTGCAATTTTATTAGCTAAGTTCTTAAGGGCGCATGGTGAATGCCTTGGCACTAGAAGCCGAAGAAGGACGTAGGAGGCTGCGATAAGCCTCGGGGAGCTGCCAACCGAGCTTTGATCCGAGGATCTCCGAATGGGGAAACCCAGCACGAGTGATGTCGTGTTACCCACTGCTGAATATATAGGCTTTGGGAGGAAACGCGGGGAAGTGAAACATCTCAGTACCCGTAGGAAGAGAAAACAACCGTGATTCCGTGAGTAGTGGCGAGCGAAAGCGGAAGATGGCTAAACCGCATGCATGTGATACCTGGTAGGGGTTGTGTGTGCGGGGTTGTGGGAGTTGTACTTGCCGGTTCTACCAGGCCGGCGGACAGTAAAAAAGTGTCGTGATTAGCGGAAGTGGTCTGGGACGGCCCGCCGCAGACGGTGAGAGTCCGGTACGCGAAAATCCGACACCTGTCTCGTACTTCATCCCGAGTAGCAGCGGGCTCGTGGAATCTGCTGTGAATCTGCCGGGACCACCCGGTAAGCCTAAATACTCTCTAGTGACCGATAGCGGATTAGTACCGTGAGGGAATGGTGAAAAGTACCCCGGGAGGGGAGTGAAATAGTACCTGAAACCATGTGCCTACAATCCGTCAAAGCCTCCTCGTGGGGTGATGGCGTGCCTTTTGAAGAATGAGCCTGCGAGTCAGGGACACGTCGCGAGGTTAACCCGTGTGGGGTAGCCGTAGCGAAAGCGAGTCTGAATAGGGCGCCCATAGTGGCGTGTTCTGGACCCGAAGCGGAGTGATCTACCCATGGCCAGGGTGAAGCGGCGGTAAGACGCCGTGGAGGCCCGAACCCACTTAGGTTGAAGACTGAGGGGATGAGCTGTGGGTAGGGGTGAAAGGCCAATCAAACTCCGTGATAGCTGGTTCTCCCCGAAATGCATTTAGGTGCAGCGTCGCGTGTTTCTTGTTGGAGGTAGAGCTACTGGATGGCCGATGGGCCCTACTAGGTTACTGACGTCAGCCAAACTCCGAATGCCAATAAGTTAGAGCGCGGCAGTGAGACGGCGGGGGAGAAGCTCCGTACGTCGAGAGGGAAACAGCCCAGATCGCCGGCTAAGGCCCCTAAGCGTGTACTAAGTGGAAAAGGATGTGCAGTCGCGAAGACAACCAGGAGGTTGGCTTAGAAGCAGCCACCCTTGAAAGAGTGCGTAATAGCTCACTGGTCAAGTGATTGTGCGCCGACAATGTAGCGGGGCTCAAGTACACCGCCGAAGCCGCGGCATTCATGCAATACATTCCCTTCGGGGCAGTGGCATGGATGGGTAGGGGAGCGTCCTGCACCCAGCGAAGCTGCGAAGTAATTCAGCAGTGGAGGGTGCGGGAGTGAGAATGCAGGCATGAGTAGCGACAGGCAAGTGAGAAACTTGCCCGCCGAATGACCAAGGGTTCCTGGGCCAGGCTAGTCCTCCCAGGGTAAGTCGGGACCTAAGGCGAGGCCGACAGGCGTAGTCGATGGACAACGGGTTGATATTCCCGTACCCGTGTGTGCGCGCCCATGATGAATCATCGGTACTAACCACCCAAAAGGTTCTAGATCAATCTCTTCGGAGTGCGACGTGAACCCGCTGCGTGGGACCTTCGGTGGTAGTAGTCAAGCGATGGGGTGACGCAGGAAGGTAGCTGTACCGGTTAGTGGTTATACCGGAGCAAGCCCGTAGGACGACATCTAGGCAAATCCGGATGTCATACGTCTGAGAGGTGACGCATAGCCGATTGAGGCGAATTCAGTGATCCTATGCTGCCAAGAAAAGCCTCTAGTGAGTTCACACACGGCCCGTACCCCAAACCAACACAGGTGGTCAGGTAGAGAATACTAAGGCGTACGAGATAACTATGGTTAAGGAACTCGGCAAAATACCCCCGTAACTTCGGGAGAAGGGGGACCTCGCTTGGTGACCGGACTTGCTCCGTGAGCTGAACGAGGTCGCAGAGACCAGTGAGAAGCGACTGTTTACTAAAAACACAGGTCCGTGCGAAGTCGCAAGACGATGTATACGGACTGACGCCTGCCCGGTGCTGGAAGGTTAAGAGGACCCGTTAACCCTTGGGTGAAGCGGAGAATTTAAGCCCCAGTAAACGGCGGTGGTAACTATAACCATCCTAAGGTAGCGAAATTCCTTGTCGGGTAAGTTCCGACCTGCACGAATGGCGTAACGACTTCTCAACTGTCTCAACCATAGACTCGGCGAAATTGCACTACGAGTAAAGATGCTCGTTACGCGCGGCAGGACGAAAAGACCCCGGGACCTTCACTATAGCTTGGTATTGGCGTTTGGTTCGGTTTGTGTAGGATAGGTGGGAGACTGTGAAGCAGGCACGCCAGTGTTTGTGGAGTCATCGTTGAAATACCACTCTGATCGTATTGAACCTCTAACCTCGGACCGTATATCCGGTCCAGGGACAGTGCCTGGTGGGTAGTTTAACTGGGGCGGTTGCCTCCCAAAATGTAACGGAGGCGCCCAAAGGTTCCCTCAACCTGGACGGCAATCAGGTGTTGAGTGCAAGTGCACAAGGGAGCTTGACTGCGAGACCTACAAGTCAAGCAGGGACGAAAGTCGGGACTAGTGATCCGGCACCTCTGAGTGGAAGGGGTGTCGCTCAACGGATAAAAGGTACCCCGGGGATAACAGGCTGATCTTCCCCAAGAGTCCATATCGACGGGATGGTTTGGCACCTCGATGTCGGCTCGTCGCATCCTGGGGCTGGAGCAGGTCCCAAGGGTTGGGCTGTTCGCCCATTAAAGCGGCACGCGAGCTGGGTTTAGAACGTCGTGAGACAGTTCGGTCTCTATCCGCCGCGCGCGTCAGAAACTTGAGGAAACCTGTCCCTAGTACGAGAGGACCGGGACGGACGAACCTCTGGTGTACCAGTTGTTCCACCAGGAGCACGGCTGGATAGCTACGTTCGGACAGGATAACCGCTGAAAGCATCTAAGCGGGAAACCTATTCCAAGACCAGGTTTCTTACCCTTTTAGAGGGATAAGGTCACCCACAGACTATGGGTTCAATAGGCCAGACCTGCAAGCGTAGTAATACGTTCAGGGAACTGGCACTAATCGACCGAAAACTTACTAATAAAATCGCAACCACTATTCGTCGTCATTTGACGACCACACTCCACCACCAGATAACTTGTGTGTTGATCACACGATAGAGTTACGGCGGCCACAGCGAGAGGGAAACGCCCGGTCCCATCCCGAACCCGGAAGCTAAGCCTCTCAGCGCCGATGGTACTGTTCTCGACACGGAACGGAAGAGTAGGACACCGCCGAACATAAATTGGAAATGCCCCCCAGGAAACTGGGGGGCATTTTCATATTCTGGCTGCTAGATTTCTGAAACGGCGTCGCGGTAGAGAGCGGTAGAGATAGGAATCGTGTGCAGGCATTCAAGGGGCGCTTCAGGTTGAAACCGGCCGCCACCACGGTGGGTGCGGTGGTGCTTGTACTGGTCATCTACGTGGGGTTTCTCGCCATCTATCGGATGCTGGATCATCACTCCGGTCCGGAGTCGGCCGACCTGGACCTGTCCCGGGACAACGAGACCGTGGTAGTGATCGACCTCCAGGACCTGCGGACGGTGAACAACCGGCTGGACGCGGAGGTGGTGGTGCTGCCGGCGAAAACGACCCTCGACGCCTTCGGGCTGCTGAACGCGGATATGTCGGTGCGATTGGTGTCCTCCCTCGACTACGGCGAGCGTCATTTTCCGCGCGGCACCCTCCCCGCGGCCATGGATGACACGCTGGTCGCGACGGGTGACGCTCAGTCATGGCCGTTCGACGAATACTCGACCGGTAATCTGCGCGCAGAAGTCATGGTGGGTAATGGCGTTGGACGTCGCCCGGTGCCTGCGCGTATCGAAGTGATCGGGAGTTTGGGCGGATGGCGTGTGTCGACGGCGACGTCGCAGGCTCCCGCGGGCAAGGGCGACCAGACGACGATCCGGTTGGTGCGCGCCCGTGGCACCCTGGCATTCGATGTTGGCATCTGCCTGGTGCTGATCACACTGCCCACAATGGCGCTTATTGTGGCCATCGAGACGGTCAAGGGCAGAAAGAAGTTCCATCCACCGCTGACAACATGGTTCGGCACCATGCTGTTCGCGATTGTTCCGTTGCGGAACATCTTGCCGGGAGCGCCGCCGCCGGGGGCATGGATCGATCAGGCTCTCGTGCTGTGGGTGCTCATCGCGCTGGTGGTGGCGATGGTGCTCTACGTCGAGGCGTGGTGGAAACAGTCCGACTAAACAGGCACCGCGAGTTCGGTGGGTTCGGTGCGTCCGCGCAGCGTCACCGTATCGCCGGAACGCCAATGCAGGGCTTCACGATGGTGTGCGCGCAGCACGGTGTCGAGTGAGGCCACCAGGTGTCCGGGCACCGTCTTGGACAGTTCGCAGAGTCGGGCAGCCTCATTGACCGGATCTCCGATGACGGTGTACTCGAAGCGGTCATGAGCGCCGATGTTTCCCGCTACGGCCTGTCCGGAGGCGACTCCGATTCCGGCCTGACATTCGGGCACCTCGGTACGGAGACGGCGGGCAATGGCGCGTGCGGCGGCAAGGGCTTGGCTCTCGGGGCGGTCCTGCCGGACCGGTGCGCCGAACACCGCGAGGGTCGCATCACCTTCGAACTTGTTGACCATGCCTTCGTATCGGTCGATCTCTTCGACGACGACGGTAAAGAACCGGTTGAGCAGCGCGACGACCTCGACTGCGGGGCGGGTCGCCGCGAGGCGGGTTGAACCGACAATATCGGCGAAAAGCACTGCGATATGGCGTTCTTCGCCCCCAAGCTCGGGCTGTTGCTGCTCGGCGGCCGCCGCTACCTCGCGACCCACATGCTTGCCGAAGAGGTCCCTGACCCGCTCTCGTTCGCGCAGGCCCTCCACCATGGTGTTGAAACCGGCCTGCAGCTCGCCGAGCTCGGTGCCGTCGTAGACGACGAGATCGATGTCGAGGTCATTTTGGGCGACCCGCTTGATCGCGGTCTGGACTTCCTTCACCGGCGTAGCCATCAACCATGACGCGATCCAGATCAGGATGAGCCCGAAAGACGGAATCGCGCCGGCGATGATGATCACCGCCACCGCGAGCTGGCTCACCGTGAGGTTGTGTAGTACCAGGGCGCCGATGCCGGTGATCACGATGCCCGCCGCGGGCACTCCGGATCCCAGCATCCAGGCAAGCACCGTCCGCACCATCACCCCCGAAGCCAGCCTGCGTCGGCGATAGCCTGCCTCGAGCGCGCGTGCGGCGACGGGGCGCATCGCGAACTCGGTGAACAGATAGTTGGCGGCGCAGACCACCGCGCCACTGAAGCCGACGGCGAAGAAGATCTTGGGGATGTACATGGGGTCATAGAGCCCGTAAAGCAGCGTGAATAACGCCACGCCACCTGCCCACAACACAGACTGTATGACGGTGAGACGCCACGGCACAGCGAAGGCGTTGCGCTGGTCGGCCTTGGTGGGTGGGCGCTCGTCCAATGCCCACCGCACTGCTTTGAAGATGCGCCGGGTGCCCCAGACGGCGCCGATGAGGACGGCGAGGGCGATGTAGACGGGGACTATGACGAAGTTGACCCAGGCCGGTGCGTCGAAGACGTTGGGGGTGGGGAACGCCACCGTCACTAGCAAAATCACCACGCCGATCCCGATGAGATTGGCGGCCACCACAAACACGGTCAGGATCAGCTGGATTCGGATCCGCTGGATGAATGTGCTCTCGTCGGCCGTCCCGAGCAGCCAGGAACCGTAGCCATTGCCGGTGTTGATGTTTCCGGTCTGTCCTGTAATCGCGCCCAAGGCACGGCCCACCCGCCGCGACACTGCGCGAATCGACTCGTTTGCCATAGTTGTTGCCAGCCTAACGCCCTATACAGTGGGCCGGTGCGTCTCGTCGTTGCTCAGTGCACCGTTAATTATGTTGGCCGGCTGACCGCCCACCTGCCATCTGCCAAAAGGCTCTTGCTCATCAAGGCCGACGGCTCGGTGAGCGTGCATGCCGATGACCGCGCTTACAAGCCGCTGAACTGGATGAGTCCGCCATGCTGGCTCACCGAAACCGAGGGTGAAGGTGGCGATGACACCTCGGAATCGGGTGCACCGACCGTCTGGGTGGTGGAAAACAAGGCGGGCGAGCAGCTGCGGATCACGATCGAGAGCATCGAGCACGACTCCGCGCATGAGCTTGGCGTAGACCCGGGCCTCGTCAAGGACGGCGTCGAGGCGCATCTGCAGGAGTTGCTCGCCGAGCACGTCGCGCTGCTCGGCGACGGATACACCCTGGTGCGTCGTGAGTACATGACACCGATCGGTCCGGTAGACCTGCTGTGCCGCGACGCCGACGGTGCGACGGTGGCGGTGGAGATCAAGCGCCGCGGCGAGATCGACGGAGTCGAGCAGCTGACCCGCTACCTCGAACTACTGAATCGCGACACCACGCTGGCGCCGGTGGCCGGAGTCTTTGCGGCGCAGCAGATCAAACCACAGGCTCGTACGCTTGCCGAAGACCGTGGGATCCGGTGCCTCACACTGGATTACGACGCTATGCGGGGAATGGACTCGGACGAGTTCCGATTGTTCTGACATGGTTCGTCACGGAAAGCGTCGTCAACCGCGCCGAGAGGTCCCGGCGGCGCTGTCGATCGGCGGTGACCAGGTGGAGCAGGGTGTCGATGGTTTCGACTATCACGTCCGTCGCATCGCGGCAGCGCGCGCCGTCAAGGTGTACCGCTGCCCTGGCTGCGATCACGAAATCGCGATCGGGGTCGCACACGTGGTGGTGTGGCCCGCCGAGGGCAATCCGGAAAGCGGGATGGAAGACCGCCGACACTGGCATACGCCGTGCTGGGGTAACCGCGCGAATCGCAGTCCGACGCGCAGATGGAGCTGACTGGAGCTAGTGCGACTCGGTCGGCTGAACGAGCTCGATGAGCACCCCGCCGGTGTCCTTGGGGTGCAGGAAGTTGATCCGCGAATTAGCGGTGCCGATGCGCGGCTCGTCATACAGCACCCGCACACCCGCGGCACGCAGCTGATCGGTCAGTGCATCGATATCGGTGACCCGGTAGGCCAGCTGCTGCAGGCCCGGTCCCTTGGTGTCCAGAAACTTGCCGATGGGGGAGGACGCGTGCAGCGGTGACATCAGCTGAATCTGAGCGCTGCCGGGCTCGGCCCCGGGAAAGGACAGCATGGCCTCACGCACACCCTGGCCTTCGTTGATCTCCTCGTGCACCAGGATCATGCCCAGGTGCTCGTGGTACCACTCGATTGCCACGTCGAGGTCGGGCACGGCGATACCGACGTGGTCGATGGCGGTCACCAGCCCGGTCGATAGGATCGCGGGTACATCAAGAGGAGACGAAGTCGTCATAACGCAACGGTAACCCGTTCCAGAAAACGGCGTCCAATCAAGAAAGTTACGGAAGGACTCCCATGGCCGCGACAAATAGGTCCGTAATAGTTGCTGGAGCACGTACGCCGGTTGGCCGGTTCCAGGGATCCCTGAAGGACTTTTCCGGTGCCCAGCTCGGTGGCATCGCCATCGCGGGCGCCCTGGCGAAGGCGGGCGTGGCCCCGAGCGCAGTGGATTACGTGATCATGGGGCAGGTGCTCACCGCCGGTGCGGGGCAGATGCCTGCACGTCAGGCGGCGGTTGCCGGTGGGATCGGCATGGACGTCCCGGCGCTCACCATCAACAAGGTGTGCCTTTCCGGTGTGGATGCCATCGCCCTTGCTGACCAGCTGATTCGGGCCGGCGAGTTCGAGGTGGTGGTCGCCGGTGGGCAGGAATCCATGACCAACGCACCCCACCTGCTGCCCAAGAGCCGCGCCGGGTTCAAGTATGGGGACGTGACGCTTATCGATCACATGGCGTTCGACGGCCTGCATGACGCGTTCACCGATCAGGCCATGGGCTTGCTGACCGAGCAGCGCAACGCCTCCGACAAATTCACCCGTGAGGAGCAGGACGAATTCGCGGCTCGTTCGCATCAGAATGCGGCCCGCGGATGGAAGGACGGCGCCTTCGCCGACGAGGTGGTCCCGGTGCGGATTCCGCAGCGCAAGGGCGATCCGATCGAGTTCGCCGAGGATGAGGGCATCCGGGCCGACACCACGGCTGCCTCGCTGGCCGGGCTGCGTCCGGCGTTCAGCAAGGACGGGACCATCACTGCCGGGTCGTCGTCGCCGATCTCCGACGGTGCCTGCGCCGTCGTCGTGATGAGCAAAGAGCGCGCGGAGCGCGAGGGGCTGGAATGGCTCGCCGAGATCGGCGCGCACGGTGTTGTCGCCGGCCCCGACTCCAGCCTGCAGCTGCAGCCCGCCAACGCTATTCGCAAGGCATGCGAGCGGGAAGGGATTTCGCCGGAGCAGCTTGACCTGGTGGAGATCAACGAGGCTTTCGCGCTGGTGGGCCTGGCCTCGATCAAGGACTTGGGCATTGATCCGGAAAAGGTCAATGTCAACGGTGGTGCGATCGCGATCGGTCACCCCATCGGAATGTCGGGTGCCCGGATCACGCTGCATCTGGCGCAAGAGCTCAAGCGCCGTGGCGGCGGCATCGGCGTGGCGGCCTTGTGTGGCGGCGGTGGTCAGGGTGATGCCCTGATCGTCCGGGTGTGATTTACGACGTGTTGTAGTAGATAGGCATTGCGCCGGGCACCGCATCGGGCAGACTGAGGGCATGACACAGCTTTTCGACCTGCGGAGCACTGCAAGCAGGTTCCGCACCGTTGCGTTGCTCGAGGCCGTGAGTTGGGCGGGGCTGCTCACCGGGATGTTCTTCAAGTACGTGCCGGATCCGGGCAACGAGATCGGCGTGAAGGTCTTCGGCTGGATCCACGGGATCATCTTCATCGCGTATTTGGTGGTCGCGTTCCTGGCGGGGCGCGAGTACCGCTGGAAGCCACTTACCTGGTTGCTCGCACTGTTAGCTGGCGTTGCCCCATTGTGCAGTGTGATCTTTGTCATATGGGCCGATAAGGCTGGCAAGTTGCCGATCGCCGGCACCGCGGCGGCCGGTGACCCGGCGCCGTAGTGCCGGCGCACGCGCCGTGACAGACTGGAGGGCGTGACCCGACCACGTCCCGCGGTGGCTGCGGCTGCGGCCATGTCCGGAGCCGTCGACCTTTCCGCCCTCAAGCAGCGTGCGCAGGAGCCTGCGTCCGGTGAGCCTTCGGCCGGCGGCGAATGGACCGTCGAAGTAACCGAAGCGAATCTCGAATCCGAGGTGCTGGCGCAGTCCAACCGGGTGCCGGTCATCGTGCTATTGGGGTCGCCGCGCAGCGAGGCCTCGGCGGCGCTTGCCGCCACGCTGGGTGACCTGGTGGCCGAGGATCGCGGCACGTGGGCACTCGCGCGGGTCAATGTCGACACCAATCCGCAGATTGCACAGGTCTTCGGCGTACAGGCGGTACCGACGGTGGTGGCCGTCGCGGCCGGGCGTCCCCTCACCAGCTTCACGGGACCGCAGCCGGCCGATCAGCTGCGCCGCTGGCTCGATTCGATACTGGATGCGGTGGCAGGCAAGCTGCCCGATGCTCCTGTCTCGGATGATGAGGACACCGAGGAGGCTGTCGACCCGGCGCTTGCCGCGGCGCGCGACGCCCTGGATTCCGGAGACTTCGAGGCCGCTCGCACCGCCTACCAGGGCCTGCTCGACGGCGGTGCTACCGGTGCTGTGGCCGCCGAGGCGACGGCGTCGGTGCGTCAGATCGCCTTCCTGATCCGTGCGACCGGCCAGCCTCAGGACGCGGTGCTCACCGCCAATGCCGCACCCGGTGATATCGACGCCGGTTTGGCGGCTGCTGACGTGGAAGTGCTTTCCCAGCAGCCGGATTCGGCATTCGACAGGTTGGTCGCCCTGGTGCGCGGTACCAGCGACGACGACCGGGCCAAGGTACGCGCGCGCCTGCTGGAGTTGTTCGAGCTGTTCGATCCCGCCGATCCCGCCGTGATCGCTGGACGCCGCAAGCTCGCCAACGCCTTGTTCTGACCTTTTCGCCCGTGCCGGTTAGGAGCTAGGGGAAGCGCTTGGCGCAGGTCTGGTCGTTGCCCAGTACGCCGATCCGGTAGGCGTCGATGCGGGAGAAGCCCGCCGGCGCCGTTTCACCGTTCACATCGCTGGAAGCTCTACCGCTGGACAGCAATTCGGAGACCGCCTCATCGAGGTCGCCGCCGGACAGGATGACCGGTGCGCGCGGGGTCACGATGCCCTTGCCCGCCGCACGTGACGTGAAGTACCCCGTTAGGCAGGCAGTGCGCAGCCCGGTCATGATGCCCTCGGTCTCCAGCCCGGCGGCCTTCTGCGCCGCCAGCGCGTAGCGCGAGACGATCACGCTGAACGCCGAGTAGTCGCCATTCACCTGCGCGGAGAACAGGGCACGGTCCGTCGCAGGTTTGGCCATCTTCTGTAGCGCCTGGGGATCCAGCGCGATGGTGTTGTCCTTGGGGCAGTACGACGCCGGTGCTGTGCCCGAACCGTCGGAACATTTCCCGTCCCCGTAGACGGCCTTGGGCGGATTGTCCATGGGAAACACCTGCGAGGCCGCGGCCAGCACCGCGCCGATGGTGTCCGGGTTGATGGGCCAGTTGTCGCCGTTGGGGCCCACGCCCAGACCGCGGGGCAGCTCGCCGCGGCGCTTGATGATCTCCTGGGAGTCGATGCGCTTGCACGCCATGGGGCCGTCGGTGAAACCGAACTGGAAGGCCGACACGCGCTCAAATGCCGAGCCGTGGATGGCCCATTTCTTGCTGGTGTCGTTGTCGCGGATCGCGATCATCGCGGCCATCACCTTGTTGAGCCCATCGGCGGTGTTGAGGGTAAAACGGGGTGAATCGCCCTGGGTGACCCAGCGCAGATAGGACCCGGCGAAACAGTCCGCCTGTTGTTCCTGATTGAGGTCCATCAGGTACTCGACCTGGTCCCTGCTCATTTTCGGATCGTCGATCGGGTTGATGAGTTGGGCGTGGAACTGGATCGAGTGTCCGTACTCGTGCGCCATCACGGTGTTCATCGCCATATCGCCCATCTGCTTGCGCAGGAACGGGAACAGCTGTCCGCGATCCCATGCGAACGAGTTGTCCAACGGGCAGAACGCGGCGTTGATGAAGTCGGTCAGGTTGCCCCTGCAGAATTCGAGGTCGTCGTTGTTCTTGCGCGAGTCGACCGAGATGAGCCGGGACACGGGCCGGAAATTCGCGAACGAATCTCCATAGAACTGCGTCCAGAAGTCCTCGATATCGGCCAGGGACACCTTGACGTAATCGTCGATCTCACCGTTGTCGGTGTTCTCGATCTTGCGCTTGGGCACCTGGACTCCGGGCTTCATGCCCGATGGGCCGTCGACCGCCGGCATGCCCGCGACCCGCAGGGGATCGGCGTAGATCGACTGAGCTTGCCCACCGAGCGGGCGCCCACACGACGTGATGACCAGCACCAATCCCACCAACAGTGCTACCCAGCGTTTGGACATCAAGCCACCCCTTTGAAATACGCGAGCGTGCGTTTAGCGCATCCTAATGTTTTCTAGAGACGGTCCGAGACGGGTTCTAGCCAGATGGCAGCGGCCGGCGGCAGTGCCAGCGTGGCAGAGGCGGGGCGACCGTGCCACGGGTTCGCCGAGGCGATGACCTCCCCGAGATTTCCCACGCCGCCGCCGCGATACTGCAGCGCGTCGGTATTGATGACCTCGCGCCAGCGGCCGGTGAGCGGCAACCCCACGCGGTAGCTGCTGTGCTCGACGCCGGCGAAATTGAAGATGCATGCCAGCACCGAGCCGTCGTCGCCGAAACGTAGAAAGCTCAGCACGTTGTTGGCCGAGTCATTGGCGTCGATCCATGAATACCCTTGCGGCGCGGTGTCCTGTGACCACAGGGCGCGGCGCTCTCGGTACACCGTGTTCAGGTCGGCCGTCAGCGCCGCGATTCCCGCCGAGTATCCGTCTTCGCTCAACTGGAACCAGTCGACACCGCGCTCGTCGGACCATTCGGCGCGTTGCCCGAACTCCTGGCCCATGAACAACAGCTGCTTTCCCGGGTGTGCCCACATGTACGCCAGTAGGCAGCGAAGTCCGGCAGCCTTGGCATGGCCGTCGCCCGGTATCCGGGTCCATAGTGTGCCCTTGCCGTGCACCACCTCGTCATGACTGATGGGCAACACGAAATTCTCGCTGAACGCGTACAGCATCGAGAAGGTCATCTCGTGGTGGTGAAAGCTACGGTGGATGGGATCGCGACCCAGGTACCCCAGGGTGTCGTGCATCCAGCCCATATTCCATTTCATGGAAAAGCCAAGGCCGCCAAGGCTGGTTGCGCGAGTAACGCCGGGCCAAGAGGTGGACTCCTCGGCCACGGTGACGATCCCGGGATGCAGCTTGTGCACCGTGGCGTTCATCTCCTGCAGGAACTGGACGGCCTCGAGGTTCTCGCGGCCCCCGTGGATGTTCGGAGTCCAGCCGCCCTGGGGCCGTGAGTAGTCGAGATAGAGCATCGATGCGACGGCGTCGACACGCAGCCCGTCGATGTGGAACTGGTCGAGCCAGAACAGTGCATTGGCGACAAGGAAATTGCGTACCTCGGGGCGTCCGAAATCGAAAACATATGTTCCCCAGTCCAGTTGCTCGGCCCGGTGCGGATCGGCGTGTTCATACAGCGGTGTGCCGTCGAAGCGGGCCAATGCCCAGGCGTCCTTGGGGAAGTGCGCGGGCACCCAATCGACGAGTACCCCGATGCCCGCGCGGTGCAGGGCATCGACCAGATACCGGAAGTCATCGGGTGTGCCGAGCCGTGAGGTGGGAGCGTAGTACGAGGTCACCTGATACCCCCAGGACCCGCCGAAGGGGTGTTCGGCCACCGGTAGCAGCTCGACGTGAGTGAAACCTTGTGCCAGTACGTATTCGGTGAGCTCGCGGGCCAGATCTCGATAGTTCAGTCCGGGGCGCCACGATGCCAGATGCACTTCGTAGGTGCTCATCGGCTCGAATACCGGATTGCGCGAAGCGCGCTGGGACATCCATTCGCCGTCTTCCCAGGAATACGACGTGGTGCTTACCCGCGACGCGGTGGCCGGCGGCAACTCGGTGGCGAACGCGAAGGGGTCGGCACGGTCGGTCACCGATCCGTCGGCGCCGTGCACGCGGAACTTGTACAGCGCGCCGAGCGTCATGCCCGGCCAGAACAGCTCCCAGACTCCTGAGGAGCCGAGTGTGCGCATCGGTGCGTCATTTCCGTTCCACCCATTGAAATCACCGATCACCGAGACGCCACGCGCATTGGGCGCCCAGACCGCGAAGGAGACGCCGCTGACCTCGCCGTCGGCGGTGACGAAGGATCGCGGATGCGCACCGAGGATCTCCCAGAGTCGTTCGTGGCGGCCCTCGTTGAACAGGTGCAGGTCCACCTCGCCCAGAGTGGGCAAAAACCGGTAGGCGTCGGCGATGACGAGCGATGTGCCGCCGTATTCGACATCGAGGCGATAGTCCAAGAGATTCAGGAAGGGCAGCGCCACGGCGAACAGCCCCGAACCAAGGTGCGTCATGTGATGAATCGCGTCACCGACCACCGCCGCGACGGCACTGGCGCCCGGTTTGAACGCGCGAATGACGGTATATCCCTTGCTCTTCGAGCGCGGATACTCGTGCGCGCCCAGGATTGAATGAGGGTTGTGGTGGGTGCCTGCCAGCAGCCGCGCGATGTCCGCGGCATCCGGTTGCAAAGGGGCGGTCGATGGGCTCACGGGCGGTACACCAGCTGCGTTCGTGCGGGTTCGCGAACCTGCGGCAGGTTGAGGATGTGCGCTACGGCCTTGGGCGGATCGAGCCGCACGTAGTTGGCTTGGCCCCAGCGGTATTGCTCACCGGTGAGCTCATCACGTACCCAAAAGGTCTCGTGCCAGTCGAGGCCGAGCGCGGGCAGGTCAACCCAGAGGGTGCCGTCCTCGGGGCCGAACGGATTGAGGTTTACGACGACCAGAACCGCGTCACCGGTGACCGGATCGAACTTGGAGTACGCGAGCAGCGCGTCATTCTCGACATGGTGGAAGGTGATGTTGCGCAGCTGGTGCAGAGCGGGGTGCAATCGCCGGATCTCGTTGAGCCGGGTGATGAACGGCTCCAATGACTCGCCACGCGCCGCGGCCCCCTTGTAGTCACGAGGCCGCAGCTGATACTTCTCCGAGTCGAGGTATTCCTCGCTGCCGTCACGCAGGGGAACATGTTCGTAGAGTTCGTATCCGGAGTACACGCCCCAGGTGGGGCTCAGGGTGCCGGCCAGGACCGCGCGGATGGCGAACATGCCCGGACCGCCGTGCTGCAAGCTGGCGTGCAGGATGTCCGGGGTGTTTACGAAGAGATTCGGGCGCGCCTGGTCGGCCTGTGCGGCGATTTCCCGTCCGAAGTCGGCGATCTCGGATTTTCCGGTGCGCCAGGTGAAGTAGGTATACGACTGGGTGAAGCCAAGCCGCGCCAGCCCGTAGAGCCGGGCCGGGCGTGTGAAGGCCTCCGAGAGGAAGAGGACGTCGGGGTCGGCGGCTTTGACCTCGCCGATCAGCCACTGCCAGAAGTCGGGTGGCTTGGTATGAGGGTTGTCCACCCGGAATATCTTGACGCCGTGGGAAATCCAGTGCTGAACCACCCGCAGTACCTCGGTGTAGAGGCCCGCCGGATCTGTGTCGAAGTTCAGCGGGTAGATGTCCTGGTACTTCTTCGGAGGGTTCTCCGCGTAGGCGATGGTCCCGTCGGGAAGCTCGGTGAACCACTCGGGATGCGCGCGCACCCACGGGTGATCGGGTGCGCACTGCAATGCGAGGTCCAGCGCAACCTCCAGACCCAGCTTCTGTGCGGTGGCGATGAACCGATCGAAGTCCTTGAGGGTGCCGAGCTCGGGATGGATGGCGTCGTGACCACCGGCGACGCTGCCGATCGCCCACGGTGAGCCCACCTCGCCGGGTTCGGCGATCGGATTATTGTTGCGGCCCTTGCGGTTTACCTCGCCGATTGGATGAATCGGCGGCAGGTACACCACGTCGAATCCCATGGCAGCGACGCGGGCCAGATCTGCGGCGGCGGTCGCCAGGGTGCCGTGCATCGGGCGTCCGTCCGGTCCGACGCCACCGGTGGAACGCGGGAACAGCTCGTACCACGCGCCGTACAGTGCGCGGGTGCGGTCCACCCAGATGCCGTACTGGGTGCCCCGGGTGAGCAAATCGCGCAGCGGGAATTCGTCGAGCAGCCCGAGCGCCTCCACGGACAGCGCGTGCTGAAAACGTACGCCCGGATCGTTGTCGGTGCGCAGTGCGTCCGCGGAATCCAGCAGTGGCTGGCGCCGCTTGCGTGGCACGCCGGTGGCGGCCCGCTCGAACAATCGCGCACCGATCTCCAGATCGTTGGCCAATTCGGCGGCACCCTGGCCGGCTTCCAACTTGGCGGCGACGTTGTGGCGCCAGGTAGCGACCGGATCACCCCACCCGTCGACCCGGAAGGTCCACAGTCCCTCGCGGTCCGGCACGAAGTTCGCGTGAAACCGGTCGAGCGCCCCGCCCGGCTGCATCGGGATATGCACCGGCTTGATGCGTGCCGCGTTCTTGTCCCTGTCGCGAGGGGCCGATATGCGGCGCAGCGGTCCCTCGGCGAGCTGGGGGTAGCTGGGTCCGAGGCATCGCACCACCAGGGTTGCGGCGACGGCGTCATGGCCTTCCCGCCAGACGGTCGCCGCCACCGGCACAACCTCGCCGACGACGGCCTTGGCCGGATAGCGTCCACCCGCGATCACGGGGGCGACATCGTCGATGCCTATGCGTCCGGTCACCACGTCCACCGTAGTAGACGGGCCCCTGCCGCGCGGGATAGCAGCGGCTACCGAACCCTCTGCGACACGCCCGCCCGTGGCGGAAACGTGCGATACGGAACCGCCACCACGCGGCGTGTCGGCGGGGAATTGCCGCAGGGCATGCGCTCACCCGAAATCTCAGTAAGGTTCTGAAGGGTGAAAGCCCTACGTCGATTCACGGTTCGAGCCCATCTTCCGGAGCGGTTGGCGGCGCTGGGTGAGTTGTCCAACAACCTGCGCTGGTCCTGGCACCAGCCCACCCGGGATCTCTTCGCCGATATAGATCACCAGCTCTGGGAGCAGACCAACCACGACCCCGTCGCCGTGATGGGGTCGGTGCCGGCGCAGCGGCTCGATGAGCTGGCCGCCGATGACGGCTTTGTCGACAGGGTGGCGGCCCTCGCAGGAGATCTACACGACTATCTCAGTAGGCCGATGTGGTACCAGCGCCAGCAGGAGCGCAACGACGAGGAGGGCGATGAGGGCGGAGCATTACCCGCCGCGATCGCATATTTCTCGATGGAGTTCGGCGTCTCCGAGGTGTTACCGAACTACTCCGGTGGTTTGGGCATCCTCGCCGGCGATCACCTCAAGGCCGCGTCCGATCTGGGTCTGCCGCTCGTCGCGGTGGGGCTGCACTACCGGTCCGGCTACTTCCGGCAGTCGCTGACCGCCGATGGCTGGCAGACCGAGCAGTACCCGCTCATCGACCCCGCCGGCCTGCCCTTGCGGTTGCTGGCGCATGAGGATGGCACCCCCATCCTGATCACGGTCCCGATGCCGCAGGACCGGGTGCTCTCGGCCCGCATCTGGATTGCCCAGGTGGGCCGTATTCCCTTGCTGCTCTTGGATTCCGACATCGCCGAGAACGACCGGGAGCTGCGTTACGTCACCGACCGGCTGTACGGCGGTGATCAGGATCACCGCATCAAACAGGAGATCCTGGCCGGTATCGGGGGCGTGCGTGCCATCCGCGCATATGTCGCGTCGAGTGCTTCTGGGCCGGATGCGCCGTCACCCGAGGTGTTTCACACCAACGAAGGGCATGCGGGATTCCTGGGGCTGGAGCGCATCCGGGAATACATCGGACAGCAGGGGCTGGATGTCGAAACGGCCTTGACCGTGGTGCGATCCAGTACCGTATTCACCACGCACACACCGGTTCCGGCGGGCATCGACCGATTCCCCGTGGACCTGGTGCGCCGGTACTTCGGGGAATCCGGAGATTCCACCTTGCTGCCCGGCGTGCCGGTGGATCGCATCATCGCGCTGGGCGCGGAGGATGATCCCTCCACCTTCAATATGGCCCACATGGGACTGCGACTGGCCCAGCGTGCCAACGGCGTATCACTGCTGCACGGCCAGGTGAGCCGGTCGATGTTCAACGGCCTCTGGCCGTCCTTCGATGCCGCGGAGGTTCCCATCGGCTCGATCACCAATGGTGTGCACGCGCCCACGTGGGCGGCGCCACAATGGCTGGAGCTGGGCCAACAACTGGTCGGTGCCGAGGCGTTCAACGACGCCAGCGGATGGGAGCGGATCCACGAAGTCGATCCCGGGCACATCTGGTGGATCCGGTCGCAGCTGCGCGAGCAGCTGATTCAGGATGTGCGTCGGCGGATACGGGCATCGTGGCTGCAACGCGGTGCCGCCGAGGCCGAATTGGGTTGGGTGGATAGCGCCTTCGACCCGGGAGTGCTGACCATCGGCTTCGCGCGCCGGGTGCCCACGTACAAGCGGCTCACGCTGATGCTGCGCAATCCGGACCGGCTGCGTGAGCTGCTTCTCGATGAGCAGCATCCGGTGCAGCTCATCGTGGCCGGCAAGTCGCATCCCGCCGATGACGGCGGCAAGGGACTCATCCAACAGATCGTGAGATTCGCCGATCAAGCCGATGTGCGGCATCGCATCACTTTCCTGCCGGACTACGACATGTCGATGGCCCGGTATCTGTACTTCGGCTGCGATGTGTGGCTGAACAATCCGTTGCGTCCGCTGGAGGCGTGCGGAACTTCCGGGATGAAGAGCGCACTCAACGGCGGACTCAACCTGTCCATTCGCGATGGCTGGTGGGACGAGTGGTACGACGGCGAGAACGGCTGGGAAATACCGACCGCCGAGGGTGTCACCGACGACCACCGCCGTGACGATCTGGAGGCCGCCGCACTGTACGAGCTGCTCGAACAGAAGGTGGCGCCCAAGTTCTACGAACGCGATGAGCACGGTACGCCACAGCGGTGGGTCGAGATGGTTCGCCACACGCTGGAGAAGCTGGGACCGAAGGTGCTGGCATCCAGGATGGTTCGCGATTACACCGTCGGTTACTACGCTCCTGCGGCCAAGTCGCTGCGCGCCACGGTCGGGGCTGACGGCTCGTTTGCCCCGGCTAAGGAACTGGCGCGTTATCGCGAACGGGTGCAACAGGTCTGGCCGTCCCTGGTCATCACCGAGGTCGACAGTTCGGGCTTGCCGGACACCCCATTGCTGGGATCGCCGCTGACACTCACCGCCTCGGTGCAGCTCGCCGGGCTGGCGCCCGCGGAGGTCGCGGTGCAAGCCGTCATCGGGCGCGTCGACCTTGACGACAAGCTCTCCGATTCGGAGATCGTGCCGATGGTGCACACCGGAAGCCGCGGCGACGGCGTGGAGACTTTCTCCACCACCACAACATTGCCGGTCTCGGGGTCCGTGGGCTACACGGTCCGGGTACTGCCGCATCACCCGCTGTTGGCAAGCGACAGCGAGCTGGGCCTGGCCGTGTTGGCCGCCAGCGACCTGGAGCACTAGCGGCGCGATCATCACCCGTAGCGGGTGAGGCAGCGGTCGGTGGTTCCGGCCACGCCGTCGCGGAAGGCATCGATCCGGGAGAAGCCGGCCGGAATGGTGACCCCGTTGACATCGCTGGCGACCATGCCGTTGGTCAGCAGGCCCGATACCGCTTCGTCCAGGTCTCCGGCGCTGAGCACCACTGGGTTCGGTTCCTGGGTGGGTGTCGTGGGCTTGGCCAGCGCGGCCGACGCGACGCCTGTCAGGCAGGCGGCGCGTAACGCGCTCTGCCCGTTGTCCAGTGGTAGACCGTGCTGGTTCTCGACCGCCAGCGCGTAGCGCGAGATGACCACCGAAAAAGCGGTGAAGTCGCCGGTTATCTGCCCCTGGTCGTGTGTGGGCTGCGCCAGATCGGTCAGTCGTCGCAGATCAAGGGCAACGGTGTTGGAGATCGGGCAGTAGACCACCGGCGGGGATGCCACCCGGCGGCCCGGCTCATCGCAGGCGGCTCCCGACACGGTGAGGCGTGGTGCGGTGGTCCCGTTGGTCGGGTAAACCGACTTGAGCACCGTCATCAGGGTGCGCAAGGTATCGACGGAGATCGGTATCTGCGTCGATACGCCGGATGGCGGGCTCGCGGGCAGTCCGCCGCGCCGCTTGGTGATTTCGGCCATGTCGATCCGGGTGCATTCGGCCGCACCGTCGATGAATCCGTGTTGAAACGCCGAGACCCGTTCGAATGCGGATCCGTGTGAGTCGACGATGTCGCCGATCTCGATCGGGTCGTCGCGAAAGGCGATGAGCGCCGCGATGACCTTATTGAGGCCATCGCCGGTGCTGAGTGTGAATCGCGGCGAGTTGTTCTGCGCCACCCAGCGCAAATAGGTGCCTGCGAGGCAATCGGCCATCTGCTCACCGACCAGCGTCTGTGTCCGCGAATCGACCATCTCCGATTGGTGTGCGACGGCGTGCCCGTACTCATGGGCCAGCGTCATCGGCACCGCCATGGTCCCGAACATCCGCACGAGTTTGGGCAGTAGCGCGCCCCGGTCCCAGCCGAGAGTGTTCTGGTTGATGCAGTAGCCGGCGTTGTCGAATCCGGTTGTGGGATTACCGCAGAATTCGCCGGTGTTCGGGCCGGTGCTGTCCCATGACATCAACGACTGGACAGGGTGAAACGTGGCCCAGAATGTCTTCGGGTAAGCCTCTTGCCAGAAGTCCTCGATGTCCGCGATCGCATTGACCGCGAGCCGGTCCATCTGGCCGCTGTCGGTGCCGCGCACCGCCCTGTCGGCCGATGTGGGGTGTGGCCGCAGCCCGGAAGGGCCGTCGACGACCGGGAGCCCGGCGATTTGGTAGGCATTCCCGAGCTGCGAAACCGGGGTGCCGTCAACGGTATTGGCACACCCGGCCAGACCCAGGACACAGCAGGCCAGGATTGTCGTCGACGTGTGAAACCACCTGAGCGGGATCGACATGGCCGTCTCTCTGTAGTGGTTATCCCCGTGTAGGGGAACCTCCTCCAGCATAGGTCGCGTCGTGCTGGTTCCTCAGGCGTTGCAGGGCCGCGGTGACCACCGCCAAATCGTGAGTCGACCAGAACGGCGGCAGCGATGCCCGCAGAAACCCGCCGTAACCCGCCGTTGACATCCGTGAATCGAGCACCGCGACAACGCCTCTGTCGTGCGCGCTGCGCAGTAGGCGTCCGGTTCCTTGCGCCAGCAACAGCGCTGCCTGGGTGCCCGCTACCGCCATGAACCCATTACCCCCGCGCGAGCTGATCGCTCGTTGCCGTGCCGCGCGCAGCGGATCGTCGGGGCGGGGGAACGGGATTCGGTCGATGAGGACCAGCGACAGCGAGGGCCCGGGTACGTCGACTCCCTGCCACAGCGAGAGGGTCCCGAACAGCGAGGTCTGCGGGTCTGCGCTGAATTGCTCGACGAGAATCGACGTCGCGTCATCGCCCTGACACAGCACCGGGGTCTCCAGCCTGCTGCGCATCACCTCCGACGCTTCCTTTGCGGCGCGCATCGAGGAGAACAGTCCCAGGGTGCGGCCTCCTGCCGCCCGCACGAGGGTTTCGATCTCGTCGAGTGTCGCCGCGCCGACACCGTCACGTCCGGGGGCAGGAAGGTGGCGTGCCAGGTAGAGGATGGCGGACTTCTCGTGCTGGAAGGGGGACCCGACATCGATGCCGTGCCAAGTGGCCTTGATCTCGGTGGGGGAGTCCGCGGCAGGCTCTCGGGCGGGCAGCCCCCACGAGGCGGCCATCGCATCGAAGCTCCCGCCGAGGGCGAGCGTGGCCGAGGTGAGAACCACGGTGCGCTGTCCGAAGAGCCGGGTGCGCAGCAGCCCGGCGACCGAGAGCGGGGCAATCCGCAACACGGGGCGTATGGAACCCCGGTTGTCCTCATGATCCAGCCACACCACATTGGGCCGTGCGGTGATGTCCGGTTCGGCCCAACAGGCCAATGCCAGCGAAGCCGCGTCGACGATATCGTCGAGAGCGGCAACCGCTTCCGTGCGTGCGGAGGCCGTTGCCGGGTCGGTGGACTGGCCGGTGGGGATCTCGGTACGCGCCGCGGCGGCAGCATCGCGTAACGCGGTCAGGTAGGTCACGGTTTCCTCGTCCGCGCGGTCGATCGTGCCCGGCCTGCTGTCGTGGATCAGTGAGGAGAACGTCGCCGAACTCGCTTCGAAGCGGCTCGCCGTCTCGGGCGACACCAGGCGGCCGATGCGCCGGATGGTGACCGTGAGGCCGACCGCCGAGAGTTCTTGGGTGGCAACGCTTGTCACTCTGTCGACAAGGTCGTGAGCTTCATCGACGATCACCGCGTCGTGCTCGGGCAGGATGTTGATGTCGGCTATCGCGTCAATGGCGAGCAGGGCGTGATTGGTGACCACCACGTCGGACTGTCCGGCCTCGAGCCGGGCCAGCTCGGCGAAGCATTCTGTGCCGAATGGGCACCGGGTGGCTCCCAGGCATTCGCGTGCCGACACGCTGACCTGTGACCAGGAACGGTCGGGCACGCCGGGTTTGAGTTCATCTCTATCCCCGGTCTTGGTGCTCTCCGCCCAATCGTTGAGCCGCTGTACATCGCGGCCGAGCGCGCTCGCGGCGAAGGGTTCGAACAGGGTATCGGGCGCCTCCTGGTCGGATGCGGCACCGTTGTGCAACTTGTTGAGACACAGGTAATTTCCCCTGCCCTTGAGGATCGCGAACCGGGGCTTGCGGGCCAGCGAAGGCGTCAGCGCCTCAGCGAGGCGGGGGAGATCGCGGTCCACGAGTTGGCGTTGCAGCGCAATGGTGGCCGTCGATACCACCACCGGGGAGGATTGCTCGATGGCGTGCGCAAGTGCGGGCACCAGGTATGCCAAGGATTTACCGGTGCCGGTACCGGCCTGGACCACCAGATGCTCACCGCTGTGCAGGGAGTGCTCGACGGCGGTGGCCATGGTGAGCTGTCCGACACGTTCAGTGCCGCCTAGGGCCGCGACGGCGGTGGCTAGCAGGCCTGTGGATGAGCCGCTCGCGGAAAGACCATGTGATGTTGTGGATGTGTCGCTCAATTTCTCCTTCAGCGGATCACCTCGACGCCGGCGCGCTGGAGCTCGTCCAGGGCGCGATTCACCGATTCCTCAGAGATGCCAACGGAATAGGCGGTAAGCACGCGAGTATGCAGTCCCTCGTGCGCCGCGTCGCGGGCGGTCGCGGCAACGCAGTAGTCGGTGGCGATGCCCACCACGTCGACGTCATTCAGTTCCCGGCTGTGCAGCCAGGCTGCCAGTGCGGTGCCGTCGGTGGCGACGCCCTCGAATCCCGAGTATGCCGCGCTGTACGCACCTTTGGAAAACACCTCGTCGACGGGGCCCATATCCAGATAGGGATGAAAGTCCGCGCCGGGTGTGCCGGCCCGGCAATGTGGTGGCCAGCTCGTCTGGAAGTCCGGATTCTCCGAAAAGTGGCCGCCGGGGTCGACGTGAAAGTCCCGGGTCGCCACCACCGCGTCATAGGCGCCCGAGCGGGTGAGGTGGTTCAGTGTCCGGGCCAGGGCGGCGCCGCCGGGCACGGACAGCGAGCCTCCCTCGCAGAAGTCGTTCTGCACGTCGACGACGATAAGCGCCCTGCCCATGGATCGACGGTACCCCGGCCGGCGCTCAGTTGAAGATTGCCGACACCTGACGGCCCATGCGCGATATGTAGTCGATCAGTTCGTCGCGGCTGATAGCCAGATCGCCCCGTAGATAATCGATGATGGCGCCCGAGGCAGCGCCCACGAGCGACACCGACAGGAACCGGCGGCGTCCGGGGTCATCGATATCGATGAGTGCCTTCTCGGCCAGTGAGGCGAAGGCGAGGGAGCCCGCGAACCCGGCGCTGCCCAGGGTGGGTTCGGTGAACGGGGCCACCATCAGGACCCGTCCGTAGACGGGGTTATCGACGGTTGCCCCGATGAAGGTCTCGACCGCGCGGGTCTCCAAATCGTCGCCTTCGGCCGCGAATTCGGTGACGACGCGCATCACCGATTCGAGCACGTCCTGGTACACGGCACGCACGAAGTCGTCCCGGTCGCCGAACTCCTCGTAGAAATTGCGTTCGGACACACCGGAGGATCGGCACACGGTGCGGATCGTCAGTGCCGGGCCATCGATGGCGCCGAGGGCGGCGATACCCGCGTCGAGCAATGCCCGTCGACGCGTCGCTCGACGCTCCTCGGGAGTGGTTCCCGCCCATTGCCTTCTGGCTGCCATATGACCTCCGGCCCGAATTATCCCACCAGGCGGGTGGCAATCGCAGGGTCCCCGTGGGAAAGGCCCAGCCCTTCCCACGGCAGGCTCAGCAGCCCGGCGTGCACGCGGTTCCGGGCCTCGGTGAGCGAGTGGTATGCCACAGGCTTGCCCCCGCGCACCAGTGCGGTGGTCAGTATCCGGTGTGGCTCGGGCACTGTCGGTTGACCGGCGTCGGCGCGGTACACGACTTCCTCGGTGATGGTCCCCGTTGGTTTGGCGATGCGCAGGGCGCACTTATGGCCACCGTGAGATTCCTTGTGGCTGCTGCGTTTAGCCACGGGAATGCCATCGATTTCGACGAGCTTGTAGACCATACCCGCGGTCGGTATTCCCGAGCCGGTCACCACCGAGGTGCCCACTCCGTAGATGTCGACGGGCTCGGCGCGCAGCGCCGCGATGGAGTATTCGTCGAGGTCCCCGGACACCACGATGCGGGTTCGGTGCGCGCCTAACGCGTCCAGTTGCGCCCGGACCTGCCTCGCCAGCATGCCCAGATCTCCGGAATCGATGCGTACCGCGCCGAGCGCGGTGCCTGCGACGGCGATGGCGTTCTCCACTCCGGCGGTGATGTCGTAGGTATCGACCAGCAGGGTGGTGCCGACGCCTAGCGCCTCTACCTGTGCCCGGAACGCCTCGCGTTCGGCCTCGCCGGGGCTCATGCCGTCCTTGGCGTGCAGCAGCGTGAAGGCGTGCGCAGCGGTCCCCCGGGCAGGCACACCGTAGCGGCGTTGTGCCTCCAGATTGGATGTCGATTCGAAGCCCGCGAGATAAGCCGCACGGGCGCAGGCCACCGCCGCGAGTTCGTGAGTGCGGCGCGATCCCATCTCTATGAGCGGTCGGTCTCCGGCCGCCGACACCATGCGGGCGGCGGCGGAGGCGACGGCGCTGTCGTGATTCAGGATCGACAGGATCAGGGTCTCCAGGATGACGCATTCGGCGAAGGAGCCACGCAGGGTGAGTACGGGGGACCCGGGGAAGTAGAGCTCGCCCTCGGGGTAGCCGTCGATATCGCCGCCGAATCTGTAGGCGGCCAGGTATTCGAGAGAATCTTCGTCCAGAAAAGTAGACACCGATTCTAATTCAGCAGGTCCGAAGCGAAATTCGGCGAGTGCCTCCAGCAACCGGCCCGTACCGGCCACCACCCCGTATCGGCGGCCGTCGGGGAGCCTTCTGGCGAATACCTCGAAGGTGGCGCGACGCCCCGCGGTGCCGTCGCGGAGTGCCGCGGCAAGCATGGTGAGCTCGTATTTGTCGGTGAGCAATGACGTGCAAGGGTGCGTCATGTGCGCCACGTTAGCGGGAGATCAGGCGGTGTGAGCGGGTGCTCGACGGCGTCGCGTGGTCGCGGGAAACTCCGAACTTCGTGCTGACAGACTCGGCAGTCCCGGTATTCTGGGGCCATGGGTGCGCCGGCGCGAGCCTTGCCAGGGACTACAGCGGAGAGGTCTGTCGAACATGTCGACGAGACTCAGTCGCCGTGGGTCACCATTGTCTGGGACGATCCGGTGAACCTGATGAACTATGTCGCCTACGTGTTCCAGCAGCTATTCGGCTACAGCGAGACCGAGGCCACCAACCTGATGTTGCAGGTCCATCATGAGGGCAAGGCCGTGGTGTCCTGCGGTGCTCGCGAGTCGATGGAGATCGACGTCAGCAAGTTGCACGCCGCGGGCCTGTGGGCCACCCTGCAGCAGGATCGATGAGTCACTGATCCGTGCGAAAGTGGAAGCGCGTCAACGCCTCCGATGGAATTCGGTTGCGTTCGGAGATGGAGCCGCACGAGGCGGCTCTGGTGCAATCCATGGTGACATCCATGCTTGCGATGCTGGACGAGCGCGAATCGTCGGCACCCAGTGATGAACTGGCCCAGCTGACGGGTATCCGCACCGGAAACACCGAGGCCCCCACCGATGTCACCCTGGGGCGGCTGCTACCGGACTTTCACCGGCCGGACCAGGACGGCACCAGCAGCATCGAAGCGGTCAGCGGACTCAACAGCGCCCTACGCAGCCTGTACGAGCCGGAGATCATCGACGCCAAACGCGAGGCCGGGCAACGGTTGTTGCGGACGCTTCCCGCGGACGGCGGGCGATTCGAACTGTCCGAAACGGACGCGCAGGCATGGTTGACCGCGCTCAATGATGTGCGGTTGGCGCTGGGCGCCATGCTGGGGATCGATAGCGAAGGGCCTCAGGAGCTGGCCGTCGACGACCCCATGGCCGGACATATGGACATCTACCATTGGCTGACCGTGATGCAGGAGCTGCTGGTGCTCGCGTTGATGGGTAAATCGGCGGTATGAGCCTGTTCTCTGGGGCGATCACCGATGTTCCGGGAATACTCGTGGGTCATCACCAGCGGGTGGACGCCGATGCGAGCCTCGGAGCAGGCTGGGCCACCGGCACCACCGTGGTGTTGGCGCCGCCGGGGACCACGGGCGCTGTCGACGTGCGTGGTGGGGCGCCGGGCACGCGTGAGTCGGATCTGCTCGACCCCGCCAATACCGTCGCGACCGTCGACGCCGTCGTGCTCACCGGGGGCAGTGCCTACGGGCTGGCCGCTGCCGACGGGGTGATGCGTTGGCTCGAGGAGCGCGGTCGGGGAGTGCCGCTGTCCGGAGGCACCGTGCCCATCGTCCCGGCTGCGGTCATCTTCGATCTGCCGGTGGGCGCCTGGAAGAACCGGCCGGACACTGAATTCGGTTACCGAGCGGCAGAACTCGCCGACGATGCGCCCGAATGGGGTGCGGTGGGTGCCGGTGCTGGCGCCAGGGCCGGAACGCTCAAGGGTGGCGTCGGTTCGGCCAGCGTGAATGTGGGCGACGGAATTGTCGTCGGTGCCCTTGTTGTTGCGAATCCTGTTGGGCTGGTGATTAATCCGGCCACTGGGCGGCCCTGGACCGCCGATATCCTGCCTGAGCTGAGCGCGCCGCCGGCTGCCGAGATCGAGAAGTTGCGGGACCTGCCCGATAAGTCGGTGTCCTTGAACACGACGATCGGGGTGGTGGCAACGAACGCCGCCCTGAGCAAGGCTCAGTGCCGCCGTGTCGCGATCGCGGCCCATGACGGGCTGGCCCGGGCCATCAGACCCGCGCATACCCCGATGGACGGGGACACGTTATACGTGCTGGCGACGGGAACGGGCGAGGGCGATGCCGATCCGCTCACCGCCGCGGTGGGTATCGCCGCCGCCGACTGTGTCGAGCGAGCCGTGGTGCGCGCGGTGGTGGGCGCCGCGAGCGTGGCCGGAATACCCGCATATCGTGACGTGTTGCCAGGAGCGTTTTCGTAATGGCCCCAGTGGCCCCAGAAGGCAGGAAGGACCGTTAGTGCTTCGTATTCGTGCCGACCTGGTCGATGCCATGGTCAAGCATGCCCGCGCCGACCACCCGGACGAGGCATGCGGGGTACTGGCGGGCCCGGAAGGCTCCGATCGCGCCGAGCGGCATGTCGCCATGATCAACGCTGAGCGATCGCCGACTTTTTATCGCTTTGATTCCGGTGAGCAGCTCCGGGTTTGGCGTGAGATGGACGACGCCGACGAGGTGCCGGTGGTTATCTATCACTCCCACACCGCCACCGAGGCGTACCCCAGCCGCACCGATATCAGCTTGGCTGCCGAGCCCGATGCCCATTACGTCTTGGTGTCCACCCGCGATCCCGAGCGGCATGAACTGCGCAGCTATCGGATCATCGACGGAGTGGTCACCGAAGAGGACATCACCATCGTCGAGCAGTACTAGAGAAAAGGATTGTCCACAATGTCGATTCAAGTATCGATTCCCACCATCCTGCGGGTCCACACCGGCGGTGAGAAGCGCGTGACCGCAACGGGTTCCACCCTGCAGGCGGTGATCGCCGACTTGGAGTCCAACTATTCGGGGATTTCCGAGCGACTCGTTGATGACGGTAAGCTGCACCGCTTCGTCAACATCTACGTCAACGACGAGGACGTGCGGTTCTCGGGTGGGCTGGACACCGAGATCGCCGATGGCGATTCGGTCACCATCCTGCCCGCCGTGGCCGGTGGCTAGCAGCGCATGACGCGATACGACTCGCTGCTGCAGGCGCTTGGGAACACGCCACTGGTCGGATTGCAGAGGCTGTCCCCACGGTGGGATTCAGGTGGTGACGGTTCTCCGCACGTGCGGTTGTGGGCCAAGCTGGAAGACCGCAATCCGACCGGATCCATCAAGGACAGGCCCGCGTTGCGCATGATCGAGCAGGCCGAACAGGACGGATTGCTGGAGCGGGGAGCCACGATTCTGGAGCCCACCAGTGGGAATACCGGCATTTCGATGGCGATGGCCGCGCAGCTCAAGGGTTACAAGATGATCTGCGTGATGCCCGAGAACACCTCCATCGAACGGCGCCAGCTCCTCGAACTCTACGGGGCCCAAATCATTTTCTCCCCGGCCGAGGGCGGCTCCAACACCGCCGTCGCGACAGCGAAAGAACTTGCCGCGCAAAATCCTTCGTGGGTGATGCTGTACCAGTACGGCAATCCGGCCAACGCCGATGCGCACTATCGTGGCACCGGTCCGGAGATTCTGGCCGATCTGCCGGAGATCACCCACTTCGTCGCCGGATTGGGCACCACCGGAACCCTGATGGGCACCGGAAGATACCTGCGCGAGAACGTGCCAGGAGTCCAGATCGTCGCCGCCGAACCGCGATACGGCGAGGGTGTTTACGCACTGCGCAACATCGATGAGGGATTTGTACCCGAGCTGTACGACCCCGAGGTGCTCACCACGCGCTTCTCCGTCGGGTCCTTCGACGCGGTGCGCCGCACGCGCGAACTGGTCCAGGTGGAGGGCATCTTCGCGGGCATCTCAACCGGCGCGATTCTGCATGCGGCGCTCGGCATGGCCGCCAAGGCGGTCAAAGCCGGGGAGCGCGCGGACATCGCGTTCGTGGTGGCCGATGCGGGCTGGAAGTATCTGTCGACCGGTGCCTACGCCGGTACCGTGGACGACGCAGAGGATGCACTGGAAGGGCAGCTGTGGGCGTGACGGGATATGGCGGTGGACCTGACTATCCAGGTTCTCCTTCCTCCCGTCGTGAGCGGTCGGGCCGTCCGCAATGGGTCACCGGCGGGGTCTTGGTGGCCTCGTTCGTTGCTCTCCTCTATGTCGTCGAGGGCATCGACTCGGTCACCGGTCACCGCCTCGACGAGAACGGCATCCGGCCCCTGGAGACCGATGGTCTTGACGGCATTCTCTTCGCACCGCTGCTGCACGCCAACTGGGGGCATCTGGTGGCCAACACGGTGCCCGCCTTGGTGTTGGGCTTCTTGGCTGCTGCCGCCGGGGTGGGCCGCTTTCTGTTGGCCACTGCCATCATTTGGCTGCTCGGCGGGGTCGGGACCTGGCTGATCGGCAATATCGGATTGCCATACGAGACGAACCACATCGGGGCCTCGGGCCTCATCTTCGGCTGGCTCACCTACGTGATCGTCAGAGGGTTCTTCAACCGCAGTGTGGGGCAGATCCTCATCGGTGCCGTCGTCCTCGTCCTCTACGGCGGCGTGCTGTGGGGCGTGCTGCCCGGACAGTTCGGGGTGTCCTGGCAGGGACACCTCAGTGGCGCCGTGGCCGGCGTGCTGGCGGCCTACTGGCTATCCGGCAGGGAACGTAAGGTACAGGCCGCACGTGGGCCAGGGGTGCCGCCGAGGCTGACGCCATGAGCGACGCACCCATCGGAATTTTCGATTCCGGCGTCGGTGGCTTGACGGTGGCACGCGCCATCATCGATCAGCTGCCCGACGAGGACATCCTGTATGTCGGCGATACCGGCAATGGGCCGTACGGTCCGCTGACCATTCCGGAGATCCGCACGCACGCACTGACCATCGGGGACGATCTGGTAGGCCGTGGGGTGAAGGCCCTGGTGATCGCCTGCAATACGGCATCGGCGGCGTGCCTGCGCGATGCCCGCGAACGGTATGCGCCGGTGCCCGTCATCGAGGTGGTGCTGCCCGCCGTGCGACGAGCCGTACACACCACGCACAACAACAAGATCGGTGTCATCGGCACCGAGGCGACCATCGCCTCGGGTGCGTACCAGGACGCGTTCGCCGCCGCGCGCGACACCGAAATCACGGCGGTGGCATGTCCGCGATTCGTCGATTTCGTCGAGCGCGGCATTACCAGTGGGCGGCAGGTACTTCAGCTCGCTGAGGGCTATCTGGAGCCACTGCAACGAGCCCAGGTGGACACCGTGGTGTTGGGTTGTACCCACTATCCGTTGTTGTCCGGGTTGATCCAGCTGGCCATGGGCGAGGACGTCACGCTCGTGTCCAGTGCGGAGGAAACCGCTAAGGACCTGCTGCGGGTGCTGTCGGAGAAAGATCTGCTGCGGCCGCACCCCGAGCGCCCCGGCACCGCGTCTCCGAACCGCGTCTTCGAGGCAACCGGCGATCCGGAAGCGTTCCGCGCGCTGGCCGCCCGATTCCTCGGCCCGGCTGTGACAGCAGTGCAAACTCGGGCTAGCAGTGTTCCCGGTTACACCGAAATTACCCGTTCCAGTTAGACACCCCTGCGCCCCTGTGCAGAGACGCTTGCCAGGCGTGGCAAGCTAGGGCTGTGCGAGTCACCGTGCTCGGCTGCTCGGGCAGTGTCACCGGACCGGATTCACCGGCGTCTGGTTACCTCCTGACGGCACCGGATGCGCCACCGTTGGTCATCGACTTCGGTGGCGGTGTCTTGGGCTCTCTGCAACGTTTTGCCGACCCGGGATCGGTCTCGGTCCTGCTGTCGCACCTGCATGCCGATCACTGCCTGGACCTGCCCGGCCTGTTCGTGTGGCGCCGGTATCACCCGAATCCACCCAAGGGCAAGGCCATCATGTATGGGCCCGCCGACACACTGGTCCGGGTAGGCGCTGCCTCCGCCGAGATCGGGGGTGAGGTTGACGATTTCACCGACATTTTCGACGTCTTCCCGTGGGCCGATGGCGAGCCCGTCCAGTTCGGGTCGTTGACCGTCACACCGACTCGGGTGGCGCATCCGCCCGAGTCATACGGTCTGCGCATCGAGGATTCGTCGGGCACCGTTCTGGCCTACAGCGGCGATACCGGCATCTGCGACGCCGTGGTCGATCTGGCACGCGGTGCCGATGTGTTCCTGTGTGAGGCGTCATGGACGCACATGCCGGGGCACCGCCCGCCGGACCTGCACCTGTCGGGAACCGAGGCGGGACAGATCGCCACCCGGGCAGGCGTGAAGGAACTGTTGCTGACCCACATCCCGCCATGGACCTCGCGTGAGGATGTCATCGCAGAGGCCAAGTCGGCCTTCGACGGACCGGTACATGCCGTGGTCGCCGGGGAGAACATCGACCTGTAGCTCCGTCACTCACGCTCGGCACCGTCGCGGAGACGATAAGGTCGAAGGCGTGTCCAGACGAGAAGACGGCAGACAAGACGACGAATTGCGCCCCGTGACCATCACACGGGGATTCACTTCGCATCCAGCGGGTTCGGTACTGATCGAGTTCGGTCAAACGCGGGTGATGTGCACTGCCAGCGCCACCGAGGGGGTGCCACGCTGGCGCAAGGGTTCTGGACTTGGTTGGCTGACAGCCGAATACGCGATGCTGCCGGCTTCCACGCACACCCGTAGCGATCGGGAATCGGTCAAGGGGCGTGTCGGCGGCCGCACCCAGGAGATCAGCCGTCTGATCGGGCGCTCGCTGCGGGCCTGTATCGATTTGTCGGCTTTGGGGGAGAACACCATTGCCATCGACTGTGATGTGTTGCAGGCCGACGGTGGCACGCGCACGGCCGCGATCACCGGGGCCTATGTGGCCCTGGCCGATGCGGTGACCTACCTGGCCGCGCACGGCAAGCTGGCAGATGACGAACCGCTCTCGTGTGCGATTGCCGCCGTGAGCGTCGGCGTGGTGGATGGCCGGGTGCGCGTCGACCTTCCATATGAAGAGGATTCGCGTGCCGAGGTGGATATGAACGTGGTCGCCACCGATACCGGCACCCTGGTGGAGGTGCAAGGCACCGGTGAGGGCGCGACCTTTGCGCGGTCAACCCTGGACAAGCTGCTCGATGCCGCGGTGGGCGCCGCCGACCAGCTGTTCGTGCTGCAGAAAGAAGCGCTCGCGTTGCCGTACCCCGGGGTACTGCCCGACGCGCCGCAGAAGAAGGCATTCGGTTCGTAGTAGGCCGGGTTCCATGAAAATACTTGTTGCAAGCCGTAATCCGAAGAAGCTCGCGGAGCTGTCGCGAGTGCTCGAGTCGTCGGGCGTCTCCGGCGTCGAGCTGGTGTCCTTGACCGATGTGCCCGAATACGAGGAAGTGCCCGAAACGGGGGCGAGTTTCGAGGACAACGCACTGATCAAGGCGCGGGAGGGCGTCAAGCACACCGGATTAGCATGTGTGGCCGACGATTCCGGACTCGCCGTGGATGCGCTGAACTGGATGCCGGGGGTGCTGTCGGCTCGTTGGAGTGGACGACACGGCGATGACGCCGCCAACACCGCGCTACTCCTCGCACAGCTGTCCGATATCCCCGACGAGCGTCGTGGCGCGGCCTTCGTGTCCGCGTGCGCGCTGGTGACGCCCGAGGGCGAAGAGGTCGTCGTCGAGGGACGCTGGAAAGGGTCTATCGCGCGGATACCTGCGGGGCAGAACGGCTTTGGCTACGACCCGATCTTCGTGCCGCGCGGTGGCCTGCGAACCGCTGCGGAGTTGACGCCGGAAGAGAAGGACGCGGTGTCGCATCGAGGGCGGGCGCTGGCGGCACTGCTGCCGATGCTGCGCAACCTGGTGAATCTGGGCCGCACCGCGCCCTAGTTCATCGGTACCCCCCGATCAGACACTTAGTGCGGCCCCTAGCAGGGGTTTTGGTGCACTAAGTGTCTGCTCCACGGGGTTGGCTAAGGCAACAGGATGATCTTTCCGCGGGCGTGGCCGGTCTGCCCGTATTCGTGGGCTTGGCGAGCGTCGCTGAGCGGATAGGTCCGGTCGACGGTGACCTTCAGCTCGCCGTTGCCCGCCAGCCGGATCAGCTCGGGACGCGCGGCAAGCCGGATTTCGGTGCCGGGGTCTGCGCCGGGTCCGCCGCCGAGTGCCTTGAAGCCATCGCTTGCGGCACGGCCGAATCCGGCGATGGTGGCGATGCGCCCCTTGTCAGCGACGAGGGCCAACGAGACATCGGCGGCCTCGTCGGTGCCGACGAGATCGAGTGCGGCGTCCACAGGCCCGATCGCGCTGACGCGCTCTTGCAGTCCGGGACCGTATTCGACGGGAAGGGCGCCGTACCCGCGCAACTGATCGTGGCGTGCCGCACTGGCGGTGGCGATCACCGTGGCACCGCGGGCCTTCGCCAGCTGGGTGGCGAGCAGCCCCACGCCGCCTGCGGCGCCGTGGATGAGCACGGTATCGCCCTCGGTGACGTTGGTGGCTTCCAGGAGGTGGACAGCGGTCTGCCCGGTGAGTAGGAACCCGGCCGCCTCATTGAAGGACAGGCTCGCGGGCTTCTTGAATACCTGATCCGCGGCGGCGATGACTCGGGTGGCATAGCCACCGATCTGGCCTGCGGCGATGACGTCGTCTCCGGGCACCAAGCCGTCAACGCCCGCGCCGACGGCGGCGATGGTTCCCGAAATCTCGAGTCCGAGACGCATCGGGAGCTTGTCGGGGTCAGTGCCGAAGGCACCCGAGTACAGCTTCCAATCGATGGGATTAACGCCCGCGGCCTTGACGTTGATGAGCACCTGTCCCGGGCCCGGGCCCGGGCCGGGGGTCGTGATGTCTCGAAACTCCAGGACATCTGCACCGCCATATGATGTCGCGACAATCGCTTGCGTCATGTTCATACACGTACGCAATGCCCGTGCTCATGTCAATATTCCTGACATGAGGGATTTTCTTCTGCTCGAGCGTGCAAGTCCTAGATACCGAACTGTTCCTTGACCTGCTTGGTGCGATAGTGCTCGACGATGAAGCCGAGCAGCGGGATGGTGCCCGCAAGTAGGGTGCCGATGGTGCGGGGCCAGGGCCAGCGGACCTTCACGGCCAGGTCGGTGGTGAAGATCAGGTACACGAAGTAGATCCATCCGTGCACGATCCCGATCCAGCTCGGCGGATGCGGTACCTGCTCAACATATTTGAGCCACATCTCCCAGCAGAGAGCGATCAGCCACACACCGGTGGTCCACGCCAGGATGCGGTATCGCCACAGCGCGCTGCGGATCTTCGCCACCGGGGTGGTGACTACTACCGTCGAATCGGGTGTGGTTTCGTTCTCGGTCACGGGGCAGGCTTCCTATCTTCTTCGGCGAGGGCGGCCAGATATGCGTTGTATTCGGTGAGCGTGCGATCTGCTGGGTCCGGTTTCGCGGCGGCCGGCCGCTCGGGCAGCAGACCTTCGGGGATCTCGGTGACCCGATCGGTAGGCGGCGGGGGCGGACCTTCGTCCTCGTACTGGACGAAGCGGCGATAGGCCCAGATCACGAAGGCCGCGAACAGCGGCCACTGCAGGGCGTAGCCGAGGTTCTGGCCGTCGCCGGTCACGGACTCGAAGCGCTGGAACTGCCAATAGGCCAATCCCAAGAACGCGACCACACTGACGCCGACCAGCACGATGAGTGCCGGTCTCCGACGCCGTGTAGTGGACATCTTCTGACGGTACCGTGCGAAGCCGGTACCGATGCCAACGCCCCTGGTCAGCGCTATGGCTCGAGGAACTCGTCACGGCGTGTGGTGAGGAGTCCGACACTCACCAGGTAACATCGAAGCCCTGCGGGCGTGGCGAAATTGGTAGGCGCGCGGGGTTTAGGTCCCCGTGTTCGAAAGAACGTGGGGGTTCGAGTCCCTCCGCCCGCACAACAGCAGGATGTTCATGCCGTCTTGCCGACCGGCGTCAGCGCGGCCCCTCGAGGCCTTACTTTTGTCGAAATCGACGTTCTGCCGACAACGTGCGAGTGAGCCTCTGCGAAACGTAGATCTCGGCGATCTCGGCGATCTCGGCGCCCGTCGCCGCCGCGCCTAGACTTGAAAACGTGGTGCGCAGTGACGGTTTGCTTGACATCGACGATTGCCTGAATGCCGACGGGAATATCGAGCTACCGCCCGGAACCACGCTGATATCCCTGATCGACCGGAACATCAGGAACGTCGGGGACATGGTCGCCTACCGCTATCTGGACTTCACCGCTTCGGAGGACGGGCATGCCATTGAACTCACCTGGTCGCAGCTCGGCATCCGTCTGAGCGCCGTCGCCGCGCAGCTGCAACGCCACGTCACGCGTGGCGAGCGGGTGGCCATTTTGGCGCCGCAGGGGCTCGACTACATCGTCGGCTTCTTCTCGGCGATCAAGGCCGGCGCCATCGCGGTGCCGCTGTTCGCTCCCGAGCTACCGGGTCACGCCGAGCGGCTGGATATCGCGCTGAGGGACTGCACGCCCACCGTGGTCCTGACGACGGCCGCCGTGCGCGACACTGTCGAAGAGTTTCTCGATGGGCGGCCGGAGGCGCCACTCGTGCTCGCCATCGACGAGATCCCCGACGAAGCAGGGGAGGGCTTCGAGTACGTGCACCTTGTCGATGACGACGTCTCACATCTGCAATACACTTCCGGTGCCACCCGGCCCCCAGTGGGCGTGGAAATCACCCACCGGGCGGTCGGCGTCAATCTGACCCAGATGATTCTGTCGATCAATCTGCTGGATCGAAACACGCACGGCTGCAGCTGGTTACCGCTTTACCACGATATGGGTCTGTCGATGATCGGCTTCCCAACCGTCTACGGCGGGCACTCCACCTTGATGTCACCCACCGCTTTCATCCGCCGCCCGCAGCGCTGGATCAAGGCACTCTCCGACGGCTGCACAGAAGGTCGGGTGATCACCGCGGCACCCAACTTCGCCTACGAGTACACCGCGCAACGCGGGGTCCCGAAGGACGGTGCGGGTATCGACCTGGGCAAGGCCGTGATGATCATCGGCTCCGAGCCGGTCAGCATCGACGCCATCCGTAACTTCGAAAAGGCTTTTGCCCCCTTCGGTTTACCGTCGACAGCGTTCAAGCCGTCCTACGGTATCGCCGAGGCGACACTGTTCATCGCCAACATCGCCCCGGACGCCGAGCCTTCCGTGGCATATCTCGATCGCACCCAGCTCGCCCGAGGCCGCGCGGTGCCGACAGATCCGGATACGCCCCATGTCAGCGTTCATGTTTCCTGCGGGCAGCTGGCACGCAGTCTGCACGGGGTGATCGTCGATCCCATCGGCACCGATGAGCTCCCAGACGGTCACGTCGGCGAAATCTGGTTGCAAGGCAACAATATTGGGCGTGGATACTGGGGTCGCCCGGAGGACACTGAGAAGGTCTTTCATGCACGGCTTGGCGCAAGACAACCGAAAGGTCATGCGGGCGAGGCCGATATCGAGGGCGACTGGCTGCGCACGGGCGACATGGGCTTCTATCTCGATGGTGAGTTGTACGTCACCGGCCGCCTCGCCGACCACATCGAGGTCGACGGCAGCAGCCACTATCCGCAGGACATCGAGGCCAGCGTGGCAGCTGCCTCGCCTATCGTGCGGCGCGGTTATGTGACCGCGTTCACGGTGCCCGGGGGCGGACTGGTCATCGTCGCCGAGCGCGCCTCACGCACGGCCAAGGCCGACCCGCAGGAGGCCATCGACGCGATCAGCGCCGCGGTCGATGCGGAATATGGGTTGAAGCCCGCCGACGTGCTGCTTCTGTCGGCGGGGGCGATCCCGCGCACTACCAGTGGAAAGCTGGCACGGCGGGCCTGTCGCCGCCACTACCTGGAGGGCACGCTGGGCGTCCACTGAGATCCCAGCTAACTCATTTGCCTCATTTGTCCCACGTCAGCGAGCCCATTCGCCACACTCCCGTCGGCCCGGTAGGTTTTCCGGGCCAGTGGCTACGACGGCTGCGCGGCTCGGGGGACAAGCCGCTAGCAATGTGATGGAGGTGTGCGATGAATGATCTGACAGTCGAAGAGCTGTTCGCGCACAACGATGACGTGCAGAAATCCCGTGCGGTCCGCCTGTTGGCCGCCAAGAATCTGGCCCCCTACATCACGCTCATGGAACGCCACCTGGACCGCAGCGCCAAAGTCTCCGAACCTCAGCTGGTGGCCAAGCTGGACCGGGACCTGAGCGCCGTCGGGCTGGGAGAACAGTCCGGGCTGGCCCTCATCAAGAGCTGGGCGAGCGACGGGTGGCTGCACCGAGCGTCGGACGGCACCGGCCCTGATGCCGAGAACGTCTGCTCGCTGACCGAGGACGCGCGCAGCGCGCTGGCCTTTGTGCGCCGCCTGCGCCGTGCTGACACGGTGGCCACGGGCGGGTCCATTGCCGGTATCGCGGCAGGTCTCAAACGGGTGGCCACCCAGCTGGACGGCGACCCGTCACGCCTGCGCGCCGACATCGAAGCCCAGATCGCAGAACTGCAGACCCAGCTGCATGCCATCGACGACGGATACCGTCCGGAACCGGATATCGTCGATCTTGAGGACGAGACCCGGGCCATCGCGTATCAGATGGAACAAGTGATCACCGACATCGTCCGCTACGGCAGCATGCAGAACGAGATCACCGCCGGACTCATCGACGCCGCCGAGGACTCCGACTCCGGCTTCCGCGACCGCGCCCGCAGAATGTTCGCGGACTATGACGCCCTCTTCGATTCCCGCGAGCGTGCCTCTTATTCGGCCTTCACGCGGACCATCCAAGATCCGGATCAGCGAGCCGCGCTACGGAGTGATATTGCCTGTGTCGCAGAGGGTTTGCCTGATCTCGACCCCGGGCTGCGTGAGGTCATGAGGAACTTCTTCAAGCTCGTGTCTCAGCAGATCGCGGAGGTCTCCCGCATCGAACAGCGCTGCGCACAGCGCATCCGGCGGTTCTTCGCCGCCGGCACCACGGAGCAGGCTCGTGGCCGTGCGCGACAGCTCAATGACGCGCTGGCGGCCGGGCACGCTCTACTCAAGGTATCGACGGCGGACTCTCCGATCGACGCCGAGCTACCGATCGGGCGTTCCGCCGCAGCGGCGATCGGCGCGCTGTCTTTCACCATCAAGGACACCGCGCCGCCGGTGCTCGCACAGGACGCCCCGTCGGGGCCGCTGGATTTGAGCGGGTTCTCGGCGCTGGCCACCCAGGTGGATATGGCCGCATTGGCCGATACGGTCAACAGTGCTATTGCCGGTGGCCCAGTTTCCTTGCCCGACATGATCTCTCATGTCGAGGCCCCCTACCTTGGTGATGTGATCGTGTTGTGGTCGCTGGCCCTCAAGCAGGACAACACTGCCGACCGCGAATCGGTAAAGGTGAAGTTCCGGTCCCTCGACGGACAGGACCGGGTGATGGAGGTACCTCAGTTGATGTTCCGTGAACCGGTGCTGGCCACCCTCGAAGAGGAGGGATCGACACTGTGACGACACAGGCTTCAGGGACCGCCCTGGGGAACATCAATTTTGACGACCTGCCGGGTGTCGAACCCGATGCCTCGGCACCGCGAATGGCCAAGGGGCCGCGATTCGACGGCGACACCAGTGAGCTTCCGGACAAGGCCTGCTGGGCGCTGCAGAACTTGGTGGCCCGGCGCTACCTGAGTAAGGACGGTCAGCCCGAACTGTGGGCGTCGATGATCGAGCATCGCAAGGTGCTGGCCGCGCGCCTGTCCGAATTGGACCTGCGGCTGCGGGTGTTCGACGATCTCGAGGTTGCCTACGCCGAACCAGCTCCGTTGGAGAACCCCAGCGTGTACGGCGCCAGGGTGTTGCGCCGGGAACCGTTGGGCACCTACGCGTCGATCGTGGCACTGCACCTGGCCAAGATCGCCAGGACCGCGCACGACGAACATGTATTGGTCAGCCGCGACGATATTCACGAACTTTTCGCCAACGTCTCCCACGACATCGACCGCGACGAGGCGATGCTGCGTGATCGCGTTGACGAGGCGATCAAGCGGCTGTCCAAGGCTGAGATTCTGCAGCGCACCCGCGATGACGAGCACAGCTACACCATCAGCCCAGTCATCAACGCGCTGATGTCGGCGCAGATGATCGAGGCACTGCAGCGTCAGTACGAGCAGTTGCAGCGCGGCGGTGCCGCCCCCGAAGACGCCGACGGCGCAGACCCCACCGACGAAGAAGATGGCGAGACCGATGACGACGAGTGATGCAGCGACACAACAGTTCTGGTTGTCCCGGCTGCAGGTCATCAACTGGGGCGTCTTCGACGGCTATCACAGCATCGAGTTCAGCCGTCGCGGTACGCTGATCACCGGCTCCTCCGGTAGCGGTAAATCATCTCTACTGGATGCGATCTCGCTGGCATTCTTGTCTTCGAACCGCCGTAACTTCAACGCTTCGAGCGACACCACCGCCGCGGGTTCCAGCATGGGCAAGCGTACCGTCGACAAGTATGTGCGGGGCTTGTGGGGAGAGCTGAAAAACCCGGGGGAGCGCCCCAAGCAGATGTTCCTGCGCGGCAAGGGTGGGGCCTGGTCGGCTATCGCCGTCACCTACTCCGGCACCGACGGTCGGGTGATCACCGGCCTGGTACTCAAGTGGCTTGCCCCGGGCTCGGACTCGGACTCGTCCAGCCGCTACTACCTGATCGACGCGGACGCCGACATCCGTGATCTCTGCAATGCATGGGCCAGCAAGGGATACGCCGGCTCGGTATTCGAGGGCGCGGGTTGGCGCGGCCACAAGAGCGAACGCTGGTACCTGGAACAGCTATACGCCGCCGTCGGTATTCAGGGTTCCTCTGCCGCGCAGCAGCTGCTGGGCAAGGCCAAGTCGCTCAAGAGTGTCGGCGGCCTGGAGCAGTTCGTACGCGAGTACATGCTCGATGAACCGGAGTCGATGGCAGCGATATCCGAAGCGCTAGGGCAGATCACACCATTGGTCGACGCCCGTGCCGCCTTGGCGATCGCGCAGCGCCAGCGGCAGACGCTGGGCGATATCGAACAGATCCAACAGACGTATGCCAGCGATGCGGCGCAGTTGGCCACCGTGGACGTCGTGGACCATCACACCGTGCGCGACTACGTGGATCAGCAGCGCCTGGCGCTGGCGGGCCCGGAGATCGATCTGCTGGATACCGAGATCACCCGGCTGGGCGGTGAGTGTGACGAAATCCAGTCGCGCCAGGACATTCTCACGGGAGAGCGGGACAAATTGCTCGGCCGGATCGCCGCTGCCGACAGCAATCTGGCACCACTCAAAAGCGAGCTGGCTCATGCTCGTGCCCGCGCAGAAGAGGTGTCGCGCCGGCGTACGGCCTACGACAGTGCATTGTGGGACCTGGGTCATGAAGACGATATCGAATCTGCCGAGGAATTCGAGGCCATGCGGGTGGAGAGCCTGCGGGCAGTCACCCGGATCAACGCTGAGCTCGAAGCCGGCCACGATGCATATGTCATGGCCGCGGGTGCGCTCTCGACGGCACGTGACCAGCTGCGTGCCGCATCCGCCGAATTCAAGCGGGTCGAGCACCTGGGTACCCCGGTGCCACCGGATGAGGACCGCATGCGCGGGGAGATCGCGGCGGCGCTTGGGCTTACCGCCAAGGACCTGCCCTACGTGTGCGAACTGATGGATTTGCGCCCAGGGCAGGAACGGTGGCGCAAATCTGTGGAGAAGGTGTTGCGCTCCACCGGGCTCTGCCTGCTGGTGCCCGATCAGCACCACCGTCAGGTGCTGCGTTACGTCAACGAGAACCCGATGCGTGGCTACCTGCAGATGGAGCGGGTGATTCCCTCCGGTACCCCGCGGCGCGCCGAGCCGGGCACGCTCGCCGACTGTTTGCGCCTGACCAACCCCAACCACGAATGCGCCAGTGCCGCCATGAATCTGGTGGCCGGTGTCGGCGACTACGTGTTGGTCGACAGCCCCGACGAATTCAGCAAGCACCGCCGGGCGGTCACAGATCAGGGACTCCGCAAGGACGGTGACCGGCGCGCGGTCAAGGACGATCGGCGTGAATTGCGGGCCTCCCAGTACATCTATCAGGGCAACGCCGGTGACAAGCGCGCCGCGCTTTCCGACGATGTGGTCGAAGCGCAGCAGGCGGTGAGTGATGCCGAAAAGTTCATTGGCGAAATGGACACCAAGCGCGAAGAGCTGCGTTCGGAGGTGGTGCGGTGGTCCAAGCTGCACAGCCAGTACGAGTATTGGAGCCAGATTGATACGGACTCGGCCGAAGCTGCCGTGGCGCGTCTGCAGGACCAGTACGACGCGATGCTGGAAGCCAACCCCGACCTGACCGGATTGCAGCAGCAGGCCGACTCCTACCTCGACGAGATCAAGAGGCTCTCCGAACGCATCGGAGCATTGCGCAAGCAAGAATCCGAGCATGATTCGCGCCGGACCCGGCTGCTGGATCTGCTGGACAACCTGAGCCCGCGTGAGGTGGGCGGGCACACCCGATCGGGAATCGAGGCCTACGTGCCCCAACTCTCGTCCAGCCTGGATGTGTTGGAACCCGATGCCTACCGACTGGAGCTGTGGCGGCAGATCGAGAAGGATCAGTCGGTGCTGCGTGAGAGCGTCACCCGCTCACGTAACGAGCTGAACCGGATTCTCAACGCGTACGACCGGGACTTCCCCGACTCTATCCCCAACGACAGTGAGAACTTCGACGAGAAGATCCACGACTATGTCGCGCTCTGCCGCCGGATCGATGAACGCGACCTGCCCGCTGCCTACGAACGGATGCTGCGGCTGATCACCGAGCAGGCGCCCACTGCCGTGTTGCGGCTGCACCAGCTCGCCGAGGAGGAGGCACACCGCATCACCGACCAGATCGACCGTGTCAATAGCGGTTTGGGTTCGGTCGAGTTCAACCGGGGTACCCGGCTGACCCTGCGTGCCGAGCCGAAGGCGCTCGAAGCGGTCGGCGAGCTCAACGAGCGTGCCCGGCGGATATCCGGGCGTGCCGTCGCCGTTTCGATGGGGGACGAGAAGGCCATCCACGATCAGTACCAGGACATCCTGCAACTGCGTAACCTGTTGGCCGCTGAGACACCTGAGGCGCGCCAGTGGACGCGCGACGCGTTGGATGTGCGTAACCGCTTCGTGTTGTACTGCGAGGAGCGCGATGCCAGGACCGGCGAACCGATCCGTACCTACAGCAACGCGGGTGCGAATTCCGGTGGAGAACAAGAGAAGTTGATGGCGTTCTGCCTCGCCGGCGCGCTGAGCTTCAACCTGGCTAACCCGGAGACGGGGGACAACCGGCCGGTCTTCGCGCAGCTTATGCTCGACGAGGCGTTCTCGAAATCGGATCCGCAGTTCGCCCAGCAGGCGCTGTCCGCGTTCCGCAAGTTCGGATTCCAGCTGGTGATCGTGGCCACCGTGCAGAACACCACCACCATCCAGCCCTATATCGACAGCGTGGTGATGGTGTCCAAGCCGGACGGCCCGGGGGTGCGTCCGGTTGCTTCGACGCGCACGGTGCCGATCGGTGAGCTCGGTGACGTACGCAAGGCCGTGAGCGCCCGCTAGCGGCCCACGAACTCGGCGGTGGTGCGAGACAGAAATGCCTGCACGCCCAGCGCGGCGTCCTCACTGGTGAACAGTTCACGCACGGTGGGCACCAGCTGCTCCTCGGCAGCCGCATCGCCCTCGCGCACAGCCAGTCTGGCATTGCGCAGGGTCGCCTGCACGCCCAGCGGTGCCTGACGCGCGATCGTCTGGGCGATGGCAATCGCCGTGTCGACGTGCTCGCCGGCCGGCACAATCTCCTGCACGATGCCGATCCGATGAGCCTCGACCGCGTCGAAGGTGTCTGCGGTCAGCATCCACCGCATCGCGTTGCCCCAACCGGCTGTGCGGGGGAAGCGAATGGTGGCGCCGCCGAACGGGTAGATGCCACGGTTGATTTCGAGCTGAGCGAATGTCGCGGTCTCATCGGCGATCACGATATCTGCGGCCAGTGCCAGTTCGATGCCCAGTGTGAGCACCTTGCCGTGTACGGCGACGAGCAGCGGCTTGGAAAGCTGTCTTCCGTCGACCTGCCACGGGTTGATTCCGCCCTCGGGCGTCAGCGATGCGCCGCCTTGAATCTCGGCGGCCACGCTGGCCAGGTCAAGGCCGGCGGTGAACAACGGGCCCTCGCCGTACAGCACCGCGGCACGCAGGTCGGTGTCGGTCTCGTACTCGCCGAGCGCCAGCGCCAGTTCTTCGAGCATGGTCTTGTCGAAGGCATTGCGCTTGGCGGGCCGGTTCAGACCGATGACCAGGACATATCCATCGCGGCGAATGCGCAGGGTTTCGTAGTCGGACATTGACTTCTCCGGATCGGTGGCGGATTATGTAGAGCATCATACATAGACCGGAACTCCTCGGGAAGGACGACGATTGAGCACCCCGCGCGAACGAATGGTTGCCTCGGCAGCCCTGTTGATCCGCGAGCGAGGAGCTCACGCCACGGCCATCTCCGATGTTCTCGAGCACAGCGGTGCGCCGCGTGGCTCCGCCTATCACTACTTTCCGGGCGGGCGGACCCAACTGCTGAGTGAGGCAGTGGATCTGGCGGGCGAATACATCGCCGGGATGATCGATGCCAAACCCTCGGCGGTAGACGCGCTGGATATTCTCGTCGCGTCCTATCGAAAACAACTCGTGCGGAGCGACTTCCGGGCGGGGTGTCCGGTGGTGGCAGTCGCGGTCGAGGCCGGCGATCCGGAGAGCCCAGCCAGTAGTCAGAAGCTGATCGAACACTCGGCGGCCGTCTTCCGGCGCTGGATCGACCTCATCGCCGACAAGCTGGTCGCCGTCGGGGTTGTCCGTACGCGGGCCGACGAGCTGGCGATCCTGATGACGACCTCTCTGGAAGGCGCAATCATCATCGCGCGATCGACTCGCGACATCACGCCAATCGACGTGGTGCACAGGCAGTTACGCACTCTCATTGAGGAGGCCGGACAATGACCGCAGAATGGTTGCCCACCGCATGCATCTTGTGTGAATGTAACTGCGGCATCGTGGTGCAGACGGAGGGGCGCACCCTCGCGAAGATCCGCGGTGACAAGGATCATCCGGGTACCAAAGGGTATACCTGCAATAAGGCGTTGCGGCTGAATCACTATCAGAACAATGCGAACCGGCTGACATCGCCCATGCGTCGCCGTCCCGATGGCACCTATGAGGAAATCGATTGGGATACGGCGATCGTGGAGATCGCCGAGGGATTCAAACACATCCGCGACAGCTACGGCGGCGACAAGATCTTCTACTACGGCGGTGGTGGGCAAGGTAACCATCTGGGTGGTGCCTACAGCGGCGCATTCCTCAAAGCCATTGGGTCCAAGTACCGTTCCAATGCGCTAGCCCAGGAGAAGACGGGTGAGGCCTGGATCGACAAGAATCTGTACGGCGGACACACTCGCGGCGAATTCGAGTATGCGGAGGTGTCCGTCTTCGTCGGGAAGAACCCGTGGATGTCGCAGAGCTTTCCGCGGGCTCGTGTGGTGCTCAATGAGATTGCCAAGGATCCGCAGCGCTCGATGATCGTCATCGATCCGGTTAACACCGATACCGCCAAGATGGCGGACTTTCATCTACGCGTACGCCCCGGTACAGATGCCTGGTGCCTCGCCGCGCTGGCGGCGGTGCTGGTGCAGGAGAATCTCTGTGACGAAGCATTCCTCGCCGAACACGTCACCGGAACCGAAGAGGTTCGGGATGTGCTGCGCACGGTGCCGATCGCGGACTACGCACGGCGCTGCGGGGTGGACGAGGACCTCATTCGGCGGGCGGCCCGCCGGGTTGCCGCGGCCGAGAGCGTGGCCGTCTTCGAAGACCTGGGCATCCAGCAAGCCCCCAACAGTACGCTGAGCTCATATCTGAACAAGATGCTCTGGATCCTCACCGGGAACTTCGCAAAACGCGGTGGGCAGCATCTGCATTCGTGGATGGCGCCGCTCATGGGTGGCTTCTTCGGTTACACCCCGGTGACCGGGGCCCGCATCATCGGTGGCTTGGTGCCCTCCAATGTCATCCCGGAAGAGATCCTCACCGATCACCCGGATCGTTTCCGCGCGATGATCGTCGAGAGTAGCAATCCCGCACATTCCCTTGCGGATTCGGCGCGGTGCAAGGAGGCCTTCGCTGCCCTGGAACTCTTGGTGGTCGTGGATGTGGCGATGACCGAGACCGCGCGGCTCGCACACTACGTGCTGCCCGCCGCCACACAGTTCGAGAAGGTAGAGGCCACCTTCTTCAATCTGGAATTCCCGCACAACACCTTTCAACTGCGACACCCACTATTCGAACCCGAGTCCGGAACCCTGCCCGAACCCGAGATCTGGGCGCGGCTGGTGCGGGCGCTGGGAGTGGTTGACGACGCGGATCTGCAGCCATTACGTGAGGCCGCCGCGCAGGGGCGGGAAGCATACTTGCAGGCATTTTTCGCAGTACTGGCCAATCCGGTACTCGGTGCATTGGCTCCGTACGTCCTCTACGAGACCTTGGGCCCCACACTGCCGAGGGGATTGGAAGGCGCTGCAGCTCTCTGGGGCCTGGCGCAGAAGGCGATGATGACCTACCCGCAGGCGGTGGCTCGGGCCGGTCACCCCGACGGCAACGCCTTGTTCGACGCGATCCTGAACAGCCCATCCGGCGTGACCTTTACCGTCCACGACTATGAGGACGACTTCGCCCTCATCACGCACGCGGACCGCAAGATCGCTCTCGCTATTCCCGAAATGCTTGATGAGATAAAGGGGCTGGAGTCGCGTCCGGCACAGCTGACAACGCCGGAATTTCCGATCGTGCTGTCGGCCGGCGAGCGCAGGGCATACACCGCCAACGACATCCTGCGTGACCCGTCCTGGCGCAAGCGTGATCAGCAGGGAGCTCTGCGGATCAGTCCGCAGGATGCACAACAGCTCGGTGTCGCTGACGGTGAAAGGGTTCGGATCGCGACAGCGGCCGGTGCCGCCGAGGCCACGGTCGAGATCAGCGACATGATGCAGCCCGGTCACGCCTCGCTGCCCAATGGTTTCGGCCTCGACTACACCGACGAGTCCGGGGAAACACATATACCCGGGGTGGCGCCGAATGCTCTCACCTCGTCGGCTTGGCGTGACGAGTACGCCGGAACGCCATGGCACAAGCATGTCCCCGCGCGTTTGGAGACGCTGACCGCCGCCATCTAGACAACACGGGCGAGATACTCGAGGACTGTGCGCCCGGATTCGGTCATGACACCGATGTACCCGTCCGGGCGTACCAGCACCAGTGTCGTTGCCGTAACGTCGTAGTCCGGCGATGGCGTCATCTGTTGAATGCACACGTCGGCGATGACGGGAGCCTGGGCGCCGAACGTCAACAGCGTGAAATGCGTGCCACGTAGCACATCAAACAGGCGTACCCCGTTGTCTAGCAAGGCGTCAGGTGCTCGGTCACCGGCTCGGAGATTTCCTTGAAACACGCGATCGTCGACGGCCAACGAGCATCCACGATATGTGATGTCCATCTGATGTAACTGAGGCGCAGGTCCTTTCGCAGGCGCGAAGTTGCGATGGTGCAGGTCGGTGCTCAGTCCCAGCACGGATGCGGCCACCGGCATCCGTTCTTCCTCATAGGTGTCTAGCAATTTCTCGGGGGCGCCGTAGATGACGGCTGCCAGCTTCCATCCCAGGTTGTAGGCGTCTTGCACACTCGTGTTCAGGCCCTGGCCGCCCGCCGAGGAATGCACGTGCGCCGCATCACCGGCCAGGATCACTCGTCCCACCCGAAATCTGTCCACCATGCGCGCATTCACGCGGTAGAGGGAAATCCATCGCAGATCCCGCAACACAATGTCGTCCCGGCCGGAGCGATCGACGACCAGTTTCTGAACCGCGTCCAGTGTCAGCGCGGGAACATCCTCGGTAGCCATGTTCGCGACAAATTGATAGTGCTCACTGCCCGGTAGATTCCAGAGCGAAAAGCGTTCCGACACTTGACCATCCCGTGTCAGCACATGGCAGAAGGATCCCTCCAGGCCATCGGCCCGCACATCGCCGATCAGCGTTCGTTCCCTCTCGAACGTCTCCCCGGCAAACCCCACGCCGAGCATCTTGCGTACTGTGCTGCGCCCACCGTCGGCACCGACGAGGTATGAGGCGTGGAGCAATTCGGGCGCGCCACCCTGGGACACCATCACGCTGACCGCATCCGATCCCTGCGTGAAACCGACTACCTCACAGTTGAATTCCACATCGCCTCCGAACTGACGCAGCCTGTCCAACAGGATCTCGTCGGTACGCCATTGCGGCACCAACCAAAAACCTGGGTATGGGATGCCTGGGCCCGAGGGGATGTCGGTCCCGAGCATCTCCACCAGGCTGCGCTCGGCGACGACCTCATGGCCCGCGTAGATGCGGAAGGGCGGCATGGCCATGCCCCCGCTGTTGATCGCGGGCGCGATACCGAGATCGTCGAACACCTCCTGGGTGCGCGGGGACAGGCCCTTGCCGCGAGAACCGGGGAACAGATCGGGAGCCTTGTCCAGCACCCGGCATGCGATGCCGCGCCGCGTCAATTCGCACGCCAGCGTCAGGCCCGTGGGGCCGGCCCCGGCGATCACCACTGTCATCGGGCCCCGGGTCGGATAAGGACGAGCAAGACGTCATCGACGAGCCGGCCGATGAACGCGTCGTCAAGGGGGCCGCCCAGGGTCAGGCGATGGGTGAGCATTGCTTCGGCGACATCGTGAATGAGCTGACGATCAACATCGACGCCCGCCTCGCCCCGGCCGACCGCGCGCGACAGCGGAGCGTCGAAGGGAGACAGACCTGGGTCGGCGAGATGGCGATGGATCGCGTCGGAGAGTGTCTCGTCGTGCTCCATCGCGCGTATCAGGTCTGGGTAGAGGGTTGGCGGTAGCGCCTGCGCCTTGCGGCGCAGCATGCCCATTGTGGCGATGAGGTCTGTGCGTAATCCGCCGGTGTCGAAGACCTCGTCGTTGAAGCTCGCATCATGAGCGTCCAGTGCGGCCTTGATCAGTTCGGCTTTGTTGCTCCATCTGCGGTAGATCGTAGTTTTGCTGGCATGGGCCAGTGCCGCAACCGAATCCATGGAGAAGCGGTCGTATCCATCGCGTATCAGTACCTGCAATGCGACCGCGAGGAGCGCGGCGCTACGTGTCTCTCCGCGGGCAACCATGACATAAGTGTACGCATACCGTACACTTATGTCACTCCTTCAGTACCGCCTCGAAGGCCACACGGTCTCCGCGGAACAGGGAGCGCACCCGTTCAATCGGGCGCCCATCGGTGTCGAGGGTGCGCCGGTTCATGAGGAGCATGGGCATGGCGATCGAGGTGTCCAGCAGCGATGCCTCGCGGGGTGAGGCGAGTACTGTTTCGATGCGTTCGACGGCACTGCCGAACTGAACTCCTAGCGCGCGAATCGCCGCGTACAGCGAGGTACTGGGGTCAAAGGTGTTGCGCAACTCGGCAAAGCGTGCTTTGGCCAGGTATGTGCTCTCCAGCCCAAGCTTGGCGCCATCGGCGAGCAAGACGCGCTCCAGGTGGATCACCGTCGACCCGCCGCGGATTCCGAGGTCCCGGCACAGGTCGGCGTCGCCGGTGATGTTCTCCCAGGTGACCAGTAACCGCCCCGGTGTTCGCCCCTGGCTTTGCGCCCCCTCGGTATAGGAGCGTAAAGACAGCGGCTGCAATAGTTTTGGTGCCGCCACCACCGTTCCGCGCCCACGCCGTTCGATACGTCCCTCCACCAGTAGCTCATGCAGTGCCTGGCGCACGGTTTCTCGCGACACCGCGAATCGTTCGGCCAGGTCGCGCTCGGGCGGCACGGGGTCTCCCTCGTTGAGTGCCGAGAGAATGTGTTCCAGTTCGGTGCGTACCTGGTAATGCTTGGGGAGTCGCACATCGGCTGTCATGGCGCCACCACCTTTCGGGCCGTCCCGAGGCTGCCCGGAATGGAACCGGCGGCTTCCTTGTCGCGCACGGTGCGCAGTGACTTCGGAACGGCCTCGAGTTCTTCGATCGCTCGCACGGGGTAGAGCGTACGCCAGATTGGTCTATACCAATTGTTCATGTGGTGTTCGAGCGCGTGTCATTGATTGGTCTAGACCAATGAGAGACGCTGGCGGCATGCGAGTGATAGTGGTTGGCGGCGGCATTCTCGGCACAGCGCACGCGTGGGCCGCGGTCGAACGCGGACACGAAGTAGTGCACCTGGAACGCGAGGTGGAAGCACGCGGAGCGACCGTTCGGAACTTTGGGTTGGTGTGGGTGTCGGGCAGGTCGGCTCCGGAGCTCAAGATTGCTCAGCGCTCGCGAGATCTGTGGCAGGGGATCGCGAAATTGGTGCCGGGCATCGGTTTTCGGCAGATGGGCTCGTTCACGCTGCTGCGCACCCATGAGGAGGTGGCGGTGGCCGAGGAAGTGATGGCGCGGTCCGATGCGGATGAGCGCGGGTTCGCTCTGCTCGAACCTGGGGCCGTCCAGCGCCAGAATCCGGCGTTACGTGGCAAGTTTCTTGCCGGGTTGCACTGTGCGCGTGATGCCGCGGTCGAGTCGCGGGTGGCCCTGCCCGCCATGCGGCTGCACTTGAAGACGAACGGTTGCTACTCATTTGTAGCGGGACGAGAGGTGCGCGCAATCGATACCTCGTCCGCGGGTGTTTCGGTGCGTACCGATGACGGTGAGACGTATCGCGGTGAAGCCGTTGTGATGTGCGCTGGGGCGGCACACGGCGGGTTGACGCGAGAGCTCTTGGGTGACTTCCCGGTTCGGCGGGTCCGGCTGCAAATGATGCAGACCGCCGCACTGGGCGAGGAACTGACCACGGCCATCGCGGATGGGGATAGTCTGCGCTATTACCCGGCATTCACCGGTCCGGCGCTCGACGCGCTCAATGCCACGCAACTGCAAGAACCTACGGCCGCCGAACACAAGATGCAGTTGCTGTGTGTGCAACGACTACACGGCGGACTGACGATCGGTGACACCCATGAGTACGCCGAGCCATTTGCGTTTGACGTTGATGAGGCGCCCTACCGTCACCTCATCACCACGGCCGAAGAGTTGTTGGGACGCAAGCTTCCTCCCGTGGTGCGTCGCTGGGCGGGCGTCTATTCCCAGTGCACAGATCCCGACCAGATCGTCTACCGGCGTCAGGCGGCACCTGCGGTCTGGGTGGTGACGGGGCCCGGGGGGCGTGGGATGACGCTTGGCCCCGCAATCGGTGCGGATACCGCTGACCTGATGAATCTCTGACCAGGACGAATGGACGGAAGGAAAAATCGTGTCCGACATCCCTATCCGGCTCGCCGTGCTCGATATGGCAGGCACTACGGTCGCTGACGGCGGATTGGTGCTGCAGGCATTCGAAACGGCCGCTACCGCAGGTGGTATCGAACAGGACGGGCCCGAACGGGAACGCGCCCGTCAGTACGTCATCGAGACCATGGGGCAATCCAAGATCGCGGTGTTTCGGTATCTGCTCGGCGACGAAGACAAGGCGCAGCACGCGAACCGAACTTTTGAGGATGCCTATGACGCGCTGATCAGTGACGGTCGCGTCACGCCGATCGACGGCGCGGTGCAGGCTATCTCGCGGCTGCGGGATGCCGGCGTGAAGGTCGCGCTGACGACGGGTTTCAGTGCCTCGACCAAGGAAAAGCTGCTGGCGGCACTCGCGTGGACCGATATCGCCGACCTGACGTTGGCTCCATCAGAGGCTGGGCGCGGCAGGCCGTTTCCCGACTTGATCTTGACGTCATTGCTTCGCTTAAAGGTCAACGATGTTCGCGAAGTGGCGGTACTGGGTGACACCGCGAGCGACATACTGGCCGGTCGCCGCGCGGGTGCACAGATTGTGGCCGGAACACTGACCGGCGCGCACGACGCCGCCCAACTCGGCACCGCACAGCCCACTCATATCGTGCATTCGGTGGTCGAGTTCCCCGACATCGTCCTGCGCCGGATCTGAAATCGGAGCATGAAATCGCCTTGGTGGATGCAGATCCTGAAATGGGCCTCGATCGCGGTGCTCGTCGCCGCGGTGAGTGCGTGTGGCGGGACCGGTGGTGGCAACGGTCCAAACTCGGTCACCGTCTACAGCGCCGATGGATTGGGGCGGTGGTATCAGGCCCGCTTCCATGAGTTCAGTCAAATCACTGGAATCTCGGTGAATCTCGTGGAGGCCGGCTCTGCCGAGGTGGTGTCGCGGATAGCCAAAGAGAAGGCCAATCCGCAGGCCGATCTGTTGGTGACATTGCCGCCCTTCGTCCAGAAGGCAGCAGGGAGCGGACTGCTGGTCGGTGCCGATATCGACATCGCCGCCGTCGACCAGAAGAATCGGGATAGGAACGGCAGATACGTCGCCATTGTCGACAACTACCTCACATTCATCGCAAATCCGGCCGCCGCACTGAAAGACCCGCGGTGGGATGACCTCCTCGATCCCCGATTCCGGGGCAAGCTGCAATATTCGACGCCGGGACAGGCGGGTGACGGGACTGCCATGCTGGTTCTCCTTCAACACCTGATGGGGAACCAGGGGGCTGTTGACTACCTGCGCCGGCTGCAGCACAACAACGTCGGTCCGTCCAGCTCCACCGGAAAGCTGCAGCCGAAGGTCAGCAATGGCGAACTGTGGGTCGCCAATGGGGATCTTCAGATGAACCTTGCCTCGATCCGCGAAGACCGCTCCAATTTCTCGATATTCATTCCGGCGGCCAGGGACGGCAAGCGATCCACCATCTCGCTGCCGTACATTGCCGCTGTCACCAACGGTGCGCCGCACATGGAGAACGCAAGGAAGCTACTGGCCTACCTACTGTCCGTGCCCGTGCAGCGGACAATTCCGCGCGAAGCGCTGGGTATGCCGGTGCGCGCCGATGTGCAACCCGAAGCGGGGGCCAATACGCCGGCGCAGGTACTTGAGGGCGTACGCATCTGGCACCCGGACTGGGACCAGGTGGTCAGCACGCTCGATGCGTCGTTGATCGCGTACCACCAAGAGACGGGGAGCTGACATGGACAACAATGCCGAATTCGCCTCGCGTGGAAGGCGCAGCGGCGAAATTCTCGCGGGGAGACCTCCTGAATCCGGGCAACCTCCACGCGCGCCAGTGCACGCACCGGCCATCATCTTCGATCACGTGACCGTTGCCTACGGGCGAGGCAGGAAGAGATCGGAGGCGCTACGGAACTTCAACCTGCGCATCGCCCGCGGCGAGACGGTGGCTCTGCTGGGGCCCAGCGGTTCGGGAAAGTCCACCGCGCTCAAGGCGCTTGCCGGATTTGTGCGACCAGTTTTTGGCACCGTGCGATTGGACGGCGAGGATGTCACGGATCTGCCGCCTGCGAAGCGCGGAATCGGCGTGGTGGTGCAGTCCTACGCGTTATTTCCCCATATGCGAGTGCGCGACAACGTTGCCTTTGGGCTGCGCGCGCGCCGAACCAAATCCGATCGGATCGCGGAGTGCGTGGATGACGCACTGGCGATGGTGAGCATGTCCGCCTACGCCGACCGCTATCCGCGCGAGTTGTCCGGAGGACAGCAACAACGCGTCGCCATCGCGCGCGCCCTGGCCATCCGGCCCCGGGTGCTGCTTCTGGACGAACCATTGGCCGCTTTGGACGCTCAGTTGCGTCTATCGATGATCGCCGAGCTGCGGCAGCTGCAGCAGAGCTTGCCGGACACCGCGATGCTGTACGTCACCCATGACCAGAGCGAGGCGTTGGCGCTGGCAGACAGGATCGCGGTGATGCGTGATGCCGAGCTTGTCGATGTCGACAGCGCTCATAATCTCTGGACACGACCGCCCACCGACTTCACCGCGAACTTCCTCGGGGGCGCCAATCTGATCCCATGCACGGTGGGGCGGGTGTCGGGTGAGTCCGCACTGGTTTCGGTGGGGGACAAGATGCTCAGCGTGACCGCTCCCACACCGGAAATCGGCCGTGACCCTTGGGCTCCCGGCGCGTCTGCCCTGATATGTATACGCCCGCATACACTTTCGATAGTGGGCCCCACGGCGCCTGGTGCGCTGCGCGCGCGGGTAGCGAACAAGGTGTGGCGCGGTGCGTCGACCAGGGTGTCCCTCGCAGTAAGCGGGCTGCCCGACCAACTGATCGATGCGGAGGTGCGGGGGCACGCCGACGTTCAACCAGATTCGGTTGTCGGTGTGAAGTTCCCAGAACCAGCCGGAGCGCTCGTCGCAGTACCGGGGGAGGCGTGATGATCGCAGTTCTGGACCGCGTCGACTCCGCAGGTGCGCAACCCCGCCGGAAACGGCGCAGGGCAGTGCCCGTGCTGTGGGCAATCCCGCCCCTTCTGGTGGTGCTCGTCGCCATCGTCTACCCGCTGCTGCGCGTGCTATCGAATTCTGCCGAAGGGGAGGGGAACAGCACGTGGCGTGCGGTGCTGGGCTCGACGCTGTTTCAGCACGCTCTGGTGACCACGGTGTACATTGCCGTGCTCACCACAATCGGTTGCCTGGCGCTGGGCACGTTCCTTGCCACTGTGTTGGCATTCGTGCCTTTTCCGGGCTCAGAGTTGGTTGGCCGCCTCATCGACACCGTCCTGGCGCTGCCTTCCTTTCTGATCACCCTCGCCTTCACGTTCTTGTACGGTGCCGCGGGTGCGGTCAACGCGCTGATCGCGAACCTCACGGGTGGTTCGCGTCCACTGGAATTTCTGTCCAGCCCCGCCGGCGTGATTCTGGCCGAGACCACCTTCTTCACGCCGTTCGTGGTGCGGCCCTTATTGGCCGCGTTTGCGATCGTCCCGCGTGAACAGCTCGATGTCGCGGCCAGTCTCGGCGCCTCGCCGTGGCGGGTGCTGGCCAAAGTGGTGATGCCGGAGGCCTGGCCGGCGCTGATGGCGGGAGGAAGCCTGGTGCTGCTGTTGGCACTCAACGAGTTCGGGATCGTCCTGTTCACGGGAGCCAAGGAAGTTGTGACCTTGCCGGTTCTGATCTACACCAGGGGAATAGTCACCTTTGATCTTCCTGGTGCCGCAGTGATCGCGACCATTCAGATAGTGCTTTCGCTCGCACTGTACGGCCTGTACCGGATCGTCTTCTCGCGCATGCTGGCCGGGCGAGCCAACAGCGAGCCGAAAGGGGCCTGAGGTGCTGCTGTGGAACGGGCGGAGCAGGTTGATTCTGTGGTCGGTCTTCGCAGTGGTGATCACCGTAGTCTTCATCGCGCCGATCGCCACCGTGGTGCTGGCCGGATTCTCCGGGGCGTGGACGGGTCCGTTGCCAACGCAGCTGAGTTTTATGCGCTACGAAAAAGCTTTGGGGGGAGACGATCTCGCGAGTATGGCGGTCAGCCTGCAAACTGCCGTCATGTCGAGCGGCGTCGCGCTGCTGCTGGGCACCTGGGCGGCGCTGAGCGTGCGTGAGGTGCCCTCATGGCTCCGGCGAGTGATCGACGCCGTATTTCACCTTCCCATCGCGATCCCTTCGGTGGCGATCGGGTTGGGGTTGTTGACAGCCTTCAACGAGCCGCCCTTGCTGCTGGGCGGCACGAAATGGATTGTGATTGTTGCGCATACCGCGCTGGTGCTGGCCTTCGCATTCAGCTCGGTGTCGGCGGCGTTGGAGCGTCTCGATCCCGCCTATCGGCAAGTGGCCGAGTCGCTGGGAGCCGGGTCAGTGCGGGTCGTGAGAACCGTTACTCTGCCGCTGCTGATGCCGTCGCTGGGTGCGGCGGCCGGGCTGGCCATCGCCTTGTCGATGGGAGAACTCGGTGCGACGGTGATGGTGTACCCATCCAGCTGGCGCACTCTTCCGGTGACCATCTTTGGTCTCTCGGATCGGGGTCAAGTCTTCTCAGCCGCGGCGTCCACGACGCTGTTGCTGATGGTGACGCTACTCGCCTTGCTCGTGGTCGGCAGGTTGCGCGGAAAGGTGGCTTTTCGCTAGCCGGCACCGGCCCCGACCGGTGCCGGCGCTCCTATGATGTCGCTGTCCACCTCGGAAGACGGGCACGCATTGGCTGATACCGGCGACGGCCACCATCGTTTTGTGGCACAGCCTCACAGCGAGGACGAAGGTCCCAGCGCGGAGGCGGAACGGCGTGCGGCACAAATGCGTTCGGACGAGCACTCGGTCGCCGGGGCACCACCTGGAATCGCCATGCGCCCTTTTACCTAGGCCTGATGGCCTCCGCCGGTGTGGCCGTCACCTATGGCGGCGTCCGGCTGCTCGGTTGATTACTGGTAGAGGTAGACACTTTCGGCGGCGCAAGGGGGCCGGTCCTTGCCTTCGATCTCGTACTTGATTCCGTACGTCGCTTCGACGGTGCCTTTGTCACGACGTTTGGCCGACAGCAGCGTGACGTGCCCGCGCACCCGTGCACCCACATGCAGTGGTGCCGGAAACCGCACCTTGTTCACCCCGTAGTTGAGCACCACGTCGTAGGACGCGATCTCCAGGACCTCGTCCAGGAATGCCGGAGCCAGGGCGAGCGTGAGATACCCGTGCACAATGGTCCCTCCGAATGGGCCGGATTTGGCGCGTTCGGTGTCGATGTGAATCCACTGCCGGTCGCCGGTCGCGTCGGCGAACTCGTTGACCTGTTCCTGGGTGATCTGAACCCAACTGCTGGTACCCAATTCGACTCTGCCCAGGGACAGCAGCTCCTGTGGTGTCGCCAGCTTGGTGGACATACCGCGCGCTCCTTTTCGGGTCGTGGTGCCTGATCGCATTACCGACTGGTGCTGTCGGCTGGACTCTTCATACCCGAGATCGCATGGCTGCCACGGGACAATGCCGAAATCCGGGCGAAGACCTGATGCGGGTAATGTTTGCCGACATGAGGTGGTCGGTACCGCTCGTGCTCGGGTTGCTGCTCGCGGTGACTGGCTGCCAGCAAGGCATCGACGGAGAGCCGACGGCGGAAAGAGGTGCAGGGCCGTCGGGACCGATCCAACCCGCTCAGCTTGACCAACTCCTGACGCCGGCATTGTCGCTGGCTGTGACGCCGGGCAAGCCACTGTTCGAAACCGACATGCAGTCAGTTCTGTGGACCGGTGCCGATCCCGCGCAATGCCAGGGAGTCGTCGGGTATGGCCGCCATCCGCTCTTCCCGACGAACTACACCGGCCGTGAGGCGCGGACGCAGACCGACAACCAGTATCCCAACCAGCACCAGCTGCTCGAGGTTTCGGCCACCTACCCCGGCGATTTCCAGGCATCGAAGTTCCTGGAGTCGGTCCGTGCCACGGTGTCCGCATGTCAACGTCCGGTGGCCGCCTGGGGCGATGACGAGAAACATCACATGGTCACGCCCGGCCCGGTCGCTCCGGGCTCGCCGGACATGGTGCGGTGGTCGACCAATCTCACTGGTGATCAATGGATTTGCGAGTTCACAATGATCGCCAAGGCAAATGTGATCTCGCAGCTTGTCACCTGCTCGCCGGATCGGTCCATCGACAACCAGGCGTTGTCCGACCAGCGGCTTCAGAAGATCGACGAGCTGCTGAATTCCAAGGTCTGAGCCCGATCAGGAAGCTTCGCGCGCCGCGATGTCCTGCGCGAGCAGGTTCTCGGCGCGCTCGATGATGGCTTCGACCGTGAAGTCGAAGTTTGCGTCGGAGATCGTCGCGATCGAATGACCGCGGCTTGCCAGCTCGTGCAGGGTCGGGGCCAGCGTGGCGCTCGGTACCAGACTGCGGGCTTCTCCGGAGGCGGGCATCACGGTATCCATGTGCTCAAGCACCACAACCCCGCGAATATGCAAGGACAACGCGAAATACACATCCAGGGCGTTATCCGGGCTGAAGCCGACGCCGATCAGGGTCCGGACAAGTGACTCCAGGTTTTGGATGCTCGCCTGCAGCGCCTCACTGCTGAGCTCGCTGGTGCGCATCAGGATGAGCTCGACCAGTACCGGTCGCTCTCGAAACGCCTCGCGCATTCGATGGGTGTGGCTGCGCAGCGCGTCCTGCCAGGTTTCGTCGCCGACGAAGGGAGCGGCGAAGTGATACTGCTTGGTCGCACGGTCGGTCATCGCGTCGAGCAGCTCACCCTTTTTGCGGAAATACCAGTAGATACTGGTGACGCCGACATCGAGATGCTTCGCTAGCAGCGGCATGCTCAGCCCACTTATCCCAATTTCCTCGGCGAGCTCAAAGGCTCCGGCGATGATGTCCTCGGCCGTGATGGAGCCGCGGCGCCGCCGTTCCCGCTTGGGGCTGTGTGAAGGGCCCTGTGTGCTGGTCGTCCTGGCCTCGTGGCCGACACCGGCATGTCGCATGTGTAATCCTCGTCGTGCCCCCGTGGCGTCGCTCTTTCCCCGTCCTACCGTTGAAGGCCCTGATAGCAAGTTGGCAGGATACCGCAGGAACGTGGCGGTATGGATGGCTCCCTCTCGCGGCCAGTTCGCTGCGGCGGTGATCCTCGGCTGCTCGCGGGGATTTGCGCGGTGGGGTTCGGCACGCCGGCGGTGCGGTAGTACGGCCACGGCCCCCGCGCCGCCGATCTGGTAATACCCCTGTGCGGTGCCTGGACGGCCAGGCACCATGGACACTCAGGCTGGCGGCATCAAGAAGGGTGTGGCAATGGCGATTGACCGGGATATCGACAAGGACCAAGACGAGGAGCAGGAAACAGCACCAGCCGCCGCATCGAAGACCACGAGGCCCGGATGGTGGATGAGGCAGTACACCTTCACCGGTACCGCAGTTGGCCTGGTCTTTCTTTGGCTGTCGATGACACCGTCGCTGCTGCCGCGCGGCCCGCTGTTCCAGGCATTGGTGAGCGGAGGATCGGGTGCGATCGGTTACGCGCTCGGTGTGCTCGCGGTCTGGCTGGTGCGGTACATGCGGTCGCAGGATTCGAGTCCGAAGGCTCCGCCCGTCGCCTGGCGGATCCTCGTTGTCCTCGGGCTGATCGGCACCGTGCTGATGATCGTCTGGTTCCACTTCTGGCAGGACCGTGTGCGCGATCTCATGGGCGTACCCCGGCTGAGTTTCTGGGCACATCCACAGACGGCCGTGATGTCGATCATCGTTCTGTTCGTTCTGGTGGAAATGGGACAGCAGATTCGCCGGCTGATCCTGTTTCTCATTGAGCGGCTCAACCGCGTTGCCCCCAAACGCGTCTCGGCGGTGGTGGCCGTCACGCTGGTGGTGGTCCTCGCGATGGCGCTCATCAACGGCGTGGTCGTCAGGGTGGCGATGGACTTCCTGAACAACACCTTCTCGGCGGTGAACAACGAGGAGAATCCGGATAACCCAGCACCAACCACATCGCTGCGGTCCGGTGGGCCCGGCTCGTTGGTGTCCTGGGCGTCGCTGGGTAACCAGGGTCGCGCCTTCGTCGGCGGCGGCGCCACGGCGCAGGAACTCTCGGCGTTCAACAAGACTCCGGCTACCGAACCGATCCGCGCGTACGCCGGTCTGGAATCTGCCGACGGTATCAAGGCGACCGCGGAGCTCGCCGCGCGTGAACTTGAGCGTGAGGGCGGACTGCACCGGAAGGTGGTGGCGGTAGCCACCACAACGGGAACCGGATGGATCAACCAAGCCGAGGCGGATGCGCTCGAATACATGTACAACGGCGACACCGCGATCGTGAGCATGCAGTACTCGTTTCTGCCGAGCTGGCTCTCGTTCCTGGTGGACAAGGAGAACGCGCGTCAGGCGGGGCAGGCACTGTTCGAGGCGGTGTCGGCACGGGTGCGAGCCATGCCGGAAGCTGTGCGGCCCAAGCTCGTAGTGTTCGGGGAAAGCCTTGGATCGTTCGGCGGCGAAGCGCCGTTCCTTTCGGTGAACAACATCGTTGCCCGCACCGACGGTGCGCTGTTCTCCGGTCCCACGTTCAACAACTCGATGTGGCTGGAAGCCACGCACAACCGCGATGACGGATCGCCGGAGGTGTTGCCCATCTACGACCAGGGAAGGAACGTCCGATTCGTCTCGCGCCCAGAGGATCTCAAGCGTCCAGCCGATCCATGGGCGCGCCCGCGCATCGTCTATCTACAGCACGCGTCGGACCCCATCGCCTGGTTCAACCCGGATCTGATCCTGAGCAAACCCGACTGGCTGCGTGAACCTCGCGGCTACGACGTGTTGCCGAGCATGGAATGGATACCGTTCGTCACGTTCCTGCAGGTGTCTGCCGATATGGCGGTCGCGGTCGATGTTCCCGATGGGCATGGCCACGTCTACGTCAAGGCTGTTGCCGATGCATGGGCGGCGGTTTTGCAGCCCCCGGGATGGACACCGGAGAAGACCCAGCGGTTGCGGCCGCTCCTGCACTCCGGCGCGTAGCGGGCCGCCCGCCCGGGGCGAATGTTCCGTACGGTGGCGGGGTGAGTCACACCCTGGGGTCGAGCAATTACGTGACCACTGCCGACGGGCGTGCGTTGCACTATCAGGTGGCCGGCAGTGGTGAACCGACCGTTGTCTTCGAATCGGGAATGGGATTCTCGCGCACGGCATGGGGTTTGGTGCAACCCCTTGTCGCTCGGCGGCTTCGGTCGGTGGTCTACGACCGCGCCAATCTGGGACGCAGCGATGACGATCCCGCGCCGCGCACGCTGGAACGCATCACCGGGGATCTGGATGCGCTGCTGACGGCGCTCGGATCGGGCCCGTACATCCTGGTGGGCCACAGCTATGGCGGCACCATCGCCCTGGCCGCCACGGCGACCGAGCCGTCGCGTATCGCGGGCGTCGTGCTTGTCGATCACTCTGACGAGAACCTCGAGGCGTACTACCGCCCGGCCTCGCCGGGCATGCGGCTTCTTGGCCTGGCCCACCGCGCGGCGCTGGACATACTGGGCCGGGTGGGTTTGTTGCCTCATGTGGTTCGCCGCATGATGCCCCGGATGCCACGCGATGTCCTCGACGACATGGTGTCCGAAGATCTCACGCCGCGGGCCAGGCGAGCCGCCAATGAGGAGGACCGCCGGTTTGTCGCGGGCATGACAGAGCTGCGCAGTAACCCGCCTGCCCTCGACGGCGTCCCCGTCACCGTCATATCGGGTGCGCGCGCGGAACTTCTCAACGAGGAGACGCGGTCGGAGTTGAACGCCGCGCACCAGATGACCGCACGTCGACTCGGGGCACGTCATGTTGTCGCCCGCAAATCCGGGCATCAAGTTGTGCTGACCGAACCGCGCTTGATCGCCGACGAGGTGTTTCGGATTGCCGGCGCCTAGCGCAGGTGTGTGTCGCGTGTGACAAGCGTGGCTGCGGTGTTTGTTGAGGCCACTGTCGTAATCTGAGGCTTGAGTTTTTGGAGTGCTCAGAACGGCCTGGTGAGGTTGCAGTGGTTCCCATATCCCGTCGGGATGTCCTCAAATATGCCGCTGCCATACCGGCGGCGTCGCTCGCGGGTGCGGTGTCGGCGGCAGCGCCACGTGCGAACGCGGCGTCGTTGGGAACTCTCATCGACTATGCCGGCGGTGTCCCCACCCCCGAGTCGATCAAGGCCGCCGGGCACCTGGGCGCTATTCGGTACGTATCGGATCCGCGCAGTCCGGGGCTGTCGGCAGGCAAACCCATCAAGCTTGCCGAGGCACGCGACTTGTACCGAGCCGGTCTGAAGATCGTGTCCAACTACCAGTACGGCAAGCAGGACACCGCTGACTGGCTCGGTGGCCACGATGCGGGCATCAAGCATGCGCAGCGGGGCTGGCAATTGCATATCGCTGCCGGTGGTTCCTACAACGTGCCCATCTATGTCTCGATCGACGACAACCCCACGCCCGAGCAATACAAGAACCAGGTCGCACCGTATTTGAAGGCGTGGGAGACGGTGCTGGGACACCAGCGCACGGGCCTATACGGGAACTCCAAGACCATCGACTGGGCTCTGCAGGATGGGCTGTGCTCGTATTTCTGGCAACACAACTGGGGGAGTCCCAAGGGCTTCGTGCATCCCGAGGCACATCTGCATCAGTTCGAGATCGACAAGCGTCAGGTCGGTGGAATCGGCGTCGATCTCAATGACATCCTGAAGCCCAATTTCGGGCAGTGGGTTTAGCGCCTGATTCAGCGAACGCGCGGTCGGATTCCCTCCGCGCTCGTCCTACGGACCGCGGAACCGGTGCGGCCTCTGTGTCCACACGGTGCCCGGTGCGGGCCCGTGAAGCGGGGCGTTCCGGCCGGCTGGTGATCGCAGGTGAGGGCGTACGAGATCGATCCGGCTTACCCGCAAGCGCGGTAGGAGCGTGGTTGCGTGGGCTATCCACCGAAACGGATCTCAGGCCTCCAACGCTGAGGCCTGGCTGATCCGATTGTGCTGGACTTCGGGGGCGATTGTCCTTCTTGATGTTTCGGCTCGGCCGACCCGCCAGCCACGCCGTTTCGGCCTGTTCAGAAACGGCGATGGAGATGCCGCAACACGGCCGCTGCGCGCAGGGGGACAACCGCCCAGACCGGATCGATACGACCGGGTCGCGGGCCCGACCGCAGGCGCGGGAGGCTGAGTCCTTCGCCGGAATGGCGATGCCGGCCGAGTCGATAACGTATCCGCGGAGACGTGTGCGAGGTGGTGCGCTGGCCGGGATCGTGCAACGGGACAAACCTCATTAGTCACACCAGTCACATGGGTTGCAACGGCGCGGCAGTGTTAGCAAACATTCGGCACACGTTCTGATTTCTTGCCCTGCTGGCATCCTTGGTAGAGCCGCCCACGCCGACACGCGCGAATGTGGTCGGCGCCACCCAAACGCAACATAACGATTCGATAACAATCGATGTCTGATCTGCGATGTTATACCTACTCGACCGTAACCACCTGCATGCAGCACGTTTGATTCGGCGGTTAGTTGCCAGCGCCTGGCCTGGTGTTACGTAAGCGGTGGTTACTCCCGCGTAGAACTCGGCAGTAACTATTACGCCAGAAGAAATCGCAACCCCTCTTATGACACTCTTAAGTCCGGACCCTGCGGTGATGGTGCAGATGAACGTGCCACAACACGCCCCCGATCGACAGAGACGACGACACGGGTGCGGCTGGACTCACGACTGACGGAAAGACGGGTAGGCGGCGACGTGACGATCAATGAATACGACAAGGTGACCAGCTCTGAGGACCCCGACGCCAATGGTGCGGTCGATCCGGGTCCCAGCGCGGGTCCCGCGCTGATCGATCGTCTGGAGTCCGGTGAGCCGTATGCGGTGGCATTCGGCGGGCAGGGCAGCGACTGGTTGGAGTCGCTCGCTGACCTGGCCGCCTCGGCCGGCATCGAATCGGAGCTGGCCACCCTGGCTGGTGAGGCCGAGCTGCGCCTGGAGCCTGTCGCCAAGGAACTCGTCGTGGTGCGTCCCGTCGGTTTCTCACCGCTCACCTGGGTACGTGCGTTGACCGCCGAAGAGCCCGTGCCCGCCGCCGCGCAGCTCACCTCTGCTGCGGTCTCCATGCCCGGTGTGCTGCTGGCGCAGTTGGCCGCGGTTCGCGCGTTGAAGATCCAGGGGCTGGATCTGGCTCAGCTGCCCCCGGTGGCGGTCATCGGCCATTCGCAGGGAGTATTGGCCGTCGAGGCGCTCAAGGCCCATGGCGCCCGCGATGTCGAGCTGCTGGCCATCGCCCAGCTGGTGGGTGCGGCGGCCACGCTCGTCGCGCGCCGGCGCGGCATCGTGGTGCGCGGTAACCGCACCCCCATGGTGTCGGTGACCAACGTCGACCCCGAACGCATGAAGGCGTTGCTCGACGAGTTCGCCCAGGACGTGCGCACGGTTCAGCCGCCCGCGCTGTCCATCCGTAACGGCCGCCGTTCCGTGGTGATCACCGGCACTCCCGAGCAGTTGTCACGATTCGAGCTGTACTGCGAGCAGATCGCCGAGCGGGAAGCCGCCGAGCGCAAGGACAAGGTGCGCGGTGGCGCTATCTTCAGCCCGGTATTCGACCCGGTCGACGTCGAGGTGGGCTTCCACACGCCGCGTCTGGCCGACGGTGTCGAGATCGCCGGCCGCTGGGCGGCTGCGGCGGGTCTGGACGTCGAGCTGACCAAGTCTTTGACCGAGGCCATCCTCGTCACTCCCGTCGACTGGGTAAATGAGGTGAACCATGTCGCCGACGCCGGCGCGCGCTGGATCCTTGATCTAGGTCCCGGCGACCTGCTCACTCGGCTGACCGCCCCCGTCATCCGCGGCCTGGGAATCGGGATCGTGCCGACCGCCACCCGTGGCGGACAGCGGAACCTCTTCATGCACGGCGCGGTTCCCGAGGTGGCCCGGGGGTGGACCTCTTTCGCGCCCACAGTGGTGTCGCTGCCGGACGGCTCGGTCAAGCTGTCCACCAAGTTCACCCGCCTCACCGGACGTTCGCCGATCCTTTTGGCGGGCATGACGCCGACCACCGTGGACGCCAAGATCGTTGCGGCTGCGGCGAATGCGGGCCACTGGTCCGAGCTCGCCGGTGGTGGGCAGGTCACCGAGGAGATCTTCAGTAAGCGCATCGAGGAACTGACCGGGCTGCTGGAGCCGGGTCGTCAGATCCAGTTCAACTCGCTGTTCCTCGACCCCTACCTGTGGAAGCTGCAGGTGGGTTCGAAGCGCCTGGTGCAGAAGGCCCGTCAGGCCGGGGCGCCGATCGACGGTGTCGTCGTCACCGCCGGTATCCCGGAGCTGGAAGAGGCCGTCGCGCTTATCGATGAGCTCACCGAAATCGGGTTCAGCCACATCGTGTTCAAGCCAGGCACCGTCGAGCAGATCCGCTCGGTGGTGCGTATCGCGGCTGAGGTTCCGACCCGGCCGATCATCATGCACGTCGAGGGCGGTCGCGCGGGTGGTCACCACTCGTGGGAAGACCTCGACGACCTACTGCTGACCACCTACTCGGAGCTGCGTTCGCGCTCCAACATCACCGTGTGTGTGGGCGGGGGCATCGGCACGCCCGAGCAGGCCGCCGAATACCTCAGTGGCCGTTGGGCACTGAAATTCGGCTTCCCGTTGATGCCGGTCGACGGCATTCTGGTCGGCACCGCGGCCATGGCCACCCTGGAAGCCACCACGTCGCCGTCGGTCAAGCAGATGCTGGTGCAGACCCAGGGCACTCCGGAATGGGTGCCTGCCGGAAAGGCGCAGGGCGGCATGGCCTCCGGGCGCAGCCAGCTGGGCGCGGATATTCACGAGATCGATAACGCGGCATCGCGTTGCGGTCGTCTGCTCGACGATGTCGCCGGTGACGCCGACGCGGTGGCCAAGCGCCGCGACGAGATCATCGCCGCGATGGAGTTGACCGCCAAGCAGTACTTCGGTGATGTCGCCGAAATGAGCTACGCCCAGTGGCTCAACCGCTACGTGGAGCTGTCCATCGGTGACGGTGACAGCACCGCGGACACCGCCGTCGCCCACTCGCCGTGGCTGGACATCACCTGGCGTGATCGCTTCGAGCAGATGCTCAAGCGTGCCGAGGCTCGCTTGCACCCCAAGGATTTTGGTCCTGTCGAGACCCTGTTCGCCGACGACACGCTTTTGGAGCGCCCGGCGGAGGCGATTGCTGCCCTGCTGCAGCGCTACCCGGACGCCGAGTCCGTCAAGCTGCACCCGGCGGATGTGCCCTTCTTTGTCGCGCTGTGCAAGACGCTGGGTAAGCCGGTCAACTTCGTGCCCGTCATCGACAAGGATGTGCGCCGTTGGTGGCGCAGCGACTCGTTGTGGCAGGCGCACGATGCCCGCTACACCGCCGAGCAGGTATGCATCATCCCGGGCACCGCTGCGGTGGCCGGCATCACCCGGGTCGATGAGCCCGTGGGCGAGCTGCTGAACCGATTCGAGCAGGCCGCCGTCGATGAGGTCGTGGCCGCAGGAGTGGAGCCGCTGCCGGTTCGTTCGCGGCTACGCCGCCGCTGGGACGTCGAGGGCCCGTTGGCTACCGTCTTGGACGCGCCAGATGTGTTGTGGTCCGGACGCATTGCCGTCAACCCGGTACACCGGATTGCCCCGGATGGAGCCTGGCAGGTCTTTGAGGATCGCACCGCCTCGCACCCGTCGACCGGCGCGCGCCTGGAGGTCATCGGAGCCGCGGGGTCGGCGACATCATCAGAGGCCGACGGCATCGTCAGATTGAGCGTGCCGCTGTCCGGAACATGGGTCGACATCGATCTGACGCTGCCCGCCACCACTCGCGACGGCGGCACCCCGGTGGTGACCACCGAAGCCGCATCCGCCGCCATGCGGACCGTGCTCGCGGTGGCCGGGGGCGCCGATACTCCTGAAGGCCTTCCGCCGGTGGAGAATGGCATCGCACGCGTTGTCGCGCACTGGGATCCGGAACGCGTCGCAGACCACACCGGCGTCACCGCGGTGCTTCCGGCACCGCTGGCTCCCGGATCTTCCGTCGTGCCGGACGCGCTGGTCGGACTGTGCTGGCCCGCGGTCTTCGCCGCCATCGGCGACGCGAAGACAACGGACGGCACCGGTGTGATCGAGGGTCTGCTCTCGCTCGTACATCTGGATCACGCCGCTCACCTGATGGCTGATCTGCCTGCGGAGAGTGCCGAACTGACCGTCACCGCAACGGCTTCCGCGGCTATCGACACCGAGGTGGGCCGGGTTGTCCCAGTTGACGTCACCGTGGCGGCAGCCGATGGCGCCGTGCTGGCCACTCTGCAGGAGCGGTTCGCCATCCTGGGCCGCAACGGAGCCGCCGAGCTCACCGACCCGGTGCGGGCTGGTGGCGCGCTCTCCGAGCATGAGGTGGACACCACGCGTCGTCGCCGTCGTGATGTCAAGATCTTCGCGCCCACCGATATGAGTGCGTTCGCGGTGGTCTCGGGCGATCACAACCCGATCCACACCGACAAGTCCGCGGCGCTGCTGGCCGGCCTGGGATCGCCCATCGTGCACGGCATGTGGCTCTCGGCTGCCGCCCAGCACGTGGTCACCTCGGCCGACGCTTCCAGCACGCCGCCACGCACTCTGATCGGCTGGACCTCCCGCTTCCTGGGCATGGTGCAGCCGGGCGACGAGGTTGACATCCGTGTGGACCGGGTCGGAATCGACTCCGGCGCAGAGGTTGTCGAGGTTCAGGCCAAGGTGGGCGCCGACCTGGTGATGTCGGCCACCGCGCGACTCGCGGCACCGAAGACGGTGTACGCCTTCCCGGGGCAGGGCATCCAGCACAAGGGCATGGGCATGGACGTGCGCTCGCGTTCCAAGGCCGCCCGCAAGGTCTGGGACAAGGCCGACAAATTCACCCGCGATCGCCTCGGCTTTTCGGTGCTGCACGTGGTCAAAGACAACCCGACCAGCCTCATCGCCGGTGGCGTGCACTATCAGCACCCCGAGGGCGTGTTGTATCTGACGCAGTTCACCCAGGTCGCCATGGCGACCGTCGCGGCGGCGCAGATCGCGGAAATGAAGGAGTCGGGATCGTTCGTCGAGGACGCCATCACCTGTGGTCACTCCGTGGGCGAGTACACCGCGCTGGCGACGGTCAGCGGGGTCATCGAACTGGAAGGTCTGCTGGAGGTCGTGTTCCACCGCGGATCGGCGATGCACGACATCGTGCCGCGAGATGAGCTGGGGCGCAGTAACTACCGTCTGGCCGCGATCCGGCCGTCGCAGATCGGTCTGGACGACGCCGACGTGGATGCGTTTGTCGCCGAGATTGCCGAGCGCAGTGGCGAATTCCTGCAGATTGTGAACTTCAACTTGCGCGGCTCGCAGTACGCGATCGCCGGCACGGTGCGTGGACTGGAACTGCTGGAGGCCGAGGTCGAAAGGCGCCGTGAAGAGTTCGGCGGCCGGCGCTCGTTCATCCTGGTGCCCGGCATCGACGTGCCGTTCCACTCCAAGGTGCTGCGGGTCGGTGTCGCCGAGTTCCGTCGGTCGCTGGAGCGGGTGCTGCCGATGGACGGCGACCCGAACCTGATCATCGGCAAGTACATCCCGAACCTGGTGCCCAAGCCGTTCACCCTGGACCGCGAATTCATCCAGGAGATCCGCGATCTGGTTCCGGCCGAACCGCTTGACGAGGTGCTTGCAAACTACGACACCTGGCGTAACGAGAAGCCGGTCCTGTTGTGCCGCAAGGTTCTTATCGAGCTATTGGCATGGCAGTTCGCGAGCCCGGTGCGGTGGATCGAGACCCAGGATCTGCTGTTCACGGAGGAGGCCGCGGGCGGTCTTGGCGTGGAGCGCTTCGTCGAGGTGGGCGTGAAGTCGGCGCCGACGGTCACCGGGCTGGCCAACAACACGTTGAAGCTGCCCGAATACAGCCACAGCTCCATCGAGGTGCTCAACGTCGAGCGTGATCATGCGGTGCTGTTCGGAACGGACAGCGATCCCGAACCCGAGCCCGAAATCGAAGAACCGGTGGAAAGCACTGCGGCTGCCTCCGGTTCCGTTGAGGCAGCTCCGGCTCCTGCCGCAGCTCCCGCAGCCCCCAGCGGCGGTCCGCGTCCGGACGACCTCGGGTTTGACGCCTCCGACGCCACCCTGGCGCTGATCGCGTTGTCTACCAAGATGCGCATCGACCAGATCGAGCCGGTGGACTCCATCGAGAGTCTCACCGACGGTGCCTCCTCGCGCCGCAACCAGCTGTTGGTGGACCTGGGGTCCGAACTGAACCTCAGCGCGATCGACGGTGCCGCGGAAGCCGATTTGTCGGGGCTGCGTGTGCAGGTCACCAAGTTGGCACGCACCTACAAGCCTTTCGGCCCGGTGCTTTCGGACTCGATCAACGATCAGCTCAAGACGGTCTTCGGCCCGTCGGGCAAGCGTCCCACCGCTATCGCCGAGCGCGTCACCAAGACCTGGGAACTCGGCCCGGGCTGGGTCAAGCACGTCACCGTCGAACTGGCACTGGGTACCCGCGAGGGCACCAGCGTCCGTGGCGGAGACCTCGGTGGTCTGGCACCCAGCACGCTGGCCGACGGCAATGCCGTGGATACCGCGATCGACGCCGCGGTGGCGGCGGTGGCCGGCCGTCATGGTGTGGGCGTGACGCTGCCCTCGGCGGGTGGCGGCGGCGGTGCAACCGTCGACGCAGCCGCGCTGAGCGAGTTCACCGACCAGATCACCGGTCGCGACGGGGTGCTGGCCTCGGCCGCCCGTCTGGTGCTGGACCAGCTCGGCCTGTCGGCCCCGGTTGCCGTTCCCGACGGCGCCACCGACACCGAGCTCGTCGAGTTGGTTTCTGCCGAATTGGGTTCGGACTGGCCGCGGTTGGTGGCGCCGACATTCGATGGCAAGAAGGCTGTGGTGTTCGACGACCGCTGGGCCAGCGCTCGCGAAGACCTCGCGCGGTTGTGGATCACCGAGGAAAGCGAGATCGACGGCCAGTGGGAGAGCTTAGGCCTGCAATTCGAGGGCGCCGGGCATGCCGTTGCCACACAGGCCAATTGGTGGCAGGGCAAGTCGCTGGCGCAGGGCCGCAATGTCCATGCCTCGCTGTACGGGCGGATCGCCGCCGGTGCCGAGAGCCCCGAGCAGGGCAAGTGGGGCAGCGAAGTCGCGGTGGTGACCGGTGCTTCCAAGGGCTCGATCGCCGCGTCGGTGGTGGCTGCGCTGCTGTCCGGTGGTGCCACGGTCATCGCGACCACATCGCGTCTTGACGAGGACCGGTTGGCGTTCTATCGCAACCTGTACCGCGAGAGCGCACGTTTTGGCGCCAAGCTCTGGGTGGTGCCGGCCAACATGGCCTCGTACGCCGATATCGACGCGCTGGTGCAGTGGGTGGGCACCGAGCAGTCCGAAAGTCTTGGGCCGATGTCGATTCACCTCAAGGATGCGCAGACCCCGACGCTGCTGTTCCCGTTCGCCGCGCCGAAGGTGGTGGGGGATCTGTCGGAGGCCGGCTCGCGCGCCGAGATGGAGATGAAGGTGCTGCTGTGGGCCGTGCAACGGCTCATCGGCGGGCTGTCGGCCATCGGTGCCGAGCGCGATATCGCCTCGCGTCTGCACGTGGTGCTGCCCGGTTCGCCGAACCGCGGCATGTTCGGTGGCGATGGCGCCTACGGCGAGTCCAAGGCGGCGCTCGACGCGCTGGTCACCCGCTGGAAGGCGGAGTCTTCGTGGGCATCACGAGTCAGCTTGGCGCACGCGCTGATCGGCTGGACTCGCGGTACCGGTCTGATGGGTCACAACGACGCCATCGTCACCGCCGTCGAAGAAGCGGGAGTCACCACGTACTCCACCGCGGACATGGCATCGATGCTGCTGGCGCTGTGCACCCCGGAGGCGCGGGTACAGGCCGCGCAGGCACCGGTGGAGAAGGACCTCACCGGTGGGCTGGCCGAGGTCCAGCTCGATATGGCCGAGCTGGCCGCCAAGGCCCGTGAGGACCTGGAAAGCAGAGCAGCCAAGTCCAATGAAATCGATGACGAGGACGACCCGAATGTGATTGCGGCACTGCCATCTCCGCCGCGCGGGTACACTTCGACGCTGCCGCCGGAGTGGGCCGACCTCGACGTCGACCCCGCCGACCTGGTGGTCATCGTCGGCGGTGGCGAGCTCGGTCCGCTGGGCTCGTCGCGTACCCGCTACGAGATGGAGGTCGACGACGAGCTATCGGCGGCCGGCGTGCTGGAGCTCGCCTGGACCACCGGGCTGGTCAAGTGGGAGAACGATCCCGAGGCCGGCTGGTACGACACCGAAACCGGTGAATTGGTGCCGGAGTCGGAGCTGGTCGAGCGATACCACGACAAGGTGGTCGCCAACATCGGTGTCCGCGAGTTCGTGGATGACGGCGCCATTGACCCCGATCACGCGTCACCGCTGCTGGTTTCGGTGTTCCTGGACAAGGACTTCACCTTCACGGTGTCGACCGAGGCCGAGGCCCGGGAGTTCGCCAAGTGGGATCCCGAGCACACGGTGATCCAGCCGTTGCCCGATGGCAGCGACTGGCAGGTGACCCGCAAGTCGGGCACCGAGGTGCGGGTGCCACGTAAGACCAAGCTGTCGCGGACCGTGGGTGCGCAGATCCCGACCGGTTTCGATCCCACGGTGTGGGGCATCACCCCCGACATGGTCAGCTCGATCGACCGGGTGGCGCTGTGGAACATGGTTGCGACGGTAGATGCGTTCCTGTCGGCGGGCTTCACCCCGACGGAGCTGATGCGCTGGGTGCACCCGAGTCAGGTGGCCAACACCCAGGGCACCGGCATGGGCGGCATGACCTCGATGCAGACCATGTATCACGGAAACCTGTTGGGCCGTAACAAGCCGAACGACATCCTGCAAGAGGTTCTGCCGAATGTCGTTGCCGCACACGTGGTGCAGTCCTACGTGGGTTCCTATGGTGCGATGATCCACCCCGTGGCGGCGTGTGCCACCGCGGCGGTGTCCGTCGAGGAAGGTGTCGACAAGATCCGGCTCGGCAAGGCGCAGCTGGCGCTGGCCGGCGGGTTCGACGACCTGACGCTGGAAGCCATCATCGGATTCGGCGACATGGCCGCGACCGCCGATACCGAGATGATGCGCGCCAAGGGCATTGCGGACAAGCGGTTCTCGCGTGCCAACGACCGTCGTCGTCTCGGTTTCGTGGAGGCCCAGGGTGGTGGCAGTGTGCTGCTGGCGCGCGGCGATCTGGCCTTGAAGATGGGCCTGCCGGTGCTCGCGGTGGTGGCGTACGCACAGTCATTCGGTGACGGTGTGCACACCTCCATCCCGGCTCCGGGCCTGGGCGCACTGGCGGCCGGACGTGGCGGCAAGGATTCGGATCTGGCCCGCGCGCTGAACAAGCTGGGTGTCACCGCCGACGACATCGCCGTCATCTCCAAGCACGACACGTCGACCCTTGCCAACGATCCGAACGAGACTGAGCTGCATGAGCGGCTCGCGGCCTCGCTGGGGCGCTCGGACGGCGCACCGCTGTTCATCATCTCCCAGAAGAACCTGACCGGCCATGCCAAGGGCGGTGCCGCGGTGTTCCAGATGCTGGGCCTGTGCCAGGTGTTGCGCGACGGCGTCATTCCGCCGAACCGCAGCCTGGATTGCGTCGACGACGAGCTGTCCACCAGCCAGCACTTCGTGTGGCTGCGCGAGTCGCTGCCGCTGAAGGAGAAGCTGCCGCTGAAGGCGGGCCTGGTGACCAGCCTCGGCTTCGGTCACGTGTCGGGTCTGGTGGCGCTGGTGCATCCGCAGGCGTTCATCGCCTCGCTGCGGCCGGAGGATCGTGCCGATTACGAGACACGTTCGCGTGAACGCGTTCTCGCCGGTCAGCGCCGCCTGGCATCGGCCATGGCCGGCGGTCGTCCGATGTACGAGCGGCCCGATGGTCGGCGCTTCGACCACGATCACGACGAGTCGGAAAAGCGTCAGGAAGCCTCGATGCTGTTGGATCCGGGTGCGCGCCTGAGTGAGGACGAGGTCTACCACCGGTGATTGTCGGTATCGGGATCGACCTAGTGACCATCTCCGAGTTCGGAGAGCAACTAGCCAGTCCCGGAACGGCTTTCGGGTCCGCGTTCACGCCGGGGGAGCGGCGTGACGCGGCCTCGAAGACCGGAGGCGAGGCGCGGTACCTGGCGGCCCGCTGGGCGGCAAAGGAGGCCGTCATCAAAGCGTGGTCCGGGTCGCGGTATTCGCAACGGCCGGTGCTGCCGGAGAACATTCACCGGGACATCGAGGTCGTCACGGATACGTGGGGCCGCCCACGTATCCGGCTGTCAGGTGCGATCGGCGAGTACCTGGCGGACATGACCATGCACGTCACGTTGACACACGACGGAGACACCGCGGCCGCTTTCGTCGTGCTGGAGCAGGAAGGCCAGCCTTCCTCCACCTGACGTCCGGATGCGGCGTCTGTTACAAAGTGCCTATGCCGGTTCCTGAATTCGTCCTCGAACTGCGGCGGCACGTCGGACATGCCCCGTTGTGGCTACCCGGGGTGACCGGTGTGGTTATTCGCGGTGAACAGGTGCTGCTGGTCAAGCGCGCCGACAATGGGGCGTGGACCGCGGTTACCGGAATCGTTGACCCGGGCGAGAATCCGGCGGACTGCGCCAGCAGGGAAGTGCTGGAAGAGACCGGCGTTCGGGCGACACCCCGACGACTGGTGTGGGTGCACGTGAGCCGGCCGATCGTGCATGTCAACGGTGATCATGCCCAATACCTGGACCATGTGTTCCGAATGGATTGGGTTGCGGGATCGCCCTTTCCCGCTGACGACGAGAACGATGCCGCGCAGTGGTTCGATATCACGGCGATGCCGGAAATGACGGCCGACATGCGTCGCCGGATCGAGCTCGCGCTTGATATCGGCAGTGCCGAGACGGTTTTCGAGGTTACTGAGCCTTCGGGCTAGCGCGTTGTGTTGACCTTGAGCGTCGAGCGCGAGTCTGACGCGCAATCTCGACTTGTTTTCCGCGCCACGCTCGCACTCGACAGCCGTCTCAAGCCTCAGACGGAGATGTCGCGGCGCAGCTTGGCGACGTGGCCGGTGGCCTTCACGTTGTACTGCGCCACCTCGATGTTGCCCTTTTCGTCCACGACGAACGTCGATCGGATGACGCCCTCGACGATCTTTCCGTACAGCTTCTTCTCGCCGAAGGCGCCATAGGCGGTCAGCGTCGTCTTGTCCGGGTCGGAGAGCAGCGGGAAGTTCACGCCGTCGCGGTCGCGGAACTTGGCCAGCTTTTCCGGCTTGTCGGGCGAGATGCCGATGACGTCAAGGCCGGCCTCGTTGAGTTCGGCCAGGCTGTCGCGGAAATCGCACGCCTGTTTGGTGCAGCCGGGGGTCATGGCGGCGGGGTAGAAGTAGATGATCACCTTGCGGCCCTTGTACGAGGACAGCGACACCTTCTTGCCGTCCGCGTCGAGCAGAGTGAACGTGGGGGCCTTGTCGCCAACTTCGAGCCGCTTGGTTTCCGCCATGACCGGTGCCTTTCTGTTGACCCGTACAGTTGTTGCCCTAGGGTAGTTGCTTGAGTTTCATACCGCGGACGTGGAGGAGTGCACGTGGCCAGGGATCCAGAGGCAATCAAGGCCGATATCGACAAGGCGCGCGATCAGCTCGCGGCCACGGTCGACACCCTGAGTGACCGCGCAAATCCGCAGCGCCTGGCCGAGGACGCCAAGGCGTCAGTGCTGGCCACGCTGAACAAGCCGGCCGTCAAATTCACCATCCTGGGCTTCGGTGCCGTGGTTGCGGTGCTGGTGGTCCGCAAGGTCGCCGGCAAGTTCCGCCGCGACTGATGTAGCGGTTATTTGTGGTCTAGAACTCGAACCGCAGGATGCGGGCCGAACGCTTCATCGAGGTGCTGTACCGCGCCAGTTGTGACGAAATCCGCAACCAGGTGGGAAACAACTCGATCTCGGGCGCATCCACCAGATTGAACTCCTCGACAAATCGCAGCCGGGGGTTCCAGCGTTCCGGCGTGCGCGGATCGTTATAGCCCTCGAATCCCCGCAGCTGATTGACCTTCTTGAACATCTTTTGTGGGAACAGCTTGGAGATCCATACCCCCACCACCATGCGTCCGTAGTCATTGAATGCCAGTTGCCCAGTGCTGAAGTGGTCGGTGATGGCCCGCAGGGTGGCGATGATCTGTTCCTTGGTCAGGAAAGCGAAGAACCCGTCGGCGATCACCATCGCCGGACGATCCGACGGTATCCCGCCAAGCCAATTCGGATCGGTAATAGATATCCCGACGGTGTGTTCGCCCGGGCCAGGGGGCATCACTTCATCGCGCAGTGTGGCCATCCCGGGCAGGTCAACGCTGTACCAGTCGACGGTGGCCGGTGGCTGAATACGTCGGTATCCGTCGTCGAGGCCCGCGCCCATGTCCACTACCACCGCGTTCGGGTGCTCGGTGACAAAGGCGCGCACTCGGTCGTCGAGGAGCTTTGCGCGTAGCGATGATTGGCATACCACCGGGGTAATCACCCCGAGTGCGTGGAAGTCGTAGTCGATTTTGGAGACGGCGGCGGTGGCACCCGGATCCCGCAGGATCGGCCGCCGCCAGCCGTCGTTGACGGCCCTGGCCTTCAGGGTGAGAAAGGCGGTCTCTTCCTCGGGGGTGATTCCGCCGACGTCGATGCCCATGAATTCGACTATACAAGCGTGTAGTCAATTGTCCAGTCGTGTAGCATATGGCGATGGAAACCGTGGATCCCGACGACCTCACTGCCCGTGCCCGGATACGGGACGCGGCATTGCGTGAGTTCGGCGACAAGGGGTACGACGGCGCCACCATTCGGGGAATCGCCGCGCGCGCCGGGGTGTCGTCGGGGCTGCTGCGGCACCACTTCGGGTCCAAACAGGAGCTACGGGACGCCTGCGACGAATATCTGGTCAAGACGATGCGCGATATCAACGAGCAGGTGCAGGCGAATGTGGAACGTGGTGATGTGCACTATGTTTCGGCACGTATCCCCGTGGGCCAATACCAGGCCTACATCACCAGGGCGCTGGTCGAAGGCTCAGCCGGGCAGCTCTTCGACGAGATGGTCGCCATGACGGAGGGCTGGCTCGCGGTCGCGGATCAAAACCGTGCCTACCCGGCCGCTGTCGATGTGAAGTCACGCGCCGCCGTCATCACCGCGATGGCCTTGGCGGTCCCGCTGCTCCAGCAACATGTTTCGCGTGGCTTGGGGGTGGACATCGATTCGCCGGAGGGTGATCTGAAGGTGGCGGCCACGCTGGTCGACGTGTACGCCAACCCGCTGTTGACTCCTGAGCAGGCAAAATCGGCGCAGGAAGACCTGGCGCGCAGAATGAGGTAGCCATTGTCGGCGCGGCAATATTCGCTGCATCGGATAACAAGTACGCCGCTACCTCGGTACTCTTGTGCTGTGCCAAGTTTCCGTGCACGGGCGGGAATCCGATGATTATCGTCGCTGGTCTACGGCTTGACGCGACCGTCGTCAAGGCGTCGGCGATGATGCTCTATGTCGTCGGGTTCGCCTTCACCGTGTTCGCCGGCGTCGACGGTGTGCGTCTTGCCGTGGTCTTGATCGTCGGAATCGCGGCGACGATATTGCACTACTGGCCACGGCGCGAAGGGTTTGACCGGATCTCGATAGCGGTCTGCGTGGGTCTGGTTCTCGCCTTCGCGCTCGACGCCTGGTCAACCTGGGTGATCGACCACGCGCCGGCGCACGGCATCGGAATTGGTGTGGCGCGCCTGGTGGCATGGCTGTTGTCGGTCGCCGGCATCCTGGCGTTCCCGCGCAGCCTCTTGGACCGAGACTCCGAGCCGGAAGGCTAGGCGCCGGTTCGCTCCAGTCGCGACGGCCTGGTCAATAGGTAGGACAGCACCCCGGCTGTTCGGGGCGAGCGCGCCTTGGACCACCGGAACAGCAGCCCGCGCAGTAGCGGCACTGGCGACCACCAGAACCACTTGCCCAACGCGCCCGCGATCGCGGGCACCACGAAGGTTCTGACGATGAGTGTGTCGATCATCAGGCCCACGCCGATCGTCGTGCCGGTCTGCTCAATGCTGAGTACGTCACTGGACAGCATGGCGAACATGGTGATTCCGAAGACGATTCCGGCCGTGGTGACGACCCCGCCCGTGCCACCGAACGTGCGGATCATGCCGGTACGCAAGCCCGCTCCGTGTAGGAACACCTCCTCGCGCATCCGCATGGTGAGTAGCAGGTTGTAGTCGGCTCCGACGGCGACGAGTGCGATCAGCGCAATGGACGGTACGGCCCAATGCAGGTCGCGGCCGAGTAGGTCCTGCCAGATCAGTGTCGTGACGCCGAGCGCTGACGCGTACGAGATGATTACTGTCCCGATCACCACCGCGGCGGCGACCGGGCTGCGCAACATGACCAGCACGATGAGGAAGACCAACGCCAGCGCCACGGCGGCCAACAGCAGGAAGTCCTCGCTGACGTATCCACGCAATTCGGCTGTACCCGTTCCGAACCCGGTGAGATTGACCGAACTGCCCGCCAGTGTCCCCTCTTTGGTGGCCTCGCTCACCGCGAGCATGATCTGTGGCGAGCGATGTGCCCCGTCGGCGCCGAACACCTTGCCGTCCCCGAACACCAGCATGCGGGTGGAGTGCCCGTCCGGGCCGAAGTAGAGGCCGGCCGCGCGCTGGAATCGCGGGTCCTGCCACGCGCGTTGCGGGAGGTAGTAGCCGCCCTCACCGCTGCTGCGGAAATCCTCCCGCATGGCCCGCAGGTATTCGGTGAGCCCGGAGAACATGGTGCGTGTCTCTCCGACAGCGTGGGTGAGCTGATCGGTGATGGCGCCGAGCTGCGCGACGGTGGCGCGCATGTTCTTGACCGAATCCACCGCCCCGGAGAATGACTTCTGCATGCCTTGGGCGCCCGCGCCGAATTTGGTGGTGCTGGCAGTCAGTGACGCGGTCGCCGCTACCACGGAGTCCATGGGCTCGACGGCCTTGAGCACCAGGGAGCAGATGCCGTCATTGGCGCAGTTGGGATTGCCGTTGGTGAAGTTGCGCAATGGTTCCATGTACCCGGATACCTGGGACACGTTGTCCTGCAGCGCCTTCATGCCCGAGTGCATGTCGCCGATGCCGCCGTTGAGTTCCCCCAGCCCGTTCACGCCACCGGCCAGGCCCTTTTGTAGTTGGGCGATCGCGCCCGAGAACTGGCTCAGTGTTGCCGACAGCTTGTCGACGGCTCCCAGTCGCTGGCTCATTTGGGCGGTTCCGTCATCCAACTGGTCGGCGATGATCCCGGCTTGTTCGGTCAGGGCGGCTTGTTCGGGGATGGTACCCGCGGGGCGGGAAGCGGACTGCACCATCCGAATTCCGGGGATTTCCATGAGGCCCTTGGTGACTCGCTCGACGGCGATGACACCGGCGGGAGTTCGCAGATCGTGGTCGGATTCGATCGATACAATCTCCGGCAACAGCCGGTTCGGCGGGAAGTGCCGGTCCATGGCCTGATAACCGCGGTTCGCGTGAGTGGAAAGCGGTTGCGCGGCAAGCTCATCGAAACCCAATCGCAGGCCCGCCACCGGCAGGGCGCAGACGACCAGGACCAGTAATGATCCGGCCAAAACAGGTCCCGGCCAGCGCGACACCATGGCACCCACTCGGCGCCAACGGCGTCCCGGTTGCCCGCGTAACGGCCGTGGTTGGGCCAGGCCGCGGCGACCTGCCAGCCCGATGAGTGCGGGGAGTAGCGTCAACGAGGCCACCATGCCGGTGAGTATTCCAATGGCACAGGGTAATCCGGCGCTGCGCAGCATGCCGACCTGCGCAAAGAGCAGGCAGGATAGGGCGGCCGCGATCGTCAGTCCGGAGGCCGCGATGACCGGTGCCACCGACCGGTTGGCGATGACCAGTGCCTGCCCGTGGTCCACTCCCGAGCGTCGCTGTTCGTGATAGCGGCCCAGCAAGAAGATTCCGTAGTCGGTAGCCGCGCCGAGAACCAGCGCGGCGAGCAGTGATACCGAGAAGATGGAGACCTCGATGAGATCGCGTTCCCCCAGGAACGCGACGATCGAGCGTGCCACCGCCAGCCCCAGGCCTACGGTCATCAACGGAATCGCGGCGGTAATGACGGACCGGTACACGACAAACAACAGCACCGCGATAAGCACCACGGTGACACCGGTGATCATCAACATCTGGGTGTCGATGGCGGTCAGTTCGTCGGCGATGGTCGCGCCCGGCCCGGTGACCCAGGCCTGCGTCCCGGGAGGGGCGGGCTGGTCGGCGACGATCTTGCGGACGGCAGCCAGTGCGTCGTTCGCCTTGGCGGCGCCGAGCTCGCCGTTGACCCGGAGCATCGTGTAGACCGCCTTGCCGTCCGGGCTCAGCGCGCCCTCCGCGGTCAACGGGTCGGCCCACAGGTCCATCGCGGAGTCCAGATGGGTGGTATCGGCACGCAATGTGGTCAGCAACCGGTCGTGATATTGGTGCTCGACCGGGCCGAGCTTGTGATCGCTTTCCAACACCAGGTAATTGAGATTGTTACCGGCGCCGTCCTGGAACTGCCGGCCCATGACCGCGCCGGCAGCATTGACCGGCGCGTCCTGCGGCAGGAAGCCGCGGGCGTGGTTATGTGCGGTGCTTTCCACCTGTGGCACAAGTAGATTGCCTGCGCCGGCGAGTAGCACCCAGAGTCCGATGATCAGCACCGCATAGCGGCTGGAGAACCTTGCGATGGCGTCCCACATGCCTGCCGACGCTACGGACATGCCGGGGCGGCCGCGTCGTGCTGCGGGCGAGACATGTTCTCCGACCGTGGTATGACATGTGTATCCACGCCAAGGATGATGTGTGGCGGGGCGACCGCCTCTACGCTGGCCCCATGGATCGGTTCCGGGAGACCGCGCTGCGGCGCCGTGCTCTGGTGCCGTACGAGTTTCCGTGGACCGTCCCCGTGGTGATGTATGGAAGCACGCTACTGATCGTGGGCTGTGCGGTGGCACAGCGCGGCTTCACCCGGCCGTGGGTACTGTTGCTCGCGGCTGGTCTGGCACTGGCTCCGATCCTCATTTTCATCATCGCCGGGCGCAAGCTCAACACGTTCTGGACGGTGGCATGTGGTCTGAGTGCGGTGGCACTGTTTCTGACCTGGCCGCCGAACGTCGTCGACGCCGCTCCTTTCCTGCTGATGTTCACCGTGGGGGAGGTGGGTGCGATGGCCTCGGTACGGGTGGGGCTGGCCGCGACGAGTGCCTGTGCGGCATTGCTTGTGGTGGCCGAGCAGCTACATCACCTGGGTATCTTCTCGCTGTACATGATGTTCTTTGTGCTGTGCGGCTGGATGATGGGCCACATCCTGCAACTGCAACAACGGCTGATCTTGCAAGAACGCGCGCAGCAGGCCCGCATCCAGGAACAAGCTGCCTCCGATGAACGCCGCCGCATCGCACGCGAAATCCATGACGTGATAGCACATTCGCTGTCTGTGACGATGCTTCATCTGACTGGTGCGCGGCGGGCGCTACAAGAGGACCACGATGTGGACGACGCCGTCGCGGGCTTGGTGGACGCCGAACGTCTTGGACGTCAGGCCATGTCGGATATCCGGGGCACGGTCGGGCTGTTGAGTGCCGGACCCGGCGGCGTCGAGCCGATGCGGTTGGCTCCCGAACCCGGGATCGCGGATATCCCCGGTTTGGTCGCCGACTTCACGGCGGCGGGGATGTCGGTGGAGTCGCATATCTACGGTTCCGGTGAGGCTGTCAGCGCCGGAGTGGGTTTGGCGTTGTACCGAGTGGCTCAGGAATCTCTGGCCAATATCGCCAAGCATTCGCCTAGGTCATCTGCCGCAGTGCTCCTCGATATCACCGGGTCGGCGGCGAGCCTGACCGTGAGCAATGACTTGGCTGCGGGGTTGCGTCCAGACGTGTGCTCGGGGGGCGGCCTCACCGGCATGCGGCAACGCATCGAGATGCTCGGCGGCGTGTTCCATGCGGGGCGGGCGGAAGATGGCTGGACAGTTTCGGCGAGTGTCCCGTTGGAATCCAATGGGACAGACTGCCGTTCCCGGCGCAGGAAAGTGCTGTGGCGTCATGACTGACATCGAGGTGGGCGTCCTGCTGGTCGATGATCAGGAGCTTGTACGAACGGGGTTGCGCCGGATTCTGCGTCGCAAGGACGGCTTCGCGATAGTGGGGGAGTGCGCCGATGGGAGCGAGGTCGCCGCTGCGGTGAGCCGGGCGCGGCCCGACGTGGTGATCATGGATCTGCGGATGAAGCAGATGAGTGGTATCGAGGCGATTCGCTTGCTGCATGCCGCGCAGGGACCGCCGGCGCTGGCGCTCACCACATTTGACGACGACGAGCTGCTCTCGGGTGCGCTGCGCGCCGGTGCTGCCGGGTTCATTCTGAAGGACTCGCCCGCCGAGGAGCTGGTACGCGCAGTGCATGCGGTGGCGCGCGGTGAGGCGTACCTGGACCCTGCGGTGACCTCGCGTGTGCTCAATGCCTATCGACGGGCACCCGCCGCAGTGTCGGGGGATGCCCAGGACAAACTCACCGCACGGGAACTGGATGTGCTGGCACTCATCGCCTCCGGGGCAACCAACTCCGAAATCGCTGAACAACTCGTGATATCGGAGGTCACGGTCAAGAGTCACATCGGGCGCATCTTCGTCAAACTCGATCTACGGGACCGTGCCGCGGCCATCGTCTACGCCTACGACCACGGCATCGTGACACCGAAATAGATTTACAGCAGGTTCTTTTCGCGGATGCTCTCTAGAGCCTCGTGTAGCTGTTCGAGCTCGCGGCGCAAGTAGTCACGCGTCGCGACCTCGCCAACTGCCAGCCGCAGTGCGGCGAGCTCGCGGGCCAGGTACTCGGTGTCGGCCTTGGTCTGCTCGGCTCGTCTGCGGTCCTCTTCCAGCGCCACCCGGTCGCGGTTCTCCTGTCGGTTCTGCGCCAGCAGGATCAGGGGTGCCGCGTAGGCAGCCTGTGTGGAGAAGGCCAGGTTGAGCAGGATGAACGGGTACGGATCCCATTCCAGTCCCACCGCGAAGAGGTTCAGCGCGATCCACACCACCACGAATATCGTCTGGATCGCGAGATAGCGCCCCGTCCCGAGGAAACGTGCGATGTTCTCACTCACCCGCCCGACGGCCTCGACATCGAGGCCGAGGGACAGCCGGCGCGAGGTGCGCGGGGTATCGAGCCGCTGGCGTGCCGACGCGTCACTCACGGGCGGTCACCTCCCGCCACAGCCTCCGGCTCTTCGGCGCGCCAGCCATCGGGCATGAGGTGGTCCAGCACGTCGTCCACGGTGACGGCACCAAGCAAGTGGTCCTCCCTGTCGATCACCGGGCCGCACACCAGGTTGTAGGCGGCGAAATAGCGGGTCACCTCGGCAAGCGGAGCCTCGGCGTCAAGGTAGGGCAGGTCGGTATCGAGGATGCCACCGACCATCGCGTAGGGAGGCTCGCGTAGCAGCCGCTGAAGGTGCACACATCCGAGATAGCGGCCGGTGGGCGTCGCCGTGGGCGGCCGGACTACGAACACCAGCGAGGAAAGAGCAGGCGTCAGATCTGGATCACGCACGCGGGCAAGAGCTTCGGCGACGGTAGTGTTGGGGGTCAGGATCACCGGCTCTGGCGTCATCATGCCGCCAGCGGTGTTGGGGGAGTGGGTGAGCAGTCGGCGGACGGGCTCGGAGTCCTCCGGATCCATCAGCGCCAGCAGTGATTCCGCCTCCGCGGGCGGCAGCTCGCCCAACAGGTCGGCGGCGTCGTCGGGATCCATCGCCTCCAGCACGTCCGCGGCGCGTTCGTCCTCCAGCTTGGTCAGTACCTCGGCCTGATCATCTTCGGGAAGTTCCTGAAGGATGTCGGCCAGCCGCTCGTCGTCGAATGCGCCCAGCACTTCGTCGCGTCGCTTGGGGGGCAGCTCGCGGATGGCGTCGGCCACCTCGACCGGCCGCATGCCCTCGAATTGGAGCATCAGCTGGGCCACGCCCTGGCCGGGCAGGTTGAGTGTCGACGGCGTCAAGCCCTGGATGTGGCTCCAGTCGGTCACCTGCACACCGGTGCGCCGTCCCAGCCGCCGCGGGCTGCGCACCGCCACCCGGGTCACCACCCAGTCGCGGGTGCGGGTCTGTTCGAGGCCTAGGTCCACCACGGTCAGATCCACGCCATGGAACTGTTCGAGCTCGGGGTCGTCGGTGCGCACCGTGGTGTCGAGCACCTGGCCCAGGACCAGAGCTTCGCTGGGCCGTTGTTCGAAGCGTCGCAGCGAGACATTACCTGTGTTGAGCGTCACCGAGCCTGGCTCAATAGCGGTGACACGCAACATTGGAACGAAAATTCTTCGGCGCGTGAGCATTTCGACGACAAGGCCGATAACGCGCGGCTGTTTTCGGGCAACTCCCATGCCGATCACGACATCGCGGACCCGTCCGATCGACTCGCCGTCCGGGCCGAGAACGACCAGGCCTGAGAGCCTGGCTGCGAACACCTTGCTCACTGCGGCCATGACAGCAAGATTAGGGGGTAACCGTTGCGGCCGTCCGCAGGTGTCTCGAGTTGGGTGGTTAGGGGCCTATTCCGCCGTACATCAGAGCGATGACGGCCGCCGAGAATCGCTCGGTGTCTTGTACCTCGCCGCCTCGTGACGCGTGCAGCCCGTTGGCGAGAATCATCCCGGTTACCGCGCGAGCGGTGTATTCGGTGTCGAGATCGGCACGTAGGTAACCTTTTTCGACACCATGGCGCAGGTAGGCCTCGGTGAGATGATCGCTTGTGGAGAGCATGCCGAACACGCGCTCGCGCAGCTCGCTGTCGACCGAGCCGGCTTCCAGAAGCAGCAGCGGTAGGTGCGGGTTTTCCCTGAACAGGTGCGCCAGAGCGGCGCCGATCCGGACCGACTGTTGTCGGTATTGCTCAATGTCGTCGGCGAGGCCTGCCGCGTTCTCTGCGCCGATTGCCTCAAAGATCTGTCCGGTGACGTCGTCAATGACATGCTCGATGATGTCCCGCTTGCTCTTGAAGTACCGGTAGAAGGTCCCGTGGCCGATCCCGATTCGTCCGGCGATATCCGCGACGCCTGTGGCGTGATAGCCCTGCTCGGCGAAGCATGCGAAGGCGGAGTCCAAGATCTCCTGCCGCATTTCGCGCTTTTTGCGCTCGACACGGCTGAGTGCGGACGGGCTGGACGACATAAGCGGCGATCCTACCGACCTTGACACCCCTCAAGAATGACATATCATTCCGAAACTGACACGCCATTCCGCTTTCCTGGAGGTAGATGTGAGTCGTTATCCGAAGATCGAGCTGGCCGGTGCGGTGGTCGTCATCACCGGCGGAGCCAGAGGAATCGGCGCGGCGACCGCGCGCCTCTTCGCCGATAGGGGTGCTGACGTGTGGATCGGCGACGTCGACGACGTGGTCGCCAAGGAGACTGCGAACGGCATCCCCAATGCACACTCCGGAGCCCTCGACGTCACCAAACCCGAGTCCTGGGCCGGGTTCCTTGACCAGGTGCGCGCTGAATCCGGGCCGGTGGACATCTTGATCAACAACGCCGGCGTCATGCCACTGGGCGGATTCATCGAAGAAAACGAGCGCACCACCGACTTGATTCTCGACGTGAACGTGCGTGGCCCGCTCAACGGTGCACGGGCGGTGTTACCGCAGATGGTGGCCCGTGGGCGCGGGCACGTCGTCAACGTGGCCTCGATGGCCGGCAAGCTGGCCGTGCCCGGAATGGTCACCTACAACGCGTCCAAGTTCGGCGCCGTGGGGCTGTCGGTGGCGCTGCGCAAGGAGTACGGAAATACCGGCGTCAGTGTCAGCTGCGTGCTGCCGAGCGCGGTCCGGACCGAATTGGCCTCGGGTGCGCCGCTGGGCAAGGGCATGCCCACCGTTGATCCCGAGGATGTGGCCGCCGCCATCGTGCGCAGCGTGGACACTCGCCGCGCTCAGATTTCGGTGCCGGGCTGGCTCGCCTTCGGATGGGGTTTGGTGGACCTGTTTGTGCCGGAACCGGTGGAGCGGCTGGCTCGGCGGCTGATCGATGACCGTCGCGCCCTGACGTCACTGGACCTGAACGCGCGTGGTGCCTACATCGAACGCATTGAACGGCAGAGCAAGGAGCATCAGAAGTGAGCGATACGCGCGATCCCAGGGTCATCGTCGTCGGCGCGGGCATGGCGGGAATCGCCGTGGGGCACAAGCTCAAAGAGGCAGGTTTCAACGATTTCACCATTCTGGAGAAGGGTGATGACGTTGGCGGCGTCTGGTACTGGAATCGATATCCGGGGTTGACCTGTGATGTGCCCTCACAGGCGTACCAATACCCGTTCGCGCCCCGGACCGACTGGCCTCGGCTCTTCGCCACCGGTAGTGAGATTCAGGCGTATCACCGCAAGGTCGCCGAGGACCTGGATGTGATGCCGCATATCCGGTGTGGGCAGGAGGTCACCGCGGCGGAATTCACCGGCAGTGGCTGGCGGGTCACCACCGCGGCAGGGGAGGCGCTGGAGTGCGACTTTCTGATCGCCGCCACCGGCGTGCTGCACCACCCCAACATTCCCGATATCCCCGGACTCGACAGCTTCCAGGGCGCCGTCGTGCACACCGCGCGGTGGGACGACTCGGTGCGTTTGGAAGGCAAGCGTGTTGCCGCGATTGGAACGGGCTCCACTGGTGTGCAAGTGGTTTCGGCGATGCAGCCCGTTGTCGCGCAGGTGACCTCATTCATCCGGACCCCGCAGTGGGTGCTGTGGGCGCCCATGTCGTTGCGGCAGCCGAAGTTCGTGGCCAAGCTCCTGGATGCGTTGCCCACCCAACGCATCGTGCGCTTCACGGCCCTGACGGGCACGGATGCTTTGGTCAACATTGTGACGCGGCCCGGTTGGGGACGGCGTTTGGTGCAGCAGTACGCGCGTGCCTGCCTACATCTGATCCGCGACAAGGAGCTGAGGCAGAAGCTCACCCCGGACTACGAGCCGCTGTGCAAGCGTCAAGTGCTGTCCGGTTCGTTCCATCGTGCTGTACAGAAGCCGAACGTCGAGATTGTCACCGACCGCATCAACAGGATCACTCCGACGGGGATCGTGACGGTGGATGGCACCGAGCGCGAATTCGACGTGATCGTCCTGGCCACCGGGTTCCAGGCGCACAACTACATGCGCCCCATGAATCTGGTTGGCAAGGATGGGTATTCGATTGACGAGGCGTGGGAGAAGGGGCCCAAGGCCTATCGGATGACCGCGATTCCGGGCTTCCCGAACTTCTTCACGGTGCTGGGGCCCAATTCGCCGACCGGCTCGATCTGGCTGCAGCACACGGCCGAGCGCACCGCCGAATACATCATCAGCTGGCTCCATCGCTTCGCTCGCGGCGAGATCAACACCGTAGAGGTGAGCTCCGAGGCCACTGACGAGTTCAATGACCAAGCGCGCGAAGCGATGAAGCCGACCGTGTGGGCCACCGGATGCAACTCCTGGTACCTCACCGAGGACGGATCCGTTGACCTGTGGCCCTTTGACCGCAAGACGATGGAGCAGATGCTGGCCTCACCCGAGGAGAGCCACTACATCGTGCGGTGATCCGCGCTAGTGCAAGTTGAACGTTGTCGGATCCGGCCCGATACGGCCGTCGGACGCGTCCAGCGCGGTGATGCGCTCCACCTCGTCGGTGCTGAGCTCGAAACCGAATACGTCGAAGTTGGCCGCGATGCGGACCGGCGTCACCGACTTGGGGATGACGACGTTACCGAGCTGCAGATGCCAGCGCAGGATCACCTGTGCCGCACTCACGTCGTGTGCCTGGGCGATGGCGCCGATCGTCGCATCCTCCAGAATCGTGCCCTGGCCGAGCGGCGACCACGCCTCGGTGGCAATGCCGTATTCGGCGTGGAACGCGCGCAGTTCGGGCTGGGTGAACCGCGGGTGTAGCTCGATCTGGTTGAGGGCGGGTACTTCTCCGGTCTCATCGATAAGCCGCTTGAGGTTGTCGACGGTGAAGTTGCTGACGCCTATGGCCTTGGCGCGCCCATCGGCCTGGATCCGCTGTAGGGCCTTGAAGCTCGCCACGTACTCATCGAGTTCGGGGACCGGCCAGTGGATGAGGTACAGGTCCACGTAATCGGTGCCCAGCCGCTCCAGGGAGGCGTCGAAGGCGCGTAGCGCGTTGTCGTATCCCTGGTCGGAGTTCCACAGCTTGGTGGTCAGGAAGACATCGCCGCGCGGAATGCCGGATTCCGCGATGGCGGCGCCAGTGCCCGCCTCGTTGTCGTAGATCTTGGCGGTGTCGATGCTGCGATATCCGACCTGCAGGGCTGCCGACACTGCCGCACGCGCCTGGTCGTCGGGAACCTGCCAGACGCCGTAGCCGAGCTGCGGGATCGTGGTGCCGGAATTGAGCGTCACATTGGGGACTATCTGGGGAACTGTCACGGTCAACCCAACACGAGGCGCCGTCGAGTATTCCCGGGCAGCCGCAGCAGAATGAAACACGATGTACGGCCATTGATCGGTGGGGCGGATTCGTCGCCGAGCGCGTGTTTGGGAACGCGCGGATTGATCTGCGGTGTGCGCACTTCCACCCGGAGCGACGCTCCAGCGCTACCCGAGAGGCGCTAGCTGTGAGTCTGAGTGAAGCCCGGTTCGTCCCCGGTATGCCCCATCAGGGTGGTGTATCCGTGTTGCACCACTGTTCCGTCGTCGGTGGTGATGACGTTCTTTGTGGTGACGATGTCGGCGCCGAAGGCAGTGCGGATGTCGTGCATGTGGACCTCACAGTGCAGGACATCCCCGGTGAGGATGGGGCGCAGCATCGTGAACTGCTGATCTACCTGCGCGATCTTCTTGTCGTTGATGGCGATACCGCAGTGCTGGAGAAACCACTTTTGTGCGGCGTATCCCAGGATGCACAAGAACGTTGGCGGTATCACAAGTTCGTCGTGTCCGAGGGCGCTGGCCGCGGGAAGGCTGTGATGTGCGGGGTGGTGGTTCTGGATGGCGAGGGATAGTTCACGGATCTTCTCGCGTCCGACCACGTATGTGGAGGGGTATCGGTGGTGAGTGCCGATCAGGTCGGGAGAGATGGGCATGGGCCTAATGTAAACGTGCGTTGACTTGTGGTCTGGCACAGGGGTCGGGAAAGGGCGCCAACTCGATGTACTTGTGAGGCTTGGTCATACCGTCGCAATGCCCCCAATGTGGATTGACGGACGGGTGCTCGGGCCGCTTCTCAAAGCATGAGGCCGGTGTAGGCGGAATTGATCCTTGCCTACACCGGCCTATCTGGTGCGCCGTCAGGGGCTCGAACCCCGGACCCGCTGATTAAGAGTCAGCTGCTCTACCAACTGAGCTAACGGCGCGTGAACGTGCGTGGAAGACCTTAGCAGCCTCGGCGCCCGTAACGAAAATTGTAATCGTGGCGATAGGCCCGTCGCGTTGGTTGAGGTCGTCGTGCGTCATCGCGAACCCGTACAATCGTGGCTGATTTCGTGCATCAAAATTCAAAGGGAGCAAAGCATGACCCAGGGTCGTCCACGCCTGCACGCTGGCGCGCGTCGGCGGTGGGTTGCCACGCTTGCTCTGCCCGTTGTGGCAATGGCTGTGCTGGCTGGATGCGCCGGTGCCACCACGCAGGAACCCCCGAAAGTCATTGATAAGGCAACGCCTTACGCCGATCTGCTGGTACCCAAGCTGGCGATGTCGGTTAAGGATGGAGCCGTAGGTGTGGCGGTTGACGCGCCGGTGACGGTGACGGCAGGCGAAGGTGTGCTCGGCAGCGTCACCATGGTGAATTCCGATGGCAAAGAGATCGCCGGCGAGATCGGTCCCGATGGCGTCACCTGGACCACCACCGAACCGCTCGGTTACGACAAGCAGTACACGATCAATGCCGATGCCCGTGGTCTAGGCGGTGTGGCGCGGGCCAATGCGACATTCCGAACCCAGTCGCCCGACAACATGACGATGCCGTACGTGATGCCCGGTGATGGCGAGGTTGTCGGCGTCGGTCAAACGGTAGCCATTCGGTTCGATGAAAACATTCCGAACCGTGCGGCGGCCGAGAAGGCCATCAAGATCACCACCAACCCGCCGGTGGAGGGCGCGTTCTACTGGCTGAACAACCGAGAGGTGCGCTGGCGCCCCGAGTCGTTCTGGGACTCCGGTACATCCGTGGACGTCAAGGTCAATACCTATGGCGTGAACCTGGGCGACGGTGTCTTCGGCCAGGACAATGTGGCGTCCCACTTCACCATCGGCGACGCGGTGATCAGCCGCGTGGACGACACCAATAAGATCCTCAACATCGAGCGTAACGGCGAGATCATCAAGACCATGCCCACCTCGATGGGTAAGGACAAGGCGCCCACCAACAACGGCACCTACATCATCGGTGAGCGGTTCAAGGATCTGATCATGGATTCGTCGACCTACGGTGTCGCGGTCAACTCGCCCGACGGCTACCGCACCAAGGTGCAGTACGCCACCCAGATGTCGTACAGCGGTATTTACGTGCACGCGGCACCGTGGTCCGTAGGCGCGCAAGGGCGCACCAACACCAGCCACGGCTGCTTGAACGTCAGCACGGCCAACGCAAAATGGTTCTACGAGAACACTAAACGCGGCGATGTGGTGATCGTCTCCAACACAGTGGGTCCGGTGCTTCCGGGTACCGAGGGTTTGGGCGACTGGAACATCCCTTGGGCGCAGTGGAAGGCGGGAAACGCCCGCCAGCAATAAAGCGGCACACAGACAGCGAAGAAGCCCCCGGCACTTTCACGTGCGCGGGGGCTTCTCCATCTGTGGGGCCTACCCCTCGATGACCTTCTGGTCGAGGACCCGCTTGGACGGCACCATGACGATCGACTTGGAGTTGTCGCGATCGCGGTAGGCCGATTCCAGGGCCGACGGGATGCTCTCCAGCCTCCCGTGCACGCCCATTAGCTGCTCCAGGATCGAGATGCGCTGCTGACCAATCTCTTCCACCGAGCGGCGGGCCTGATCCAGGCGTCGCTCGATCTGCTCGTCGGCCAGGCGCAGGCGACGATCCGCCTCATCTTTGGCGTCGGCAAGGCGTTTCTCGCATTCGCCCTGGATGCTGCGGCGCTGTTCGTCGACAGCGCTCTGCGTGTCGGTGCGCAGTTTGGTCAACTCCTCGTCCAATTCCGTTTCAGCTTTCTCACGCCGCTTGGCCTCGGCGGCACGCAATCGCTCGGACTCGCTGACTGCTTGGGCGACAATCTGATTGGCTTCCTCGCGGGCGCGTGCCATCACCTCGGTGTACTCGGTTTCCAGCGCGCTCTGCCGGGCCGCCATGTCGGCGAGCATTTCCTTGTGCTTAGTGCGCATGGCCTCGGCATCGGCCTTGGCGGAGGCGATCAGCGCGGCGGACTCGGTGCGCGCCTCGTTCTGCATCTCGGCGACCTCGTCGACCGCGATGCGAAGCATCTTGGCCATCCGGTCGGTCATGGCGTGGGCCGAGGGCGAGGTGTCGCTGAGGGTGGTGACCTCGTCCTTGAGCGAGCTGATCTGCTTGGTGGCGTCCGCCAGCCGGCTCTTGAGCGTCTCCACATCGTTCAGCCCCGACTGATGCATGATGGTCAGCCGGCTGATGTACTCGTTGACCTCAATGGGGTCATATCCATTGCGCGTCCGCGTGAAATTCCGGGTGGACTCGTTGAGGGTGGTCGTGGTCACTTGTACCCCTTGGAAACAGGTATGGAAGCAGTGGACGAGTGTTAGCCCGCGAAGAGTATGGCACGCGTTGCCGGTCACCGTACAGAAGTATTGGTAAATAGTGGCGCACGGTGTTCCCAGATGTCCCGCGCCTTACGCACCTGGTCACCGCATCTATTTTGCAACCTTCTGCCCCCGTGGGTCGATGTCAGCATGTCGACTTCCGATTCCCGATGTTTGTTCCGCTCCGCTGGCTGGGTTTGCTAAATATTTCGGCCGGCATCACTGCGAGAGGGGGCGGTGACAGGCATGCGGTTTGCCGCAGGTGTGATCGGGTGACGTACACGCCGCAGGAATCGTTTCCTGTACTTCATCGTGATTGCGCCAGTTCACATAGCGATGGTGCGATCTACCCCGTCGCGGTACGGGGTATCGGTTTGGTGGGCAGAGCGGAAACGGTGGTACCTGCCGTTCCAACAACAGGTGAGCCCAGGAAACGAACATCGCCCCACCCGATACTTGCGGGTGGGGCGATGTTCTTGGTGGGGTGGCTGACGGGACTCGAACCCGCGACAGCCAGGATCACAACCTGGTGCTCTACCAACTGAACTACAGCCACCATTGCCGCGCGGAGCGGCGTGAAAGATCTTAACCGGTGAGGGCGCCTTAGGCCGAATCGGTATCCGGCGCGTTGTCCAGGTCGGCCACGATCGCGACAAGGTCACTGGTAGAGGGCCCAGGATCGGGGACGAAGGCCGCGCGGCGGTAGTAGCGCAGCTCGCGAATCGACTCCTTGATGTCGGCGAGCGCACGATGCGCCAGGCCCTTGTCGGGTTGGCCGAAGTAGATCCGCGGATACCAGCGGCGGCACAGTTCCTTGATGGAGCTGACGTCGATCATCCGGTAGTGCAGGAAGGCGTCGAGTTCCGGCATGTCACGTGCGATGAAGCCCCGGTCGGTGGCGATGGAGTTACCTGCCAGGGGAGCGGTCTTGGCCGACGCCACGTGCTGACGGATGTAGTCGAGCACCATCGCCTCCGCTTCTTGCAGGGTGACGACCGACGTGCGGACCTCCTTGGTGAGCCCCGATTTGGCGTGCATATCGGCGACCACCGGCGGCATCGCGGCCAGGGCGGCATCATCGGCGTGAATGACGACGTCAACACCCTCGCCGAGGATGTTGAGGTCACCGTCGGTGACAAGGGCGGCGATCTCGATCAGTTTGTCGGAGCCGAGGTCGAGCCCCGTCATCTCGCAGTCGATCCAGACCAGTTCATCGCGTGGAGCACTCACAGTCTGACCACAGTAGCGGTACGTGCGATCCGCGAGTGTGACGTCAGCGCGGAATTTCGCGAGCAATCCATCGCCGACCCCACCGTCGGCGATGACGGAGACCGTCCGGGGCATTAGGGTCGTGGCCATGGCCGAGCAGACCACCGCGGGAGCCACGCCCGCACAGCAGATCGCCGCCGGATACGCCACCACTGGCCAAGCACTTGAACTGGGGTCGGTCGTGGTCGACGGCACTGTCGATCCGGCGGCGCGTATCCGCATTCCGTTGGCGACCCTCAACCGGCACGGCCTCATCGCCGGCGCGACCGGTACCGGCAAGACCAAGACCCTTCAGGTGATCGCCGAGCAGCTCAGTGCCGCGGGAGTGCCTGTGGTCATGGCCGACGTCAAGGGCGACCTGTCCGGCATCTCCCGGCCCGGCGAGGCCGGCGACAAGACGGCGGCTCGTGCCAAGGACACCGGCGACGACTGGGTGCCGACGGGCTTCCCGACCGAGTTCGTGTCACTGGGCACCAACGGGATCGGTGTGCCGGTCCGCGCGACCATCCGCAGCTTCGGTCCGATCTTGCTGTCAAAGGTGCTGGGGCTCAATGCTACCCAGGAATCCACGCTGGGGTTGATCTTCCACTGGGCAGACCAACAGCAGCTGCCACTGCAGGACCTGAAAGATCTGCGCGCGGTCATCACGTACCTGACCAGCGATGAGGGCAAGGCGGACCTGAAGAACCTCGGTGGTGTGTCGGCGGCGACGGCGGGCGTGATCCTGCGCGCGCTGATCAATCTGGAGGCCGACGGCGGCGACACGTTCTTCGGCGAACCCGAAATCGATCCGAACGATCTGATGCGGACGTCCGGAGACAAGGGCGTCATCACCCTGGTCGAGCTGGGGGCGCAGGCCGCGCGGCCGGTTCTGTTCTCCACGTTCCTGATGTGGATTCTGGCTAACCTGTTCACGAAGCTGCCCGAGATCGGCGACGTTGACAAGCCCAAGCTCGTGTTCATCTTCGACGAGGCGCATCTGCTGTTCGCCGACGCGTCGAAGGCGTTCCTGGAGCAGGTGGAGCAGACCGTCAAGCTCATCCGGTCCAAGGGCGTCGGCGTGTTCTTCTGCACCCAGCTGCCCACCGACGTGCCCAACAACGTGCTCTCGCAGCTGGGCGCGCGCGTTCAGCACGCGCTGCGTGCCTTCACGCCCGAGGACCAGAAGGCCCTTGCCAAGACCGTCAAGACCTATCCCAAGACGGATGTGTACGACATGGACACGGCGCTGACCTCGCTGGGCATCGGCGAGGCGATCGTCACGGTGCTCTCCGAGCGGGGCGCGCCGACGCCGGTGGCGTGGACCCGGATGCGTGCGCCGCGTTCGCTGATGGCCGCCATCGGTGACGACGCCATCAAGGCCGCCGCCGCGTCCAGCCCCTTGCAGTCCAAGTACGGTCAGACTGTCGATTCGCGATCGGCCTTCGAGGTCCTCGCCGAGAAGGCTGCCCAGGCGCAGCAGGACGCCCCTGTCGGGCAGGCTCCCGCGAAGAAGAACGGCAAGCCGGCACCTGAGAAGCCCAGCTGGTGGCGCCGGCTGCTCAGCAACAGGAGCTTTCAGAGCTTTCTCAGCGCGCTGGGCAAGCAGCTCATCCGCAATATGGGTAAAAAGTAGGTCTGTCGGGCAGATCGTTGCGTGATCGCCGCTGAGACCTAGGCGTCTGCCGTCCGTTTCGACTGTGGCACAAAGTCTTCGGGCAGCATGCGGGACCACCGCCAGAGGTGCTGCACCAGTCGGCCCTCAAGCATGTCGTTCTCGTTCATGACCCGGACCAGCCGCTCGCCGAAGAACCGCAGGTTCGCGTGATAGTGCGGATTGCGCAGTGCGGTCCACGCCGACCGCAGGGGCGGAAGCCCGGCGTCGCGGTACACGGCCGGTTGCACCATGATCAACGGGATTACCGCGGCGCCGGCGGCAACGATCAAGCGCTCCAAGGCCATCCGGCCGCGGCCCGTTCTCTCTACGGCGCGCGCGAGGGCGACGCGTGCGTAGCTGATGTGTCGGGCCTCCTCGATCACGTGAATCTTGGCGATGGCCCGGGTTCGGGGTTGCAGAGTCTCGTCGTTCATCGTTTGTCGCTGCAACCGGTCCAGTATTTCCTCGACCATCAGCATCATCGAGAAGATTGTGGCCGAAAGTGGCGCCAGCGCGGTGATGCCAACCAATGCCCGCGCGATCATGGGCGGGTTGTAGCTGCGGTCGCCCAAGGTGTTGATTTGGCGACCGAACATCACTGAATGCCGGCATTCGTCGGCCACCTCGGTCAGGGCGTACTGTGCTGTGGCGCTTCGCGGATCGCTGACCGAAGCGAGTTTGAGCATGGGATGCATCAGTGCGCTTTCGGCGAGGATCCCCCAGCTGGCCAGGGCCGACGCCTCCAGGCGTCCGAGCCGGATCTTTTCCTCCTCGGTCATCCGCTCGAAGATCTTGGTGCCGTACAACGAGATGTACCTATCGGGCACATACCGCAGGCCGGGTACGTCGGGGGCGTCCCAGTCGACGTCCACCTCCGGGTGGTAGGAGCGATCGACCGAGGACCGCAGCAGCCGCACAGCCGTGCGCTCGATGGGTGAATCTTCCTCGACGCTGGACGTTTGTGACATGACGTGCCTCCTGCTACTCAGTGCGCCATTTCGTGACAGTACTGCAAAGTACCGGGTACTTCTAGTACCGTCAATGGCATGGCAGATGGTGGTGATGCCCGGAGAGAACGGTGGGCACGGCACAAAGTGCGGGTGCGTCGAAGGTTTGTTGCTGCGGCCGTGGTCTCGATCGAGCGAAAGGGGCCGTCGGCGACGGTAGAGGATGTCGTCCGTGCCGCGCACTCCGCTAAACCCAAGTTGTACAGGCATTTTGACGATCGCGATGATCTGTTCGACTCGGTGGCGCAGGCCATGGTGGCCGCGATCCGGCGCCGGCTCTCCGGCGCTGTCGACATGGATATGCCGCCACGAAAGTCGGCGCAGCGCGCCGCATCCGGCATTGTCGCGTTGGTGCAACGGTTCCCGCAGTCGACCCGTTTCCTGTTCGAGCATCAGATGGTGGGCGTGCGCGGCAAGCCAGCTCCAGCCCTCCGGCCCGACGGAGCCATCCCCGAACTTGCCGGGGCGATCTCGTCATTCCTGGAGCGGGTCAATGTGCACCCATCCGGTGCCGATCAGCTGGCTGCCGCGCTGATCGGCACCGCGGCGACGACGGCGATATGGCACGTTGCCCAGAGCGGCGAGTCGGATGAGTCGGCAGACCGGCGACTTGCCGAGACGCTATGGGCGTGTGTTGATGTCTTTCTGCGCTCCAAGGGCGTCATCGTCGATCCCGATCGAGCTCTGGATGCAGACCGGGTCCGGACGGCCCGCGCCGCGTTGGTGGACTTGCGGGGCGAGGGTCAGTCGCCGAGTTTCTTGTAGAAGCTGCCCACGATGGGAGCGACAACGGCGCGGGGGGCGTAGCCGGCGGCTACCGACATAGCCTTGGATGTGATGCCGGGGACCACGCGCATCTTGTTGCGTTCCAACGCATTCAGGGAGACGCGTGCGGTGTATTCGCCGTTGATCCACAGGAAATCGGGTACCACCTTGTCCACGATCGAGGCCTCCGCGGGGTCCGGCTCGACGGTGCGCACGGGGCCGGGCGCCAGCAACGTGACGTGCACGCCGGTGCCCTTGAGCTCGCCGCGCAGCGACTCGGAGAAGGTGTTCGCAAAGGCCTTGGTCGCCGCGTAGGTGGCGTTGTTGGGGATCGGGGAGTTGCCCGCCGCAGAACCCGAGATCAGGATGCCGCCGGCTCCGCGCGCCAGCATTCCGGGCAGGACCGCCAAAGTAAGGTCGTGCACCGCAACGGCATTGAGCTGCACCTGCTTGCGCTCTCCGGCCGGATCGAGGCCGCGGATCGGTCCGAAGGTCGCTGTCCCGGCGTTGTTGCACAGGATCGAGATGTTGCGTTCGGACAGCTCTGTGCACAGTGCGTCGCGCGCACCCGGATCGGCCAAATCCACCGCACGCACCTCCACGATCACGCCCGTTTTCTCGCTGAGGGCGTTGGCGAGGTCGTTGAGAATCTCACCCCGGCGTGCGGTGATGATCAGATTGTGGCCGCGGGCGGCGAGCTCTTCGGCGAGCGCCGCCCCGATCCCCTGAGAAGCTCCGGTGACGACGGCGCGGGCATCGGGACTTGGTGCGGGTATCGGCATGGAGCAATCGTAAAGGTTGCCGATTTAGCACCAGGCTACGCTTGTCGGTAATGAGCATGCCTGGGGTCGAAGAGCCTAAGGGGCGTCAAGACCCAGGACCCGGTCGACAATTGGACACCCCCACCTCACGTGGCCGGATAGCTGCGTGGGCGGCATTCGACTGGGGTTCTGCGGCCTTCAACACCGTGATCGTGATGTTCATCTTCACGCCGTACCTGACCGGCCGGGTCGGCGCGGGGCTGCCAGATGGCGTGCCGCAGGGACTGCTGGGCTGGATGATGGGTCTCGGCGGTGTTCTTGTCTTCCTGCTTGCGCCGGTTATCGGTGTGTGGGCCGACACCCCGCAGCGGCGCCGCGTCGCGCTGGGCACCCTGACGACACTGGTGGTGGCGGTGGCCACCGCGATGAGCATGGTGCGTGAGGACAATCGCTACCTCTGGTTGGGCCTCGGACTATATTGCGCGGGTTCGGTATTCAACGAGCTGGCGCAGGTGCCCTACAACGCGATGCTGCACGGGCTGACCACACCCGCCAATGCCTCCCGGGTCTCGGGGCTGGGCCTGGCGGCCGCCTATATCGGCGGGGTCCTGGTCTTACTGCTGTGCTATCTGGGCTTCATCTCGGGGGACGGCCCTACTCGCGGCCTCTTTCAGGTACCCGCCGCAGACGGATACGACGTGCGTGTGTCGGCCCTGCTGGCGGCGGCATGGTTCGCGGTGTTCGCCTTGCCGTTGGTGCTCACCCGGCCAGTGCCCGACCCGGCGGCGCCGCCGCCCAGCTCGCCCGGTGTGCTCGGGGTGTATCGGGAGCTGTGGCGCGATCTGGTCGAGCAGTGGCACATGGATCGGCGGATCATCTATTTCCTGGTGGCGAGCGCGATCTTCCGCGACGGGATGGTCGCGATGTTCGCACTCACCCCGGTGATCGCCAACGGCGTGTTCCACCTTTCCGGGGCGGATATCACGCTGTTCGGGGTGGCCGGGAATGTGATGGCGGCAGTCGGAGCGGTCGTCGGAGGATTGGTCGATACCCGGTTGGGCTCCAAGGGCATCATCGTTGGTTCACTGGCCGTGATTGTCTCGCTGGGCATCGTGATGATGTTTCTGACAGGGCAGCCCGCGTTCTGGATCTGTGGGCTTGCCATCGCGGCGTTCGTCGGTCCGCCGCAGTCGGCCGCACGAACACTGGTGCTGCGGATGGCGCCGGTGGGCCGGGAGGCGTTCGTCTTCGGTCTGTACACCATGACCGGTCGGGCGGTTTCCTTTGTGGGCCCGTGGCTGTTCGCCACGTTCGCGCTGCTGTTTCACGCCACCAGGGCCGGAATCGCTGGACCGGTGCTGATGATCGGGCTGGGAATGGTCGCGGTGATACTCGTCAAGGTTCCCCGCTATGACCCCGTCCGTGATGAGATCGTCAGCGGCGCAGGCTAGCCCAGCGTGCTGCAGGTCGCCATCTTGCCGGAGGTGGCGCTCTTCTGTGCACCGTTGACGAGCAGTGTGCAGGACACGTCGTGCGAGAAATCGGCGGCGATCACCACGGCGTTGGTCACCTGTTCGGTGTTCAGTTTGACTTCCTTGCGCCACGGAAGTTTGACGTTGAATTCCATCTGCAGCGAACCGCTGGCGTCGAAGTAGGTGACGTTGAGGGCGGGGCCGCGGCCTCCCACCTCGTAGACGACGCTCTCCGTCGCGGCTTGACTGCCCTGTGTGGGTGGATTCACAGGGATCGGCGGAATGGTGAAACTTGGGATGGGGGGGATGGTCGGCCGGCTGGGCGCGGTCGTTGTCGAGGTTCGTGTGGTCGGGCTGGAGACGACGGTCGGGGGTTGTTGGTCTTCACGCTGGATCAGTAGGACCAGGGTGATGATCAGCGCGATGATGACCACCAATGCGCCGATGCCTACCACCCACAGCCAGAAGGTGTTTGACCGGCGCGGCGGCTCGGGATCCTTTGGGGCAGGGCCGTACGACCCGTATTGCTGCCCATACTGCTGCGGTAGCACGGCTGTCTGGTTCGGCTGGGCAGTGCCGGAGAGCGCCGGATACTCGAATGCCTGGGACGCGTACGCCGGATCTTCCGGGTAGTCCAACGGCTGGCTGGACTGCGGCCACGAACCGTATGACGTGGAGCCGCCCGGGGCGGCCGCATCGTCGCGGCGGTTGCTGTCCATGGCCGCCAGGGTACCCGTCAAGCTATCAATGCAGGTGAAAGCCGGTCGGCCGTGTTTTCGGTGGTACGTCGCCGGACATGGGCGAATGGCGAGGTTGTGCTGTGATCCCGGTCACGGTGCGGCACGATAGGGGCCATGACAGCGACCGAACCAGCCACTTCCGAGAGCACACCACCGAAGAAACACAAGGACCGCACCCACTGGCTGTATATCGCGGTTGTCGTCGCGGTGGCGCTCGGTGTGGCCGTCGGCATGCTGTGGCCGGGATTCGGCAGGTCGGTGGGTGTGCTCGGCGAGATATTCGTCAGTCTCATCAAGATGATGATCAGCCCGGTGATCTTCTGCACCATCGTGCTGGGCATCGGATCGGTACGCAAGGCCGCAAGTGTGGGACGAGTGGGCGGATTGGCGTTCGTGTACTTCCTGGCGATGTCGACGGTCGCACTGGCGATCGGACTCGTTGTCGGCAATCTATTGGCGCCCGGCACCGGTTTGCACCTTTCGGGCTCCAACCAGGGTGCGGGAGCCAAGTACGTGGACCAGGCTCACGCCGCCGGCGGCACCTGGCACTTCATCAAATCGATTGTGCCGGAGACTATGTTCTCGGCGCTGACCTCCGGCAGCGTGCTGCAGACGCTGTTTATCGCGCTGTTGGTCGGCTTCGCGGTACAGGCTCTCGGTGGTACCGGCGAATCGATCGTCCGGGGTGTGGGGATGCTGCAGAAGCTGGTCTTCAAGGTCCTCATCATGGTGCTGTGGCTGGCTCCCATCGGTGCCTTCGGGGCCATTGCGAATGTGGTGGGGCAGACCGGCTGGGACGCGGTCAAGGAGTTGGGCACGCTGATGCTTGGCTTCTATGTGACCTGCGCGATCTTCATTTTCGGTGTGCTGGGCACGCTGCTGTGGGCGGTATCGCGAGTGTCGATATTCAGGCTGGTGCGCTACCTGGCGCGCGAGTACTTGTTGATCGTGTCGACGTCGTCCTCCGAATCGGCACTGCCCCGGCTGATCGCGAAGATGGCCCATCTGGGTGTGGACAAGTCCACGGTGGGAATTGTTGTCCCAACCGGGTATTCGTTCAATCTGGACGGGACTGCGATCTACCTCACGATGGCATCGTTGTTCGTAGCCGACGCCATGGGTGCGCCCCTATCGGTGGGCGAGCAGATCTCCCTGCTGGCATTCATGATGATCGCGTCCAAGGGCGCGGCCGGTGTGACCGGCGCCGGAATGGCCACGCTGGCAGCCGGGTTACAAAGCCACCGGCCCGATCTGGTCGACGGTGTCGGCATGATCGTCGGCATCGATCGGTTCATGTCCGAGGCGCGGGCGTTGACCAATTTCTCTGGAAACGCGGTGGCCACGCTGCTCATCGCGACCTGGACCAAGACGATGGATCGCGATCGGGTCAAGACGGTGCTCTCGGGGGCCGATCCCTTCGACGAAACAACCATGCTCGACGATCATGCCGGCGAGGCGGTTGTGGACAAGGTGGTCAGCTGACCGCTGGTAGCGTGCGCATGTCGCCGATCGGTGGCATCCTGGAATGAGGTAGCCGATACGAGTTCGCCGAGCGCAGATTCGTTACACCACTTGAGCATTGGTGAACGACGTCGACAGCCGGGCAGAAGTTTGTCGAGCACCGCAGGAGGGTGTCATGAACACGCCGAATGCACTCCCTAAAACGACTTTGATCTGGGCTCCGGGCACCTGGGAAGCGGATGCGGCCGACACCGCGGGCGAGAACCCGGCGGAGGACCGCGCGTTTGGTCTAGGGCTGTGGTTGGTCGACTGGCGCTTTCCCAACCGCTTGAATCGGAACCGCTGGAGCTTCAAGATTCTTGTGCCGCCCGGATACACCGGATCGTTCGGCCCGATACCGGGCGGCGGGAAACCGCCGAATTTCGAAGGGCTTTCCTATCAAGAGTCGGTGGACGCCGGCGTGGACTACGCCGTGGACGTGGTGAATCGAACTCCGGGCCCGCTGGTTCTGGGTGGATACAGTCAGGGTGCCGAACTCGCGTCACGCCTGAGTCAGGAATTCATCAACGGCCGCTTGGCTACCCGTGTCAACGACCTGCATGCCATGGTTACTTTCGGTAATCCCCGCCGAGCCAGCGGGCGTGAGATTTCGTGGCAGCCGACGCTGGCCTTCGAGGGCATCGGAAATGACGAACCGGGTGGCGGTTTGACCGCGCCCGTGCCGTGGTGGGACTACTGCTTCCCGTCGGACATATACGGCAATGCCAACCCCGAGAGCTTCTTGCGTTTCGGATACGACGTGCTGACCGATCTGCAGTTGCATAATCCGTGGGAGCTGGCGGGCAGGCTGGCGGAGACGGTCTCTTCCGGAGAGCTGTTGCGGCGGTTGGATCTTCACCCCGAAAGCTGGTGGTGGCGTGTAACCCATCCCGGACTCTACGTCAGTATCGGGCGCAAGACCGCCAACACCGTTGCCGCGGTCAACGAGTTCCTGGTCACCGGCGCGCACGGCCATTATCACGACCAGCCTCTCTGGGAGGATGGTCCGATACCCGTTTGGCATGCGATCGGCCAGCTGAATGCTCTCACCGGACCGGTCGCCATGGCCGCTTGATGTGTCAGTTCATGCGATATGGGTAGTTTGCGACGATGGCGTCGGTGCGGTCGATGAGGTTGGCGGTCAATACAATTCCGGTCTGGTTGTGCAGGATCTGGTGCCAGCGGCGCTTGGTCTTGATCTCGGTGATGAGTACTGTCACCTGGCGGCCGTCGCACTGACGCTTCTTGACGTACTCGACGAGCGGAGTGACCAGCGAACGATGCTTGGTGGGTAGCACGATCAGCTCAAGACCCGGGTTCCATTGCGCCCAGCGTTTGGTAATCGCCGCGGCCCTCTGGTCCGTGCGGCTGATGGTGACCGGCACTACCTCGCCGCCAAGGTGAAGCGCCGCCTCCAGGAGTTGAACAGTGCGCTTGTTGATGTCGTCGATGGGTACGATCACCAACGGTGTCTGGTCCGGCGGGTTGGGGGTGAGCGTAGGCAATTCGTCAAGGGCCAGTTCGCTTCTGACACTTCGGTAGTAGTTCTCGGTACGTCCGAACAACAGCACCAGCAGCGGGATGACGATGAGAAGGACCCAGGCGCCCTCCGTGAATTTACTGACAAAGAACACCACCATCGCGATCGCCGACAGTGTCGCGCCGAACCCGTTGAGCGCGGCCTTCCAGTGCCAGCCGGCGGTGCGTGCGCCGAACCAATGCTTGACCAACCCGGTTTGGCTGATCGTGAATCCGATGAACACACCGATCGCGAAGAGCGGCAGCAGCCGATGGGTGTCGGCATCGCTGGCGATGAGGATGATCGCGGAGAACAAGGAAAGCGCGACAACGCCGTAGCGGTAGACCGGTTTCTCGGCGCGCAACCCGAACAGGTGCGGCATCCGGTCGTCCTTGGCCAACAGACTCATCAACACCGGCAATCCGCCGAAGCTGGTGTTGGCGGCGAAGCCGAGGATCAGTGCGACGGTCACATTGGTGACATAGAAAGGCAGCCCGGTGCCGAATGCCGCGGCCGAGAGTTGCGCCAGAATGGTCACGTCGCCGCGGGGGACCACATGATGGGCCTTGATCAGGACGCTGAGCCCGATCAACATGACACCCAACAGGATTCCGAGGGCTACTTCGGTGTTCTGTGCTCGCGTGATGGCGGGGTTCTTGAACGCTGGGACGCCGTTGGCGATCGCCTCGACGCCCGTCAGGGAGGAACAGCCGGCCGCGAAGGCCTTGAGGACCAGGACGATTCCCAGCGCGCTCACCGGTTCGACGAGACCGAGTTCCTTGCCGATGACGGCGACCGGCGTGGAGTGCATCAAGCCGAACACGATCACCGCCAGGATGCAGGCGATGAACAGCAGCGTTGGCAGCATCAGCACCTTGGCCGACTCGCTGATGCCGATCAGGTTGATCACGGTCAGTATCGCCAGCCCGATCAACGTGATGGACAACAGGTGTGGCGCCAGGACGGGAAAGGCGCTCGCCAGGCTCGCGGCCCCGGCGGCGAGGCTGACCGCGACGGTCAACACATAGTCGACCACCAGGCTGGCGGCGGCCACCAGGCTGGCGCCCCGGCCGAGATCCTTCTTGGCGACGGCATACGAGCCCCCGCCCTCGGGGTGCACGGCGATCACCTGGCGGTAGGAGAAGACCAGCACGATCAGCAGCACCGTGATCGCGATGGCCACCGGCAGGGTGAACGCGATGGCGCCGACGCCACCGGCGATGAGGGCCAGCACGATGGCCTCCGGGCCGTAGGCGACGGAGGACAGGGCGTCGAGGGACAGCGCGGCGAGCCCGCCGACAGCGGTCAGTTTGTGCGCGTCGTCCTTGAGGACGCCGCGCAGCCGAGGGTCGGCTACACGCTGCGGTTTGGGCTTGGCGGGAGGGGCTGAAACCACCGGGGGAGAATAGGCACGGACATGGCCGTTTTCGTGGTTCTTTACGGAATCTTGAGGCGATCGGCCGGGCACTACACGGGCGCATGGCAGTGGTGTCAATCACGATGACATCGGCGAACCTATGTCCCATGAGGTCAACGGATGTAGACTCTGCGGCATGAAGGGACTCAGTCTTACTGCGATGATCGCGATGGGTGCGGGTGCTGCGGCGATCGCCATGGCTTCCCCGGCATACGCCGACGACGTCAGCTTCAACGAGACACTGCACTCCTACGGCATCTACGCGCCGCCGGACAAGACTGCCTACCTTGGCAAGATCACGTGCCACCGGCTGGACACGGGCCTGGACAAGGACGCCTACCAGTCCACAGATTTCCTGGCCAAGAACCTGGACCGGAAGAGCAGTACCGAGCAGAAGTGGCAGTTCCTGTCCGCTTCGATCGATGAGTACTGCCCGGAGCAGCGCCCCGTGCTGGAGCGCGCGGCCAACCGCACGTAACCCGGTTCGTTCTTAACCGCGCTCAGCGAGCGCGGTTAAGAACGTCGAGTACCTGAGCAACCAGCTCGTCGATATCGGCCCCGGTGGTATCGAGGACGAGTTCAGGATTCTCCGGGGCTTCATAAGGTGCTTCCACGCCCGTCAAACCCTTCAGCTCGCCGGCGCGGGCCCGCGCGTACAGCCCCTTGGGGTCTCGCTTCTCGCATTCGGCCAGTGGCGTAGCGATGTACACCTCGATGAACGGCAGTTTCGCGGCGGCGTTGATGCTGCGTGCGGTCTCGCGATCGGAGCGCAGGGGCGACACCAGCGATGCCAATGCCACCACGCCGGCATCGGCAAACAGCCGCGTCAGATGCGACACCCGACGGATGTTCTCGGCCCGGTCGCCCGGAGAGAACCCGAGGTCATCGGATAACCCGTGGCGCAGATTATCGCCGTCGAGCAGGTATGCGACCTGCCCCGACTCCACCAGCGCACGTTCCACCGCCACTGCGATCGTCGATTTGCCGGATGCCGGCAGGCCGGTGAACCAGATGATGGCGCCGCGCTGAGCGGTGCTGTCCCAACGGTATTCACGATCCAGCGCCGACGGGTGCCACCGGATATCGGTGCGTGAGTGCGTCTCGGGCTTGACCTCGCGCGCCTCGGTGATGGTTCCGGCGCCGACGGTGTCATTGGACGCCTCGTCGATCAGGATGAACGCGCCGCTGTCCCGGCTGTCGGCATAGGAATCGGCTACCACCACCGAACTGGTGCGCAGGGTGACCGCGCCGATGTCGTTGAGCGCCAACTCGACCGGCCCGTCCAACTCGTCGAGTGTCTCCGGGTCAAGGCGGGTGTGCAGAGCCTGAACCGTGGCCCGCACCGTCCGGGTGCCCTGCTTGAGTGCCAGTCGATCGCCCGCGCGTAGTGGTCCGTTGGTAAACCAGCAGACCGTGGCGTCGATCTCGCGGGCGAGGACCGGCAGTACCGCGTCATCGGCACCGCTCACCAGCACGTCGCCGCGTCCCACGTCGATGTCGTCGGCCAATTCGATCGATACCGACAGGGGAGCCACACCGGTGGAACGACTTTCGTCCAGGGTGTCGACTACCGTCACCGTCGAGCGAGTGCCCGAGGGCAGATTGACCACCGAGTCGCCGACGCTGAGCGTGCCCGCTGCCAGGCGGCCGGTGTATCGGCGACGTTGTTCGGCGGTGGGGCGTGAGACCCACTGCACGGGCAGTCGTAGCTTGGCTGCCTCTGGCTGTGGGGGTGAAAGCTCTACGTTTTCAAGGTATTCGAGGAGTGTCGGCCCGGAGTACCACGGAGTGTTCTCGGAGCGGTGCACCACGTTGTCGCCATGTTTGGCGGCGATCGGAATGACGGTGATTTCTACCTTGCCGAGCCGGTCGGCTAGCAGATGCAGCTCGCGATCGACTTCCGTGAACCGTTGTGCGTCGAAGTCGACCAGGTCGATCTTGTTGACCGCAGCCACGAAGTGCTTGATGCCCAACAGCTTTGCGATGCGGGCATGACGGCGTGTCTGCCGCAGCACGCCGGCCCGCGCGTCGACCAGCAGGATCGCCACATGCGCGTTGGAGGCACCGGTGAACATGTTGCGGGTGTAGCGCTCGTGACCGGGAGTGTCGGCCAGGATGTAGCTGCGACTCTCTGTGGAGAAGAAGCGGTAGGCCACGTCGATGGTGATGCCCTGTTCGCGTTCGGCACGCAGGCCATCGGAAAGCGCAGCCAGATCGGCCACGCCCTCATCGTCGGTCACGGCTTCCAGATGGTCCACCGGCAGACTGTCGGTGTCGTGCAGCAGCCGTCCGATGAGCGTGCTCTTGCCATCGTCCACCGAGCCGGCGGTGGCGATACGCAGCAGTTGGCGGGTATCCACCGCGGTTGGGGTGCTCATCAGAAGTAGCCCTCTCGTTTCCGGTCTTCCATGGCCGCCACGGATGTGCGGTCGTCGGCGCGGGTCTCGCCGCGCTCGGAGACGGTGGCCACGGAGATTTCCGCGATCACCCCTTCGATCTCGGTGGCCTGGGAACGGACGGCGCCGGTGATGGTCATATCGCCGACAGTGCGGTAGCGCACCCATTCGGTGGCGGCCTTCTCGTCGCCCGTGGGAGTGGCGTACTCGGAGGTGGCCAGCAGAATGCCGTCCCGCTCGAACACCTCGCGTTGATGCGCGTAGTAGATCGACGGCAGTTCAAGATCTTCCAGCTGGATGTAGCGCCAGATATCAAGCTCGGTCCAGTTGCTCAACGGGAACACGCGGACCTGTTCGCCCTTGCGGATGCGCCCGTTGTACAGCGACCACGGTTCGGGCCGCTGAGCTCGCGGGTCCCACTGCCCGAACTCGTCGCGGAAGCTCAGGATGCGTTCCTTGGCGCGGGCACGTTCTTCATCGCGCCGGGCGCCGCCGAACGCCGCGTCGAAGCCGCCCGCCTCCAACGCGTCCAGCAAGGTACGGGTCTGCTGTCGGTTGCGCGAGGCCCCCGGGCCCGGGTCGGCGACCCGTCCGGCGTCGATGGTCTCTTGTACCGAGGCGACGATGAGTTTGTGCCCGTGTCCGGTGGTGCGGCGGTCGCGGAACTCGATCACCTCGGGGAAGTTATGTCCGGTGTCGACGTGTAGCACCGGGAAGGGCAACGGTGCGGGCCGAAAGGCCTTCTCGGCCAACCGCAGCAGCACGATCGAGTCCTTGCCTGCCGAGAACAGCAGCACGGGGCGCTGCAGCTCGGCGACCACTTCACGGATGATGTGCACCGCCTCGGCCTCCAGCAGCCGAAGCTCGTTGACCTGCAACGGATTTTCTATTGTCGTCATAGCGGCAGCCCCTCCTTTTCAGCATCGGCGCGGTATCGGTCCACCCAGTCGTCGGACCGCTGATCTGCCTGCCGTTCCAGCACCGGCGGCGGTGCGAGGCGCGGGTCTTGGCCCAGCGCCTCCAGCACGGTGCCGACCACCTCGGTCAAGTTGCGCCACAAATATGGATACGAGATGTCGATGGGCTCGATGTTCTCCTCGGCGAACCAGCGCCGCCAGCCCGCCTCCTGCGCCTGCAGCATGGTGATGACGTGTGCGATGGCACCGGCGTGGTACTCGGCCCGGGCATCACGCACCGGGTCGGGACGGCCGCGCCAGACTCGGGTCTGGACCGCGCGCCAAAACGAGACAGCTTGAGACACAACGTCCGGTCGGTATACGTGCACCAGGACCGGGTCGCTGCCGATGACGTCGCGTATCGCGGCGAGCAGGCCCTCGCCGGAGCGGTCGGGGAGACCTTGCGCCCGGTTCAGCAGCAGCGGGGTCTGGTTCCACATGAGCTTGCCGCCCCAGATGCCGTTCGGGGTGCGTCCGACGGTGCGGATGTAGTCGCGCCAGATGGTGGCCGGTGCTAGGTCGGGCTTGCCCTCATCCAGCGGATCCAGCAGCCGCAGGATCGACTCGTCCTGTACATCGGCGAACCATTCCCGTGGCTGCGGGGACATGCTTGTGGTGGGTAGGTACTGGAAGAACTCCTGCGGTTCACCGGCCACGCCGGTCGCACGCAGGGATTCGACCAGCAGGGTGCTACCACTGCGCTGCGATGCGAGCACCAGATATGCGGTGGGATGGTCGGGCATGCGCAGTAGCCTAACCGCAATTGTTTTGTATTCGACTAATTGGGTTCGCCATGAATTGCAATCACCGCGAACAAAACTATTGTTCGATACCGCGTTCGTCGGCGATCGCCGACCGGTTAGCTCCAGGTCTGCCATGGATGCGCAGGAATGTCTCGGTGTATCGCTCGGAAATGCGCGTGCCCGCAAAATCGGAGGGGATCACGTCGAGGGTCTTCTCCCGCCAGTCGTTCAGGCGCAGCGCGAGATCGTTGGCGACGGCCTCGGATGCCTCGTCGGCATCGAGTCCCAGCAGGTTATGCGCCTCTTCTGGGTCGGTCCGCAGATCGTAGAGCTCGCGGTGCGCCCTGGGGCCGGTGATATGCGTCGCGACGGCACGGCCGGGCGGACTGTCGGCAATGTCCCAAGGCAGATCCAGCACGGGGCGCGGCGCGTAATTCTCTATATAGCTGTAATTCTTTGTCCTGATAGCTCGAATAGGATCAAAGGAATCGTGATAAGTTTTGGTGGTAAATACCTCGGAGCGCACTTCTTCGAGTTCGCCCGATTGCTTCTGGATATTACCGGCATGGGAAACCCCTTGCACTTCTTCGGGAATTTCGACTCCGAGAAGTTCCAAAAGGGTGGGCAGCAGATCGACCCCGCTGAAGAGCTCGTCATAGCGAAGTGGTTCGGTCGTGCGGCCGCGGGGCGGGCGCACGATCAGGGCGATACCGGTACCGGCGTCATACAGGGTGGATTTGGCGCGTGGCAACGCCGGACCGTGGTCGGTCATGAAGATCACCCAGGTGTTCTGGTCCAGGCCCGTCTCGGTCAATACCTCCAGTAGTTCACCGACTTTGGCGTCGGCCACTGTAATCGAGCCGTAGAACTCGGCCAGGTCATCGCGCACCTCGGGGGTGTCGGGCAGGTAGTCGGGCACGTCCACCGAGCTGGCGTCGGACGGTGCATAGCGCTCCCGCGGAAAAGGACGGTGCGTCTCGAAGAATCCGGCGGTGAGCAGAAACGGTGACTGCGGGGAATTACGCAACCAGCGGGTCGCATGTTCCACCACATATTCGCAATAGGAGTTGGACACGTCGTACTCGTCGAATCCCAGCGTCGCCGGATACGCCGATTCATGCTGCATTCCGAACAGCGCTGTGTGCCAGCCCGATCCGGACAAAATATGGGGGAGTGTGCGCACCCCGGCGCGGTATTCCCAGCCGTGATGAGCCAGTCCGATTAGGCCATTGCTCTGTGGGTATCGCCCGGTGAAAAGGGAACCGCGCGAGGGTGAGCACAGTGGCGCGGTGGCATGTGCACGGGTGAACAGGATGCCCTCGGCGGCCAATCGGTCCAGGTGCGGGCTGGATACGTCGGGATGACCGTAGACGCCCAGATAGCGACCGAGGTCGTGCCAATGGACGATCAGAACATTGTCCCGTGACGCTGCGGCCACTGTGCTCCCTTCCCGAGGTTCGGCGTTCCAGCCAACAGTGTGCCCCCATTGTCTGGCAACCCTTCGGCTCACGGCGAGCGACTACGCCTCAGCGTGATCCCCAATGCCAGGAAGGTGCCTTGAGCGGATCGAGTCCGATGATCTGTGTCTCGCCCCAATCCTTGGTGAGCTCAAGGCGCACCGCGGGCCCCGCGTCGTCGAAGTAGTCTTCCTCGCCCGCGAGAATCTCGCGCAGTGGGCGGGCGGCGAGGTGACTCATCAGAGCGCTTGCGTGCGTGATCACCACCACCTGAGTCTTGGCGGCGGCCGCCTGGATGAGCGTCGCGAGTGGGGCGATGAGGTCGGGATGCAGTGAGGTCTCCGGCTCGTTGAGCACCATCAGCGGCGGCGGGTCGGGACTCAGCAGCGCGGCGGCCCACAGCAAGAAGCGCAGGGTGCCGTCGGAGAGTTCCGCCGCACGCAGTGGACGCAGCATGCCGGGCTGTTGTACGTGAAGGTTGAACATGCCGTCGGTGACTGCTACTGCCACCGTGGCGCCATCGAAGGCCGCGGCGACCACCTTGTCGAGGGTGTCATTACCGGTCTCGACGATGGTCTGAATAGCTGCCGCCACATCGCTGCCGTCGTTGGACAACACCGTTGTGCGCGTGCCGATCTGCGGCTGACGTGCCGGTGCCAGTGCGTCGACCCGGAATCCGTCGTAAAACCGCCAGCCGCGTAGCGTGTCCCGGACGGCGCCCAATTCCGGAAACTTGCCGGCGAATTCGGAGAGCACGCTGCGATACGTCGGCAGTGAGCGACTGAACCCTTCGAATCCGCGGCCCGATTCCGAACGAGCTTCCACCACCGGGCGAGTTCTTCGGACCAGGGTCGCGCTGGGACGAAGGGAGGGGCCGGTGAAGACAGCCTCACCCTTGATCTCCGGGTCGCGTCCGAATGCCGACTCGCTGGGTGTCGGCAGGCCGAGATCCACCAGGTAACCAAAATCTGTTGACGCATAACCCAGTTCGATCGACACCGGGCGGGTGCGCCTGGTGCCCTGAACGACTCCCGTGCGTCGCGCGCGGTTGAGGCTTTCTGGTCCTGCCCACATAGCCGACTGCAGACCGCCTTGCCGCGCCAGGGAGCCGATGATCTCGCCGCTGCCGCAATCGGCCAGTAGCTGCAGGGCGCGGTACAGCGACGACTTGCCGGTGCCGTTGGCGCCGGTGATAACGGTCAGTTGCGCAAGCGGCAGCACAATATCGCGCAGTGACCGGTATCCGCGGATGGCGACGGTGGTGAGCACGCCGCCAGGTTAGCCAGGGGTACCGACAGGTGAGAGGTGTGTTCGGTGTTCGATCATGACCGAGCTGGCGTCCCCGACTATCGTCCGAAACCTGCGTTGCGCAGCGCGTCCGCCATCGAACCCGTCGGGCGGCTCTCATCCCGTCGGCCGGAATTCTTGTCGCGGTTCTGGTTTCGGCGCCCCTGATTCCGGTCGTCGCGGTTCCTGTCGTCACGACGGGGAGCGCTGGAACGCTCAGAACGCTTGCCCTGTTGCGGATCGTCGTTGAGTCGCAGGGTCAGGCCGATACGCTGACGTGGAATGTCGACCTCGGTGACCTTGACCCGCACCACCTGGCCGGACTTGACCACCTCGTGGGGGTCGGAGACATACCGATCCGACATCGCCGACACGTGCACGAGGCCGTCCTGATGCACACCGACGTCAACAAACGCGCCGAAGGCGGCCACATTTGTCACGACCCCTTCCAGCACCATGCCGGCCTTCAGGTCCGACACCTTTTCGACTCCGGCAGCGAACGTTGCCGTGGTGAATGCGGGACGGGGGTCGCGCCCCGGCTTCTCCAACTCGCCGAGAATGTCTGTGACGGTGGGTATTCCGAACCGGTCGTCGGCGAAGTCGGCGGGCTTGAGCGAGCGCAGTGACCGTTCGTTACCGATCAGCTCGGCCAGGGTCACGCCCGAGCGGTCCAGGATTTTGCGCACCACCGGGTACGACTCGGGGTGCACTCCGGACGCGTCCAGCGGGTCGTCACCACCGCGAATACGCAGGAATCCGGCGCATTGCTCAAAGGCCTTGGGGCCCAGCCGGGGCACCTCAAGTAGTCCCTTGCGGCTACGGAATGCCCCCACCTTCTCGCGGTGGGCGACGATGGATTCGGCCAAGGACTCGGTCACCCCGGACACGCGTGCGAGCAGTGGCACCGAGGCCGTGTTCAGGTCCACACCCACCGCGTTCACGGCATCCTCGACGACGGCATTGAGGCTGCGCGCCAGGGTGCCGGGGGTGACATCGTGCTGGTATTGACCGACACCGATGGACTTGGGTTCGATCTTCACCAGCTCGGCCAACGGGTCTTGCAGACGCCGCGCGATCGAGACCGCGCCTCGCAGGGTCACATCGAGGTCGGGAAGCTCGTGTGCGGCGTAGGCAGAGGCCGAGTAGACCGATGCGCCGGCCTCGCTGACCATCGCCTTGGTGGGTGCCTTAGCGCCCGCGGCCTTGATATCGGCGATGAGTTCTGCTGCCAGTGCATCAGTTTCGCGTGATGCCGTCCCGTTGCCGACGGCGATCAGCTCGACATTGTGGCGGGCGATGAACGCCGCCAGGGTGGCCTTGGCCTCATCCCACTTCTTCTGCGGCTGATGGGGGTAGATCGCGCAGGTGTCGAGCACCTTGCCGGTGCCGTCCACGACCGCGACCTTGACTCCGGTGCGGAAGCCGGGGTCAAGGCCCAGGGTGGCGCGGGTGCCCGCGGGCGCGGCCAGTAGCAGATCCTTGAGGTTGCGCGCGAACACCCCGACGGCGTCTTCCTCGGCGCGTTGGCGCAGCTTGAGCCGGGCGTCGACGGATGCGGAGAACATGAGCTTGGCGCGCCAGGCGACGCGGACGGTGCTGGCTAACCACGGCGTCGCCGGGGTGTTGGCGGTCAGGTTTACGCCAAGTGACTGCGCAACCATGTGCTCGTACGGTGCGTCATCGCCGCCGTCGAAGTTGAGGGACAGAACCTGTTCCTTCTCACCGCGCATGACGGCAAGTACCCGGTGTGAGGGCATGGTTTCCAAGGGTTCGGAGAACTCAAAGTAGTCGCGGTATTTCTGTGCCGCTTCGGTTTTCGCCGCGTCCTCGGACCATGGGGCCGTCCGCAACGCACCTTCCGCCCAGAACTTGGTGCGGGTGGCGCCCACCAGCTCGGCGTCCTCGGCCGCCCGTTCGATGAGAATGTGGCGGGCACCGTCCAGGGCGGCGTTGGCATCGGCGACGCCCTCGGTGAGGAACTCGGCTGCCACCACATCGGGCACCAGGTTCGGGTCGGCCAGCAGACGGTCGGCCAGCGGTTCCAGTCCGGCTTCGCGCGCGATCTGCGCCTTGGTGCGCCGCTTGGGTTTGTACGGCAGGTAGATGTCCTCGACTCGCGCCTTGGTGTCGGCCGAGATCAGCGCGGCCTTCAGTTCGTCGGTCAGCTTGCCCTGCTCCTCGATAGAGGACAGCACCGCGGCACGGCGCTCGTCGAGTTCTCGCAGGTAGCGCAGCCGTTCTTCCAGTTCACGCAACTGGCCGTCGTCCAGGCTGCCGGTGACTTCTTTGCGATAACGCGCGATGAACGGGACCGTCGCGCCCTCGTCAAGCAGCCGCACGGCGGCTGCGACCTGGGCCTCGGTCACAGCCAGTTCCGCAGCGAGGCGGGCGTTTACAGATTTCACGGTCACGCTCTGAGTCACGCCGAGGGACCCTACCCAATATCGGGGACAAGCTAGGCTCACCGGGTGCGTGTCTGGAGCATGTTGGCTCTGATCTTCCTGGTCGCGGGTTGCGGAGCACAGCGCGAGCAGGCGCCGCGCACGTCGACGTCCACCAGCACCACCACGTCGCAGGCCGCGCCGGGCCCGCAGGCCTCGGTGGAATCGGTTACCCGCTGGATCGAGGCGGGCGATCCCGTCGACGCCGAAAAATATCGGACGATCGATCAAGGTGGCACGCCGGGCCGGCTAGCCGAAGGTGACGTGGCGTTCCGTGCGCCCCGCGAGCTCGGTCCTCGAGTCGTCGGCGGCTGCATCACCCAGGTGAAGTATCAGGACCCGTTGTCTTGCCTGCCGGGTCTTCGCAATGCGCAGCCCCGGCCGCCGGGTTTGCCCGGCCAGTGGATCGGAGGCTGGGTGAGCTTCGACGGCGCCACGGTCACCGTCGGCAGCCTTCACGGTGACCCCGGGCCGTTCATCCAAGGGGTTGGCCTTCCGCTTGAGTATGGCAAGCGTCTGAAATTCGGTGACTACCAATGCAGATCGGACCGGATGGGTCTGTATTGCGTCAACTACCCACATCGCTCGGCCATCCGGATGAGCGAGGAGCTTGAGGTGTACGGGTGCGCTCAACGGGCGACTCCGCCGCACGGTATCGGTATGCAGTACGACTGCGGATGAGTGTGATCAGCCGGCCGGTTTCGGCTTCAGCAGGGCTGCCGAGAAGCGATACAGGGCAAGTAGCGAGATGAAGCCAAACATGAAAAGGATGACGCTGCCGACGGACTGGTTGACCGGGTTGAGGAACAGGCCGAATGCGTAGGCCCCGATGACGACGATGGGCGCGGCATCGACCCAGCCGAGCGGACGCTGCTCCGAGAGCGCGAGTGCGTCCTTGCCCAGCAACGGCAGCAGCACGAACGAGATGATGACGGTGATTAGAAAGCCCCACATCGCCCACCCAATGGGCAGAGCTGGGTCACCGAAGAACGAATCCTCTGGGGCCAACGCTTTGGACTTGCCAACCCATTCATAGATGCCGAACTTGGTGCAAAAACCGTTGGCCAAGAACGCGATCCAGGCATGGAGCATGCCGTACAGCGCGCAATGCCAGACAACCTGCCACGGTCGCAGGGCGCGCGGATCTACCACGATCTTGCCGTCGAGAATCACGTTGATGATCACGTAGATCGGCCATAACAATGCGACCATCCCGACGGGAACGAGCAGGGGGACGTTACCGATATGAGGGCCCATCATCGGTATGTCGCCATAGCGCAGATCTCCCCAGATGAATCCGCCGTAGCTGATGTTGGCCTGTTCGAACGCCCATTCCACGACGGATGCGATGACGAAATAGGCCAAAGCCAGCTTCACGCCCAGGTGTTTGAGCATGTGCCCGAATACCGCGACCACCAGTGCCAGCGAGGTGATGGTCTGGGCGACGACGGGCAGGCCAGCGCCGCCCGTGGAGATTCCCGACCACAGCGTCATGACAACCCACACCACGCAGGCGACGCCGAGGGCTATGTCGATGGGATTGGCCTGCCGCGCTTGGCTGTTCGTGCGGTTGTCGGTGCTGGTACTCATTCTGCGCCGTCCTTTCGGGTCTGAATCCGCCCTCGATTGGAAAATTATTCTAGAACAATTCTCTAGTCAAGGGATGATTCAGTACTCTTCGGGGGTGCCCCCTGCCTCGAACGCCGGTGTCGCCCGTCGTCGCGCGATCCTCGACGCAGCGCTCACGTCCTTCCTGAAGAGCGGTGTGGCCGGCGCCACGGTCGAGGCGCTACACCGGGAATCCGGCGCCAGCGTAGGCAGCATCTACCACTTCTTCGGGAGCAAGGAAGGCGTCGCGGCCGAGCTATACCTGGAAACGCTTCGCGACTACTACAACGCGTATCTTGCGGTACTGCAGTCAAGTTCAGGCCCGCACGATGGGGTGGTGGGTGCGGTGAGCTTCCATCTGCAGTGGGTAGCGGCCAATGAAATGCGGGCGCGTTTCCTGTTCCATTGCCGCGAGTTCGAAGTGATCGAGGAATCGCGCTCGACGATCACCGCACTGCACGAGGACTTCTACTCACAAGCCAGCGCGTGGCTGCAACCGCACGTCGAGAAACGGCGCATCAAACCTCTACCGCCCAGGTTGTGCCAGGCACTGTGGATGGGGCCGTGCGTGGAGTACGCCCGCCTCTGGCTGGCGAGATCGGCCGACTTCGACATGCTCGCTGCAGCGCCGGTTCTCGGGCAGGCCGCGTGGGATGCGGTGAAGGTCTAATCCGTACGGGCGCTGGATGTTCATGCCGGTGGCGGTGGCGCCGGGTTCAGCGCATTCGGGCATAGCTCGCTTTGCACAATGTCCAGGTACACCTGTGGGGCAGGAGCGGGTGCCACGCCATGGCCCCAGGGGAAGGAATTGCCCACCTCTTCGGGCGGGACGCCGTTGTGTAGATCCCGGCACGCCTGGTGACCGGCCTGAATCACGTATGGTTCGGCGTCCTTGTGGATGAAGACTCCCGCGGCGCGCAGGCTGTCCAGGAAGGTGTGGTCATTCGCCTGGGCGATGCCCGCGCTAAACGGGCTACCCACTGACATTCCGACAGCAGCGATCCCGATGACGACCCTGGTGCGGAGCTTGTCCATCCTTGTGTCCTTCCGGTCACCAGCATTATTGCCATGGGGATGGGCCCCGCATTGGCGAATGCCCGAAACGGCCCAAGCGGTTCCGTCATTAGCTGATCGGGCGCGACGGTGGTGACTACCATGCGAACAGACTCGGCTGGACGGGCTAGGGCGGTGCACATCGTGGACAGAGCGTGGCCCGGAGCTGTTGGCGTGGATGCCGCCGAACTCGCGGAGTTGGAATTTTTCGCGGGCAGTTCGACTGGTGCACTTGCTCCGCTGGCGGGGCTGCTCTCACCGCTGCGGGCGGCTGCCGGAGCAGTGCTGATGCGCCAGCGTGAGCCAGCCGACTGGTTCCTGCTCGTGGGCTCGGGTAGCGGTGAAGTCATCCACGCCGGGAACGGCGGAAGTTCCGTCGTCGCGCATCTGGTACCCGGCACGGTAGTTGGCGAAATCGCACTATTGCGGGGGACGGCCCGCACGGCGACCGTCGTGGCCACCCAACAGGTCCAGGGCTGGTCCGGCGGCCGCGACGCATTCGCCACGATGCTCGAAATCCCGGGTGTCTCCGAGTCATTGGTGTGGACGGCGCGTCAGCGGCTGGCCACCTTCGTCACGCCGATACCGGTGCGCCTGCGCGATGGTGCGGAGTTCTACCTGCGGCCCATCTTGCCCGGCGACAGTCAGCGCCTGGCGCGGCTGTCCCCACGCACGGTGTACCGCCGGTTTATGGGAGTGCCGGGTAAGCGGATGATCACCTATCTATTCGAGGTCGACTATCTCGAACATTTCGCGTGGGCCCTCACCGACGAGCCTGACGGTCTCGTCGTCGCCGATGCCCGATTCATCCGGCACACCGATGAACCCGACTGCGCCGAGCTGGCGTTCACAGTGGGTGACGACTATCAGGGCCGCGGGATCGGGACACTACTGATGGAGGCGTTGTCGGTGTCCGCGCATGCCGGCGGGGTGCGCCGATTCACTGCCTCGGTCCTCGCGGAGAACCACGCGATGCGCAGCATTCTGAACAGGTACGGTGCGCGCTGGGAATCGGATGGGCCGGGCGTGGTCACGACGATCCTCGATGTGCCGCGCACGAGGGATCTGAATCTTTCCCCGCGGGTGTCCATACAGATCGATGTCGCTACCCGGCAGATGGTGCAGGCGTTGTGCTGAGGTGAACCAGCGCTCGCGCAGGAATCGGATCTGTGATTTGGGAATTTGGTGACCGGTGGCTCCGATGGGGGTTCCGGAAATGTACTTGCTTGTGCAGTAACGGTTCGACTCGCCGAATCCGGACGAAGCGAGGGGCAGCCAGCGCCCTAGCCGGCCTTGTCGATGGGGATCACTCCGGCTCTTTGACCGCCTGGCGCTAGGTCAGCTCACCGAGTTCTGTCTCGGCAACCTTGGCTGACTGGGTGTCGGCTGGTCATGTCGGGTTGGATCTTGGTGTCACGTGCCCCCAAGGGGGTGCCGTCAACCTTGTTTGCCCTCTGTATCTACGCGATCTTGGCTTATTGATTATGCTGGGCTGATTGTTGGGTCGCAATTCATGTTGTGGTTGCGGATGTCGGGAGGGTGAACCGTCGTTGAGTGCCGTGAACCGTGATGTGACCGAGGCGGCGAGCGTGCTGGCATGCCGTGATCTGACTCATTCCAGCGAACCCCAGGCTGCACCTGTCCCCGAGGCTCCGTCCACCGGCGATACCGCACGCCGGGTCGCGGCTGTTTTCGCTGGGGCGGTGTTGGTGGTGGCGGCGGTCACTGGTCTGCACGGCCTGTATCGGGCAGGTGGCGATGTCGTCGCGTGGAGTGTGTGGGTCGTGGAACTGCTGGCGGGGATGACAGCGCTCGGTGGCGGAATCAAGCTCATCGCGTGGGGTATCAAGCCCGCGATCACGGCAGTGTCTGTTGCCGGTAAGCACCGGTTGGCTGAGCCGGTGCAGGCCGTGATTGCTGCTGTTGCGGTGATCGCCGGGGCGCTGGGTATGTGGTGGACGCTGCGTGGCGGCTATGCCGAGTGGTGGCAACACCTTTCAGGCGAAACCAGCTGGACACTGCTGCTCGGTATCGGACAGATGCTGATGGCCGTCCTTGCCGGAGCGGCCCTGTTCACAGGCGGTAAGTACCTCACCGGCCTGGCCACAGAGGTTTTGACCGATGCCGGGATGCTCGGGGCACGCGACCGCACTCCCGGTAGCGAAGGGGCTGGCGCGCACCGTAACCAGTCCCGCACGGACCGGGACGAGTCGGTGTGGCATCCGGGTCTGGTGGCCGCACTGATCGGTGGCGGTTTGGGGTTGGTACTGCTGACCGCCGGGATCACGCCCCGGCTGTATGTGTGGATTACCGGTCCGGATGTGTTGCCTGCTGTCGCTGCGATTGTCGCGGTGTTGGTTTGGGGTGTGGGGGCCAATCTGGGGTGGTGGAAAGGTCTTGCGGGTCTGTGGCAGTGGGCTACTGATGCTTCGCATAAGGCGGCCGCGACGTCGGGGGTTGTTGCGTTGTTGATGTTCTCGGCGGGTGGATTGGGTTTGGGCTGGTTTACTCCGGCCACGGTGCCCCAAGCGCATGCGCAGTGTCCGCCGGATTGTGGGGGTGGTTCGAACGGGTCTGGTTCGTATGGGCCGGATGCTTCGCAGTTTCAGCCGCCGCAGATGCCCGGTCAGATGCCGGATTATCAGGGTGGGATCAATCAGCCGGCGCTGGACCAAAACAGCTCGATCTCGATCTACAACACGCAGGCTCCGTCGGTCAGTAATAACGGGGTTCAGGGGTCTAGTGGGCAGCAGGGACCACAGCAGAGCTGGGATCAGCCCGCGCATGGCACTCAAATCCCGGATTATCAAAATGCCGCCCCGTATACGCAGGGACCGGGCAGGCCGAATCCGGATTTCAATCCGGGATCGCAAGGCGGGCAAGCCAACCCTGGATCTGATGCGGGATCGCAAGGTGGGCAGCCGAATCAGGGCGCACAGCAGCCTGTGCAACAACCGCAACAGGCATCGCAACAACCGACGCAACAAGATGCTGGGCAGCAGCCCAACCAATCGCCGGATCAGTCCTCCGATCAGCAGAAGATCGACGATCTGACGCGTCAGCTGCAGGAGAAGCAGCAGCAGTCCAGTCAGGATCGTCAACGCATTGATGATCTGACCAAACAGCTGCAGCAGCAGGGTCAGCAGAGGCAGAACGGCAATCAGAAGCTGCCGAAAGCCCCGTCCAAGGACAAAAAGCAGGACGACAAGGACCAGCAAGATCGCGACGATCAGTCCGGTGATAATGATCTGTCCGCGCTGTTGCTCGGTGCGGCCTCCACGCGGCGCCGCAAGCAGGACGAGCAAGACTCGTCTGACCAACAACAGCCGCAAGGCCCCGATACCCAGGCGCTGGCTCAAGATGGTGCGCAGCTGGGTCAGTCGCTGCCCGGTGATATCGCCAATACCGTCTCTGACAGTGTGAATTTGGGGCAGTCGGCGGGGTCGGCGGCACAAAACTTCGGCTCGGCTGCCCAGGCGGGGGCGTCGCTGGCTTCTAGCGCTCAGTCGGGTGCGGTCAACCCGATGGACGCTGTTGCGTTGGTACAAGGGGTTTCTGGAGGGATCAGCGACACCGCTGACGCGGTGGGCTCGGGTGCCTCGATTGCCTCCACCTGGCTCAATAACGCCGGGCAGGGCGCACAACTGGCCGCCGATGCCAACCCGCAGCTCAAGGCCGAGGCCGAGCAGGCGCAGCAGCTCACCCAGGCCGGTGGTCAGGTCGCCGACCTGACCGGCAAGGTCGCAGGCGGTGTCTCCCAGGTCTCCGGGATGGTCAACACCGCATCCAGCCTGGGCACATCCGGTATGCCCGACACCTCGGATGTGGGGGATGCCACCGATGCACTCTCGGGGACTGCGACCGCTGTCAACGGGCCCGGCGATGTCCCCAAACCCACGCCTCCCACGCCCTCGCAGCCCTCTTCTGCCAGTCAGTTACTGGGCAACATGGTCGGTGGGCCCCAGCAGCCGACCCAACCTGCCGCGCCGGGTAATCCCAATGCGGGGAGCCTGCAAGGAATTCTCCAGCCGTCACCTTCAGCAGATGCCGTGCAGAAGCAACTCGATCTGGTCAACCAAGCCCAGGACCGCGTCAAGCAGGCCCAGTCCGTGGTGGATCAATCTGCGGCGCAGGTCTATATGTCGCCCCAGAATGCTCCCGGCCCCGATGATGTGAAGCGGCAGGGCCAAGCACTGTTCGATGCCCGCCGTGAACTCACCGACCAGACCCTTGCGCTCACGGAAATGAATCAGCGACTGATCGATAACGGTCAACCGCCGATTCAGATACCGCTGCTTCCCGACAATGTGTCTCGGCAAGCCTTCCCGCCGGAACCGTCTAAGGCTCAGGAGTTTTCGGGCGCATGGTCTGAATTCAGCAAGAGCACCTACGGGATCGTCCCTGATATTCCTACGGACATTCGCACGGCGACCAACTTTGACCAAGCATCAGGTGCCGATAAGGCTGCTCTCGCACTGGACGGTATGGCTATCGTGCCCGGCCTCGGCGCGATAGGACGCGGACTTAAAGGCATCGAAGGCATCCGAGGCGGCGAGGCCGCCATCCGAGGCGGCGAGGCCGCCATCCGCGCTGCGGACGACATACCTCTGCCGTCCAAACCCGTCGGCACGTCGGTCGTAACCGACATCACAAAACAGGGCGGACAAGCCGTCTACCAGGGGCTCGACAACCTCGGACGACCCACTGGCATCACCGCACGCATCACCCCAGACATGATCGGCACCGGCGCTAAAGCGGGCAAAGCGAAACCACCTGGGTGGGTGGATAACAGTGGCTTCGCTCGGGGGCACTTGTTTGCAAGACAGCTGGGCGGAGGAAAAGAATCCGAGAACATCGTCACGTTAATCCAGCGTCCGGTGAATGCGCCTGTAATGAGTGGATTTGAGGGTGCGGTACGCACGGCGGTCGAAGGCACTAAGGATGTGCCGGGTCAAATAGTGAACTATACGGTGACGCCGCTATACAAGGGCAGCGAGTTAATGCCCGCAGCCGTACAAATCATCGCTAAAGGCGAAGACGGATTTAATCTTGCCGTCACCATATTGAACAGGTAGCCTGGAGAATGCACACGTCCGCTCCGATGGAGGAATATTCCGGATGGCCTTGATAGAAGATTTGACCGCCCTAGTTGCACCTCCACACGCTGCTAGCCGTGTGGCTAGGGATTGGGAGGCTATCGATGCTCATTTGGGGTTCGTAACGCCGCCTGACTATCGTGAGATCGTTGAAACGTATGGTTCCGGCAAGTTCGATGATTTCCTCATGGTGCTTATGCCCCAAGATGGCAATATCCACCTTGACCTTGGTTCGCAAATTTCAGGATGGCGCGATGCTCTTAGGATGTCCCTAGACAGCGAGAAGTTGCTAGGCGTACCACCTGCGGTGGTGCCTTATCCAATTGAATCGCTTACTGCTTGTGCGTATACAGATAATGGTGATGTCGTCTACTGGTTAACGAACGAATCGGCAGATTCGAATAAATGGCCGGTTGTTATCCAGGCTACGCGAGATAACGAGTGGGATAAATTTGATGGATCGTTGCTTGAATTCCTAGTCTCGGTTTTCGGTAGAACGTATGTCTGCCCCATTTTTTCAGATGATTTCCCAGAACAAGATGGCAGCTATTTCACGCCGTCAGCCTAAGCCCGCGTTTGTGCCTGCGATGTGGTTTATCCCGAGGCCAGCGTGGCTACGCGGGCATTACATGCGCGGTTGTTCGGCCCCCAGTCCGCGTAGCTGTGTGTCTGTTTCGGTGAGCGCGTCGTGCACGTACCCGTAGGAATGGCCGTGTGCGGCAGCTGGGGGGCGGATGCTGCGCCAGCTTCATGGGCGGCTTTCAGCGAGAAATATCCTTCTACCAGCGCCCCCGGCAGGAATCGAACCTGCGACCTAGGGATTAGAAGGCCCTTGCTCTATCCAACTGAGCTACGGAGGCATGCGGCGCTAGCCGGACGGGAGTCTATCGAACCGGTGGCGGTGTGGATCGCATCTCGCCATACCCTTGACTGGTGACCACAGCTCCCACCGCCCGGAAGACCGATTCGCCGATCTGGACAATCGTCGTCGGTCTCGCGGTACTGGCGGGCCTGGTCGCTGCCACCATCGGCGCGTTGTCTCTCGCGGAAGCCCTGCTCGCGACCGGTCTGCCCAACCCTGGCCCCGTAACCTCCTATGGTCTGCCGTTCGTGCGCGCGGCCGCGGAAATCGCCGCCGTAGTTGCCGTCGGCGCGTTTCTGCTGGCGGCTTTTTTCGTGCCGCCACAGACCAGCGGGGTGCTCGACGTGGACGGATATCGCGCGCTGCGCCTCGGCACGGCCGCCGCGACGGTACTCGCGGTGCTCTCCGCCGTCATGGTGCCGCTGTCAGTGTCCGACGTGTCCGGTCAGCCGCTCAGCGATTTCGGTCCGGGAGAGCTGTGGACATTGGCAAGTGAGATCGAAACGGTGAATGCCTGGCGCTGGATGGCCTTCATCGCCGCCGGCGTCGCGATCACCAGCCGTGTGGTGCTGCGCTGGTCGTGGACCCCGCTGCTGGTACTCGGATCGGTGGCCACGCTGATGCCGCTGGCCCTCGTGGGGCATTCGGCCACCGGTGGCGCTCACGACCTGGGCACCAACAGCCTCATCATCCATTTGGTGTCGGCGGCGCTATGGGCGGGCGGGCTGGTTTCGCTGCTCATCCACGCGCTGCGCGGCGGCGGGCACCTCGATGTGGCGGCGCGCCGATTCTCCATGCTGGCGCTGTGGTGTTACGTCGCCATCGGCCTTAGCGGAATCATCAACGCCCTGATCCGGGTGCAGCTTTCAGACCTGTTTACCACCCGCTACGGCTGGCTGCTGATGGGCAAGGCCACGGCGCTGCTGCTCTTAGGCGTGCTGGGGTATCTGCAACGGCGTTCGGCGATAACGGCACTGGATGAGGACCCCGAGAACCGGCAGCCACTGATTCGGCTGGCCGGAGTGGAAGCCATCATCTTCGCGGTCACCTTCGGCATCGCCGTCGGGTTGGGGCGCACCCCGCCTCCGCCGCCGGTCAACCTCAATCCATCCCCGGTCGAGGTTGCCATCGGATACAACCTCGATGGTCCGCCGACGCCGGGCCGGCTGATGTTCGATTGGCGCTTCGACCTCATCTTCGGAACGGCCGCCATCGTTTTCGCTATCGCGTATGTCGTGGGTGTGCGTCGCCTCAAGCAACGTGGTGACGAATGGCCCATCGGGCGCACCATTTCGTGGCTATTCGGCTGCGGCTTCTTGCTGATCGCCACCTCATCGGGTGTCGGCCGGTACATGCCCGCCATGTTCAGCATGCACATGGTCGCGCACATGATGCTCTCGATGTTGGTGCCGGTGCTGCTGGTACTGGGTGGTCCCGTCACGCTGCTGCTGCGGGTGCTGCCCGCGGCAGGCAAGAGTGATCCGCCCGGACTGCGCGAGTGGGTCCAATTGGCGTTGCACAGTAAGTTCTCTCGCTTCTTGACCCATCCGTTGGTGGCGACCTCGTTGTTCATCGGCGGGTTCTACGGCCTCTACCTCAGCGGGCTGTATGACGCCGCCGTCGACGTGCACGCGGCGCACCTGGCGATGAATCTGCACTTCCTGCTCAGCGGCTACCTGTTCTATTGGGTGGTCATCGGCATCGACCCGTCGCCGCGCCGTCTGCCCCCGGTCGCGAAGCTGGGCATCGTGCTGGTCTCGCTGCCGCTGCATGCCTTTTTCGGGGTCATCCTGATGGGCACGAAATCGATTCTCGGCGAGAAGTTTTACAGCAACCTGGCATTGCCATGGAGGATCGACCTGGCCGCCGACCAGCACATGGGGGGCGCCATCACCTGGGCAACGGGCGAGCTGCCATTGATGGTGGTGATGATCGCCCTGGTGGTCCAGTGGTCACGCTCGGATGAGCGCCTGGCCCGCCGCCAGGATCGCGCCGCCGACCGCGATGACGACGCGGACCTGGCCGCCTACAACGCCATGCTCGCGAAAATGGCCCAGCACAACGAGAAAACGCGCGGTTAGACCGCTCCGGCCGCGATGGCTGCTGGCCAGCTGCCGTGCTCGCTGATGTCGACGCCGGCCTGTGCGGCGGCACCGTCGCATCCAAAGCCGGTGCGCCACAAGCCGTCATCACATTCGACCTTGCCCAGCAGCATCGGTTCAGGCAGCTGCGCGAGGAAGGTGCCCAGCGCGGCGGGGGAGAGGCGCCAGACCTCGCCGCCGATGCTCACGCCGTTCTCCTCGGAGCGGGTAAGGCCCGGTTTGGGTGGCGTGGTGCGCAGCGCCGACATCCGGTACTTCGTCGCGGTGCGGATCGGGCCGACCCACCGTGCGCCCAGGTCGGTGAGTTGAAACTCCAGCGGGCCGCCTTTGAGATGTGCGCCGAACACCGCAAGTTCATGGGACAGCGTGATCGCGGCAGGCCAAACATCTTGTCCCGCAGGTGCTCCGGTAGCGAGCGCGGCGATGTCGAAGGCGACCGCATCATCGAATGCCCGCGCGATAACCGTCACGCCAAACTGGGCGTCGCCCGCGGTTCCGGCGGGCACCGACACCGCGCACAGATCGAACAGGTTGCAGAAGTTGGTGTAGGTCCCCATGGTCGCGTTGACGCCGATGGGGTTGGCATTCACCTGCTCGATCGTGGGATGTAGCGGTGCTGTCGGCACCAGTAATGCATCCGCACCCGCCAGCGAGGTCATGGCCTGCTCGCGTAGGCGCTGCACCTCGGCGCGGTCGTGGACCAGGCGATGCGCCGGGATATCGCGTGCACCGGAAATGATCTGTGCAACAGTGGGATCCAGCGATGCCTCGGGGTGGGCGTCGATGAACTCGCCCACCGCGGCATAACGCTCGCTGACCAGCGCGCCCTCGTACAGCAGCTTCGCGGCAGCCAGGAACGGGGTGAGATCGATCTCGATGATGGTCGCGCCGGCGGCGCGCAGATCGTCGACGGCTCCGCGAAACGCGTTACACCACACCTCGTCCAGGGCGGGCAGCTCGCGCGGGACGGCGATCGTGGGTTGCGGCGGAGCGGCCAGCCGGGTGTTGGCGGGCCAAAGCCGGGGCCCCGCCGCCGCGCCCATCGCGGCCATCGCCGCGTTGGCGGTGGTTAGGGAGGGGGCGAAAATGGTTACACAATCGTAGGATTCGCATGCCGGAACCACGCCTTCGGTCGAGATGACGCCGACTGTTGGTTTGATGCCGACAATGCCCTGCAGCCCCGCCGGCACGCGGCCGGAACCGGCGGTGTCGGTGCCGATCGCGATATCGGCCTGTCCGGTGGCGACGGCCACGGCGGATCCCGAACTGGAACCGCCGCTGATGTACTCGGGACGGCGGGAGTCCGATACCGCGCCATACGGGGAGCGCGTGCCCACCAGCCCGGTCGCGAACTGGTCCAGGTTGGTCTTGCCCACCACCACGGCGCCTGCCGCACGCAGCGCCGCGACGGCCGGCGCATCCTGATCGGGTACGTATGCGTACTCGGGGCAGGCGGCGGTAGTCGGCACGCCGCCCACGTCCACATTGTCCTTGACCGCCAGCCGTACACCGGCCAACGGCCCTGATGAGGCCTCCAATTCGGCAGCGATGTCATCCTCGGGGCGGCGCATGATCCAAACCGTCATGTCAAGCAAGGTACGGGTGCCCTGACCCATCGGCCACTTATCCCCAATCCAATGTTCATCCACAACCACCGTCCGGACGTGCCCACGTCTGTCGGCGGGTGTCGGTGTCGCCGGGGTTACTGGAGTCACCAAGAGCACCCGCCAGTGGTGCGGAGACAGAGATACAGAGACAGGTAAGAAAGGGCACGGACCATGTTTGAAACTCCAGTGACTGTGATCGGTTCCATCGTCGGGGACCTCAAGCGGCGCCAGGTCGGATCCGACGAGATGATCAAATTCCGCGTCGCCAGCAACGCGCGCCGACGGCGCGAGGACGGCAGTTGGGTGAATTCGAACTCCCTCTTCATCAACGTCACGTGCTGGGGCCGACTGGTTACCGGCGTCGGCGCCGCGCTGGGAAAGGGGGCGCCGGTGATCGTGCACGGTCATCTGCACACCAGCGAGTTCCAAGACAAGGACGGCAACCGTCGTCAGGTGACGGAAATGAAAGCGATCGCGGTGGGACCGGATCTGTCGCGGACCATCGCCCGGATCGAGAAGGTCGGGTACACCGGCAAGCCGGATGATGACGAGGCGGCCGAGCAACCCGATCCCAGTGCCGAGGAATCGGCAGCAGTGCAGCCGGAAGGGGGCGAGAGCAGCGAAGAGTCAGTGAACCTGCGGTTGAGCGCTTAACCGCGGGGCTGACACCGGCGACTGCGCGGTCGCCTCTCACCTAGGATGGTTCGGGCAGCTCAGCAGAACGGTCGTGAGCTGCGGCGAAAGAACTTAGAGGAGAGGCGACAGCGCGGCATGGCTGAGTACATCTACACGATGATGAAAGTCCGCAAGGCGCATGGCGACAAGGTGATCCTCGACGATGTCACCCTGAACTTCCTGCCCGGCGCAAAGATTGGTGTGGTCGGCCCGAACGGCGCCGGTAAGTCCAGCGTTCTGAAGATCATGGCCGGCCTGGACAAGCCGAACAACGGCGAGGCGTTTCTGGCCAACGGGGCCAGTGTCGGGATCCTGCAGCAGGAGCCGCCGCTGGACGAGACCAAGACGGTGCGCGAAAACGTCGAGGACGGCGTGGCCGTCAAGGCCAAGCTCAACCGGTACAACGAGGTCGCTGAGCTGATGGCCACCGACTACTCCGATGAGCTCATGGAAGAAATGGGCAAGCTCCAGGAGGAACTGGACGCCGCGGACGCCTGGGATATCGACTCCCAGCTGGAGCAGGCGATGGATGCGCTGCGTTGCCCGCCGCCGGACGAGCCGGTGACGCACCTGTCCGGTGGCGAGCGCCGCCGGGTGGCGCTGTGCAAGCTGTTGCTGTCGAAGCCAGACCTGCTGCTGCTCGATGAGCCCACCAACCACCTGGACGCCGAGAGCGTGCTGTGGCTTGAGCAGCACCTGGCTACTTACCCGGGTGCCATCCTGGCCGTGACTCACGACCGATACTTCCTGGACAACGTGGCTGAGTGGATCCTCGAGCTGGACCGTGGTCGTGCCTACCCCTATGAGGGCAACTACTCCACCTACCTGGAGAAGAAGGCAGAGCGTATCGCCGTGCAGGGGCGCAAGGACGCCAAGCTGCACAAGCGCCTGCAGGAAGAGCTCGCGTGGGTGCGCTCGGGCGCCAAGGCGCGGCAGGCCAAGAACAAGGCTCGTCTGCAGCGATACGAGGAGATGGTCACCGAGGCGGAGAAGACCCGGAAGCTCGACTTCGAGGAAATCCAGATCCCCACCGGCCCGCGACTGGGCAATGTGGTGGTCGAGGTCGAACACCTCGACAAGGGTTTCGAGGGCCGCACCCTTATCAAGGACCTCTCGTTCACGCTGCCCCGCAACGGCATCGTCGGCGTGATCGGCCCCAACGGTGTCGGCAAGACCACCCTGTTCAAGACCATCGTCGGGCTGGAGAACCCCGACGGCGGCGAGGTCAAGGTGGGCGAGACCGTCAAGTTGAGCTATGTCGACCAGAGTCGCGCCGGGATCGATCCCAAGAAGAACGTCTGGGAGGTCGTTTCCGACGGGCTCGACCACATTGTGGTCGGCCAGAATGAAATGCCTTCGCGGGCATATGTTTCGGCCTTTGGCTTCAAGGGCCCGGATCAGCAGAAGCCGGCGGGCGTGCTTTCCGGTGGTGAGCGCAACCGTCTGAACCTGGCCCTCACTCTCAAGCAGGGCGGCAACCTGATCCTGCTCGACGAGCCCACCAACGACCTGGACGTCGAGACCCTGGGCTCACTGGAGAACGCACTTGAGCAGTTCCCCGGCTGCGCGGTGGTCATTTCGCACGACCGGTGGTTCCTGGACCGCACCTGTACGCACATCCTGGCATGGGAAGGAAGCGACGATAACCCCGCTTCTTGGTTCTGGTTCGAGGGCAACTTCCAGGCGTACGAAGAGAACAAAGTCGAACGTTTGGGTATCGATGCGGCCAGACCGCACAGAGTTACCCACCGCCGCCTGACGCGCGACTAGGGTGAAGTTGCGTGCCGAAACCCGGTACGCAACCTCGGCCAGGAGCGTTCTGCGTGACTGTTAATACAGGGACCACCACTTCCGAAAACACGCCATCCGCCAATGGATCTGGCGTACCGACGATCGAGGCGCTGACGGCTGCGTTCAGCGGCGCCCGGTACATGGGGGAGATGGACTGGGACGAGCCGCTGGAACCTGACGGTCACGCCGCCCCCGCCGCTCCACCGGTGCGGGAGGCGCTCATGCGTGCGCTGCTGCGGTTGGCCGCGCGGCGCCAGCCGCACGAGATCGCGATGGCGACCTACCGCAACGGCGACGACGCGGGACTCGGTACCGCCCTGCAGTTGGTCACCGACTACACGCCGTTGCTGACCGAGTCCATCACCGTGCTACTGCGGCGGCAGGGCGTGGCCATCGTCGACCTGATGGACCCCGTCTTCTCCGTGGAGCGCGCTGCCGATGGGACACTGCTCTCGGCGGCCCCGGTCGACCATCCGCAAAGCGACACGGCGCCCAATGCCGAGTGCTGGATTCATCTGCAGCTGCCGCCGTCCATCGACGCCGAGCGACTGGCATTCATCGAGACCCAGCTGCCGCACACGCTGGAAGACGGCAGCCACGTCGCCGCCGACACCGACGCCATGCGCGACGCGGTGATCGAACTGGCCAGTGATCTGGACGCCGCGCCCGGCAACGCCAGGTTTTCCTCGGCCGAGCTGACAGAGGTCGCGAATCTGTTGCGCTGGCTGGTCGACGGGAACTTCACGCTGCTGGGATACCAGCGGTGCACCGTCGAGAACGGGCACGCCACCGTCGATGAGTCGAGCCGGTTGGGGCTGCTCAAGCGCCGCGAAGAGGTGCTCCCACAGCTCACCCACAACGATCAGCTGCTGGTGCTCGCGCAGGCCACCACACCCACCTACCTGCGGTACGCCATCTACCCGAATATTGTGGTGATTCGGCAGGACAACGGCAGCGGGCCGGCCATCGAGCACCGGTTGGTCGGGGTCTTCACCGTTGCCGCGATGAATGCCGATGTGCTCGCCATCCCGGTGGTTTGCGATCGCGTACACCAAGTACTTGGCCGCTCGGATGCCACCCAGGATTCGTTGGCCGGTCACATGTTGATCGAGTTCATGCAGAACCTGCCTCGCGCAGAGCTGTTCGCATCCAGCGTGGACAGGCTTTACGACATCGTCACCGCATCCAGAAACATTGGGGCGCACCCAGGTTCGCTGCTCTTTCTGCGGGCCGATGAGCTGGGCAATTTTGTGACCGCGCTGGTGTACCTGCCGCGTGACCGCTACACCACCACCGTGCGGCTCGCCATGCAGGACACGCTGGTGCGAGAGCTTGGCGGCACCGGGATCGACTACACCGCGCGTGTCAGCGAATCACCCTGGGCATTGGTTCATTTCACTGTGCGGTTGCCGGAAAACAGCCCGCACAACAGCATCGACACCTCCGAAGCCAACCGGGTCCGCATCCAGGGGTTGCTGACCCAGACCACCCGCACCTGGAGCGATCGTCTGGTCCGGGCGGTACGCCCCGACTCACCGATCGACAGGGCATGTGCCGAGCGCTATTCCGTCATCCTGCCGGAGGTCTTCAAACAGAACGTCCCGCCCGCCGAGGCCATCGCCGATATCGCCAGAATCGAAGGACTGCAAGAGGACTCCATCGATCTTGCCTACGACGCCGACGAGTTGGGCACCGGTGTGCTCAGCATGTATCTGGGTGGCCGGTCGGCATCACTGAGCCAGGTGCTGCCGGTGCTGCACAGCATGGGTGTCGACGTGCTGGAGGAACGCCCATATCACTTCACCCGGCCCGACGGCCTCGCGGTCTCGCTGTACGCCTTCCGCATCGTGGTGCACCCGGCGATCGCACGCACCTTCGACGCCGAGGGCACCGCGCGCCGCGCCGACCTGCTCACCCGCGCCATTGATGCCGTCTGGCATGGCCGCGTCGAAACCGACAGGTTCAACGAGCTGGTGCTGCGTGCCGGGCTTACCGCCGGCCAGATCACCATCCTGCGCGGATACGCCAAGTACCTACGTCAGGCCGGTTTCCCCTACAGTCAAGCGCATATCGAAACGGTGCTGGCCGACAACTCCCAGACCGCACGCGATTTCGTGGAGCTGTTCGAGGCCCGGTTTGATCCGGAGAGCACCGACGACACCATCGCCGACGCCAAGGCTGCGCAGGTACTCGCCGAGATCGACAAGGTGGTCAGCCTGGACACCGACAGGGTGCTGCGCGCCTTCTTCGGCTTGATCCAGGCCACTCTGCGCACCAATTACTTTGTGAAAAAGGAGGACTCGGCGCGCGCCAAGGGCGTGCTGTCCTTCAAGCTCAATCCGCGTGAAATCGCCGAGCTGCCCGAACCGCGTCCTCGCTTCGAGATCTTCGTGTACTCGCCGCGGGTGGAGGGTGTGCACTTGCGGTTCGGTCCGGTGGCGCGCGGCGGCCTGCGCTGGTCCGACCGTCGCGAGGACTTCCGCACCGAGATCCTGGGGCTGGTCAAGGCGCAGGCGGTGAAAAACGCCGTCATCGTGCCGGTCGGCGCCAAGGGCGGGTTCGTCGTCAAGAATCCTCCCGCCGCCACCGGAGACGCGGCCGCAGACCGTGACGCGTTCCGCGCGGAGGGCGTCGAGTGCTACCGGCGCTTCATCAGCGGCCTACTCGACATCACCGATAACCGCGATCGCACCACCAACGCGGTGGTGCCGCCCGAAGGGGTGCGGCGCCGCGACGGGGACGACCCGTATCTCGTGGTGGCGGCCGATAAAGGCACCGCCACCTTCTCCGACATCGCCAACGATGTCGCGCTGTCCTACGGATTCTGGCTCGGCGACGCGTTCGCATCCGGCGGCTCCGTCGGGTACGACCACAAGGCGATGGGCATCACCGCGCGGGGCGCCTGGGAAAGTGTCAAGCGGCACTTCCTGGAAATAGGGATCGACACCCAGACGCAGGATTTCACCGTTGTCGGGGTCGGCGATATGAGTGGCGATGTGTTTGGCAACGGCATGCTGCTGTCTCAGCACATCAAGCTGGTCGCCGCCTTCGACCACCGGCATATCTTCTTGGACCCCAACCCCGATCCCGCGTCCTCCTGGGCCGAACGCAAGAGGATGTTCGCACTGGAGCGCTCCAGTTGGGCCGACTACAACTCGGCACTGATCAGCGCCGGCGGCGGTGTCTACAGCAAGGAACAGAAGTCGATCCCGATCAGTCCCGAGGTGCGAGATGTCCTCGGCCTCGACAGCGATGTCGTGGAGATGACGCCGCCGCAGCTTGTGCGCGCCATCCTGCTCGCCCCGGTCGATCTGTTCTTCAACGGCGGCATCGGTACCTATGTCAAGGCCGAGAGTGAATCGCAGGCCGACGTGGGCGACAAGGCTAATGATGCCGTCCGCGTCAACGGAAACCAGGTGCGTGCCAAGGTGATCGGTGAAGGCGGCAACCTGGGCCTGACATCGCGGGGTCGCATCGAATTCGAGTTGAACGGCGGACGGGTCAATACCGACGCGCTAGACAACTCCGCGGGTGTGGATTGCTCCGACCACGAGGTCAACATCAAGATTCTGATCGACTCTCTGGTGAGCGCCGGCAAGATCGAGGCTTCCGAGCGAACGGCCCTGCTGGAATCGATGACCGACGATGTGGCCACGCTGGTGCTGGCGGACAATGAATCCCAGAACAATCTCATGGGCACCAGCCGCGCAAACGCGGCCTCGCTGCTGAGCGTGCACGCCCGCCAGATCGCCTACTTGGTCAATGAGCGTGGCCTCGACCGCGAGTTGGAGGCGCTGCCCTCCGAAAAGGAGATCGACCGCCGGGCGGCGCTGGGGATCGGTTTGACCTCACCGGAACTGGCCACGCTGATGGCACACGTCAAGCTCGGGCTCAAGGATGATCTGCTGGCCAGTGACGCCCCGGACCAAGAGGTCACCCTGCGGCGCATGGTGCACTACTTCCCGGATGTGCTGCGTGAGCGATTCGACGCGGAGATCCGCCAGCATCCGCTGCGCAAGGAGATCTATGCCACCATGCTGGTCAACTCCGTGGTCGACTGCGGCGGAATCACCTACGTGTACCGGCTTTTCGAGGATGCCGGGACTGGCTCGGTGGACGGACTCAAGACGTACGTCGCCGTCGAAGCCATCTTTGGCCTGCGTTCGCTGTGGGACCGTATCCGTCACGCCGATGTGCCGGTTGCGGTTTCGGATCGGCTGACGCTGGACATGCGGCGTCTGTTGGATCGGGCATCCCGCTGGCTGATCAGTTACCGGCCGCAACCCCTTGCGGTCGGCGCCGAGATCAACCGCTTCGCCGAGGGCATCGCCGAGCTGAGCCCGAAGCTCACCACGTGGCTGCGCGGCCACGACCTGGAGATCGTCACCAAGCAAACCGAAGACCTGGTGGCACTAGGTGTTCCGTTCGATCTAGCCAGTGATGTCGCCAGTTGCCTGTACGGATTCAGCCTGCTGGACATCATCGATATCGCCGACATCGCCGACCGTGATGGTGCCGAGGTGGCCGATCTGTACTTCACCCTTATGGACGATCTGCGGGTGGATGATCTGCTCACCGCCGTCTCGCAGCTGGAGCGCAATGACAGATGGCATTCCTTGGCCAGGTTGGCGATCCGCGACGACATCTACTCCTCGCTGCGGGCGCTCACCATGGACGTGCTGTCCGTGGGCGAACCCGATGAAACCGGTGAGCAGAAGATCGCAGAGTGGGAGTTCACCAACGCGTCGCGTCTGGAACGGGCCCGCGGCACGCTCGCGGAGATCTTCGCCGCGGGCGAGCCGGACCTGGCGACGTTGTCGGTGGCAGCACGCCAGATCAGAGGGATGATCAGGAGCAGTATCACCGGTCCTGCATGATGGTGGGATGAGCGTGAGCGAAGACCGCACGGCACAGGTGAGTTCTGAGAAGCCCGGCTATGTCGCGGCGGTACCGGTCCGCTGGTCCGATATCGACATGTACCAGCACGTTAACCACGCGACGATGGTGACGATCCTGGAAGAGGCGCGAGTGCCTTTCCTGCGTGACGTTTTTGGCGCTGAGATCACGACCACCGGTCTGCTCATCGCCGACGTGCATGTCAAGTACAAGGGGCAGGTGCGGCTGGCGGATTCGCCATTGCAGGTGACCATGTGGGTCTCGAAGATCCGTGCGGTGGACTTCACCATCAACTACGAGGTGCGTTCGGTCAATGCGGCGCCGGACTCCAAACCGGCAGTGATCGCGGATACCCAGTTGGTCACCTTCCACCTCGATAGCCAAACCCTGCTGCGTCTCACCGGCGCACATCGCGAGTACCTGCAACGGTGGACGCGGCCATGACCGAGGCCGCGCTACGAGTGCCGGACACTCACGACCGCAAGGACCTGGGGACGTTCCTGGCTCGGGTGTCACAGCTCGACGAGTCGGCCGTGGTGCGGCTGCGCGCTCGGGGTGATGGGCGGGTGGTTATCTGGGCCGCAACGCAGTTCGACGTGTTGGCCTGCCGTGCGGTGCGTGGTGAACTCAGAACCCCCGATATCACGGCGGCCGTCGACGAAGTACTGCGTGGTCTACAGAGCCCCGATGCCGATGGATACGTGCACACGGGATATCCGATGGATTCGGTGTGGCGCGGCGCGTTACCGGCAGACAACGGCTTTGAGTATCTCGACGACATCCCGGCACGGTCAGTGCTGGAACTGGCGCAGCGCGGGGGAGAGCTGGCACGCGAGCACGGCAGCGCCCACGGCCCGCCGGTATCGCTGCTTGATCAGTCGGTTGTCACGGTCGACGGAGTCGGCGGTCAGCAGGTGGACGTGCCTATGCGTTGCGTCTTTGCTTTAACGGCAATGGGTTTCATTCCGGCGAGTCCGGCGGAGGATGAGCCGGTACGGGTGCGGGCATTGCCGTCATGGTTGCGGCTGGACGCCCGCTTCGGCTCGGTGTACCGCCATCGGGCCGATCTATCGCTGCTGGTGCGCTAACGGCGGTGACCGATAAAGTCGGTCACCCGGCCAACTGTGGTTTTTGCCGACTCCTCTTGTGATTCAGACATTTATCGCCGTACCGTGCATTTCCCAAATGAGTAGTTCGGCACCTTCGTCTGTGGCGGAAACGCGGTGTCCTCCGGACCGTGTGAGCCGCACTGCGTCGCCCTGCTGAAGGAGGCCTTGGCCCTCGAACTCGGCCTGCCCTCGAGATACGAAAACATGACCGTACAAGGCATCGGGTACATTTACCGAACGTCGCGGATCCAGGAGGGCGACATGCAGTGTGGCGTAACGGTTCCCGAACGAAATGGCCGCGTCGCCGCTGTACTTGGGCATGCCGGACGCTATGGGTAGCAGCGTGTTTCGCCGAAGGTCGCTTGTGATGTCGGATTCTTGGTAACTCGGCGCTCTATCTATTTCATCAGGAGGAATCCACATCTGGACCACGTGCAGCTGCTGTCGTTCAAGTCGTCCTGCGCCGTTTCGCTCCGTATGTGTGATCCCGGTTCCCGCACTCATCCGTTGCACGACCCCTGGGCGGATTTCTCCGGAATTCCCTAGGGAATCTTTGTGCACCGCAGTGCCTTCGAGTACCCACGTAATAATTTCCGTGTTGCGGTGCGTGTGCGCGTCAAAGCCTTCGCCCGGGTCGATTGTGTCCTCATTGTTGACCATCAGAAGGCCATGGGCATTCCCGGCCAAATCGAAATTGCCTGTCACGGGGAACGACTGCCACGACTCAAGCCATTCATTCCGCCAGTGCCACCGATCGGAGGCTCGAACTATACGAACGGCGGACACGTCCTTGGCCACGGCACGTTCCTTCCGCTTCGTAAGGCCGGCGCTAGACGATCCAGGCCGCGGTGTTCCGTGGCAGCTTGCCGTTGACAAGCGGCCCGCTGGTCAGGATGACTTCGCCCTCGGGCAGGTCCACCAGATCGCTGCTCACGTTGAGGGCGCATGTCAGGCCACCGCCTTTGACGCGGAAGGCCAGCGCCCCCGGTGGGCTGCCGTACCACTCCAGGCTGGTACCGGTGAATTCCTTGCGGCTCTTGCGCAATTCGATGGCCCGCCGGTACAGCGACAGCATGGAGTCGGTGTGCTCCAGCTGGCGTTCCACGGTGTACTCGGCCCACCCGTGTGGCATGGGCAGCCAGGTCTGGGCATTGCTCGAGAAGCCGTACGGGGGATCGGTGCCCTCCCAGGGGATGGGTACGCGGCAGCCGTCACGGCCTCGCTCGGTGTGGCCCGAGCGCTCCCATACGGGATCCTGCAACGCCTCATCGGGCAGTTCGACATTCGGTAGCCCGAGCTCAGAACCGTTGTATATGAACACAGTTCCGGGCAGTGCGAGCATCACCAGCGCCATGGCCCGCGCGCGCCACTGACCTATCTGGCCGTCACCGTAGCGCGTCACCTCGCGCTCGACGTCGTGGTTGGACAACGTCCATGTGGGTGTCGCACCCACAGAATCGACTGCGGCAAGCGAGTTTTGGATGGCGGCGCGGATCTGGTCGGCATCGAAGTCGGCTTCGACCAGTTTGAAGTTGAAGCCCAAGTGCAGCTCGTCGGGCCGGACGTATTCGGCAAAGCGGGTGTTGTCGTTGACCCAGATCTCGCCGACGGCCACCACATCGCGGTACTGGTCGAGCACCTTGCGGATCTTTCGGTGGTACTCGTGTACACCCTCGTTGTTGAAGCGTGGGTCCTCGTCGGCGATATGCAGCATCGAGGTTTCGGTGTCTTCGATATCGGGCAGACCGGGCGGTTTGGCCATGCCGTGCGCGACGTCGAGGCGGAATCCGTCGATGCCGCGGTCCAGCCAGAAGCGCAGGGTATCGGCGAAGTCGTCGAATACCTCGGGGTTGTCCCAGTTGACGTCGGGCTGTTCGGGGGCGAACAGGTGCAGGTACCACTGGCCCGGGGTGCCGTCCGCTTCGGTGACCCGGGTCCAGGCCGGACCGCCGAAGACCGAAGGCCAGTTGTTCGGGGGCAGTTCGCCATGTGCGCCCTTGCCGTCCCGGAAGATGTAGCGCTCCCGGGCGTCGCTGCCCGGCGGGCTCTGGAGCGCTTCCAGGAACCACGGGTGCTCGGAACTGGTGTGGTTGGGGACCAGGTCCATGATGACCTTGATGTTGTGGCGGTGCGCCGAGGCGATGAGCCGGTGCATGGCGATCGATCCACCGAAAAGCGGATCGATCTCGCGCGGGTTGGACACGTCGTAGCCGTGGTCCGCCATCGGCGATCTGGTCACAGGATTTAGCCAGATGCCCTCGACGCCAAGCAGGTCAAGGTAGCCGAGTTTTGCTGAAATGCCGTCGATATCGCCGACACCGTCGCCGTCACTGTCACCGAAGGAACGCGGGTAGATCTGGTAGAAGACGGCCCGCGACCACCAGGGGTCGTCATGTTGGCCCAAGTAGGCGGCGGTCACGGTTGATCATTCTGCACCACGGCGGCCCCGGCCTCGAATCGCGATCGGCACTTAGAACGGTGAGTTGACCATTGACTGCGCGGCCATCTCCAGGTAGCTCCATAGCTGGGCACGATGGTCGTCGTCCAGGGTGTTTCGGTCGATGGAATCGACGGCTGTCCGCATACAGCGCAACCATGCGTCGCGTTCGATGGGGCCGATCCGAAACGGTGCGTGACGCATCCGTAACCGCGGATGCCCACGCTGGTCCGAATAGGTACGCGGGCCGCCCCAGTACTGCTCGAGGAACATCCGCAGGCGATCCTCGGCGCCGGTCAGATCTTCCTCCGGATAGAGCGGGCGTAGCACCTCGTCGTCGGCGACAAGCTCGTAGAAGCGGGCCACTATCGCGTGGAAAGTGGCGGCGCCACCGACCGCGTCGTAGAAGTTATCCGGCGTAGGCGCCGGGGACAGCTCTGCCACGTTCTCCATTGTGCTGGTACCCGTATCGGCCGCCGCGCCGGGCTGGTCACGTGATGTTCATTGGATTGACCTGCGAACACGGGGCAAATTGTCATGCGAAGACCGCCGAATCGTGGTGCACTGGTTGTAATGGCGCAACACAAGAAGAGCCGTGGGCACCGGCATAACAGTGCCAGCGCTGGGCCGACCCAAAATGGGACGGCCCGAATACTGCACAGCGTTCCGGGAGTGCCTGAGAGCAGGATTCCTGGGGCGATGCCTCCGCAGCAGTCCAACGACGCCGGTTCCCTTTGGGGCCGGCGTCGCGTGTTATTGCTGAACTCCACGTATGAGCCACTGACCGCGTTACCGATGCGTCGAGCGGTGATCATGCTGCTGTGCGGTAAGGCCGATGTGGTGCACGACGACCCCGCTGCCCCCATCATTCACTCCGCCACGACGTCGGTGGCGGTCCCTTCGGTGATCAGGCTGCGGACCTTCGTGCGGGTGCCGTACCGGGCACGGGTGCCGATGACGCGCGCCGCGCTGATGCATCGCGACCGATTCCGGTGCGCCTACTGCGGCGGACGGGCCGACACGATCGATCACGTGATTCCACGTAGCAAGGGCGGGGCGCACTCGTGGGAGAACTGCGTGGCGTGTTGTTCGTCCTGCAACCATCGCAAGGCCGACCGGCTGTTGGCGGAGCTGGGCTGGTCGCTGCACACCACCCCGATGCCGCCCAAGGGGCAACATTGGCGGCTGTTGTCGTCGGTCAAGGAACTGGACCCGGCATGGGTGCGATATCTAGGGGAGGGCGCGGCATGACTTCCAGGTGCGGTCGGCTACGGTTTGCATCGTGAGCTTCCTCAACAGCCCCACGTATATCGGGATGCCGGTCTGGGTAGCCCTGATCACCCCGGTCGCCTTCGTGCTCATCGGACTTTGGACCATGCGCAAGAAGGGGCCGCACCCCGCGACCTACAACATGAACGACGGCTGGACGCACGGCCCGATCCTGTGGGCCGCCGTCGACGAGAACATTGGTGACGCGCATGGGCACGGCCACGGCCACGCCGGCGCCGAGGCGATTGGAGGGTCCGCAAGTGGCAAGTGGTGACGTCGCAGTCAAGCCCGCCGGAGACCTTCCTCGCGGCTGGGCCGAGACCGTCAGTGGACGCCTCTCCGGTGTTACCGAGCCCGGCGAACTGTCGGTCCACTACCCGTTCCCCAACTACCAGCTGGCGACGCTCGACGACGCGCTGACGTACGGGTCGCGGCAGTCGAAGGCTCGCTTCTCGGTCTACATCGGCGATCTGGGTAATGACACCAACGCCGGCGCGCGTGAAGTCTTCCTCAAGGTGCCGACCCCGGATGAGGCCGTACTGATCGCTGTTTCCCCGGACCAGCACGTCGTCGAGGTTGTGTACGGCGAGGCACTCAAGGGACGTGGCGCCGAGTCGGCCGCCGACCTTGGTGTAGCCGCCGCGCTGGCTGCCTTCAAAGAAGGCAACCTGCTCGACGGGATCATCAGCGCGGTGCGCGTGATGAGCGCCGCCATCGCCCGCCCCTAGTTCTTCGCGCGGGGTTTCCCCGCGCACCCGCTACGCCGAGCGTGAAGCTGCTGCGAGAATTTCGAACTTTTCCCGCAGCAGCTTCACGCTCGCCGCGTGTCAGGGGTTGAGCGCACACTGCCCGCATGGGGGAACCATTCGTGGGCAGCGAGGCGGTCAGATCCGGCAGGCTGACGGCGTACGCCCTGCGCACCCGCTACGTCGCGATCCACCCAGACGTCTATCTGCCGCGCGGCGCGCAACTCACGCCACTGGTGCGCGCTCAGGCCTCGTGGCTGTGGACGGGTCGCAGGGGGATCCTTGCGGGCCACTCGGCATCGGCGCTCCATGGCGCTCGGTGGATCGATGCAGCGCGCAATGCCGAGATAGTTCATGACAATCGGCATCGACAGCCGGGAATCACCGTCTGGTCCGGGGAAATCGCGCCCGACGAGATCTGCGTCGTCCGGGGAATGCGGGCGACTACCGCCGCCCGCACCGCCCTCGACCTCGCCTGTCGGTGCCCGCGAGGACGCGCGGTGGCCGCGATCGATGCGCTGTGCCGCGCGACTGAACTCCAGATCTCCGAGGCGCTCGAACTCGCGTCAAGACATGCCGGGATGCGCGGCGTTCGCCGGGCACGTACAGCTTTCGAGCTTGTAGACCCCGGCGCGCAGTCGCCCAAGGAGACGTGGCTGCGTTTGTTGCTCCGGGATGCGGGGCTGCCGCCGGTAAGCACGCAGATCCTGGTGCACAACGGGGACTTCGTCGCACTCGCCTACATCGACATGGGTTGGCAGGACGTCATGGTCGGCATCGAGTACGACGGCGACCAGCACCGCAGCGACCGCCGCCAGTACCTCAAGGACATCAGGCGGCTAGAGATGCTCGAGGGCATGGGCTGGCTGATCGTCCGAGTGGTCGCCGAGGATCACCCCCACGACATCATTCGCCGAGTAAGGGAGGCTCTAGCCCGCCGAGCGTGAAGCCATTGCGGGAAAAGTGCGATAACCCCCGCAGTAGCTTCACGCTCGGCGCCACGGGGCTATGAGCCGGCGTCGAACTCGCGAGCTCGCAGTGACCTGACGATGCCCGCGCGTCCCTCGGAGACCAGACGGCGCAGTGCCGACGGGACCTCCTTGGCTAAGAAGGCGTCGGCCAGGCCGAGGGCCTCCGGCGATATGTCCCAGGACGGGTACAGGCCGATCACCACGGTCTGGGCCACCTCACTGGAACGGCGCGCCCACACGTCCTCGATGACATCGAAGTACCGACCCGAGAACGGCGCCAGCAGCTCGGCCTGGCCGGGCTGCACGATGCCCGCGATCACCGAACGTGCGGTGATGTTCGGCAGCGAGTCATCCTCGATGACCTGCTTCCACGCGGCCTCCTTCACCTCGGCCACCGGACGGGCCGCGCGCGCCTGCGCCGCCTGGCGCTTGCCCGCCGCGGTCGGATCGCGCTCCAGCTCGGTGTCGATGAACACCGAGGCGTCGGGCTCCAGTGCGCCGGATGCGGCCAGCGCGTTCACGATTCGCCACCGCAGGTCGGTATCCACCGTCAGGCCGGGCAGATCCAGCGATGCCGGATCCGAGTCCAGCAGCGCCTGCAGTACCACGGTGTGGCCGGCCGAGAGCACCGAGCCGGTGAGGGCGTTCACGAACGCCAGCTGATGATCCGAACCCGGCTCGGCGGCGCGAGCCAGCTCCAGCAGCCGATCGGCGAAGGCGGGCCAGCCGTGCTCGCGCGCCCACGCAGGTTCCGCGTAGGAGCTCAGCGCGGTCTGAGCCTGCAGCAGCAGACGCTGTGCCACACCGACTTCCGATTCGGCGTGCACACCCGAGGACACCAGCGCCACGAAGTCGCGTGCTCGTAGCTCGGCCTCGCGAGTCATCTCCCATGCCGCCGACCAGGCCAGCGTGCGCGGCAGCGGCTCGGCGATATCGGCGATCCGTGTCAGCAGCGTCTCCAGGGATTCGTCGTCGAGTCGCAGCGAACAGTACGTCAGGTCATCGTCGTTGACCAGCACCAGCTTGCCGCGGGAGACGCCAACCAACGCAGGCACATCCGTCAACGGGCCTTCGACGTCCAATTCCTCGCGGTGGATTCTGACGAGTTTGCCGCTGGCCCCGGATGTCGCCGAGTCCGCGGCTCCGGCGTCGTCGTAGATCCCGACGGCCAGGCGGTGCACGCGTGTCTCACCGGCGCCCGGCGCCGCGCCGGACTGCTTGACCGCGAACCGCGTGAACTTGCCCTCGTCGTCGACCTCGAAATCGGGGGACAGGGTATTGAGGCCGGTGGTCTTGAGCCACTGTGAACCCCAGTCCGACAGGTCGCGTCCGGATGCCTTCTCGAGTGCGCCCAGCAGGTCGTCGAATGTCGCATTGCCGAAAGCGTGATCGCGGAAATACGACCGCAGGCCCGCCAGGAAGTTCTCCAAACCGACATACGCCACAAGTTGTTTGAGCACGCTGGCGCCCTTGGCGTAGGTGATGCCGTCGAAGTTCACCTCGACGGCGGCCAGGTCCGGAATGTCCGCGGCCACCGGGTGAGTCGACGGCAACTGGTCTTGCCGGTACGCCCATGACTTCTCGACATTGGCGAAGGTGGTCCACGCCTCGGTGTACTCGGTGGCCTCCGCCTGGCACAGCACCGAGGCGAAGGTCGCGAACGACTCGTTGAGCCACAGGTCATCCCACCAGCGCATGGTCACCAGGTCGCCGAACCACATGTGGGCCATCTCATGCAGCACGGTCTCGGCGCGGCGCTCGTAGGAGTACTTGGTGACCTTGGAGCGGAAGACATAGTCCTCCAGGAATGTCACCGCACCGGCGTTCTCCATGGCGCCGGCGTTGAACTCCGGCACGAACAACTGGTCATACTTGCCGAACGCGTACGGGGTGCCAAAGTTCTTGTGATAGAAGCCGAATCCCTGTTTGGTCTCGGTGAATAACCGGTCGGCGTCCATGAACTCCGACAGCGAGGCGCGGCAGTAGATGCCCAGATCGATGGTGCCGTGCTCATCGGAGTACTCGTCATTCCACCGCGCGTACGGCCCGGCGATCAACGCGACCAAGTAGGTGCTCATCTTCGGAGTGGTCGCGAAGGTGTGTACGCCGTCGGCGACGGACAGCGCAGCGCCGTTGGAGATCACCTGCCAATGGGCGGGCGCGGTCACCGTGACGTCGAAGGCGGCCTTGAGGTCGGGCTGGTCAAAGCACGCGAACATCCGCTTGGCATCGGCGGTCTCGAACTGTGAGTACAGGTACACCTCGTCATCGACGGGGTCCACGAAGCGGTGCAATCCCTCACCGGTGTGCGAGTACTCGCAATCGGCCTCGACCACCACGGTGTTGGTGGCAGCCAGGCCGGGCAGCGTGATGCCCTGCTCTTCGTCGTAACCGCTGACATCCAGTTCGGTCCCGTTGAGCTCCACACGGCGCACCGTGCGAGCGGCGATATCGATGACGGTCGACGTCCCCGGCTGCGCGGTGAAGGTGACGGTGCTCGACGAGTGGAAGGTCTGTTCGCTTGGGCCGCCATCGTCGTTGGTGAGGTCGAGGGTGATCGCGTAGTGCTCGACGTCGATCGCAGCGGCGCGGGCCGCGGCCTGGTCACGGGTGAGGTTGGGAAGTGCCACGTACCTAACGTAGCGGGTGCGGGGCGGAAGAGGCGGGACAAGGACGGGGCGCCGAACCGCGTCGGGAACAGGGCGGCACGATGGGGAGTTGCGTTACTTGTTGGCCAACTCACATCTGAAAGGTGCGCTATGTCTGCAGACAAAAAGGATCTTGCCGAGTTCTGGTTTGACCCGCTATGTCCGTGGTGCTGGATCACCTCGCGGTGGATCCTCGAGGTTCAGAAGGTTCGCGACATCGAGGTGAAGTTCCGGGTGATGAGCCTGGCGGTACTCAACGAGGGGCGCGACAATCTGCCGGAGCGCTATCAGGAGCTGATGAAGACCGCCTGGGGGCCGGTACGCGTGGCCATCGCGGCCGAGCAGGCCAAGGGCCAGGAAATCCTGGAGCCGCTGTACACGGCGATGGGAACCCGGATCCACAACCAGGACAACAAGGACCTACCGGCCGTCATCGCCGAATCGCTGGCCGAGGTGGGGTTGCCGGCGGATCTTGCCGACGCGGCCGAGTCCACCGACTACGACGAGGCGCTGCGCGCGAGCCACCACGCCGGCATGGACAAGGTGGGCCCGGACGTCGGCACCCCCACCATCCACGTCAACGGGGTTGCCTTCTTCGGCCCGGTGATCTCCAAGATCCCGCGCGGAGAAGAAGCCGGCAAGCTCTGGGATGCGTCGGTGATCTTCGCCTCGTACCCGCACTTCTACGAGCTCAAGCGCACACGCACCGAGCCGCCGACGTTCGACTAGTAGCGCGGCGGGTTGTCGTAGGTATACGCCTGGGCCGGTGGGACGTAGCCGTGCGGCATCGGGGGTGGCGCGGGAGGTAGCAGGGGCGGCACCGGAGGAACGGGAGTCGGCGGCAGCAGCTTGGGTCGGAAGAATAGTGACCCGGCCTGCTGCCGATTCCGTAGCGCCGCCGCCCGCCAGGTGTGTACCGGGTGCCCGGAGAGCATGTTGACCAGCCAGACGAAGAAGCCCGTCTCCAGGGTCGCCCGGTTGGCCAGCGTGTCGAACTCGACCCGCTTGAGCAGATATTTGCCTGCCGCCATGACGCCGATGGCCCCCTGAATTCCGGTGGGCCGCATGGCATATCCATGGTTGTCGGCGGTGTACTCCATGGACCGTGACAATGACGTGCCCAGGAACGGGACGAAGTTCATCGCGGTCTGGGCGAACTGACGCCAGTACGACGCATGGCCCGCGGCGATGTGACCGACCTCGTGGCCGATGATGAAGGCCAGTGCCTCGGGGTCACGCGCCTCGCCGCCGATTTCGAATAGATCGCTGTATACGACGACGAACCTGCGGAATCCGTGCCCGCTGGCGAACGCGTTGATCTGTCCATTGCCCAGCACGACGTATGCGTCGGGCACCTCCTGCAGGCCGAACCGCTGCGCGGCCTCGACCACCATGGCGTACCCCTCGGGGAACTGGGTGGGCGACATCTTCACGCCGTTGACTCGCTGCTGCCCGTAGAGGATGCCTCGACCTATGAGCAGGGTCAGGGGTGTGGCGGCCAGCGCGACGATGATGATGTTCAGCTGGACGTGCTCGGGGTCCGCCAGAAAACCGATGATGCCGATGATCGCGCCGAGATACAGCAGCACCGTGAACAGGATGACGACGACGAGCAACCCGATCTCCCACGGATGGCGTCGCGGGGGATAGGTGTACTGGGGCAGTCCGACCGGGTACATGCGCGCCACGGTAACCGACCGCGGGGCAACCTGGCGCAACGCGACTGTCACAATTGGGGCATGCGCGTCTATGTGGGAGCCGATCACGCCGGTTACGAGTTGAAGCAGAAGATCATCGAGCATCTTCGGGGCCGGGGTCACGAGCCGGTGGATTGCGGGGCCTTTGAGCTGGACCCGCAGGACGATTACCCCGCGTTCTGCATCGACGCCGCCCGGCGCACGGTCGCCGACCCGGGCAGCCTCGGCATCGTGTTGGGCGGTTCGGGCAATGGTGAGCAGATTGCCGCCAACAAGGTTCCGGGCGCGCGCTGCGCACTGGCGTGGAGCCTGGAGACCGCGGTGCTGGCCCGTGAGCACAACAACGCACAGCTGATCGGGATCGGCGGCCGCATGCACACGGTGCCGGAAGCGCTTGCCATCGTCGACGCGTTCCTGGCCGCCAAGTGGTCGGAGGAGCCGCGGCACCAGCGCCGCATCGACATCCTGGCCGAGTACGAGACCACGCGCGTGGCGCCGCCGGTACCTGGCGCCAGCTCGTAAACGCCTGTGCCGGAGGGTCATACCCTGCACCGGCTGGCCCGGTTGCACCAGCGCCGGTTCGCCGGTGCGCCGGTGTCGGTGAGCAGCCCGCAGGGACGGTTCACCGAAGGCGCGGCCGCGGTCAATGGACGTACCTTTGTCCAGGCGCACGCCTGGGGTAAGCATCTGTTTCACGACTACGGCCCTGTCGGCGTGGTGCATGTGCACCTTGGGCTGTATGGCGCGTTCACGGAATTACCCGTGCCGATGGGCCTGCCGGTTGGTCAGGTGCGGATGCGTATCGAAGGGGCCGAGTTCGGCACCGACCTGCGTGGCGCGACGGCATGTGAGCTCATCGACGCCCCGCAAGTCGACGCCATCCTGGCCCGCCTGGGCCCTGACCCACTGCGTCCCCGATCGGATCCGGCGTCCGCGTTCGAGCGGATCGCTAAGTCGCACAGGCCAATCGGCGCACTGCTGATGGATCAGAAGATCATCGCCGGTGTGGGGAATGTGTATCGCAGCGAGGTGCTGTTCCGTAGGCGGATCGATCCGTACCGCGAGGGGAGCCGCCTCGATCCGGAACAGCTCACCGCGCTCTGGAGCGATCTGGTGGATCGGATGCGCGTCGGACTGCGGGTCGGCAAGATCGTCACCGTCGATCCTGAGCACGACTGCGGCGACCCGTCCTATGCTCCGGACCGCCCGCGCACCTACGTGTACCGGCGTGCAGGTGCGCCGTGCCGGGTGTGCGGAACGCCGATCCTCACCGCGGAAATGGACGCGCGAAACCTCTTCTGGTGTCCCTCATGTCAAATTGGCTGATGACCGCCGTGATGACGCCTGCGGTTGTAAGCTGCGCTGAATGGGACGCCGAGTACCAATAACCCGAGAGGTGGGTTCATGACGCGACCGGGTGCGCCACTGGGAAAGCTCATGGCACGCGCGGTCCGCGGGCTTGGCTCGCATCCGGAACCGGACGATATCGAGACCCGGCTACTGGACGCCGCCATCGAGGTCTTGTCCGAGCGGGGCACGCAGACGGCCACCATCGACGAGGTGGCCCGACGGGCGAAAGTGGGACGCGCCACAGTATTTCGGCGCTTTTCCAGCAAGGACCAGTTGTTCGAGCGGGCGCTTGCTCAAGAAATGCGCAAGTTCCTGGACGAGCTACAGGCGCGTGCGGGCGAGTTTGACGACATTGGCGAGCGGGTCGCAGAGGGATTCGCTGTCTGCATCGAGATTGTGAATCACCCTCTGCTGCGTGGTGATTCACTCGTGGCGAGGATGACCGCAGTGGAAGCGATCACCCAGGGCGATCCAGCTCCCATCGAGCTGGCACGAAACTATCTCGCCGCCCAGATCGACCAGATGCGTGAGGAAGGACGCATTCCGCCGGGCGACTCGCGACGGCAGGTCGACGTCCTGATTCACCTGGTGTTGGGATATCTGGCCGCCCCGGCGACAACCATCGACCTCGGCAACACCGAAGAGGTGCGGGCGTTGGCGCGGGAAACCTTCGCGCCCATCCTGCTCACGCCCAACGTGCCCCTGAAGGCGCCGTAGGTCGTCCTAGAAATCCCCGAAGTCGCCACCGAAGTCGCCGCCGCCATCCCAACCGCCGCCGTCCCAGCCGCTGCCGCCACTGTCCCAACCGCCGCCCTGGTCCCACCCTCCACCTTGATCGGCGCCCGAGCCTTGATCCCAGCCGCCCTGGTCCGCTCCGCCGTCCTGTCCGGCATTCAGGCCGGCGTCGTAGCCGTCCGAATACCCTTGGCCGAAGCCACTTTCGAAGCCCTGCGCACCGTAGCCGACACCGTGCATGCCAGAGAAGAGTGAGTTGAACAGCAGCGCCGAACCCACGCCCCAGGCGCCGGCGACGAGGGCGGGCTTCCACCATGGCTCGGAGTACCAGCCGGCCGGTACCGGGCGCCCTGCGACCGTGCCGCCGGGGTAGTAGTTGGGCGTACGGCCGGACGGCTGCGGCGACGCCTCGATCTCGCGGCCCTCGAAGTTGATGCGCCGTTCCTCGCTGACTGCACCGGCTCGGCTCTGTCCGGCGGTCGAGGGGAGTTCGGGTCCGGGATCCATCCCCATGGCGAGTCGGGCCGCCCGCACGTAGTACAGCCCCTCGATGGCGCTTTCCTTGGCCAGCGCGGCCTGCGACGGCGTGCGCGCCTGCTCGATCGCCGAGGACGCCGCCGTGTAGCGCTCGGAGGCATCGGCGAGTGCCTGCCGCGAGGCGTCGTCGGTTCCGCTCAAACCGAGCACCTGGCCGCCCAGCCGCTCGGTGAGCCGACGGGCCTCGGCCTTGGCATCTTCGAGTTGTTCGCCGCGCCGGCGAGTTGACCCCTGTGTGTAGATGATCGCGCCGCCGACGATCACGCCGAGCAGAAGCAGGCCCAGGATGATTTCCATGGCACCTACGGTACTGATGCCGGCCGGAGCGTCAGCGGAGTCGGGGCGGCCAGCCCGGCCGAGAAGAATGCGACGAGATCATCGATCAGGTCTTGTCCATCGGCGCCCGGATCCAGTCCGTATTTCTGTGCCAGCTGCATTCCGTCGAGCACGTGAATGGTTGCCATCTTGAGCAGCCGCTCCACCCGATATCCCAGGACCTCCGGCGGTTGGCCGGGCAATAACGGTGCCAACGCCGCTGTCACGCGATCGATACCGGTCTGTACCGAACTGCGTCTGGTTTCGTCGAATCGCTGATCGCCCCCGAGACGTGGCTTGACGCTCACCTCCGCGTACAACGCCACATGGCGTTGATCGACCCGCAGCATGGATTCCAGGAGTGCCCGCACCAGGTCGTCGACGGTATGCCCGGGAGTTCCGGCGACTTCATCGAGGCGTTTGGCTCGTTCTGCCAGCACGGGTTCCATCACCCGCGTCAGCAGCGCGTCGAGCAGCGCCTCCTTGCTGCCGAAGGTGTAGTTCACCGCCGCGACATTCACCCCTGCGACGGCGGTAATGCGACGCAGCGACGCACCGGCAAGGCCGTCGTCGAGCAGAACCTGCTCGGCGGCGTCCAGCAGGAGGGTCCGGGTGTCACGGGTCACAGCAACCTATTCAAACACTGTTTGCATGGACTCCACCAGCGAGCTAGCCTTCACAAACAGTGTTTCAAACACTGTTTGAATCGAGAATTGCCGGACAAGTGGAGGTTGAGAAAGATGGAATTCCTGCAGAAGATGCGCGGCGCAACCGCGCGCCTGGCTGCTGTTGCCGCGGTCGCTGCGGCGATATTGCCCGGTCTGATCGGCGTGACAGGCGGTTCGGCGATCGCGGGGGCCTTCTCACGCCCGGGATTGCCGGTCGAATACCTGCAGGTGCCTTCGCCCGCCATGGGGCGCGACATCGTGGTCGAGTTTCAGCCCGGTGGTCCCCACGCGGTCTACCTACTGGATGGCCAGCGTGCCCGCGAGGATTACAACGGCTGGGATATCGAGACGACCGCGTTCGAGGACTACTACCAGTCGGGTATCTCGGTCGTCATGCCCGTCGGTGGGCAATCGAGCAATTACACCGATTGGTACAACCCGGCCAAAGGCAAAGACGGGGTATGGACGTACAAGTGGGAAACCTTTCTGACCACAGAATTGCCGCAGTGGCTGGGTGTCAACAAGGGCATCTCGCCGGCGGCGAACGCCGTGGTCGGACTGTCCATGGCGGGCCCGTCCGCCCTGACGCTGGCGATCTACCACCCGCAACAGTTCGTATACGCGGGTGCACTGTCTGCGCCGCTTCATCCCTCCGACCAGAAATGGCAGATCCGGGTGGCTATGAGCGATGCCGGTGGCTTCAACGCGGACGACATGTGGGGCCCGGACAGCGATCCAGCGTGGGCTCGCAACGACCCGTTTCTGCACATCGATCAGCTCATCGCGAACAACACTCGACTGTGGATCTATTGCGGCAGTGGTGATGCCACCGACCTCGACAAGGATCGCAACGGCCTCGAGGTCATCTCCGGTGGCGTCATCGAGGGGCAGGTGATCGATTCGGACAAGAAGTTCGCCGAGGCCTATGGCTCGGCGGGTGGCGCCAACGCACACTTCGAATTTCCCAAGGGAGGCATCCACAACTGGACATACTGGGGCAACCAACTACGTGCCATGAAGGCCGATCTGGTCGGGTACCTGACCAAGCCGGGCACGGCCGCCGTATGAGCCGAACTCACCGATGAGAGGAGTGGTCAATGGGCCGCGGGCGCCCCGATCGGGTTCTCCACCTGATCGGGCGTCGGCCCCGGAGTGCTGCTGGAGCGGGTGACGGGAATCGAACCCGCGTAGCTAGTTTGGAAGACTAGGGCTCTACCATTGAGCTACACCCGCATGCGTGCGAGGTTGTCCCGTACGCGCTGATGAATGTACAGCGCCGGGGCGGATCAAATCCAATTCATGGGCGAGGTCACGTCCTGCGATGAGCCGCTTTCGCGGAGAGCATGAGGTAGGCCGTAGGATCACCAGGTCTTGCACGGAGTCTTGGGCGAAGTGATGGACGCAGGTCCGACGGGGTGTAGCGCAGCTTGGTAGCGCATCCGCTTTGGGAGCGGAGGGTCGCAGGTTCAAATCCTGTCACCCCGACAGCACGACAGTATGAAAAAACGCAGGTCAGGATGGCCTGCCGCGAACTACAAAGGAGCACTGCACGTGAAGAGCACCGTCGAAAAGCTGAGCCCGACCCGGGTTCGCATCAACGTCGAGGTTCCCTTCGCAGAGCTCGAACCAGATTTCTCCAAGGCCTACAAGGAGCTGGCGCAGCAGGTTCGCCTGCCCGGTTTCCGCCCCGGCAAGGCTCCCGCCAAGCTGCTTGAGGCCCGCGTCGGCCGTGCCGCCGTGCTGGAGCAGGTCGTCAACGCGGCCCTGCCGGCCCGCTACAGCGAGGCCGTCACCGCCTCCGACGTCAAGCCGCTGGGCCAGCCGGAGATCGAGGTCACCAAGATCGAGGACGGCCAGGAGCTGACATTCACCGCTGAGGTGGATGTGCGCCCCGAGATCGAGCTGCCCGACCTGAGCGGAGTTGCCGTCACCGTCAAGCCCGTCACCGTCGAGGACTCCGAGGTCGAGGCCGAGCTGGACGCGCTGCGCGCCCGGTTCGGCACCCTTAAGGGCGTCGAGCGCGCCGCCGAGAACGGCGACTTCGTCTCGATCGATCTGTCGGCCACCGTTGACGGCAAGGAGGTCGAGGAGGCGGCGACCACCGGTCTGTCGCACGAGATCGGCTCCGGACAGCTGATCGACGGCCTGGATGAGGCCATCATCGGGCTGAAGGCCGGCGAGGAGAAGGTGTTCACCACCAAGTTGGCCGCCGGCGAGTTCGCCGGCCAGGAGGCTGAGGTCACCGTCAAGGTCGGCTCCATCAAGGAGCGCGAGCTGCCGGCCGCCGACGACGACTTTGCACAGCTGGCAAGCGAATTCGACACCATCGGCGAGCTCAAGGACAGCCTCACCGAGCAGGTGAAGGGCCGCAAGCGCATCGCGCAGGCCGACGAGATCCGCGACGAGACCATCACCGCGCTGCTCGACAAGATCGAGATCCCGGTGCCGGAGAAGATCCTCGAGGAGCAGATCGGCAACAACCTGCATGAGGCCGTCCACGGCCTGGACCACAACGAGGAGCGTCTCAACGAGCTGCTTCAGGAGCAGGGCAGCTCGCGCGAGGAGTTCGACAAGGACATGCGTGAGTCCGCGACCAAGTCCATCAAGACCGAGCTGCTGCTGGACGTGATCGCCGACAAGTTCGACATCAACGTCGACCAGCAGGACCTCACCGAGCGCCTGGTGCTCATGTCGCGCCAGTACGGCATCGAGCCACAGCAGCTGGTGCAGTACCTGACACAGCAGCAGCAGCTGCCCGGCCTCTACGTCGACGTGCGTCGCGGCAAGGCCATCGCCGAGGTCATCCGGCAGGCCAAGGTGACCGACTCCACCGGCGCCGAGGTAGACGTCGACGCCGTGCTGGGACCGCGCCGCGGCGGAGCCGACGAGGCCGGCGCTGAGGCAGAGGCGGCCGAGGAGAAGCCGGCGAAGGCCAAGAAGAGCGCGGACAGCGAGAAAACAGACAAGTCCGAGAAGGCCGAGAAGAAGTCCAAGAAGAAGAGCAAGGACGACGACGCCGAGTAGTCCGCGTCACGCGGCGATGAGAGTCTCGCGCGAAGAGCATCACGCTCTGAGCGAACTCGCCCGTGGCGGGGAGTGCGCAGCAGCCGATGTTGGTTAATGTCGGCAGTACGCAAGATGGTTCTCAAGATTGGTTTCAAGCGAACCCCGAAGAGCTAGACGAAGGCAGGTTGCACAGTGACTGAAATGCGTTCGGCGACAGCCGGGCTCAACCTGATCGACTCGGTGTATGAGCGCCTGCTCTCCGAGCGCATCATTTTCCTGGGTCAGCAGGTGGACGACGACATCGCCAACAAGCTGTGCGCGCAGATTCTGCTGCTGACGGCGGAGGACCCCACCAAGGACATCCACCTGTACATCAACTCCCCGGGTGGATCGATCAGCGCGGGCATGGCGATCTTCGACACTATGCAGCTCTCGGAGTGCGATATCGCCACCTACGCGATGGGCATGGCCGCATCGATGGGTGAGTTCCTGCTTGCCGCCGGAACCAAGGGCAAGCGCCACGCGTTGCCGCACGCCCGCATCCTGATGCACCAGCCGCTCGGTGGTGTCACCGGTAGCGCCTCGGACATCGCCATCCAGGCCGAGCAGTTCCAGGTCATCAAGAAGGAAATGTTCCGTCTCAACGCCGAATTCACCGGCAAGAGCATCGAACAGATCGAGCAGGACTCGGACCGCGATCGCTGGTTCACCGCTCCCGAGGCACTCGAGTACGGGTTCGTCGACAAGATCATCACCCGCGGCAATCTGAACGGCAGCAAGGGAGCCTCCAAGTGATCTCGAAGCACCTCAACCCGGAACTTGCCCCGCAGGCCCGGTACATCCTGCCCTCGTTCATCGAGCACTCGAGCTTCGGTGTCAAGGAGTCGAACCCCTACAACAAGCTGTTCGAGGAGCGCATCATCTTCCTCGGCGTGCAGGTCGACGACGCCTCGGCCAACGACATCATGGCCCAGCTGCTGGTGCTGGAGTCGCTGGATCCCGACCGCGAGATCACCATGTACATCAACTCCCCGGGTGGCTCGTTCACCTCGTTGATGGCGATCTACGACACCATGCAGTACGTCCGCTCCGACATCCGCACCGTGGTGCTGGGTCAGGCCGCGTCCGCGGCTGCGGTGCTGCTCGCTGCCGGCACCCCGGGCAAGCGGATGGCTCTGCCGAACGCACGCGTGCTCATCCACCAGCCCGCACTGTCCGGTGTCATCCAGGGGCAGTTCACCGACCTGGAGATCCAGGCCGCCGAGATCGAGCGCATGCGCGTGCTGCAGGAGACCACGCTGGCCCGCCACACCGGTAGGCCGGCCGAGGAAATCCGCAAGGACACCGATCGCGACAAGATCTTCACGGCCGAGGAGGCCAAGGAGTACGGGATCATCGATGTCGTGCTGGAGTACCGCAAGCTCTCCGCTCAGACAGCTTCGTAGCTGCCGGACGCGAGCCCGGATAACAGTTGCAACACACCGGTCTCCGGTGCGCGTCATCCGGGGCTCCAGTCGGTGTGAGGCGATATGTTCTCCAGCACGGCAGCGCGTAAATGCCGTCGGTGCGATTCGCTTTATCGGTCGCGGTGCGGCCGATATTGCGGGTAGCGTCGGGACCAACAGGTCAGAGGACGTGTTGACACCACGATCCACCACCGCGTGACAGGAAGTAGGACTGGCCACCATGGCACGTATCGGAGACGGCGGCGACCTGCTGAAATGCTCGTTCTGCGGAAAGAGCCAGAAGCAGGTCAAGAAGCTCATCGCCGGCCCCGGCGTGTACATCTGCGATGAATGCATCGACCTCTGCAACGAGATCATCGAAGAGGAGTTGGCCGACGCCGACGACGTCAAGCTCGATGAACTGCCCAAGCCCGCAGAGATCCGCGACTTCCTGGAAAACTACGTCATCGGCCAGGACACCGCGAAGAAGACGCTGGCTGTCGCCGTCTACAACCACTACAAGCGCATCCAGGCCGGGGACAAGGCTCGCGACGCCCGCGGCGAGACCGTTGAACTGGCCAAATCCAATATCTTGATGCTCGGCCCGACCGGCTGCGGCAAGACCTACCTGGCGCAGACGCTCGCCAAGATGCTCAACGTGCCGTTCGCGATCGCAGATGCCACCGCGCTGACCGAGGCCGGATATGTCGGCGAGGATGTGGAGAACATTCTCCTCAAGCTGATTCAGGCCGCCGACTACGACGTGAAGCGTGCCGAGACCGGCATCATCTACATCGACGAGGTCGACAAGATCGCCCGCAAGAGCGAGAACCCGTCCATCACCCGCGATGTCTCCGGTGAGGGCGTACAGCAGGCGTTGCTGAAGATCCTGGAAGGCACACAGGCCTCGGTGCCCCCGCAGGGTGGCCGCAAGCACCCGCATCAGGAGTTCATCCAGATCGACACCACCAACGTGCTCTTCATCGTGGCGGGCGCATTCGCAGGCCTGGAGAAGATCGTTTCGGATCGTGTCGGCAAGCGCGGCCTGGGCTTCGGCGCCGAGGTCAAGTCCAAGGCCGATATCGACACCACCGACCACTTCGCAGAGGTCATGCCCGAGGATCTGATCAAGTTCGGGCTCATCCCCGAGTTCATCGGCCGTCTGCCGATCGTCGCCTCGGTGACCAACCTTGATCGCGAGTCGCTCATCAAGATCCTGTCCGAGCCGAAGAACGCGTTGGTGAAGCAGTACACCCGCCTCTTCGAGATGGACGGGGTCGAGCTGGAATTCAGCCAGGACGCGCTGGAGGCCATCGCCGATCAGGCCATCCACCGTGGCACCGGTGCCCGCGGTCTGCGCGCCATCATGGAGGAAGTCTTGCAGCCGGTGATGTACGACATCCCGAGCCGCGACGATGTCGCCAAGGTCGTTGTGACCGGAGAGACCGTGATCGACAACGTGCTGCCGACGATCGTTCCGCGTAAGCCCTCGCGCACCGAGCGGCGCGACAAGTCCGCGTAGGTCCTCGTGCAGAGCGCCATGGAGCTGGCGCGGGCCGAGCGTATCGACCTCGCCGACTTCCTGGCCGGATTGACCGCCGAGCAGTGGGATGCGCCCACGTTGTGCACCCAATGGCGGGTGCGAGACGTGGTCACGCACATGATCGGGTACGAAGATCTGAGCCGTGCCGAGTTCTACTCCCGAGTGGCCAAGGCAGGTTTCAACCCCAACAAGGCCAATGCGAACCGCGTTGCCGAATTGGCCGGCCGCACGCCGCAGGAGCTGCTGGCGATGGTGCGTGCCGCCCAAACGCCGGGCGTGCTCACATCAGGGTTCGGCGGCCGGATCGCCTTGCTGGACGGCATCATCCATCAACAAGACATCCGGCGCCCGCTGGGGATTCCTCGTCAGATTCCCGGCGACCGGTTGACCGTGGCCATGGATTTCGCGCGGTGGGCACCACCGGTGCGCGGAGCGCTCCGGGCGCGTGGGGTGCGGCTGGTGGCCACCGACCTCGACTGGTCACGGGGGAGCGGACCCGAGGTCACCGGGCCGGCGGAGGCCCTGCTGATGGCGATGGCGGCCCGTCCCTGTGCGCTTGCCGAGCTTGAGGGGCCTGGTAAATCTACCCTGGCGCAACATATTTCGTAGCTGCTCGTAAGCTGGTGATGATGTCCACCGAGTTCCTGAGCCAACCGACGCTAGAGGGGCCAACGCTCACCCTGCGCCCGTTGGGAGAAGACGACCTTGAGCCGCTGTACCGTGCCGCCAACGATCCGCTGATCTGGGCACAACACCCCAGCTCGGACCGTTACGAGCGGCCGGTCTTCGAGAAGTGGTTCGCGGAGGCTCTTGCCGCCAAATCTCTTGTCATCATCGATCACTCGACAGGGGAGATGATCGGGTCTTCGCGTTTTTACGAGTGGGATCCGGACAAGCGCGAGGTGGCGATCGGATACACCTTCATCACCCGTGAGTACTGGGGTGGCACCGTCAACGCCGAGCTCAAGACGCTCATGTTGGATTATGCGTTCATCAACGCCGACCTGGTGTGGTTCCACGTGGCCGCCGCTAATCTCAGATCGCAGAAGGCGCTCGCCAAGATTGGCGCTCACGAGCACCATCGCCAAAAGCGCGAGATCAACGGTGCCCTGGAGGACTACGTGTATTTCACCATCACCGCGACCGACTGGCGGGACGCCTCCGACTGAGCGCGACGCTCGCCGGTTAGCGGAGCGCCGCGCCCGTCAGGGACCGATCAGTGCGCGGCGGGGTCTTCGTCAGGGTCGGTGATGTGCCGAGAACGGTCCTGCTCGGCGCGCTGGGCCGCTTCACGCATCTCGAAGGCGTCCGTGGCGATCTCACCGATCTGCCTGGTGACGTCGACCACCGCATTGGTGATGATCTTGGCGATCTCACCGACATGCTCGGCGGCGGACGACACGACCTCTTGGGCCAGGTCCTTGTTGCGTTCGAACTTGCTCACCACGTCCCCTAACTTACGCGTCCACCAGCTCGCCGGCGCCGCTGGCCGGGGACATCACGTTGCCGCGCTCGTCAACGACGATGACCTCGGGCTCCGGGGTGGTGGCCGCTTCCTTGTGCTTGTTCCGTTCGATGTGGACCACGGGCTCGTCATCACCGCGGAACCAGCCGTTGGGCAGCGACAGGCGGGCGATCTTCTTCCAGGTCGATGAGAGCTGGGCGAACAAGCCGCCCGTGTTGTAGGGCAGACCGTACTTCTGGCACAGCTCGCGCACCTCGGTGGCCATCTCCGGGTAGCGGTTCGCCGGCAGATCGGGGAACAAATGGTGCTCGATCTGGTGGGACAGGTTGCCGCTCATGATGTGAAAGAGCCTGCCGCCCTCGATGTTCGCCGAGCCGAGCAACTGCCGCAGATACCATTCGCCCCGCGTCTCGTTGGCGGTTTCCTCCTTGGAGAAGGTCTGGGTGCCGGACGGGAAGTGCCCGCAGAAGATGATCGAGAACGTCCACAGATTGCGCACGAAGTTGGCAGACATGTTGCCCAGGAAGGTGATCGGGAACAGCGGCCCGGTGAGCGCGGGGAAGATCACGTAGTCCTTGAGAACTTGTTTACTGGCCTTACGCCACATGCCTTTGATCAGCGGTTTGAGGTCGTACCACTTGCGCTTGCCCCTTACGATGTTCTCGGCCTCGAGCTCGTGCACCATGACGCCCCACTCGAAGAACACCATCAGCGCGGTTGCCCAGGCCAGATTGCCCAGGTAGTAGGGGTTCCACTTCTGTTCGGGTGCCATGCGCAGGATGCCGTAACCCACGTCGCGGTCCATGTCGACGATGTTGGTGTAGGTGTGGTGCATGTAGTTGTGCGAGTGCCGCCACTGGTCGGCGGGGCACACCGTGTCCCATTCGAACTCGCGTGAGTTGAGGCCCTTTTCGCGCATCCAGTCGTACTGGCCGTGCATTACATTGTGGCCGATCTCCATGTTGTCCAGGATCTTGGAGACGGACAGGGCGCCCACGGCGGCGAGCCACACCGGCGGGATGAATCCCAAGTACATCAGGGCCCGCCCGGCGACCTCGCAGCCGCGCTGTGTCTTGATGATCGAGTAGATGTACTCGCGGTCGCGATCGCCCAAGTCGGCGACGATCCGGTCGCGCAATTCATCGAGGTCCTTGCCCAGCGCTTCGATATCCGCTGCGCTGATGGTGATTTCGTTGCTGGTCATCGTCTATCTCCTGGGGTCTAGAGGTTGATCGAGACGTCACCGACGGGCGCGGTGATGCAGAGCTGGATATGTTGATCGGGATCGTCGTTCTCATCGCCGGTGCGCAGGTTGCGGGTGCACCCGGATGTCTTCACCGCGGTGCAGGCGAAGCAGATTCCCATCCGGCAGCCGAATTCGGGCTGCAGGCCGGCCGCCTCGGCCTGTTCGAGGATCGGTCGTCCGTCGTTCTCGGCGGTGATGCCCGATGTCGCGAAGCGCAGCACGCCCCCGGCCTCGCCGGTGTTGCCCGCGGTGGCGAGGGTGAATTCCTCGGTGTGCAGACGGTCGGAGAGTCCGCGTTCGGCGTATAGCGCGCTGACCGCCTCGTGCAATGACGGCGGCCCGCACAGGAAGGTCTGCGCGTCGGCATGCCAGGGTGCGACGGCCTGCAGCTGTTCGGCGCTGAAGTGTTGCCCGCCGTCGCGGGTGTACTCCACCCGCACCGTCACCGACGGCACCTCCCCGAGATCGGCCAGTTCACCGGCGTAGGCGTTGTCCGCGGCAGTCGGCGCGTAGTAGAGCACGGCGAGCTGTCCCGGGTAGCCATTGCCGACGAGTGTTCTTGCCATTGAGAGCACGGGTGTAATCCCACTTCCGGCTGCGATCAGGAGCGTGCGGATGGGCCGGGGTGCGGGTAGGACGAACGTGCCCGCGGCGGGGGTGATGCTGTACACGTCCCCCACGGCGGCGTGCTTGTAAAGGTAGTTCGAGACGAGACCATCGGGACGGCGCGCGATGGTCAGCTCGATGATCTCCCTGGCGTCGTCGGCACAGGACGGGGAGAAGCAGCGGACGTGCCGCACACCGTCGATCACGACGCCCAGTTGTACGAACTGACCTGCGTGAAAGCCCTTGAACTGGTGTGTTGTGCGCAACGTCAGGGTCACCGACCGGGTGGTACGGCGCTGCACGCGGATAACGCGGGCGCGAGCCTCTTCCCAGGTGATCATCGGGTCGACCAGCTCGAGGTAGCGGTCAACGGCGTGCGGGGTCAGGGCGGCTGTCAGCAGCCTGCCCAGCGACGAGTCGGGGGTGAGGATGCGCCGGGTGGCTTTAGTTAGAAATGTCATTCGAACTCCCTCCGTTAGGTTAACGAATGTACACTGAAATTGTGAACCAATATGCCCCCACTCAGTCAAGCCGTAATCACCGTGTCGGTCATCACAGCGATACAGTGATCGTCATGACCAGTCACCGCGAGCGGGGAGCGCGTGCGGGTGCGTCCTCGCGCCGGGATTCGGTCCGGGGTGAGCAGAAACTGCGCACCCGCACCGCTCTGATGGAGGCCGCCCTCGAGCTCTCACGTACACAGGCGTTCTCGGGACTGAGCCTGCGTGATGTCGCCCGCGGTGCGGGCATTTCACCGACGGCGTTCTATCGACACTTCTCCTCCCTGGACGACCTGGGCGTGGCGCTGGCCGAGGAGGGCATGCGCATTGCCCGCGGAATCGCACGAGAGATACGCCGTCGTGAACCGGCGACGTTGGCGGAGTCGATGCGCATCCTGGCCGAGCAGGTTCAGGAAAACCCGGATCAGCTGCGGTTTGTTGTCACCGAGCGGTACACCGCCCCCACGGAGGTGCGGCGAGCAGTGAACATCGAGATGCGGCTGCTGGCAGGCGAGCTGGCGATTGACCTGGCCCGACGCGATCAGATGCGGTTATGGGATTCCGCCGACCTGACGACGGCGGCGAACCTCATCCTGTCGATCGCCGCCAACGCGGTGGCCGAGTTGGTTCAGCCCGACACCGACACCACCGAGGTGGTCGACAGCGCTTCCAACGCGTTGACGATGGCGTTCGTCGGTCTACAGAACTGGAAACCGGCACAGCGCTAGCCGCGAGGCTCCGATTCGCCCAGTCGTTGATGTAGCCGATCGCGGATCTCTTCGACGGTGTACGCCTCACGTTTGCGTTGATCGCGGGCGACCAGCACGCCTCCGGCGGCCACTCCGACGGCTCCGGCGAGCCCGACCCACTTCCAGATGTTGGCCATCGGTCCAGGCTACGGTGCCAACATGACCGAGCAAGCGAGTGTGTCGATCGAGGAGGCGCTCGACGCGACACGGACCGGCGATATTTGGGTGTTCCGCGGGCGCTCGGGCCCGGACCGGCTGATCCAGACGTTGTCGAACAGCCCGGTCAACCATGTCGGTATGACGTTGGCCATCGATGATCTGCCGCCACTGATGTGGCACGCGGAACTGGGCAACAAGCTCACCGATGTGTGGACGGGCGACAACCATCGGGGCGTGCAATTACACGATGCCCGCGAGGCGATCGAGCGCTGGGCACACGTGTATGGGCAGCGGTGCTGGCTGCGCCAGCTCAGCCCGCGGGTGAGCCGTGAGCAGGAGGACATCGCGCTGCGTGTGGTGGCGCGCATGGACGGCACGCCGTTTCCGGCGACCGCGCGGTTGACGGGCCGCTGGATGCGCGCCCGGCTGCCGACGGTCAGTGACCTCACGCGTGGACTTCCCTTCGTGCACAAGAAGGTTCGCGAGGCGGCCGAGCGCGATATCCAGAAGAAGCGGCAGGCCGGGCTGGAGACCGCGTTTTGTGCCGAGACGGTGGCGATCACCCTGGAGGAGATGGGGTTGCTCGTCACCGAGAAGCGTTCGAACTACTTCGATCCGGGATCGTTCTGGAGCGGTGACAATCTGCCGTTGGCGCCCGGTTATTCATTGAGCAGGGAAATCGCTGTCGACGTGCCGGCGGCTAGCTGACTCGATCCGCTCGGGTGTAGATGTTCATGCTGTCCTCTCGCAGGAATGCCACCAGCGTCATCCCCGATTGTGCCGCGAGATCCACAGCCAGGGACGAGGGCGCCGACACCGCGGCCAGAATGGGTATGCCTGCCATGGTTGCCTTCTGGGCGAGTTCGAAGGAAGCGCGCCCACTCACCAGCAGCACAGTCCCGGTCAGTGGCACCTTGTCGTTTTCGAGTGCCCACCCGATGACCTTGTCCACCGCGTTGTGCCGGCCGATGTCCTCGCGCACCGCCAGCACGGTCCCATCCAGGGTGAACAGCGCGGCCGCATGTAGCCCGCCGGTCGTCGCGAAAACCTTTTGTCTCGAGCGAAGTTTGTCCGGCAGGCCGGCCAGCGTGTTCGATCCGATGGTGGACGGGTCGTCACCGGGGGAGAAACGGCTGATGGTTCGCACCGCGTCCAGCGAACCCTTGCCGCACACACCGCACGAGGACGTGGTGTAGAAGTTCCGCGTCACCGTGGGGTCCGGCGCGGCCACGCCCGGGGCGAGAGCGACGTCCAGAACGTTGTAGGTGTTCAGGCCATCGGGTCCCTCGCCCTGGCAGTACCGCACGGTGAGCAGGTCGTCGCGGCTGGCAATGACCCCCTCGGTGAGTAGGAAGCCTTGAGTGAGTTCGACATCGGAGCCGGGAGTGCGCATGGTGACGGCCACCGCCTGCCCGTTCACCCGAATTTCCAGGGGTTCCTCGACCACGAGTGTCTCGCTGCGGTCGCCACGCCCCACGCCCTCGATGCGCCGGACCTTGCGCCTGTCGGTGACCCTACCCACGGGCGACCAATCGGATCACGACGGCCTTGGACACCGGAGTGTTGGATCTTTCCGCGACATGATCAAGGGGGACAAGCGGATTGGTTTCCGGATAATACGCGGCGGCATTGCCGCGCGGGGTGGAATAGGGTACGACAAGAAAGTCCTCGGCCCGGCGTTCCTCGAGTGTGCCGTCGGACCCCGGATATTCGGACACCAGATCAACCCGCGAGCCCTCAGACAACCCAAATGCCGTCAGGTCTTCCGGGTTGACGAAGACCACGCGCCGACCCCCCTTCACGCCGCGATAGCGGTCGTCTAACCCGTAAATGGTCGTGTTGTATTGATCGTGACTGCGTAACGTCTGCAGTACCAGACGCCCTTCGGGCACCGGCACCCACTCCAGCGGTGCGGCGGAGAAGTTGGCCTTACCCGTGTGGGTGGGGAACTGGCGATCGTCACGTGGCGGGTGTGGCAGCGCAAAGCCGTCCGGCCGGCGCACCTTGGCGTTGTAGTCGGCACATCCGGGTACCACCCGTGAGATCGCGTCGCGAATGGTGTCGTAGTCGTCGGCGAAACGTTCCCAGGGCACGGGATGCGCGGGTCCCAGGATTGTCCGGGCCAGCTCGCACACGATGGCGACCTCGCTGCGCAGCAGCGTGCTCGGCGGGTGCAGACTGCCGCGTGAAAGATGCACCATGGACATCGAATCCTCAACGGAAACAAGCTGTTTACCCGACTTCTGGATGTCTTTGTCGGTGCGTCCGAGAGTGGGCAGGATGAGTGCGGTGCGACCGTTCACCAGGTGGCTGCGGTTGAGCTTGGTGGAGATCTGCACGGTGAGGGAGCAGTTGCGCAGCGCGGCCTCGGTGACGGCGGTATCGGGCGTCGCCGAGGCGAAGTTGCCGCCCATCCCGATGAAGACACCGACCTTGCCGTCCCGCATGGCCCGGATCGCGTCGACAGTGTCGAACCCGTGCTTGCGGGGCGTGGAGATTCCGAACTCGGAATCCAATGCGGCCAAAAATGATTCGGGCATCTTCTCCCAAATACCCATGGTGCGGTCGCCCTGGACGTTCGAGTGGCCGCGCACCGGGCACACCCCGGCACCGGGCTTGCCGATCATGCCGCGCATCAACAGCAGGTTCGTCGCCTCGCCGATGGTGGCCACCGCGTGCCGGTGCTGGGTAAGCCCCATTGCCCAGCAGAAAATGGTGCGCTGTGAATTGGCCAGCATGTCGGCCACGGTCCGGAGCTGGTCCATATCGATACCCGTTGCCCGGGTGACGGTTTCCCAGTCGACGGCGCGTGTGCGCTCGGCCCATTCTTCGTAACCCGCACAGTGTTTTTCGATGAATCGCCGGTCGACGATGCGCCCCGGGCTGGCGTCTTCGGCCTCCAGTAGCAGTCTGCCGAGCCCTGCGAACAATGCCATGTCGCCGCCGAGGCGGATCTGCACGAACTCGTCGGCAATCGCCACACCATGGCCGACCACGCCGTGGACCTTTTGCGGATCCTTGAATCTGAGTAGGCCCGCTTCGGGCAGCGGATTGACGGCAATGATCTTGGCGCCGTTGGCTTTCGCCTTTTCCAGTACGGACAGCATGCGGGGATGGTTGGTGCCGGGGTTCTGGCCCGCGATGAGGATTACGTCGGCGTGCTCAACATCGGGCACCGACACCGAGCCCTTGCCGATACCGATCGAGTCCGTCAGTGCCGTGCCGGACGATTCGTGGCACATGTTGGAACAGTCGGGCAGGTTGTTGGTGCCCAGGCTGCGGACCAGCAGCTGGTAGCAGAATGCGGCCTCGTTACTGGTACGGCCCGAGGTATAGAACACCAACCGATCGGGGTCGTCGGCCGCCCTGATCTCGTCGGCGATGAGCGCATAGGCGTCGTCCCAGTCGATAGGGCGGTAGTGCGCTTCACCCGGGCGCAGCACCATCGGGTGGGTTAAGCGGCCTTGCTGGCTGAGCCAGTATTCGGGTGCCTGCCGAAGTTCCTCGACGGAGTGTTCTGCGAAGAACGCGGGGGTGACGGTGCGTGTGGTGGCCTCCTCGGCGACGGCCTTGGCTCCGTTTTCGCAGAACTCGGCGAGTTTGCGGTGGCCGGGGGTCTCCGGCCAGGCGCAACCGGGGCAATCAAAGCCGTGACGCTGATTCAGCTTGGTCAGTGTCGCGGCGGTGCGTAGCGGTCCCATTTGTTCGATACCGCGTTGCAGGGAAACCCCGACCGCCGTCAGTCCCGCCGCCACGCTCTTGGCCCCGGTAACGGCGATATCGGCCTCGGCGTTTCCGCTGGGTTCGGCCTGCCCGTCGTGATGGGCTGTCGGTATCCGGTGCCCTGTCATGGTTCTCATTCTGGACCTGTGGTGCCATTCGGGCGCCACAACCCCTGCTGACATTTCCGCGGTGGACGGTGCGGGGGAGTAACCAAGCAGATGCTTGGCTGATCCTTGTGATTTGCCTCACGTCTACCGGCGGGTAGCGCGGTAACGGCACTGGCCAGGCAGCGGGAATAGCTCGACAGGTGTCAAGTTTTGCACCTGGGGGTATGCCCTGGTCAAGGTCAGCGGTGTGAAAGTGCAATAATCGGTACCGAGAGTGACAGAAAACTCTGCTGAATGGTGGCGTACGTACCGTCACCGCCAGAGTTCGTCGTGAAAGGTAGGTCACCGGTGGGCGACGGAGCCGTATCGGAGAAGCTGGAAAAAGTCGTCATCCGGTTTGCTGGAGACTCTGGCGACGGTATGCAGCTCACCGGAGACCGATTCACCTCTGAGGCTGCGATCTTCGGCAACGACCTCGCAACCCAGCCGAATTACCCTGCCGAGATCCGCGCCCCTCAGGGCACGCTGCCCGGTGTCTCCTCTTTCCAGATTCAGATTGCCGACTACGACATCCTCACCGCGGGCGACCGGCCCGATGTGTTGGTGGCGATGAACCCGGCGGCGCTGAAGGCGAACATCGGCGACCTGCCGCGCGGCGGCATGGTGATCGCCAACTCCGACGAATTCACCAAGCGCAACCTCGCCAAGGTCGGCTACCAGTCGGATCCGCTGGAGCATGACGATATGTCCGACTACGTGGTCTATCAGGTGCCGATGACCACCCTGGCGCTCGGCGCGGTCGAGCCTGCCGGTGTCTCCAAGAAGGACGGCGCGCGTACCAAGAACATGTTTGCGCTGGGGCTGCTGTCCTGGATGTACCACCGCCCGCTGGAGGGCACCGAGCAGTTCCTGCGCGAGAAATTCGCGAAGAAACCCGACGTGGCCGAGGCCAACATCCTGGCCTTCCGGGCGGGCTGGAACTACGGCGAGACCACCGAGGCATTCGGAACCACCTATGAGGTGGCCAAGGCGTCACTGCCCGCCGGCGAATACCGACAGGTCTCCGGTAACACCGCGATGGCGTACGGCGTTGTCGCGGCGGGCCGGCTCGCGAACACCAAGGTGGTGCTCGGCACGTATCCGATCACCCCGGCCTCGGACATCCTGCACGAGCTGAGCAAGTACAAGAACTTCGATGTACTGACCTTCCAGGCCGAAGACGAGATCGCCGGAATTGGTGCGGCCCTTGGTGCTTCGTTCGGAGGTGCCCTGGGTGTCACGAGCACCTCGGGGCCCGGGGTGGCGCTCAAGAGTGAGGCCGTGGGCCTGGCGGTGATGACAGAGCTGCCGCTGCTGGTCATCGATGTGCAGCGCGGTGGGCCGTCGACAGGCCTACCCACCAAGACCGAGCAGGCCGACCTGTTGCAGGCCCTGTACGGCCGCAACGGCGAGTCCCCCATCGCGGTGCTGGCCCCTCGTTCGCCCTCGGACTGCTTCGACATCGCCATCGAGGCCGTGCGGATCGCACTGACCTACCGGACTCCGGTGATGATCCTGTCGGACGGCGCGATCGCCAACGGCTCCGAGCCGTGGGCAATCCCGGATATCGCAAGCTATCCGGCAATCCAGCACACCTTCGCCTCTCCTGACCAGGATTTCGCACCTTACAACCGTGATCCGGAGACGCTGGCTCGTCAGTTCGCCGTTCCCGGAACCCCGGGTCTGGAGCACCGCATCGGTGGTCTGGAGAAGGCCAACGGCTCGGGCAATATCTCCTATGACCCGGCCAACCACGACCTCATGGTGCGGTTGCGCCAGCTCAAGATCGACGGAATCACGGTGCCGGACTTGGAGGTTGACGATCCGACCGGTGACGCTCAGCTCCTCATGATCGGCTGGGGCAGTTCGTACGGCCCGATCGGTGAGGCGTGCCGGCGTGCCCGTCGTAAGGGACTCAAGGTGGCCCACGCGCATCTACGACATCTCAACCCCTTCCCGCAGAATCTGGGTGAGGTGCTCCGCAAGTACCCCAAGGTGGTGGCGCCGGAGATGAACATGGGCCAGTTGTCACTGCTGCTGCGCGGCAAGTATCTGGTGGATGTGCAATCGGTGACGAAGGTGCAGGGTATGGCCTTCCTCGCCGACGAGGTCGAAGAAATCATCGATGCGGCCCTGGACGGGTCGCTCGCCGAAAAGGAAAGTCAGAAGGCTGTTCTCGCGCGTGAATCCGCGGTGGCCGTAGGGGATCGAGCATGACCGACTTGTTGAACGAAGCCAGCACCGCGAACGGAACCGGCAGCCTGAACGGACTGGAGCTTGGCCTGACCGCCAATGCTCTGGTGCCGACCACCGATGAGGAGCAGAAGGCGAAGGACTTCACCTCCGATCAGGAGGTGCGCTGGTGCCCGGGCTGCGGTGACTACGTCATCCTCAACACCATCCGCGGCTTCCTGCCCGAGCTTGGCCTCAAGCGCGAGAACATCGTGTTCATCAGCGGTATCGGCTGCTCCAGCAGGTTCCCGTACTACTTGGACACCTATGGCATGCACTCGATTCACGGGCGTGCCCCGGCCATCGCGACCGGTCTGGCATTGGCTCGTGAGGACCTGTCGGTGTGGGTGGTGACCGGTGACGGCGACGCGCTGTCGATCGGTGGTAACCACCTGATCCACACCTTGCGCCGCAACGTGAACCTGACCATCCTGCTGTTCAACAACCGGATCTACGGTCTCACCAAGGGGCAGTATTCGCCGACCTCGGAGACGGGCAAGGTCACCAAGTCCACGCCGATGGGCTCGTTGGATTACCCGTTCAACCCGGTGTCGCTGGCCCTGGGCGCCGAGGCCACTTTCGTTGGGCGAGCGCTGGACTCGGATAAGAAGGGTCTGTCCGAGGTGCTGCGCGCGGCTGCCGCGCATCGTGGGGCGGCGCTGGTCGAAATTCTGCAGGACTGCCCGATCTTCAATGACGGGTCGTTCGATCTGCTGCGCAAGGAAGGCGCCGAGCAGCGCGTCATCAATGTGCGTCACGGCGAGCCGATCACCTTCGGGGCCGAGGGTGAACTCTGCGTCATCCGTTCAGGTTTCGGCCTTGAGGTGGCCAAGACCGCGGACGTGAAGGTGGAGGACATCGTGGTGCACGACGCGCATTCGGATGATCCGGCCTATGCCTTTGCATTGTCACGGCTGTCCGAGCAGGACTTGGAGCACACCGTGATGGGCGTTTTCCGTAGCGTGCAGCGCCCCACCTATGACGATCTGGCTCGTGAGCAGCTGACTGCTGCTGCCGCGGCCAAGCCGAGCGACACCGCCGCATTACAGGCGCTGTTGACCGGTCGCGATACCTGGACCGTCAGCTAGGCACGCATGCTGCCGGGCAATGGTGCCGGCGGCACGCGGTTCGGTCTCTTCGTCGTCCTGCGCTTGCGGCGGCTGGATTTCTCTTCGCGCGCGATATGCGGTTGCTCTCGTAAGATGCAATGACGTTGACGTTGCGGGCCGGTCAAACTGGCGTGGGAACGCAACCTTCATGCCCGAGATGTGAGGTGAGAAGGCCGTGAGACAGTCGCTGATTGCGGTACTGGCAGCAGTGGCGGCGGTCGCTGTCTCGTTGGGCGGGGCGGCGGTCGCGGCGGCCGCTCCCGGCGCCGGCAATGCCAACGACGTCATCAACGAGCTCAAGGCCAACGGCTATCGGGTGATCATCACCAAGAGCGGGGCCGGAGATATGAGCAAGTGCACGGTCACCTCGGTGGAGAAGCAGTCTCCGGTGACGGATGTGGGTGCCGGGCGCGATGCCCAGAACTATCCCACCACCGTTCCGGTGACCTCGCGCAAAATCGCCGTGGTCGCGCTGCGCTGCTGATCAACACTCGGTCGGGCGGTGAAATGGCTTCTCCGCCAAGGCCTTTCCGCATATTGCGCAAAATTGGTGAATGTGACCCTTTTTTGGGTGAAACAATTGTGCCGCAATTGATAAATGGCAAATAGTGTTGCTCCTGATAAAAGAGTGAATATAGTGAATTTGTCAATGTGCCACGCCGCATGTTGTTGAAGTTCCTATTGTGACCCAAGTGATTTGCCGCCATGGTGGCACGGCTCACAAAATCGACGTGATCTGACTCACTAAGGCCAGGTGGGGGCGACTCTAAGAGAACCTGAGAATTTCCTAAGCGACCTGCGGTTAGTCGCTGAAGATTGGCTCTGTAATTGTTTTGTTATTGGTTTGGTATCCGCGTGTCGCGAGATGACTTTCGCAGAATGGTTCCGTACGGTCCGATCGTCAACAAATTGGAGCAAAGCTCCCAACCGTGAACCCTGTGTGTAAATGGGGCCAGTAATGCCGCCAGGCGGTCACTGGCCGCCGGCCGCCACGTGCCGGTGAGGCAGCAGCCGCCTCCCTTGTCGCGCCCGACCGAGACGGCGCGATCCGACGAAGATGTCCGCCTCCTGGGAGGCGTACCTGAGCCCGCTGCGGTATCCGCGAGCGGGTGTGGTCGGTGCGTGCCCGGCGAGAGGAAAGACATGAAGTACGTCCGCAAAACGCTCACCACCCGTGCCGTCCTGTGGGCCATGGCCCCTGCGCTTGTCGCGGCTCCGATGGCACTGGCTGGAACGGCGAGTGCGGATCCGGTCAACTGGGATGCCATCGCCGCATGCGAGTCCGGTGGCAACTGGGGGATCAACACCGGAAACGGCTACTACGGCGGTCTGCAGTTCAACCTGGGCACCTGGCGCGCCAACGGTGGCTCCGGCTCTCCGCATCTCGCCTCGCGCGAGGAGCAGATCCGGGTTGCCGAGAACGTGCTGGCCCGTCAGGGGATCGGTGCATGGCCCGTCTGCGGGCGGCGCGGCTAGACCCAGGGAAACACAGAACCACCTCCGACACGCCACCAGGAGCGGATCCCCGCATCTTGGTGGCGTGTTGGCATATGTGCGTACCTTTCTTGCATGAACCAACTCGCGGCGGTGGTGCTCACCGGCGGGGCATCGCGGCGCATGGGGCGCGACAAGGCGACTCTTCGCTGGTGCGGGGAGACTCTGGCGGGGCGCGTCGTGCGGACGGTGGGCTCACGCTGTGCGCCGGTGATTGTGGTGTGCGCCCCCCATCAGGACGTTGGCGATGTGCGGGCCATCGTGATCGAGGATCTGTGGCCGGGGCAGGGGCCGCTGGTCGCGATGGGGCAGGGACTGCGGGCCGCCGCAGAAAGGGGAGCGGGTCGGGCCTTCGTCTGCGCAGTCGACATGCCTCTGGTTGCCCCGGCTCTGATTGACGAGCTTGCGGCGGGCGGCGATCGCATCGTGCTCGCCACCGCGGGCGGCCGGGACCACTATCTGGCCGCCGTCTATGACGTAGGCCTATGCGAGACCATTGATGAATTGACCACGGCCGGCGAGCGCCGCCTCGGCACGCTCGTCGAGCGCGTTGGTGCCCAACGAATTTCGATATCCGAGCCGAAATGGATCGTGAACGTGAACACAGCGGCCGACCTGGCGGCGTTGCCACCCTTACCCTGACAGTCGTGTCACATTCACATACCCATTCCCACGCTCATCATGGCCTGGGGCCGAAAGGAACCGCGCCCTTCGATTCCACTGCGGCCCGGATAGTGGTGGGCTTGCTCGCCGCAATGGGTATCGCTGTTCTCGTTGGGTTGGTTGCCCTGTGGCCCGAGCATCGCACGGTGGATATTCCGCTGCCGTACCAAAATGCTCATGGCGGAGCGGTAACCACCGAATCGGGCACCGTGCTGGCGACACGCCTCGGGGAATGCGGCAGCCCGTCGACAGGGCAGGTGCTCACCGCCGACCCCGCGGCGGGGCAGACGCCGGATTCGGTATGTGCGCTCGACCTCATCGCCATCACCTCCGGCCCCAATTCCGGCGCCAAGACTCAACTTGAGTTCACCGCAGGCGGTGGGCAGCCGACTCTTGCTGCCGGAGAACACATTCGGATCACCAGGCAGGTCGATGCTCAGGGCGCGACCAGTTACAGCTTCTACGACTACGAGCGGACCTGGCCGCTGATCGCGGTTGCCGCGGCCTTCGCGATCGTCATCTGCCTGGTGGCGCGCTGGCGCGGATTGCGTGCCTTGGTCGGTATCCTGGTGGCCTTCTTGGTGCTTGCCGTCTTCCTGCTTCCGGCATTACGCGATGGCGGCCCGGCATTACCGCTGGCCCTGATCGCGTCGGCGGCGATTCTCTTTGTGGTCATCTATCTGGCGCACGGCGTCAGCATGCGCACCAGCGCGGCGCTACTGGGCACCCTCACCGCGATGCTGCTCGCGGCGGGGCTGTCGTGGGCCGTCATCGAATTGACTCATCTGACCGGCCTGTCGGATGAGCAGAACAATGAAGTCGCCGCGTATATGGGCGGGGTTTCTATCTCCGGGCTGCTGCTTGCCGGATTCATCATCGGGTCGCTCGGTGTTCTCAACGACGTCACGGTCACCCAGGCGTCAACGGTCTACGAGCTCGCCGAATTGGGCGACGGCTCCAGCCGCAGGGATATATTCCTGGGTGCCATGCGGGTGGGGCGCGATCACATCGCCAGCACGGTCTACACCCTCGTCCTTGCGTACGCCGGAAACTCACTACCCCTCATGCTGCTGTTCAGCGTCGCCAATCGGTCCCTGGGCGACGTGCTGACCAGCGAGGGTGTGGCGATCGAGATCGCCCGGTCCGCGGTGGGCGGTATCGCGCTGGTGCTGTCGGTGCCGTTGACCACCGCTATCGCGGCGGCCCTGGCGACGCCGGGCAAGGTGCGCACGGGGGCCTAACCGAAGGCGCAGAACTCGTTGCCGTCTGGATCGATGAGCACCGTCCAGCGGATGTCGGTGTCGGGACCGCGCAGAGCCCGAGCGCCCTCGCGTACCAACTCGGCGGCATCGCCGTGCACATCCCAGTGCCAGCGGTTCTTGACCACGCGCGCGTCGGCAACCCGGACGAATTTCCAGATCAGATCGCCCCAACCGGCCGCCTCGCGCAACCAGCGCAGGGTTCCGTCGGGGCCGGGGGCGAGTGTGCCGCCGACGCGGTCGTGCCACCAGCGCGCTATTTCGGCAGGTTTGTCGCTATCGGTGCAGAGCGCGAAGAGCCTTGCCGGTGTATCGCTTTCGAGATTTGGGTCGAGGAAGGCGCAGAACTCGTTGCCCTCGATGTCCGCCATCACCACCCGGTCCGGCTCGTGTTCTTCCAGCAGTGTTGCGCCCAGTGCGACGAGGTCGGCCACGGCGCGGGTGTATACATCGAAATGCACGCGGTTCTTGACGCCCTTGGCCTCCGGCACGCGATTGACCCAGATGTCGACGGCCTTGCCGCGCCGAATGAACGCCTCCCCGGCGTCGTCGACATCGACCTCACCCCCGATGGCGGCGGCCCAAAATTTGGCGACGGGCACCGGCGACGTTGCGTCGATGCAGAAATCCTTGAGGCTGGCACTGGCCGCGGGATGGGATCCGAGATCAGACACAAAGGAATCCTAGGGGCGAACCGCGAGATTACCGGCCTCATATCCGGCAATGCTGCTCAGCTGCCGCCAGAAGACCGAGGCTGGTATCCGGGCCGAGGCCCGGGTCAACAGTCCGCCTACCACCGCGGGCCGGGCGAACGTCACATTGCCGATGTGGCGGCTCCGGCTCACCACAGCGCGGGTGCGCGACCTGCGACGGCGCGCATATTCACGGAAAGCGCTTGGCAGAGATGAACGTTCAGATATCGCGACGCTGAGTACCGCGGCGTCCTCCAGGGATTGGCAGCCGCCCTGTCCCAAGTGTGGGCGCATGGGATGCGCCGCGTCGCCCACCAGCACCACCCTTCCGCCGGCGACCCGCCGTAGGCGACCGCGGTCATAGACATCGCCGCGCAGCACCGAGGACTCTCTGCTTTGGCGCAGCAGGCGCGGGATCGGGTCCGCCCAGTTACCGAACTTCCTTGCCAGGTACTCGATTTCGCCGTCGGGGGCGCGTTGCGCTTCCAGGGATCGTTCATCGGCGAACCAGTAGGTGCGACCGAGAGACAGCGGCAGGTGCCCGAATTCGATTCCCGGTCCCACAGTGAGGCCGGCCAGCTCATCCGGAATGGAGATATCGGCGATACCGCGCCAGGCGGTGTAGCCGGAGTAGCGGAACGCGAGGGGTCCGTTCAGATATTGCGCGACGAGCGAACCGATCCCGTCGGCACCGATCACCGCGGCGGCCGTGAGCGATTGGCCATCGGCCAGCTCGACGGAGGTGCCGTGCAGGCCGTCCCGAACATTGCTTACCCGGGCGCCGTAGCGGACGGTCCCCGGCGTCAGCCGGTTCGCCAGAATCGCCAGGAGTTGATTGCGGTCGGTGACCGCGACAGGCTCGCCCACGGCCTCGGTGAACTTTCCGCTGGGAGGCTCCCGCAGAATTCGCCCGTCGTACCAGCGCATGGTTCCGGCCTCGACCCGTGCGCTTGCGGCACGCACGTCCTCGCCGATACCAAGCGCATCGCACGCTGCTAATGCGTTGGGCCACAGGGTAATCGCGTAGCCGGCAGAGGTTCCGTCACGGTCGTCGACAACCACGACATCACGCCCGGACTGTTGTATCGCGACTGCGGTGGCAAGACCGGCAATCCCGGCGCCAACCACGACGATGTGGTCGCTCATAGCTTGACGTTATGGGTGGACCCCACAGCGGTAAAGGGTCTGGGGTTGTGATGTTCGGCATTCGTTCACTCGGGGCTGATCTGCTTGGCTAAGGTTCACCAAACCCCAGAAATCTAGGAGGAGACCCATGGCCACACTCGACGAGCTGCTCAACGAGATCCCCACCGATCAGATCGCAGCGAAGCTCGGGGTCGACAACGAGACGGCCGACAAGGCGATCAAGTCCGTGGTCCCGCTATTGGTGGGTGGGCTGCAGGCCAACGCCGATGACCCGGATAAGGCCGCCGATTTGCAGGCCAATGTCAACAGTGCCCCCAGTACGCTCCTTGACGGTGGCGTGAATGTTGATGACGTCGACCAGCAGGCGGGCAACGCGGTGGTTGCTTCGCTGTTCGGCGACAACAACGCGGACGATGTGGCCGCGAAGCTGGCGGGTGCCGGCGCGGGGAACAGCGACCTGATCAAGCAGCTGCTACCGATCCTGACCCCGATCGTGCTGGCGTTTGTTGCCAAGAAGCTCACCGGCGGCGGTGCGGCGGCCGCGCCTGCCGAGGCGCCCGCGGCCAGCGGTGGCGGCATCGGCGACATCCTCGGCAACATCCTGGGCAGTGCGGTCGGTGGCGGGGCAGCCGCGGGCGGAAACAACCCGCTCGGCAGCATCCTGGGCAGCGTACTCGGCAGCAAGGGCGGCAGCGACGCCCTCGGCAGCATCCTCGGCGGCCTGCTCGGCGGCAAGAAGTAGTCACCCAGTCTCAATCGGAACGACCCGGCGCCCCAGGGCCCGGGTCGTTCTGTCATACGGCGTCCCGCCCGCCCGGATGGACTGCACCACCTCCATGCGGGCAGCCGCGTCGATCGCCTAAAACGCCCGTGAAAATCCGACTGGACCGGCAACCCTAGAATCTGATGGGTGACCCAAACCCCTGATACGAACGCCGCCAGCTCCCTACCCACCTCATGGGATCCGGGTGCGGTAGAGGCGGAGCTCTACCAGGGCTGGGTCGACGCCGGATACTTCACCGCCGACCCGTCCAGCGACAAGCCCGGCTACTCGATCGTGCTGCCGCCCCCGAATGTGACCGGCAGCCTGCACATGGGCCACGCGCTGGATCACACGCTGATGGACGCGCTGACGCGCCGCAAACGGATGCAGGGCTACGAGGTGCTGTGGCTGCCCGGTATGGACCATGCCGGTATCGCCACCCAGAGCGTGGTGGAGAAACAGCTTGCCGCTGACGGGAAGACCAAAGAGGACTTCGGTCGCGAGCTGTTCATCGAGAAGGTGTGGGACTGGAAACGCGAGTCCGGCGGCACCATCGGCGGGCAGATGCGCCGTCTTGGTGACGGTGTGGACTGGAGCCGCGACCGATTCACCATGGACGAGGGCCTGTCCCGCGCCGTGCGCACCATCTTCAAGAAGCTGTTCGACGCCGGACTGATCTACCGGGCGGAACGACTGGTCAACTGGTCGCCCGAACTGAAGACCGCGATCTCGGATCTGGAGGTCAAGTACGAAGAAGTCGAGGGCGAACTGGTCTCGTTCCGGTACGGCTCGCTCAACGACAACGAGCCGCATCTGGTGGTGGCGACCACCCGGCTGGAGACGATGCTCGGTGATACCGCCATCGCGGTACACCCCGATGACGAGCGGTACCGGCACCTGATCGGTACCGAGCTGGCGCACCCGTTCCAGGACCGCAGCATCCCGATCGTCGCCGACAACCATGTCGATCCGGAATTCGGCACCGGTGCGGTCAAGGTCACACCCGCGCACGACCCGAACGACTTCGAGATCGGGCTGCGGCATAACCTGCCGATGCCGACCATCATGGACGTTCACGGCCGGATCTGTGACAGCGGAACGCAATTCGATGGTATGGACCGATTCGAAGCGCGTGTCAAGGTGCGCGAGGCGTTGGCTGAGCAGGGCCGCATCGTCGCCGAGAAACGTCCCTATCTGCACAGCGTGGGGCATTCCGAGCGTTCCGGTGAACCCATCGAGCCGCGCCTGTCCATGCAGTGGTGGGTCAAGGTCGAGTCGCTGGCCCGAAAAGCAGGAGACGCCGTCCGTTCCGGTGACACCGTGATTCACCCGGCCAGCCTGGAGCCGCGCTGGTTCGCCTGGGTCGACGACATGCACGACTGGTGCATCTCTCGTCAGCTGTGGTGGGGCCACCGCATCCCGATCTGGCACGGCCCGGGCGGCGAGATCGTGTGCCTGGGACCCGACGAGGCCGCCCCCGAGGGCTACGAGCAGGACCCTGACGTGCTCGACACCTGGTTCTCCTCGGCGCTGTGGCCGTTCTCCACCATGGGTTGGCCCGAGGCCACCCCGGAGCTGGAGAAGTTCTATCCCACAAGCGTTCTCGTCACCGGATACGACATCCTGTTCTTCTGGGTGGCGCGGATGATGATGTTCGGCACCTTCGTGGCCGATGACCCCGCACTGCATGGCGGCAAGGTGCCCTTCGACAACGTCTTCCTGCACGGTCTGATTCGCGATCAGTTCGGTCAGAAGATGAGCAAGTCCAAGGGCAACGGCATCGATCCGCTGGACTGGGTCGAGATGTTCGGCGCGGACGCGCTGCGCTTCACCCTGGCCCGCGGAGCCAGCCCCGGCGGTGACCTGTCCATCGGCGAGGACGCGGCCCGCGCCTCTCGTAACTTCACTACGAAGTTGTTCAACGCCACCCGTTTTGCGTTGATGAATGGTGCCGCGCTCGGTGAGCTGCCCGATGTCGCCGAGCTGACCGACGCCGACCGGTGGATCCTGGGCCGCCTCGAACAGGTGCGGGCCGAGGTGGACGGCGCACTGGACCGGTACGAGTTCAGCGTGGCCTGTGAGGGGCTGTATCACTTCGCGTGGGACGAGTTCTGTGACTGGTACCTGGAATTGGCCAAGGTGCAGATGGTCGACCGTGCCGAGAGCACCCGCGTTGTACTCGCCACGGTGTTGGACACGCTGCTGCGGTTGCTGCATCCGGTGATCCCCTTTGTGACCGAGGTGCTGTGGAAGTCCGTCACCGGCGGTGAGTCGGTGGTCATCGCCGCCTGGCCCACCGGCTCGGGTATCGAGCTCGATGGCACTGCCGCACAGCGCATTGCCGACATGCAGAAACTGGTGACCGAGGTCCGCCGATTCCGTAGCGATCAGGGTCTGGGGGACCGGCAGAAGGTCGCGGCCCGGCTTTCCGGCGTTGGCGAGGCCGGGCTGGACGACCAACTCGCCGCCGTGACGTCGTTGGCCTGGCTGACCCCGGCCGAGGAGGGCTTCAGCCCGACGGCCTCGGTGGAGGTCCGGTTGTCCGGCGCCACCGTGACCGTCGAGGTCGACACCTCTGGCACCGTGGACGTCGAAGCCGAGCGCCGGCGGCTGGAGAAGGACCTTGCCGCCGCGCGCAAGGAACTGGACGGCACCACAAGCAAATTGGGTAACGATGCGTTCCTGGCCAAGGCCCCGGAGGCGGTCGTGGAGAAGATTCGGGTTCGCCAGCAGGTGGCTACCGAGGAAGTCGAGCGGATCACCGCCCGTTTGGCGGCGCTGGCGTGAGTGAACCACTGAGTTCGGAGCCTTCACCCGACGAGATCGCGGCTCTGCTGCAGATCGAGTATCTACTCGACCAACGCTGGCCCGAAACCAAGATCGAACCGTCAACCGATCGCATCGTGGCCCTCATGGAATTGCTGGGCTCGCCTCAGCGCGCGTATCCGTGCATCCATGTTGCGGGTACCAACGGCAAGACCTCGGTGACCCGGATGATCGACGCGCTCTTGACGGCACTGCACCGGCGCACCGGCCGCACCACCAGCCCGCATCTGCAGTCCGCGGTGGAGCGCATTGCCATTGACGGACAACCGATCTCGCCAGCGAAGTACGTGGAGATCTACTCCGAGATCGAACCGTTCGTGGAGCTGGTGGACAAGCAGTCGCAGGAGCAGGGCGGACCCGCGATGAGCAAGTTCGAAGTGCTGGTCGCCATGGCTTTCGTGGCGTTCGCCGACGCGCCCGTCGATATCGCCGTGGTGGAGGTCGGGCTTGGCGGGCGCTGGGATGCCACCAACATCATCGACGCCCCGGTCGCCGTCGTCACCCCCATAGGCATCGACCACGTCGAGTTCCTCGGACCAGACCTGGCCTCGATCGCGAATGAGAAGGCCGGAATTATCAAGCGGCACAAGCTTGACGCGATGACCGGTGAAGCCGGCGCCGATACGGTCGCGGTGATCGCCCAGCAGCAGCCGGAGGCGATGGAAGTGCTGCTGCGTCAAACGGTGGAAGCCGACGCGGCCGTCGCACGCGAGGGTTCGGAGTTCGCGGTGTTGTCCCGGCAGGTGGCGGTCGGCGGCCAGCTCCTGGAGTTGCAGGGTCTGGGCGGGGTGTACCCGGAGATCTTCCTGCCGCTGCACGGTGAGCATCAGGCACACAACGCGGCGGTGGCACTCGCGGCAGTCGAGGCGTTCTTCGGTGCGGGGGCCGATCGTCAGCTCGACATCGAGGCGATTCGCTCGGGTTTCGCCTCGGTGATCATCCCGGGACGTTTGGAGCGGGTGCGTAGTGCTCCCGCGGTATTCCTGGACGCCGCCCACAATCCGCATGGGGCCGCCGCGCTGGCCGAGACCCTGCAATCGGAGTTCGACTTCCGACGTCTGGTCGGCGTCATCAGCGTGATGGGCGACAAGGATGTCGCGGGAATTCTGGGCGCACTGGAACCCGCATTCGACGAGATCGTGGTGACGCACAACGGATCTCCCCGCGCGATGGAGACGGACGCGCTGGCGGGTATCGCCCTGGAGATCTTCGGTGAGGATCGCGTCGTGGTGGCGCCGACATTGCTCGATGCGGTCGAGACGGCCACCGCGATGGTGGAGGAGGCCGCCGAGGACGGGGGAGCGGAAGGCTTCTCCGGCACCGGCATCGTCATCACCGGATCGGTCGTCACCGCGGGTGCCGCACGGACCCTGTTCGGAAAGGATCCGCAATGAGTGATCCCGAGGACGGCATCGAACCCCGCGCGGACCAGAATGTCGCCGGCGCGGCTCCGCCAGATCCCTGGCGGAGTTTCCGCGGCGTGATGGCGGGCACGCTCATCTTGGAGACGATCGTGGTGCTGCTGGCCATCCCGGTGGTGAAGATGGTGGGCGGTGGACTTTCCCCGCTATCGCTGAGCTACCTCATCGGGATCGTCGTCGCCCTGGTTCTGCTGTGCGGTATGCAGGGCCGGCCGTGGGCGCTACAGGCCAATCTGGCGCTGCAGCTGGTCCTCGTCGCCGGGTTCTTGGTGAACGCCGCGGTCGGCTTTGTCGGACTGTTGTTTCTGGGCGTCTGGCTGCTCATCTGGTACATGCGCAACCAGGTCCGCGACCGTCAGAGCCGCGGCGAGCTGCCGGGTCAGCAGGGCAGCGCTACCGACCAGTAGGCTGTCGCCCGTGACTGAGCGGACTCTGGTTTTGATCAAGCCCGATGGTGTGCGACGGGGACTTGTCGGTGAGGTGTTGAATCGGATCGAGCGCAAGGGCCTGACACTGGCCGCGCTCGAGCTGAAGAACGTCGATGACGCGACGGCCCGGGCCCATTACGCCGAGCACGCGGAGAAGCCGTTCTTCGGCTCGCTGCTGGAGTTCATCACCTCGGGTCCGCTCGTGGCAGCAGTGCTGGAAGGTCCGCGTGCTATCGCCGCGTTCCGCCAGATCGCCGGCGGCACCGATCCGGTGGAGAAGGCGGCGACCGGCAGCATCCGCGGCGACTTCGCCCTGGAGACCCAGGAGAACCTGGTGCACGGTTCCGACTCGCCCGAGTCCGCTGCGCGTGAGATCGCGCTGTGGTTCCCTGCGCTCTGACCCAATCGATCTGATCTGAAACCCACGAGTGTGCGGTTTGCGTCGGTTCCTCCGGGAATCTCGACGTAAACCGCACACTCGATTACGTATATGGGTCGCCTGATGGAGCCCATTTGTGTCTTGGTCCCCGCTACCTGATTCGTATGGGATACTGACTGTGGGTCACGGCACATGCGGCCACAACCGGCCAGCCACCGACCCGAATGACGACACGGCGAGCGCGGTTGCCCGATCGGACTACACCGCAGCACGTCAAGCCATCATTCCAGCCAGGCACCGGGTGGGTTCGGAACTGCGGTATAGCAGCGACGGATCGCTCGGAGCGAGACCACCACAAACCCGGACCTACCCGGGTACATAGAGAGAAAGCCCTCGCGTGGCCGCGTCTAAAGACGCGCCCGGGGGCTTGAGGAGAATAAGTGGCCGACTATGAGCTACCAGAAGACCTACACACCAGCGCTCCAGAAGGGGAACACGCCGCGCTAACGCCGGACACCCCGCCTGCCCCTGCTGAGCAGGGAGAACTTCCCGAGAAGCTGAGGGTGCATTCCCTGGCGCGCGTTCTGGGAACCTCGACACGCCGCGTGCTCGACGCGCTGTCCAACCTGGACGGGCGCGCCCGCAGCCCGCACTCCAATGTCGACAAGCAGGACGCGGCCAAGGTGCGTGAGGTGCTTGCCAATGAGGCGGAGGCGGCTCCCGTAGTCGCCGAGACACCGGCCCCGGTGGCTGCCGAGGAAGCGCCCGCCGTCGTCACCGGCGACTCGGCCGATTCGGCAGAAGACCCCGACAACCCGCCGACCACGCCCATCCTCATCGCCGAGGCGACGGTCATCGAGGCCGCCGCGGTGCCGGTGCCGGCAGCCGCTGCTCCTACCGCATACGACTACGGGCCACTGTTCGTGGCCCCACAGGCTCCCGAGCCCCAGGAACGGCCCGCGCCCGTCCGCACCGAGAAGGCCGAGGACGTCGACGAGGACGCCGGTGAGGCGGACGATTCCGACGCCGATGGCGAGGGCGATGGCGATCGTCCGGCACGTCGCCGGCGGCGGGGACGCCGTGGCCGTGGCCGTGGACGCGGCGAACAGGGCGGTGGCGAAGGCTCCGACGACTCCGGTGACGATGCGGCAGCCGAGGGTGGCGAGGCCGCCGAGGGCGATGACGCCGCCGACGGTACCGGGGACGATTCGCCGGCGTCCGACGGTGACGAATCGAATGCCGAGGACGGTGACACTCCCGAGGGTGCCAGTCGCCGCCGGCGCCGGAGACGTCGTCGCAAGGCCGGAAGCGGTGACGACGGGGATGGCCCGTCGGATGACGATCCGCCGAACACCGTTGTGCACGAGCGCAAGCCGCGTGCCGAGCGGGGCGACGAGATTCAGGGGATTTCCGGTTCCACCCGCCTGGAGGCCAAGCGCCAGCGCCGCCGCGACGGCCGCGACGCCGGACGGCGCCGGCCCCCGATCCTGACCGAGGCCGAGTTCCTGGCCCGGCGCGAGGCCGTCGACCGGGTGATGGTGGTGCGGGACAAGACGCGTTCCGAGCCCCCGCACGAGGGCGCCCGCTATACGCAGATCGCTGTTCTCGAGGACGGTGTGCTCGTCGAGCACTTCGTGACGTCGGCGGCCTCCGCGTCGCTGGTGGGCAACATCTACCTCGGCGTTGTACAGAACGTGCTGCCGTCCATGGAGGCGGCATTCGTCGACATCGGCCGCGGCCGCAACGGTGTGTTGTACGCCGGTGAGGTCAATTGGGACGCCGCCGGTCTCGGCGGCTCCAACCGCAAGATCGAGCAGGCCCTCAAATCCGGTGACTACGTGCTGGTTCAGGTCAGCAAGGACCCGGTGGGACACAAGGGCGCACGGCTCACCACCCAGATCTCGCTGGCGGGCCGCTACCTCGTGTACGTGCCAGGTGCGTCGTCAACCGGCATCAGCCGCAAGTTGCCCGATACCGAACGTCAGCGCCTCAAGGAGATCCTGCGGGACATCGTGCCGGCGGACGCCGGTGTCATCATCCGCACCGCCTCGGAAGGTGTGCGGGAAGAGGACATACGCGCCGATGTGCAGCGGTTGCAGGAACAGTGGCAGGGCATCGAACAGAGTGCCACGGACCTCACCTCCAAAGCGTCCGGCGCTGCCGTGGCGCTGTATGAAGAACCCGACGTGCTGGTCAAGGTGGTTCGTGACCTGTTCAACGAGGACTTCTCCAAGCTCATCATCGAGGGTGACGCCGCGTGGGACACCATCGATGACTATGTGAAAACGGTTGCCCCCGATCTTCTTTCGAGGATTGAGCGGTACGAGAGTGGTGAGGGTCCGGACGTGTTCGCGGTGCACCGCATCGACGAGCAGCTGGCCAAGGCACTGGATCGCAAGGTGTGGCTGCCCTCGGGGGGAACCCTCGTGATCGATCGCACCGAGGCAATGACGGTTGTCGACGTCAACACCGGGAAGTTCACCGGAGCCGGCGGCAACCTGGAAGAAACCGTCACCCGCAATAACCTGGAAGCTGCCGAGGAGATCGTGCGGCAATTGCGTCTGCGCGACGTCGGCGGCATCGTGGTCATCGATTTCATCGACATGGTGCTCGAATCCAACCGCGACTTGGTGCTGCGGCGTCTCACCGAGGCGCTGGGCCGCGACCGCACCCGTCACCAGGTGTCCGAGGTGACGTCGCTGGGATTGGTGCAGCTGACTCGCAAGAAGCTGGGTACCGGGTTGATCGAGGCGTTCTCGTCCACCTGCACGCACTGCGCGGGCAGGGGAATCGTGCTGCACGTCGACCCCGTCGACAATGCGAGCAACGCGTCCTCCCCGGCCAAGAAGGCCGAAACCGGACGCCGGGCCAAACGGTCCCGCAAGGGTAAGACCGACGATGTGGTGGTTGCACGCACACCCTCGCACCCCCAGGGCGAGCATCCGATGTTCAAGGCGATGGCGGCGGCCAATGGCCACCACGAAGATGATGAAGACGCGGACGTGAACGAGGATGCGCTGGACGACGACGCGCTCGACGAGGTCGAGGAGGTCGAGGAGATTGTCGAGACCATCCAGAGCGCCGAGACGCCAGACAACGCACCGGACCAGGACGAACCCGAGCACGAGCCGGCGTCGGCGGGCAGCAATGCCGCGTCGGAGCCGTGGGCCGAACGTGCACCCGAGGCCGCTGCCACCGAGCCCGGGACGGCAGAGCCCGATGCTCCGGCAGCGACGCCCGAGCCCGCTGCCGCGGCGCCCACCAGGCCCCGGCGCAGGCGTTCAGCGGCCCGTGCCGCGGGGCCTCCGGTAGAGCACTAGGTCGCGCGTTTATCGCTCCTGGCAGCGTTCCCGGAAATCGCCAAGTGGTCGACGAATCTCGTGCAGATCGGCCTTGACTTGCGGATTTTCCTCTAGGTACTGCTGGGCACGTTGGCGTACCTGATCCTTGGGGAGGCCCTTGAGGCCGGTGAAGAAGTCGTTGACGTCCGGATGCGTGAACAGGTACGACGACGTGGCGGCGGAAACGCCGGTCGCGACGCCCGCCAGGTCAGCGGCCGTGCAGTTGGGCGGGGGATCGGCCGCGGCCATGAGGGGTCCGGCCAGCGACGCGGCGACCGCGCATAGCCCCGCGGTCAACTTGTGCGCGACACGTGCTGTCATGATGACTCCTCTGTTTTCGAATTCGTCAGCGCGATAACGATATTGGTCAGCGTGGCCGGACGATGCCGCCTCCGCCTCCGCCTCCGTCGCCGGGGCGGCCGGGACGCCCGAAATCGGGCGGCGGTGACGGATTGACGGTGGGCGGGGGCGGTGATTCGTGATCGGACCCCAAGATGATGTCCATCTCCCAGTTGTCGCAGGACCAGTCGCTCTCGCAGGGGTAGGGGACGTATGGCGTCGAGGACGTCGTGCTTCCGCCGCCACGCACGTCACCCTGGGCGCACAAGGTGGTCCCGTTCGCGTTGACACAATCGGCCGCGGCGGTCGGCGCGACGATGACGCCGAGCGCCGAGAGGGGGATCACCACGCCGGCCGAGAGGTAACACCGCATCGTTCGCATAGCCGCACCTTCGCGCTCGGGGGCCGATCGCCCGTCCGATCTGTACGGTTATCAGCGGCGGCCCGGGCTCGGTGAGGGCAGTTTAGTTCCGATCACACCCCTGCCGAGCGTGATTGGGGCCTTGGCATCGTCGGCCGCAGGGGTGCCGGTTTGACCCTTAGCCCGCTGGTCACGTACCCTTAGGACCTTAAGAAGACCGTCGCGAGGCTTCCGGCCCGCGGCATGCGGCCCAGCGGAACAACCGAGCGGGCCCACCCACGATCCAGACGCGTCAACCGACCTGGTTGCGCGCGTCCGAACAGCAGAGCAGAGGTAGACGCAACGATGGCGACCTACGCAATCGTCAAGACTGGTGGCAAGCAGTACAAGGTTGCCGTCGGTGACCTGGTGAAGGTCGAGAAGATCGACTCGGAGCCCGGCTCCTCGGTGCAGCTGCCCGTTGCCCTGGTCGTGGACGGCGCCACCGTCACCACCGATGCCGACAAGCTGGCCAAGGTCGCAGTGACCGGTGAGATCGTCGAGCACACCAAGGGCCCGAAGATCCGCATCCACAAGTTCAAGAACAAGACCGGCTACCACAAGCGGCAGGGTCACCGTCAGCGGTTGACCGTGCTCAAGGTCACCGGAATCAAGTAGGAGCGTCTGACACATGGCACACAAGAAGGGCGCGTCCAGCTCGCGCAACGGTCGTGATTCCGCCGCACAGCGGCTCGGCGTCAAGCGGTTCGGTGGCCAGGTCGTCAAGGCCGGCGAGATCCTGGTTCGCCAGCGCGGCACCCACTTCCACCCCGGCGTCAACGTCGGTCGTGGCGGCGACGACACCCTGTTTGCGACCTCGGCGGGCACCGTCGAGTTCGGCGCCCGGCGTGGTCGCCGGGTCGTCAACATCCTCCCGGTCGACGCTTAATTTGTTGTTCAGTGTCCGGCCTTGACCGAACACTGAACAGTTGAAGGAGGCTCCAAATGCCTCGTTTTGTTGATCGCGTTGTCATCCACGCCAAGGCAGGTACCGGCGGTCACGGCTGCGCTTCGGTGCACCGCGAAAAGTTCAAGCCCCTTGGCGGGCCCGACGGGGGTAACGGCGGACGCGGCGGCAGCGTGATCCTCGAAGTGGACCCGCAGGTACATACCCTGCTGGACTTCCACTTCCATCCGCACCTACAGGCGCCCAACGGTACCCAGGGCATGGGGGGCCACCGCAACGGCGCCAACGGTGATGATCTGATCCTCAAGGTGCCCGACGGTACCGTCGTGCTCGACGATGACGGCCGCATCCTCGCCGATTTGGTCGGCGCGGGGGCGCGTTTTGATGCCGCCGCCGGTGGCCGGGGCGGACTGGGCAACGCGGCGTTGGCATCCCGCGCGCGCAAGGCACCCGGTTTTGCCTTGCTCGGCGAGGCCGGAGCCGAAGTAGACCTCACTCTCGAACTGAAAACTGTCGCCGATGTGGGGCTGGTCGGTTTTCCCTCGGCAGGGAAATCCTCTCTGGTCTCGGTGCTTTCGGCCGCCAAGCCGAAGATCGCCGACTATCCGTTCACGACATTGGTGCCCAATCTCGGGGTGGTGACCACGGGCGAGAACTCCTTCGTGATGGCTGATGTGCCCGGACTTATTCCCGGCGCCGCCGAAGGGCGCGGACTGGGGCTGGAATTTCTGCGCCATATCGAGCGCTGCGCCGTGCTGGTCCACGTTGTCGACTGTGCGACGCTCGAACCCGGCCGTGACCCGGTCTCCGATATCGACGCACTGGAAAATGAGTTGGCGCGGTACCAACCCACGTTGCAAGACGACTCCGTGCTCGGCGACCTGGCCGACCGGCCGCGTGCGGTGGTGCTCAACAAGGTGGACGTACCCGAGGCCGACGAGCTTGCCGACTTTGTCACCGAAGAGGTTTCCCAGCGTGGCTGGCCCGTCTTCAAGGTGTCCACGCTGACCCGGGACGGACTGCGGCCGTTGACTTTCGCGCTGTGGGAGATGATCGTGGCGGCCCGCGCCGCCCGCCCCGAACCCGTGAAGACCCGCCCGGTGATTCGGCCCATTCCCGTCGATGAGAGCGGGTTCACCGTTTCTGCGGACCCGCAGAATCCGGGTGGCTTTGTGGTGCGTGGTGTGCGCCCCGAGCGCTGGATTCGACAGACCAACTTCGAAAACGACGAAGCCGTGGGCTATTTGGGCGATCGATTGGCACGTCTGGGTGTCGAAGACGAGCTGCTCAAACTCGGGGCGGAGCCCGGCTGTGCGGTCACCATCGGCGATATGACATTCGACTGGGAGCCGCAGACGCCGGCGGGTGTCGACGTGACCATGAGCGGACGCGGTACCGACGCGCGCATCGACAAGACAGATCGGGTGGGTGCGGCCGAGCGCCGCCAGGCCAGGCGAGTGCGTCGTGGGCAGGTGGAGCCGGAGTGAATCCAGGTGCGCAGGCGCGTGAGGCCATTCGCTCGGCGCGCACCGTCGTGGTGAAGGTCGGCACCGCCGCACTCACCGATGAGACGGGGACCTTCAGTGCCGACCGCATGGAATACCTCGTCGAGGTCATCGAAGGCCGGATGAAGGCTGGATCCGATGTGGTGATCGTGTCCTCCGGGGCGATCGCGGCGGGCATGGTTCCGCTCGGATTGACCAAGCGCCCAACGGATCTGGCGACCAAGCAGGCGGCGGCCAGCGCTGGTCAAGTGGCCCTTATCGGCGCCTGGAGTGCGGCCTTCGCGCGTTATGAGCGCACCGTGGGCCAGGTGCTGCTGACCGCCCACGACATCTCGATGCGCGTGCACCACACCAACGCGCAGCGCACCCTCGACAGACTCACCGCATTGCACGCGGTTGCCATCGTGAATGAGAACGACACCGTGGCCACCAACGAGATTCGTTTCGGGGACAATGACCGCCTCTCGGCGCTTGTCGCGCATTTGGTGGGCGCCGATGCGCTGGTGTTGCTCTCCGACATCGATGGACTCTACGATTCAGACCCCCGAAAGGGGAACGCGCGCTTCATTTCTGAGGTGAGCGGCCCCGAGGACCTGGCCGACGTGATCGCCGGCCCTGGCGGTTCGCGTGGTACTGGAGGAATGGCCTCCAAGCTCTCCTCGGCGCTGCTGGCTTCCGACGCCGGTGTGCCGGTGCTCTTGGCCTCGGCGACAGAGGCGGCGGCGGCACTGGGAGACGGCTCTTGCGGAACCGTTTTCGCCGCGCGGCCGCAACGCATGTCCGCCCGCAAGTTCTGGGTGCGTTACGCCGCCGAGGCCACCGGTTCACTGACGCTGGACGCCGGCGCGGTACGCGCGGTCGTGGCGTCCCGGCGTTCGTTGCTGCCTGCCGGTATCACCGGGGTGTCCGGACGCTTCCACGGGGGCGATGTCGTTGAGCTCCGCGACGCGGACGGCACCATGGTCGGCCGGGGTGTCGTCGCCTATGACGTAGCTGAATTGGCGACCATGCTGGGCCGCTCCACCAACGAACTCCCCGAGGATCTACGGCGCCCCGCCGTGCATGCCGACGACCTCGTCACCTGAGCGGTTCACGCATTTGCTCGAAAGAGTGGCACATCGCAACGGCGCCTGATAGAAACGTTCAGCTAGTTTCCAGCTTGGGGGTGTGCCCTGGGCTTCGTGTGGGAGGGTTCAGATGACAGGCCGGATGACGGGGATTGTCAGCGCCTTGGTGGGCGCGGTAGCACTGGTGCTGGGACTGTTCGGCTCGATGGCAGTGGCCACCGCCTCGCCGGATACCGCCGAAGCGCAAATCAAGGGCCTGATCGCCGGTCAGCTGAGCGCACTGCAGGCCGTCGACGCCGTCGCGTACGGCGCCACCTACTGCGCCGACTACCGCGACAAGGTGGAATCCGACCACAGCCAGATGTTCACACCGCCGGATGCCACGCGGCTTGCGGGCGCCAACTCCAAGAAGCTGCGCGCCAAGACCAAAGAGGTCTTCCCGCTGGCATCCAGTGATGCGGTCGAGTCCTTTGTGCAGGCGGTCGCCGACGAAGATCAGGGCGCGGTGGACGCCGCCTGGCACCAGCTGTGGGCGAGCTCGTTCGCGAAGCTGTCGTATCGGGTGAAGAGCGTCGACGTCACCGGCGACAATGCCGAGGCCGTGGTCGCCGTTCGGGTTGGCGGCAAGAGCAGCAGCCAGCGCTGGGAGTTGGTGCGCGAGGACCAGGAGTGGAAGGACTGCACCGCGCCGCCGGAGCAGGACACCATCGAGGGCATTGTCGGCGGCCAGGGCCGCCAGGGTCTGCTGGACGCTCCCCTGACAGGGGAGTAGTCCGCCGGTACCGGTTCTTTGGACCGCGTATGACTGGCGATGTCCTCTCGACCGTTTGGCCCTCTCGACCGTTTGGTGAACGCGATTTCCGCACGGCGCCGACTGGTAGGTTTGCTCGGTGAGGGTGCACGAGCTGATCTGGACTGATAGAAATTAGCTCGGAGGTAAGTGATCTATACGAGCGAGGGTAGTCATGGTTTGCCGGAGATGGGCTGCAGCGGTGCTGGTGGGGGCCCTGTTGCTGGGCGGTGTGGGTTGTACACGAACCGTCGAGGGTGACGGTCAGCCCAACGCCGAAGCGCTAGCTGCCGTGCATGACGAGAAGCAGATCAACGACCTGGTGCAGCAGCAAAACACCTACGCCGGGAATTTTGACTTCGCCAAACTCGCCGAGACCAAGTGCGCCAAGTATCGGGACGCCACGGCCCAGGGCGGACCGCCCATCCCCGCGATGAACGAGATCGTGCCCCCGGAGATCGCCACCACCCCGGGTGCCGGCGACGCGCTGCGCGGGTTGTTGGCCCAGAAGTTCCCCACGGTGCCACCCGATGTCATCAGTGCCGTGGTGGACAGCCTCGTCAATCAGGACGAGCCGGCGTATCAGGCCGCGATGCGCAACCTGCTGAAGTCGCTCATCGTGGTGAAGGCCGAGGTGCAGGACATCGAGATCAAGGGCGATCAGGCCACCGCGGAGCTGACGGTCACCACCACAACCGGCGACAAGCCGCCCAAACGTGAGCAGCAGACCGTCAAGTTCGTCAAGGAGAACGGCAAGTGGCTGGACTGCAATCCGCCGGGCGCCGGTAGCTAGCCGGACGTAACGGACACCGCATCCCACGGCGATAACGTCGTGTGAGGTATCGCAGCCCAGGGGAGGGAACCATGAAGCGCATGCTCGCCGCCACGGCGCTCACCGCCGCACTGACGGCTCTGGGCACCCCCGCGGTCCATGCGGCGCCGAACCGTGAGGCGGTGACCGAACACGTGCGCGCCTGGGAAAAGGCGTACAACGATGTCGACACCAACAAGATCGGCGACTTGACCTGCGACAAATACCGCGACCGCGAGACCGCGAACAATGAGTCGCGGATTCCCACCTGGGACGACTTCGTCAAACCCAGGGACCTGTACGCCAAGTTTCCCAAGCTCACCCAGGAAACGCTTGATCAGCTACTCGATGCCGCCAAGCGCAAGGACGCCGCAGCCTTTCGGCAGGCGTCGGTTCAGGTGGTGCGTGAGAACGCGCATCTGACGGTCACCAATATCGACAAGATCAACGTCATCGAGGCCAAGAACGCGACGGTCACGGTGACCACCTCATCGGTGTGGGGCAACGATTCGCCCAAGACCACCACCTCCGATTGGTATCTGACCTACGAGCGTGACGCCTGGCGTTACTGCAACCCGGTGATCACCGTTCGCTGACTCAGGACCCCTTGAGCGACAGCTCGATCCTGGCGCCGGTCGGCGCGCAGTTTCCGGCTCCCGCGCGCAGCGTGGCCAGCGCCCCGGCCACATTCGCACGCCGGAGGGCAGTCTCGGCACCCTGGGGCCACCAGGCGGCCAGCACCCCGGCGAAAACGTCACCGGCGCCGGTGGTGTCCAGCGGTCGCACCGGGTAGGACGGCACCGTGATCTGCCCTCGCGGACTGCGGTACCGAGAACCCTCGTCGCCGAGGGTGGTCACCAGATGGCGCGACGGGTACAGCCAGGACCGCGCCTCGGTTTCGTTGACGACGACCACGCTCGCCCGAAAGGCCAGCTCCGCTAGGTCGGGGGAGCGCTCGGGTACGGGAGAAGCGTTGAGCACGAATTGCTTTCCGGCCTCGGCGGCCCAGCGGGCCGCGGTCAGCGCCACTCGCACCGGAATTTCCAACTGGCACAGCAGCACGTCGTGCGAGCAGATGATGTCCTTGTGCACCTTCTCGTCCAGGGTGAAGGTGGTATTGGCCCCGGGCGCCACCACAATGCAGTTCTCACCGGAGTCCTCCACGGTGATGGTGGCCATTCCGCTGGGGCCGTCGACCTCGACCAGGCCGTCCAGACCAACGTTGTTGTCCGCCAGGTGAGATCGCAGCATCGGCGCCGCGCCATCGGAGCCCACCGCGCCGATGAACTGCACCGAGGCGCCCGCACGTGCGGCTGCCACGGCCTGATTGGCGCCCTTGCCTCCCGGAGCGGGCATGGCCGATGTCGCCAGGACCGTTGCTCCAGGGGCGGGAAGCTCCTCTACCCGCAACGTCAGATCCATGTTGACGCTACCGAGGACGCATACCGTGGCTAACTCAGTCACCCGCCTAGGTTAGTCCTGGCGCAGCTACATTCCGGGCACCCGGATACCCTGACACGATGAGCGTTTCAACCAACGAGTTGGCTCCTGGAGCCGCGGGGTCGGCGGCGTCCGGTCCGGGGACCGAAGCGCCTGCGACAGCGGACCTGCGCGCGGGCGTTCATGACGCCGCTCGCCGGGCGCGTGTGGCCGCCCGCGACCTGGCCCGTCTGACAGCCGATGCGAAGAATTCCGCACTGCTCGCGACCGCCGACGCGATCGTGGCGTCCACCGATTCGATCATCGCGGCCAATGCCGACGATCTGCGGCGCGCGCGGGACGCCGGCATCGGCGAGGCCATGCTCGATCGATTGGCCCTGGACACGGCCCGGGTGGCCGGTATCGCCTACGGTTTGCGTCAGGTCGCGGGTCTGCCCGATCCGGTCGGCGAGATACTGCGCGGCTCCACCCGTCCCAATGGGCTGCGATTGCGCCAGATCAGGGTGCCGCTCGGGGTGGTCGGCATGGTGTACGAGGGGCGCCCGAACGTCACGGTGGACGCATTCGGGTTGACCCTCAAGTCGGGCAACGCGGTGCTGCTCCGCGGCAGTTCCTCGGCGGCAACCTCCAACACCGAGCTCGTGCGGGTGCTGCGCAGCTCACTGGTCGCCAGTGGCTTGCCCGCCGACACGGTCCAACTGCTCGACAGCCGGGACCGGGTGACCGTCACTCACCTCATCCAGGCGCGCGGGCTCGTTGACGTGGTGATCCCGCGCGGTGGGGCCGGCCTCATCGACGCCGTGGTGCGTGACGCGCAGGTGCCCACCATCGAAACCGGGGTGGGCAACTGCCACGTGTACGTGCACGCCGATGCCGACCTTGCGCTGGCTGAGCGGATTCTGTTGAACTCCAAGACCCGTCGACCCAGTGTGTGTAATGCCGCGGAGACGCTGTTGATCGACCGGGCCATAGCGGAGGTCGCCGTCCCGCAGCTGGTCGGCGCCTTGCAGGCGGCCGGAGTGACCGTGCATGCCGATCTTCCCGTGCCGGGCGTGGTGCCGGTGACCGAGGATGACTTCGGCACCGAATACCTGTCGTTGGACATCGCGGTCGCGCTGGTTGATGGTCTCGACGCGGCGATCGAGCACATCGACCGGTACTCCAGTGGGCACACCGACGCCATCGTCACCACGAACCTCAGTGCGGCCCAGGAATTCACCGATCGTGTGGACAGCGCCGCCGTGATGGTCAACGCCTCCACCGCGTTCACCGACGGCGAGCAGTTCGGATTCGGTGCCGAGATCGGAATCTCCACCCAGAAGTTGCATGCCCGTGGCCCCATGGGGCTGCCCGAACTGACCACCACCAAGTGGATCGTCCTCGGCGACGGTCAGATCCGTCCCGCCTAACACCTGGAGTACCGTGTCTGACCCTCTTCGCCCGAGTGGCTCATCGCAGTCCCGAACCCAGACCGCGCCGCTGTTCACGAGCATCGACGATGTCACCACACGTTTGGCCGAGACCGGTTACCTCGCCGACACGGCCACGGCCACAGCGGTATTCCTCGCAGATCGGCTGGGGAAGCCGCTACTGGTGGAGGGCCCGGCGGGTGTGGGCAAGACCGAGCTGGCCAGGGCGGTGGCGCACACCACCGGTTCGGGCCTGGTACGGCTGCAGTGCTATGAGGGTGTCGACGAGGCGCGCGCGCTCTACGAGTGGAATCACGCCAAGCAGATCCTGCGTATTCAGGCCGGATCCGGTGATTGGGACGAGACGAAAACCGACGTCTTCGCCGAGGAGTTCCTGCTGTCGCGGCCGTTGCTGACGGCGATCCGTCGCGAGGACCCCACGGTGCTCCTTATCGACGAGACCGACAAGGCCGACATCGAGATCGAGGGCCTGCTGCTGGAGGTGCTCAGCGACTTCGCGGTCACCATTCCCGAACTCGGGACCATCGCGGCGAGCCGAAAGCCCTTCGTACTGTTGACCTCCAACGCCACTCGCGAGCTGTCCGAAGCGCTCAAGCGGCGCTGCCTTTTCCTGCACATCGACTTTCCCGATGCCGAGCTGGAACGCCGAATCCTGCTCAAGCGCGTCCCCGAGCTGCCCGCGTCATTGGCCGAGGAACTGGTGCGGATCATCGGCGTGCTGCGCAACATGCAACTCAAGAAGGTTCCCTCGGTCGCCGAGACCATCGATTGGGGCCGCACCATCTTGGCGCTCGGACTGGACACCCTGGACGATGCCGTTATCGCCTCGACGCTCGGTGTGGTGCTCAAACATCATTCCGACCAGCAGCGTGCCGCAGGAGAGCTGAGGCTGAACTGATGAGCACTCGCGCGACGAAGAGACGGCGCTAATGCCTCCGCGTAAGCCTCCGAAGGCGGTGTTGCCCCTGGCACCGCACGGTCTGCCGGGTCATCTGGTCGGATTCGTGGAAGCGCTACGCGAACAAGGTATTTCGGTGGGGCCGTCGGAGACCGTGGATGCGGGCCGGGTGATGACGGTGCTGGGACTGCAGAGCCGCTCCGAACTGCGGGAGGGATTGGCCTGCGCGGTGTTACGGCGTGCCGATCATCGGCCCACCTTCGATGTGCTGTTCGATCTGTGGTTCCCGCCCGCGCTCGGTGCGCGCTTCGTCGAGGTGGGTGAAGAGGGCATCGACATTGACGACATCGAGCAGGTGCGCGACGAGCTGGTGGACCTGCTGGCCTCCGATGCCGGAGACCTACCGCTGAATTCGTTGATCGCCCAGATCGTGGAGGCGTATGGGAAGTACAACTCCACCCGCGGCACCTCGTATTCGGCCTACCAGGCCATGAAGTCGCTGTCCCTGGATCAGATCGAGGCCAAGCTGCTGACCGGTCTGCTCGGTGGTGGAGACGAGGACTCCCCGGTCTCGCCTACAGACCAGGCGGTTGCGAAAGCGATTGCCAAGGAGCGTATCTCGAAAGTTAGGCAGCTTGTCGAGGCGGAGACCAAACGCCGTACCGCCGAACAGCTGGGCCGTGAACGCGTGACCGCGTACGGCGTGCCACAACTGGCCGAAAACGTCGAGTTCCTGCGCGCCTCGGGGGAGCAGTTGCGCAACATGCGCCGAGTGGTGCATCCGCTGGCGCGGATGTTGGCCAGTCGGCTCGCTGCCCGGCGCCGGCGTGCGCACACCGGCCAGATCGATCTGCGTCGCACCCTGCGCAAGTCCATGTCCACCGGTGGTGTGCCGATCGACGTCGTGCAGAAAAAGCCCCGGCCCGCGCGCCCCGAGCTGGTGGTGCTTTGTGACGTGTCAGGTTCGGTGGCCGGTTTCTCGCATTTCACCCTGTTGTTGGTCAATGCGCTGCGTCAGCAGTTCTCGCGGGTGCGCGTCTTTGCGTTCATCGACACCACCGACGAGGTGACTCATCTCTTCACGGCAGATACCGACCTGGCTGAGGCCATTGTGCGGATCACCCGGGAAGCGCAGGTGTTCACCGGCGACGGGCACAGCGACTACGGGCATGCGTTCAAGACGTTTGTCGAGAAGTTCCCCACGGTGCTGTCCCCGCGCAGCGCGCTGCTCATCCTGGGGGATGGGCGCACCAACTATCGCAACCCCGCGGTTGAGGTGCTGTCGTCGATGGTGTCCTCCAGCCGTCATGCGCACTGGCTCAATCCCGAACCAAAGAACCACTGGGGAACGGGCGATTCGGCGGCCAAGCGGTACCAGGATGCCATCACCATGCACGAGTGCCGGTCTGCCAAGCAGCTGGCCGCGGTGATCGACAATCTGCTGCCGGTTTAGCGCTCGCGGCGGGTCGGGGCTGAAACAGATGTCGTGCGTGCCCGGCTATGAGCGACAACCGTCGCGGCCTCACCCGGATCACTCCAGTAAGCTGGCAATTCGTGCAATCTGAGCGACGCAGACTTGGGGTGATGGGTGGAACCTTCGATCCCATCCACAACGGTCACTTGGTTGCCGCCAGCGAGGTCGCCGATCGGTTCGCACTCGACGAGGTCATCTTCGTGCCGACGGGGCAGCCGTGGCAGAAGCAGGGACGCAAGGTCAGCCCCGCCGAGCACCGCTATCTGATGACCGTGATCGCCACCGCGTCGAATCCGCGATTCACCGTCAGCCGCGCCGATATAGATCGCGGCGGCGCGACCTATACCGTGGACACCCTCACCGATCTGCGGACCGCCCACCCGGATGCCGACCTGTACTTCATCACCGGGGCGGATGCACTGGCATCGATCTTGTCGTGGGAGAACTGGGAGCAGCTGTTCACGCTGGCCAAGTTCATCGGGGTCAGCCGACCCGGGTACGAACTGAGCTCCGATCACATCGCCCATGCCGAACTCCCGCCCGACGGGTTGTCACTTGTCGAGGTGCCCGCGCTCGCCATCTCGTCGACCGACTGCCGGATTCGGGCGGGCCAGGCACGGCCGATCTGGTATCTGGTGCCCGACGGTGTCGTGCAGTACGTCGCAAAACACCGCCTTTACAGCGGAAACAAAGGAAATCAAGGAGGCCTCGCATGACCGCCGTCGCAGAAGCCGTCGAGCTGGCCACACTGGCCGCCCAGGCCGCCGCATCCAAGCTCGCCAGCGATGTCGTCGTCATCGATGTGTCCGAGCAGCTGGTCATCACCGACTGCTTCGTCATCGCGTCGGCGTCCAACGAGCGTCAGGTGAACGCGATTGTCGACCAGGTCGAAGAGGTGTTGCGCCGGGCCGGGCACAAACCCGTGCGCCGCGAAGGCGGCCGAGAGGGACGCTGGACGCTGCTGGACTACGTGGACGTCGTAGTGCACGTGCAGCATGAGGAAGAGCGTAATTACTATGCGCTGGAACGCCTTTGGCGTGACTGCCCGACCATTCCGGTCGACCTGGACGCGCTGCCCGCCGAGTACTCCACCGACGCACCGGCCGACGCGGAGGAAGGCGCATGATCCGGCGGTTGGTGCTGCTGCGACACGGACAGACAACCTTCAACGCCGACAGCCGCATGCAGGGACAACTCGACACGGGGCTGTCGGATCTGGGCCGGGCTCAGGCCGTGGCCGCCGCCGAGGTGCTGGCCAAGCGGTTGCCGTTGGCGATCGTTTCCTCGGATCTGCAACGTGCCTATGACACCGCGACGGCGCTGGCCGACCGCTGCCACGTCGGGGTTTCCGTCGACGAGCGCCTACGGGAAACACATTTGGGTGACTGGCAGGGATTGACACACCACGAGGTGGACGCCATCGCCCCCGGCGCCCGGGCCGCCTGGCGCGACGACGCGACGCTGGCGCCGCACGGGGGAGAGAGCCGGATCGACGTGGCCAATCGCAGCGTGCCGCTGGTGGCAGAACTCGTTGACTCGGTGACAGAGTGGGGAACCGATGAGCGCGATCATCCGGTAGTGCTGGTTGCGCATGGCGGGCTGATCGCCGCACTCACCGCCGCGTTGCTGCGGCTGGACGTGAGCAATTGGCCAGTGCTCGGCGGGATGGGTAACGCGAGTTGGGTTCAGTTGGGCGGACATTCGGCCGACGGGGCGGGATTCGATGACATCCGGTGGCGCCTGGATGTGTGGAATGCCTCGGCGCAGGTGACCAATGACGTCCTCTGACGGTAGCGCCGAGCGCAAGACGCTGCTGGTCTTCGCGGACTCGCTGTCCTACTACGGACCCACCGGCGGACTGGCCGCCAGTGACCCCAGGATTTGGCCCAATATCGTTGCCAAGAAACTTGATTGGGATCTGGAGTTGATCGCGCGGATCGGCTGGACCTGTCGGGACGTGTGGTGGGCAGCAATACAGGACCCGCGCGCTTGGGCGGCGGTACCCACAGCGGGTGCGGTGATCTTCGCGACCGGAGGCATGGACTCGCTCCCGTCTCCGCTACCTACGGCGCTGCGCGAATCCATTCGGCTGATCCGGCCCGCCAAGCTGCGCAGCTGGGTCCGAGAGGGTTACGGCTGGTTGCAGCCCCGACTGTCGCCGATCGCGCGCGTTGCGCTGCCGCCCAAGCTCACCGTGGAATATCTCGAAAAGACACGTGGTGCACTCGATTTCAACCGCCCGGGGCTACCCATGGTCGCATCGCTGCCGTCGGTGCACATCGCCGAGTCCTATGGGCGCGTGCATTCCGGCCGGGAAGCGACCGCGTCGGCCATCGCGGCTTGGGCGTCCGAGCACAAGATTCCCGTGGTGGATCTGAAGCAGGGCGTCGGTGAGGAAGTGTTCTCGGGCCGGGCCAATCCGGACGGAATCCACTGGAACTTTGTGGCTCACGAGCGCGTTGCCGAATTGATGATTGACGCACTGCAGTCTGTGCTGCCTGAGCTCAAGGCCAGGTGAACCATGCCGGTTGTCGTGGTGACGGATTCGGGAGCGCGACTGCAACCGCAAGACGCCGAGATGCTGGGCATCCGGTTGGTGCCCCTGCACGTACTGACCGGTGAGCAGGACCTGCGCGATGGAGTGGACCCCATCCCCGCCGCGGTGTACGAGAAGGGCCGTGCCACCACCGCGGGGGCCTCGCCGGCCGAGCTGACCGAGGTGTACCGGCAGGCGCTCATCGACAGCGGTGGCGACGGGGTGGTTGCGGTCCACCTGTCGGGCAGGTTGTCGAGCACGTTCGAGGCCGCCGAGCAGGCGGCGCGTGAGTGCGGCGAGCGGGTGCACGTTGTCGATTCGCAGTCTGCGGCCATGGGAAGCGGCTTTGTCGCGCTGGCTGCCGCGCGGGCTGCTGCCGCCGGAGCAGACCTGAGTGCGGCGTATCAAGCCGCACGGGATGCGGTGGGGCGTAGTCGCTGCGTCATGGTGGTGCACAAGCTGGATCACCTGCGGCGCAGCGGACGCATCAGCGCCACTTCGTCCTGGCTCGGTACGGCGCTTGCTCTCAAGCCGGTGTTGCAGATCGACGAAGAAGGCAAGCTGGTTCTTGCCCAGCGCGTACGCACCGCGACCAAGGCGATCGGCGCGATGGTCGACAACATCGTCGAGTTTGTCGGTGAGCGCCGGGTCTCGGTGACGATCCATCACGTGGATAACACCGAGACCGCCGAGAAGGTGAATGAACTGGTGTGCTCGCGGCTCGTGACCGCACATGAGCCGGTGATCTCGGAGATGGGACCGGTGCTGGCAGTGCATGTGGGCCCCGGCGCCGTGGGAGTGTGCGCCGAACCGGTGGACTGACCGGGTCTGTCCACAATCTCGTGTTGATCCACAATTGCCGATCTCACGCTGGTCCGGGGCGGTGCCGTTTTCTAGCGTCAAGACATGGAACCCGAGCTGTTACACCGGCGTCTGGCACCCGCCGGGCGCGAGTTCGACGACGATGACGAGGACGAGGACCTCGCGAGGGCGGCCGCCGGGTCTGAGCCGGAGTCGGCTTTACGTTGGCTCCCCGACTCGCTGACTGCGGGCGGCACGCGGGGCTGGCTGGAGTCGGTCCGCACCGACCCGGGCCGTGCCGGTGTCGTCGCCTTGGGTGCGATTGGCGTGTTGGCGGTGCTGGTCACCGTCTTCACCGTGATGCGCCAGCCGCCCGCCCCCGTCAGCGCGAATCTTCCTCCGGTACAACCGGTATCATCCAGCTCGGTGTCGGCGCCGAGTTCCTTGGTCATCAGCGTGGTCGGCCTGGTCAAGCGTCCTGGCTTGGTCACGTTGGCCACCGGTGCACGAGTAGCCGACGCGGTCACGGCGGCAGGGGGAGCTGTCGACGGTGCCGACGTGATCACCCTGAACATGGCGAGGCCAGTCGCTGACGGTGATCAAATCGTGGTCGGCCTGGCTCCGGTGCCGGGGCAGCCCGTGGGGATGGCAAGTTCGATTGTCGCGGCCGGACAGACGCCGGCCGGGAGCACAGGCAGCAAGGGGCCGGGTGCGCCCGGCCGGGTAAATCTGAACACGGCAACAGAATCCGAGCTCGATGCGCTGCCGGGCGTAGGGCCGGTCATGGCGGCGTCGATCGTGCGGTGGCGGTCCGAGCACGGGAAGTTCACCAGCATCGACCAGCTCGCGGAGGTGGACGGGATCGGTCCCTCGCGGCTGGACAAGTTGCGCGATTTCGTGGTGTTGTGACGTCGGCGGGTGCTGATGAGCCAGTACTGGATCTCCGGTTGGTGCCGCCCGCGCTCGCCGCCTGGGCTGCAACTGCTACTGGAATTCTCTGGCCGACAGGCTATTTCACGGCAGCGGTGTTGGGCATAGGCGCGATCTGGGTGCGGCTGAGCCGGCGTCGATGGAACGGGGCGGTTGCCGCTGCGGTGGCGAGCATCCTCATCGCGGGGATGGGATTCTCGGTGGCTGCCGCGATACGGCACCATGGGGTGCAGAACCATCCCCTGCGATCCCGGGTGGGGCAGATCGTCACGGCGCAGCTGCGGGTGACCGACGATCCGAGGAGCGTCACGGGCGGTCGCGCGATGATGCGCGCCGACCTGGTCGGTTTGGGTGATCCGGTGCAGGGGATGACAGGTGCGGTGCTGGTTTTCGGATCCTCATCTCTGCTGGGCCGGGTCGCGGTCGGTGACACGGTGCGGGCGCGCGCGGCCGTTGCCCGCCCCGGTCGCCGTGACTTGACGGTGGCAACGCTCACTGTGGTGGCGGAGCCCTCGATCTTCGGGCATTCGCCGATTCATGGTGTGGCCAACGGTATTCGTGATCGTTTTGTCGACGTTTCTCGAAACGCGCTGCCGGCCGGCGAGGCCGCGCTACTGCCGGGCCTGGTGCTGGGGGACACCAGCGCGCTCGACGCGCAGACGGTGGCGATGTTTCGTACGTCCGGGCTCACGCATCTGATGGCGGTCTCGGGGGCCAACGTATCCATCGTGTGCGGGGCGGTGCTGCTGCTGGGCCGGCTGATCGGCCTGCGGACCTCGGTGGTGTTGGCGGGGTTGGTGCTTGTGGGCTTCGTCATTCTGGTGCGGCCATCGCCGAGCGTACTGCGAGCCGCGGTGATGGGTGCGATCGGTCTGCTGGGCGTGCTGACGGCACGCCGCCGTCAAGCCATACCTGCCTTGGCCGCAACAATTTTGATCCTCCTCGCGGTATCGCCGAGGCTGGCCGTCGACATCGGCTTCGCGTTGTCGGTGGTGGCCACCACGGCTCTGGTGGTGTTGGCGCCGCGCTGGTCGATGCGCCTGACGGCGCGGGGCTGGCCCAAGCCGCTGGCCGATGCGCTGTGCGTCGCGGTCGCCGCCCAGCTGGTGACCGCGCCTGTGATCGCGGCGATCTCGGGCAGCGTAAGCATGGCCTCGATAGCGGCCAATGTGCTCGCGGGGCTGGTGATCGTGCCCATTACCGTGCTCGGTACCGCGGCCGCGGCTCTCACGGTCGTCTCACCGCAGGTGGCCGGGCTGCTGGCGAGGTTTTGCGGGCCCGAATTGTGGTGGCTGCTGCGGGTCGCCGATTACGCGTCCGCAGGTGGTACAACAGCGATTCCGGTGCCCGCCGGCGTGCTCGGCTTCGCTGTTGTAGCTGTGCTGCTTGGTATTGCGGTGTGGTTGTGGCGCCGGCGGTGGTTCCGTGGGCTTGTCTGGACCGGGGTGCTGTGTGCGCTTGCGCTGATGATTTCGGCGAGAGTGATGAGCTAGCCGGGCTACACCCCGGACAGGGTGAGTTGGCGCTGAGGCGCGGGCGCCGTGGAAGTTTCATGACGGCGCCAGCAGTGGCGAAGCACGCGCAGCACGAACGTGGGCCGCCTCATCGACCGCGGTGCGTCCTGCATGTTGTTGACCCGCAATATCGTTTCGGTGATGGCGATGTCGTTTCGCGCCGCCATCAGCATCTTCGCGGACCACCATGCCATCAGATTCCACTTGACTCGTTGGCCGAAGGTCGCGCTGTCGGGGGCCGAGCTGTGGAGTGGTGCCGTCATTCTGTTGTGCTCCCACGCCGTGCTGATGCGCTTGCCGACCGTTTGAAAATACCGGCGGGCGAGGTCCGCGTCACCCTCGAACAGGCAGTCTCGCAATGCCGCCGCCTCGAGGAGCGCCATCGTCATACCCTGGCCCCTGATGGGGTCCAGGCTGCAGACGGCATCGCCGATGACCAGCAGTCCCTCCGGGAACCCGTCCATCTCGTCGTATCGCCGCCACACGGCATCGCGGTACCAGAAGTTGTGGACTGCGCCCACCGGTTCCGCCGTCCGTAACGTCTCCACGACCGCGTGGGGCACGAATTGCTCTGCGAGGGTTATCATTTCAGCGAACGTGGTGGGCGGCTCGTCCAGGTTGAACTGGCCCAGAGTCATCATGACCGTATCGTTCTCGCAGCGGGCGATAGCCCCGCCGAAGGGGCGACCGGGCGCGGCGTTGAGAAAGGTGAGCTTGTCCAGGTCGGTGTCCTCGGAAACGTGTAGCAACTGGCTCGCGTACGTCACCGGCGACGCCACGCGAGTCTCGGCTGGCCGGGCAAAACCGAGCCGGTCCAGGAATGTCTGCGTGCGTGGGGTGCGGCCGGTCGCATCCACCACCAGATCGCAGATGAGTGTTGTCACCAGACCGGTGGAGCGCCGCGCCACCCGCACGCCGGTAATGCGGTGCTCGGCGGTCATGGGTTCGATGACATCGTGCCCATCCAGGAACTTGACATTTCCCAATCGCTGAACACGTTGTCGTACATGGAATTCCAGGAATGGGCGGGTGGTGAGATACAGCTTGAATGTTTCCGGATCGCTGAACTTTTTCGTGCGATTGAACATCTCGTGAGTGCCGAGCAGCATCCTGATGCGCGACAGGTCGCCCTCATCGCAGACCGTGGCGCCATCCGTGCGGAGGTCGTCGAGGATTCCGGGGAACAACTGTTCCAGCCCCTGTGTCCCAGCGGCCATGAACATATGGATGTGGTGTCCCTGCGGTACCCCGCTACGCGCAGCGGCAACCTTGTGCAGTTCGTCACGCTCGACCACTGTGACCGATGCGTACGACTCGGATAGCACTCTGGCTGCCAGCAGCCCCGCCATCCCGGCGCCAAGGACTACCGCGTGATCTCTGTGGTCCCGAACGTGAGGTGTCATCGCTGATCCTTTCGTCCCGATGCACCCTACCCTTAGATATCCCTTATTTTCTTAGAATTACCTTAGATTCGGATTACTTTTGAGTGGTCAGCCGCCGAAGAGCAGGTACAGCCCGGTGAAGGTGTAACCGACCATCACCAGCATCATCGCCAGCTGCCCGGTCACCTGATGCTGCTTGGGTAGCACCTTCAGCGCCTGGTCATGCGCCGCGACCACCCCCGCGATGTGGCCCGCCAACACGAACCCCACCTTGAGTGTCGCCAGCACGGATGGGTGCATGGACAGGGCATACGAGACATCGACATCGGCCAGCCACCCGCGCCCGAGCGGATCCGCGAGCCGCAGCACGGTCTGCTGTCCGCGCTCCACCAGATAGGTCAGATAGTGCGCGAATATGTAGCCGATCACGATGGGGATCAAGGAGTGCGCCAACAGCCCCGGCAGATTCCGTCGGGTGGCGCGGTCCACGCCGCCGGTGGCGCGCGCCGCGAGGCAGAACGTTGTCGCGACCACGATCACGAAGACCGTCAGCCCGGCGGTGCGGATGGCCACCGATGCCACCGTCGATCCTTGGGCAAGCGCATCGACGAGTCCGCGCCACTCCGGCATCGCCGAGAAACTGTCGAACGCGGTGGAACCGAGCAACACCGCGAGCACCGCCACCATGCCCGGCCGTATCGGCAGCGACGGTAGATGATCGAACGGATTGCCGTACGCGATAAGGCCATCGGTGTTGCGCCGCAAGGGCGACAGCCGCGAGGCCACCATGCTGTACACCTCGAACGGATCGGCCTGCGCGCACCAGCGTGTGCCGCAGGCCAGTGCGCCCGCCATGGTGACGCATAGATACCCCAGCAGCCAGATCTTCACCGCGCCAAGAGATCCTGGATCAGCGCTGGCTAGCTCCAGCCAGACGAACAGGTACAGTCCTGCGGCAGCGGGCCAATAGCCCCAGCGTCGCGGGTATGCCACGGGGGGCGGCCGCCGCGCCAGCGGCAGCAGACGGTACGCGGCACGCACGGGTGACAACACCCGCCATACCGGCCCGCACAGCAGCGACGCCGCCACCACGCCCACCCAGAGCAGAACATAGAAGACTCCCGGCAATGCGTTCCTGCCGTCCTGTGGGCCGAGCACTGCGGCGACGGTGATCCATGCGGTCGCGGCCAGTACGACTGCGGTGACCGCCCCGCGCGCGGCAGGTGCGTCGACAATCGCGGTAACCCAGCAGGGCAGTGGTCGCCCCGTTCGGTTCGTGTCGAATCGGGGCTTCCTCCATGCCAGCGCCACTACCGCAAAGGTGAACGTGAGCGCCCACGCCGCGCCGATCAGTGCGTAGGTGTACGGGATCGGAAGATCGGCCGAGCCGCCCAGCCCATGGGCCAGAACGGTCGTCGTCCGATCGCCCGTCATGGCTGCACGGTGATGGTGGCGACGGTCTTCTTCAGTTTGTGCAGTTCCACGTCGACCTTCCCGGGCACATTCACGGTGAACTGGAATGTCTGGCCGCTCTTCGGTTCGATGTCAAAGCTGTGATCGGGGGTGGAGTGCACGTGCAGCTCATCGGCGGCGTCGCTATCCACGTGTACCACGATGGGCTCGGAGACCCGCGCGGACAACGCGGCGTTGGTCGGTGTGACGACCCCGCCCCTGATACTGATGTCGACCGCCAGCGCAGGGGGCGGCGTGCCGGATTCGGTGGTGGGGGTCTCCCTGGACGTGCCGCAGCCGCTGCAGAGCAAGACGGCAGCGGTCATCGTGGCGAGGGCTCTGATCATCCTCGGTTCCTCCTAGTCGCGGTTTTCTTCCTCATTGGCCTGATCGTCTTCGTTGCCCCGTCGGCGGTCCCGCATGGCAACCCAGATGACCACGCCAGCCACCACTACCGCTGGTGCGAACGCGGGCAGTGCCAGTAGTAGGGAGTGGTCGGCCAGATGCTCGACGGTCATTTGCCGTGCGGCACCGGCTCCTTGGGGCCCGGCGTTGGCAATGTGTCACTGTCACTGCGTGATTCGGTGCCGTTGATGCGTCCGGCGCCCCAGCTCAACACTGCGATCAGTACCAGGGTGCAGAACAGCACCACCAGCGACGCCGCCTCGAACAGCCAGGACGGATGGTTCTGATTGCGTTCGCGCTGCAGGATCGACAGTTCCTGAGTGAACGGCCTTGTGCTTGACGCCAACGCGGGTGTCTCTTGCGCCCCGATGCCGGGATCCGCGGGCAGGAAGATCGGGACACCGGTCATGGTGGTGCCGTCTTGTACGCGCAGCAGGGTCTTCCACGAGCCGTATACCGGGATCGGCTGAGTCGAGCGGTAGTGGCCTTCACTGATCTTCCGCAGCGTGTCGATCGCCAGACCGTGATCATTGGCCAAGCCGCCCTGCCAGGACAAGATGGTGACCCACTCGGGATCATCGCTGATGAGGTCGTGCGGATTGATCACCACATCCGCGGACACCATCCGCCTACCACCGTCATTGGACAGGTCATTCAAGGTAATTGTGGCGGTGGCACGCTCGGGTACTTCGGTGCGCAGGCCATTGGCGACCGCCGCGCCCAGGATCAGGACCGTGAGGACCACCGCGGTGATGCTCACGGGCCGGGCGGGCAGCTTCTGGCCGATGAGCACCATGCCCAGCAGCGCCCCACAGATGCCCATGGCGATCGCGGCCGGTACCGCCATCGCAAGTGCCTCCGGCCACATGCTCACGGGCCACGGGTAACGGTAGACGGCGCCGATCCAGAGCGATTCCAGCCACAGACCTGCGGTGCCCACGCCCAGGCCCGCGAGCGCACCGAAGAGTATGGGGCGCTTGATGAGTGGTGTTAGCGCGATGAGCTCGACCACCAGCGCCGGCCCGAGGTAGAGGGCGAACCAGCTGGTCGGTCCGCCGAGGATCGGCCCCGCGAGCAAGGCGACGGCCGCACGCAGAACAATGGCGAGCAGGGCGCCGATGATTGCTGCGCCACGCCCCATCACAATTCGCGCGCACACCGCGGCGAACGCCGCGGCCGCGGCGATCATCATGGGTTGCTGTACCAGTCTGAACTGTTCAACCCCGAAGTCGTATTCGATCTGGAACACCGAAAGCCCAATGAACAAGCCGCCAAACGATAAGTAGCGCAAGAACTTCACAAATCGTGTGTCATCGTCGGCACTGAAGCCGATGGCTCGTCGGCCCTCGTATTCGAGGATCAGTACCGAGACCAGGGATAGCCCGGCGCCGCCGATCAGCATCAGGTGGGTGGGGCCCCAGAGCGTGACGTCCTGGCCGAAGATGCGATGCCAGATGTCATCTAGTGGAAACCCGATCAATGCATACAGGCCGCACATGGCCATTAGCAGTCCGCCGACCGGTGCATACCAGGTGCGGGTGATGCGCACCGCCGCCGATCCGGGCTTGTCGTAGGGCAGGACCATCGCCAGCGTGCCGGCGATGAACAGTAAGAACAGCCCGAACAGGATGAAGTAATGGGCGGGATTGGCCAGCGGGCCCGCGTCGCGGCCCTTGCCGATGTGCAGACTGACATCCCAGATGAAGCCGAACAGCGCGGCGACGATCGTGGTGACGAACAGACAGATCTGGAGTGCGACCCAGGGCGGCCGGTTGAACTTGTTGCCCACTTTGTCCGCGAGGCTCTGTAGCCAGGTGATCCGTCGCTGACGGTGTAGATAGCCGATCCACAACAGACCCACCGAGACGATCGTGGCAGCCACAGACATTCCGATCACCTGGTCGAGCGCCGCTCCACCGCCCTCATTGGCGGCTGCGATGATGCGCACAGAGTGTGTTGTCATGGGCTCGCCATCCTGTCGGTTGAGTAGGGGGCAACCGGTGGTGCTGGCGGGCAATATTTCCAGAATTCGTCCGCTCAAACAGAGGTACGTGTCAATCGACCACTCAATCGATATCGGACTCTGGCTGTCCGCGGGGCATGGGACGATCATCGGGTGACCGATGCGCTGCACCTCATCCTGGGAGACGAAGAATTACTGGTCGAGCGTGCGGTGACCTCGGTACTGCACGCAGTCAGGGGTAAAGCAGGAGCCGATATTCCGGTCAATCGGCTGCGCGCGGGTCAGGTGGACGTTGCCGAACTCGCCGAATTACTGAGCCCGTCGTTGTTCGCCGACGAAAGAGTCATCGTCATCGAGGCGGCTGCCGAGGCCGGTAAGGATGCTGTCACTCTCATCGAGCAGGCGGCCACCGATCTGCCGCCCGGAACCTTTCTGCTCGTCCAGCATTCGGGCGGCGGTCGTGCGAAGGCGTTGGCCACCACGCTGCAGAACCTGGGCGCCTCGGTCCACAACTGCGCACGCATCACCAAGGCCGCTGAGCGGGCGGACTTCGTGCACAAGGAGTTTCGTCGCCTGGGGCAGAAGGTGGACGCCGACGTGGTGGCCATCGTGATCGACGCCGTCGGCTCGGACATCCGCGAATTGGCGGCCGCTTGTTCGCAGTTGGTCTCCGATACCGATGGCAGTGTCGACGGGGCCGCGGTGCGCCGATACCACTCCGGGCGCGCCGAGGTGTCCGGATTCGATATCGCCGACAAGGCGGTGACGGGTGACATCGCGGGCTCGACGGAGGCGCTGCGCTGGGCGATGCAGCGAGGTGTGCCGCATGTGCTGCTGGCCGATGCGCTCGCCGAGGCGGTCCACACCATCGCGCGGGTGGGCCCCATCAAGCAGAACGCGTACGCCGCGGCCTCCGAGCTCGGTATGCCGCCGTGGCGCATCGAGAAGGCTCAGAAGCAAGCACGCCGCTGGACGCGTGACGCGGTGGCGGAGGCGATGCGGGTGGTGGCCGCCCTCAATGCCGATGTGAAGGGCGTGGCGGCCGATGCGGATTATGCGCTGGAATCGGCAGTGCGCCGGGTGGCCGAATTGGTGAGCACCTAGCCCGGTGTGTACCTAGCCGGTTGCGAATGGGGCCGAGGGCACGAAAAACGCCGAGTGTGCGCGGTAGCGCTGACACTCGGCGTTGATCAGGAAAGGATCAGAGCTTGTTCAGAGCCAGGGCGAGCGCCGACTTCTTGTTGGCGGCCTGGTTCTTGTGGATGACGCCCTTGGTGACGGCCTTGTCCAGCTTGCGGCTGGTGGAAACGAGCAGCTCGCCCGCCTTCTCCTTATCGCCCTCGGCGATCGCCTCACGCAGGCCGCGGATGGCCGTACGCAGCGACGACTTGGTCGCCTGGTTGCGCAACCGGGCACGCTCGTTGGTGCGGATGCGCTTTTCCTGCGACTTGATATTGGCCACGCGTCTAAGTCCTTCGGTAATTCGTCTGGTGGGGCGGCAGGCCCGGCATCATTGGACCCGGGGCAGCTGAGCAGCGCCGCAGGGGAAGAGACTACCAGGAGGACGGCCAAAACCTGAAACCGGAGGCACAGCGCACAACGCGAGATGTCGACCAGGTGGCCAGCAAGTATCGGCGATACCCGCGCACGCACTGCCGAATCCGGCAAGTTGGTGCAGCATAGGCAAGGTGAGCCTGCGAACAGTGATGCCGAACTCGGGGCGCCCGGCACGCACGGCGGCAACGCCACGGCTAACCCGGCGCGACGATCAGATATTCGGCGGATACCGCGAACTGGTGTCCGAGAAGGGGTCCTATTCCAAGGCCTTCGACGAGATGTTCGATGCAGACGGCAACGTGCGCGGCCCGTACAAGGGCATCTATGCCGAGCTCGCGCCCACCGACGCCGCCGACCTGGCAGCGCGGGCCGACGCCCTGGGCAGGGCGTTCATCGATCAGGGCATCACCTTCTCGTTGTCGGGTCAAGAACGTCCGTTTCCGCTGGACCTGGTGCCGCGCGTCATCGCCGCCGCGGAATGGTCCCGGTTGGAGCGGGGCATCGCCCAGCGGGTCCGGGCCCTGGAGATGTATCTGGCCGACATCTACGGAGACCAGGAGATCCTGCGCGATGAGGTGATCCCGCGGCGGCTGGTGACGTCCTGTGAGCACTTCCATCGCGAGGCCGCGGGGATCAATCCGCCCAACGGTGTACGGATACATGTCGCGGGCATCGATCTGGTCCGTGACGCTCAGGGCACCTTCCGGGTGCTGGAGGACAACCTGCGGTCGCCCTCCGGGGTCTCCTACGTGATGGAGAACCGGCGCACCATGGCGCGGGTCTTCCCGGACCTGTTTGCCACGCACCGGGTGCGGGCGGTGGATGACTATTCCTCGCATCTGCTGCGGGCATTGCGCAAATCGGCGGCCACCAATGAGGCCGACCCCACGGTGGTGGTTCTCACACCGGGTGTTGCCAACTCTGCCTACTTCGAGCACTCACTGCTGGCTCGCCAGATGGGCGTGGAACTCGTCGAGGGGCGCGATCTGTTCTGCCGCGACAACCAGGTCTACATGCGCACCACCGAGGGTGAGCGCCAGGTCGACGTGATCTACCGCCGCATCGATGACACCTACCTGGATCCCATGCAGTTCCGTCCCGATTCGGTGCTCGGAGTCGCGGGCCTGCTCAACGCCGCGCGCGCCGGGAACGTGGTGATCTCCAGCGCGGTGGGCAATGGGGTGGGTGACGACAAGCTCGTCTACACCTATGTGCCGACCATCATCGAGTACTACCTGGGCGAGAAACCCATTGTGGCCAACGTGGATACGTTCCGATGTTGGCTCGACGAGGAACGCGAGGAGGTGCTGGACCGTCTCGAGCACCTCGTCATCAAGCCCGTCGAGGGCTCCGGCGGATACGGCATCGTCTTCGGGCCGGACGCGTCGGAGAAGGAGCGTGCCGCGATTGCCAAGAAGATCAAGGCCGATCCGCGCGGCTGGGTGGCTCAGCCGGTCGTGCAGTTGTCCACGGTGCCCACCAAGATCGACGACCAGTTGGTGCCGCGGCACGTGGATCTGCGTCCCTTCGCCGTCAACGACGGTGATGACGTGTGGGTACTGCCCGGAGGGCTCACCCGGGTGGCGCTGCCGGAAGGCTCGCTGGTGGTGAACTCCAGCCAGGGCGGCGGTTCCAAGGACACCTGGGTGCTGGCATCGCGGGCATCGGTGGCCGAGCGCGAGCTGGCCGGCGCCGAGCTGGTGTCCGAACTACCGCAGGCCGCCGAGGTCGAACAGGGGCCCGAGGTCGCCACGGCGGGGTTGCAGCAGCATCATGTGCAGCAACAACAGCAACAGCAACAGGGCCGGTGGCGCTGATGCTGGCCCGAAACGCGGAATCGCTGTACTGGATCGGTCGCTACGTCGAACGTGCCGATGACACCGCGCGCATCCTCGATGTCACGGTGCATCAACTGCTGGAGGACGCGAGCGTGGACCCCGATCATGCTTCCCGGGTGCTGTTGCGGGTTCTGGGGATCGAGGCGCCGGACACCGTGCTCGATGTGTGGTCGCTGACCGAGCTCGTCGCATTCAGCAGGGGAGTGCAGGGCGGTTCGATCGTGGACTCGATCTCCGCGGCCCGTGAAAACGCGAGGGGCGCACGCGAAGTGACCTCCACGGAAATGTGGGAGTGCCTCAATACGACGTTCAACGCGCTGCCGGATCGCGAGCGTGCTGCTCGCCGGCTGGGCCCGCACGAGTTTTTCACCTACGTGGAGGGGCGTGCCGCGCAGTTCGCGGGGCTTGCCGATTCCACCCTCAGCCGCGATGACGGCTACCGGTTCCTGGTGCTCGGCAGGTCCATCGAGCGGGTGGACATGACGGTGCGGCTGCTGCTTTCACGTGTCGGTGACCGCGCCTCGTCACCGGCCTGGGTGACGCTGCTGCGCAGCGCGGGCGCGCACGACACCTACCTGCGCACGTATCGCGGCGTGCTGGACGCCAATCGGGTGGTGGAGTTCATGCTGCTGGACCGGTTGTTTCCGCGCTCGGTGTTCCACTCGCTGCGGCAGGCCGAACAGAGCCTGGACGAGCTGGATCACCGGCCGCACAGCCGGGTTGGGGCGCGCGCCGAGGCGCAGCGGCTGCTGGGCCGCGCCCGCAGCGAGCTGGAGTTCATGAGACCGGGTGTGCTGCTGGAGGATCTACCGACCCGGCTGGCCGGGTTGCAGCAGACGTGCCGCGAGCTCGGTGAAGCGGTGGCGCTGCAGTACTTCCACGCCGCACCGTGGGTGGCATGGTCCGATGCCGGAGGAAGACACGACGTGGATCCCATCGAGGAGGGGGAAATCTGATGTGGCGCCTGCGCATCATGCATGCCACCGGGTATGCGTACAAGACGCCGGTGACCGCCTCCTATAACGAGGCGCGGTTGACGCCGCGCAGTGACGGCCGGCAGAACGTGATCCTGAATCGGGTGGAGACCGTCCCGGCCACCCGGTCGTACCGGTATGTGGACTATTGGGGTACTGCCGTCACGACCTTCGATCTCCACGCCCCGCACACCGAACTCGAGGTGACCGGTCTGTCGGTGGTGGAGACCGACGTCGCCGAGAAGCCCGAGGAGGTCGTGGACTGGGACGAGGTGCACACCACGGCGGTGGTCGATCGATTCGATGAATACCTGTCGCCCACCGCGTATGTGCCGCAGAGCAAGAAGGTGCAATCTGTGGGCAAGAGGATCGCCAAGGATGTCAGCCCTGCGGAGGCCATCATCGCCGCGTCGAAATGGGTGCACTCGGAGCTGGACTACATGCCGGGCACCACGGGCGTGCACTCCTCGGCGCTGGATGCGCTGCGAGAAAGCAAGGGGGTCTGCCAGGACTATGCGCATCTGACGCTGGTGCTGCTGCGCAGTATGGGCGTCCCGGCCCGCTACGTGTCGGGCTATCTGCATCCGAAACGGGACGCGGCAGTGGGGGAAACCGTGGATGGGCAGAGCCATGCCTGGATCCAGGGCTGGGCCGGCGGTTGGTGGGACTACGACCCCACCAACGACAGCGAGATCAACGAGCAGTACGTCACCGTCGGCGTCGGACGGGACTATTCGGACGTTAGTCCTCTCAAAGGCATCTATTCGGGCGGTGGCTCGACCGATCTGGACGTTGTCGTCGAGGTGACGCGACTCGCCTAAACGGCGCAGAAATAGCCGGTTATTGCACAGGTGTCTGGCAAGAAGGGGTCTGCTGCAAGATCAGGTGACAGTTTCGGTCACGCGGCCTGAGTGGCCGGTGTCGTCATAATCGCTTCGAATTCGATCGGGGTCAACCGCCCGAGTCCGGCCTGGCGCCGGCGGCGATGGTAG